>ERZ511473.15-NODE-15-length-568698-cov-61.194993_pt1 | contig 568698 bp, 524 predicted proteins | sample MGYA00374947_ERZ511473 | MGnify/ENA primary metagenome ERZ511473 (study PRJEB26303, sample SAMN06343854) | sediment metagenome | isolation source: hot spring sediment | place: Canada: British Columbia | collected 2012-09-26 ...
CGCCACCCAGCGTGCCAAGGTCTTGCATCCCTCCTGACGCTGTCCAACGAAAGGCGCGCCAATCACCGCTGGCGTTTCGTGCCCCTCCGACCACGACCGAACCGTCGGCAGAAACACCACGCGCCTCGCTCCGATTGCCACCGAGCGTGCCTAGATCTTGCATTCCGCCCGACGGCGTCCATCGAAAAGCGCGCCCTTCAATGCTGACCGTCTCTGCCCATCCAACCACGACCGAACCGTCGGCAGAAACACCACGCGCCTCGCTCTCATCGCCACCCAGCGTGCCAAGGTCTTGCATCCCTCCTGACGCTGTCCAACGAAAGGCGCGCCAATCACCGCTGGCGTTTTGTGCCCATCCGACCACCACCGAACCGTCGACAGAAACGCCATACGCCGCGCTCCAAGCGCCACCAAGCGTGCCAAGGTCTTCCATCCCGCCCGCCTGCGTCCAGCGAAAGGCGTGCGTTATAGAGCCGCCGATGCCGATATCTGACTGTCCAACCACCACGGAGCCATTGGCAGAAATGCCAGACGCCTCGCTCTGCCCGCCGCCCAGCGTGCCTAGCCAACTGAGGTGTCGTGGTTCTGTCGTTTCCCTTCTCGTATCTAGGAGAAATGCCTCCATGCTCCCCGTCGCCTCGTTCATGCCCCCGCCCACGATATAGCGTCCATCGGGTGAGATGGCATTGGCTTCGCGCAACACCGAACCGTTGGTCAGCAAGTCGGCGTAGGTGATGTTCAAGTCTTCCATGCCGCCCGATGCCGTCCAACGAAAGGCGCGCCAATCACCATTGGCGTTATTTGCCCTTCCAACCACTACAGAGCCGTCCGCAGAAACGCCAAACGCCTCGCTGGCATAGCCCCCAGGCAGCGTGCCAAGGTCTTCCATCCCGCCCAACGCCGTCCAGCGAAAGGCACGAAACTCATAGCTGGCGTTTCGTGCCCATCCGACCACCACTGAACCGTTGGCAGAAACGCCAAACGCCTCGCTGGCATAGCCCCCAGGCAGCGTGCCAAGGTCTTCCATCCCGATCAACGCCGTCCAACGAAAGGCGCGCCAATCACCATTGGCGTTTTCTGCCCTTCCGACCACTACAGAGCCGTCCGCAGAAACGCCAAACGCCCCGCTGGCATAGCCTCCAGGCAGCGTGCCAAGGTCTTGCATCCCTCCTGACGCTGTCCAACGAAAGGCGCGATAAAAACCACTGGCGTTTCCTGCCCATCCGACTACTACAGAGCCGTCAGCAGAAACGCCACGCGCCTCGCTCTCAACGCCCCCAAGCGTGCCAAGGTCTTGCATCCCTCCTGACGCTGTCCAACGAAAGGCGCGATACCCACTGGCGTCTCTTATCCATCCGACCACCACAGAGCCATCGGCTGAAACGCCAGACGCCCCGCTCCAATAGCCTCCAAACGTGCCGAGATCTTCCATCCCGCCCAACGCCGTCCAGCGAAAGGCGTGTTGATCACCGCGGTCGCTTGCTGCCCCTCCGACCACCACCGAGCCGTCCGCAGAAACGCCAGACGCCCCGCTGTTATCGTACCCAGGCAGCGTGCCCAGCCAGGTTAGGCGCTGCGCCTGGAGCTCCACCCCTGAGCCGAACCACACCACACCTATCACCACCTTTGCTAGCCACCATACATTGACGCTTTTCATGGCAATCCTCCTGAGAAAGTGGAACAATTAGAAGCGTAGCTCTACGAACCTCCTGTTCACCTTGGCGTGGACAATGCTGCCACACCACCACCAGCGAAAAAGACCATGCGCTGGGCTTTCGCTTCTTGATCCAACAGCTACAGGATGAGATTCAGGAAAAAGCAAAACCTATCCCGTAGCTACGGCTCAGATTCCAGAAGAGAAAGATTTCTTCCCCAGCCAGCGAACTATCCTTTTCGGCGCTTCAGTGCTCGCGCAGGTTGCGCACAAAGTGCACTTTACGCCCCCTCAGCTCCGATAAAACCATCTAGACCTTGTCTGCCATGTCCACCAGGAGCGGCTAGTATACATGCCGGTCGAAATGGATTCGTGACAGGCAAGCGTTCTCTTGTTTATAGAGTCGTTGTACTGGGTTGAATAACCCTCCTTGATTCTTCGACTTACGGGCTAATTTTAGACCACTACCCCCCAGTTGTCAAGTGCTCATTGGAGTCACCGCAAGCCCGATCAGCACGTTCTACACCCACATCTTTCAGCACAACTGTCGCATCATTTGCTCCCATCCTTTGGCGTGCATCACTTCTGTTAAAGAGGCGCTTAAAGCCCCAAAAGAAGTGTCCTTATTGTTCACCTTCAGACTCATTAAATCGGTACAGCTTTTGATAGCTTTTGCACAGCCCTAGGTCCATCTATCTTATCCAATGTTAGGGGTTGTTTTAGGGTTTATTTTGCTCAGCCTATCGGGATTGGCGATTTCGCCAGACTCGCTCGGTCGCCTGCCTTTATGGGTTGCGCTGCGCCAGCTTCCTCCCTTGGCGCAAGACGAAGTGCTCTGGCTGGCGCGATGCATTTATTCCGAAACAGACCGCCCCGAAGAGCAACGCCTGGTAGCTTGGGTAGTGCGTAACCGCGTCGAAACACGCTACCGTGGCGATACGTATCGAGAAGTTGTCTTGGAACCGCTGCAGTTTAGTGCTTTTAACCGACCTTCACCCCGTCGGGACTTTATTTTAAGCTTAACGCCGCAGGCCACAGCGCCGGGATGGCAACAAGCGCTCCGCATTGCGCTGGAAGTATACCAAGCGCCGGCTTCGGCAAGGCCCTTTCCCATTACAGTACGGCACTTTTACAGCCCCATCTCCATGTCGACAACCGATCCGCCTCCCTGGGCACAGGCAGGCGTGCCTTTTGAAGGTGCAGCCGTAGCCGCCATTGATCCACAACGCTTCCGCTTTTTTGACCGCATCGACGCTGAACTAGACCCACCGGTAGTGCGTGCATCCTTTGCTAAGGAGCAACCCACTTGGCAACGCCCAAGACCCCGCCTTTTAGGACGCATTCCGCGGCCTGCTCGGCCTGTGCCTCCTAACCGCCCTAGTGAACCATAGGAAACGGATCAGCGTTCAGCAAGGCGTATGCAGCGCTGGCAAGTCATCGGGAACCTATTGTGGCGGCTCCCGCGCTACCTACTCATTGGGCTAGTGCGGTTCTACCAGCTTGTGCTTAGTCCCCATCTTCCAGCTACCTGCCGCTACACCCCAAGCTGCTCCCAGTACGCCATTGAAGCCTTCGAAAAGTACGGTGCTGTGCGCGGCTTGCTCTTAACGCTGTGGCGGCTGGCCCGCTGCCACCCCTGGGGTGGCCAAGGCTACGATCCGCCTCGGTGGTTTGGCGAGCCGCCCCCAGAACCCTCTGAGCATCCAAACCCATGAGCTACGAACTGCACCAAGAAACCTCCCAACTTGAGCACGTCCGCTGCGCCGTGCTTACCATTAGCGATACCCGCACCGAAGAAACCGACCGCAGCGGCACGCTTCTGCGCAACCGCCTCCAAGAGCATGGCCACCAGGTCGTGCATTATGCGATTGTACCAGACGAGCCCGAAATGATCGGAGCTTTGCTGGACGAGCTTGCCGGCAAGGTCGATGTGATCCTAACCACCGGTGGCACAGGTATCAGCCATCGCGATACGACCTATGAAGTGGTCGCTGCCCGTTTGGAAAAAACCTTGCCAGGCTTTGGCGAGCTGTTTCGCATGCTCTCGTTTCAGGAAATCGGGAGTGGTGCCATGCTTTCCCGGGCTATCGGCGGAGTTTATCGCAATACGCTGATTTTTGCCCTGCCCGGTTCGCTTGGCGCCGTCAAACTGGCGCTTGATCGGCTTTTGCTCCCCGAACTGCGGCATCTCGTCTGGGAAATCCGACGCCACCAATCCCTCCCCTAATCCTTGCAACCCTGCAAGCAAACAGACCGTTAGAGTGCGCCGGAAGCACTGGAACGATCTGCGCACTCCATGGAGGGTTCGCCCAAAACGCTGCGTCTTTACAACACCTTAACGCGGCAAGTAGAACCAATTTATCCGCTAGAACACGGCCGCCTTCGGCTCTATGCCTGTGGGCCTACGGTCTACACGTATGCTCACATTGGCAATTTTCGCAGTTTTCTTACCGCCGACCTCATTGTACGGGTCGCCCAGGCGCTGGGCTGGCAGACCATCTACGTCTGCAACATTACCGATGTAGGACATCTGACCGAAGACGACTACGCCGATGCCGCAGGCGAAGACAAACTCGAGCGCGCTTTGCGCTCTGCCGAAGGACGCCGTTTCCCTAACATTTGGGACTTAGCCCGCTTCTACACCCAGGCTTTGCTGGAAGACTGGCAGGCGTTGAAGCTCCTCGAGCCCGACGTTCGTCCCCGGGCCACCGAGCATATCCGCCAGCAAATTCTAGCCATCGAACGCTTGGTTCAAACCGGCCACGCCTACGAAACCCGCCAAGGCGTGTATTTCCACGTGCCCAGCTTCCCTGACTATGGCAAGCTTTCGGGAAACCGTGACCCCGAGCAGCTCGCACAAGCCGTACGCGAGGTAGTCCAAGACCCCGAAAAGCGCGACCCACGGGACTTTGCCCTTTGGAAAAAAGACGAAAAACACCTTATGCAATGGTACAGTCCCTGGGGATGGGGCTTTCCAGGCTGGCATATCGAATGCTCTGTCATGTCGATGGAATACTTGGGCGAAACGTTCGACCTGCACCTGGGAGGCGAAGACCTGATCTTTCCGCACCATGAATGCGAAATTGCCCAAGCCGAAAGTCTCACCGGCAAGCCACTAGCCCGCTACTGGGTGCACACCCGCTTTTTGATGGTCGAAGGCGAAAAGATGTCCAAATCGAAAGGCAACTTTTTTACCGTACGAGAACTGATTCACCCCCCCGAGGCCGGAGGTCAAGGCATTGATCCAATGGGGCTGCGTTATGCGTTGATTTCCGGCAAATACCGAGAGCCCCTGAACTTTACCAAAAAACATCTCGCCGATAGCCTGCGTATGGTGCAGCGCTATCGGGAAGCTGCAGCGCGCATTGAAGCCGCGCGTCAAAGCGATCGCTCAGGTCCAGATCGATTGGGCGATCGTCTTTCTACGATTTACGATAAAACACTTGAAGCGCTCTGCGACGACCTCAACACGCCGGTAGCACTAGCTACGGCTTTAGAAGGCATCAAGCTCATTTTGGGCTTTGGCGACCAGCTCAACCGGTCCTCGGCGGAAAGCGCCTGGCGCTGGCTTAAGCAGCTGGATGCCTTACTGGGCTTTGTGTTTCCGCCCGACCGTGCAGCGGCTGCTGCCTTCCACCGCCAGGATCCGCTAGCTGAGTTGGTCGAGCGCCTGCTAGCCGAACGGGATGCAGCGCGGCGTGCACGTGACTTTGCCCGCGCCGACGCCATCCGAGAACAGCTACTGCAAATGGGCATCGAGGTGATGGACACTCCCGAAGGTACCCGCTGGCGCCGCAGGGTGCTGGTAGGATAAAAAAAGCACGGTTAGCGATGCATACCCCTACTACCCTACCCCTAAAGGAGCGGCCTCGCCGACTGCGCCGAACTGCAACGCTCCGGCGCATGGTGCGTGAAACGCGCCTGTCGGTCGATCAGCTCATTGCGCCGCTTTTTGTTGTTGAAGGCAAGCACGTCCGCCAAGAAATCGCTGCAATGCCGGGACAATATCGGCTAAGCATCGATGAACTGATCAAAGAAGCCCAGCAACTCTATGCCCTGGGCATTCCGGCTGTAGCGCTCTTTCCGGCACTAGACGCATCGCTGAAAACGCCCGACGGCCGCGAAGCACTGAACCCCAAAGGCCTGTATCCTCGGGCTATCCAAGCCCTTAAGCAGGCCTTGCCAGAGCTGTTGGTGATCACTGATGTCGCTTTAGACCCGTATTCGTCAGACGGACACGATGGCATCGTGCGGCAAGGTCGCATTGTGAACGATGAAACCGTTGAAATCCTTGCCCGCATGGCGGTCGTGCAGGCGCAAGCCGGAGCCGACATCGTTGCGCCTTCCGACATGATGGATGGCCGCGTCGGTGCCATTCGGAAGGCACTGGATGAGGAAGGCTTTACTGAAGTCGCTATTCTGTCCTACACGGCCAAGTACGCTTCCGCTTTTTACGGACCGTTCCGGGAAGCCCTCGACTCGGCGCCACGCCATCGCCCGGGCATTCCACCCGACAAAAAAACCTATCAAATGGATCCAGCAAATGCCCGTGAAGCCCTGCGCGAGCTGCGACTGGACCTTGACGAAGGCGCCGACATTGTGATGGTCAAACCGGCCTTACCTTACCTGGACGTCATTTACCGGCTGCGCCAGGCCTGCGACGTGCCTGTTGCCGCCTACCACGTCAGCGGTGAGTATGCCATGCTTAAGGCTGCTGCACAAAACGGCTGGATCGACGAAAAGGCCGCAGTTTTTGAAGTGCTTACGGCCATCCATAGGGCCGGCGCCGACCTGATCCTCACGTACTTTGCCGGACAGCTCGCCCAGTGGCTTAAGCAAGACCTGCACTAGTTGACCATGGTGGATTTTCGCTCGGAAAACCCAAGGACTATTGCTGTACCGTCCATTACGCCCCTTGACCCCGGAGATTTGGAAGGGGGCTTTGTGCGCATGATGAAACGGTTTCACCTTTCGGGCACCCTTACCGGAGATCTGGAAGCCGATGCCTATCTACGCCAGGATGCCAACGCGCTGCTGCTAGGGCTGCTCTACGACCAACGCGTCCGGGCCGAGTTTGCCTTTACTGGCCCCTTGCGGCTTCGGGAACGGCTAGGACACCTGGACCTGTGTCGAATCGCCCAGATGCCACTGGAAACGCTGCAGCAGCTTTTTGCCGAAAAGCCAGCCGTGCATCGCTTTACCCATCGCATGGCCGAGCTGACGCAAGCCGTAGCCCAGCAGCTCTGCATCCATTACGCAGGCCAAGCTGCCCAACTGTGGGCAGATGGTGCCCCCCTCGCTGAAGTCAAAGCCCGAGTGCAGGCACTACCAGGCTTTGGGAAAGACAAACTGACCAAACTGCCTTATGTACTGCACTACTTTGGGCACCGGGACTGGATCCGCGAGCTGCCCCTAGCCCGCCATTTGTAAGGGCCCATTTAAGTGATGGCAAGGGCAGGCCGATATAGGCGGTAGAAATTTTCAACACAACCGCCTGAACCGTCCAACCAAACCTGTACCTGCCATGTCGGACCTAAGTCGGATTAACACGAACCTGCAGGCCCTTCAAGCCTACACCTACCTGCAGCGCACCAACAGCGAACTCGGCCTGCGCCAACTGCGCCTGGCCACCGGCAGCCGCATCAACCGCGCCGAAGACGACTCGGCCGGCTACTCGATCGCTGCCAAACTCAAAGCCAAAATCCGCGGCCAAGAACAAGCCCTGGCCAACATCGGCGATGCCAAATCGCTGCTTACCGTCGCCGAAGGCAGCCTCAACTCCATCATGGACATCCTCCAAACCATGAAGGAAAAAGTCGTCCAGGCTGCCAACGACACCATGGGCTCCGAAGAACGCGATGCCATCGAAAACCAACTGGCCCAGCTCACCGCCGAAATCGGCGACATCCTCAGCGCCACCAAGTTCAACGGCCGCGCCCTCTTCGCTACCGCAGACGTCACCCTCAACTTCCAGGTGGGAGACTCCACCGATGCCCAGGACAATTTTGCGGTGACGATTGATGCGATTTCGAACGGGACAGCCAGTGCCCAAGGAGGGCTGTTTGCAGGCCTGACGAGCGCTTCGGTCTGGAACAACGGAGACTGGAGCTTGGACACCGTGGCCCAGGCAACACATGCCCTGCAGGCCATCGAAACGGCTATTCAGGACCTGGCTACCCGTTTGGGCCGTATCGGTGACTACCAAAAGCGGCTCTCGTTCAAGATGGACAACTTGGCCACGGCCAAAAACAACTACGAAGCCGCTCGCAGCCGCATCGCCGACGCCGACTTCGCCTATGAACAAATGCAGCTGGCCAAGCTGCAGATCCTCCAGCAAACCGGCGTGGCTGCACTCGCCCAGGCCAACGCGGCCCCACAAGCGATCTTGCAGCTTTTCGGCTAAGGCGCTAAGCGACTAAAAATAAAAACGGTGGCCTCGCGCGCGCCCCACGAGGCCACCGGGCGTCTCCTCCCCCACGATCGATACGGGTCCGCAAACCACGTAACCCTTAATGTTTAACCTAACCGTAAGGGAGGTCCGCCATGTCCGAGCTAAGTCGGATTAACACGAACCTGCAGGCCCTTCAAGCCTACACCTACCTGCAGCGCACCAACAGCGAACTCGGCCTGCGCCAACTGCGCCTGGCCACCGGCAGCCGCATCAACCGCGCCGAAGACGACTCGGCCGGCTACTCGATCGCTGCCAAACTCAAAGCCAAAATCCGCGGCCAAGAACAAGCCCTGGCCAACATCGGCGATGCCAAATCGCTGCTTACCGTCGCCGAAGGCAGCCTCAACTCCATCATGGACATCCTCCAAACCATGAAGGAAAAAGTCGTCCAGGCTGCCAACGACACCATGGGCACCGAAGAACGCGATGCCATCGAAAACCAGCTCAACCAGCTGACCGCCGAAATCGGTGACATCCTTAGCGCTACCAAGTTCAACGGCCGTGCCCTCTTCGCCACCGCAGACGTCACCCTCAACTTCCAAACGGGCGACTCTTCGTCCACAGAAGATAATTTCACAGTGACGATTGATGCGATTTCGAATGGTACGAATGCAAGCTGGGGTGGGTTGTTTGCCAGTGTCTCGAGTGCTTCGGTCTTTAATGGCACCAGCTGGACGCTCAACACCGTAGCGCAAGCGACGCGGGCGCTGGCTGGCATCGAAGCAGCCATTCAGGACTTGGCCACGCGCCTGGGACGCATCGGTGACTTCCAAAAGCGGCTTTCGTTCAAGATGGACAACTTGGCCACCGCCAAGAACAACTACGAGGCTGCCCGCAGCCGCATCGCCGACGCCGACTTCGCGCTCGAGCAGATGCAGCTGGCCCGCTTGCAGATCCTCCAGCAAACCGGCGTGGCTGCACTCGCCCAGGCCAACGCGGCCCCGCAGGCCATCCTGCAGCTTTTTTAACGCAGGCGCCTGACCGCTCTCCTGTTCCCAGAACTGGTTTGGTGCCCACCGCATCACAGTTCACCTTGTCTTTTCAAGGTTCGGGCGGGACGGTTCAGGCGTAAACCCAACGCCCCGATACCGGAAAAGACAGCAAGAAGCCCCCATGGGGGCTTCTTGTCTTATGCAATCATCCGTTGACGCTCTTTCAAAATGATCCCCGTTTTTATTTTCTCTAACCATACTTCCACTTCTTTGATCTGTTCATTTGAGTTTATTGCTTTATGCTCTAGCTGATGCGCCAACTCATGCAACCCCACATGCTTAAAAGCATTAATTAATGCGTTCTTCAGCGCCTGCACATTCAATGGAAATCTTTTATAATGTGTCATGTTATTCACCTTAAACGACTCTATTAACATCAATAATCCATTTTCAATTTGTTTTTGCATTATTAAAGCAACACCAGTAACAAAATAAGCAATAGGTTCTTGTTTTGTAATTTTGAACATATTATTACAATAAACTAAAGCTTTTTCCGGCTTTCTAAGTTTAAGCAAAACTTGTGACCCTATAAATAATGCATAGAATGCATTTTGAGGATTAGCTTTAAATAGTGCATTATAATCTATGATATCTAAGACACTTATTGATTTTTCATATTCTTCCAAAATGTAATAAAGTACAGCAAGTTGATATCCAAAATAGGCTTTTTCAATATCATCTGAAGCTTCTTCAAACTCGTTTTTCAACAATTCTAGTCTTTGTATGTATTTACTTTTTATTTTTTTGCGATCATGTGCATATCCAATATGAACAACATCAACGTTTAAGTCTAATATTTTATCTGTTTCTGTATTAATAAACTTAAGGATACTTTTTATGATCTGATTATGTACTCTGCCCTCATATCGAATTGATGGATGATTGAGGAAAACGCGTTCTTGCCACAGGACGTCGGCGGCAATAACCTCAGAAGCGGGTAAAACGTTATGCACGCAGATCCGAGCAGCTACGGGCTTTTGGTTAGTTAGAGCTTGGCGTAAAAGCGTCCAGTGTCGTGGATCGGGGATATACTCGTCGCCGTCCAGGACCAGAATATACGTTCCTGAGGCGCGTTCTAAGCTGTAGTTACGGGCAATCGCAAAAGAATGGGGCCATTCGATTTCTTCAAACACGTCTGCGTAGCGACGTGCAATGTCTTGCGTGCCATCCGTCGATCCGGTATCGATGATGACGATTTCATCCACGTGCGGACGTGCCAGCCGAAGGCATGTTTCGAGGTGCTCAGCCTCGTTTTTGACGATCATGCACAGCGAAAGCAGCGGACGCCCTGAAGTTTGATCCATGGTGCGGGCAGTTAAGGTTAGAGCCTGTTGCAGCAAGGTGCAGAAGAAATCATGCCAAAACCCTCTTATGCTTAAGCTCGATGCATTTTGGCCGATACTTGCGCCAGAAGCACAGCGGCCGCTGCTGCAGCTTGGAAAAGATGCCATCCATGGGGAAAAACCTTCCCCTTTTTTGAGGAGGGGCATCACCTATCCACTCGCAACCAAACGGGAAAAAGTAGCCATGAACGTTATGTATCGAATGCGGCAGTATCAGGAACAGGCCGTGCTTAGTGCTTCCCCGGAGCAATTGGTGCTCAAGCTTTACGATCTGGGCATTGCAGCTTGCAAACGCAACGACCGGCCTAAGGTCCGGGCGGTGCTTGTTGAACTCATGTCAGCGCTAAACTTTGAGGCAGGCGGGGAACTGGCCGAGCGGCTACATGCCCTGTACGAATTTTGCCTGCGCGAAAGTGCTATTGGCGACATTGGGGTCGTGCAACGCATTCTCGAGGGCTTGCGTGAAGCCTGGAACGAAGGGGTTGTGATGGCCCGTGCTGCCTGAAATCAATATCTAACCTGCGCATAGGCCATGGCTGTTAATCCGCTGCTTTCGGTCTACAACGCCGACAGCCCTTACGAGCAGCTCATCAGCGCCATTTTGACCATCGAACGCCGACCACAACTGGAGCTCAAAACCCAGAAGGCTGAGCAAGAGCGGCTCAAATCCGTAATGAGCGACTTTAACAGCAAGCTCTCGGCACTGCATAAGCTGCTCACGACGTTTACAGACCCTTTAGCGCGTCCCTTCCAGAGCAAAGCAGCCACAACCTCAGCTACGGCCTTTTCGGTAAGCGCTAGCGATCAGGCTGCAACAGGTTCGCACACCTTGGAAGTGTTGCGTTTAGCCTCGGCCGACACGCGCCTATCGAAACAATACACCAGCAGCGCATCGACGCTGCGTACGTTTTTCGACACCTACGGACCGCAGACGTTCACCATTCAGGTGGCCAGCCCTACCGAGACCGATCCGAATCACCGCGTCGACGTCCAAGTAACGGTCAACCCCACAGCTACTACCGATGCAGACATTTTGCGGGAAATCTCGCAGGCCATCAACGATGCGATGACCGCAGCGGTTGATGCGGGCACCCTCAAGTCTGGAGAACGCGCCTACGCCTCGGTGGTCAATGAAACCGCCAGCACCGCGCGACTTTCCTTGCGGAGCGGCCAGACGGGCTATCAGTACCGGCTGGCTTTTGTCGACTCGGCAAACGGCCTTTTGGCTGCGCTGGAGCTTACCAACAATGCCGTAGTGTCGGGCACCAGCGGGGGCCAAGTGAAAGCCGTAGGCACCAGCGAGACAGACTCGGAGCTCAACAGCAAATTTGTCCTTGACGGCCTTACGCTCTATCGCAACAGCAATCGCGTTACCGATGCGCTGGTGGGCGTTACCCTTGAGCTTAAGCAAGTAAGTACCGGGGCAGCCGAGTTTACAATTGGACCCGACACCAACGGTATCAAGGCCAAAGTCGAGGACTTTATTAAAAAATACAACGACGTAATCACCTACATCGCGGGCAAAAGCAACGTCGATGGCAAGTCCGGGACGCGAGGCGATTTTGCAGGAGATCGTACCTTCTCTGGCCTACGTTTTACGTTGCGGAATGAAGTGGTACAGAAAGTCAGTGGCCAACCCGCTGAAGGCCCACACTACCTGACCGATTTGGGTATTACGATGGGCAACGACGGCACGCTGACCCTGACCGACACCGATAAGCTCTTTGAAGCCCTGCGCCGCAATCCACAAGCCGTTGAAAGCCTTTTCTCCGGAAGCGATGGCATAGCCCAACGGCTGCTTACCACGATTGAAGCCTATGTGGGCACACAAGGCATTGTCAGCCAGCGGCAGGCTTCTATTGATGCGCGCATTCGTCGTCTGGATGAGCGCATTCAGGCAATGGACGAACAGCTCTCCCGTCGGGAAGAACAGCTTCGGGCACAGTTTGCCCGCTTACAGGAAACGATTGCCCTCTTGCGCAGCCAACAACAATTTTTGAGTGGATTTTTCTCAAGTGGCACTGTTTTTTGAGCGATTTGCACTTAAAGTATCCCTAAACTGAAGGTATCCTATGCCCGAGCATCCAGCCCTTTCGCTACTGCGCGAGATCTTGGACGTGGGCGACGAGATCGCCCAGGCCCTAAGTCGGCAGAATTTTGAATACCTGCCGGAGTTGACGCAACGGCGCAGTCTACTTTTAGCCCAACTACAACAACATCCCTTGCCTGAGAGCTTCGACCCAGAATGGGAGGTCTTACGCGTTGCCCTAAATGCGCAACACCGACGGCTCAATGAACTGCTAGCGGAAACAGAGCGACAGCTCGCGCAAGCCTTGCTAGAAGTAGAACACTACAAACGCGCACGCCATCAGTATCAAGAAACCTCCCCACGCCAGGTTTTGCGCGAAGATTTGCGCGGATAGCAGCAAAGATTTAACTTTTTATTTTAAATGGTCGATATTGAGAAGGGGAAATTTCCTGTGGAAGCGTAGGACAAGCAGATTGCCGCCATGGATATTCGGGACATCAAAGGCGGAGGTGCTCACCGACTGGATCCCTTACAGCGGGAAGCACTGAGTACTGCCCGCCGGATTGATGAAGGGGATCGCCCCTCTACTACGCCTCAAGCGCCTGAAGGGTCTGCGGTTGAAGACCGGGTAGAACTTTCCGAAGCAGCCCGTAAGGCTGCGCAACAGGCAAACGAGACGCCAGCCATTGAGTTTGCCCGCGAAGCTTTACGCAGCACCCCCTCGCTAAGCCCAGAGCGCGTGGCGGCTATTCTACGTTCATTGCAAGCAGGGTACTACATGCAGCCCGAAGTGATCAAGCAGATTGCCCAGCGCTTGGTCGAAGAAATGCTGGCGGAAAACCTTGTGCCGCCTATGAAATAAACCCCTGCTCGCGATAGCGTTTAAGCTTGTTGCGAATTGTGCGGGCACTAATACCGAGCTTTTCCGCAGCCAGTTGTTGGTTGTTGTTCGTCTCTTTAAGCGCCTGCAGGATCATTTCTCGCTCCATATCCTCAATGGTTTGGACGCGTTGCAAAATATTTTCCTTCTCTACCTGCGGCGCTGCCGAAATGACATCGGCAAAAAACTCGTTAAACACGTCTTCGACTTCGATCACGTTGCGGTCAGCCGAAAGCAGCACACCCCGCTGCACAAAGTTCTCAAGCTGACGCACGTTACCAGGCCAATGGTAGCGCATAAAACGTTCCATAAGCGCTGGAGCCACCTGTTTGTCGGGTAATCCATAAAGCAAGCTGTACTTTTTGACGAAATGCGCCACCAAGAGCGGCACGTCCGATAGCCGATCGCGCAGCGGAGGCACGGTAAGCGGAAACACGCTGAGCCGATGGTAGAGGTCTTCTCGGAATTGTCCCTTAGCAAGGGCTTCGCTTAGGTTGCGGTTACTGGTAGCAATGACCCGCACGTCCACTTTACGGGTTTCAACAGAGCCCACTTTTTGGATTTCGTGTTCTTGGAGTACACGGAGCAGCTTTGCCTGAACCGCCAAATCAACCTCGGTAATTTCGTCTAGCAGTAGCGTACCACCATCAGCACGCTCAAAAGCCCCTGTCATGTCTTCGATAGCCCCTGTAAAAGCGCCTTTGCGGTGTCCAAATAGGTGGCTTTCAACCAGCTCACGGGGCAGATTAGCGCAGTTGATCGCCACAAAAGGCCCTTCGGCACGATCGCTCATCTGATGAATTAGCCGGGCAAGAATTTCCTTCCCGGTACCGCTTTCTCCCTGAATGAAAACCGGTGCTTTGTTGGCAGCTACGCGCGGGAGCATGGTTTTAAGCTGCTGAATAGAGGGGTGCTCCCCAACGTATTCGATTGCCCAGCGACGCGTGGCGCGGCGTGCATGCGCTGCAAAGGGGGCACCCTCACGCCGCTCTTGCCGACGGGCCAAAGCAGCCCGCACCCGCTCCACCAACTCTTCGGTCGCAAATGGTTTAGGAATATAATCAATCGCGCCATTTTGCATGGCCCGTACAGCATGCTGCACATTGGCATGTGCCGTAATCATAATGACCTGCAGGTCTGGATGCTCCTGGCGAATATAGGCCAACAGCTCCAGCCCATCCATGTCAGGCATTTTAAAATCGGTAATGACCAGGTCGAAAGACGTTTTCTTCAGCGCTTCAATGGCCTGCAGGGCATTGGAGCAGCTTGTTAGGCGCATGCCATGACGGCTAAAAAGCCGTTCAAACAGGGTGTGGAGTAGGTGCTCGTCGTCTACAAAGAGGATATGCGGAACGCTTGCCTGGGCTGTCGTCATAACCGTTGCTGGGTAACGCTTTACTTTGGGTAGAGAGCGCTATCAAAATAACGTAGTCAGCTTTCTATGCCAAGAGTGCATCACCATTTGCTTTTTCTTCTCCTTGGGGCAAAACCAGCGCGAAGCAGATACCGGCTTGAGGGTCGTTTGTAGCCAAATAAAGCGTCCCTTTGTGGGCCTCTGCAATCCGGCGCGCAATAGGCAGGCCAATGCCTAAATTTTGAGCTTTTGTGGTAAAGAAGGGGACAAAAATCTTTTCCGCTATCTCTTGGGGCATCCAACCCTCGTTCCACACCTCAAAACGAATGCTGCAGGGTTCGGCTAAAACGCGCAGTTGCACAACGCTGTCGGGGCGTGTAGCTTCCAGGGCATTTTTCAAGAGCATAAACAGGGCCTGGCGGAGCAGCATGGCATCGGCCCGGATGATCTTTCCTCCAGAAATGCGCAGATCGAGGGCCACTCGGGCCGCTTCATGCGCTTCTAACATCACCAGTAGCTCTTGCAGCAGTACGCGCAGCAAGCGGGATTGCACCATCGGCTGCAGTGGTCGAGCATACCATTGCAGTTCCAAAAGAATCCGCTCAATAGAAGCAGTGCTCTCAAAAACGCGCAGGGCCAGCTCGCGTTGTTCAGGTGTGGCCAGGGTATCGGTCAACAAGTCGGTGAATCCTTCAATACTAGTGATGAGGCTGCGTAGGCGATGCGCTAGCACCTGGGCCATATTGGCCAGCACTGCGTCGTGCGTATCCGCAAGTAAGGGGGGCTTATCCGAAGTAACTGCTGACATAAACAACCCGAGCAACTTCAAGGGGACCAAGCTAAGGCAACCGCCTTTGCCCGATGCTGCTGGTGCGCTTGGCAAAAGGCTCAAATCATATGCCACCTATGGCATGCGCGTGCTTGCGTAGGTTGCACGGATCTTTCTGGCAAGTTTTTCCCCAAATTCGGATGCATTTCCGTCCTCGTCTTCCTTACAAGGTGGTTCAAACCCTTTGCTATCGACGAAAACACAGGGGACTTAAGCGGTGGCACGGTGGTTGATGCTGCCTTTCTAGCAGCAAAGCACGCCATAGGGCAATGGAAACGACCAAACTGACGCTGCTCCGCCATGCCATGCAAGCCTATACATGGCGGCTGCGGGCCTTGAGCAGCAACATAGCCAACCTGGACACCCCGGGTTATCAGCGCGTAACGGTAGCGTTTGAGGAAGCACTCCGCAAGGCGCGTCATCAAGTACCCAGTTTGCGGCAGCCTGAAGATGTGGAGCCGAAGATGCGCCTTGAGACAACCGCCCCGATACTTGAAGACGAGCTCATGGAGCTTGCCGATACGCAAATGCGCACGCAGCTGGTCACGCGTGCGCTGCGAGAGCATTTTGACCTCATGCGTACGGGCATCACTGGTCGAACAGGATAAAGACGTAACGTCGCATGCCACTGCCTCCACGGATTTTTTCGTTTTTCCGAACTGCAGCACGAGGCCTAGAAGCCCAGCGGATTGCCATCGGTGCGGCTACAGAAAACATTGCCAATGCGGCCACCAGCCGCACTGCCGAAGGCACGCCGTATGCCCTCAAGCAGGCCGTGCACACCGCTGCAGAAGCACGCTACCAGCGCTTTGGCCGGCTTTTAGAGCGGATGCAAACTTCGCTGCGCACCAGCGATCCGCGCCACAGTCCTACCCTTTCGCTACGCACCAAGCTTCCCGAAGCCGAACTCGGCCCTGAAACCACCATCGAAGAGGTTGTACGGCTGCGTTACGAGTATGACCCCACGCACCCTCACGCCGATGCCAACGGCTACGTCGCCTACCCCGACGTCAACGTTGTGGAAGAGATGGCCCGCCTGATTTCAGCTAACCGCATCTACGAGGCCAACCTCTCTACCATCCAGGCGGCCAAGGAAATGATCAAGCGAACTTTAGAAATCTAAGCTATGCTACGCTGCTCGCTTGGATGGGTCTTTGTGTTTGTTCGGCCGCGCCTTGCAACGGTGCTGGCTTGCGTTAACGCTGCTCGGCAGGCACTGCATTTGCCTCCACTATATCGTCTACCCACTGGTGCAGCGCGGCATACCCGCCAGTGTCCGCTGGCCCAAGCCCTAAACGGACTGGTAGGCGTCGATGGCGTAGCCTACCCCGACCCGGAGGTTGCCAAACGTGTGGCAAAAGCCTGGGGTACCAATTACGTCGCGCGCAGCTCCTGGTATGTTGTGGCTTTACCCCCTGTGCTGCGTCGTTTTGTGTGCGACTACGACCTCGGCGCCTTTCCGGCCTTAGAAGATCATCAAGTTCAAGTATCAGAACCGACACCCCACGCAGTTGCCTGATTGGCCATGGATATTCGTCCCACGTTTTCTCCGCTTCCCGGCTTAGCATCATCTGCTGTCGGGACAGGAACCCCTGCCGGAGCTGCCTCAAAGGCTAAGCCAGAAGGTCCTCGGGCCGCACAGCCCACAGCCTTACCTCCCGAAGGCCTAAGCTTACCGGAGTGGCAGATGATCCAGCGCTACTTTCCGCCTTCCGAAAAGCTGACGCTTCGGCTCTATGGACCAGACCGCTCAATGCACACGCTCCAGCCCGGCGCGCTAGGCTCTCAGCTGGACGTACGCGGCTAAAGGTTAAGGATCATGAACGTTGCCGAACTGCAACGACTGCAATCAATATGGGGGCGGGATGACGGGCGCTTGCCTACCCCCCGCGACCGCACAGCAGCCGATGGCGGCTTTGCCGACACGCTAAGCCGAGCCATCAACGCCGTAGATCGCGCTCAAAAAGCCGCCAATGAGCAAGTGGAAGCCTTTGTAGCCGGTGAGCAAGAAAACTTGCACGAGGTTATGATTTCGATGAACCAGGCGCGCCTGTACTTCCAGCTGATGACCGAGGTGCGTAATCGCCTCCTAGAAACCTACCAAGAGCTCATGCGCACCCAGATTTAACAGCGCATTGTGCATAACGCAGCGCCAAAGCTGGCTGCTTTGTCGCGTGCTCGGATTTGGATGTTCCGGTAGTAGCCCGCTTGAAGGTTCAGGATGATGTCGCTAGAAAGTTTGAAACAGTTCCTGAGCCGGCTCACACTTGGCCAGCGTCTGGCGCTGGGCACAGTCGTAGTCGGCAGTATTCTGTTACTTTTGGGCATTGCCTACTGGGCCGGAAGGCCAGAGTATGCCTTGCTTTTTGGTGGGCTATCCCCTGCTGATGCCAGTCGGATTGTCGAGACGCTTCAAGAAGAAAACATCCCTTACCAGCTCAAGGAAGGGGGCAGTGCCATCTGGGTTCCCCAAAACCGCGTCTATGAACTTCGCCTGCGTTTTGCTGGGGAAGGGGTCATTAGCGATGGTCCCGTGGGCTATGAGCTGTTTGATAAAGGCACGCTCGGCATGACCGACTTTATGCAGCGGCTCAATTACAAACGGGCGCTTGAAGGAGAGCTAGCCCGCACGATTATGAGCCTGCAACAGGTCGAGTTGGCTAAGGTGCACTTGGTCCTTCCAGAACGGAGCCCATTTCGGGAAACGCAGGTGGCACCTAGCGCTTCGGTGCTACTGGTGCTCAAACAAGGCGCACGCTTAAGTGAGCAGCAAATTGACGGCATTACGGCCTTGGTGGCTGGTGCTGTTGAAGGTCTACAGCCCGAAAACGTCACCGTGCTTGATGCGCGGGGGAACCTGCTTTCCAACCCCGATGCCGGTAATCCTGAGCTGGCGCTAAGCAGTACCCAACTCAAACTGCGCCAAGCGCTCGAGGCCCATTTGACCGAAAAGGGCCAGTCTATGCTTGATCGCGTGTTGGGACCGGGAAACGCGATTGTGCGCGTTGCGGCTACGCTGAACTTTGATCAAGCCGTCACAGAACGCCAACTGATCGATCCCGAAAGCGCCACCGTTATCAGCGAAGAGCGCATGGAAGAAACGGGAACGGCCGAAGGCAACACCTCAGCTAACTCGATGGTGCGCAACTACGAGCTTAGCCGCACCATCGAACGCATTCAGCAAAACGGAGGCAACATTGAGCAGCTAACCGTCTCTGTGATTCTCAACCAGCGCTACACCGTGGCAGAAGATGGCTCACGACAAGCGCGTCCCTACACCGAGGAGGAGATGCGCGAAATTGAGGAGCTGGTCAAAAATGCCGTAGGATTTAACGCCCAGCGAGGCGACCGCATTGCCATTCACCAAACCCGCTTCGACACGCAGATTGACGACCAGCTTGCCCAAGAGCTGCGCGAGCAGCGCCGCCAAGAGCAATTGAATCTGTATATCCGCTACGGGCTAATGGCGCTGGCCCTAGGTTTAGTGGTCTGGCTGCTACGGGCTGCTATGCGACGCATTGGGGATCTGGCAGGCACCACCCAAGTGCTCATTGGCCGCGTCGATCGCGAAGCTCTTCAGGCCGGCGTCTCTCCCGAAGCCCTTCAGGGCAAAGCCCCAACGCCTGGACTCGCTGCCGGTACGGAAGAAGAGCTGGTGATGATCGACGACATTTATACCAGTCGACTCTCAGCCGAAGCCAAAGCCCGCATTAAGGCCAAGCACTTGCTCTTCGAAGAGGTGCAGAAAAAAGTAAACGAAAAACCCGAAGAAACTGCAGAAATCATTCGGAGCTGGATGGTCAGCGACCTTAATGCCTAATGCCTATGGCCACCAAAGCCAAAGCGACCGATCGGCCTGTTGCCGAGCTGACCGTGCACGACCTGACAGGAGCGCAGAAAGCGGCCGTCCTGCTCATTGCCATGGGCACGCAGGCAGCGGCTAAGATTCTCAAATACCTGCGCGACGATGAGGTCGAAAGAATCTCTATCGAGATTGCACGCATGCGAAACGTCAGCGCCGATGTCGTTGAGGCCGTCTTGCTGGACTATCGCGACTCGGCCCTGGCCCACGATTACATTGCCCAAGGAGGGCTTCAATTTGCGCGGGAAGCCCTAGAAGCAGCCCTTGGCCCACGACGTGCCGAAGAAATCCTAATGCGCGTCGAAGCCGCCATGCAGGTGTCGGCCTTTCACCTGTTACAAACCGTTGAAACCGCCCAGCTCGTCAACTTCATCCAGAATGAGCATCCACAGACCGCTGCGCTTATTCTGGCCCATTTGAATGCCCGCAAGGCTGCCGATATCATCTCAAACCTGCCCGAAGAGTTGCGCACGGAAATCATGTACCGGCTGGCCACGATGGGCAAAACCTCGCCAGAGCTGCTACGTGACATTGAAGACGTCATCCGTCAACACATTAGCGCGGTGTTTGGCGCTGAGCTCAGCACTTCGGGTGGCGTCGAAAAGGTTGCCGAAATTCTCAACAGCACCAGCCGAACGGTCGAGCGCACGCTGCTGGATGCTATCCGTGAGCGCGATCCCGAACTGGCCGCTTCGATTAAGGCCTTGATGTTTACGTTTGACGATCTGGCCCATATCAGCGATCGGGACATGCAGCGTCTGCTGACGGAAGTGGACCAAAAAGACATTGCCCTGGCCCTCAAAGCCGCCTCAGGCGAGCTCAAAGAAAAGATTCTCCGCAACGTCAGCGAACGCGCAGCGAAGATGATCCAAGAGGAACTCGAGCTCATGGGACCTGTCCGCGTGCGCGACGTCGACGAAGCCCAGCGACGCATTCTCGAAACAGCACAACGTCTGGAAGAACAAGAAGAGATCACCTTGACGCGCACAAGCCAAGAACTATTGATTTAATCCCAGTGCCATGGCCCGGCTTATCTCTTTGGTTGAGCACCTCAAAACGCAGCCTGAGCGGCCCTTCCCGCCACGGCTCACCAAGACCCAACTGCGAGTGCCGGCAGATCCGGAGGAAACGCAAGCTTTTCGTCACCACGGCCTACTGCGGCGCCAGCAAGCCCGGCAGGCCCAGCCCATCGAAATTGATGCAGGCGAGTGGATGCAAACAGAGAACATCTTTCGCATTTCTGCTGAAGAAAATGACCCACCCCCACAGGATGCCATGGATGAATCTGCGCTCAAGGCCAAGCTGGAAGCCGAGTGGCAGCAAAAGCTCGAAGTAGCCATCGCACAGGCCCGCGCTGAAGGCGAAGCGGCTGGTCGTGCTGCTGCTGAAACCGAATGGCGCGAGCGCCTGCTTCGGCTTCAAGCTGAGTGGGCTGACGAGCTAGAACGCCTCCGCCAAGCCTGGTATGCCTATACCCGTCAGCTCGAGCCCATGCTGGTAGAAATCGCGCTCGAGGTAGCTGAAGCGCTTCTGGATGCCCCGCTTCCGGAAAGCCTTAAAGGCGTTTCCGCACGTGTCTTAGCCGAGGCGGTTGAGCAGCTGGCCCGAGAAACCCCGATTGAGATCTCAATACACCCAGTCGACTTCCTGCGCCTTCAAGAACAGGGCGTGATTGCCCAGCTTGAAAGTCGTCATCCTGAGCTGCGTTGGCAGCTTAACCCTGCACTGAAAGAAGGCGACTGGGTCGTGCAAACCCCCTCAGCGATGCGCCGCAACATCCGCCAGGAACTGCTCCAAACCTTGCGCCAACGCTTAGGACTGCTGCCGGCCGTCCCAGAAGCTTCGGACCAAGCACCAGATAACCATGCCTGAACTCCCTTCCCCTGAGGCATCATTTACAGCCCACTGCTTGCGGCAGATTCGCAAGCATCCACCGAGACCCCTGCATTTTGGCAAAGTTCAGAGTGTGGTGGGTTTGCTGATCGAAGCCTCCGATCTACCCGCTGCTGTGGGCGAGCTATGCTATATCCATGAGGGAGAGCAGCCAGAGGCGCGGCGCATCAAGGCCGAGGTCGTTGGTCTACGTGGACGCACCACACTCCTCATGCCCCTGGAGCTGACGCGTGGGCTTAGAGCCGGGTGCCTGGTTGAACCTTCAACCCTTCCCCTAACCGTCCGCGTGGGCCAGGCGATGCTAGGCCGCGTGATCGATGCCAGTGGTCGCCCTATCGATGGTAAAGGTCCGCTGCATTTGACCGAAGAGCAACCCGTGCACAGCGACCCTCCTCCGCCACTTACGCGCCGCATGATCGATACCCCCCTGCTAACGGGCATCCGAGCAATCGACACGTTCTTAACCCTAGGCCGTGGGCAACGCATCGGTATTTTTTCGGGGTCTGGCGTGGGTAAAAGTACGCTCCTGGGCATGATTGCCCGCCGTGCCCGTGCCGACGTAAACGTGATCGCCTTAATTGGCGAGCGCGGTCGCGAAGTGCAAGAATTCATTGCCGACAACTTGGGCGACGAAGGGTTACGCCGGTCGATTGTTGTAGCCGTCACTGGCGATCAAGCCGCCATCAACCGGGTCAAAGGAGCAAGCGTGGCCATGGCCATCGCCGAATACTTTCGCGATAAAGGGCTGGATGTGTTGCTCATGATGGATTCGGTAACCCGCGTGGCCATGGCCCAGCGCGAAATTGGACTGGCCGTAGGCGAGCCCCCGACCACGCGCGGCTACACCCCAAGTGTCTTTGCCCTGCTCCCTCGGCTGCTGGAGCGTGCTGGCCCAGGTGCCCAAGGCAGCATCACGGGCATCTTCACCGTGCTTGTCGACGCCGACGACATGAACGACCCTATTGGAGATGCCGTCCGCGGCATCCTCGACGGGCACATTGTGCTTTCGCGCCAACTAGCCCATGCCAACCATTTTCCTGCCATCGATGTCCTGCAAAGCGTCAGCCGCGTCATGCCGCGCATCACCACAGCCGAACACCGCGCGCTCGTCGAGGAAGCCCGACGCCTGCTGGCCATGTATCGCGAAGCCGAAGATCTTATTCGCGTCGGCGCTTATGAAATGGGAACCCGGCCTGAACTCGACCGCGCCATTATGGCCTATGACATGCTTATGGCCTTCCTGCGCCAAGGCGTCGACGAAACCTCTGAAGACCCCGTTGGCGACCTAGCCGCCCTCTTAAAAAGCTTGCCGCCAGCAAAACCCCCAGCCAAATCCCGATAGATTGGCCGGCCTTTTGCAGTAAGCGTCCATAACCTCTCAGAACCGCTATATTGACTCCAGAAAGTACCTATGCGCGGCAAGAAATTCCGCTTTTCGCTCCAAAGCGTGCTGCGCCTACGGCAGCACCAGACCGAACAGGCTGCTGAAGCCTTGGCCCAGATCACGCACGCCCGCTTGCAGTTGGAGCAACAGCTTGCCCAAGCCCAGAAAGAGCTCGAAACATTGGAAAAACAGCTCATCTTAGCGCAACCCACCCTGGATCCCGTGCAGCTTAGGCGTTACGAAGCACACTGGTTAAGTGCACGGCGTCAATTGCGCACCTTAGAGCAGCAGCTGGAAAACCTACGTCGCCAAGAGGCCGAAGCACGACAACAGGTGCTCGAATGCCATCAAGCCGAGGCTTCTCTTGAACGCCTACGCGACCACCAAAAAGCCCAACATACCCAAGCCGAGCTAGCTGCTGAAAATGCCTGGCTCGATGAGCACGCTACAGGCGCTTACGTCCGCAAGCACCTACACCTGAGGATGCCATGAAGATGCTGCTACGCATCCTATTGGCCATACTGGCCTTTTTGCTGGGCGTGATCGGTATGTACTTCGCCATGCCCTATGTGGCCCCACAACGCGTCGCTCAGGTTCAGGATAGTTTGGCTGTCCTAAGGAACGACACAACCGCCATCGGCGCGCTAGGTCAACAGACTCTAATGCATGCAGATAGCTTGCTAGACCATTTCCAGTGCGCCGACTCAGCGGCTTTGCTGGCGCTTGTAAGCGCACAAACAGCCTTGCGTGATTCCCTTAAGGTAGCACGCGACACGTTGGCGCAACTGCGCCAGGCGCTCCAAACCGCCCAGCAACAGGGCGCCTCGTTGCGCCAGGCCTTGTACCAAGCAGAAGCCCAAATGCAAACCCTCCAGCAAAGACTGGCTTCGCTAGAAACCCAAAAGGCACGCGCCGATGAGCTGGCTGCCACCATCACACGCATGGAAGACAAGGAGCGACGTGCCCTGGTTAGCCAGCTCCCTCCTGAAGTCATTGAGCTGCTGTATCAAGCCACCAGCGGACGCGGGCGTACCTTGCTGTTGCAGTCTTTGCCTCCAGAACAAGCTGCCCGATTGGTCAATCGCCTGATTGAGCGACCCACCGCACAAGAGGTTTCCCTACGTCCCGCTGGCAGCCAGTAAACCTGACTTAAGCTAGGCCATGAACGTATCCCCTACACCGCTACCGCTGCCCCCAGCCACAGAAATGGGGTTCACCGGGACAACGCATCACGCCACCGAGTCCGATAGCGACAACACCCAACCGGAAGCCCATGCACGTCGCCGGTTTACGCACTTGCTAGAGGCCATCTGGCAACTCGTTTTTCCTATACCCTCAACGGAAAAGGCATCACCCCACACCTCAACCCAGGCCGACGAGCCGTCTTTTAGCCCACACGCAACAAGCACCGCATCTCCACAGTCAGCGTTGGTGGATCACCAACAGATCCCTGGCCCCGAATCCTACACCCAACCTGCTATGGGCAGCACCGCATCGGTGCCTTCTACTGAAGCAGCTTCAACGACTTGGATGAACAACACCCCAGACGCTCAACCTATCATTGAGCATCCAACGACAGCACAGCAAAAAAACCCGAGCAACAACGGGCACCCGCAGATAGCCCTTGCAGAACACGCGGATATCGCGCAGCACCTTGCCTACAACTCAACTAAACTGGCCCAAGCGATCCCTACCCCATCTTCGATTACGGACCAGAAACAGCTTCTCGAGGCTCCTGCCCCCAATACCCCACCTGCCCAGCAGACAACCGTACATCACTCACCACAAGCCCCCCAATTTCCCTTCGAAGACCAGGCTGTTTTGCCATCATCGGCTGAGTTCGCTACCGATGCCTCTCTCATCACCCGAAACGGGCAGGCCTTTGCTCCCAAGACTGCTACAAACGATCCTGCACCTCCAGCATCCCAGACAGAGGCACTTTTGTCTGAGATAGCAAAACAGACCGAAGCCGCATCTCCCCAACCCAGGCACTCTACCTCACCCGCTGACACCAAAGCACCTACGCCAGCTTGGCCTTTTTCAGATGTCCCTCAGCAGCCACAGATGATCGAGGCAAATAAACAAGCCAACCCGATCACAAGCGCCGTACCGAGTGCCGTGCCGGGACCGGGAACCGGCGCAAACAAACAAACCAACCCGACCACAAGCTCCCCTCATTTCCAACGACAGGTTAACCATGTAGCTTTTCAGAAGACGAACGGAGCGCTGGGCCTACAACCTGCTGAGCAGCAAACGTTGCTGCAACCTCTCTTTACGGAAGATCCTACGGTTTCAGCTATCAGCTCAAAGCCATTGCATCAGCAACCAGACATTGTAGCGGCTGAAGCTGCGCAAGTCAATCAGCTTCGTGCTTTAGAAACGGATCCCTTCCTGCGCTCAATCCCAGACGTTCATCCTCAGAAAGCACATGTGCCGCCACTTTCCAGACAGGCAGCGTCGTACGTAGTCGATGCTTCGGTCCCGCAACAAGCCGCAAAAACGCAAATCCTGTCCCCTTTAGCGACAGTGCCCTCAGGGGCGATCCCCGAGCCGGAGCTCAAGACGTCCACGCCCCGGTCGCAGACACATGCACCAAGCACTACGCCCCCCATAGCGATGGCCGAGTCCCCCGAAGAAGGAGTCCATGAGACATTCTTTCCCGCTATGGAGGAAAAAACGCCGCCACCTTCCTTAAAGGGCATGCCTTCAGAAGGTGAAGACTTGGGGATCCTCAAGCCAGAAGCCAAAGCTGTTGAGGAATCGCTGCTGTCTGTCCCTGATGAAATCGTTCGGCCAGATGTACCGCTCCGACCAACGCCAGCTGCCATTGGCTCATCGGTCTTACCGCATGCAATTCGGAGTGCTGCGTGGATACAGGTGCTGTTCGCTTATAGTGAACGCATCGTTCAGCTAGAGCGCGGAAAGGCCCTTGAAGTCACCCTAGCTGATGGATCGGGCACGATGCACATTCGGGCGCAGCGCGAGACCGATCGCGTCACGGTCGCCGTGCATTTTAGCGACCCCACGTTGCGCGCCCTAGCTGCTGCGCATGCGGATCGCATCCAGGAGGCATTGCAGGCGCAATACCAAACAGCCGTGCAGCTGTCGCTCACCGGGGGAGAAAGCCAAAGCAGAGGCTGGCAGACGTTTACGGAAGCGTCCGAGAATGGTACAACGCTTGCTGGAGAGGTTTCAGCCCCCGCTTCCGAGGCATCCCCGACTTCCCCAAGCCGGGCTATGCGCCCTGGAAGTACTTACGAATGGATTGGCTAAGCCTGAACGCATTATGTCGCTCATTGCCCCTATCGAAGCTATTCGTAACCAAGCGCTCCAAGCCACACCAGCAGCGCCGGGTTCACAAACGCTGGATAAAGAAGCTTTCCTGCGGTTGCTGGTCACCCAGCTGCGCTATCAAGACCCAACCAATCCGCTCGATAGCCGGGAGTTTGCCGTGCAGCTAGCGCAGTTTAGCACGGTTGAGCAGCTGATTGAAATCAACAAAGCGCTGACAGCGCAAAATGATGCTTACGGGGCCCTAGCCCAAGGCATTCATAACAGCGTAGCGGCCGGGCTGGTGGGGAAGGTGATCGAAGCCGAAGGCAGCCGTATCCGCTGGACAGGTGAACAGGCCGCAGCCTTCCGGTTTGTGCTCGACGGCAACGCACAGCAAGTAAGTGTGCAGATTCGCAACGAGTCTGGCCAGCTGGTGCGCACCATACAGCTTGGACCTCAAGCTGCAGGAGAGCATGAGCTTTCCTGGGATGGGCGAGACGATTCAGGAAAGTCCTTGCCAGCCGGCACCTATATCCTAGAAGTGACAGCAACCAATGCCGAAGGCGATCCGATAGCCGCACGCACAATGGTACGTGGACGCGTCGATCGCGTGACGTTTGGTCCAGAGGGCATTCTGCTTTGGATAGGCACCTATGCGATTCCCTTGCAAAACGTTCGCGGCGTAACCTCAGCGTAACATCCAAACCCTAGACGCCATGCAGGTACAAGAACTGGCCCAACGCGTTTCGTCTGCTGCTGGGCTGCCTTCGACGGCTAGATCCTCAGAAATATCCCGAACGCATGACCCGCCAGAAGGCACGTTTGCCCACGTCCTTCGTCAAGTGCAAACTGCTGGTGAAGGGTTGCGCCTTTCGGCGCATGCCCAGCAACGCATCGCGCAGCGCCATATTGCCTTCGACGAACTTCTGGCGCGACAGCTGAGCCAAGCGGTGCAGGAGCTAGCCAGTAAAGGCGCCCGAGAGGCCTTAGTGCTTCACCCTGAAGCTGCCTTCATCATCAGTGTGCCCAACCGCACCGTGGTTACTGCACTCGACCGCCAGGAAATGCCACAGCGCATTTTTACGCAGATTGACAGTGCTTACATCTTGTAAAAAATCCGGCAGGCCCCTTATGGGATGCCGGTGGCTGCAGCTGACCGACTGAAGCTGCGGCATCAGTCTAAAAACTTTAAACCTAACCCAAGTAGTGCCATGATTCGCTCACTCCGCACCGGCGTCTCCGGACTCAAAAGCCACCAGGTCCGCATGGACGTCATCTCCAACAACATTGCCAACGTCAACACTACGGCCTTCAAGCGTGGTCGCGCTGCCTTCAATGAACTCTTTGGCCAGACCCTGCTGGGTGTAGGTCGAACGGCTGGCGGCCGTGGCATCAACCCTGCTTATGTTGGCCTGGGCGTCGCGGTTGGATCGATCGATGTCAACTTTGCCCAGGGTGCCCTTGAAAACACGGGCGTGGCCACCGATCTAGGCCTCAACGGTGACGGGTTCTTTGTCGTGCGCGGGGGCGATCGGCTTTACCTGACACGTGCCGGCAACTTTACAGTCAATCGCTTTGGCGAACTGGTGACCAATACCGGCCTGCAAGTGCAAGGCTGGGCTTTTGACGAAAACGGCCAGTTGCGCTCGGCAGCTTTGCAGGATGTGCGCATTCCGCTCAATGCCACGGCTCCCCCAAAACGCACCGAAAACATCTATATCCGTGGAAACCTCAGTGCCGAAGCCGCAATCGGCGACAGCATGAACGTCTCGACCATCGTGTACGACGCGCAGGGACGAACCTATACGCTGATCATCCGCTTTACCAAAACCAATACTAACGAATGGCAATGGGAAGTCCTGGACGCCAACAGCAATCCCATCCTCGACAGTAGCGGCAATCCCCAAAGCGGCACGCTGTCGTTTAACAACGATGGGACCTTGGATTTGGACAGCGACCCTACGACGTATCCGGATGCCGGCACCTTAAACATACCGTTCGAGTGGGATATTGATGGCGATAGTACGTTTGAGACGTTCACGTTGAATTTGGCTGGTGACGATGCTGCAATGACCCAGTTTGCAGGCTCTACCACTGCCATGGTCCGTAACCAGGACGGGGTTCCCCCGGGGTCGCTTGTGGGCTTCAGCATCAACCAAGAGGGCATTGTTGAGCTTAACTTTTCCAACGGCCAGCAACAACGGCTCTATCAGATTGTCCTGGGCATGGTCAACAACCCTAACGGCCTCCAGCAAGAAGGAGACAACCTTTGGAGCCTTACCAGTGCCTCAGGGGACCTGATGCTGGGTCGCGCTGGTGCCGAAATGAACCGTACTGTGATCGTAGCTGGAACGCTCGAAATGAGCAATGTGGACCTAGCTACTGAGTTCACTGACATGATTGTTACCCAGCGAGGTTACCAGGCTTCGGCGCGTATCATTACCACCTCCGACGAAATGCTCCAAGAACTGGTACAGCTAAAACGATAAGCTTTCTGGCGAGCCTCCACGCTGCGCCCTGACCTTGCAAGGGTCAGGGCGCAGCGTTTTTAGCCTAGGGCTTACCTAAAGAAGTTCGGCTTTTGGTCGATATGGTAAGCCGAAGGCCTTCTTACGTCCACCAACGTGATGCTGCCATGCAATCGCACACCAAACATGCTTCCCTGCTTCAGCTGGTCAGCTTTCTGATTGATCAGGAAGAATTTGGGGTTGACATCCTCAATGTGCAAGAAATCATTCGGCCTGTCGACATTACGCGCGTGCCGAATGCCCCAGCTTTTGTCGAAGGGGTCATCAACCTACGGGGCCGTATTGTACCTGTAGTCGACCTACGCAAGCGTTTTAACCTGCCTACCCGTGAGCGCGACAAAAACTCACGTATCATTGTCGTAGAGCTGGGCGATAAGATTGTGGGCTTTATGGTCGATGCTGTACGCCAGGTGTTGCGCGTAGATGCCAGCGTTATCGAGCCTCCACCAGAGCTGGCTATTGGCATCGACGCGGGCTACATCACGGGTGTAGCCAAGCTAGAAGACCGGTTACTGATCTTACTGGATCTGGAACGCATTCTCTCAGAAGAGGAAAAGCAAGAGCTCCGGCCTGTTCAGGAGCGTGCCGAGGCCCATATGGCATAAGCCTTAATCCGGAAAAGCTATGGTTTTACCCGACGGTTTTGCCCACCCAGACCCAGCAGTACGCCTGGATACCCTGATCACTTTTCTGGCGCAAACGCCGCCCGAAGAAGCTGTTCAGGTTGCTGCCCTGTGCCTGCACGATAGCGATCCAGGCATCCGTGAAGAGGCTGCTCAGTACTTGAGTGCCCACCCGACACCAGAGGCAGCGCAAGCCATAGCACCCATCATTCAGCACCCTGAGCTTCCGATACGGAATTTAGCCGGTGAACTTTTAGTACGCATAGGTCGACCAGCTGTTGAAGCGCTGTTGCCTTTTGTAGATAGCCCAAACGCTGACGTTCGCAAATTTGCCATCGATGTGCTGGCCCAGCTTCCAGCCCAGGACGTAGCAGACCGAATTGCAGCGCATATCGAAGACCCCGATGTCAATGTGCGGCTTTCCGTGATCGATGCCTTAGGCATGCTGAAAGCCACAGGCTATGCTCCCCTGCTGCGCCAGCGATACGCGGATCACCCGCAAGAGCGAGCGCACATTTTAACCGCCCTGGGGGCCTTCCGCGACCCGCGGGATTTGAAGCTAATCGAAACCGCCCTAAACGATCCAGATCCAGTGGTGCGCTACGCTGCAGCCGAAGCCTTAGCCCGCTACCCGATCCCTGAAGTGCTTACGCTACTTTTGCAACAACTTGCTCAAGCTACCCCAGAAGCACGACCCCTTATTCTGTACGATTTGATCGAAGCCTACGAATCGGCTCCAGCACCTCGGCCTCCTTTACCTGAAACACTTCGGCCCTACTTTTTGGAAATGCTCTTTGAGCCCGACCTAGAGTTCAAAAAGGCCGCCATTCGAGGCCTGCGATATCTGTTCGATACGGCAACGCTAGAGGCCTTGCTGGAGCATGCTGGGCAGCACGACGAGCTAGACATCGCCCTGTTTGAAGCAATCGCTACACATCCAGAAACGCTGACCTGCATTGCCCGCTGCGCAGAAAGTGGACGCATGTCGCTCAATGCCGCGGCTGGATTTACCATCGCCCTATTGGCTCAAGGCTGTATCGACGACGTGCAACTTCCACAGGCTGCCCAGTTCCTTCAAGCTCATTTTGAAAACCTGGATGCTGAAACCAAAATGGCGGCCATCACGCTCGCGCTCCAGCTGCAACACCCAGCCTTTAGTAACCTAGTGCAGCAGGGGCTGCACGACCCAGACCCCAGCGTGCGCCACTATGCCGACGATGTGCTGTACGCTACGCAGCGTAAATGAGTCCTCCACCCCTAACCCTCAGCGCTTATGAGCCTGCTGGCCCACCTACCACTTACGCCCCAGCAAGGTGCACTTTCCGACGAGGACTTTCAGCAGTTACGCGACCTGATTTACCAAACAACCGGCATTTTCTTTCAGGAGAATAAGCGTTATCTGCTGGAAAGCCGCGTCAGACGCCGTCTCACCGAGCTTAAGCTGCCTAGCGCGCGTGACTACGTGCACCTGCTGAGCAACGGGCAAAGCAGTGAAGAGCTCCGCAGGCTTATCAATGCGATTACCATTAATGAAACGTTCTTTTTTCGTGCCCCCGGGCAGCTTGAGGTTATAGAAAACCACCTTGTGCCCGAATGGCTGCAGCTCAGGCGTCCTATTCGCATTTGGAGCGCCGGTTGCTCCAGCGGTGAGGAGCCCTATACAATCGCGCTTTTCTTGCGACACAACCTACTGCCTCGCTACCCCCAGCTTCGCTTTGAAATCATCGGTACCGACATTAACACCGAAGTGCTCCAGCAAGCTCAAGAAGGGCTATACGGAAGTTATGCCATACGCAACCTTCCCCCCGAGTACCTACAACGCTATTTCATTGCAGCAGGCAACTACTACCGGCTTCGCCCGGAAATCCGCCAGATGGTTCAGTTTCGCGTGCTCAACCTGGTTGATACGCTGGCCATGCAGGCCATGCGAGATTTCGATCTGATCATCTGCGCTAATGTTTTGATCTATTTCGACGATAATATCAAACGCCGGGTGGTACAGTCTTTCTACCGAAGTCTGGTGCCTGGCGGCTATCTGTTTATTGGATTTTCTGAGACGCTTTATGGCATCAGCCAGGCGTTTCATCCGGTACGCTGTGGCAAGACCATTGTGTATCGGAAGGAACTTCAGCCGGAGGAAACGTCAGGCAACTAAAAACAAAGGGCTATGGCCAAGACCGTTCTGGTCGTCGACGATTCCAGCACCGCAAGAAAGTTTGTCACTTTCGCCCTGCGTGCGCAGGGCCTAACGGTACTGACAGCTTGCGACGGCCTAGAAGCTTTAGAGAAACTGGCCCAAACGCCGGTAGATCTGGTCATTACCGACCTGAATATGCCCAAGCTGGATGGGATAGGGCTGGTGCAGGCGCTTCGCGCAGACCCGGAGTACGCCCACATTCCTATCCTGGTGCTGTCCTCGCTCGAAGATGCCGAGCTGGTCAGCCAAAGCCAGCAACTGGGCGTGCAAGCCTACCTCACCAAACCTTTTGATGCCCAACGCCTACAGTACGAAGTTGCCAAATTTATCTCGTAAGGAGCCATGAAATTCTTGGTCGTTGACGACTCTCCCACCATGCGGCGCATTGTATGCAATGCGCTCCGTGAAATCGGCTATACCGACGTGATCGAAGCCGGCGACGGCGTCGATGCACTGGAAAAACTCGAGCAGGAAACGGTCGACTTTGTTATCACCGACTGGAACATGCCCAACATGAACGGACTGGAGCTAACGCGGACTATCCGAAACCACAGTCGCCTGAGCAACCTGCCTATCCTGATGGTCACTACCCGAGGCATGAAAGAAGACGTGCTTGCCGCCATGCAGGCACGCGTGAACAACTACATCGTTAAGCCCTTCACTCCTGAAGTGCTCCGCGAAAAAATCAACCTGATTCTCAAAACTGCCTAAAGCAATTATGGCTACGCAGCACATTCACGACCTGCTCTCTAAGCTCAACGAGCTACGGGCTGTTTTCATCTTAGGACAACGGGCCATTCCGTTCATTGAAGAAGTGGTTTACTTCCTACGGGAAATCTCACCGCTTCTAGAAGAAGTCAACGATTCGTTGGCCGATAGCACACGAAAAATGCCCAAGGCCAGCTCGCAGCTTAAAAGCGTCACGCAGGCCACGGAAATGGCCACAACGGAGATCCTGGACCTGATCGATGTGGTGCTGCGCGAGCTGGACGAATTTAACCAATCGCGAAGCCAAGCACCGCAATACCTCGAACAGCTCATTGCGCTTGATCAAGAGCTGCAGCAACGCCTGCCCAGTGCGCTACGGGCAGAACTGGAGGCCTGCTTTGCCACACGCCACCAGCTTTACGCAGCCCTTCAAGAACCTTTAGTGCACCAAGATCGCCTTATTGCTTCGGTGCGGGAACGCATGAACCGCATTATGCTGGCGCTTCAGGTGCAAGACATCACGGCCCAGCAATTAGCCGCCGTCAACCACCTCATCGAGTCTGTGCGCCAACGCATGGCGCATCTGATCCAACGCCTAGGAGGCGAAGTTCTCGAAGGACTGGACATGGCCAGTTTGTTTACTCCAGGCACATTCGACCCGCATGCCCACTACGACCGAAGCGGGAAACGCCAGCAGCGGGCTGACGCCATTATCGAAGCCTTCCAACAAGGAGATTTAGCTGAAGCGCCCCTGGCTTCGCAAGACGAAATCGATGCCCTCTTTAGCGGTAGCGCACCAACTTCTCAAAGCGCAATCGACGCGCTGTTTAACGGGACACCGACCTCGCAGCAAGAAATCGATGCCCTCTTTGGCGGCAAAACCCCTGCTTCGCAAGACGAAATTGATGCCCTTTTTAATAAACCACGGTCCTAACAACATCAAAGCGAGCACCCACGGGCCATGAGCGAGCATCCGATCTTTTTGGAGGAGATGCGGGAGATTGTAGAGAGTTTTGTGGTCGAAACCCGCGAAATCTTCGAAGACCTCGAAGCCGACCTGCTCCAGCTCGAAAAAAACCCCTCCGACCGCCAACTGATCGATAAAATCTTCCGCGCAGTGCACACCGTCAAAGGCACCTCGGGGTTTTTGAGCCTGGAGCAGCTCAGCCTCCTGGCCCACCACTTCGAAGACGTGCTCAACCGCCTGCGCCGCGGCACGCTCGCCTTCGAAGCTTCGATGATGGACGTGCTCTTCGAAGCCTTCGACCGCATGAAACTCCTCCTCCAACAGGTCATCGACCGCAACCTCTATCCCATCGCGCTCGAAAGTACGCTGCAAAAACTGCAGGCTATAGCCACGGGTCAGGCTGTCGCTCCACAATCCCAAGCCCCTCCCAAAGAGCCCATGCCTGTCACCGCCCCATCGCATAACGAAGCAACTTCGCCCAATACAGGCGGCGATGGCCAACTTGCCCACCGAGATCAGCATACCGAGACCATCCGCGTCGAAGTGCGCCGGCTAGACAACCTCATGGACCTGGTGGGCGAGCTGGTGCTGGGCCGGAACCGGTTGTTACAGCTCCTAAGCGACCTGCACAATGGTGCCGATGGTGAAGCCATGCGTGAACTGGCCGACACCACAGCCCAAATCGACTTTATCACCACCGAACTCCAGTCGGCCGTCATGCATACCCGTATGGTGCAAATCGGCCGCGTGTTTAACAAATTTCCACGCTTGGTTCGCGACTTAGCCCGTGAATTCAATAAACAAATCGAACTCATCATCGAAGGGGAAGAAACCGAGCTGGATAAGTCGCTTATCGAAGAAATTAGCGACCCCTTGGTGCACTTAATCCGCAACGCCGCTGACCACGGCATCGAAGACCCAGAAACGCGCCGTGCGCAGGGTAAGCCGCCAACGGGACGCATTCGCCTGGCTGCTGCCCAAGAAGGTAACCACATTGTCATCGAGGTGGAAGACGATGGGGCCGGAATTGATCCCAAAAAGCTTAAAGCGAAAGCCGTAGAAAAACAGCTCATTACCGAAAAAGAAGCAGCCGAGATGAGCGATCGGGAGGCCCTGGAACTCATCTTCCGTGCCGGCTTCAGTACAGCACAGCGTGTAAGTAAGGTTTCTGGCCGGGGCGTAGGCATGGACGTGGTCAAAACCAATATCACCAAGCTCAATGGAACGATCAACATCCATTCGGTGCCAGGCCAAGGTACCCGCTTTACGCTTAAGCTTCCGCTAACGCTAGCGATCATTCAAAGCCTTTTGGTGCGCGTAGCCCGCGAGACGTTTGCTATCCCACTGCATACAGTTATCGAGGTCGTCAAGCTTGAGCCTGAAATGGTCTACTCCATTAAAGGCCGTGAAGTGGTGCGTCTACGCGACACAGTTATCCCACTGCTGCGCATTGGCGAAATGCTTCAGGTACCTGATTGGCAGTACCGTCCAGAGCGCTCCTATGCAGTCATTGTCGGCATTGCGCATTATCGCTTAGGTCTGATTGTGGATGACCTGATCGGACAAAAAGAAATCGTTATCAAGCCCCTTGGCACCTACCTTAAAAAAGTCCCTGGTGTAGCCGGCTCGACCATTTTGGGCGATGGTCGGGTAGTGATGATCCTGGACATTGGCGAACTCGTTCGGCAGGAATCGCACCGGCTGCGCAACGGCCAACGCATCCGCGAAACTGTTATGGCCTAAGCTCGAAAACCCCTATGATCCGTGTTCTGATCGTAGACGATTCTGCCTTTATGCGGAAAGCCCTCGCGATCATGCTTGAGGGCGATCCGGAAATTACCGTTGTCGATACCGCACGGGATGGCCTGGAAGCCATCGAGAAGGTTCGCCAGCTTAAACCCGACATTGTAACGCTGGACGTCGAGATGCCCCGCATGGATGGCATCACAGCGCTGCGGCAAATTATGCGGGAGCATCCCGTGCCCGTCATCATGATCAGCTCGCTGACCCAGGAAGGTGCCCGCGCCACCATCGAAGCGCTAGAAGCCGGGGCAGTCGATTTTATTCCTAAGCAGCATGCCTACGTGTCGATCGAGATTTCTCGGATTCGGGCCGAGCTGATCGAAAAAATTAAAGCCATCACGCGGACGCGACCGCACCTGCGCATGCGCTCCCGCACCGCAGGACGCGAGCGTCTGCCTATGCTAGATTTTACAGATGCTCAAATTATTGCGATTGGCACCTCTACCGGGGGACCCCGCGCCTTGCAGCAGGTGATTCCGGCCTTGCCGGCCAATTTGCCTGTTCCGGTTGTCGTTGTGCAGCATATGCCGCCCCACTTTACGCGTTCCTTAGCTGAACGGCTCGATAGCCTCAGTGCCCTGCCGGTCGTCGAAGCCGAAGAAGGCATGCTGCTTCAACCAGGACGGGTTTTCATTGCGCCAGGAGGTCGCCATCTCCTGGTGGCCATGCCCAATGGCAAAGCAGTCCTGCGTACGCCTGCAGAGCCAGCGACACTGCACCGGCCTTCCGTAGACGTGACATTTGAAAGCGTGTGTCGCACCTTTAATGGTCGCGTCGTAGCCGTCATTATGACCGGCATGGGGCGCGATGGTCTCGAAGGCGCGCGCTTAATCCGACAAATGGGGGGCAAAGTGTTGGCCCAAGACGAAGCCAGCTGCGTAGTCCATGGCATGCCACGCGCAGTCGTTGAGGCCGGACTGGCCGATGCCGTGCTGCCCCTGGAACAAATCGGCCCAACGCTGGCCCGCGGCTTAGGGTGCATGCCAGCAGCAGCACCCAGCAGCACATCTTAAGAGGACCTTTCCGATAGTCGATACTTTAACTATAAGCGCCAGCTAACGGCTCTTTAAGCCAACCACCGGGGAAGCGTTGTAGATTAATCTGCGGGACAGCACCGCTATGGAAAAGTCCGCACCCATTGGGCTTGTCGCTGGATTTATTCTGATTTTTACCGCGATTTTTCTCGGGGGCGACTGGCTCATCTTTATTGACTTCCCATCAGTACTGATCACGGTAGGGGGAACTATTGCCGCGCTACTGGTGGCGTATTCCCTTGAAGAGCTACAAACCATTCCACAGGGCCTAGCCCATTTGTTTCGCTTTACCCCACCGAATCTGGAGCAATACGTCAGCCTTTTTGCAGAACTGTCCCGCACAGCCCGACGCGAAGGCTTGCTGGCTTTAGACCGGCGACTGGGGGAAATTGAGGATGAGTTCTTACGCTTTGGACTCGAAATGGCCGTTGACGGCATCGACGAGCAAGAAATCGAAGAAATGCTGCGCGCCCGTCTAACTGAGGAGGTAAGGCCCCGTCAACTGTTTGCCAAAATTATGACCTCGGCGGGCAGTTTTGCACCAGCTTTTGGTATGATTGGCACGCTAATCGGCCTGATCCAAATGATGCAAAACCTGAACGACCCTACCCAGATCGGGGCGGGCATGGCTGTTGCAATGCTCACGACGCTTTACGGTGCTGTACTGGCGAATTTGGTTTTTCTGCCTTTAGCCAACAAAACCCGACTTCAACTGGCGCAGCTGCAAAAAGCACGGGAAATGGCCCGCATTGGGATTTTGTCGATCGTTCGGGGCGACAGCCCAAGCATGATCGAAAAACGCCTACAAATGCTTGCAGGACAAACCACGGTCAAACCTGAGGCTGAAACCACCCCCCTAGCTAAAGCTGCTTAAGGTTATGCCCGAAGAAGCCTTGAACTTAGAAGAAGAGGACGACGAAGAGCCTTCTGCTCCAGCGTGGATGACCACCTTCAGCGACATGGCTACGCTGTTGCTGACGTTCTTTGTGATGATTGTGGCCATGTCGGAAGTTGAGGTGAAAAAATTTCAGGAAGCGCTCAGTTTTTTTCAGGGACGCACGGGCCTGCTGCAAAGCGAGATGGTAATTCCTTCGATCAAAAATCAAGTGGTAACGCAACAACAGCTGTCCCAAGAGCAAGCCCAAAAGTACGAAGAGCTTTTAAAGTACCTTGAGGAGAACAATCTGGCTGGGAAAGTTCAGGTGAACCTGACCGATCGTGGACTGCACCTGATCATCACGGATTCGGTCATGTTTCGATCGGGTGAAGCGGAACTGATCGAGCCCTCGCGCACCATCCTACGCATCCTAGCGGGAATGATCGATAGCCGTATTCAATCCGTGGTCGTTGAAGGCCATACAGACAATGTGCCGATCAGCACCACACGCTATCCTTCCAACTGGGAGCTTTCAGCTGCACGGGCCGCAGCCGTGGTGCGCTTTCTGCTGGAGCAGACCCGCGCGCTATCCCCCGAGCGCTATTTGGCCGTTGGCTATGGCGAGTTTCACCCGCGTGCACCTAACGACACGCCGGAAGGCCGCGCCCGCAACCGCCGCGTAGAGATTCTTTTTAACTGGGAGCCATGGCAGAACGAAACCAACCCGTATCTGAAGCGACAGACGCTGCCAACGCGGTAGCCCCAGCAGCGGAGGAAACACCTACCAAGCGCCGCTGGCTAAGTGGGCTGCTTTTGGCCGTTTTAACCCTGGGCCCTACAGGGGTAGGCGCTTGGGTCAGCTATTTTTATTATCCGACACTGCTGCAGGCAGCCGCGTGGTTTTCTGGCACGAATCCTGATAAGAAAGAAGAAAAACCCATCCAGTATGGGCAGTTTACCGAGCTACAAGGGTTCATTGTCAACCCTGCCGGAACAAACGGCACGCGTTACCTCATGGTCAACATTGGCCTAGAAAGCAACAAAGCTGACGTACTGGAAGAAGTCAAAGAAAAAGAAGTGGTCATACGCGACATCGTACTGAAGCTACTAAGCCAACGTACGGTGGAAGAACTGGCCGACATCCAGCTGCGCACCCCTATAAAAGAAGCCTTGCGCGACACGATCAATAGCGTCCTCCGCAAGGGAAAAATTGACCGCCTGTATTTTACGCAGTACGTCCTGCAGTAGTCCTATGGCAAAGCCGCTAAGTCAGGAAGAAATCGACATACTCCTTGAGGTCCGAAACCAGATCGGCGAAACCGGTGACTACGACCTCGAGGCGATCGAGTCGATCATGACGGCTGAGGCCGAGAAGAAAATTTTGCCTTATAACTTCAAGCGGCCTCGGCTGTTTTCGCAGGACCAAATGCGCGTCTTGCACTACGTGCACGAAGCCTTCGCGCGCGATCTTTCGGTGTACATGTCGGCCCAGCTGCGCACTTTGGTAGATATTGCGCTTTCGGCTATCGACCAGGTCTTGTACTCCGAGTTTGTCATGTCCAGCGCCCCACCTTCAGCCCTGTATGTGGTGGACGTGACTCCCTTAAACCAGCGTATTGTTGTCGAAATTGACCCCCGCCTCGTGATCTACACGGTGGAAAAGCTTTTTGGGGGTCCAGGAATTTTTCTGCGCAAACCTCGAGAAATCTCCCAGATCGAACGCCGCATCATGGATAAGGTGGTGATGCGGGCCTTTCGCGAACTGGAAAAAGCCTGGAGACAGATTCACGAAATTCAATTGGAAGAAATCGCCTTCGAGTCTAATGCCGAGTTTGTCCAAATTTTACCTGGGGTAGAACCGGCGCTGGTGGCCACGTTCGAAGTGACGATTTACGAACAGCGTTCGTTTATCAACATTTGCTATCCGTACATTTTGCTGGAGCGGATGCTAGGCCACAGCGCTATGAAGCAGTGGATGTCCAGCGCCACCAGCGAAGTGCCCCCCCAGGTACGTCAGCGCTATGAGGAGCGTCTAGAGAAAATCGAGCTTGAGCTGCGAGCCGAAATTGGCCGCACGCGCATCCCGCTTAGCGAACTCCTCACGCTGGAGGTAGGCGACGTGATCGTCCTAGAACGGCGCATTAACGAGCCGATACAAGTTTACATTGGTGAACACGAAAAGTTTAAAGCCATACCGGGTCGCTCGGGTAAATACCGGGCATTACGTATTTTGGAAGTTGTTCTCCCTGAACTACCTGTAGAGGAAGATGAGCTTGCCTCGCGCGCTTCCGCGGCTTGATGCCACCCGAGAGGCATTGCAAGCCTTTTTACAAACGCTCCTAGGACAATCCTTGAACCTAGAGCTGGGAGAGCCGTCTTCGGTAGAGACCAGTCAGCTGCCTACGCTTAGCCAGCAACATGTGTTGATTTGGGGTATACCGGCGCCTTTTGCAATTGCCCTACAACCAGACTGGGTACCCCTGCTGGCCCAAGCCATGCTTAACGAAAGCCTTCAGGCAGGGGATGCCGGTAGTGCAGACTTACTCAGTGAAGTAGCTGCCCAAGGCTATGGCGCGCTCCGCAACGCTTTGGCTGCTGACGGAGTTCGTTTGCCTGAAGTATCGTTTTCAGTAAACTTTCCTACCACAAAGGCTTCCCTTCCGGATGCGCTCCCAACCACATTTATCCGTCTGCCTTTTACTTTGCACATTGGTGAGACCCGTCATAACGGCTTTTTGCTGCTTCCTCCTGGTGTAGCTGAGAAAACATCGACCACCGATGCAGGCGCAGCATCCCGTCCAGGTGGTGCTACCGTCGAGGTGCGCCCGGCATCGTTTAAAGACTTGGGGCCAGAGCGCATTGGCAACGGAGGGTTCAAAGGCAATTTTGAGCTCCTAGCCGATGTTGAGCTCGAAGTAGTTGTTGAACTGGGTCGGCGTCGTCTACCGTTGGCCGATGTGTTACGCCTAACGACCGGAAGCATTATTGAGCTGGAAAAATTGGTCGGGGAGCCGCTGGAAATTTATGCCAACGGACGGCTTATTGCCGAAGGTGAGGCTGTTGTCATTGACGAGCAATTTGGCGTACGCATTACCAACTTGGTTACGGGCAGTCGCCAGCGCGAAAAGACGCTCATCTAAGTGTTCCTGGCACAGTGTTCGCTCTAAGCCCTAGAAGTCTTGGAGCCTCATCCACGCTGTGCCATGCCATCGCTTATAAGTCGTGCTGTGCAGCAGATCCCCGCCCCATGGCGGCGCCTGCTGCTTTTCATTGCGGGGTTATTTGTCCTTTGGGCCCTGTGGCAATGGGCCACAGCCCCTTCAGGTCCCCCTCCAATTCCAGCCGATGCAGCGGATCCCACAACGTTCTCACAGCAGCATGCACCAACTGCAGAACCTGGCTTTTTACTACGCTACTTTCTGATTCTTATCGTCTTGGCAGGTGGTGCGCTGTGGGCGCTGCACTTGCGCCGGCGGGTTACCCCTGCAGCCAACACTATGCTGCTTCGCCCCCTTGGGCAGCTTTCATTGGGTCCAGGCCAGCAAATCCGGCTTGTGGCTTGTGGGGAGGAACTGTTGGTGCTAGGCGTAACAGCCCATCACATTACCCTACTCAAAAGTCTACCTTTACCGGCTGAACTGCGAACCGAAACAACCAGTGAGGCGGTGCGCGCTGCGACCTTTGCCCGCTTGTTGGAGTCTCTCCCTGTTTCCCTAAGTCGCTGACCGCTGCAAGCTGCTATGCTACGTGCGTGCCCCGTACTTCTCCTTATCGGGCTGCTCAGCGGGCCACTCCTTTCGCCGGCCCTTGCTCAGTCGGCACCCACTCAGCAAACCACCCCACCAAGCTCAGGGTCCCTTCTGGGTCCATTGCCTCAGATTCGACTGGGCGAAAACGAAGACTTCGAGCTGCCACTCCAGCTGCTCCTGCTTTTAACCATTCTTTCGCTGGCCCCCGCAATTATTATTCTAACCACCAGCTTTACCCGCCTGGTTGTTGTCTTTAGCATTCTGCGTACAGCCCTGGGCCTGCAGCAGTCGCCGCCAACGCAAGTGCTCATCGGCCTAGCGCTTTTTTTAACCCTGTTTATCATGCATCCTGTGTTTGACCAAATCCACAAGCAAGCGCTACGGCCCTACTTAGACAAGCAGATTACGCAAAAAGAAGCGCTGGAGCGTGCTGCCGCCCCGCTGCGCACCTTCATGCTTCGGCAAACACGTGAAAAAGACCTTATGCTTTTTATGGACCTGGCACGCATCGAAGCCTTCGATCGCCCCGAAGATGTGCCGTTTTACATTTTGGTACCTGCCTTTGTGATTAGCGAGCTCCGGATCGCTTTCCAAATCGGTTTTATGATTTTTCTGCCGTTTCTGCTGGTTGACCTGATTGTAGCCAGCGTGCTGATGAGCATGGGCATGATGATGCTACCGCCCGTGATGATTTCGCTGCCGCTTAAGCTTTTGCTGTTTGTGCTTGCCGACGGCTGGTACTTGATTGTGGAATCGGTCGTTCGCGGCTACTTGGGTACCTAAAACCGCTTTTGCTGCTATGAATAGCGACGTTGCGTTGTACTGGATTCAGGAAGCCCTAAAAACCGCCCTACTGCTTGTGGGTCCTTTGCTAGGCGTAGCCTTAGTGGTTGGCCTGGTGGTCAGCCTGCTACAAGCCATTACTTCGGTACAAGAGATGACGCTTAGCTATGTACCCAAAATTTTGGCAGTTGGTTTGGTGCTGCTGCTTTTAGCTCCTTGGATGTTACAGATGTTGACCGATTTTACGGTGCACGTGCTGCAGTTTATTCCGAACGTTTCCCGCTAACGCATGCCGCTGCTGAATCCCGAATACTTGCTTCGCGTGTTGTTGGTGTTTGTACGGATCAGCGGCGTATTGCTGACTGCGCCGCTTTTTGGGCAACTGGCCATCCCCGTTCGTGTGCGTCTTCTACTGGCGGTACTGCTGGCCTACAGCCTTTCAGGTCTGGTACGCACGCCTTTACCTCCCCACGTTGATCAAGCCCTCGGCTTTATGGTAGCGGTAGCCATTGAAGCCCTAACCGGCGTGCTGCTGGGCTTTGCCGCACATGTCGTTTTTTGGGCCGTTGAAATGGCCAGCGACCTTATTGGCTTTCAAGTCGGCCTGCACATGGCACAGGTGTTTAATCCCCTGGAGGCCCACAGTACCAATCCCCTAGGCCGGCTGCTATCGCTAACTACACTAATGGTGTTTGTACTCCTAGAAGGTCACCATGCCGTAGTACGCGTGCTGGTCCGCTCGTTTGACGTTGTGCCTTTAGCCGGTGCCTATTTGGCTGGAAGTAGCCCTTTGCTCCTGCACTGGGCCTGGGAGTTTCTCGTACTGGCCTTTCGGCTGGCAGCTCCGTTTTTGGTCACTATCTTGCTCATTGATGTGGCTTTAGGGATCTTTGCACGGATTGTGCCGCAAGCTGACCTGTTTTCCATTGCCCTGCCGCTCAAGCTGCTGGTGGGCTTAGGGGTTGCCGTTTTTTACGTGCAGCATTTCTTCCCGCTGATGTTCTCGCTACTTGGGGACCTGGAAAACACCTTGCTGCGCCTGCTTGAAGCCATTGTGCCGCGCTAAAGGAAAGGTTTTCCCTCTGGGGCAGGTGTTATGGGCATTGGGAAACGCGTTTATCCAGGCGGCACTGTTTTTTCACCTGTGGTAACGAGAAAGCACGGAACCGCTTGAGGTATGCCCGAACGCGACCAAAAGCAATTTGACCCTACACCGCGCCGTTTGCAAAAAGCACGCGAGGAGGGCAGTGTCTTTCGGTCGCAGGAAGCCACAGCTGTTGCGCTGCTCATAGGCGCTCTGGCGATCCTGACTTTAGGCTTGCCCTATGCTTTTGCTCTGTTGCAGCAGGCCATGCGGCGCTATTTGGCCAGTGCACCCTTTTTCCCCCTGCAGGCCTCCTCGGTCGCTCTGGCTGTGCAGGATGCGCTTCAGGTGGCAGGCCGCTTGCTGCTTCCTTTTATGGCTTTACTATTTGTATTGGCTTTTGCGGTCAACGTCTGGCAAACCGGCTGGCATCCCACTGCCAAGCCCTTAGCGCCAAAGCCAGAACGGGTGAGCCCGGCAAAGGGCTTGCAGCGGCTATTTTCTTCACGCGGCCTGTTTAATTTGCTCAAAGCACTGCTCAAAGTAGCCATCGTGGGCCCGATTGCCTATTTCGTCATTGCGCGTCATTTACCTGAAATCCTGCTCCTCCACCTTTATCCCCTGGAAGTGATTGTGCAAAACCTAGGGCGCTGGATGCTGCAGTTGAGCGCATTTGCGCTAGGCGCATTGCTGCTGCTATCGGCTGCCGACTTTGCTTATGAGAAATGGCGCTATCGCCAGGATCTCAAAATGACGGCTCAGGAGCTCAAAGATGAGTACCGAGAGCTGGAAGGCGACCCCTTGGTCAAAAGCCGTCGCCTCAAAAAAGCGCGTGAGCTCCTCCGCAAGCGGCGGCTCGACCATGCGGTATTGCGTTCTGACTTTGTGGTGACAAACCCGACGCATTATGCGGTTGCGCTGCGCTACGATCCTACAGAAGCCCCAGCACCCCGCGTGATGGCCAAAGGCATCCGCAAACGCGCCTTGCGCATCAAAGCCTTGGCGCAGGCCTACAACATTCCGATCGTTGAAGACCCGCCTTTGGCAAGGGCTTTGTATCATAGCGTGCCTGAAGAGCACGAAATCCCCGAAGAGCTCTACCTGGCTGTGGCCACCATCCTGGCTGAGATCTACCGCCAGCGTGGCCGCAACCCCCACGCACAGGTCTAATCCTTCGGCCTAAAAGGAGTATATGGCAAACCTTGTCTCTGTCACGAATACGCCGGCCACACCCGTGGGCACGCTGCTTCGCCGGGTCAATACCGAGGCTTTTTTGGCCAGTAGCGTCGTTTTTATCCTGTTTGTGATGCTGGTGCCGCTGCCCCCGTTTCTGCTCGACGTTCTGCTAGCCACCAACATTACGATCAGTTTGGCCATTTTGCTCACGGCTTTTTATGCCGCCAGACCGCTAGAATTTGCGATTTTTCCGGGCTTACTGCTGCTTACCACCCTGTTCCGCCTCTCGCTGAACGTAGCCTCCACGCGACTCATCCTTAGCGAAGGCAAGGCCGGTGCACTGATTAGCGCCTTTGGGCAGTTCGTCGTAGCTGGCAACTATGTGGTAGGGGCCATCATTTTTATCGTACTGGTGATCATCAACTTTGTAGTAATCACCAAAGGCTCTGGCCGCATTGCAGAGGTTGCGGCACGCTTTACGCTCGATGCCTTACCAGGCAAACAGATGGCGATCGACGCCGACCTAAACGCTGGGCTCATTGACGAAACGGAAGCCCGGCGCCGCCGCGAAGAAATCGCCCGAGAAGCCGACTTTTACGGGGCTATGGACGGCGCGAGCAAATTCGTACGCGGCGACGCCATCGCGGGACTAGTCATTACGGCGGTCAACATCGTTGGGGGTTTTTTAGTTGGCGTTTTTCAACAGGGCATGTCGGCCGCCGAAGCAGCCCAGAACTTCATGCTTCTTTCGATCGGCGATGGCCTGGTTTCCCAAATTCCGGCGCTGTTGATTTCTACCGCGGCAGGCATCATCGTCTCACGCGCCAGCGGCGAATCGAACCTGGCCGAGGACTTCAAGGGACAGCTCTTCAAACGCTCTTATCCGTTACTGATCACAGGCAGCTTTTTGGTACTGTTGGGGTTGGTTCCCGGGTTGCCACTACTGCCTTTCTGGATGTTGGCAGGTGCTACATTGCTTTTGGGGTTTCAACGACGGCAAGCTGAGATGCAGGAAAAAGTGGGCGCCCAGCAACCCGAAACGCCTCCGTCCCAACCCCAACCTGTCGAAGACCCTACGGCGTTGCTTTTTGTGGATCCGTTAGAGCTAGAAATCGGCTACGGCCTGATTCCCCTTGTAGATCCCAATCAACATGGCGATTTGCTGGATCGCGTCAAAGTGCTGCGCCAGCAACTGGCTTTAGAGTTGGGTATCGTCATTCCTCCAGTGCGCATTCGAGACAACCTGCGCTTAGGTGCTAACCGTTACGTCATCAAACTTCGGGGCAATCCGGTTGCCGAAGGGGAAGTGCTTCCGGGCTACTACCTGGCCCTCTTGCCGGAAGGGCTTGAAGAAACCCCACCTGGACTGCGTACGCAAGATCCAACGTTTGGTCTGCCTGCACTCTGGGTAGCCGAGCGCAACCTATCTGAGGCAGAACGCCTGGGCTTGACGGTGGTCGAAGCGCCTGCGGTCATCACCACCCACCTCCTGGAAGTACTCCGCAAACATGCACACCAGCTCTTAGACCGTCAAGAAGTCAAAAAGCTGCTCGAAAAGGTCAAAGAAACACACCCGGCATTGATTGAGGAGCTCACCCCAGGCTTACTCAGCCTGGGCGCTATCCAAAAAGTGCTCAAAAAGCTGCTGCGCGAACGCATCCCTATACGAGACTTGGTCGCCATTCTCGAGACACTGGCCGACCATGCCACTAGCACAAAAAACCTGGATGTGCTGACCGAGTACGTGCGACATGCCTTAGCGCCTACCATCACGCGCCAATTCCTGTCTCAAGACGGCGCCATCTACGCCTTTGTGCTGGATCCTGTATTGGAACGGCACTTGCTACACCAAGCCGAGGCAGGAGAACTGCATCCTAGTACCCTGGGCTTGGAGCCACGACAGGCGGATCGCCTGCTCAAAGAGGCAGACCGCCTCACCAAACGCATGCTGAGCGAAGGGCGTCCGCCTATCCTGCTTACCTCACCGGTACTCCGACCGGTGTTGTATAGCTTCTTAACACCTTCAGTTTCAGACCTTAACATACTGTCCTACAACGATTTATTACCGGATGTCCGTGTAGAAGTTGTCGAGCAATTGCGGCTTCCTTAGTGCATGCCTTTAGCTTAAACCATGCGCATTCAAACACTCACTGGAGCAACCATTCAGGCTGCCTTGCTAGAAGCGCGCCGCCGCTTTGGCGACGACGTGGTGTTGCTGGAATCTATTCCTCCTCAAGGAGATCAGCCGGCCCGCATTACGATTATGGTGGACGAGCGGCTTGAGATGCCCGAAGCGCTCCCTTATGGCTATGGAGCTGCGCTGGCTCGAGCACAAAAAGCGGTCGGGAAAACGACACCTGCGGCAAACGACACTGCAGAGGTGCTTGTAGCCCCGCAGGCAAGCCCGGAAAAGCCGGCCGCTACGTTAAACGGGCGCGGGCAACTTTTTCCGCAACGCACAGCACCTCCAGCACCTGCGCCTAGTGCTACGGCGGGTTCGGCAGAGGTCCAGCTAGAACGTCTCAGCCGTCGACTGGCACGGCTGGAGCGACAGTTGGGAAGCGCGCTGGTAGGCACCTCGCATCGCTGGCTGGCACATCCGCTGGCCACAGAGCTGCTGCGCCAGGGGTTGCGCTCCGCTACGGTTATCCGGCTCTTTGACCGGCTTCTTGCCCAAGGATTTGACCCAGAGCAGCCCGAAGAGCAGTTGCGCTGGGCCCTAGCGCGTGAAATGCGACGCCAACTTTCGCCCACCACGCCTCGACCATTGCAAGGCACATTGGTATGCATTGGCGCAGCTGGTTCAGGCAAAACCTCTGTCGTGCTTAAATTGGCCCGGCATCCAGGTTTCTTTGGCAGGCGCTTGGTGGCCGTGTTGGTTCTCATGCCAGAGGAGGTTGAATCCCAGCCTTATATCAGCCCTGTAGATCTGTATCGCCGTTTTGAGCTGCCCGTCCAGACAGTTAGTAGGCCTGATGAGATGGCGGCCGCCCTTCGACGCCTACAAGGTTTTGATCAGGTGCTGATCGACACGCCTTCGCTTCCTCTCCTGGAAGGGCCAGCACGTCGTCTTCTGCTGCAGCTGCGGCAGCTCCTGTCGCCGATTGTACCCCTTCAGGTACTCTTTACGCTCAATGCTACGACCAACCTCGAAGACTTACCGCCAGAATTCCTGCAGCGGCTACCGCTGTCGCCCGATGCGTTGGTGCTCACGCACTGGGACGAAGTGCGACGGCCTGGTCGGCTCTACGACTGGCTTGTAGCCTTAGCCCGACCCGTTGTTTGCCTATCGAGCGGCAGCCGCGTGCCTGAAAGCCTAGAAGCGTTCTCACCTACTGCCTATATTGAGCAGCTACTTCGGTTGTAACCTATGAAACGCCGTTCAACAGTTGTTGCTGTAGTCAGTGGAAAAGGAGGCGTAGGCAAAAGCGTTCTCGCCGTTAACCTAGCGGAAACGCTGGCTATGCAGGGCGAACGCGTAGCCCTAGTAGACGTCGATTTTGGCCAAGGTGCTTGTAGCATCCTGCTGAACGAATCCCCTGCAGCCAGTGTGCTAGACCTCATGCGGGACCAGGCCACCCTTGAAGACGTGCTGCATCCTACAAGCAGCGGCCTTACCCTGGTTCAGGCCGTGACCGAAGCCGGACAAGCAGATGGACAGCAGGAGGAGCTCTACGCCACGCTGGACTGGCTGCTAAAAGAACTGCGCCACAACCACACCATTGTGCTATTGGATGCCCCAGCTGGTACCGAAGGCGCAGTGCGCTGGGCCTTGGATCGCGCAGACCTGGGCTTGCTGCTGCTGGTGGGAGAACCAACCGCCATAGCCGATGCCTATCGACTATGCAAACTGCTGTGGCAGCACGCTCCCCACTATCCACTTAGCTGCGTCGTTAACTTTGCCGATACCGAAGCCGAAGCCCGCAGCATTGCCGATCGCTTCGCTACCCTAACGCAGCACTTCCTCCACCAAACCCCAACATTTCTAGGCTGGATACCCTACGCGACCCAGATCCGCCGCAGCGTGCTGATGCAGCAACCAGCCGTTCAACAGCCCGGACCCGTGCGTAACGCCTTTGAACGCTTAGCCTATGCCCTCCTTCACGGCAAAACGACCCACGCAGCCTCTTGCCCAACCTCCTAAGCCTTAGATGGCATGCATCTTGCCTTTTGTGCTTTGTAAACCCATGTAAAACCCCCACCCTCAAGGGCCATGCGAAGTTTGCTAACCTACACCAGTAGCCTGCTAGGTGCCTTTGTGCTATTCTGGCAACTATGGAAATTTGTGCCGCTAGAACGTGCACTGCTCAGTGCTGCTACTGCAGCAGTGGGTAGCTATTTGGTCCTACTAGGAGGCTATCTCACGGTGCGGTGGATTCTGCAGCAAACATCGACTGCCAAACCCACTAAGGATCAGCAGGGAACCCTACCGGATGGAGATTCCGAGACTTCAGCAAAAACTGCCGCACCAACGGCCTCCCGAACGCCAACGCCCGCAGCCGCTTAAGTCTGATTTTGCGCATCGCCTTCTATGGGCACGGATCTGCAGCGCCTTGCCGAGCAACACGCCGCTGACCCTTCGCCGGCTAACCGTGAAGCCGTCGTGCTGGCGGCCGTCCCCTTAGTACGGGCATTGGTCGGCCGGCTGAGCATCCCTGACCATCCGCTGGTCACCCGTGAAGACCTGGAAAATGTAGGGCTCATGGGGTTGCTCCAAGCACTCGACAGCTACGACCCCAGCCGCGGCACCCCCTTTGCTTCCTATGCCTACGGCCGCATTCGCGGCGCGCTGGTCGATTACCTCCGTTCCATCGATGCCCTGCCCCGGGAGCGACGTCGCAAGCTGGCCGAGCTCCAACAGGCCCTTGAAAGCTTACGCCAACTGCTGGGCGGCGAGCCCGAAGACCAAGACGTGGCCGACTACCTAGGCATTTCACTCAACGAATACTATGCGCTGCTCTCCGACGCCCAGTGCCGCTATGCCCTTTCTTTGCAAGACACCCTCAACGATGAAGGTGAACAAGCTGTCCTGGAAACCATTCCCAATGAAGAAGCCGAGCAGGCTTTCGAAACTATCGATCGCAAATCGCTCATCGAATACGTCGCTTCGCTCATCAAAAAACTGCCTGAGCGCGAGCAAAACATCCTGGCCCTCTACTATTACGAAAACCTTACCCTGCGTGAGATTGCCCAGCTGATGGGACTCACCGAAGCCCGCATATCCCAGATTTTGGGAAAAACCTTAGTGATGCTCCGCACGCACATCCAACGCATCCACCCCCGCGTTGCCTGAGCTTCGAACAAAACGCTGCTGCTAACCGTTACATGCAGCACGTGATGTAGAAGATTTCGCTTCTACCCACGTAATTCCTACCCGGTGGTAGTCAACCAAACCGTGTTGCGTGCATGGGCATCATGAACAAACTCCGGGAGCAGACCGGAGTCATTTTGTGGATTTTGGTGATTTCTTTCGGCATCATCTGGGTACTGCAGGATACAGGGGCCTTTGACGTGATCGGCCGCACCGGCGACACTATTGCTGAAGTCAACGGTGAACCCATCTCGTATCAAGAATACGCTCGCGCTGTCGAAGCGCAACTGCAAGCCTTCCAGCAACAGACCGGAGAGTCACCTACCCCCCAGCTTACTGACCTCATCCGGGAGCAGGTCTTCAACGCCCTGATCGAAGAGCGGCTGCGCGAGCAGGCCATGAAAAAGCTGGGCATCCGCGTAACCGACGACGAGGTTGTACAGATGGTGCTGGGAGAAAATCCCCACCCCATCATTAAGGCCTACTTTGGCGATGAAAATGGCAATGTCAACCGCGCCCTGCTCCAGAACTTTATTGACAACCCGGCTGCCCGAGAAGACTGGATCCGATTGGAAGAATACCTAAGGGCTGAGCGGGGTCGGCAAAAACTGGAGCAACTGCTCTTGGCAACCGTTCGCGTCTCTGATCAAGAAGTCGAAGAAGAATACCGGCGACGCACGCTTCGCGCCGATGCCCACTACATTGCCTTACGCTATGCTGAAGTGCCTGACGATTCGGTCTCGGTGTCCGATAGCGACCTACGCCGCTACTACAACGCACACCGAGAAGACTTCAAGCGAAAGCGTACGTATTTGGTGAGCTATGCCAGCTTGCCCAAAACGCCCACAGCCGAGGATACAGCACAGGTACTAAATGAGCTCAATCAGCTTAAAACGCGCTTTGCTGAAGCAGAAAACGACTCACTCTTTTTGGTCCGCTATGCTTCGGAGCGGCCCTACACCGATGCGTTTTTCCGGCGTGATGAGCTCGACGAAGCGATCGGCGAAGCGGTTTTTGGCCATTTGGAACCGGGCGCTGTCGTTGGTCCAGTGATTTCCGGAAATCAGGCCCATCTGATTAAGATTCGTGCAGTGCGCCCCTCGAACGAAGTGGTCGTTCGCGCCCGCCACATTTTACTACAAGCACCGGAAGGGGATGCTGCAGCGCGTGAGCGCGCTCGCCAAGAAGCTTTAGCGCTCAAGCGCCAGCTGGAGCAAGGTGCCGATTTTGCAACGCTAGCCCGTGAGCACTCCGATGATCCAGGCAGTGCCAACCGTGGTGGCGACCTAGGATGGTTTGGCCGCGGGCGTATGGTGGAGCCCTTTGAAAAGGCTGCCTTTGAGGCCCCCTTAGGACGGGTGGTCGGCCCGGTCGAAACCCGCTTTGGCTACCACCTCATTCAAGTAACCGGTCGCGCTCAGCAGGAAGTGCAACTGGCCGATTTAGCGCTCCCCCTTACCCCTTCGCTGGCCACGCTCAACCGCATTCAAGAGCGCATGGAAGACCTGGCCTACTATGCCAGCGAGTCTGGCGATTTCCGTGCTGAAGCCCAACGCTTAGGGTTGCAAGTGCAGGACATGCGCATCGAGGAGGGCCAGCAAATTATCCCGGGTATTGGTCAAAGCCGAGCCATACAAAACTTTTTGGCCGATGCCCGCAAAGGAGCCGTCAGCCCAGTTATCGAGCTAGACGACCGGTTTATCGTGCTGCATCTCGTTCGCATAGAACCTGAAGGCTACCGCTCCTTTGAGGAAGTGCGCGAAGAGCTGCGGCCGCGCGTTTTACTGGAAAAGAAAAAGGAAATTCAGGTGGCGCGCTTGCGCCGGGCCCTTGCCCAACACGGGTTTGATGGACTGGCCAGTGCCCTGGGCACGAGCGTACAAACCATTACCCAGCTGAGCTATACGCAAACGATCCTTCCAGGCCTAGGCCGTGAGCCCCGCTTTGTCGGGACCGTCTTTGGCCTTCAGGAAGGACAAACCTCAGACGTTGTCGCGGGGGAAAATGCAGCTTTTGTAGTACAGCTCACGCAGCTTTATGAACCCCCTCCACTGACCGAAGCCATGCGAAACCAAATTCGCCAGCAATTGCTTAATCAGCGCCGGCAACAGGTACTCAGTCAGTGGACAGCTGCTTTGCGTGAACAAGCAGAGATTAAAGACCACCGGCGCCGCTTCGAGTTGTAAGTCGCTCGCTGAACTACACCTGCCCGAAGGCACCTTCTGATTGTAGAAGGTGCCTTCGGCGTTTTATGGCACCAAGGGCATAGGCACTTCCACTGTTCCGCGATAGACCACAACCGCTGGCCCTTCCAGAAAGAAGCCATGCTGCGCTGTTGGATCAACCCCTACCGTGAGCACGCCGCCAGGCATGTGTACGGCAATGGGCAACTGCTCCACGCGCTGCTGCTGCCAGGCTACCAGCGCAGCTGCCAGTGCCCCTGTGCCGCAGGCGAGCGTTTCGGCCTCAACCCCCTTTTCGAAGGTGCGCACGCGCACGGCACTTTTGCTGAGTACTTCCACAAAGTTTACGTTTGCTCCACGAGGTTGCAGTGCCGGATCGTGCCGAAGCTGCAAGCCCCAATAGGCCACATCGACAGCTTGCACCGATGGCACAAAACACACCAAGTGCTCGGTACCCGTCCAAATGAACGCGGCAGCCTCAATCGTCTCTGGCAGCGAGGTCTCCAAGGCCGGCCTAGGGGTATAGTGCTGTGGGGGGGGAACGTATAGCCGAACGGGCGCCTGTGGATCGTCGGGCACGTCAACATGGTACAAACCGGCATCGGTCTCAAACCACAACGGCGCAGCTTTTAGGCCTGCCATGCGCGCAAAGCGTGCCAGACAACGCGCCCCATTCCCACACATGGTTCCTTGGCTGCCATCCGCATTGAAATACCGCATGCGATAGTGCACGCCTTCCTGCTGAGGAGCGTTGAGCGCCAACAAGCCGTCGGCTCCAATGCCTACGCGCCGAGGACAATACCGCCGGGCTAAAGCTGAAAGCTCTTCATCCGAAAACACATAAAACCGGTTGTCAATAACGATAAAGTCGTTCCCCGCCCCATTCATTTTGGTAAATTCCAGAATCAGTGGTGTAGCCATAGGTATAAACCGTGGGTGAAAAACGGGCACCAAGTGCAAGACGCACCGTTAAACGGTGGTGCCTAAAGAATTTTCCATTGAAGTCAAACGTTCACCTAAACCAGCATCGAACCTACATTGGCGGAAAAGCGACTGGTGATTGAGCACGCCGACCCGGTCTTGCTCTTTGGGTTAGGCGACGTTTATCTACGCAAGCTCGAGGCTGCCTTCCCGGAAACGCAGATCATTGCTCGAGGGAACCAGCTTATTCTGCGCGGTGAAAGCGAAACGTTAGCGTGCATCGAAAGGGCTGTACGCGAGCTCATCGTGGTCCTCAACCGAAACGGCCAGCTGTTGGAACGGGACGTCGACACCGTCTTGGCCCTATTTACTGCCGGTGATGGGGCAGGCCTAGCTGAAACAGTCCTTGACGATGTCATCCTCTTTACGCCCAGTGGAACGCCCGTGCGGGCCAAAACACCTAACCAACGAAAGCTGGTCGAAATGGCCCGGAAAAACGACATTGTGTTTGCCATCGGACCTGCCGGTACAGGCAAAACCTACACCGCTGTAGCCCTGGCGGTTGCAGCCCTGAAAGCGCGACAGGTTAAGCGTATTGTGCTCTCGCGCCCAGCCGTAGAGGCGGGAGAACGGCTGGGCTTCCTACCCGGTGATTTCCGGGAAAAAATTGATCCTTACCTGCGCCCACTTTACGATGCTCTAGAAGACATGTTACCGCGCGAGCGCCTGCGGGCGCTTATGGAGCAGAACGTGGTGGAAATCGTGCCGTTGGCTTACATGCGCGGCCGCACGCTCAACTCGGCCTTCGTCATCTTAGACGAAGCGCAAAATGCCACCACGCAACAAATGAAGATGTTCTTGACCCGTCTAGGTGCCAATAGCCGCGCTATCGTTACAGGCGATATTACCCAAACCGATCTTCCTAGCCCTGAACGCAGCGGCTTAGTGGAAGTCCGCCACGTCCTCGAGGGTATCGAGGGCATTGGGTTTGTCTATTTCGACCGAGAAGACGTGGTACGCCACCGTCTGGTAAAAGACATCATCGAAGCCTACGAGCGCTTTGCCCAACGCGAACAAAACGGCAATGGGCGTACGACGGTTACGACAGGTGGACAAAATACAGGGTCAGCAGCAGCGCCATCACCACAATAACAGCCCATGCAGCCACGCCGGGGCGTCGATAAAATGGTATGCTGCGCTTGCGGTAGGAAATCGTAGAGCTTTCCATAGGCCGTTGAAGTTTGATAGGGGGTGTCATGGTGGGGTTTTTCATGAGCTCTAAGCCGCAGGATATTCATAAAAACCCCGCCCAGTTTTGCGCCCTAAGTACCCAGCAGCCACCATCTTGCGTAGCAAGGGGCATGGGCGGTACTTATCCTCACCCAGCTCGCGATGGAGCACCTCCAAAATAGCCAGGCATACATCTAACCCAATCAAGTCGGCCAACGCTAGCGGTCCCATCGGGTGCGCCATGCCCAGTTGCATCACCCGATCAACGTCTTCAACCGAAGCCACCCCTTCCATCACACAATAGACCGCCTCGTTGATCATGGGCATAAGCACACGATTAGAGACGAAACCAGGGGCATCCTGCACCGCAACGGGAACCTTATCCAGCCGTTGCGCTAAAGCTGCTACCGCCTCAAACGTCGCTTGACTGGTCTTCAAGCCGCGTACAATTTCTACAAGGCGCATTACCGGCACCGGATTAAAAAAATGCATGCCGATCACCTGCTCTGGACGCCGAGTGCGGGTACCCAACCAAGTAATGGAAATCGAGGACGTATTGGAGGCTAAAATAGCATGTGCCGGTGCCTGCGCATCCAATGCAGCAAACAACTGCCCTTTCAACGTAGGGTCTTCAGGTACAGCTTCGATAACCAGTTCTACATCAGCCACTGCCGCCGCGATATCGGTCAAGCAGGTGATCCGCTTGCGTGCAGCCTCGACCTGCTCGAGCGTGATGAGCGATTTGTTCAGCTGGCGTTGCAAGTGGTGCTCGATAGTTTGAAATGCCTGCTGCAGCACTGCTTCAGACGTATCGACGAGTCGCACAGTAAGCCCATGCACAGCCGCCACCTGGGCAATGCCGCGTCCCATGGTACCCGCCCCGATAACGGCAACCGTCGAAATCTCCATGGTGGGCCTTAGGTGCCTGTCTCAACAGGGCTCAAACGTACAAAATTCAGATCTTATCCTCAAGGGGTGCCAGCTTGCCAGTAGACCCTCCCCACAGGATCGATATAGGTCAACCTCCCCTGTTCGACGACAAGCGCTCGCCCTTGGGTAAAAGGACGTGCCTGTTCATAACGAGCTGGAATGACAAGATCTCCCTCTGGATTGATGTAGCCCCACCGCCCTCCTATACGCACGGCGGCCAGCCCTTCGGAAAAATCTAGCGCCTGCTCATAGCGCAGCGGAATGACCAACGCGCCGGTGCGATCAATAAATCCCCATGCGGTGCCGTCGGAAACCCGGGCCCTGCCCTCAGCAAAGCTAAACACCTGTCGGTAAGGGACCTCCAGCACAACATTACCCTGCTTATCGATAAACAGCGTGCGACCACCTTCGCGCACCAGCGCTAACCCTTCCGAAAAACTCCGTGCTGAGCTGTAGCGGGGGGGAATGACCCAACGACCTGTGCTATCTATAAACCCCCATCGACGTTCGGTAGTCACAAAAAGCGTTTGCTCGCCCGTTTCAACTGCAGCCAGCCCTTCGCTAAACGATAACGCCTGCGTAAACTGGGGCGGAATCACCAGTTCACCCGTGCTGTTGACAAAGCCCCAGCGCGTACGCCGCATGACAACAAGTAGCTTTTGGGCAAATCCCACCGGCGCCAGGCCTTGAGCAAAGTCACGCGCAGCCACATACCGCGGTGGGATGATTTCCTGACCTTGGCTATCGACAAAACCCCAGCGCTCCCCTAGCTGCACGCGCGCATAGCCATTTTGATAGGAAAAAACATGATCGTATTTAGGCAAAACAATCCACCGGCCCGTCGTATCAACAAACCCCCATCGACCGTCCAGTTGCGCACCAGCGCGCCCTTCAGCAAAAGGCAGCACACGTTCAAACTGGGGCGTAATGGCGAGCTGGCCTTCGCTGGTCACAAAGCCGTATCCGTCGGGCGTGGCTACCGGCAAAAGCACCTGCGACTGCGCATAAAGCCCACTGTAGCTAACCAATAGGAAGAGTCCGAAAAACACACCTCGTCTCATACCCTAGCCCCGTTTTCAACCACTGTAGAAGGCGACACGGCATACTCCAAGATCTGCTGGGGTTCGTTCTGTTCACTCACAAGCACCACACGGGCCCGATGCTGCTGTGCTTCTTCAGGGGTCATTTGGGCATACGCGATCACCAACACCTGGTCGCCTCGTACCGCTCTACGGGCAGCTGGACCATTTAGGCAGACGATCCGGCTCCCTCGCCTACCAGGAATCGTGTACGTTTCTAGACGATCCCCGTTGTTTACGTTGACGACCTGTACCTTCTCGTAGGGCAGAATGCCCGCTAGTTCCAAGAGCTCTTCGTCGATGGTAATTGATCCCTCATAATACAGATCCGCATCGGTGACGCGAAGCCCATGCAGCTTCGCGCGAAACATGGTGATCGTCATGTGTAGACCGGGAAGATTTAAGGGACCTCAACAAACGCACTGTCGATCAGGCGGGTTTGTCCAAAAAATACAGCAACACCTATCAACACCTGCTGTCCGGGCATGATGCGGTCAACTGGCTGGAGCGTCTCCGCATCGACCACCTCAGCATATTGCACGCGTGCTAATGGCGCACGTGCCAACGTTTGACGCATGGCTTCAACAATAGCCTCTACCCGCTGTTCCCCTTGACGAATAGCCTGCTGGGCAGCCTCAATGGCTTGCGAGAGCACCACTGCTTGCGTTCGTTCTTCTGGCGTTAGGTACGCATTGCGCGACGAGAGCGCCAGACCATCTGCAGCCCGCACCGTTGGCACACCGATCAGTTCGATATCGTAGTGCAGGTCGCGCACCATACGTCGGATAATTTGAAATTGCTGGGCGTCTTTAAGCCCAAAAACGGCTACATGGGGCTTACAAATGTTAAAGAGCTTGGCCACGACCGTTGTCACCCCTCGGAAATGCCCAGGCCGGTAGCGACCGCATAGGTGCGCATCGAGCCGTTCCACATAGACCCAAGTGAGGTTTGCCTCGGGCCCTTCGGGATACATCTCAGCAACCGAAGGAGCAAATACCACATCCACACCTAACGCCTCTAAGGCAGCCACATCACGTGCTAACTGGCGTGGATAGCGCGCGTAATCTTCACCAGGCCCAAACTGCGTGGGATTGACGAAGATCGATACGGTGACGTGGTCGGCATGGCAGCGAGCCGCGCTTACTAGGGTCAAGTGGCCCTCGTGCAACGCGCCCATCGTAGGCACCAAAGCCAGCCGGCGTCCTTCGCGTCGCCGCGCTTCGGCATGGGCTTGCATGGCTGCCACGGTCTGAATCACTTCCATAAAAACTTCGGCACTATTACCGCTGCCTAATCTACAAAAATCCCTTGCTTATGTGCTCGCCAAAAAAAGCGCTAAAAAATGCCGCCGCGTCACTTATGGTCCTTTTTCCGCCTAATCGATCGTAGTTTATACGCACGCTGTGTCACCGAAAATGCCAATGCAGCCATGCCAAGCTACCGCATTGAACGCGATTCGCTGGGCGAAGTGCGCGTCCCAGCCGATGCGCTTTACGGCGCCCAAACCCAACGGGCCGTAGAAAACTTTCCAATTAGCGGAATACGCTTTCCGCGCCGGTTCATTGAAGCCCTGGGGATTATCAAACTAGCAGCAGCCCGAGCTAACCGAGCGCTGGGTCTGTTGGCAGCTGACAAAGCTGAAGCTATCGAAAAAGCGGCGTTACGCGTCATCAGTGGCGAGCTCGATGATCAGTTTGTGGTCGATGTGTTTCAAACCGGTAGTGGGACCTCGACCAACATGAATGCTAATGAAGTAATCGCCAACTTGGCTACTGAACTGCTTGGGGGGCAGCGGGGCAGCAAGCTCGTTCACCCCAACGATGACGTCAACATGTCGCAATCATCAAACGACGTCATTCCTACTGCCATGCACATTGCGGCCCGTGTCGCACTGGAAAATGAACTGATCCCGGCATTGTTGCGCTTGCGGGCCGCCCTTCAAGAAAAAGCCGTACAGTTCGACGACGTGCTGAAAAGTGGCCGCACCCACTTAATGGATGCGACCCCGGTGCGTCTAGGCCAAGAATTTAGTGGCTATGCGGCCCAGATTGACCATGCCATTCGTCGGCTACGCACCGCCTCGCACGAACTGGCCGAGCTGGCTTTAGGCGGCACCGCAACAGGCACCGGCATTAACCGGCATCCCGACTTTCCCCCACGGGCTATAGAACACATCAGTGACCTAACAGGCCTGCCCTTTCGCGAAGCAGAAAATCATTTCGAGGCGCAAGGCAGCAAAGACGCCTATGTCTCGGTCTCAGGCGCACTGAACACGCTAGCCGTAGCGCTCATGAAAATCGCCAACGACATTCGCTGGCTGGCCAGCGGTCCTACCAGTGGATTGGCAGAAATCCGGCTGCCGGCTGTGCAGCCTGGCTCGTCGATCATGCCCGGAAAAGTCAATCCGGTGCACAACGAAGCCTTAATGATGATCTGCGCCCGCGTTATGGGCAACCACCTAACCGTTACCATCGGTGGCCAGCACGGCAACTTTGAGCTGAACACGATGATGCCTGTCATGGCCTATGCCTTGCTCGAAAGCATCCAGCTTTTGACAAATGGTTGCGAAGTTTTTCGCACTAAGTGCATCGAAGGTATTGAAGCGGATCGCGAACGCTGCCGCGAGTTGCTTGAACGTAATCCTTCTATTGCGACGGCCCTGAATCCTATCCTTGGTTACGACAAGGCCGCCGAGGTAGCCAAACGTGCAGCTCGGGAGCGCAAGTCGGTCCGTGAAGTGGTCAAGGAAATGGGCCTGTTGTCTGATGAAGAACTCGACCGCGTGTTGAATGTCCGTGAAATGACCGAGCCTGGCATTCCAGGTAAATAGCCTGCTGGCTGTCTCTCCACAACGCGCAGGCACAAAACGGCCTGCGCGTTGTTGTTTATACGAAACGACAGCTTCGCATCGTTTCTTTTCCGGCACAAGGCTACACAGCTTGCCAACCCTAAAACCTACTTGCTGCTATGCAACGCAAACGTACGCTGTCGATTGTGGCGCTGCTGGTTATCGCTTTTCTGGCCGGCGTGCTGTTTACCACAGCCGGAGCTAACCTGTTGGGCCTGGGAGAGCGTGCCACTACCCCCACACTGGCCGGCCAAGAAACCGGTGGCACACGCTTAACGAACCTGGATGCCAGCTCGCTCGAGGAAGCGTTCATCGCCGTAGCGGAGCGGGTGAATCCTACCGTGGTCCAGATTCGCTCTGAAAAGATTATCCGCCGCCGGCCCTTTACGTGGAATCCGTTTGAGGGAACACCGTTTGAGGACTTTTTCAACTTCCGCATTCCCAATCAGCCTGAAGAGTTTCGCTCGCAGGGCTTAGGCTCGGGGGTGATCATTCGTGCCGACGGTTACGTGGTCACCAACAACCACGTTGTTGAGGGGGCCGACGAGCTGCAGGTGGTGCTGTTCGATGGCAGCACCTATAGCGCCAAGATTGTAGGCACTGATCCTCAAAGCGACCTGGCTGTGCTCAAGATCGAGGCCCAGAACCTGCCCTACATCTCCATGGGCGATGCAAGCACAATCCGCGTAGGGCAATGGGTACTGGCCTTTGGATCACCCCTTTCTGAGCAGCTGAGCAATACGGTAACCGCGGGCATCATCAGTGCGATTAACCGTTACACGAGCTTTGGCCAAGCAGTGCAAAACTACATCCAGACCGATGCTGCCATTAACCCAGGCAACTCGGGCGGCCCGCTGGTCAACCTGCGCGGAGAGCTGATTGGGATCAACACGGCTATTATGACCCGTACGGGAGGCTATCAGGGCATTGGCTTTGCCATCCCAGTGGACGTGGTACAATACGTGGTACCCCAGCTTATCGCAAGCGGCAGGGTAGAACGGGCACGGCTCGGGGTGCAATACACAGCAGCCTCGCCGGCGGTGATCCGCGCGCTCAACCTGCCTCATGGCGCAGCTCAGGTGGTTTCGGTTGAGGAAGGCTCAGCCGCCGAAAAAGCAGGCATCCGGCCAGGCGACATTATCGTTGCCGTCGATGGGCAAGAGCTAACCAATTCGCTGCAGCTTTCTAAGCTGATTGGTACGCGCAAACCAGGCGAAGAAATCAAAATCACGATCAACCGCGACGGAGAAAAGCGCACGGTTACCGTACGCCTGGGTTCTGCACCGGCAGACAACCCGACAGCCTCCAGCAGTCCTTCTCCTAGCGGCGGAGAAGGCTCAGCCTCTAAGCTCAAACAAGAGCTAGGCATCTCGATTGCCGACCTGACGCCGGCGTTGGCGCAGCGCTTTGGCCTAGAAAACACCGATGTGCAAGGCGTGCTTATTACGGATGTGGATCCTGCCAGCGCCGCTTACCGCGAAGCCAACTTGCGCAGCGGCCTTCTGATCATCGAAGTCGACCGCAAACCGGTGCGCAATGTGCGGGAGTTTGAGCAGGTTTACAAAGCCATTAAGCCTGGAGCTATGTTTCTGCTGCGCGTACGGGACCCGCAGTCGAACGGCACGCTCGTTACTGCACTACGCAAACCTTCTTAAGCCTTTTAGCGATTTGGGGTAGCCCGTGGGGAAGCCCAAGCGGCTTCCCCACTTTTTTAAGAAGTGGATACCGATTCGGCACGTATCGGCATCCGTTCCAGCAACATCCCTAGCAGATAAACCGAGAATGCCGTGCCCAGCGAAGTGAGATACGGATGGGGCCACTCAAAAATGTAAGCACCTAAAACCCAACTTGTAATCCCGGCTCCCAGAGTGGCTAGTGCCGTCCACTCCCCGCCATAGCGTGAAAACAGCCCAAACAGGATTACCACAAACAAGCCAGCACTGCCAAACGCCGAAGCTTCTTCGACCAAAGCATACACACCCTCAGCATAGAGGGCCATGATATATGCGATCACCCCAAAGAGGGCTACCCCCCCTCGAGCAATCCACACCTTTTGCCGCTCTGAAAGCCCGGGAAGCAGAGGAACCACTAGGTTATGGGAAACCAAAGAGGAAGCTACCAGCAATGCACTGTCGACCGTCGACAAAATGGCCGATACCAGGGCCCCAGCAAAAGCGACGTAAAGCAGCGTTGGCAGGTATTGCCCAGCCAAGCGCGGCAGGAGTTGCTCCGGATGCTCTAGCCCAGGAAGAATCATAGGCCCCATCAGCCCTAAGGAAACCGGGATCAGTCCTACCAGCAAGTAAATACCTGAGGCTATCAGGGAAGAGCGTCGAGCAACTTCTGCAGATCGGGCCCCCAAAATGCGCGATACAAGCTCAGCCGAAAGCACCGAGCCAAAGACAGGAATCGCCCATGCTTCTGCCGCATCCCACCAGCTATCATAGCCGTGAAAGGGGTTGATGCGTTCGGCAGGCACCTGCAGCAGCATTTCGCCCTGTTGCTGCCATACCGCAACGCCCAGTACCCCTAGGCCAATAATCAACGCAATCCCTTGGATGAGGTCGGTCCACGCATCGGCTAGCAGCCCACCAGAGATGGTGTAAACAATCACTACCAAAGCCGCCAACGTGATCGTCAGCTCAACATTCCATCCCGAAGAAGCAGCCAGCACCTGCCCAAAGGCACGGATTTGTGCAGCAGCCCACAGCAGTCCGGTAGGCACCAACAGCAGCACGGCTAAACGCTCAACCCGAACGCTGTAACGCTGCCGAAACAGGTCGGCCAGCGTGGTTAGGCCACGTCGCCAAAGCGGCACCGCAAAAAACAGCCCCATGAACAGCAAACAAAGCCCATAGCCAAAAGGATCTGCTGTTCCTCCAGCCAGACCTTCGGCGTAAATAGATCCTGCGGAACCAATACAGGTCTCGGCCCCAAACCACGTAGCAAACACCGTAAAGGTCGTCAAACCATAGCCTAAGCTACGTCCGGCAAGCAAGTAGTCGGCTTCTGTACGAATGCGCCGAGAGACCCAGGCCCCTATAAAGAGTTGCATGAGCACATAGAGGCCTATCCCCAAAAGAACCAGTGGCATCGCGGCAAGCTTTCAGGGTTAGTAGGCAAAAACGTCCGCGTAAACGTTTTACGGTGCGGTTTGATTCCCTATCCCAAGGAGCCGATCGGTGCCGCGGCTGCTGTCGCGAAAGTACACCAAGGCAGTGTATACATTTTCCGAGCGCGGCATTGCTTGTGCATTTGCCCGCAATGCAACGTCGCCGCCAAGCACATAGCGGTAAGCATGCCAACCCTGCTTCACCAAGGCTTCTCCTTCATAGTAACGCTGCTCTGGATGCCAGCGCATTCGATAAGCAGGTCGCACTTGCCATCCTGAAAAACTGCCTATGAGAAATACTTCTCGGCCCAAAGGTCGCTCAGGCACCAATCGAAAACGTACCCGCACATACGCGGCAGCCACGCTAGGATCGCCAGGCGCATCACGCACTACCGCGGTTACCACCGACTGCCCAGCCAAAAGCGGCTCGACATCACTTCCGCCAAAACGTACGTAATCCGGCTCCAACCACACCTCCGGCGGCTGCGTGCCTCGGTCGACACGCTGAATGCGCCCTCCGGGTTGCAAGGTGCTTAGGTCCAGAAAATAGTCGGCAGGCTCCGGTGGAAAAGCTTCTTCAGGTGCTAACGTAAAACTCACCATAGGCTGTTCGTCCAAAAGTGGCCGTCGGCTGCAGCGCACTGCTTCAAAACCTCCGTTACGGGCAAAGCAAACCGTAAAGTCGAACACTGCGGCACTCATTTCAACGGGCACCTGGAAGCGAGCTAGCGGCCGCACCTGCTGCGCAGCCTGACTCCCCAGAAACGCATCGAAAGCGAGCTCCACCCGTAGCCTGGGCTCAACCACAAAAAACGCTCGCTCAAACAAAACGGCATCTTCCTGCCCTTGTTCGGTCACCCGAAGAATGTAGTTCCCGCTTAGCCGAAACTGGATGCTTTCGTTAGGGAAGCGATACACGTAATGCTGGTAGGCCAAGTCGGTATGGATCGAAGGTTCAGCCGCCAGCAGATCGTCTCGGTGAAACGACGCCAGATACTCTGCGGGCAATAGGTCGCGCTGCCAACGGTAATCGGCATGATAAAAGTAAATCGAAAGCGGCCGTGCCTGGGCCGCCAAAAGATCAAAGCTTAGGGTCAAATAATCGCGGCTTCCTAGGCGTAAAATCGGCCACTGGCGCTCATCTTCTCCTTGGTAGAGCTGTACCAATCCCACCGCTTCTCCATCTGGGAGCAAACCCGGGCCTATCCTGCTAGGTAGTGTTGGTGCATGTTGCGCACGAGCAGCGCCTACAGGCTGTCCAGCCTCTTGTGTTGCGGCACAGGCTCCCACTAAAAGCAGCAGTAGGCAGGCCGCCCCGCAAGCGCGCGTTGTAGCCAAGTGTACCATGCCAAATTTTCTGCGACCCGGGCTGCCTGTGCATAAGCACCCGCCTGTTGCAGCAAGGCATAAAGCTGCTCACCTCGCCGCTGCGCTTCATCCCATCGACCCTGACGGCAAGCACGGATCATTGTTTGCATTTCCAGATAGCTCTGCAGCAAAAGCAATTGGCCATCGGGTAAGCTCGGAGCTAAAGATACGTCAAGGACTTCGGCTTCACACCAGCATCCTTCATTTTCCTGCTGAAACCACTTGCGCAATGCTTCGGGCTGATCGGCGATCTGTTGGCGCAACACCAACCCGAGTCGGCCTTCCCAATCATACAGGGGCCACCGAGCGTAAAGCTGGACATAGGCGCGGCGGGCTGCATCGACCGAGCCAGACAAAGCCCAGGCATCGGCTCGGTACCGCGCTAGCACCAGCCAGTTAGACAAAGCCGACAGGTCCCCTAGGCGCTCCAGTACCGCTAGGGCTTCACCGCGTAGCAACCGAATCCGTGCCCAAAGCGCAAGCGCTAAAGGATAACGTTCTCCGACGCGTTCTAGGTGCTGCAATGCCTGCAGGGTATCGCCATAAAGCAAGGCGCGTTGCGCTGCCTCGTAGGCGCGGACTTCTGGCGGCACGTAGTGCGGGCAGTGCCGCTCTATGAGTGCAGGCACCGCAAAACGCCGCCTTACATAAGCCCATGTACCGCGGTCGACGGCCGGCAACAGCTGCAGCATCTGCTGCCACTGCCTAAGCAGGGCTTCCAAAGGTTGGCCATAAGCTTTCTGAAATGAGGCGCCACGATAAACCTGTTGCAAGGGATCTGCTCCATAGTGGTCCCAAAGAAAACGTACAAACGATCCAGCTAGGGTATACGCCACAGCGCTGCGGCTTGTCCAAAAGCCTTGCGGTGTCACCAGAGTGGCAACCCGATCAGCAAGTCTGCTTTCTGGATCCCGCACCATGGCGGCCGCTACAGCAGCTTGTTCATGTGGCGTTGGCCTACCGTCGGGGGGCTCCAAGGCTACCGCCAAACCCTCAAGCAACCCAATGCGTGGCGAAATCCCCAACACTCCCCAACGCCGAGCCGCGACATGGACCAGCTCGTGGGCTATCGTACGTGCAAAGGCTCCCTGCCACAAGTGCACCTGGGGTTGTGGTAGCCAAACCAAGGCCACGCTGGCCTGCCGCGCTCCGGTAAGTTGCGCCCGCTGCTCTGGATCCGAAAACACCCAAAGGTGCACCAGCTCTGGATCTGTAATATCGAACTGCTGCAAGAGTCGTTCATAAAAATAAGCCGCTTTCTGGGCATAGTGAGCAGCCATCCCAGGCTTCAAAAAACGTGGATCGTAATGCAGTATCACCTGACCCCAAGAGGCCTGGCCTGGCAGCGCCCGGGCTAGCTGAGCTGTAGACGTGTTAAACCCTAAAGGTTCAGCCATTTGGTAGCAGGCCGCTAGCAACAATGCCAGTCCTACCTGCGCTCGGTACCAGACGAAGCGCTCTGTCCAAATGGCCTGGTAAAACCGCCAAACACCATATAGCCACAAAGCCCAAAGCAAGCTAACAGCTCGAAACACAAACAGACCTGGCCTTAGAGCCAACGCTTCCTCATAGATAGGGCCTAGAATGCCTCCAAAAACATGATTATAGGTGTACAGCTGCGGATGCCATCGCAGGTCGTAAAAAACCGGTATCACCATCAGCCCAAGCCCCACACCCACAAACCATAGCCGCGATCGCCTAAGGCGAATCGCCTCCAGGGCCCCAGCCAATGCAACCGCTAAAGCTACGCTGACAGGTGGGAAAAGTATAAAAAATAGCAAACCCCGTAGGTAGTCGCAGTTTGGACGCCATACTGTGGTCACGCTGAGCAGTAGCCAAGGTATCAGCAATAAGCCGAGTTGCACCTTAAGGGCCTCATCCAAGTTACCCCCAAAACGCACGTAGCCGATCGTCCACCATCCTGCCACAAAAAAAGCCACCGTTGCCCATAGCGCCGCTGCCTCGACGTGCAGCATACCTAACAGTGGTACCGGCCATAAGGCTATCCCCAGCGCAACATACAACAGTAAGCATCCCCGCGTACTGCGGTATCGTTCCGGGATCCACATGCTTTCTAGCCCCGCTGGCGTGCAGCAAGCTAAGAATAACGCCTCGGAACACCTGCCTTCAAGGCGATCAAATCAACTTAATGGTAACGCCCAACGAAAACACTTCCTTGAGTTGCACGCGGCGACTGATGTCCCGGTCATACAAGGCCACCACTTCCAAACTCGTCCCTAACCAGCTATTGACCTGCATTTCAAGCAGGTTTTCCCAAAGCATATCCGGAAGATCAGGCTTGTTGAAGGCGCCAAAAAGCCCGAGACGGGACTTAAGCCGCACATTTTCAAAAAGCTGCCGGTCTAGCTCTGTGCGAGATTCTACCCCAACCTCAAAGCGTACCGTTTGATTTGGGGCTAATCCGTAAAGTGCACGTAGACGCTCCAGCAATACTACCGTCTCTTTGGCACCCACGCCTAGCCGCTGGCGAAACCAGCCGTCGGGCTGATAGGTAAGCCCTAGGGCTTGGTTAAAAATGGCCGGCGAAAACAAGTCCGACACCTTTACCGGTGGCTGACGTCCGTCACCAAACGGATTTTTGGTGTAGTTGTAGCCTGAGGCAAATTGCGTGCGCACATCTGCCGACAACGTTGGATTAAACAAGCCAAAAAATCCATCCCCCCGATACTGCAAAGAAGCGGCTACCCGAATCACATCCTCAGCCTTACGCAGCTCTAGCGTATCCTGCTTTACCACCCCTAGCGAGAGGCGTATGTCGTAGAGTTGGCGCCAGGCCGGCGACAAGCGCTCAAACGTTCCATTGATTGCTCCCGAAAGGGCCAATGCGCTCAGTCCTCCTTCAGCCCAATGACTAAAAGAAGCTTGCGTGGCCGAAAGCCGAGCCCCCAGCGACCGCTTCCACCAAACCTGTGTCGTATCCGCTAAACCATGTGGCGCAGCTTGCAGTGGTGTAGATATCCCTATGAATACTACAAACAAGTTTTTAATTTTCAGCATTTTATAACCAATACCTTCATATTTGTCTATCAACAAAAAAGGCTATGCCTTACGCATAGCCTTTTACGCACTCGATAAAAGAAGCGGTCAAGCGCGGCTTTACATCTGGTTCTTTTTCTCCTGAATTTCTACGCGGATCTCTTGGGCCAGCTTTTTGAGGTCTTGCATCGCTTTGCGCACCCGCGTACCAGCTGCTTTGTTGCCTTTTTCGTAGAATTTTTTGAAATCAGCCTCCAGGCCCATGACAAAATCACGGAGTTGTTCAAAGCGGTTCATAGCTAAACCTCCATCGGTTTTAGGTTCTCTAGTAGCACACCGGATCGGTAGCCGATACGGTAGAATTTATGCGCAACTTAACACCTGCTGCTGTGACTGTCAAGGAGCGCGTAGCGCGAAAGGCGCAAAAAAACCGCATTAATGTAGCTTGCGTAACGCTTCTAGGGGACCGACCCACAAGGGAATGCCTTCTTGAAGAAGGTGGTGCGCTACATCTGCTGCAGCCGGTTGGTGCGTTTTGGGGTCTGCAAGCAGCAGCACTTGAGCTGCATCTAAAGGCCAAGCTTTGGCTAAAGCGGAGAGCATCTCAGCTGGATTCACCTCGACGGCTTGCGCATGCTCGCGTGCTAAGGTAGAGAGCACAGGCCAGATGCCTTGGGCAAGCAGCGTGCGCAGCCAGTCAACGCGACCAACCTTCAGCGTCCCATCGCATTCTCGGCGTAGCAGTCCGCGATCGGTGCCTTGAATGCCTACGGCAGGCACCAGTCGTTCGCTCAGTTCAGCCACCAGGCGCTGATTGGTCTCTCGGATTCCCCGCTCAATCAGCATCTGTTCCCGTGCCGACTGTACCACGAGCACGCCTTTTTCCCTTCGAGGCACATAGCCTTCAGCTTCCAACAGCTGCTCAGCACGCCCTCCGCTTCCATGCACCAAAACCAGCGGTGCTGCGAGCTGCTTTAAGATGCGTGCCAGATAATCCACAAACAGCAAGTCCTCCAAGCACTGCTCGTCCAGATACAAAAACCTTGTCAACATACGTTTTGTTATTTTTAAGCTTTCGGGCTACGCTGCGCCCCCGCAAAAGATTCGCGAAAGGCTTGCGTGGGTTGCTGCGACGTCTTTCCTTATAGGAGCCGGCGCAGGCGCTCACCTATCTTTACCTTACGCTATGGAGCACTTTTGCCATCTGCACTGCCACACCCAGTACTCGCTGCTTGACGGGGCTGCCCGGATCGAATCCTTGCTGAAGCGAGCGGCTGCCTACGACATATCGGCTGTCGCCATCACCGATCACGGCAATTTGTTTGGTGCCCCTGAATTTTACCGCACCGCTGAAAAGATGGGTCTCCAACCCATTATCGGCTGTGAGTTTTATTTGACACCGGGCAGTCGTTTCGATCGCAACGAACGCACCCGTTACCATCAAGTCTTGCTGGCCAAAAACGAAACTGGCTATCGTAATCTCATCAAGCTTTCTTCGCTGTCCTACCTCGAAGGCTACTACTACAAGCCACGCATCGATCGCGAGCTTTTGGTGCAATATCGCGAGGGGTTGATTGCCACAACATGCTGTTTGCAAGGCGAAATTCCCCAAACCCTTCTCGAACAGGGCGAGGCTGCTGCACGCAAAGTCTTTGAGTGGTATTTGGAACTGTTTGGCGAGGATTACTACATCGAAATTCAGGATCACGGCCTCCTAGAGCAGAAAAAAGTCAATGCCGTTTTGCTTCGCTGGGCTAAGGAATACGGCGTCAAGGTGCTAGCCACCAACGACGTACACTATGTCGATCGCACCGATGCCGAAGCCCACGACGTATTGCTCTGCCTACAAACGGGCAAGGACCTTTCAGATCCAAACCGGATGCGGTTTGATAACGACCAGTTCTATCTCAAAAGCCCTGCTGAAATGCGCCAGGCCCTACTGGCCGATATCCCTCCTTCTTTAGTCGATGAGATGATGGCCACAACAGCTGAGGTAGCCGAAAAGTGTCGCTTTCAGCTTCCTCTAGGCCGACTGCTCATGCCCCACTATCCTATCCCGGCCGAGTACGGCGGCGACATGGATGCCTACCTGCGCGACTTGGTCTTTCAGGGGGCGCACCGTCGCTATGGCGATCCTTTACCTCAAGCTGTTGCCGAGCGCCTGGAGTTCGAACTGTCGGTTATCCAAAAGATGGGGTTTGCCGGGTATTTTTTGATTGTGCAGGATTTCACTACCGCAGCGCGCCAGCTAGGGGTGCGCGTTGGACCAGGGCGCGGATCAGCTGCCGGAAGTGCCGTGGCCTATTGCCTGGGCATCACGAACATTGATCCGCTAAAGTATGACCTCCTTTTCGAGCGGTTTTTGAACCCTGAACGCGTCTCCATGCCCGATATCGACATCGACTTTGATGACCGAGGCCGAGGCAAAGTGATTGACTACGTGGTGCAAAAATACGGCCGGGAAAACGTCTGTCAAATTATTACGTTTGGCACGATGGGGGCCAAAATGGCTATTCGCGACGTGGCCCGCGTGCTGGGCATTCCACTTGCACAAGCCGACCGTATCGCCAAGCTCATCCCCGAAGGGCCTAAAGTTACACTGGCTGAGGCCTACGAAGAGGTACCCGAGCTTCGCGCACTCAAGCAAAGCAGCGATCCGCAAATCCGTAAGTTACTGCATTACGCCGAAGTGCTCGAGGGCTCCGTCCGGCATACAGGCGTACATGCTGCAGGGGTCATCATTGCTCCAGGCCGGCTCAGTGACTACATCCCCATCGCCATCGCCAAAGGGAAAGACAACGACACCATCACGACCCAGTACGACGGCAAGTGGATCGAGGAGTTCGGTCTCCTCAAAATGGACTTTCTTGGACTCAAAACGCTTACTATTCTCAACGATACACTGGCCCTCGTCAAAGCAAACCATGGTTTAGAGCTTGACCTGGATCAAATTCCGCTTGACGATCCCAAGACTTTTGAACTGTTTCAGCGGGGCGAAACGGTGGCCATCTTCCAGTTTGAATCCGAAGGCATGCGCGAGTGGCTTCGCAAGCTGAAACCTACCTCGATCGACGATCTGATCGCCATGAACGCGCTTTACCGGCCAGGGCCCATGGACTTAATTCCAAAGTACATTGCACGTAAACATGGCCTAGAGCCGGTTGAATACCCCCACCCACTGCTTGAACCTGTCCTCAAAAACACCTATGGCATTCCCGTCTATCAGGAGCAGGTCATGGAGATGGCCCGCGTCATTGCAGGCTACACGCTCGGCCAAGCCGATTTGCTGCGAAGGGCCATGGGCAAAAAAAAGCCCGAAGAGATGAAGCGGCATCGCGAAGTCTTTCGCGAAGGAGCCGCGCGCCTACACGGCATTCCAACCGAAAAGGCCGACGAAATTTTCGACATGATGGAAAAGTTCGCTGGCTATGGCTTTAACAAGAGCCATAGTGCCGCCTACTCCATTGTGGCCTACCAGACAGCCTATCTGAAAGCCAACTTTCCGGCCGAATTTATGGCGGCAGCCATGACCAGCGAAATGGGCGACACAAAAAAGCTGGCTGTTGTGCTTGACGAAGCCCGCCGTATGGGTCTGGAACTGCTGCCTCCTTCGATTAACCACAGCCAAGCGCACTTTACGGTTGAAGCAGGCCGCATCCGCTTTGGCCTTGGCGCCATCAAAGGCGTTGGTTTGAGCGCCATTGAAGCCATCATCCAGGCACGCCAAAAGCATGGCCCCTTCCGTACGATTTTCGACCTGGTGCGCCATGTCGATTTGCGGGTGGTCAATAAAAAAGTGCTGGAAGCCCTGGTACGCTCTGGCGCCCTGGATGATCTTGAGGGCCACCGGGCACAAAAGCTAGAGGCGATTGATCTGGCATTGCAGTACGCCCAGAAGTTTCAGGGGGAGCAGCTTCTTGGCCAGGCTTCGCTTTTTGGTGCTAGCGGCTCCCGCTCGGCCCTCCCCGAACCCAACTTGCCCGTGGTTCAGCCCTGGTCACGTGCCCAGTGTTTGAAAGAAGAACGCGAACTAATCGGCTTTTATGTCACAGGCCATCCCCTTGAGGCCTACCGTGCCGAGGTCAATGCCTTTGCTACGGCCACACTGGCCGGGCTATCGCGCATGCTCGAAGCTACCGACGCAACGCCGGAAATCAATGGTGCGGCCAATGGATATACGAATGGAGCGGCTCATGGCTTTACCGCACAGCCCAACCGGCCACGCCACCGCATTTGTGGCATTATCACCGAGCTGCAGCGCCGAACTGGCCGAAACGGCCGCCCCATGGCATTTGCCACCATTGAAGATTTTACCGGGCAAGGCGAGCTCGTGCTGTTTTCATCGGTGCTGGAACGTGCATTGCCACACTTAGAAGTGGATGCCGTAGTCCTGGTCGAAGGTCAGGTAGAAGTACGTGGCGGCAATGTAAAAATACTGGTAGACGAAGTTTGGCCCATGTGGAAGGTGCGGGAGCTCGTGGAAGTCTTGGTAGTCCAAATTAACCTAGAGCAAGTGACCGTAGAGCAGATTGAGCGTTTTCATGCATTGTGCACTGCGCATCCAGGGACCTGCAAGCTGCAATTCGATCTACTGAGCCCGCAATTCCCCAACGGACACCAGCGTCTGGTGAGTCGCCAATGCCTGGTTGAGCTCAGTGACCGTTTTTTGCAACAGACACTGAAGCTTTTTGGCGCCGAAGCCGTCCGTCTTGAAAGCCGTCGCCTATCCTCTATGCGCACATAAAAAAGCGGGGCTGCCCTGAAGCAGCCCCGCTTGCAATGTTAAGACCGGCTTAGAAGTCCATGTCTCCCGCACTAGGCGTAGCTGGTGCTTTTTCCTTTTCCGGCTTTTCAGCCACAACAGCCTCTGTGGTCAGTAGCAACCCAGCTACCGAGGCAGCGTTTTCCAGCGCCGTACGCGCCACCTTGGTTGGGTCGATCACGCCCTGCTCCAGCAGGTTGCCGAACTCTTCGGTCTGGGCATTGAAGCCAAAATCGTCCTTGCCGTCTTTGACGCGCTGGACGACGATCGAGCCTTCCCAGCCCGCATTTTCGGCAATCTGCCGCAGGGGCTCTTCCAGCGCTCGCTGCACAATCTGTACACCGATCTTCTGGTCTTCGTTTTCAACCTCAACCTTGTCGAGCGCCGGAATAGCCCGGATATAGGCTACACCACCACCAGGCACGATGCCCTCTTCAACAGCCGCGCGGGTCGCATGCAGCGCATCCTCTACGCGCGCCTTCTTCTCCTTCATTTCGGGCTCCGTGGCTGCGCCGATCTTCAACACCGCTACGCCACCGGAGAGCTTCGCCAAGCGCTCCTGCAGCTTTTCGCGGTCGTAATCACTTGTGGTCTCTTCGATTTGCTGGCGGATCTGGTTGGCCCGCGCTTTAATCTGAGCCGGATCTCCCTTGCCACCGACGATCGTCGTGTTGTCCTTATCCACAATGATCCGCTCCGCTTGGCCCAGATAGTCGAGCGTGGCGTTCTCCAGGCGATAGCCTTTCTCTTCCGAGACCACCGTACCACCCGTCAGGATGGCAATGTCTTCCAGCATGGCTTTGCGCCGATCGCCAAAGCCTGGCGCCTTAACGGCCGCCACCTTGAGCACGCCACGCAGCTTGTTGACAACCAGCGTAGCCAGCGCTTCACCTTCCACATCCTCGGCAATGATGAGCAGCGGCTTGCCCGTCTGGACCACCTTCTCCAGAATCGGCAGCAAGTCCTTCATTGCCGAGATCTTCTTGTCATGGATCAGAATGTAGGCGTCCTCCAGGACGGCCTCCATCGTGTCGGGGTTGGTCACAAAGTAAGGCGACAGGTAACCCCGGTCGAACTGCATCCCTTCGACGACCTCAAGCGTCGTCTCGGTGCCTTTGGCCTCTTCGACCGTGATCACGCCATCCTTGCCGACTTTTTCAAACGCATCGGCAATCAACTGCCCGATCGCTTTGTCGCCATTAGCTGAGATCGTGGCTACCTGCGCAATGCGGTTCTTGTCCTGCACCTCTTGGCTCATCTTGCGCAGCTCAGCCACAACCACTTCGACAGCTTTGTCAATACCCCGCTTGAGGTCCATTGGGTTAGACCCAGCCGTAACGCTCTTCAACCCCGCCGTCAAGATCGCCTGTGCCAAGACGGTCGCCGTCGTCGTACCATCACCGGCCACGTCGCTTGTCTTCGAGGCGACCTCTTTGACCATCTGGGCACCGACGTTTTCAAGTTTATCTTCCAACTCAATCTCCTTAGCCACCGTTACCCCATCTTTCGTAACGGTCGGCGCACCAAACTTCTTCTCAATGATCACGTTGCGCCCCTTCGGACCCAGCGTAACCTTTACGGCATCGGCCAGTTTGTCGACGCCGCGCTTGAGCGCCATGCGCGCATCCGCATTAAACGTAATCTGCTTCGCAGCCATAGGATTCCCTCCTGGTTGGTTTCAGCTCACCGGTTTTCCGGACAACACGTCACGAAAAAAGCGCCACCTTTACCGCAGCGCTTACTTCTTCGACTCCTCAATAATGCCCAAAATGTCCGTCTCCCGCATAATGAGGTACTCTTCGCCGTCGATCGAGATTTCGGTGCCGGCATACTTGCCATAGAGCACCTTGTCCCCTTCCTTAACGGTCATTTCAATCTTCGTCCCATTCTCTACACGCCCTGGACCAACGGCAATCACTGTACCTCGCTGCGGCTTTTCCTTGGCCGTGTCCGGAATGTACAGACCGCTCTCTGTACGCTCTTCCGGTGGTTCCGGCTTGATCACCACGCGATCGCCGAGTGGTTTAATCTTCGTCATACCCGCTCCTCCGTTTAGGTTTTATTGGATCGTTTGCACGGGAATGTGAAAAAACGTCTAAGAAGTGTTAGCACTCTCCAGTTGAGAGTGCTAACATTTCAACCCGAGCCCATCGTGAGGGGTTCCTACAAGGCATGAAGAAATTTTTAAACTCTCTGGCATCCACCTGCCAGCTTGCTTAGCTTTATGCCAAACCTAACGGTGCGTAGGATGCGGCGTTTTAACCGGCTTTGGCTTTTGGTCTGTCTGCTTACAGGCCTGCTGCTCGTGCTGGCCACCCTGCCGCCCTTCGTTGCGCCACCTTTGCGCGCAGGGCTGATGGCGCTGTTTGCGCCTGTATGCCACCAACTTCCCGATCGCTCGCTGTGGATCGAGGGTGTGCAACTGGCCGTCTGCCACCGCTGCTATGGCATCTACGCCGGGCTTTTCCTAGGGATTATGCTGTTTCCTTTGGTGCATGCACGACTGCGCACTGCAGCCCAAGAGCCTCGCTGGCTTCTTCTGGTGGCCTTGATCCCCGCTGGGCTGGACTGGAGCCTTGAAGCCTTCTCCCTCCAGTCCAGCACACCGCTGAGCCGTCTGTTCACTGGACTATGGCTAGGAGGGATCGCGGGGCTTCTTATGGCCACACGGCTAACGCCGCTTTCTCGCATCTTCCGCTGAGTAACTTTCTGTCACAAGCCTGGTTATGTCTTATGCAGGACAAGCTCCTCTCGGTTTTGCTTGGTGGCGCCATCGTAGGCGTTGCAAGCACATTGATTGCTAAGATTCCGTTTTTAGGTGGGTGCCTAGCATGTCTAGGGTATGCTGGTGCAGGACTCTTAACCGTGTGGCACTACACCAATACGCATCAGCTTACCCTTCCTGGTGGGCAAGGTGCCTTGCTGGGTCTGTTAAGCGGAGCAGCAGCTGCCTTGATCTCAGGTTTGCTAACCCTACTTTTAATCCATTGGGGATTTTTTGCTGACCCAATCGCTACGCTGGAAGCCAGTGGCCAGCTTGACCAGATGTCTCCTCAACAAGCAGAGATAGCTCTTCGCGTTGCTCAAGTGCTTTCGGGCTTCTGGGGCATCGTCTTAGGGATCCTCATTGGGGGCATTTTGGGGCTTTTCGGAGGCATCTTGGGAGCCGCCACTTTCAAAAAAGGCGCTTCCGAAACGCCCTCATCCGAACCGGACGTGCTCTAAGCCCATACGGGGGCGCCAGGGCCGGCGTGCCCGCGGTGCGCTTAGCAATTCAGCCATTACATAGGCCTCTTGTAAGGCCTTCGGCTGTGCTAAGCGTTGTACCCATAAGGAAGGCGTAGCGGGTGCTGCTGGTCGCTCCGGCTTAAGTGCTGCTGCAGGCGCGGCTGCTACCGGCGCACGCCACTCCGGGCCTGTTTGTTCTAAATTTCGAAATGCTGAAGCTTGGTTTGTGTAGGTCGACGGCTGGGGTTGCGGAGCCGGTGCCGTAGGTTCTGACCGCAAAACATCCCGAATCGTTCGCAGCGCTTCCTCAAGCTCGGCATCGCGCGTGCGCTGGGGGAGAGGCTTTGGTATGGTAGGCCGGGTACGCCGACCGCCCAAAAGCCAATAGAGGACAAACAAAAAAAGTAAAAGCTCCAGAAAACCCATAGCACGACTTCATCTTTGTTTTGCTGGCTTACCGAAAATCAGGAGACTTTGTTGCACGGTTTCACTCAAACAGATCAGGTTGCATCCGTTGCTGTTTGAGCAGAGCAATAAGTTTTCGGTTGGCACGCGGAAAGGCGTACTGATCCAGCTCTTCTATCGTCACCCAGCGTAGCTGCAGCCCTTCTCGTGAGACAGGGGTTCCTTCAAGCAAGCGACACCAGAAGGCATGTAGCGTCACCCGGAAGTGCGTATAGGCATGGCGCACAGTAGCCAGTGGACCTGTGATTTCTACCTGCACCCCCAGCTCCTCATAGAGCTCACGTCGGCAAGTCTCTTGGAGCGGTTCGTCTTGCTGGCGCTTTCCACCTGGGAACTCCCAGAGCCCCCCCAAAAGTCCGTCTTCTTTACGACGCTGGATCAGCAATTGACCTTGGGCGTTTTGCAAAAGTCCGATCGCTACCTCATAGTGCGGCACAGGCATACGCGGGGGCTGTACCGGAAAGGCAGTAGGCATACCCAAGGCAAAGGCTTGGCAACAGGAACGCAGCGGACAAGCCGGGCAATCCGGTCGCTTGGGTAGGCAAACTGTAGCCCCCAACTCCATGAGCGCCTGATTGAAAGTACCGGGGTCCTCGGTTGCCACCAACGCATCAGCTACTTCTTGCAGCTGTAGGCGGGTGGTTTCCGCGCGGGCATTGTGCGCAACGGCCAGCACGCGCGTCAACACACGGACGACATTACCGTCGAGCACTGCCCGCGGCTCACCAAAGGCAATCGAAGCTACAGCAGCTGCTGTGTAGGGGCCAATACCCGGCAGGCGGCGCAGTGCTTCGTAGGTTTGAGGCAGTTTACCCTGATGATGGGCGACGAGGACTTGCGCAGCCCGATGCAAGTTGCGCGCACGAGCGTAGTAGCCTAAGCCTTCCCAGCAGCGCAGCACCTCGTCGAGCGGCGCTGCAGCTAAAGCTTCAAGGGTAGGAAAGGCCTGCACAAAACGCCGGTAGTAGGGCAGCACCTGATCGACCCGCGTCTGCTGCAGCATAACTTCGGCTACCCAGATGTAGTAGGGATTGCGCGTGCGACGCCAAGGCAGGTCACGCGCTCTGGCCTTATACCAAGCAACGAGCTGGCGAAACGTCTGCCGATGCGCTGGCGTCAGACGGTCAAGTAACCGATCAGAAGCTGTAGGCGAAGGCGAGGCTTGAGCTTTGGCCATGGATCGCTCATGCAAGCAAAACAGGCGCTTGCTATACGTTTGGCTAGCCATTGGGTTCAGCCTTTGGCTGCAGCTTGGCCGGCTTTATGCGCAAACTGCCCCATTTATCTCTCCCCCATCTGATAGCCTTATCCATCAGTTAAGCAGGCGTTTGGCCCAGCTCCAAGAGGAAGGTTTTTATTTGGCCCGCCTGCACCAGACGTCCGACAGCTTCTGGATCGAACCTGGCCCACGCATCACGCTCGACACAGTTATTTTTGAAAATACGGGCCCGCTTTCCCCCCAAATGCTTTACCGCACCTTTCCAGTCCATCCAGGCCAGGTGCTAACTACAGAACGCCTTAAGGCCGGCCTGGAGCAACTGGCTCGCCATTATGCCGAGGCCGGCTATCCGCTCATGCGCGTGCGCATTGCCCGTTTGGATCTGCATCAGCGTAAGCCCGACCGGCTGATCCTTGTGTTACAGATTGAACCAGGTCCACGGCTATATCTAGACCACATTCTACTTCGTGGAGCAAAGCGCACGCAACCAGACTTTGTGGCCCGTGTGCTTGGGCTCCGAAAAGGGATGTGGCTGCGCCCCTTTCACCCGGAACGCATGGTAAGGCGCCTCGAGGCTACCGGACTATTTCGGCGTGTGGAGCTCCCCGAGCTCTACCTAAGCAGCGACACAACTGCTGTGCTTGTCGTGCCGCTTGAAGAAGCTGCACTTGGCACGTTTGACTTGCTGCTGGGGTACGTGCCGGAGGCCAGAAGTCTCATAGGCAGCGGCCATCTCAAACTCCAGCACGTGCAAGGAGCGGGCCGTCGGCTCGAGGTGCAACTCATGCGCCTGCCCGGTAGCGTCAGCCGCTTTCGTCTCGAGGCTGGTGACCCTTTTTTCTTGGGATGGCCGCTTGAACTCCGCGTGGCTTTTGCCGGCCGCCAACAGGACTCTACGTATAACCAACAGCATTATCGCCTTACCCTGGGCTATCACATGTCCTCGGGCCTTGAACTCATCGGTTTCTGGCGCCGGGAAGCTACGCAGCCCGGGATAGCTGGGGTACAGCTTCTTTCAGGGCAAGCACCTATTGGCCACAGCACGGCCCATTTAGCCGGCATGGGTATCTCCTTGCAGCCTTTCGATCCTAGCGTAACGGTTGCTCAAGGCCTGCTCCTAAACTTCCAAGCCGAGCGGGGAACCAAGCTGCTTACTAGGCGCGTGCGTACGCCTACTGGCGACACGCTCCGCAGCCACCAACGCCTTCAGCAACACCGACTAGAAGCCTCAGTGCGGTTTTATCAGCCACTAGCATCGCGGCTGCTCTTTGTCGGTGGAGGCGATCTGCACGTGCTCCAAGCAGACCTGTACGAGGCTTCGGATTTGTACCGGCTGGGGGGAGCGCGTTCGCTACGCGGCTACGACGAAGAGCAGTTTGCCGGCCATCGAACAGCCCGCCTATTGTTTGAAGTGCACTGGTTGCTGCATTTTCCTAGCTATGCTTTTGCGTTTTTGGATCTGGGATATGTGGCTACGCCACCTGGCACGCTCGAAACGGCCCAAACAGCTTGGTATCCCGGCTACGGCCTAGGCGTGCAGTGGCAAACGCGGGCCGGTTTGCTTAACCTAAGCTACGCCCTAAACCCTAAGGAATCATGGCTTGACGGACGACTGCACTTGCAACTTGCGCTGGGACTCTAAGCAATGACCACCACCTTTTACATACCCCCGGAAATGTTCCGTGACGGATGGGTCGTGCTCCCACCGGATGAGGCGCATCATGCCGTACGTGTCTTGCGCCATCGCCCAGGGGACGAGGTAGTGGCTGTCGACGGTGAAGGGGGCTGGTATCGACTGCGGCTAGAGCAAGTCGATCGTCAGACCGTCGGCGCTCGCGTGCTCGAAACGCGCCGCGACCATGGCGAGCCGCCTTATCACCTGACTGTCGGCTTGGCCTTGCTTAAGCAAAGCGCCCGCTTTGAAACCTTTCTTGAAAAAGCCGTAGAGCTGGGCGTGCAGTGCATCCTACCCCTCCAAACAGAGCGTACCGAACGCGTCCAGTTTCGCCTGGAGCGTGCTCAACGCATTTTGGTAGCTGCCCTCAAGCAATGCGGCCGTAGCCGCCTGCCTCGCGTATTACCACCGCAGACCTTCACCGAAGCAATCCGCAAGCCAGCTGCCTTGCGCCTGCTGTGTCACGAGCAACCTGACGCCGCTTCGTTGCCCCTGGGGCAGTTGCTTTGCGGGCAACGTATGCCCAATGCCCTGGTACTGATTGGCCCCGAAGGTGGCTTCAGCGGGGCAGAAGTCCGCCAAGCCCTTGCGGCAGGATTCCAGCTTGTCTCCCTGGGTCCACGTCGTCTACGTGCAGAAACTGCTGCGCTGGTGGCAGCCAGCGCTTTTAGCCTATACTGGGAAGCACAACGTTCACCAACCCGTTCCTACCATGCTCAAAAGCACTACACCAAGCCTTGAAGGGCGCCGAATTACGCACTACCACGGTATTGTTACCGGAGAGGCCATCCTGGGCGCCAACATTTTTCGGGATTTTTTTGCTGGCATCCGGGATATTGTGGGTGGCCGCTCGGCAGCCTACGAGAAAGAGCTGCGTAAAGCCCGAGAAGTTGCCTTCGCAGAAATGGAAGCCCAGGCTCGTCAGTTGGGAGCCAACGCGATTGTGGGTATCGACATCGACTATGAGACCCTTAGCGTAGGTGGCGGAGGCAACATGCTCATGGTCAGCGTCAGCGGCACAGCAGTTACCGTAACCTAAGACGTACCCTGATAAAAAACCATGCCAACACAACACACCTTCGACATGGCCGCCGTTCGCGAAGAAACGCTCCATTCCCAGCAGGTATTTGACGGCCGCCTGCTTAAGGTCTATCAAGACGAGGTACGCTTGCCCAATGGCCAACACTCGGTGCGTGAATGGATCAACCATCCAGGGGCTTCCGCGGTCGTTCCGCTTTTTGAAGACGGAACAACCGTGATGGTCCGGCAATTTCGCTATCCACCCCGGCAGTTTTTTCTAGAGGTGCCCGCAGGTAAGCTAGATCGACCTGGGGAAGATCCACAAGCCGTTGCGCTCCGCGAGTTAGAGGAGGAGACCGGTTGGTGCGCCCGTAGCCTGGTTCATCTAGGTTCATTGTATCCCTGCATCGGCTACAGCAACGAAGTCATTCACTGCTTTTTAGCCCAGGACCTAGAACCTGGTCGCCAGCAGTTGGCGGATGGGGAATGGTTAGAAGTGGTCCGTCTTCCGCTGGCCGAGGCTGTGGCTATGGCGCGCTGTGGCAAAATTCCCGATATGAAATCTACCGCGGCTTTGCTCTTGGCAGATGCCTTTCTTCAGCAAAAAACCCGAAAGGATGCTGGATAAGTAAGGTTATGTTGATGTATCTTGCTTTTAAGCAAGGCATGCAAAATGCTAAGGTCGAAAAATGTTTACGTTTTTGATTATTCTGATTACGCTACTGGCAATACTGCTAGTGCTGGTTGTACTGCTGCAAAGCGGTCGGGGAGGGGGCTTAGCAGGCATTGCCGCCGGTGGAGCGCAGCAAATCTTGGGCGCGCGGCAGGCTCCTGATATTTTGGAGAAGACCACTTGGACGCTAGCCGCGATTTTTATTGTGCTGTGCATTCTGACCAACTTTACAATTGATACGGGTGCGCGGCGCGAAAGCATTATTCAGCAACGGGCACAGCAAGAGCAAACGCAACCTGTACCACCGGCCACGCCTCCGGCAACGACACCAGCGCCTGCAGATGACGCTAACTAGAGCGTTTTGCACAAAAACGGTAAAGGGCTGCTCTGCAGAGCAGCCCTTCGTGTTTAAACATGGCGGCATGCGCTGGCCTGTAAGCCGAATTCTGTCTACCCGAGCAACGGCCGCCACATCGCTCGGGGAGACCATCATTTATCTGGGACTGCCGTCACCGGCAGCCTCAAGCGGCCTACCCGCGCCGCCGCGTCCTAAGTGGACGCCTTTCAGCGGGCCACCTTATCCGCCCTAAGGGCGGTGCGGCGCTGCTTGGCCTTGCACCCCCCGGGGTTTACCTAGCCGCCGCTGTTACCAGCGACGCTGGTGGGCTCTTACCCCACCCTTTCACCCTTTGCCTGCGTCTCGCCGCACAGCGAGACCATCGGCCGGTCTACTCTCTGTGGCACTTGCCGTCGCCCTTTGGTTGCCCAAAGGACGCCCTCCGGTTAGGAGGCGGGGTGCCCTGTGGTGTTCGGACTTTCCTCACCGTCGCGCTGCAGGCGGACGGCGCGATGGTCCGGCCAGCGCAAGGTTTCTACGCTATCCCGTTACCTTCGTTCGCGAAACCAAGCTCCTGGCTCACTTCATGAAACAGCTCGCTGTCGACAATAATGCGGCCTGTTTGCTCACAGGCAATAATCCGCTTACGCTGCCGAATTTCTACCTGTTGCTGTGGAGGCACGGTATAGCCTGCAGCTGCACCTCGCTCAAGGGGCACCACCGCACGTCCATCCCGAAAACGCATACGCAGCCGCTTATACGCCCGCAGATAGCGCGGGTCAACCGCCTGCTCGGCTTCGGCGCGCTTGGCCAACAGCTCTTCCATTTCTTGCTTGGTATCCTCCAAAACACCCTGCAGCTCAGCACGCTTAGCGGCGAGCAGCGCCTCTAGCTCTTGCAACCGCTCCTCTGCTTCTTTTTGCGTCACCACACGCTCTTGCTCCAGCCGCTCTAGCTCCTCTAAACGGGCCTTTGCGACTTCGATGCGCTGACGCTGCGCTTCAATCTCTTTGGTCAGCGCATCATACTCCCGGTTGTTACGCACGTGGAGCTGCTGCTCTTCGTAGCGCTTAATAAGCGTTTCGGCTTCTTCAATATCCAAACGCGCCCGCCGCCGTTCGACCTCGTGCTCTTTAGCTTCCCGTTTGTACTTTTCTAGGCGCGTCTGCAGGCCTGCTTTTTCATCCTCTAAGTCCTGAATTTCCTCTGGCAAATCCCCACGCAGTTTTTCGAGTTGGTCAATGCGCGTGTCGATAAGCTGTAAACGAACGAGCGCCCGTAATTGCTCAGCTATGGAAGCTGTTTCCTGCATTGTGGTGGGCATAGGCATTCTTAAAGCTTGATAGCGAGAACAATACCAGTCGTAGAAAACGCATGGTCATAGCGAAAGTTTAGTGTGTTTTATGCAAAACCTAGATTTAGCGCTCCGCTACAAATGTAGCTACAGGAGCTGTGCGCAGCCGGGTGCGATGCCATGCAACCGATGGGAAACGCTCTTGCAGCCAGCTTTGAAGTCGCGTTTCAAAGAGCACTTCCGTTTCGTAATGTCCAGCATCGATCAACGCCATGCGAGGCTTGCCTTCCGCTCCCAACACCTCAAAAAAGCGATGGTACGTTAGGTCGGCCGTTACGTACGCATCAGCTCCAGCTGCTAAGGCTTTAGCGATCAAATCCCCTCCAGCTCCACCACAGACCGCCACGGTTGCGATACGTGCCCCAAGATCTCCAACATACCTTAGACTCCGGACCCCAAGCCGCGTAGCCACGTGCCGCAAAAACGCCTCCAGCGATTGCGGCGGATCAAGCTTCCCAATCGCTCCCCAACCCGCCCGTGTGTAGGGCTGCTCAACTGGATACACGTCGTAGGCTACTTCTTCATAGGGATGCGCTGCCCGCATGGCCTTAAGCACCTTGGGCAGATCCCAGCGCGCTACCTCAACCTCCAGACGAACCTCTTCGGCCGATTCCAGCTGCCCTGGCTTACCAATAAACGGTCGCGCCATATCCCCCGGACGAAAATAGCCGATCCCTTTACTGGCAAAAGCACAGGCCTCGTAATTGCCGATGCGGCCTGCGCCAGCTTCAGCCAACGCCTCGCGCACCGGTTCCACATGCGAAGCTGGCACAAACGTCACCAGCTTGTAGAGTGCCTGCGGCAGCTTTTCCAAAAAGCGAATCTCCTGCAACCCCAAGTGCTCAGCCAAGGCAAACGAGACGCCCCCAGGAGCTGCATCTACATTCGTATGCAGACTGTAGAGTGCAATGCCGGCTTCGGCTAGCCGAAGCGCCAGCGCCGAGACCAAACCGTCGGGCGTTAGCCGACGCAACGGACGAAACAGCAGTGGGTGATGCGTCAAAATAAGCTCGGCCCCGAGGGCCTGCGCTTCCTCAACTACGGCTGGCGTAAGATCCAGCGCAATCAGCGCCCGCTGAACCACGCGATCTGGATGCCCTACCTGGAGGCCCACGTTATCGTAGGACTGCGCTGTTGCCGGTGGCGCCCAAGCCTCTAAGGCATCAGCAATCTGTTGCAGTGTAGGATAGGAGCTCTGCAGCGCCATATTTCTTACAACAGGTTAAACAACGCCGATTTGTTTTCCAACACTACAGCTCAGGTTCCCTCTGCTGCTCCTGGGCCTGCCGCACACCCTCAGCCTCGTCAATACGCAACAGCAACCAAAGGCCTAGCCCAAAGAACAAAAGTACCGAACTAACGCCCACACGCTGGCTACCCGACCAGTCCGTAAACAACCCTAGCAGCAATGGCCCCAGAAATGCTGTAGCCTTTCCCGAAAAGGCAAAAAATCCGTAGAACTCATTGCGTTTGCCCAGGGGTGTAAAACGTCCCAAAAGCGAGCGGCTGGCAGACTGGTTGGGCCCAACGCAAAGACCAATGATCAGGGCAGCCACCCAAAAAAGCAATCGATCGGTTGCCAATACGGCCAGCAGCGTAGCACCGAGCAAACCTCCTAAACTCAGCATCAGCGCACGCTTGCCGCCTAAGTAGTCATCAATAAACCCAAACAGCCACGCACCCAACCCGGCTGCCACATTCAGCACAATACCAAAGACAATGATTTCATCGGTTCGAAAGCCAAATGTACCCGCCGCGTAGATGCCCCCAAAAGCAAAAAGGGTCAGCAGCCCATCGTTATAAAGCAAATGGGCCAGCAGCAAGCGCGCTACCTGCCGGTAGCGGCGCACTTCATGAAAGGTCTCCCCAAGCTGCCGCGCGGCCTGGCGTAGTAAGATCGGGAGCTGCACGCGATGCTTAGGCCGATGTTCGGGCACCCAGAGCAGCAGTGGTACACTAAAAAGAGCATACCAGACGGCGACCAAGAGGTTGGTCGCCCGCACGTTTTCGCCATCTGTCTTGGAAAATCCCCCAAGCGGTGCCTCAGGCATCACCAGTCCAACCAACGCTACCGCTAAGCAGAGCAGGCCGCCTACGTACCCTAAAGCCCAGCCGTAACCCGAAATGCGTCCGATGCGTCCGTGCGGCGCAATGTCTGGTAAAAATGCATTGTAAAACACATTGCCCAGCTCAAAGGCAACGTTAGCGATCGTGAACAAGATCAGTGCTTCAAGAACCTGACCAGGACGTGGAAAAAACAGCGCAGCCGTCGTGAGCACGCAAACACCCGTTGCAGCCGCCAAAAATCGCTTGCGATAGTGCCCCTGATCGGCTAACGCCCCGAGGAATGGAGAAAGCAAAGCCACCAGAATCCCGCTCACCGTTACCGCACGCGACCAGAGCGTCGTTCCTGTTACGCTATCAGCGGCAATGGCCTGCGTGAAATACGTGGCGTAGACAAACGTGACAACGAGGGTTGTAAACGCCGAATTGGCAAAATCATACAAAGCCCATGCCCAAAGAGTACGTCGCGGGTACGTTTGCATGCTGATCACAGGCCGCTGCGTGAAACATAAAACGCAAAGAACGCTTACGCGTAGTTCCTCAAAATCCCAGGGAGCTTGCACCTTGGACGTGCGTTGCACGCCAGAGCGCCTCTGCCCACGTAGCTCAGTTGGATAGAGCAGCGGCTTCCTAAGCCGTTGGTCGCAGGTTCGAGTCCTGCCGTGGGCACTATGGTTCAGGAAGCAGGTGCGGCGGCTCCAATAGAGGGCGTTAGCTCCCAGAGTTCGACCAGTTCATTGAGCAAGTCTTCCTCAACGTCAAGAAAGGTACCGTCCGCGTTGGCAATTTGTACCAGGTCGTGGAAAGCTGTCAGCCGCTGCTCGGGCGTGAGGGCCAGTTTAACCGCTTCTGCTGCGGCGCGTAGTTCGGCATGGCCTACCCCTTCGGCATAGCGACTGGTTGCCTCTTGCAGCACGGCAGACAGTTGCTGCTCATTCAGCTCAGGGCACCAAGCGTGCAACTTGCGCCAGATGATATGCCGCTCTTGGCGCGTTAGCTCATGATCGATGCCGTGTGCCAGGACTAAGTACAGCAAAGCCAAATGAATCAAGACTTCCGGAATATCGGTATGACCGAACTTCAGCAGGGAGACGTGTTCCCAGGGAAGCTCCTGTCCCCACCGTTGGGCCAATGTTTCAAGAAACTGGCGCTCGCTTTCCATAACGATCCCATCGGCCTGGGCAATGCGCAATAGGTCGTGCAACACCGCCTGCCGCTGCGCCGGTGACAGATGTGGCTCGATCTCGTTCAGTGCAGTCTGTAAAACGACCTCAGCATCTTCATGAGCAAGCACCACGTCGAGCGCCTCCAGCACGATCGTTCGCAGCTGATCCAGCGGCAACGTAGGGCAGCGCGCTTGCAGTTGCTCGATCACTGCTTCCAAACGCCCGTTACTGAAAGACCATCCAGACCGATAGGCAGCTGTCAAGTACAGCAACGCCAGTTCATGCAGCCGGCTGGCCACGCAAAGTGTTACCGACATGGCAGATTGGGCAGTAATGAAAGCCTTCTGTAGGTTCTATCTCTACCCTCAGGTGCATGAGGGTTGATATCGGCCAACCGACAGCTTGTTTAACAAATTTCGGAAAATAAGGTGCGCTGCAGCAAGGGCTATTTGTTACGCTTTTGCAAGGGATTCACGCTCGGCTGACACCTGAAGGGTTCTGACCGCTTTTACCATCGGGTCAGCCGGGTCACTGCTGTGCAGCACTTGAAAGCCCAGCTTCCGGCAAACGTGCTGCATAGCATGGTTTTGTACCAAGATGTCGGCTACGATGCGCTCCAAACCCTCGGCCTCTCCAATTTGAAGCAATCGCCGCAGCAGTTCTGTACCTAAGCCCTTACCCTGCACATCGTCGCGCACCAGCAAGGCAAACTCGCCATCGTTGGTGCCGTAAACCTTGGTCAAGCGTGCAACAGCAAGGATTTCGGGCCGACCGGTTTCTGGACTACGCCGCTCAGCCACCAATGCCATTTCTCGGTCATAGTCGATAAAGCACAGCCGGGCCAACCGCTCGTGGGCTACGCGCTGGCTCAGCTTAAGCAGGCTTGCATAGCGCAGGTAAACACTGCGCTCCGAAAGCTTATGATGAAACGCAACCAAAAGCGGTTCATCCTCTGGACGGATCGGCCGGATCAATACCGCTGAGCCATCCTTAAGCCGCCAGGTGCCCATGTACTGGCGTGGATAGGGGCGAATAGCTGGCCGCGGCAGCTCTTCTTCCCGCAAGTGTAAAGGATGCAGCACGATGCGGGCATCAAGCGCAATCAGTTGCTCGGGGGCAGCCAAAAATGGGTTAATGTCAATCTCACGAATCCAAGGCTGTTCAACAACGAGCTGACTAAAACGCACCAGTAGCTTTTCTAAGCGATCCAGGTTGACCGGTGGGCGTCCCCGCACGCCTTCCAAGGCTCGGTATACCTTGGTTTGCTCCATCATGCGCCGTGCTAGCGTAGTGTTCAGTGGCGGCAAAGCTAAGGCCCGATCGCGATAGACCTCCACCAGCGTTCCACCCGCACCAAATAAGATGACTGGGCCAAACTGCGGATCAATCGTGCTGCCAATAATCAGCTCGTAGCCGTCGCGCAGGTGTACCATAGGTTGCACGGTTACACCGTCGAAAGCCTCAAGCTGGCCACACGCCGCGAGATTGGCACGAATGCTTTCAAAAGCCTGCCGTACAGCCTCAGGAGATCCCAAGTTGAGCTGAACGCCGCCTACGTCGGTTTTGTGCGTGATCGTCAGCGAATGCAGCTTAACGACTACCGGATAACCCAGCGCTTCGGCCGCAGCCACTGCCTCGTCGGCTGTGCGCGCCAAACGCGTTGGCGTAACCGGCAAACAGTATGCTTCTAATACCTGCTTTGCCTCATATTCGGTAAGCAGCGTGCGCCCTTCTTGACGCACTTGCTCGAGCAGGCGTTGCGCCCGTTCTCGATCAGGCCCGCCGTCGATTTCGTCGTCGGGCAGCGAAGGGGTCTCGTAGAGCCCACGCAGGTTGTAACTGTAACGCCACATGTAGTTAAAAACGCGCACTGCCGTGTCGGGATAGGGGAAGGTGGGTATGCCCGCGCGATTGAGGATTTGCCGTCCTGCAGCCACCTCAACCCCACCCATCCAGCTTGCTAGAATGGGCTTGCGACTTTGGGCAAAACGCCGAAGGTGCTCGGCCGTTTGCGTGGGTTCGGTCATCGCCTGTGGGGTCAGAATCACCAGCAGACCATCGCTGTTTTCGTCAGCCAGTGCCACTTCAAGCGCCTTGGCATAACGCTCTGGGTCCGCATCTCCCAGAATGTCTACCGGATTACCCCGGCTCCATTGTGGCGGCAAAAAGGCATTCAATGCCTGCAACGTAGTCTCCGACAGTTCTGCCAGTTGCCCACCACCCTGCACCAGGGCGTCAGTAGCCAGCACGCCAGCACCGCCAGCATTGGTTACAATTGTAAGCCGAGGACCTTCAGGGCGTGGCTGCTTGGCAAGCACTTCAGCCATGTAAAACAGGTCGGCAATGGAATCTACCCGCAACACCCCTGTGCGCCGAAAAGCAGCACTGAGCACTTCGTCGCTACCGGCCAACGTACCGGTATGGGATAAGGCTGCCTTGGCCGCCTCTTCGGTTCTTCCCGCCTTGATTACGATAATTGGTTTTTGAAAGGCCACCTCCCGTGCTGCCGAAAGAAACGACCGGGCATCGCCGATCGACTCCATGTAGAGGATGATGCTCTTGGTGTACGGATCATTACCGAGATAGTGGATTAGGTCGCCCCAGCCCACATCGAGCATCGAACCGATCGAGACAAAGGCACTAAACCCTACGTTCTCCTCCAGACTCCAGTCCAAAATCGCTGTTAGCAGCGCCCCACTCTGGCTAATAAAACCCACCGAACCAGGCCGTGCCATGGTGCTGGCAAAAGTGGCGTTTAGTCCGGTTACCGGACGCATAACGCCTAAGCAGTTGGGGCCAACAATGCGCATGCCTCCCTTACGCGCAATGGCCAAAATCTGCTCTTCAAGCCGGCGTCCTTCCTCACCAATCTCTTTGAAACCTGCTGAAATAATGATCGCCCCTTTGACACCTGCCTCAACGCACTCCTGGACCACGCCCGGAACCGTTGGCGCTGGCGTAGCAATGACGGCCAAATCTACAGGCTCCGGGATATCGCGCACTGAAGGATAGGCCCGGATGCCTAGCACATTAGAACGTTTGGGATTAACCGGATAAACCGTGCCCCCAAACGGGTTACTAATTAGATTCCACAGCAGCGTGCGTCCCACACTTCCAGGACGCTCGCTAGCTCCAATGACGGCCACACTTTGGGGTTTAAAAATCGCATCCAAGTGCAAGCGACGAGGCAAAAAAAGCTCGTGCGAAGGGTCAGTATGCACAGTAGTCCGGGCTTCCATGGCGCGCTATAACCGTTGGCGTTTCTTGCTACAGGTTCTACCACCCCTGGACGCAGAAGTTAACGCCCAACAGGCGAATTGACAGTTTTCTTACCCAATCGTCTGCAATTCCTCAATAAAGCGGGTTGCCAACGCTTCGGCTTCAGCTGCCGTTCGGGCTTCTGCATAGATACGCACGATCGGCTCTGTATTCGAACGGCGCAAATGTACCCACCCTTCGTCCAGATCGATCTTTAGGCCATCGATCGTGGAAATGCGGGCATGGGCGTAACGCTCGGCCAAGCGCGCTAACGCCGTTTCGGCATCCAAGTGGTCAAGCGGTAGCTTGTACTTGACCATCGCGTAACGCGGCAGCGTTGCCACCAGCTCGGAAAGCGACTGCTCCAGGTTAGCCAGGTGTTGCAGAATCATGGCAGCCCCCACCAGCGCATCACGGCCGTAGTGCACGTCGGGCAAGATCACGCCACCGTTGCCTTCCCCACCTAAAATAGCCCCAACGGCTTTCATCTTTTGCACCACGTTGATTTCCCCCACAGCTGCGCGGTAGACCGGCATGCCATAGCGTGCAGCGACCTCGTCGATAGCCCGTGACGAAGACAAGTTCGTCACAAAGGGCCCTTCCCGAAAGCGCCACAGAAAGTCGGCCGCGATTACCTGCGTCAATTCTTCGCTCACGTACACACCGCCATCGGCAATCAAGGCCAATCGATCGGCGTCGGGGTCTACCACAAAACCCAAATCGACGCCGCTTTCCGCTACCGCAGCGATCGTGCCGGTCAAATGCTCAGGTAACGGCTCTGGTGGATGTGCAAAACGGCCATGGGGTTCACCATTGACCAGCCGAATTTCAACGACTCCCAAACGCCGCAGCAATGCTGGCAGCGCTATAGCCCCTACTGAGTTGATACCATCAACCAACACCCGAAACTGCCTGCGAGCAATGCGCTCAGGATCAATAAAATCGAGCGCCAAAATCCGCTGTAGGTGCTCGTCAAGAAAATCCCGAGCTTCGTAGCTTCCTAAGGCTTCATACCTTACCAGCGGAAGTGCGCTGGCTTCAGCAAGCGCCAGTACTTCACGGACTTCTCCAGGAGTCAAAAACTCCCCCTGCCGGTTGAGCAGCTTCAGCGCGTTCCATTCAGCTGGATTGTGGGAAGCTGAAAGGACAATACCCCCATCGGCACAGGCTGCTTGCACGGCTACTTCGACGGTCGGCGTGGTTGCAAGCCCAGCATCCAGCACATCGCATCCAATGCTCTCAAGCGTAGCTGTTACAATACGGGCACATATCGAACCTGTTACGCGTCCGTCACGCCCAACAACCACCCGCGGGCGGCGCCCGCTAACTTGGCGATGCAACCAGGCACCAAAAGCGCCCGCATAGCGCATGAGCTCTTCCGGACCAAGCCCTGCGCCAAAAATTCCACGAATACCTGACGTTGAAGCAATCAGTGTTTTTGAGGATTCCATAAGGCGTTTACCGTGTCTTTTTGCGGTAATTTCGCACAGAACCGGCCGAAAAGTCGAGGGCTTCAACGGAAGTCCATTGACAAATTGGACTTTCAAGTCGTTTTTACGGAACAGCGTTTATAAGCCTACGTTTGGCCGATAGCAACCACTGATGCACGATCGTTTGCAATGAATTGGGGGATTCCGGTTCAGGCTTATGCATTTCGCGCGCGAGCGCGATGGTGGTTTTTATTGTTCACGGCCTTTTGTACCCTAGCCCTGATCTCATGGGGTGGATTTGTGACCACGATCGGAGCAGGGATGGCCGTCCCCGATTGGCCAGCCTCATTTGGCTCGTATGATCCTTTCCGTACCGGTTTTCAAGATCCAACAGATCCCGCTGCGCGCTGGTGGCACCGCACGCCGATTCTGGCCGAACATGGCCATCGCCTGCTGGGCGCGTTGGTTGGTCTGTTGACCATTGGCGTTGCCCTATGGACCTGGCGGCGCGATCCGCGGCGCTGGATGCATCGGTTAGGCTTTGCTGCCTTGGCTTTAGTTATTGTGCAAGGTATTTTAGGTGGCCTGCGTGTTACGGAAAACTCGCTTGCCCTGGCAGCCGTACACGGAGCTACGGCCCAGCTCTTTTTTTCGCTTATTGTTGCCCTAGCGGTGTTTACTTCTCCCTCCTGGCTTGAGGCCCGATCGCTTGTGCCCGAAAACCCCCCGCTGGTGCAACTGCGTCGTCTGGCACTGTTTACCGTACTGGCCCTTTACGGCCAGATCATCCTGGGCGTACTTTTGCGGCACCCTGGTAGAGGCCTCGAGTTAAGCTTTGCTGTAGTGCACATTGCCGGGGCGTTTGTAGTAACTGGCCTGGTGCTGGCTGTATTTATCCACGTGCAGAAGCATTTTGAAACGAACCCGTTGCTTCGTCGAGCTGCCTGGGCTATGCTCTGGATCGTAGCGCTGCAGTTTGCCTTGGGCCTTTCGGCCTACATGGCGCTCCTCTACGAAACACCTATGGCGCTGCGTAGCGTGCTGCAAATTGTGTTGCGTACAGCCCATGTCGCTACTGGTGCTCTGCTGATGGGCAGCACAGTGGTTCTGCTGCTGCTGGCGTTCCGTCGCCTGCAAAGCACCGCAGCTGTTGTGCCGGACACTTCAGAGCTTGCTACTGTCCAACCTAACTCCTAAAGCGCCGTGTTGCCCACCCCACGCTCGTTGCTGACCGCACTCTCGATACCTGCGCATCGTCGAGCCTGGCTCCAAGGCTGCTGGGAGCTGACCAAACCCGAAATTACATTTCAAGTGACGCTTTCGGCGCTCGCGGGCTACTTGATGGGCACTCCAGATGCGCTCGATGGCTGGCGTTTGGCGGGTACGCTGCTAGGAACAGCGCTGACGGCAGCCGGCGTGGGTACGTTAAATCATTACCTTGAGCGGGATTATGATGCAGCTATGCGCCGCACTGCGCAGCGCCCATTGCCTTCAGGACGCGTGTCTGCTGCCACGGCACGTTACCTAGGTATGCTGCTCGTATTTGCAGGTATTGGGCTGCTATGCCCAGTGGCGAATGCGCTCACGGCTGCCCTTGCCATCCTAACCGTTCTGCTTTACCTCTACGTTTACACCCCCTTGAAGCGACGCACCCCTTACAATACGCTTATCGGAACAGTCCCGGGGGCCTTACCTGCACTAGGCGGCTGGGCGGCGGCAACAGGCAACCTAGCGCTGGGCGGCTGGACGTTGTTTGCTATTTTGGCCGCCTGGCAAATGCCTCATTTTCTGTCGCTTGCCTGGATGTATCGCAAGGACTATGAGCGAGCACGCTATCAAATGCTACCCGTCGTTGAACCCGATGGACGCGCTACGGCCTTTCAGACGCTTGCATTCACAGCGCTGCTACTGCCCCTGGGCATGGGACCCTTTTTTGCTGGGGTAGCAGGACCAGTATACCTCGCAGGAGCGCTTCTGCTAGGACTATACTTCCTGCGTCCTGCACTGGCGTTTTACCGCACACGTCACGTGCAAGATGCCCGCCGGGTACTGCTGGCCTCGATCGTGTACATCCCGGTATGGACCGGGCTCATTGTGCTGGACTGGCTGTTACGCTAACCATGAGCGAAGCGGCCGTTACGCTGACCGCCGTTACCTTCCGCTACGGCTCGCACGTTGCCCTACACAATCTTTCGCTTGAAGTGCCAACAGGAAGTTGCTTTGGCCTTCTAGGTCCTAATGGTAGCGGCAAAACAACGCTCATGCGACTTCTGGCCACGCTGCTTCCCCCTACCCATGGACATCTGCGCGTCTGCGGGTTCGATACCGTACGCGAAGCCGACGCCGTCCGTCGCTGCTTGGGCATTGTCTTTCAGCATCCGGCGTTGGACGGTGACCTTACCGTAGAAGAAAATCTGCGCTTGCACGGGGCTTTCTACGGACTGCGCGGCCCAGAACTAACGCAACGTATTGAGGAGCTGCTCGAACGACTAGGCCTTAGCGACCAAAAACGCACCCTGGTCAAACGGCTTTCAGGTGGCCAGCAACGGCGCGTAGACCTGGCGCGCGGTCTGCTGCATCGCCCTAAGCTCCTCCTGCTCGACGAGCCCACTACAGGGTTGGACCCGCTGGCCCGACACGGGTTCTGGCAACTGCTGCATTTGCTGCGTCAAACGGTAACCTTGATTGTGGCCACCCATTTGCTTGAAGAAGCTGAGCGTTGCGACACCGTCGCCTTGCTCGATGCAGGGCGCCTGGTTGCCCTCGGTGCACCGAAAGCTTTAACCAGCACCTTAGGGGACGAATTGCTCTGTTTAGAGACGCCAGTGCCCGAAACACTAGCCCAAGCGCTCCAAACCCACTTTGGGTTGGAAGCTCACGTGATTGGCAATTCAGTACGCGTTGCTACACCCCATGCCCATGCCCTGCTACCGCGCTTGTATGAAAGCTTAGGGGATCGGCTGCAAAGCGCAACCATCCGTCACCCTACGCTGGAAGATGTGTTTTTAGCCTATACCGGCCATCCACTGCAGGCGACCTCCCCCTTGCCGTTTGCCGAAGCACCATGAATACTTTCATGTTGAGCGTTCGAGCGCTCTGGTGGCGCGAGCTTGTGAAGTTTGTGCGCGACCGCGCCAGGCTATTAGGCGCTCTGGCCCAGCCGTTGGTCTTTTGGCTACTGCTGGGTTTGGGGTTTCACAGGTCGATTCAACTAACTGGTCCTGCTACGCCAGGCTCCTACCTGGCCTACTTGCTGCCAGGCATGATGGCCTTGACCATGCTGTTCACGGCCATCTTTTCGACCATGGCGCTCATCGAAGAGCGCCGTAGTGGATTGCTTCAGGCTTTGCTGGTTGCGCCGGTTGCACGCACAGCGCTGGTGCTGGGCTACGGCCTAGGGAGTGCTACACTGGCTTTTTTTGAAGCTCTCTTGCTGCTCGGTTTGCTACCTTTTGTCAATGGCGCACAGCTCACACCTACTGGCCTCATCCAAGTGCTTGCCGTTAGCCTACTGGCGGGTCTAGCCTTTGCGCTGCTGGGCTTGGTCGTGGCCTGGCGTTCGGTTTCTACGCGCGGCTACCATGCGATCATGAATGTGGTGCTGTTGCCACTTTGGGCCCTCTCTGGTGCTGTTTTTCCCATTGAAGGAGCGGCACCGGTTTTGCAACTTCTCATGCGCCTTAATCCTGTTACCTACATCGTCAGTGCCTTGCGGCAAGGATTGTTTGGTAGCGACGCAGCAGGGGCCGTGGGTTCGCCCGCAGGCTGCCTGTTCATCACAGGTCTGCTGACGCTTGCCCTACTCTTCAGCGCTGTGCACACCGTGCGCCGTCCCCTAAGCCGCAGCACCTTTTAACAAAAAAGCCCTAAGCGCTTTTTCCTGATTACGAAGTGGCTTGAACGGCTTCAACGCGGGTGATCTCCGGAATAGCACGCTTAAGCACCTGTTCAATGCCTGCCCGTAGCGTCATCAGGCTCATGGGGCAGCTTCCGCAGGCGCCCAGCAACTCCAGCTCAACCACATAATCCTCTGTCACGCCAAGGAGACGCACCGAACCGCCATCGGTCATTAAATAGGGACGAATCATATCGAGCGCTTCTTCGATGCGCCGGTGCAGTTCGGGATCGTTGGGCGTCAGCGGTGTGGCTTTCGTATCGGTCATAACGCGCGTAAAGCTGACGACGATATACGTTGAGCTAAAACCCGTTTCCTACGGGATTGTTGCGCCCTAGCGGTAAAGGATTTCCACCTTTTGCGTCGGGGGCTGCTCGGCATTGCGCAGATTAACCTGTTCGACTACCTGTTGGGCCAGCTGGAAAAAAGCGCGGGCTGAAGTGCTTTCCGGATCGCTGAGCACAATAGGCTGGCCTGTATCGCCGCCTTCACGTACAGCCTCTTCGATAGGAATCTCGCCTAAAAACGGCACGTCCAGTTCTTCTGCAAGCCGGCGAGCCCCTCCGCGACCAAACAGGTAGTACTTTCGATCGGGAAGGTCAGGCGGTGCAAAATAAGCCATGTTTTCTACAATGCCCAGCACAGGCACTTGCACGTTGCGGAACATAGCGACCCCTTTGCGGGCATCGGCCAGCGCGACCGGTTGTGGTGTAGAAACAATAATCGCTCCGGTTAACGCAATAGATTGCACAATGGTCAGCGGTACGTCACCAGTACCAGGCGGCAAATCCAGAATCAGATAATCCAGTGTTCCCCAATCGGTCTCACCTAAGAACTGTCGTAAGGCCTTGGCTACCATAGGCCCACGCCAGATTACGGCCTGCTCGGGATCGACAATAAAACCCATCGAAAGCAGCCGGACGTTGTGGCGCACTAGGGGAACGATCTTGCGCTGCTCGTTTACGCGGGGTTTCTCATCACGCACACCAAACATGGTTGGGACCGAAGGCCCGTAGATGTCGGCATCGAGCAATCCCACCTCATAGCCTTGCTGAGCCAAAGCTACGGCCAGGTTGACCGCCACCGTGCTTTTGCCTACCCCTCCCTTGCCTGAGGCGACAGCCACAAAGTTGAGCACGCCTTCTGGCTCTACCGTAGACATCGGACTCCCCCCTTGGATTTCAAGCCCGATTAGCTCTGTATCGGTGTCAATGTGTAGCTTAAGATTTTCACCAAAGGCTTCCTGCAACAGACGGCGGCATTGCTCAGGGGCCTCACGGGCAAAGTTGGTATCTGGACGCGGCAAAACAAGGGTGAAGGCAACGCGATCGTCTTCAACGCGCAGATTACGCACACGCTTCAGCCGAACCACATCGCGTCCTGAATCGGGATCCACAACCCGCGCCAAAACGCGCAAGACCTGCTGTGGGGTAAGCATGGGCAATACAATCTTTCTCTTCTAATTACCCAAAAGTGGGACCGGCTGGTGAGGCGATTTGTTCCGTTTGACCCATGCTGAGCCACCGCAGTAACAGTCCATGCCGTAAGCCAAAAGGGCTGACGTAGCACAGGTCCCAGCCACCCCAGGCTACGATTTCGCCAAGCAGCAACGCTCCCATAGGTAGTACATCGGCTCTTCCCGCAAGCAACGCAGGCCAAAGGGCTCGAATGTCTTCTGGCTTCATGCCCAAAAGTCGATCTCGCCAATGGTATATCGCCTCGCGGGAAAGCGCCACGGGTTCACGCAATGGAAAACGCCTGGTCTCCAGTGCTGCCAGCGATACGCAAGTGCCGGCAATGCCCACAAGGGTGTAGGATTGGGGTGCATGCGGGAGTGGCTGTGCCGCTAAAACGCTGCAGATGTGCTCTTGGGCTAAGACGACTTCAGCTGGTGTAGGGGGGAAGCGGTGAAAGTAGCGCTCGGTAAGGCGTACAGTGCCTAGCGGTAAGCTTCGAAGGAAAGTGATCGCTCCTGGTCTTCCTGCGATCAGTTCTGTAGATCCACCCCCAATATCCACGGCCAGGCAAGGACCTTGAGGCATGGCTGGTGCTGCCAAAGCACCAGCCATACTCCAGCGCGCTTCTTCTTCACCCGAGAGGATTTCGAGTGGCAAGCCCAGTGTATCGGCTACTACGGCCTGGAGTGCGTCTTGGTTTTCGGCTTCTCGTCCAGCGCTGGTAGCTGCAACAATACATGTAGCCACGTTGTAGGCTAGCAGCAGTTCACGATAGGCCATCAGCGTCTGGCGTAGCCGCTCCAGTGCTGCTGGACTGATCCTGCCGCGACCTTCCAGCCCTTCCCCCAATCGCACAAACCGCTCGGTCTCATAGGAAGGGATCAGGCGGTTGCCGGTGACTTCGGCAATCAGCAATAGCGCGGTATTCGTGCCCAAATCGATTGCGGCCAGACGCACGGCTTTAAAGCGAGCGTTTAAGCATTACTGCCCACCAGGCGTTTTCCACGGCCTCATGCAGTGGCTTTAGGTCTTGCGCAGCAGCCGCCTCCAGCATCACCTCCCGTTCCTCACGCAGCAGCCCAGAAAGCAGCACATAGCCCTCGGGGCGCACCTTTTCACGAAACGCAGGCAGCATCTCCAGCAATACGCGACGGTGGATATTCGCCAAGATCAGATCGAAATCCCGTTCAGGCACTACATCCATGGAGCCTTGGCGAAACGTGACGCGGTCGGCTACGCCGTTACGCGCGAAGTTCTCTTGAGCGTTTTCAGCAGCCCATGGGTCAATGTCGAAGGCAATAGCTGAGCCAGCCCCGAGCTTCAGGGCAGCAATGGTTAAAATACCTGTTCCCGTTCCCGCATCCAGCACGCGAGCGCCTGGTTCGACGCAATCGGGTAGCATCTGCAATACCAAGCGGGTGCTTTCGTGATAGCCCGTGCCAAAGCTCATTTTAGGATCGATTTCCAGCACAATATGTGTGGCATACGCTTCAGGCACGGCGTGCCAGCTGGGCTTAATGAGAAAGGGACCGACCGCAATGGGTTGCATTTGTGCTTCCCAGCGGGCGTTCCAGTTTTCGGGCTCGATGGTGCGTACTTCGATCGTATCAGGCAGCCCCTGCTTTCGCAAGAGTTCACGGACAGCTTCCCGAACCGCAGCCCGCCATTGCGAAGCCGGCATGTAAGCTTTGAGCACATCGGCTTCTTCCCAAAATGCCTCGAATCCCAAAGCATCTAGGTGCAAAATTAGCGGGTCATGCAAAGCTTCGGGAGCTGTAAGTACCAGCTCAATCGTAGGTTCATTGGTCGATACGCTCAATCCGGAGTCCCCAGGCTTCGGGTTCATGGGGCTCGGGATATTCGAACTGTCCATAGGCGTGTGAAAAATCGGTGCGAAAGTGGGCAATATAAGTTCCGGCAGGGAGCGTCAGCAGGGTATCGGCCATACGGTTGCGTCCGTCTCCGCCTGCCGGTTTTGTATGTTGCCAAGTCATTTCCCAAACGACTTCACCTGTGCCAGCTTGCTCGATCCAACCGTAGTCGTATTGGCCGCTAAGCGACAGCTCGCCTACGGCGCGAATGCGCAGCCGCGTGGGTTGCGTCAGCGTAAACGCTTGTTCTCGATGTTCGTTGTTGCGCACGCGGGTTAGGTCGACTAAAAGCGCACCGGTGGTCTGAACCGGTGGCGAGGGCGGTGCAACCGAAGGGGCACTGGTCGATGCCGCGTGCACAATCAGGGTGTCACGGCCTGGTCGCAAGGGAAATAGCGTCACGCCCCAGCGTTCCGGGTGTTCCGGGCGCCCGTTACGCCAGTCTTCATAAGCGTGGGAGTCGTCAGTTTGATAATGCAGCACGTACCGGCCAGGAGGCAAGCGCAGCGCTGCTACTTCAAGGCGGTTGTTGGGATGGCCACCTGCTGGAACCGACCGTGCACGCTCCATTTTCCAGAGCGTGGTGCCTAGGCTATCGGTCAGCCAAGCATAATCGTAACGACGGTTTCGTGTGCCTAGCTCACCCACAGCATACAGCAGCACCTCTGTAGTATCCCTGGCCGAGAATTCAACCTGACGGTTTTCAGCATTGCCAACAGGAGCTAGCATCAGTAGCGGACGACGGCTTACCCAGGGATCCAGTAGGACTACGCTGGTATCTTCAGGGTGAAGACGCCACAGCGTCAATCCCCAGGCTGCCACATCAAAAGGGGGGTTAAAACGCCAATTGCCAAAGGCGTGAGCGGCATCCGTTTGAAACCAAGCACGGTAGACGCCTGGCATAAACTCAACCGTATCGCGCGCCATCCGATTCCCCTCCCATCCGCCCGCAGGTTGGGTATTTTCTCGCCGCATTTCCCAGAGTCGTTCACCATCGGGCAAGCGCTCGATCCATCCGTAGTCTGCTGGCTGCGCTTGAAGTTCACCGACAGCGTAGACCAAAAGGCGCGTAGGGCGTCGCACTTCCAATAGGGCCATGCGAGACGAAGCGCTAGCCATCGGTGCAGCGGTCCACAACAACGCAGGTCCTGCAGGCGCTGCTGGCGAACCTTCCTCTAGGCGCAGGCTTGCGGGTCCATCCAAGACTTCTGCCCATAAACCCCAGTCGCGGTAGCCACGCATCCAGGAAGCTTTAGGGAACAGCCAAGACCAAAAGCCATTGGGCTGCGATACGTTGCCCTGTGTCGTAAAAAAGACATCGTAAACGCCTGGTGCAAGGCGAAGCGTATCCTGCACACGAAAGCGTGGTGGATCATCGACGTCGCGTGGCTGCATCTGCCAGACGACCTGGCGATCTGAACGTCGCAGTACCCAGCCGTAGGCCACTGGCTCAGGGCCCGAGGCAGTGCGCCTCCATGCCCCAATCCCTTTCCAGCGCAAGCGTACGGGCTGCTCGACATGGAGCACTTTGTGGTACAGCATGCCTGGCGCCATGTCGGCAAACAGCGTTATCGCGTGGGGTGCTTCTGCCCGACGCTGACACGCCCGAAGTCCAACCAGCAGCGTCAGCACCGCAAGCACCAACAATTGCCATCGAACAAGCGACGTGCGCGACATAGGCAGGGCAGAAAACGTCTGCAAGGCGTACGCAAGGCGGCCGCAAGAAGTTACAACAAGGTCATACGCATTGAACTTGCTGACAGGTTTTTAGCAAATTACTCCTATGTAACAAATGCTCGCGTTTGCCGGTATGATGCGTTAACGTTGTTGGAACGGATCGTCAGCTCCGAAGGCTTTTTGCATGGCACGCCTCCTCAGGCTTTCTTCTTGGCAACAAACCGGAGTGCTTCTGCAGCAGCGGCGCACACGACGGGCCTTACTGCTACCGCTGTTCAGCATAGGGTATATTCTGACGGTCATTTTCCATGTCGTTCAGTGGCAAACGGGCCAACCGGCATCCCCTTGGCTACAGGTGCTCTATTACGATGGCCTGGTGTTGTTCACCTATGGTACGCTTTGGCTATTGCTTTGGGGTGAAACGCACCAGCGGAGTGCTGCACCGGTACGCACGTTTTGGAGTCTTGCCCTAGCTGCTTTGCTAGTACAAGCTTCAAGTCATCTGCTGCTGCAAATCGGAAGCCTTCCTTCTGAGGCCACTGCCTCGGGCTTTGCCTACGAAACCGGCGTCCCTTTGACGCTGGTCACGGTTGTACAAATGAACGCGCTGGCGCTCCTGCAGGCCCTACTGGCTTTCTGGCTGCTGCTTGGGCTGCGCGGGCTGGTCTTGTTTAAGCGGACGCGCCAAAGCGAGCGCAACTGGCGCCTCATGCTGGGCAGTATGGCCTTTTCGGCTTTGCTGGTGGATTGGCTTGAGCCAAGCGAGCCGGTATTGGTCCTGCTGCTGATCGTGCCGGTAGGCCTAATGTTGCGGAATGCTTTTCGGGTTTCCTGGATTTTGTACTTGACGTTTCGGCAAAAACTACTCAACCTGGGCTTGTCAGTTTTAGCAGCTGGCGCTTTGTCGGCCGCACTGGCGTTTGTCAGCGGCTCAGCGCACGTCTATCTCTGGCATTACAGCGCAGCACTCAGCACGTTTATCAGCCTAGCTCTGGCTTTTGGCATCTTGTACCTTGCCACAACCTTTCTTTCGCTGCTTTTTCATCTGCCTACCACTGGAGACTTTCAGCGCAAAGTAGATGAACTAGCTGCGCTGCACGCCCTGATGCAACTGGTGCGTCAGGTCTTCGATGCTGAGCGCCTGGCCGAAACGATCGTCCGCCTACCGGTTGAAGCGGGCGTAGCCCAATCGGCTTGGCTGGCGCTGCCCGACCTGCAGCGCGGTTCACTGCGACCACGGCTGGTTGCCCAAAGCGGGCCTAAAGACTTGCCTTTTGACACGCTGGTCGATCTCGAGGCGCTGTATCAGGAAGCAGCTGCGCGACGCCAGCCGCTCTTGTTGGAACAGGCTTTGGCCGACCATCGCGTGCGGGCCCGTCCAGAGCATGGCCTGGGCAGCCTTCTGGCTGTACCCCTGCTTGCCCGCAACGAAGTCCTTGGCGTGCTGTTCGTAGCGCGCGAGGTGGCCTACGGCTTTGAGCAAGACGACGTCGAAGCTATCACTGTCTTTGCAGCCCAAGCCGCACTGGCGCTTGACAACGCACAACTTTTGGCCGAACGCCTGGAAAAAGAGCGTTTGGCCCGTGAGCTCTCCATCGCACGCGATGTGCAGCGCCGACTGTTACCCCAGCGGATCCCCCGTTTGCCTAACCTAAACGTGGTCGCCAGCAGCATTCCTGCCCAAGAAGTAGGCGGCGACTACTACGATCTGCTCCCACTGGACGGCAACCGCCTGGCGTTCATCGTGGCCGACGTATCCGGCAAAGGAACCTCAGCTGCTTTTTATATGGCCGAGCTTCAAGGTATTTTTCGCGCCTTAAGTCGCCTAACCCCAGATCCACCTATATTTTTGACCCATGCCAATCAGGCCCTTTCCGATACCCTGGAACGCACTGCATTTATCTCGGCCGTCTACGGCGTCTTTGACCTTCAGGCAGCCACACTCACCCTCGCTCGTGCCGGCCACACGCCTCCTATCCTGCTGCGCACAGGACACCCCCCACACTCACTGCGACTTCAAGGACTTGGACTGGGACTGGACCGCAGCGGCCTGTTTCAGCAAACCCTTGAAACCTATACGCTAACCCTAATGCCAGGCGACCGACTGATTTTGTATACCGACGGCCTCATTGAAAGCCGCAATGCCTCTGGGGAACCTTACGGCTACGACCGCTTGCTGCAGCTCCTTACAACGCATGCCCATCAAGACGCGGAGACATTGCATGTGCTGATTTTGGAGACATTGCAGCAGTTTACTGGCCGCCCCATCTACGACGACGACCTCACGCTGGTTATTTTCCACTACGATCCTTCTTGCGGAAACCAACCGTCAGCTTGCTGATAAGCCTTTGCTCAGATTTCCTAACCCTCTGGTTTGCATCAGGCAGGTGAAGCTATGAGCAATTTTTCTGTAGGTTTTCGGACACATGAGGACATCCAGATTCTAGACTTGCATGGTGAGCTGGATGCCCACACAGCACCCGAGCTGGAAGCAGCTTTGCAACAATGCCTCAAGGAAGGCCACCACCAAATTCTAATCAATGGACGCAACCTGGATTACATCTCCAGTGCCGGATTAGGTGTCTTTATGGCTTACATCGAAGAAATTAGGGAAAAAGGAGGAGATCTTAAAATTGCCGAGCTCAAGCCCAATGTGTATAACGTATTTGACCTTTTAGGCTTTCCGCTACTTTTCGACATTGTACCTACCGAGGCTGAAGCACTAGCGCGGTTTGCTCGGCAGGAACGGCCGGTGCCGCCTTCCTCTCTTAAACCCTAAGCTGGTAGTGTCATCGTGGTGCGCGCGCTCTACACCCTCCGCATTCCCAGCTCAACGCGCTACCTAGAAACGGTTCGGCGCTTTGTGGAGCAGCATGCCCGGAAGGCCGGTCTTCCAGAAACCGTCATCAACGAACTCAAACTCGCTGTCGATGAAGCATGCACCAACATCATTAAACATGCTTACAAAGGCAGGACAGATCAACCCATCGATGTGGCTGTGCTCATCGAACCAGAGCGTTTTGTGGTGCGCCTTCGTGACCAAGGAGATGCCTTTGACGTTACCCACTACCGTGAACCCGATCTGCAGGCACTGATTCGCCGTCGCCAGGGAGGTGGTCTGGGCATACGCTTAATCCGTAAACTGATGGATCAAGTAGAGTATCGCAGCTTAGGCCGCTACAACGAAGTGCAACTCGTCAAATACTTGCACCCTGCACCCGCCCCAAATACTTCACCCCCCTCCTCAACCAATACTTAACGACGTCCGCGATATAGCGAAGCAATGCCAAAGGTCAACGGCTGCCACAACAGATCTCGAAAACCAGCCTGCTCCATACGTACCAGAAAGTCGGGGCCATCGGGGAAGACCTCAACCGAATCGGGCAAGTAGCGGTAAGCGCCCTCGTCCCGAGAAAGCCAGGTCCCAATGCGCGGCAGCACGTGATGGGCATACCATCGATAAAGCGTACGGATAACTGGAGCACGTGGGTGGCTAAACTCCAACACGACAAGCACGCCACCCGGTCGAAGCACGCGATAAATCTCCGCCAACCCGCGTTGGAGGTTTTCAAAATTGCGCACGCCAAAGGCTACCAGTGCCGCATCGAATTGTCGATCTGAAAACGGTAGTTTTTCCGCATCTCCTACGCGCAGCAACACCCGATCGCTAAGCCCCAAACGCGCCACTTTTTCTTGGCCAATACGCAGCATAGCTTCAGAAATGTCCACCCCAATCACCTTTTCCACAGGTAAGCGCCGCGCTGCCTCGATGGCCAGGTCAGCCGTACCTGTGGCTACATCGAGCACGCGGCGAGGAGCTTCGGGCATAAGCAGCCCTACTGCTCGGCGTCGCCAGCGCCGATCGATACCCCCGCTCAAGATGCGATTGAGCAGGTCGTAGCGCGGCGCGATGGCATTGAACATTTCCGCCACCTGCCGCTTTTTACCTTGTGCTTCGCCAACAGGGGGATAGTGCTTGCGTTGCGGCATTAGCCCAGTAGCTGCGTGAGCTTCAGCAACTCGTAGTCAATGGTTTTCTTACGACTGTAGACGTGCTTTAGCGGGGTCAGCTTGATCTCACCATTGATAATGCCCACCATAACGTTCACGTGTCCTTCTAGCAACGCTTCAACCGCTGCTGCACCCAACCGACTGGCCAGCACGCGATCGCGCGCCGTAGGCGAGCCGCCCCGCTGCGTATGCCCCAGGATGCACACCCGCAGGTCAATGTTGGCAAATGCCGGATCTTCGCGTAACGCTTGCGCAATCTGCGTTGCCCCCCCATGCTCACCCCCCTCAGCCACAACCACAATCGAAGAGCGTGACTGGGCAGACATGAGCGACAAAATGCGCTCTTTGATCTCTTCAATCTCGGTAAACGTTTCCGGCACCAGCACCATTTCAGCCCCGCTTCCGATCCCGGAGTTGAGCGCAATAAACCCGGCATCCCGCCCCATCACCTCCACCAGAAATAGCCGGTCATGCGCATCGGCCGTGTCCCGTATGCGGTCAATATTCTGAATGGCCGTGTTCATGGCCGTGTCGAAACCGATTGTCTCGTCGGTGCCAAAAAGGTCATTGTCGATCGTTCCTGGGCAGCCTACTACAGGAATGTGGTGTTCTTCATAAAAAATCGCTGCCCCGCGGAACGTCCCGTCTCCCCCAATAGCTACCAATGCATCAATGCCAGCTCGGCGAAGCTGTTCAGCAGCTTGCGCACGTCCTTCGGGGGTCATAAAACGGCGGGAGCGGGCGCTTTTGAGAATTGTACCCCCCAGCTGCAAAATGTTTGACACCGAGCGGCCGTCCATTTCCACAAAATCCCCTTCGATCATCCCCGCATAACCACGCCGAATACCAATAACTTCCAGGTCGTGCGCAATCGCGGTGCGCACTACTGCGCGAATGCAGGCATTCATGCCTGGGGCATCGCCTCCACTGGTGAAAACGCCAATTCGTCGGATTTCTTCCATAGGGAGCTGTCAGCTTAAGGTTTGCCGAGCATCCGGGCTAAGGATGACGCGGGTCAATCGGCCGCGCCACCACAATGCCTACTGAGCTACGGTTGTTCTGAAGATACGTTTGAAGATCCGGAGAAACCTTCACTCCCCCCTGTGGTGAAGCATGTAACAGACCTCGCTGGCCGTTGGGTCCGACGTACACCAACCCCACATGCACTACGTCAAGCGTCGGCTCACGGGCAACCAAGGCCACAATATCCCCAGCCTGTAGCTGAGCGCTTATCTGACGCACTTGATTTTTGGAAAGCACATAGCGCTTCCGTTGGCTGAGTGCTGTTTCGACAGCGCGCAGACACTGCCAGGTGCTATCGGACTGCAGTTTAGGATAGCGCATGCGATGCGTGCTCATAAAAGCAATAGGGCGCTGCACAAGCTTTCCGCCCAATACTTGCGTGATATCGCGCACCATGCCGCGCCGGGCATTGTCGTCGATCCAATCGGTAAAGTAGTGCAGTCGGGTGCAATATCCCCCCAGCCGACCATCCCGATAGCGCAAAGCTTCCACACGCCGCTGAAACGTCTCCATACGGGTATCTCCTAAAGCTATCGTTTGTGCCAAAGCCAACACGCTTTCTACAAACAGCACGCAGTCGAAACGGTCCAGTGGCGTCAGCAGCGTCTCCACCGGGGCTTCGTCTAGTAAGCCAGCAACATAAGGAGCGCCCTGAAACCAAAGCCCCACGGCTTGCAAGATCTCCCCAAATGGCCGAACTTCTAAGCGCTGCGCCTGCGCCTGAGCCATCAAGGCTGAAAAACGGGCCTGCAAGGCCGAATCTGGCCCCGCAAAGGTTAGCCCCCCAATGAATAGCAGCCAAATCATTACCGCTTTCACCTTTGATCCTTAAGTTACAAACATCAGCCTTACCAATGCACTGGCAAGGCCAACGCCTCTGCAAGTTGCTTTTCAAAAAGGTGTCGTGAAATCTCCTCGGCCCCAAACTGCAAAAAGTGCGGTGTAAGAAACTGTATGTCCAGTAACCGAAACCCACGCCAGCGCAGATGCGTCACCAAATGCACGAGCGCCACTTTAGAGGCTCCTGTAACCCGGTGAAACATCGACTCGCCAAAAAAAGCCCCACCTATGGCAATCCCAAACAGACCCCCAACCAACTGCCCTTCTTGCCAGCATTCAACACTATGGGCGTGGCCCACACGGTATAACTCCCGATAGACTGCCTGGAGCTCCTTAGAAAGCCAACTCTCGGACCGGTCAGCGCAAGCCGCAACCACCGCATCAAAGGCACGGTCATGGTAGACTTCAAAAACGCTACGCCGCACTAGACGCGCCACGCTCCGCGGCACATGAAATTCTGCTAACGGCAACACAGCCCGAGGATCCGGAGAAAACCACCAAATCCGACCGGTTTGGGGATCAGCCATCGGAAAGTATCCCCTGCGGTAGGCTTCTAGCACTTTGGTCACAGATAAACGCATATACATGTTACAACATAAGAACTATTGAACAATGCAAGATCATATAGTAAATTATTATTTACCTGTGTCGCTTCTACAACGGGACGGATCACTACCCCCCTTCTCACGATCCCTACTAACCTTAAGCCCCCAGCGTAGCTATGAAGCATGCATTACTCATTTTGAGCCTTTTCTGCACTATCCCCCTGGTTCAGGCTCAAGACCTGCGAGTGGTAGCGGTCTCGCCTGCCCATGGTTCGGCAAACGTAGCCCTCACCACACCGGTCTCCATTACATTCAACCAGGCCATTAATCCAGCAGACAGTTTGCTCATTTTTCCTTTAGATACGCTTTTGCAACAGCAGCTGAGTGACCCTTCCAGGGTTTCCTTGAGCCCAGATGGGCGTACGATTACCTTTAACCTAACCCATCAGGCCGACCGGGATTATCTCTGGGTTGTTTTTTATGCCAAAAGCATCTCTGGAAACCGCTTGGCACAAAGGTATACCTTTTACTACACCACGGCCTCCACTGCTGGAGAACACACCGTTAGCGGTCATCTTGTAGAATTTTCTTCTGGGGGACCCGGTGAGATCTATCCTCGGCTGGCTACATCTTCTGTGGCTTCCTGGCAGATGCCTCGTCTTACCCTCAGCATTTCGGCGGCCTCATCCTCAGGGCAAACCCCGCCTTCCCGCCTTTTGATCTCACAGCCTCCCACTGTTCAGTCAGGTCACTTGGGTAACTGGTTGGTACTGCTCACCACAAGCCCTAGTCTAGAAATTACCACGGTCGCCCGGATTGCAGTCTCTGCTGCCGATGGTGCTTTTACACTCGACTACGTACGTCCAGGCACGTATTATCTTTTAGCCTTATTTTTTGAACCTGGCAATCTAGGAGAACCTGCAGGCTATGGCATCTATGATGCCAACCAGGATGACACACCCGACGCGTTGCAAATTCCTCCAGATCTTTCAGGGTTGAACGTTCCAGTTATCCGTCTGATCACCACTACAGCACTTGAAGCTGCTACCCTAGCCCAAAGTGCTTTTCAAGCTGAGGCCAGCGATGCCCAGATTGTTTTTCTTCAGGGTTTTGTGGACACCACCGGCCGTTCCTTTGTATGGAACTTCACTGCGTACGCTCCTTCACAAGATACAGCCTATACGCTAGAGGTTAGGGGAGGTGCACCTGGAGCGTTAAAGCCCATAATGTCCAGGCCATATCGCCAAATGCAGCCGCTTCCTTTAAACGACATGCAGGATTCTGACGCGATCGTAGCTGCTTTTATGAATCGTTTTCCAAGTACGCAACACAGCGGCTTTCAGCTCATGGCTGGACAATTGTATCATTGGTTCACAAGTCAAGGTTTTCTTCAGCCCAGCCTCTATCCTTTAGATCCAGAGCTGCCCATTTGGTTGGTGCAAGAATGGCGTCCTTTAGCAGCGCCCTTACAGGGCGAGCTGGAATACAGCGCTGCTTACAACCTGCAAGGGAATGAGCAGGTAGCTTATGAGCCGATTCGGGCCAAGGCAGCTCTAAATGCGGCTTTGGAGAAAGCACCTTCAAGGCAGGAAGGGGATGGCATTATAGGTTTCGAAGTCAGTCCGTTTGATCCGTTCAGCGGCAAGGCTTCGGAGTGGAGCGTTGATCTGGTCGCAGGAGGGCAGGCGTTACAGATACGTCTGGCAAACAATCTGGTTGTACATATTGACACGCTGGAGGCAGATTGGCGCAGCCTACCCAAACTGCCCTACCCGGACATGGTTGACTCTGACCAAGCTGCCGACACGGCACTGGCGCACAACGCCACCGAATTTTTGGCCGCCCTCTCTTCTGGATGGGGACGGCTAGTTGGAGGCTTTCTGGGTCCGGATTACGGCCTAGAGGTAGATGCTAACACACCGCTTTATGGGATTTTTCTCACTGGGGGGGATCCCTGGAGGGAGGCCCGCTATTTTGTACACATGGGAACTGGGGCCTTTGTGACCGAGCAAGTGCTCACAACCCGTGAAGCTGCCCCAGCTTCCTTTACGGGAGGATTACGCGCGGTTTATCCACATCCCGTTGGTCGCGAGGCCACCATCGAGGTGGTGCTAATGCAGTCCGGGCCCTTAACCCTACGGGTCTACAACGTGCTCGGCCAAGAGGTCGGACGCATCTTTGAAGGTTTTCTACCCGCAGGTACCCATCAACTCCGCTGGCAGCCAGAGGCGCTGCCAGCCGGAATTTACCTGCTGCAACTGCAGCAATCCGGACAGGTCTATCACCGATCTGTCGTGGTAAGCGGGCAGTAATCGGTTTGCAGCCTAAACCCTGCAAGGGCCTGCGCAGGCCCTTGCAGGGTTTTTTATAGGGAAACCCTTTTGCCAAAAGTAGCATTCTTTTTTGCTCGGGCTATGCGAATCAACCGAATCCGGAATGCATCCGGAAGAACGCTTCGATGGAATTACTGATTTTTTATCTGGCGCTAGCATTAATCGTTTCCTTTGTGTGCTCGCTCCTGGAGGCCGTCCTGCTTAGCGTTACTCCTTCTTACATTGAAGCACACCAGCACACAACCACAGGAAGGTTGTTACGGCGACTTAAGCAGGATATTGATCGACCGCTAGCTGCCATTCTAACCCTAAACACCGCTGCCCACACTGCTGGAGCTACGGGTGTAGGAGCGCAGGCAGTATTGGTATTTGGCGATGCGTACACGGGTTTAATTTCCGCAGGCCTCACCCTGGCGATTCTAATCCTCTCAGAGATTATTCCCAAAACACTGGGGGCGCTCTACTGGCATGTACTGACCCCTATAACGGCCCGCTTACTGATCGTACTCATCTGGCCATTTTATCCTTTCGTCTTATTGTCCCAAGGGATTACACGGTTGCTTTCACGTAAACCTACAGGTCCGTCTGTAAGCCGAGAAGAACTTGCTGCTTTGGCCGAGTTAGGGCGGCAACAGGGCGTCTTTGAGCAAGAAGAACTGCGCATTCTTAAAAACCTGCTCCGGTTTCGCGCCTTGCGGGCTAAAGACGTCATGACGCCACGTACGGTGATTTTTGCTTTGCCTGAAAACCTGACCCTTGCCGAGGTGCTCCGTCGCTATCCTGAGTTACGCTTTTCTCGCATTCCAATTTACCGAGAATCGCGAGATCAGATTACCGGCTATGTGCTCAAAGATGAGGTGCTGTTGCGCGCCGCGCGGGATGATGGCGAAGTGCCTTTGCACCGGCTTCGCCGGGAAATCCTGGTCGTTCCAGAAACCCTTCCGCTGCTTGAACTATTCGAACGCATGCTCAATCGGCTAGAGCACATTGCCTTAGTGATCGACGAGTACGGCGGCACCGCCGGCATCGTTACTTTAGAAGACATTGTTGAAACCCTGCTTGGACTGGAAATTGTCGACGAGGCCGATGCCACGCGCGACATGCAAGAACTAGCCCGTGAGCAGTGGCGCCGCCGTGCAGAGCGCTTAGGATTGCTTCCAGAAGTCAGTCAACCTTCTGAAACTGCTAGCGCCGAGCGGGCTGCAGTCATCCGTCTAGGCCTAACCGGTAAATCACCTTCCTAAGGGCAGCGTATGAAACGCTTGGAAGAATATCCCGACGCGCATCTGCGCCTTTTTGAACGTCCACCTGCGCCCCCTCCTGAAGCAGTGCGCGAGGTATACCTGATTGGCATTTGCGGCAGCGGCATGGGCACGCTGGCGGTTTTGCTGCATGAAGGGGGCTACAAGGTACGCGGAAGCGACGCGGCGGCTTACCCGCCTATGAGTACGTACCTCCGCCAGCGCGGCATTTCCTTTTATGAGGACTACGATCCAGCGCATCTAGAACCCCCACCCGATCTGGTTGTGGTGGGCAACGCATGCACGCCTACCCATCCCGAAGCCGCTGCCGCCCGCGAGCGTCGCCTACCGCAACTTTCGCTACCGGAAGCGCTAGCTCATTTTTTTCTGCGCCATCGGCGCCCTGTCGTTGTCGCTGGCACGCACGGCAAAACCACCACCAGTGGCCTACTGGCTCATGTGCTTCACTGTGCAGGATGGGATCCAGGCTTTTTTATTGGGGGCGTCATGATTGGTGCTGAAACGAGCGGCCGCATAGGCTCCGGTCCTTGGTTTGTCATCGAAGGCGATGAGTACGACAGCGCTTATTTTGACAAGCGCCCCAAGTTCTTGCATTACCGTCCGCAGAGTGTACTGCTCACTGCGATCGAATTTGACCATGCAGACCTCTACGACGACCTCGAAGATTACCGAGAAGCTTTTGAGCAGCTGGTTGCGCTTTTGCCTACCCAAGGGCTGCTTATTGCACACGGCGATGATCCCCTGGTGCGCCAGTTGGCGCGTCAGTGCCCAGCCCAGGTGCGTACCTATGGACTGCACACGCCCTGCGACATTACGGTGGGCAGCCTGCATCCTACCTTTGAGGGGCAGCACTTTGAACTCATTGCCGACGGTCAAAAAATCGGTCGCTTCTTTCTTCCGCTAAGCGGTCGGCACAACTTGCGCAATGCACTGGCGGTTTGCGCGTTTGCTTTGCAGCAGGGCCTTTCACCCGAGCAGCTTCATGAAGGGCTGGCTACTTTTCCGGGGATGAAGCGCCGCCTAGAAGTACGGGGCGAGGCGGGCGGGATACTGGTGGTCGACGATTTTGCCCATCATCCAACAGCTGTGCGGGAAACCTTGCGGGCAGCACGCCAGCGGTGGCCCAATCGCCGCCTCATAGCCGTCTTTGAACCCCGTTCCAACTCAAGCCGGCGTCGTCGCTTCGAATCCGACTACATAGAAGCCTTCGACGATGCTGATGCCGTATGGCTTAGCATGCCGCCCTTTCGGCATAACGATCATCCAGAGGATTTCTTTGACCCGGAGCATGTGGCTGCTGGCATTCGTGCCCGTGGTATTCCCGCTGAAGTAGCCAACGGTGCCGACGCCCTGCTTCCACGCCTTTTAGAAAGCCTACAAGCAGGCGATGTGGCCCTGCTTATGAGCAACGGCGCTTTTGGTAACCTACCAGCCCGGTTGTTGCACGCCCTGCAAAGCCGTACCCAAACAACACCAGCCTCCTTCCCTAATGCCCCCTTTTCCGCTTAACCTAACAGATAGCCGAGGCCACCTTCTGAGGCTGAGACATCCACCCCAGCGCATCGTTTCCCTAGTACCTAGCCTGACTGAACTCCTGGCTGTGCTGGGGTTAGACGAGCAGGTGGTAGGCTTAACGCGCTTTTGCGTGCGCCCACCTGACTGGAAACGCCGTAAAACCATCGTCGGGGGCACAAAACAGCTCAATGTGGAACGGCTGCTCCAGTTGAAGCCCGATCTAGTGCTCGCTAACCTAGAAGAAAACACGCGCGAGATGGTTGAAGCCCTAGAACCCCATGTGCCAGTCTTTGTGACGCACGTGCGCACGCTCGAGGAGGCTTTAATGATGATCCACCATGTGGGTCTGCTCACCCACCGTAAGCACGCTGCTGAAGCACTTGCTGCCACTATTGCGCAGCGTTTTGCCACCTTGCCCACATTTCCCACGCTGCGAACGCTTTACCTCATCTGGCGACAACCTTACATGAGCATCGGGGCCGACACGTTTATTCACGACATGCTCCAACGCGGCGGTTTTGAAAACGTATGCGCTGCTTATACTCGCTACCCGGTGCTTACGCCCGAAATGGTGGCTACCCTGCAGCCTGAGCTCATCCTGCTGAGTAGCGAGCCCTATCCGTTTCAAGAAAAACACCTACCCGAACTGCAAGCCCTTTGCCCACAAGCTACCGTGCTGCTTGTAGACGGCCAGCTTTTCTCTTGGTACGGCACCCGGCTGCTCGAAACCCCCGCTTATATGCAAGCGCTGCGTGACCAGCTCAAAAAGGCCTTGTCCTTTTAAAGGCGGGATTTTGTATGTTTAAACTACCGTACCTCCAAACCCGCTGCTGTAGAAAAATGCGTTTGTGGTTTGCCCCAATGCTTTTGCTTGGCCTGCTTACGGCCTGCCGCTCGCAAGAAGATCGCCTACTGGAACGGGCACGCGCGCTTACGCAGCAGTTTATCTTGATCGATGGCCACATCGACGTTCCTTACCGGCTCTACCGACTCCCTGAGGACATCACGGGCCGCAGCGAGCTAGGCGACTTTGACTACGCGCGCGCTAAAGCGGGAGGACTTGACGCTCCGTTTTTTTCCATCTATTTGCCTTCAAACTTGCAGGACATCCCGGGGGCTTCCAAGCAGCTGGCCGACTCGCTGATCGACATGGTTGCATCTTTGGCCCAGCAAGCACCCGACAAGTTCATGCTGGCGCGCTCACCTAGCGATGTACGCCGAGCTCATCAAGAAGGCCGCATTGCGCTGCTCATGGGTATGGAAAACGGCTCCGGGCTTGAGGGCGAACTGCAAAACGTAGCCTATTTTTACGCGCGCGGCATCCGTTACATCACGCTGACGCACGCTCGGGCCAACCAGATTTGCGACAGCTCCTACGACACCGTTCGCGTTTGGAACGGGCTGAGCCCCTTTGGGGAACAGGTAGTGCATGAAATGAACCGACTGGGCATGCTCGTCGACATCTCGCATGTTTCTGACAGCGCATTTTACGACGTGCTGCGCATCAGTAAAGCGCCTGTGATCGCCTCGCACTCCTCGGCCCGGCACTTTACCCCTGGCTGGGAGCGCAACATGAGCGACGAGATGATCCAAGCGCTGGCTGCGCAAGGTGGCGTCATCATGATCAATTTCGGGTCTTCCTTTTTGCGCAGCGCGTATCAAGCAATCGGCGATTCCATCCGCCAGCAACTACAAGCCGCACTAGAGGCGCAGGGCCTAACACCAGATACCCCAGAAGCCAGACGCTGGCTAGGCCAACAGCGCAAGCGGTACCCTATAGGTACCGTGGCCGATGTAGCCGACCACATTGACCACGTCGTGCAGCTTGTGGGCATCGACCACGTAGGCATCGGGTCAGATTTTGATGGCGTATTTGCCCTGCCTGAAGGTTTGCAGGACGTATCCATGTATCCCAACCTGGTAGCCGAACTGCTGCGACGCGGCTACAGCGAGGCAGATATCGAAAAAATTCTGGGCGGCAATCTCCTGCGCCTCTGGGAAACCGTCGAAACCATTGCCACCCAACTCCAGCAGTCTGCACCTTAGTGCTCAAAAAAGGTATGGTAGGGAAGAAATGGGGAAGGCGTCCAAAAACTCTCATATAGCATGTAGCGATACATCCCTGCTGCACCGGCCAACCCCGCCATGAAAAGTCCCATCTTGACCGGAGTCTCAACAGGCTCCTGAATGCGATAGTAAGCACGAAAAATTGCGATAGGAATAAGGAAATTGACCAAATCTAAAAGACGCGGTGTTACATAAATTCCCAAACTGAAAAACACAATCATAAAAAATACAGAAAATCCAACAATTCTATATTTGTAATTTTTATCTATCTTCGTAAAAAATAAAGAGGATAGCAATACAAAGCCTAAAGCCAATCTAGAAAGCCCAGAAAACAAACTAGGAGCTTCACGCACTACATAATGAGATAATTTAAACAAAAAATAACTTTCATTAATTAATATAAATGCAATTAAAGTTAGGACAGCTAAAAACAGAATCAAGAAGTTTCTGAACTTACTAAAACTGAAGTTTATGGATTCATGGGTGAGCCATAAATAAAATAAAGCAAATAACATAGAATAGTGAAAAAATACGGTACTAAAAGCGATAAGGATGGCCTTTTTATATTTTCCTCTTCTTTCTTCTTGAAATGCCATAAGCAACAAAGCTAAAGCTAATCCTACGCGTATCACATTCATACTGAAGTTATAAAAGAACAAAGGAACTACAAAAGCCATCAAAAGAAATAACTCCTCGTTGTCTGATCTATTCAGATACCAAACTAGAATCAGGGTAAACAATAGAGAAAAAAGCCTTACAATAATTACAGGATCATCAAAGATTAGAGAAAACAGATAGGTAAGCAACCAAAATCCAGGTTCTAATCCTTGCCACACATGAGCTTGAGAGGCCAGTCTTTCATAAACGGCTGTATCGGTACCTACAGCGCCGCGGAAGATTGCTATAAGCCCTAAGATTCCGACAACACTGATTGCCAAAAGACGTGAATAATTTCGCGTAAAGAAGCTAAGTGCAAAGTAATAATACACGAGCAGCCAACCGACGAGATAAATCATCTCTTTGACTTAACGGCTATAGTGGCACAACACTTCTTGGTAAACTTGCCAAGTTTCCGTTACCATGCGTTCGAGCGTAAAATGGGTTTCGTAGCGTTGACGTCCAGCTGTGCCCAAGTGCTCCCGACATGCTGGATGCAAAAGCAGGGTCTGCAGATGGTTTTTTAATCCTTCTACGTCGCCCCGGGCAAACAACAGTCCTGTTTTCCCATGGACCACACCCTCTTTGACCCCAGACACATCTGCGGCAATTACCGGCAGACCTGCTCGCATTGCTTCCAGGATGCTTATGGGTAAGCCTTCGTAGTTGGAGGCCAATACAAAAATCTGTGCTCGTGCTAAGCGTTCAGCCACATCCTGGCGTTCTCCCAAAAAATAGACCCGGTTTTTAATCCCAAGCGCCAAGGCTAACTGTTCGCATTTGGGCCGCAAAGGACCGTCTCCAACAAATTCGATCTCCCAAGGTAGATGACGCAATGCTGCCAGGGCTTGCAAGACCAAGGCCTGATCTTTCTGCGGACTAAAGCGCGCTACCATAATCAAGCGCACGGGTGCTCCAGCTGCGGGGCGGGCCCATAATGCAGGGGGAACATCTGGGATGCCATAGTAGACCGTAACCAACTGTCTTGGGGATGCTACGCGATACCGAAGGGCCAGCTGGCGATCGTATTCGGATACAGTAATAATGCGATCTGCAAAGCGCGCAGCAAGCCGCTCGGCCAATGCAAAAGCGCGACGACGTGCCTCGGGAATACCTTCCGTAAAAGCCCATCCATGCGCTGTAAACGTTACGGGCAGCCGCAGGCTTTTAGCGGCAAGCCGTCCTAACCAGCCTGCCTTGGAAGAATGCGTCGTGACCAAGTCTGGCTGCAATTTGCGAAACAAGCGACGTAACGCCCAAAAGCATCGGTAATCCTCCTTTGGAGAAATGGCCCTTTGGAGGAAGGGAACATGGACGTAGGGAATTCCCGCGTTTTCTACCAGCTTTGAGAAAGATCCTTCACTTCCCGCCAGAACTGTAACCTGCATGCCTTGTGCCTGAAAGCTTTGGGCTAGATACAGCACATGCATCTGTGCCCCCCCAATCTCATCGGCACGGGTAATCAGATAAGCGAGATGGAGTGGTTTATTTTTTGAGCTCACCAAGTGCAAAGCTTAGCTTCCCCCATCGTTGGCGGCAAGATACGCAAAGTTTTGGCTTTTCCCTGCCGTACCGAAGGCAGATTCCTAGCAAATTTTATCCCTGTCGGCAGCGCTTACGCTTTACCCCACTGGCTGGGCCTGGCGCGTGACTTCTTCAGCCGTCACCAAGTGCACCCCGGCTGCCCGCATTTCTTCCCAAGCCCGGGCTAGCGAACCGTTGGTGTCGATGCCGCGCGTGGCATCGGTGACCACATACACCTCAAAGCCCAGCCGACGGGCGTCCAAAGCCGACCACTTAACGCAAAAATCTGCCGCAAGCCCCACGACATAAAGGGTCGTTATCCCCCGCTCGCGTAAGTAACCTGCCAACCCGGTGGTCGTTTGCTTGTCATTCTCATAAAAGGCGGAATAGGAGTCAATTTCTTTGCGAAACCCTTTTCGGATGATCAGTTGCGCGCGCGTAGTGTCCAGGCCCGCATGAAAAGCAGCCCCAGGCGTGCCCTGCACGCAATGATCCGGCCAAAGCACCTGCTCGCCATAACTGAGCTGGATGGTTTCAAAAGGCTTTTTGCCAGGATGCGCCGATGCAAACGATCCATGGCCAGCTGGATGCCAGTCCTGCGTCAGGATAAGGTTTTCGAAATACCGGCTCAAGCGATTAATCACAGGCACCACGGCATCTCCTTCTGGTACAGGTAAGGCGCCCCCTGGACAAAAATCGTTCTGCACATCTACGATCAGCAGCGCTTTCATTGCTTACCTTACAGGTTGGTTAAAGGGATCTTTAAAAAAGAGAACCTCTAGCCAGAAAAGTTCCAAAAGCTTGACCCCAGTTTCAAAATTGTATACCATTAAAAAAGGTTACTTCGGCTTTCCTCCCACAGGCCATGGCTCCCCATCCAGCGGCGACACCGTGCACGCCCGAACTGGCGCGTGAAATAGCCTTGCTTTTTGAACGGCAGCGACAGCATCAAGCCTACGTGCGGACGCGTACTGTTCGTGCTCGGCGCCGTCAGCTGATTCGTCTCCGCGAAGCCGTCCTCGACCATCGGGAAACCATCCGCGCGGCCCTCTGGGCCGACTTTCGCAAACCTGCACTGGAAGTAGACCTCACGGAGATCGCGCCAGTCGTTACCGAAGCGGGCTACGTAGCGCGGCATCTAGCCGCCTGGATGCGGCCTAAACGGGTTGGCACAGCTCCTACGCATATCGGTACCCGCGCCGAAATTCGCTATGAACCTAAGGGCGTAGTGCTCATTCTTTCCCCCTGGAATTATCCATTTACGCTTACGCTGGCGCCGCTGGTTACCGCGGTTGCTGCCGGGAATTGCGTCATGATTAAGCCTTCAGAGCTGGCGCCTAACAGTGCTCGCGTAATTCGCCGTATCGTTGAAGAGGTATTTGAGCCTGAGGAAGTTGCTGTATTTGAAGGGGATCACACGGTAGCCGAAACGCTGTTGACCTTGCCCTTCGACCACATCTTTTTCACTGGCAGTCCTCGTGTCGGACGATTGGTTATGGAAGCAGCTGCTCGGCATTTGGCTTCGGTCACGCTGGAGCTCGGGGGCAAATCGCCTGCTGTGGTCGATGAAACGGCCGATGTCGCGCAGGCTGCAGCAAAAATTGCTTGGGGAAAGTTTACAAACGCTGGCCAAACCTGCATTGCCCCGGACTATATCCTGGTACATCGCCAGCTGCATGACGCCCTTGTCGAAGCGCTCCGAGAGCAACTGGAAACTTTCTACGGTCCTGACGCTGAGGCTTGGGCGCAAAGTGAAAGTTATGCACGCATTGTAAACGACCATCACTTCGCGCGGCTACGCTTGCTTTACGAAGACGCCCTGGCCAAAGGGGCGCGCGAAGCCATTGGGGGGCCTTGGCGTGCCGCTGAGCGCTTTATTCCCCCAACCGTGCTCACCCATGTGCCCGATGAAGCCGCGATCATGCAGGAAGAGATTTTCGGTCCGTTGCTCCCTATCCAGATCTTCGACGATCTAGACGAAGCCTTACAGGCCATTAACCGACGTCCCAAACCTTTGGCCCTCTACGTGTTTGCGCAAGAAGCCCGCCGGGTCGAATACGTGCTTACCCATACTTCTGCAGGGGGTGGATGCGTCAACGACACGCTGCTGCACTTTAACCATCCTGATCTTCCCTTCGGCGGCATTGGCCCAAGTGGTCTAGGGAAGGCTTACCGCTATCATGGCTTTTTGGCCTTCTCCAACGCGCGGCCTGTCGTTTACCGTCGCTTTGAGGTTCCTCTACTGCGCCAGCTTTATCCACCCTACAGCGAGCGCGCACGTCGACTCATCGACCGCTTGTTGCCTTTTTTCTAAAACGGATCGCCTGCCTGTAGGCTACGGATAAACGCAACCAGCAGCTTCACGGTGTGCGCCACATCGTCGAGGTCGACCATTTCTACAGGCGAATGCATGTAGCGCAGCGGTACCGAGACCAGCGCACACGGGATGCCCTCACGTGTAGCAAAAATATCGTCGGCATCGGTTCCAGTGCGTCGGGAGGAGGCTTCATGTTGCACCGGAATGCTTTCGGCTTCGGCAACCTGTAACAAGCGTTCAACCAGTTTGGGATGATTGGCGGTACCATGCGTTATTACGGGTCCACTTCCCAACCGGATCAATCCATGTCGCCGGGCTTCAATTCCGGGCACATCGGTAGCATGGGTGACTTCCAGCACCAGCGCCAGGTCTGGATGCAATCGATAAGCCACCATGCGCGCTCCATAGCCCCCGATTTCTTCTTGCACAGCATTGACGGCATACACCGTGGCGGCTACGGGTTCAGCAGCTAGCGTCTGCAATACCTGGACAAGAATAAACCCGCCTAGGCGGTTATCCAGTGCCCTGCCAACCAAGCGACGTCTGTCAAGCAAAAAGGGTTCTTCGGCCAATACGATCGGGTGTCCTACGCGAATGCCCAACGCAGCCACTTCATCCCGACTTCTAGCCCCTACGTCCACAAACAGCTCATGCCATTCCGGCACCTTGTCTTCTTTAGGATCACGGAGATGAATGGCCGTGTGACCCAGCACGCCGTCTACGGGCCCTTGGCTCCCCAAAACGCGTACGCGCCGGGCACGGGCTAGCACCCGATCGGCGCCACCGATAGGGGCAATATGCAAAAAGCCCTCTTCAGAAATGTAGTGTACAATGAACCCGACTTCGTCCGCATGGGCTTCTAGCATTAGGCGTGGTGCTAGGCTTTCCGTACCACGGCGCACAGCCCACGCCGTACCGTAGCTATCCTGCGCGACCTCATCTGCCCAAGGGCGTATGGCTTCCAGCCAACGTTGCTGCAAGGCGCTCTCAAACCCTGAGGGGCTAGGCGTACCGAGCAATTCAAGCAAAAATGCCTGGTTGGGTTGGTTGATCATCGTGCATTTTTCCTTAGGGTCAACGGTTGACAGCGCCTTGTTCAGTTCCTAATCTCCAGAAAGAGTTCCCTGTTCACCTAAGTCTTGATGTTATGCCAACCCCGTCGGCACCCGTATATCACTTGCTTATCGTTGAAGACGACGCAGACGTTGCTCAGGCCCTCCAGGATTTCTTTACGCTCCAAGGCTATCAGGTTACGCACGCGGCCCAGGGTGCCCAGGCGCTGGATTTGGTGAAAAATGGGCGTCCGTTTGACGTTGTGCTGCTAGACATCATGCTTCCAGACCAAAGCGGTTTTGAGGTGCTTCGAGCGCTGCGGCAGCAAGGTTGTGCTGTGCCCGTTTTGGTCTTAACTGGGCGGGGAGAACGGGAGCATCTGTTACAAGGCTTTGATCTGGGGGCTGACGACTATATTGTCAAACCCTTCGATCCCGACGAAGTGGCTGCACGCGTGCGTGCTGTGTTGCAACGTACCCAACCTCCTGACCGCACCCCTATGCAATGCTATCGCATTGGCGATCTAGAGATCAACTTTAGTACTTATGAAGCCTACCGAGGCAACGAGCGCGTCAACTTCACGGCCATGGAACTCAACGTGTTGCACTATCTTATCCATCACCGCGGACAGGTCGTTACGCGCCGTCAGCTATTGCGCGACGTGTGGCACATCGAAGGCGATGTCGAAACGCGCACCATTGACCGACACATCGCGTCGATTCGCAAAAAAATTGAGCCTGATCTGCGTCAGCCGCGGTATATTGAGACAGTTTACGGGAAAGGATACCGGTTTAAAGGCTAATCGACAAACTCGCCTCCCACCAGCCGATAGCCAATGCCGTAAACGCTCTGGATGGGCCAACTGGCTTCGTCTTCCCCATCCATGATGCGTCGTAAAGCGTTGATGTGGCGATCGATGGTGCGCGTCTGTACGGTAGGCGGTAGTCCCCATACCTCCCGCAAGAGCTGCTCGCGCCTTACCGTGCGGCCGCGGTGCAAAATCAGGTACCGTAGCAGCCGAAACTCCATGTCGGTCAGGGCAACAGGCTGGCCGTTGCGGGTTACGGTACCCTGCTCTAGGTCTACTTCAATCCCGCCTACACGGAAGCGCCGTTTTTCGGGCAAGGGCTGACTGCGTGCGCGCCGGAGTACAGCTTCTACGCGGGCCAGCAGCTCTTCAGGGGTAAATGGCTTGGCAAGATAATCGTCGGCGCCAAGCTCAAAGCCTTTCAAGCGATGCTCGCGATCACCCAGCGCCGTGAGCATCAGCACAGGCGTAAGCACGCCGTCTTCTTCTCGCAACTGACGCAGCACCTCGAAGCCGTCACGGCCCGGCAGCCGGGCATCCAGCAAAATCAAGTCATATCCGGGCACCTGAATCGCCTGCTCTCGACCGGCTTCGCCCGTAGCAACGGCATCTACTTCGTAGCCTGCAGCTTCCAGGTAAAGCGTGAGCGCTTCGCGTACTTGGGCTTCGTCTTCAATAATCAGCAGCCGCGCTTTGGCCATATCTGCAGAGGCGCTATTTGCGGAAGGACTATCGTGAATCTACAATACCGCATTGCTTTAAACAAGCGGACTTCAGCGCACTGCGGCTGCATCAACAGCTTCGGCCGCTTGCGCGCGGTGCACTTCGTAGATCCAGCCGCCAGCCAGCACATCGTCGCCCTCGTAGAGCACGACCGCCTGCCCTGGCGTAATGGCAGCGCGCGGCTCGGCAAAGGCTACCTGCAGTGCGTCGTCTTCCTGCCAAACCAAGCAGGGAGCGCCCTCATCCTTATAGCGAATCTTGCCTATCGCTGGACGCTCTTCGTAAAGATCGGGGTACTTGATAAGGTTAATCTGGCGGGCCACAAGCCGCTGACGCAGCAACGCCTCGCGCGGCCCTACTGTAATGGTGTTGGTTTCCGGGTCGATATGCGTCACGTATACCGGATAGCCTAGCGAAAGTCCTAGGCCATGGCGCTGGCCAATGGTATAGAACGGATAGCCCTGGTGTGTGCCCACTACCGTGCCATCTTCAAGCACAAACTTTCCCGGTCCTACCTTAGCATCTAGATCGGGCACACGCTGCCGCAAAAACCGGCGATAGTCATTATCGGGAATGAAGCAGATTTCGTAGGAGTCTGGCTTTTGCGCTAGGCGTTCAAAGCCCATTTCAGCAGCCAGGCGACGGATTTCTGGCTTGGTGTAGTCGCCCAGTGGCAGCAACGTACGCGCCAGGTGTTCCTGCGAGAGGCCCCAGAGCGCATAGCTCTGATCCTTGTTCAGGTCGCGGCCACGTGAGATGACGTACCGCCCTAGTGCCTCTTCGTAGCGCACGCGTGCATAATGCCCTGTGGCAATATACTGACACTCCAAGCGATCGGCCCGCCGCAACAGCGCTGCCCACTTGATGTGCGTGTTGCACAGCACGCAAGGGTTAGGTGTACGCCCGGCCAAATATTCCGAGACAAACCGCTGGATCACCCAATCACCAAACTCTTCACGAATGTCCACGATGAAATGTGGGAAACCCAAGCGCACGGCTACGGCGCGGGCATCGTTCATTGATTCCAGCGAGCAACACCCAACCTCCTTGCCGGTGCGCACACCGCTAGAGACGTAGTCCCATGTCTTCATCGTGATGCCCACCACCTCGTAGCCCTGCTCGTGCAGCAGTGCTGCCGTTACGGACGAATCCACGCCGCCGCTCATTGCCACCAGTACGCGTCCGTTTCGGCTCATCGTCTTTATTTGTATGCTTTTGGTTATCGCTTTGCGCCGTTTTGTACGGAAGGGGATCGCTTCCGTTCCCCCTGTTAGAGCAGATGCTTGGAGCGCCCACCATCCACGGGCAGCGCCACACCGGTAATGTAGCTCGCACGTGCACTTGCCAAAAAAACCACAGCGGCAGCGAACTCTTCGGGCTCGCCAAGGCGTTTGAGGGCTGCTTGTTCTGCCCAAGAAGCTTCGATCTCTTCGACCGAACGTCCAGTACGCTGCTGCTGCAAGCGAGCCAGTTCAGCCAACCGCTCGGTGCGCGTATAGCCAGGTAGCAGCGTATTTACCGTAATGCCTTCGGGGCCTAGTTCTTCAGCCAGGCTTTTAGCAAAGCCCTGAACGCCTGCACGTGCCGCATTGGAGAGATACAGGTTTGGGATCGGCTGCTTAGCGGAAATAGACGTAATCATCAAGATACGTGCTAAGCCGTTTGGTTTTCGGGCAGCCTGGCGCAGGTGCGGCAAGGCATGCCGGCAAAGGTTGATCGTGCTAAGCAGGTTCAGCTCTAAAGCCGCCCGCCAGTCGTCGGCGGTAAAATCGCCGATATATCCAGCCGGAGGACCGCCGGCATTCGTCACAAGAATGTTCAACTGTCCCCAATGCGCTACCACCTGCTCAATCACTTGAACAATTTGTGCTTCTTCACGCACATCGCACACCAAAGGGAGCAGGCGATCTTCGGCCACCCCGGTTTCGACCGCGATACGTGCAGCTGCCTGCCGGATGCGCGTCTCTGAGCGCGAGCAAAGGGCTACTTTGCAGCCTTCGCGGGCCAACTCGCGGGCAGCTGCCCAACCCAAACCACTGCTGGCGCCTGTTACCAAGGCAATCCGATCCTGTAAGCCCAAATCCATATCGCCTTAGCGGATTCTTCGTTTGAAGTTTCCCAACCAGTTGTCGCAAGTTAATAAACCTAAAGATGCCTAATGGATCATCGACCGAATCTTCACGTGCCAGCACGTACCATCATCAAGACCCCACGAGCCCCTGCGGCCATTGGTCCTTATAGCCAGGCCATCTTGGTGGGCGACACGCTGTACTGCTCGGGGCAAATCGCTATTGATCCCAAAACGGGGAGTTTGATTACTGAGAGTATTGAGCGCGAAACCGAACAGGTTCTGGAAAACCTGGGGGCCGTGTTGCGGGCCGCAGGAATGGACTACAAGGACGTGGTGCGCTGCACCGTGTACCTGGTCGACATCAACGACTACGCCCAGGTCAACGAGGTGTACGCTCGGTACTTTAATGAGTCTCCACCGGCACGCGAAGCTGTGCAAGTAGCGGCACTGCCGCGCGGTGCCCGCGTTGAGATTTCGTGCATTGCTGTGCGTCAAACGCCTTCGACCTGAACTTGCAGTGTTAGGCGCACTTCGTAGACGTATTGTTCTTGAGGGTTGGGATTGCGGGGCACCAGGCGCAATTTTGCCCCAAAAGAGGGTTGTTGCACAAAGGCTGTGACGTCGATGCCTGTTCGGGGAGAAAGTGCCGCTTCGGTTTCGCTAGGAAAGCCAGTGCGTGAGGCCACCTCGGTATCGTTTACCCCTGAAGCCGTTAGAAGTAAGCGTGCTTCTGTGAGCAAATCGGCCAAGTTGGTTAAAACAGGCTGAATGCGCGTGAGGGTAGCTGCGGTCACAAGGGCACGGGTAACTTCGGTTTTGCGGTACCCCCCTCGCTCGGCAAGTGCCTGCGTTAGGTCTACACTACCCGTAGCCGTAGCCGTGTAGGCTTGGCCATCCTGCAACGCATTGCCGTTCACTTCAAAGCGAAACGACACCTCGATCGGTGGCAGCGTGAGCGTTTCGTTTGCAGCTGCTTCACACCCAGCCAGCACCAGTACCAAGCCTAGCAGCCATAGCCATGGATATGCGCGCAGTCCCATCCCAGGTTAAAGTTGCAATACCGCATGTATAGGGATGTGATCCGGCAGACGCCGACGCCCTTTGAGGGCCATCAGCTCGATCAGAAAGGCACACCCAACGACCTGCCCACCGGCGCGTTCTACCAGCCGGATCGTTGCCTCGGCCGTTCCACCGGTAGCAATCACATCGTCGTGAATGAGCACCCGATCTCCTGGTTCAATCGCATCGACATGCATTTCAATGCTGTCGGTGCCGTATTCAAGCTGATAGCTTTCCGAGAGCGTCTTGTAAGGCAATTTACCTTTCTTGCGCACTGGTACAAAACCAGCATCCAGATGATGGGCCAGCATGCCTCCCAGAATAAAGCCCCGGGACTCAATGCCCACAACCTTGGTGATCACCTGATCTTGAAAGGGGTCCAGCAGGGCTTCAATGGCCAGCCGAAGCAGTTCAGGATGGCCCAGAACAGGCGTAATATCTTTGAACAGTACACCCGGCTCTGGAAAGTCCGGGATCGTACGTACCGCCTGCTTAAGCGTTTCCAGCGTCTTGACGTTATTCATGCGTGTCATCATGTTGCTTAACGCGCCGAAGCGGGGAACGCCAATTCCCGTTCATAGAGTTCCTTAAAGGCCTGCACCGCCCGAAAGATCGCTTGGGCCATCTGTTCTTGGCCTGCTTTACTTTTTAGAAAGGCGGCTTCGCGTGGATTGGTCAAAAAGCCCAGTTCGACGAGGATGGCTGGCATGGAGGCGCTCCAGAGCACATAAAATCCGGCTTGCTTTACGCCGCGATTGACGCGGCCTGTGCGATGGGCAAACTCTTCCTGCACGAGCATAGCTAGCTTTTCGCTCTTGCGCAGGTAGGCACTTTGTGCTAGCGTCATCAGAATTAGCTCCTGCTCGGTAAACGCTTCGTACTGGGAAGGATCACTTTCCAAGCGAACGACGCTGTTTTCACGTTCCATCACGCGGCGGGCCGCTTCGGTTTTATGCAAGCCCAAAAAGTACGTCTCCGCGCCATAGGCCGAACGATCGCCAGGGGCAGCATTGCAGTGGAGCGAAATGAACAGTTTGCCTCCGGCTTCGTTGGCGATGCGCCCTCGCTCGCGCAGTTCTACAAACCGGTCGCTGGTCCGTGTGTAGATCACACGCAAGCCTTGCTGTTGCAAGTAGGCTCCCAGTTTCAGGGCAACCGCTAAGGTAACGTCCTTTTCGCGCACGCCGTTAGCCACAGCACCGGGGTCTTTACCTCCATGACCGGCATCGATCACCACCGTGTCCAGGTGCCAGCGATCGAGGTTTCGCGGCGTTGAGGATTCCGGTTTGAGTGCGACTGTACGGGCAGGCGGTGTGTTTGCTTGCTGTGGGCTAGGGAGCGAAGCTACGTCGGCTACCGGCGCAGACGTGACGGTCAGTCCTAGCAAAATATCTGTTGACAACCGGTCGCGATAGGCAGCAGCTTCTACAGCAAGTCCTTCGGCGAACTGGAAGCGCAGGATCAGGTGGCCGTTTTGAGGCTCAATGGTATAAGAGACGACAGGGCCGGCCGGCGGGTCATGCTGTAAGGAAGGGGCGGGTTCCGTGTAAAACAGTACCAATTGCAGCCGGTGCGCATCCAGCCACTCGGGTTCCTGATAAGCGCTGACGTGGTCGGTCGTGTGAATGCGCACGACATATCCGGTTTGATCGGCACGTGGCGTAAACGATATGCGCGTAACTTGGACTGCAGCCCGCCCCCAGGCCATCTGGCAGCCTAGCAGCATGCACAATCCGAGCACCACCTGTAGTCTTGCGTGTCGCATATGCCCTGGCGTTTGCCCGTAGTGCCTGCCATATAGCAAGCTTCATACCGCCTTTTTAGGAGGCGCAGTTGTGCCAACCGCAAAGGTCCCTGCGCAGAGAAAGGTACAACATGCGTATGCTTTTTGCCAACTCAGGGGCCTTGCAACAGGTCTTGCAGGTATTGCTCGACGATATGCTTCCGGTAGCGGGCACGTTCGTCCAGGCGCTGCCGCAAGCGTTGGATTTGGCGTTCTAGCTGAGCGATTTCAGCCTGTCGGTTTTGCTGTTTACGGTCAAAGGCGGCTTCGAGCTGTCGGCGCAGTTGGGCTATAGCTTGCTGACGCTGCGGCCCTTCAGGAAGTTGCCGGATGCGCGCAGCCTGCGCGCGCAAGTCCTGTTCCCATTCCCATTCCTCCATCAATCGGCGGGCTAGTTCAGCATTGTGCTGATGCATCGTCTGCAGATAGGCCTCCCATTCCAAGCGCGGCAGCTGGCGTGCATATTCTGAAAGCACTGCAGCCTGTTGCTGCAAGACTTCCAGCTGACGCGCTACGTCCATCGACCATGCCGTCTGGTTCTGCGCAAGCTGCTGGTAAAGCGCCTGCGCAGCCTCGCGCAGCGCCTGCGCCTGTGCGACCAAGTGAGCGCGCAACACGTCTAGCGTATCTTGCGCATCGATCGCGGCAGGCCTCTCACTTTTGAGCAGCTTTTCAGGTGCAGGGGTCAACGATACCAATCGATCGCCCTCAATGCGGAAAAATTGACCTTTGATGGCAAAAACTGGGCTAACCTCGCCACTAAACTGCACGTGCAAGGATACGTCGCCCGTTTGCAGCTCTGCAGGCAGCTCCGCTGCAGTCACAGGCCGTCCATCCAGCAATACCTTTCCCTGCTCAATAATGAGCGAACGCACAGGACCAGTTGGCTGGGCCTGCAGTCTTGAACCCATCAATCCTAAGGCGATCCATCCCAGTATCCATGCAATGCCCTTCATGGTAAGCACGTCGTCTAAGGCATACGCCGAGAAGCTGGGAGCAAGCCAGGCGTGGCTTGCCTTGTAGGCCAGGCTTCCAGGGGAAGCGCTGGCTCCCAAGCATCGGGGGCGCTCCGGGCTTCCAAAAGCTGAAGTTGGCGGTAGACTTGTTGTACCGCTTCACGGTCGTCCCATTCCAAGAAAAGCGGTGGCGTTTGGGAAGTTCGCGGTGCTGTCGCGGCTATAGCGGCATGCGGCGTAGCAGGCTGAAGCATTTTAGCCATCGGAAGCTCAACAGCCTGGGGCGTGGTAGCGGCCTGCTCAGCCAGAATTCGTCCCGTACGTGTAGCGGGCACAGGACGGAGGGCATAAGCGAAGAGACCTACCAGTCCCATGGACACCGTCAGGACTATGGCTAAGGTTTTTCGGGTACGCCATGAGGAGTGCCGTGGGCGCGCCGATCGGTCGGCTGCCCGCGCAGCCCGAGCAGCAGCTGCTACAATACGATCAACTACAGCCGGATCTGGACGCGACCGCGGCCGCGCCTCTAGCCATGCCTTCACCTCCTGCCAGACCTGCCACTCGGCTGCTAACTCCGGATCGCTTTCCGGATCAATGCCATTCGGAGGCACTTCACCGTAGAGTCGGCAGAGCAGATGCAGACGCTTTGCCTCCATGGAATCTGGCACATGCTGCGGTGGTAGCCCTGTTTTCATTCCGTGGCCAGTTGTTTTTGCCGTTGCACCATCATTTTGCGCAGGTTAATCAGGGCATAGCGCATACGCCCCAGCGCCGTGTTAATGGAAACACCTGTCAGTTCTGCAATTTCACGGAAGGTCAGTTCTGCTTCTTGCCGCAAAAGCAGCACTTCGCGCTGCTCCGGAGGTAACCGTTCAATACAGTCGGCCAGTAAGGCCTGAAGCTCGGCATTTTCTAGTTCCCGATCGGCTGCTGGGGCTTCATCCGGCAATCGATCCCAAAACGTAGCGCCTTCTTCAAGGTCATTTTCGGCTACATTGTGCCATTTACGGCGACTGCGCAGGTAATCCAGCGCTGCGTTGCGGGCAATGCGCATCACCCAGGCTAACCAGCGCCCTTGCTGGGTGTAGGAAGCCCGCTCCTGCCGGAGCGCTGCCAGCACCCGTAAAAACGTCTCCTGAAACAGGTCATTTGCCACTTCAGGATCGCGTACCCAGCCGAGCAAATAGCCGTAAATACGCTCTTGATGGCGCTCGACCAGTTGTCGAAACGCCTGCGTATCGCCCTGCTCTAGGTAGGCCGCAACAAGTTGGTCGTCGGTAGGATGCATCCGGCAGGTTAGGCTTCCGGAAGGAGGGCTGCGCAGCTATTCCGTATAACGGAGGCGCTGTAGGTTTTATTGCTTAGCCTTCAACAGGTTCACACGAAACCCTACGGGCGGTATGCGGTTAGTGCCTTCGCTTTTGGCATCGTGATCGGACCTTGTAGACTATGGCTGAGCGCACTGCTTCGGCTTCCGCAACGCGGACCAATCGCGTGTTTGGCTTTGAAACACGCATGCTGCATGCAGGGCATATCCCTGATGCTGTTACCGGCTCCCGTGCCGTGCCGATTTATCAGACCACATCCTATGTCTTCGACGACGTGGACTATGCAGCCCAGCTCTTTGAGCTGAAGCAGTACGGCAACATCTATACGCGCATCAACAACCCCACAACGGCCGTTTTCGAAGAGCGCATGGCTTCTCTCGAAAACGGAACGGGTGCTGTAGCCACGGCCAGTGGGATGGCCGCCCAGTTTCTCACCCTCATGACGCTGCTGGAGCCTGGTGACGAGGTGGTGGCCTCGAAGCACCTTTATGGGGGCACAAAAACACAGTTCACCCATACGCTCAAAAAGTTGGGCGTTAGGGTGCACTTTGTTGATCCGACCGACTTCGACGCCTGGGAAGCAGCGATTACGACGCGCACGCGTGCACTCTACGGCGAGATTATTGGCAATCCGCAAGGCAGCGTGCTCGACATCGAGCGTCTGGCTGAACTGGCTCACGCGCACCGCATTCCGCTCATTGTGGACAACACCTTTGCCACACCGTACCTGTGCCGACCCATCGATTGGGGCGCTGACATCGTGGTGCACTCGGCCACCAAGTTCATTGGCGGCCATGGTAATTCAATCGCTGGTGTGGTTGTTGAAGCCGGAACGTTCGACTACAGCCACTTCTCTACGATTGCCGAGCCTTCGCCTTCATACCACGGTTTGCGTTTCTACGACACCTTTGGCCACCATGGCTTTCTGATGAAGCTGCGTGCCGAAACGCTTCGTGACGTAGGCGCTTGCTTATCGCCTTTTAATGCCTTTTTACTCCTTCAAGGCCTAGAGACGCTTTCGCTTCGCATGGAGCGCCACGTTGCTAATGCACGCGCCGTGGCCGAATTCCTGCATGACCATCCCAAGGTAGCCTGGGTAGCGTATGCCGGATTGCCAGACAATCCCTATTACGAGCTGGCCCAGAAATATACGCCTCTAGGTCCTGGTGCGGTCTTCACGTTTGGCATCAAGTACGGCAGCGAAGGCCCAAGGGCTGCTGGCAAAAAGTTTATTGAGTCGCTCCAGCTTTTCTCGCATTTGGCCAACGTGGGTGATGTGCGCAGCCTGGTCATCCATCCAGCCACCACTACGCACCAACAGCTTTCGGATGAAGAACTAGAAGAAGCCGGTATTAGACCGGAAATGATTCGACTATCGATTGGACTAGAAACCCTGGACGACTTGCTATGGGACCTGGATCAGGCCTTGCATGCGATCTGACGCTAAACTCGCTCCTTCCTCCTGAGCTCCGGGAGAAGTACCAAAACCCGAGCGTCATCCGAAAAGTTTTGGCTGAGTCGCGTACGATCGCGATTGTCGGGCTATCGGCCGATCGGCAGAAAGCCAGCCACTTTGTGGCAACCTACCTGCAATATGCCGGCTATCGGATCATTCCCGTGAATCCGCGGGCGGAAGAAATCTTGGGCGAACGGGCTTACCCCGACTTGCGGAGCATTCCGGAGCCTGTCGATGTGGTTGATGTGTTTCGCCCGGCCCATGAATGCCCGCTTTACGCCCGCCAAGCCGTAGAAATCGGTGCCAAAACGCTTTGGCTTCAGCTGCGCATCGTCAGCCTAGAAGCAGCCCAGATTGCTGAAGCGGGTGGCCTCAAGGTCGTTATGGACCGCTGCATCAAGATGGAGCACGGTCGCTATAACGGCAGCATGCACTGGGTGGGGATGAATACCGGCATCATTACGGCCCGTCGCGCGCGCCGCTGGTTTTAAAGCACCTGTTCGAGTGCTTCCTGGAGCGTGCGCACGCCAACGACTTCCAAACGCTCAGGGCGCAGCAGCCCTTTGAGATGGTGTGCTGGGATTAAAGCCTGCTGAAAGCCTAGGCGTGCAGCCTCACGCAAGCGTAGCTCAAGCTGACTTACGCCGCGAATTTCTCCCCCAAGCCCGACCTCGCCAATCAGTACCGTGCCGGTATCGGCTGGAATGTCTCGAAACGACGAAGCAACCGCCACCAGCACGCCGAGATCAGCCGCTGGATCTTCCAAACGCAACCCTCCCGCAACGTTGACAAATACATCATAAGCGGCCAAACGCCACCCTTCCCGCTTCTCGAGTACGGCCAGCAGCATCTGCAGCCGCCGGTAATCAAAACCTGTGGCATTGCGCTGGGGTGTACCATAGGCAGTGGGTGTAACCAGCGCCTGAATTTCCACCAGCACAGGACGCGTACCCTCCAGCGTGCATACCACAGCCGAGCCACTCATGCCATAGCGCCGCTCTGACAGAAACCGTTCGCTAGGGTTGTCGACCGCCTGAAGGCCAGTTTCGTGCATTTCAAAGACACCAATCTCGTGCGTTGCGCCAAAACGGTTCTTTACGGCACGCAAGATACGATAGGCATGATGGCGGTCCCCTTCAAAGTAGAGCACGGTATCGACCATGTGCTCCAGCACGCGCGGTCCGGCGATAGCCCCCTCCTTGGTCACATGGCCGACCAAAAACACGGGCACATGCGTTGTTTTGGCGTACCGAAGCAGCAACGCAGCGCTTTCGCGCACTTGGCTCACCGATCCCGGAGCGCTTTCTAGCTCAGGCCGGTAGACCGTTTGAATCGAGTCGACAATGAGCACTTCAGCAGCTGCACGCTGGGCAGCTTCCAAAATGACCTCCAGGTTGGTTTCAGCCAAAAGGAGCAAGTTTTCGCCTTCAATGCCCAAGCGCTGAGCACGCAGCCGCACCTGCCGCACCGACTCTTCACCTGTTACGTACAGAAGGCGTCGATCGCGCAAGTAGCGAGCAAGCTCGGTCATCAGTGTACTTTTGCCAATGCCTGGTTCACCCGCCAGCAGAATTAACGACCCCGGCACGATACCCCCTCCTAACACCCGATCGAGCTCAGCTACGCCAGTCGTTAGCCGCAGCTCAGCTTCTAGGGGGACAGCCGACAAAGGCAGCGGCTCAGCCGGCGGACCTTCCGCAGCCGCTCGGCCTAAGCGCGTCTTTAAAGGAGAAGGGCGAACTTCTTCGACCAAAGTGTTCCACCCCCCACACTCTGGGCAGCGTCCCATCCAACGTGGGGCCTCATATCCGCAAACTTGACATACGTATCGACTCGAAGTGCGGGCCATAGGCAGATTGCAAGGAAACCCCTGCTCTGGTGCTTGTGTTACGTTTGCTAAGGCTGTAGCGGCTCTGTCCAAGAGCGTTTTTCGACAGCTACCGACGCGAGTCTGTGTTTAAAGTTGCCGGTATGGCTTCATCAATACCCCGGCCTTTGCGCCCTTTTCATGCCTTGGGTCAGTACACGCTGCTCCTGGTGCAGACCTTCTCGGCCCTAGGCGAGTTTAAAACCTATCGTAAAAATTTGGTGCAGCAAATGGTGCGCATCGGGATCGACTCGATCCCGATTGTGGCTATGGCTGCAGCCTTTTCTGGAGCGGTGATGACGGTGCAAACGGCCTATCAGCTCGTATCGCCGTTTATTCCCAAAACGGTGATTGGTGCGGTCGTTGCCCCTTCCATGATTTTGGAGTTGGCTGCTGTTGTCACGGGCTTTATCTTGGCGGGTCGCGTTGGCGCGCGCATTGCGGCAGAACTAGGAACGATGCGCGTAACCGAACAGATCGATGCCTTAGAGGCCATGGGATTAAATTCGGTCAGTTACCTGATCGCCCCTCGCGTGCTGGCCGGCATGATTATGGTGCCTGTGCTCTACGTTGCGGCAACCTTCATTGGCATTTTAGCAGGCATCATTGTGGCCAACCTGGGAGGCTTTTTGTCAACAGGCGAATTTCTTCAAGGAGCACGGCAGTTTTTTAAACCATTTGATCCAATTTTTGGCGTGATCAAATCGTTTGTGTTTGGCTTTGTGATCACGTCGGTCTCTTGCTATAAAGGCTATTTTACCCAGGGCGGTGCCGAAGGGGTAGGTCGGAGCACTACGCAAGCCGCTGTGCTCAGCTGCGTTTACATTCTGGTTGCTGATCTTGTGCTGGCCATTGTGTTGCTGTAGGTCATGATTCGCGTAGAACACCTCTACAAAAGCTTTGATGACCGCCCCGTGCTGGTAGACGTTTCGCTAGAAATTCAGGACGGTGAGACGATAGCGATCATTGGGCGTTCGGGCTCAGGCAAAAGTGTGCTCATGAAGCACTTGATTGGCCTGCTCAAGCCTGACCGCGGGCGGGTGCTGGTTGACGGGGTCGATATCAATGCGGTCTCCTACAGTGAGCTGCGCCGCATTCGTCGTCAATTTGGCGTGTTGTTTCAAGGCGGCGCCTTATTTGACTCGATGAATGCTTTTGAGAACGTGGCCTTTCCGCTGCGTACGTTTACCAACCTTTCAGAAGAGGACATCCGCCGTCGCGTGCAGGAATGCCTCGAGTTGGTACAGCTTCCAGACGTAGGCGCGAAAATGCCGGATGAGCTCTCGGGTGGCATGAAAAAACGCGTCGCGCTGGCCCGGGCTATTGCCCTAAAGCCGCGCTACATCATCTATGATGAGCCCACAACGGGCCTGGATCCAGAAACCGCGAATGCCATTGATGAGCTAATTTGTGACCTAAATCACCGCCTCAACGTAACGGGCATTGTGGTTACGCACGACATGCACTCTGTACTGTCGATTGCCGACCGTGTGGCTTTTTTATACCAAGGGCGCATGCACTGGATTGGCACGCTCGATGAGCTGCATCGCAGCGATGATCCTATCTTGCTGGCCTTTGTGAAGGCCAGTGAATACCAAATAGGTCAACCTTTATCGCGCACGGCATGAACCCAACGATGACGATCAGCAACGAAATCAAAGTAGGAGTAGCGCTTGTTGTAGCTGCCCTCATCTTGTTTTTCGGCACACGTTTTTTCATGAACTTACCGCTTTTTGAACGCACTGCCAGCTACGAAACGCTACTGCCTGACGCGGGAGGGTTGGTAGACGGCAGCCTGGTGCGTCTCAAAGGGGTGGTGGTTGGGCGCGTCACCGACGTGCGTTTTGATGCTGTGCGCAACATGGCCCGCGTACGCTTTCAAATCCATGGCAGCTTACCCCTCCCCGAGGGTTCCTATACACGCATTGCGGGCTTGGCTGTGTTTGGCAATGTAGAAATGGAAATCGTGCCTGGCCCACCTGGCAATCCCTTGCTTCGTCCGGGCAGTGTGCTTCCCAGCGAAAATGAAAGCGGTTTAAATACCGTGCTCGAAGAGGCGCCAGAGACGCTTGCGCGTCTGAATGCCCTGCTCGACCGTGCCAATACTGTTGCCGAAGCTGCTGCTACGCAGCTTAGCGCACCCGCAAGCGACCTGCGTCAGGCCCTCCTAGCGCTGCGGCAAAGCACGCAAACCTTAGCCGCGCTGCTGGCCCAAGAGCAGCAACACATTGCCCGTACGCTCGAAAACCTTGCGCATGCCTCTACCCAACTGCATGAAGCTGCAGGCCCTGTGGCCGATTCCGTCCGTGAAGCAGCAACCCAGCTGCGGCATCTTCTGCGCCGCCTGGAATATAGTGCCGCCTCGCTCGAGCGTGCAGGGGCTTCCTTAAACCATATGTTGGCGTACATGGCTCAAGGAGAAGGCACGCTCGGACGGCTTGTCTACGACGAAACGCTCTACTTGCGGCTCGATACCACGCTCACCGAGCTCAACGCCATCCTGCGCGATTTCCGTCGCCAGCCTGGCCGCTACTTACGCGAAATGCCCCTTTTAAAAGTGTTCTAATGCCCGTTGCGTAAAAGCCTGGCGTGTTGTTTCTTACTTTAGATTGCATCACGCAAGGCAAATAAACCCATGGGCCTCACACGTCGTCAGGCGTTGCGCACACTGGCAGGTGCCGCAGCCCTAAGCAGTTTTGGCGCGCCAGCCATCCTGGCTAGCAATAGGCGTCCTTCCTGGAAAGGACGCATCAAACACTCGGTGTGCAAGTGGTGCTATCCCAACCTTAGCGTGGAAGAGCTTGCCGCTATCGGTGCACAGATTGGCCTGCAGTCGATTGAGCTTTTAGACCCTCAAGACTGGCCTATAGTTAAAAAGTACGGGCTTACCTGCGCAATGGGCAACGGCCCTTCACGGATTCCCGATGGTTTTAATCGCCGAGAAAATCATGAATGGCTCGTTCCTCAGTTCAAAAAGCGTATCGAAGAAGCAGCTGAAGCGGGCATCCCAAACGTGATTTGCTTTTCTGGCAACCGCAAAGGCATGGACGACGAGGAAGGGTTGGAAAATTGCGTGCTCGGCCTCAAGCAAATCCTCCCCACTGCGGAAAAATACGGGGTGACCATCTGCATGGAGCTGCTCAACAGCAAGATTGACCACCCCGACTACATGTGCGATCACACTGCCTGGGGTGTCCAGCTGGTCAAACGCATCGGTTCGGAGCGTTTTAAGCTGCTCTACGATATCTACCACATGCAAATCATGGAAGGCGACGTTATCCGAACCATCCGGGAAAACATCGACTACATCGCCCACTTCCACACTGCAGGGGTGCCGGGCCGTCACGAAATTGACGATTCGCAGGAGCTCTACTACCCGGCGATTATGCGGGCCATAGCCGATGCAGGTTTTCAGGGTTTTGTGGCCCAGGAGTTTATCCCTACCCGGCCAGACCCGATCGAATCGTTACGCCATGCGATTGCCATTTGTGATGTGTAGGCCATGCCCACCTACGAAGATGCCCTAAAACTTTTTCATGAATGGGTCCAGTCAGAAAACCTCCGGCGCCATGGCTATGCCGTTGAAGCAGCGATGGCGCACTATGCCCGTCATTTTGGCGCAGATGAGATGCTTTGGCGCATGACGGGCCTCCTACACGACTTGGACTACGAACGGCATCCCACGCCCGAAGAACACCCGTATGTGGCCGTCCGTGTGCTGGGCGAGCTCGGTTACCCCGAAGTGATGCTAGAGGCTATTTTAGGCCATGCGGATTATACAGGCACACCACGTCAAACGCTTTTGGCGAAAACGCTTTTTGCTGTCGATGAACTCTCTGGTTTTCTAGTGGCTGTAGCCTACGTGCGCCCTACCCGCTTAGAGGGCCTGACCGTGTCGTCGGTGCGCAAAAAGCTTAAGGACAAAGCGTTTGCAGCAGCTGTTAGCCGTGAAGACATCTATCGAGGTGCTGAGGCCTTGGGCTTGCCGCTTGACGAACACATCGCCCACGTTATTGCCGGCCTGCAAGCCGAGGCCAAACGCCTGGGACTACATCCTGCACGTTAAGAAGCATTAAACACGACAACTGGGCAAGGCGCACTGTTTAAAATACGTTCGACCCGGGGACCAAGAAACAAGCGATCAGAGCCCGGTCGCACATCCGTTCCTAAAAGGATAAGATCTACGCCTTCACGACGGGCTACGTCCACGATGACCGTTTCGACCTCTGCACCGGTTTCGATCAGGCTACGGGCACGCACGCCTCGGGCTACAGCACGCGCAACAAGCTCATCCAAAATCTGACGCCGCACTTCTCGTTCACGCTCAAGTAACGCAGCCTCTAAAAGATTTTCTGGACTTGGACGTTGCATGACGCTTAGGAGAAGCACCTCATGGCTAGGTTCATCGGCCAAAAGGTAAGCAATCTCCGCCGCATGCTGTGAAGCTACAGATCCGTTCGTTGGGACCATTAAGCGCTTTGGAAGCCAGTGCGATGCCTTGTTGCCGCCCTTGACCACAAGGGTTGGACAAGGTGCCAGGCGTACCATCTCGTCGATAATAGGATGAAAAAGCGCACCTTGGCGATCTGCTTCTTCTGTAGCACCCAACACAATGAGGTGATAATCTTTCAAGGCTTCATCTAAAATAGCCTGCACAGGCGCTCGCGCTTCAACCACTTTTTTGGTAACCTCCTTGGCCTTGAGTTCCTTCGCGAGTTGATCTAAAAACGCCATACTTAAGGCGTGTTCGTGACGATCACAAACATTAAAAAGGGTTACAGAAAGCGGTGCATGGCGGTTGAGTTTATCTAACAAATACGTTTTGATGTGATACATAGCGTCTGGCTCATCGCGACGACGCACAGGCACCAACACCCGATGGATCTGCGCAACCACACTGTCTTTGAACAATTCTTCTTGGCGCAGACGTTCTAGCTCTTGAGGCTCGGGTGTAATGCGGCTTAAAGTCCATCGAAGGATAGGAGGGGCCATGAGTGAGGTGACCATCGCCATCAATACGATGATCGAGAACATCTCTTGAGAGAGGATGCCAAGCTGCAGCCCGATCGTAGCCACAATAATTTCCATAGCCCCTCGGGCATTCATGCCGGCACCTAAGCTGAGCGCTGTCCAGGGATCACGTCGCCCCATGAAACGCACGCCCACGTAAGCCCCAACAAATTTGCCGAATGTTGCTACTAAAATCACAAGCAAAGCGATAGCCATAAGCTGGGGCGTAAACAGGTTGAGCACGTGCACTTTCAAGCCAGCCACGGCAAAAAAGATAGGGGCAAAGATGCCCATGGTCATACTCTCCAGCTTGTGGACCACATCATTGGGTAGACGTGGCATTTGCCCAAAAAGAATCCCCATAAAAAATGCCCCCAGCACGGCTTCAAGATTGAGCGCTTGCGTAATGCTTCCCCACACAAAGGTCAACACAATCACCAATGTGAGCAGACGATCACGGCTTCGCACTTCGTCTTGCACAAAGTCCAGCGATCTCTTGACGAGCCACCGCCCAAAAGTAAAGCTAAAAGCGATAAAGAGCGCTACTTTAGCAACTGCCCATAGCACGCTTTCGACAGACACCTGTGCGCCTGCTGCCAGCCCCGCAACAATCGACAGCAAGATCCAACCCATAGCATCGTCCACCATACCTGCAGCGAGAATGGTCTGGCCCACATCCCGCCGCATTAACTTCATATCAATCAGCACCTTTGCAATAACTGGAATAGCCGATATGGACATCGCGGTAGCTAAAAAAAGCGCAAAAATGAGGCGCTGCTCAGTGCGAACAAGCAGGACGTCTGGCAAGTAGTAGCCTAACACAAAACCAGAAATAAAAGGCACTAAAATTCCTCCCAAAGAGGCACCAACAGCTGTTCGTGCTTGACGTCGGATAAGGGCTAGATCGGTTTCTAAGCCTGTAATTAAAAGCAAAAACATTACACCTAACAGCGAAACCACCTCGAGTAGATAACCCTGCACCGGAGTTTGCGGCATTATCCAGCTCCCTAATGCAGGGAATAAGCTGCTAAGCAAGGAGGGCCCAAGCAGAATACCTGCTAAAATTTCACCAACCACAGATGGTTGATTCAGGCGTTGGGCTACTTCTCCCAAACCCCTCGCGGTCAGCAAAAGCACCGCGATCTGGACAAGCAAGAGGAGTACATCATGATGCGCAGCAGCTGTAAAAGTCTCCATACGTCTCTGGATATGTTACGTCCTGAGCAGAATCGACTGCGCTGCTCAGCTTCAATGCATCCCCCAAATGTCTGGAGATGACATTAGGCGATTACGCCGGCCGTAGCGTTTATGTTGCTCCCCTTGCCCAGTCAGCTCAGCGCCCATGGCGCCGCCCACGCTTTTGTGTGTCGATAATCCCATTGCCCAACGTCAGCGCACAAAGCTCGCTTTCAGCCCAAATCGCCAACCGATCGGCCAGTGCGGTATAGAAACAAGCACTTGGGGCGCTGCGGTCATCATCACGCTGCCTCAACCAGCCACCCGAGAGCAACGCCCAAAGCTGCAGTGCATTTGGCTGCGAAAGGAATTTGGCCATACCGATGCAGCTGAAACGACACGTCAGTGAACTGCAAAATAGGCCTTCTTCTTCTCGGCAGGTTTCCTTGGGCTTGACGCTTCACAAAATGATCCTGATCGCTGAAGGCTTCTTATCCATGGGCGTCCTTCTCGGATGGCACTTTCGGCGCAAGCGTGCCGATGCACCGGTTTGGGTTGAGGCGCTCTCAGGTAAAAAGCAGCTTTAAGCTACATGCGAAGGGAAAGCTGCGTCGGGTGGCACAGCCGGGCGCAGCTGCATCATCAGAAAGCGAAAGGCACGGTCAAGCTCCTGAAGCACTTCGGGCTGAATGCGATAGTAAGAGCGCGACCCTTCGGTCTGGAACGTCACAAGCCCCACCTCCCGAAGCGCGCGCAAGTGCTGAGAGATGGTCGCCTGCGCCAGGGGCAACTCTTCGACCAATTCAAAACAAGGCATAGCCCCTCGCTCGGCCAGCAACTTCAGGATGGCAATACGAGCTGGATGTCCTAAGGCACGCATGAGCGCTGCCATGCGCGCTTCAGGGGGTAAAAATCGTTTAGGCTCAGCCCGTGCCATATTGTTTCGTTTTTTAGGACAGCGCAGTCTATGATAACATTTTCACCTCCCTGGAGACAAGCCTTTAGGCCGCACTACGCGCCTGCTCTTGAAACTGCAGCTCATAGAGCCGTCGGTAAAGGCCATCGCGGGCGAGCAGTTCCTGGTGCGTGCCGCATTCGCGTACTTCTCCGCGGTGCAAGACCAGAATTTGATCCGCATGCTGAATGGTGGATAGTCGATGCGCAATAATCAAGGCAGTACGGCCGCGAAGTAATGTTTCCATGGCGCGTTGAATGAGCTGCTCGGTTTCACTATCCACGCTTGAGGTAGCCTCGTCGAGCACCAAGATTTCGGGATCATGCACCAGCGCACGGACAAACGAAAGAAGCTGGCGCTGGCCGTGCGACAGCGTTAGGCCGCGTTCACGCACGTCCTGATCATAACCCGCGGGAAGCTGCTCGATGAACCGATCGGCGCCAATGAGCCGAGCAGCTTCGCGTACTTTTTCCAAAGGAATAGAAGGGTCTCCCAAAGTGATGTTTTCACGCACGGAGCCAGAAAAGAGAAACACGTCTTGCAGGACCAGTCCAATGTGCCGGCGCAGGTCTTGCGAAGCATAGTCGCGCACGTCTCGGCCGTCGATAAGGATTTGGCCGCGCTGTACATCGTAGAAGCGCAGCAGCAAATGGATAATGGTGGTCTTACCGGCACCGGTTGCCCCTACGATGGCTACATGCTGACCAGGCTCAATGCTAAACGACACGTCACGCAACACCCAATTAGGCTCTTGGCCATCTAGAGGCAGCGTATCATAGGTAAACCAGACATTGCGAAAAGCTATGCTACCCCGCAGTCGCTCCACCCGAACTGGTCGTGCTGGTTCAGGCAACGCCGTATCCTGGTCAAGCAGGCCAAAGATGCGCTCGGCACCCGCCATGGCGCTTTGGAGCATGTTGTACTGATCGGAGAGGTTGCGAATAGGCTCAAAGAACTGGCGCACGTACTGAACAAAAGCGATCAGCACACCGAGTGTCAGGGTGCCCTCAAGCGCCCGAAGGCCGCCTACCCAAAGCACCAAGCCCAAGGCTGCATCCGAGACAAGCTGCACCGCCGGCCAGAAAATGGCAAAGTAGAAGACCGTTTTGATCTGGGCCTGTCGGTGCTCGTCGTTAATCTGACTAAAGCGTTGTTTTTCCTCTGCTTCTCTATTGAAGAGCTGAACTATTTTCATCCCGCTGATATGCTCTTGTAAGAAAGCATTCAGCCGGGCAATTTGCCGGCGCGTTTCGCGATACTGTTGGCGCACTTTGCGCCTGAACCATGCCACGGCTCCGATCATGAAGGGCATCACCGAGAGTGTCACCAGGGCTAGTCGCCACTCCAGCATAAACATGAAATAGGCAATAAAGACCAGTCGAAACAGGTCGCCCAGAATGCGTACCACGCCAGCCGAAAGCATGTCGCTGAGCGCCTCAACATCACTGGTTACGCGCGTGATCAAACGTCCAACTGGCGTGTGATCAAAAAAGCGTAGCGACTGCCGCTGGATGTGCCGGTAAACCTGGGTTCGGATATCGAAGATTGCTTTTTGCCCAATCCATTGGGTGAGGTAGTCGTTCACAAACGACAGGACAGCTTCTACAAGCAGCACGCCGACCAAAAGCAGAATGATGCGTTCCAGCCCCTGCCAATCGCCAGCGACAATGTGATGGTCGACGGCCACCTGGACCAGCTTTGGTCGCAAAGGGCCCAAAAAAGCAGCTGCCATGACGGTGCCAAAGGCTAGCGCTACCCAGTGCCGGTAGGGCCACAGGTAGCGGGCCAGCCGCCACAGCAATCTGCGGTCGAGGGCTACGTTGTCGCGTGTGCTTTGATCATCCACGGCAAATCTTTCGCGATTGCATACCGCTTGAGTTCTTCGGCGGCCTCGGTTTCGGGGAAAATGCTTCGGGCTTCTTCAACAAGGGGCATTGGATCTTCATAGCGAGCGCTAAAATGCCCTAGAAGCAGTCGGCGTGCGCCAGCCTGCAGCGCGACCTCAGCGGCTTCGCGGGCTGTGCTATGCCCGCGCTCCACAGCCAGTCGGTGCTGCGCCTGGCAAAACGTGGCCTCGTGATAAAGTAGGTCCACGCCTTCTGCTAGACGTATTCCGGCCTCACAGGGTCGCGTATCGGCCACGTAAGCAAAGGTGCGTCCAGGGATGGGAGGTGAAAGCACTGTTTCTGGAGTAATCCACCGTTTGCCCACTTGCACTGGGCGTCCTTCCTTAAGCGCGCGCAGCTGGGCATAGTCGGTCACGCCAAGCGCTGCAGCGCGCGCAGCGTTAAGGCGTCCGGGCCGCGGCTTCTCCTCAAAGCGGTAGCCTATGGTAAACGTTCGATGCTCGAGCGGTCTTGCAATCACCCTATAGTCGGTTGTCTCCAGTACCACCTGCTGCTCAAAGCCTTCACATAGCTCTATGTATTGAATGGGATAGCTTCGCTCGGTAGGCGTAAGTCCTGGAAGTTGGTCTACAGTTTGCGCAAGGCCTTGGGGTCCCACCACGACGAGCGGTTGCTTTCGGTTAATCATGCTGAGCGTGGCAAGGAGCCCAAACAGCCCATAAAAATGGTCGCCATGAAAATGGGTGATCAGTACAGCTTCTAGGCGGGAGGGTTTTAGGCCAGCAGCCATGAGCCGGTACTGCGTGCCTTCGCCGCAATCAAACAGCAGCAGGCGTCCAGCGCGCTCGAGCGCAACCGACGACAATGCGCGCGTGCGTGTTGGGATGGCCGAAGCTGTACCTAAAGGAATGATAAACAGCTCCACAACCGACCTCTACAAGTGTTTGAGTTCTTCTTCTAGCAGCTGCTGGCGATACAGCTGGGCGTACAGGCCGTCTTGGCGCAGCAGCTCGGCGTGCGTGCCGCGCTCGACAACGCGGCCTTCATCAAGCACCAGAATCAAATCGGCTTCCTGAACGGCCGAAATGCGGTGACTGACGATGATGATCGTACGCTTCCCATAGTGCCGCCGAAGCTGCGCGAGAATCCGACGTTCCGTCTCTGTATCCACAGCGGAGAGTGCATCGTCGAGAATTAAAATGCGGGGGCGTCGAATGAGCGCTCGGGCCATAGCCGTGCGCTGCTTCTGCCCACCAGAGAGCGTTATCCCCCGCTCACCGACGAAGGTTTCAAATCCCCGTGGAAAGCGCTGCACGTTCTCTAGCAAATCGGCCTCATGGGCAGCCTCCTCGATGCGCGTAGGATCCGCCTCGAGTTCACCGAAAGCGATGTTAGCTGCAATGGTATCACTAAAAAGAAACACATCCTGGGGTGCATACCCAATCGAGCGACGCAGCACCTCAAGTGGAATGCGCCGCACGTCGTGGCCGTCAATCATCACCACGCCTTGCGTTGGCTCGATCAAGCGCGGGATGAGCTCCACCAGCGTTGTCTTACCGGCACCGGTCCGCCCTACAATACCTAACACGCTGCCTGCAGGCACCTCAAAGCTGATGTCTTGAAGCACCCAAGGACCGCTCGTTTCATAGCGGAAGTACACGTGATGAAAAGCAACGCGGCCTTCCAAATGTCGGATTTTGGGGTCAGTCCATGCCGGATCGTCTCGAATCTCAGGTACCGTATCGAAAATCTCGCTCAGGCGCGCCATAGAGGCCGAAGCCCGCTGGATCATCGAAAGCACAAAGCCCACAGAGGCTACCGGCCACGTCATCAGAGCCACATAGATAATAAATTCAGCAATGTTGCCAATCGTTATGGTGCCGGCCATAACGAGCTGTCCCCCTTTCCAAACCACCAGGATCGTCGAAAGGCCGGTGAGCAGCAAAAAAATGGGCGACCAGAAAGCATCAACACGGGCCAGTTCAAGCATGCGACGCCGGTAAGTTTCGCTTTCTGCCTCAAACGCCCGCGCCTCAGCTGCTTCACGCACGTACGCTTTAAGCACCCGAATGCCGCTGAACGCTTCCTGGACGCGGCTGGTTAAGCGCGCATATTGCGCCTGCAAAGCATCGCTGCGTTCATGCACCAAGCGTGCCACCCAGAAGACCCCCACGGCCAGCAGTGGCATAGGCAAAAGGGTATAGAGCGTCAGCTCAGGCGAAATTAAAATCATAGCTGTAATGGCCGTGACCATGAGCACCAGGGCTCGCGCGGCGTACATGACCGCCGGTCCTACGTAGCGCCGCACTTGCTCGATGTCGCTTGTAGCCCGCGTGAGCACATCTCCGGTAGAAAATTTCCGGTAAAAACTAGGGGGAAGTTGCTGCAAATGCTCGTAGAGCGCATTGCGCAGATCGTATTCCACATGGCGTGAAGCAACCACCAGCGTCTGCCGCATCAAAAACGTAAACAGTCCGCTAAGCAGGCTAAGCCCTAAAATGACCACACCATAGAAAAGCAGTCCAGCAAGCACATAGCCGTAGATCAAAGGCTGTGCCGAGGTACCAGCAACCGCCTGATAATAGGCGACAAAACGGGGAATGCTATCGACGGCTTGCCGCACCACGCTTGGGGCCAAAATGGCAAACAAAGCCGAAGCGATAGCGCACAAGAGACCGGGACCAAACAGACGCCGGTATTTCCAAAAATACCAATTCAGCCGGGCAAGCGTCCCCATACGCAAAATCAATCCACAGCGCAACGGGTCTCGAACGCTTTTCCCGTCCGAGCTGATCCACAGCTTTTATAATGCCCCGCGCCGGCGCAAATCGCGAACGACCACAAGGACGTAGAGCACGAAGGCACTGAGCAAAAGCGGTACACCTAGAAAGATGCCTATCCCTACACTCCAGGCTGTAAAGCCCCGCAGGAGAAACGCCAGCAAACAGACTAAGCCAGCAATAGCTAGTACAATAGCAGCGCTCAGCAACCGATCTGTTTTTGCTTCAATAGTCATGGCTATTTTACTGTCGCTTGGCGCAACAAACCTGAGGAAAGCAACGGGAAGCGTTCGAGGGGTGTTGGGTGCGGTGGGCCATGGCAACTGGTGCATGCCACACGATCGCTCCGCAAATCGGTAAGGAGCGCACCATGGGCAGGCACGCCTTGAAAAGCGCTTGTACCGTCATGGCACGCCAAACAGCTCACATTAGGAAAGGCGCCTGCATACCGAATAGGCTCATTCCAGCTTCGGGTCACGTACAACAACCAGTGCCGAAATCCATCTCGCTTAGCAGCCAGCGTGCCGTGCAACCCATAGGTCGTATGACAGGCGTAGCACTGTTTTTCTGGAATCCACTTGTTGCGAAAGTGCCGCGCGGCCAGCGTAGCACTATGAGGATCCTGCATATCTTCTACAAAAGGCGCCATCACATGGCACGTATTGCACGAAGCAACGGTCTTGGTCTCCTCAAACATAAATTCCACAGCGCCCATTAGGGCTAGGGCGGGTAAGGCAAACAGCCCCAAAAGCATTGCCCAGTGATAGAAAGCCCGTGGCAGCCGGTTGCGTAGTACCCAATGATTGAGGACTAGCCATCCGATACCCAACACCGCGGCGAAAATACCCATCCAGCGGAATAGCTCAGCTGCGGCAATTCCTGGCGATTGCCCTTGGGCCCAGGCCCCTTCAGGCCATCCTAGCACCATCAGCAGCCAAGCGAATAGCAGGCGTTTCATCATCATTTTAGCTTGGGGTTCCTGCTGGCCGAATACGGACAGCGCTCTCCTTGTAGGCCGGTTCTTTGGAAATCGGATCAACGTTTCCGTTGACTACGCGATTAACCAGTGCTTGCGGTGCGTGAAATGGTGCGAAAACGACACCAGGCGTAATGTCAGTGCTTATGCGTGCTCGAAGTACGGCCTGCCCCCGCCGACTTTCGACAAGCACGGGCTGGCCGTCCTGAAGGTTGTAGCGGTGTGCATCGCGGGGATGCACCACGAGAAAATCCGTTTCGATTGTTTCCAGTTCAGGCAACTTTCCTGTCAGGGTCATGGTGTGCCAGTGTTCGTAGACGCGTCCTGTCACCAGCGTAAGCGGGTATGCTTCTGAGCTTGGGTCACTAGGGGGCTGTTGGTGCTCCAGGTAGATTACGGCACGCCCATCCGGTCGCCCGTAAAAATCAAAACGCCGACGGCCTTTAGCCATTGGATCCTCTCCTGGTACGTAGCGGCGGCAGGTACCGGGGTGCGTTTCAGTAGGACATGGCCAGCGCAGCCCACGCTCCTTTTCAAGCCGTTCATAGGTAATACCGGCAAAATTGTAGGGCGAGTGGGCTGAGATCTGTCGCCATTCATCCCAAACGGCTTCAGGCGTTCGTGCCTGGATCAGTTCCCCATAGCCTAAGCGATCGGCCAGCTCAACCAAGATTTCTAGGTCGGAACGCGCCTCACCGGGGGGATCAACCAGCTTGGGCACGAGGTGGTAGCGCCGCTCCGACTGGCTGTAGACGCCCCCTTTTTCAAGCCACATGGCCGCTGGCAAGAAAACGTCTGCAAACTGCGTCGTCTCCGTTGGAAAGACCGCATCGGCAACCACGAGAAAAGTGCGTTCCATGGCTTGCCGGTAGCGCGACACGTTGGGTAAAGACTGAGCAGGATTGGTACCCATAACCAGCACACACTTGAGTTCTCCCCGCTCCATGGCCTCAAACATGGCTACGGCATCGTAGCCGGGCTTGGAACTGATGCGCCCACGCGGTACCCCCCAGAGATCTTCCATCTCTGCCCGATGCTGCGGGTTGGTGACAACGCGTCCGTTAGGTAGGGCATGCGCCAAGGCACCAGTATCCCGCACGCCACCGCCCGCATTCGGTTGACCGGTAAGCGAAAAGGGTGTTGCTCCAGGCCTGCCGATGTGCCCAGTGAGAAGATGCATGGCATGAATCAGTCGATTTGCGGCTGTTCCCTGGACCTGCTGGTTTAGCCCCATGGTCCAAAACGACATAGTTGCTTCGGATGCAGCAAACAGATAGGCTACTTCCTCGATGAATCGCGCCTCGACACCACAGACTTGAGCTACACGCGCTGGTGCATAGTGCGCCACGTGGCGTTTTAGGTCCTCAAACGTCCGCGCTGCATCACCTTCCCGAAAGGTTAAATAGTTTTCGACCATGTCCTGGTCAATAAAGCCATTTCGGATAAATTCATAGATCATCGCATTATACAGCGCCACATCGGTAGCTGGCAGAATGGGCAAATGATAGTCGGCTTGCCGGGCAGTCCGCGTGCGCCTCGGATCGACGACAATCAGCACGGTTTCTGGGCGACTCCGCTTGCGATCCAGCACGCGCTCCCAAAGCACTGGGTGACAATCGGCCATATTGGCGCCCGTAATAAAAAAGCAGGTAGCGGCATCGATGTCATCGTAGCATCCCATGGGCTCATCTTTACCAAAAACCGAGATGTAGCCCGCTGCTGCTGAAGCCATGCACAAACGCGGATTGCCGTCCACATTATTGGTGCCGATGCCAGCTTTGAAAAGCTTATTGGCGGTGTAGCTTTCTTCCGTGAAAAGCTGACCGCTACCATAGAAGGCCACACTATCAGGACCGTAACGCTCAATGGCTTCCCGAAAACGCTCAGCCACCAGCGCCATGGCTTCGTCCCAGGAAGCCCGCTCGAGTTGACCGTTGCGGCGGACCATAGGGTAAAGGGCTCGGTCGCGCACGTAGAGCAGCTCTCGATTCAAGATGCCCTTAATGCACAGACGCCCCCGGTTGTGGGCATACACATCGCCTTTAACATCCACCACACGCCCCCCTTGTACGCCAACCATAATGCCACAACCGGTACCGCAAAAACGGCATACAGCTTTGTGCCACCGATCGACAGGAACGATGGGCTGACGTTTCCATAGGCTTTCGCAGCCAGAAAGTGGTCCAGTGATGATGACCCCTCCAGCCAGCGTGCCCAGCCGTTGCAAAAGCTCCCGGCGCGTTAGCGTACCTGAAGACATATCCGGGAAGGATTACAGTTTTACCTCAAGGGAAAATAGAACAGCACAAAATTAAAAACGCCTCAGAAAGAGACAAAAATTTCTGGTGGCAGACCGTTGTGCAACATTTGGGCCACCAAACGCAACAATCGACGCTGCTCAGGCCAAAGCAAGCGTTCGCTTGCCTCTTCAAGACCAAGCCAGGCAAAAGCATCGTGCTCATCGTCGAGCACTGGATCCGCTTGCAGCTCAGCGGCAAAAACCGGAATTAGGTTGATCCGGTCATGCTGCCACTCGTAAAACGCGTTCAGCGAAGGCACCACCCAAAGCCGAAGCGGTCGCTGTCCCGTTTCTTCTTGCACTTCCCGCAATGCCGTCTGCCAGGCGACCTCACCTGGCCGAATCTTGCCGCCAATCATGCGCCACTGGCCGGCATAGCTCACCCCCGGTGCCCGTCGGAGTAGCAAAAACTTTAAAATACCGTCTTTGTGACGGTAAGCATACACATCGACAACACGAACGATCGTTTCGACCATAGACGTAGGAGCATTTTGCTGAAAACTCGCCACAAAATCGTGACAACCCGGCCCTCTGAAGCTCGTACCACCTTGTGGATTACTTCAGGGTACCATCCTAAGGGCAGCGTTATGCGAAAAATAAAGAAAAACCGGTTTCTAATAGGCCTGGTGCTCGCTGTAAGCCTGAGCACAACGGCCCAAGCCCAGGTCGATGTGCGCACGCGGGCAAGCCAGATGGCCGATCGGCTTCAGCTTTCTGAGGCCACGGCCCGTGCGTTGCAGGAAGCTATGGAACGCCATGCAGGCCGATTCGATCGGGGCGGCTTCTTTTGGTATGTGGCTGCCGACCTGGCGCGCCAGCTCAGTGATGCGCAAAAGGCTGAATTCTGGCAAGCTCCCCTATACCGAAACCGGAACCACCCCGGCCGCCCTAGGGGACGTTTTTGGGGTAAAGGCCACGGCTGGGGTCAATGGCATGGAGCTATGCCTTGCGCCGGTATGCCCATCGGTATGGGTCCTTGCCGGGGTCAATGGCATGGAGCTATGCCTTGCGCCGGTATGCCCATCGGTATGATAGACTGGCTGAACCTTAGTGAGGCCCAGCGTGATTCGCTGGCCGTGCTGGCACGGCGGCACCGTGATGCCATGCGACAGCTTGAGCAGCAGTGGCGCGCAGGCACACTTTCGGCCCAAGCCTTTTGGCAACAACAGCAAACCCTACGCACCCAATACCAAACGCGTCTGCAACAGCTGCTGACGCCAGAGCAGCGGCAACAACTTGCAGCCGAGCGTCAGGCTATGCTCGAAGTGCTGCGCCTGACGCCCGAGCAGCAGCAACAGCTTGCTGCACAAGCCCTGCAACCCGGACCGTTTCGCTGGGCAGGCTGGTCGCTTATCCTAACGCCTGAACAGCAAGAAATTGTGCAGCTCTACCACCGCCTTTGGCGCACCTGGCAGGGGATTCGTGCCCAGTAAAATAAGCCGGAGCGCCTGAAAGCGCTCCGGCTTATTTTTTAAAAATGACTGCTATTTTTGACCCTTGCGCTTGGCGAGCAGCCAGGGCATCAGCTCTGCTTCGGCATAGGCCGGGTCCCAGGCGTTGTGCCCTACGCCGTTATATTCGGTGTACTGCACTTCAGCCCCAAGCGCTTTGAGGGCTTCTACCATACGCCGCGAGGCTTCGACCGGAACGACTGGATCGTCAGCCCCATGAAACACCCAGACGGGCAAGTGTTTGATCCGTTCGGCTACTTTCGCATAAGGATCTGCAGCAGATTGAATCGCCTGCTGCTCTGGCGGCAATTCGCCAAAAAACGACCTAGAAGTTTCTGGAAACACTACAAATCCGCAAATCGGTACTATAGCCGCAAAGCGATCGGGATAGTGATAGGCTACATACCAGGTACCATGCCCTCCCATCGACAGCCCAGTTAGGTAAACCCGATCCGGATCCACCGAATAGGTCGCCATCACTGCATCCAGCGCAGCCATTGCTACTTCGGCTTGCTCTCCAAACCAGGCCTTCCCGGGAGGCACTTGCGGGAAAACCACAATGGCTGGGAAACGTGTTGGATCAAGCCGAATGGCCTGGCCAATGCCAACAGCCGTCTGCTTGAATCCATCCACACCTCGCTCACCTGCACCATGCAGAAACAAAATCACCGGCCATTTTTGGTCAGGCGTATAGTCTGCCGGAACGTAGACCTGGTAGCGGTGCGTTTGGCCATTAACTTCCACGGTGCGCAGCAAAAAACCCGCCTGCCTGGCGCAGGGGCAGTCTTGCGCATGCGCTGCCGGCGTTACAAACGCCAAGCTCAGCAACAAGCTTAGGGGCAGCAACGTTGCTGTTGTATTCATAGGGCACAAAGTTGATTTAAGGTGTCACGGGCACGCTCCTTAGCGGCGGCAACATAGCTGCTTTACAACAGGTTTTCAAGCCTGCTGCGCTTGCCTTAAAACTTTTTGCACATGGACTACTACACGCTTGTTATTCTGGTCTCGTTGATTGGCTTTTTGTTGCTGGCTGCCTTGCTGCTGATACCCGTCTACCGGTTTTTACAGCGGGAAGACGAAGCTGCTCGGCGCTTTACAGACGCCTACTTGCAACAGCAACAAACGCTGCATTCTGACGGGGCTACTGATCCTAATGGGCCAGTACCGCCTACTCAAACCTAATAAGCGGTGCGAGCTCGGCAATCGTTTTAGGACCAATGCCGGGAACAGCCTCCAGGTCTTTTAGACCTTGAAATGGCCCATGGGCTTCTCGAAAGGCCACAATGCGTCGGGCCAAGACAGGGCCGATGCGCGGTAGTTGCTCCAGTTCTTCAGCAGTAGCCCTGTTGACGTTGAGCGGCTCCGGCGTCAGCACCTGCTGCATGCGTGCAGCCCCTTCCTGAAAACGCTGCACTTCTTCGGCTACGGGCGGGGGTGGCGGCTGCTTTCTCTCCCACCACCGGTAGCCCAATCCCAACAAAAGCAATCCACCTAGCCCTAGCAGCACACCCGCCTCAGCACGGGTAAGCGTCCAGGGTAAGTGCATAGACCTATGCGTGTTGTTTTTCGTATAAGATAAGGACGATGCGATATTTTTAGCAGCGCTTGGACGTTGGTTCTTTTTAAGGAGGGCATGGTTGATGATTATCCGCACAGAAGCGATTGTGCTGCGTACGCTGCCTTATGGCGAGACGAGCTTGATTGCCTCCCTGTTTACGCGGGCCAAAGGCCGCCTGTCGGTCCTTGCAAAAGGTGCGCGCCTGCCTGGTAGCCGCTTTGGCGGTACGCTGCAACCTCCAGCCTGCCTTCAGGTCGTCTTCTATTACAAACCCTCACGCGAACTGCAAACGCTTACCGAAAGCAGCTTTCAACAATTCTTACCGCATATTACGCAAGATTTGGAAAAGCTGGCACTGAGCCTGCGTATGGTTGAACTTGCCCAAGCACTGCTCCCTCCTGAAGAACCCATGCCCGATTTTTTCAACACGTTTTGGGACACCCTGGCCCAGCTTGACGCGGCAGCTAAGCGCGCTTGGAATTTACTGCCTTGGTTTCTGCTACGGTTGGCAGGCGCCTTAGGCTTTGCACCCCAGGTCACACGAGCTGAACTGGAGCAGCTTGGCGCGTCGGGCGGTGTACTCGACCTGCAAGATGGACGCATCCGCATCGCTAAGGGCTTAGCCATCGAAAAGCCGGCTTCGCGGGCTGCCCTAAGGGCGTTTGCTTTTCTAACGCATACGGATGCGGCAACAGCCATGCGTTTGCAACTGACGCCTGCACTGCGCCACGAACTGCTTGGTTTGATCGAGACCTACCTCCAGCATCACGTGCCCGAAGGATTTCCCTCACGCAGTCCACGCGTCATCGAGCGTCTGTTGGAAATGCGCAAGCCGGGATCCTGACGCTGCGCCATGCAGTCGAATTGCGCGCTCCCTCTACAAGCGCGATGCAACACCAATGAGCCATCTGCCCAGTTGGCGCAAAAACCTGCAACGCCATAGCGGATTTTGGCGCGACGGCTACTGGTATGACCTGCACCTGGAACGCCGCATGCCTTTGGCGATGGAAATGATCGACGAAATGGTGCTGGCCCTGCCACCCCTACGCGAAGGTACGCGCGTGTGCGACCTGGCCTGTGGCACCGGCAATGCAGCTGCCGCTGTCGTTTCAGCCTATCCGCTGGTGCACCTGACGCTCATTGACCAAGACCCTGAGCTACTGGCGATCGCCTACGACAAGGTCGCCGATTATTGCCCCGAGGCTGTCACCATTCAAACCCTCTTAAGCTTTGACGGTGAACCCCTTCCAGGTGGACCCTACGACGTTGTGCTGGCTTCCTTAGCCCTGCACGCACTGGTAGGACACGAAACCGACCCCGTGGAAGCCGAAAGCCGTTACGAGCTGCTTTTGCAAAGCATCCGGGACTCCCTCACGCCCGGCGGGCACCTGATCATCGGCGATCACGTAGGCGTCTTACCACTTTATCGCCACCTAAAAGCCCTTGAACGCACTGGCTTTGTAGACGTGGACTGCGCCTGGCGCGTAGACGACTTCTTCGTGATTGGAGGCCGCGTGCCCGATAGCACGCCTTAACCCAGCAGACGCTTGAGTTCTTCAGGATCACGGTTCAGCAATCCCTGCTTGCGGAAATAAATCATCGTAGTCTCCAGCGTACCGTGCCGCATGCGGCGCTTCACTTCCTCAATCGGCATCCCCTGATTGAGCCAGATCAGCGCTGCCGTATGCGTTAGGCTATGGGGCGTAACCCCACGACGGGTAATGCCAGCGGCTTCTAGGTGCTGTGAAATGCGACTGCGGACCGAACGGGTGTTGAGCCGCTTGCCTTCAGACCGATGGCCGTGCGAAACAAACAGCGGCATTTCAGGCCGAAGCGGCACGCGCGTGTTTAAATACGCCTCTAAAACAGAGACTACTGGCGGATCTAGTGGGACCTGCTGGTCTTTGGCCGTGTGGCCTTTGCCCTGCACACGCAAAAAACACCCCAGGAGTGTCTGATCCAGGTCGCGCACATCAGCCCGTACGATTTCTACTTCGCTCAAACCCGCAAACAGCATCAGGTGCACAATTGCCCGATCGCGCAGGCCAATAGGCGAGCTATCGTGCTCAAGCACCTCCAGAAGCTGCTCAATCTCAACGCGCGTAAGTACCGAACGAGAATGGCTCGAAGGCCGCCGATTCCCCTTAACCGTACGCGCAGGATTTTCACGCAATAGCCCAATATCTACCAAATACTGACAAAATCGCCGCAGTGCCGTGAGATACGTGGAAACAGAAACCTGATGCAACTGCTTCGCCTGCATCAGATACAGCTTGTAGCGCTGCACATCAGCTGAAGTGAACCGGAACTGATCTCGCTGCAAAGCAAACCAGCGCTCAAATTCATGCAACGATCGCCGATACGTCCCCACCGTCTCGGGACTCTTGTTTTTCAGAAACTCGTGCTGAAAGTCCCGAATGCGCCGCTGCAACTCCCCCAGCGTGAGCTGCAGCCCTTCCTCCGACTGCTCAAGTTCCGTCGCTTTAGCCATAGCCCAAACAAATCTACCCTTTTAGCTCAATAATACGGGAGTTTTTGCTGGAGGTCAATAACGGTTTTTGTGCCTGTTCGGCTTGCTTCTATGGCAGCACTGTTGTTTATTGCACAAAAGCATACTCACCCAAACGGTCCACCCATGACACTGCGGACGCGCTGGCTTCTGCCTTTAAGTGCCCTGCTGCTTACCGGCTGCGGCCCCAATTTATTTGACCGGTTGCGCAACTTTTGGTCGCTTGGCCTTTGCGGGACCGTGATCGTTGTGTTGGACATTTTAGCCTTGTTAGACTTAGCCAAAAGCGACCGCGACTTTTCCGGCAAGGTCCTCTGGGCCTTAATTATCATCTTTTTTCCTGTGCTCGGTTTGATTCTGTATTATTTCTTTGGTCGGAAATCCTAGCTCATCTGCGGCGGTACGCTTGTGGGACTCAATACGGGTGCTTGTCGCCGGCAAAACAATCCTAATGCATTGTTGCGCAGGATCCCTGCGGTGGGGATTCTGCTGGCCCTCTAGCAGGTTAACTTGCCCGGACCTAACCGTTTGTTGGATATAAAATCAGCTGCCTTATGCCACACCGAACGTTACGGCCAAGGCTTAGCCTACTCCTGCTTTTAGTCCTGCTGGCCGGTTGCCGCAGCATAGCACCTGTCAACGCTCCTGCACCGGTACTGCTGATTTCTATCGATGGCTTCCGGGCAGACTATTTGGAACGCTATGCACCACCCGTGCTCACTAGGCTAGCTCGCCAAGGCGTGCGGGCCGAAGCATTGATTCCTGCATTTCCTACGTTGACGTTTCCGAACCATTACACGATGGTCACTGGCCTATACCCCGATCATCATGGCATTGTTGGGAATACGATGTTTGACTCGACCCTGGGGCACTTTAGCCTAAGCAATCGAGAAGCCATTGCCGACGGCCTCTGGTGGGCAGATGGCGAGCCGCTTTGGGTCACGGCTCAACGCCAAGGCTTACGTACCGCCACCTACTTTTGGCCAGGTTCTGAAGCCGAAATCCACGGTATGCGTCCGACCTACTGGATGCCCTACGACAGCCGCATTCCTGGTGAAGAACGCGTGCGGCAAGTGCTTGCATGGCTAGATCTTCCCGATTCGCTTCGCCCGCACTGGATCACGCTCTACTTTAGCGACGTCGACCATGCTGGACATGAGCACGGACCCGACGCCCCAGAGGTAGCTGAAGCCGTTCGCAAGGTAGACGGCTATTTGCAGCAGCTTATCGAAGGCCTACGCGCGCGTAACCTACTTGACCGCGTTAACTTGCTTATCGTTTCCGACCATGGTATGGCAGCCACTTCAGCCGAGCGGGTTATTTTTCTGGACGATTTTGTATCGCTAGAGGAGCTCCACATTGTCACCTGGTCGCCTGTGCTCATGCTTTATCCACGTCCAGGCCGCGAGGATGCGGTCTTGGCTGCCTTACAGGGGGCTCATCCCCACCTGCACATGTTTCGCAAAGAGGCTTTGCCTGCACACCTGCACTTTGGCACACACCGGCGTATTCCGCCAATTGTCGGTATTGCCGATGAAGGGTGGAGCATTACCACGCGAAATCGTTTTGTTGAAGATCCTTCCCGCTTCAATGGGGGTATGCATGGCTACGACCCCACCTATCCCTCAATGCACGGCCTACTGATTGCACATGGTCCCGCCTTTGCTCAAGGCAAGCGTATTCCTCCCGTTGAAAACATTCACCTCTACGCCCTGATGTGCCATCTGCTGCAGATTACCCCGGCTGCCCATGATGGCCGGCTAAGCGCTATCGCCTCTATGCTGGCCACAGCACCGCAAGCTGTGCTCAGCCCCTAGGTCTTTAATCCAGGCGTCGCAGACGGGCAAACTTGAGTACCAGTTTTTTTTGGCCTACTTCAGGGAAAAACACAATAGCTCGAGCCGCATCTCCTTCGCCTTCAAGCGCCAGCACTTTCCCTTCGCCAAACAGCGCATGGACAACACGCATGCCAGGAGCAATGGCTTCGGTCGCTTCGTCATAGACCACTTGGCGCCGTGTTGGCTGCACGGCACGCCTTAGGTTTTGGCGATAGTAGTGCGGGTCGAGTTCAGCGTACCGCGTAGGCCCTACAGCGTCCTCTGTCCGCTTTCTAAAAGGCAAGCCGGCCTCTGTCACAATCACATCGGTGTCGAGCTCTTCCAGGAAGCGGCTACGCACGCTTGGAAGCTGCTCGCCATACCGATAGCGGCTACGGGCATACGAGAGAAACAGGTGTTGCTGGGCACGTGTCACGCCTACGTAAAAAAGCCGCCGCTCTTCTTCGAGCTCCTTGCGATCCTGCGTAGCCTGCGCCAGCGGAAATAGTCCTTCTTCCAGGCCAGTAATGAACACTACCGGGAATTCTAGACCTTTTGAGGCGTGCAATGTCATAAGCGTAACCCGGTTGTCTTCGGGCAGTTCATCGAGATCGGTCAGCAAGGCTACTTCCTGCAAAAAGCCACTGAGCGTGGCCTGCTCCCCTGCTGCAGCCTGATACTCGGCGATGGCATTGAGCAGCTCTTGCACGTTTTCCCAACGCGCAAGCGCTTCAGGCGTGCCTTCCCGCTGCAATTCTTCTAGCAGACCACTTTCAACCACCAAGTCGCGCACGAGCTCGTCGACGGGCACCGTCTGCATCCGAGCTGCATGGCGGGCAATGAGAAAGTGAAAATCTTGGAGGGCCTTTTGCGTTCGGGCAGGTAGACCCACTTCCTCAACACGCTCCAGAGCCTGCCACAGACTCAGCCCGTGCCGCTGCGCAAAAGCCATCAACTCTTCGATGGTCCGCTGGCCAATCCCGCGGGCCGGATAGTTGATGACCCGTTGCAGACTGGCGGCATCGTGCGGATTGACCAGCAAGCGCAAATAAGCCAACACATCCTTTACTTCCTTGCGCTGGTAAAACGACAAGCCACCTACGACGCGGTAGGGAATCCCGCCACGCCGCAAAGCCTCTTCGAGCGAACGGCTTTGGGCATTGGTGCGGTAAAGAATGGCAAAATCTCGATAAGCGTAGCCGTAGCGTACATGTAAATCGCGAAGGCGCTGTTCAATCTTCTGTGCCTCATCGCGTTCCGAGAGCGCCTCGATGAGTACAATCGGCTCGCCTTCTGGATTTTCGGTCCAGAGTTGCTTCTCCAGCTGGTCCCGATTATGCCGAATGATAGCTTCGGCCAGGCGCAAGATGCGCCGCGTAGAGCGATAATTCTGCTCTAGACGAATCGTGACGGCGTCTGGATAGTCCCGCTGAAACGAGAGGATATTGCCAATGTCTGCCCCCCGAAAAGCATAGATCGACTGGGCATCGTCGCCCACAACGCACAGGTTACGATGCGCTTCGGCAAGCTTGCGCGCCAGCACGTACTGTGCCCGATTCGTGTCCTGATATTCGTCGATGTGCAGGTAGCGCCAGCGTTCCTGGTACTGTTGCAGCAACTCGGGATGCGATTCAAACAGCACAATCGGTTTTAGGAGCAGATCATCGAAGTCCAAGGCATTCGCTTTTTGCAGTGCCTCCTGATAGGGACCATACAAGCGCGCAGCCTTTTCTTGCAGGGGCGAGGCAGCCAAACGAGCATACTCCTCCGGACCGATCATCTGGTTTTTGGCACTGGAAATAAGGTGCCGAATCGCGCGTGGGCTGTACTGGCGCGGATCTATCTGGTAGCGCTCCATCAATGCCCGCAAAAGCCGCTCCGAGTCGTCGGTGTCGTAAATGGTAAAATCGGGGGAGTAGCCGATTTGCTGCCCTTCCTTGCGCAAAATGCGGGCAAAAATCGCGTGAAAGGTCCCCATCCAAATATACCGAGCGGCTGCCGCACCCACCAAACGTTCGACGCGCTCCATCATTTCCCGGGCCGCCTTGTTTGTAAAAGTAAGCGCTAAAATCTGATGCGGCTGCGCTTTACCCGTAGCAATGAGGTAAGCAATGCGGTGCGTCAACGTGCGCGTCTTACCTGATCCAGGACCAGCGATGATCAACACCGGCCCTTCGGTCAGCTGCACCGCCTGGCGCTGCACAGGGTTCAACCCTTCCAGAATGCGTGCAGCGGCCTCAGGCAATGCATCCACTAAACGACCTTCTGCATCGTCCTTTCGCAGCAAAAAGGTGCGCATACGCCTGGATAATGCCTTAGGGAATGGATTAAAGAAACGATTTTTCAAACCCGAATGCCAACCGCTTTTTCGTGAATGCCGTTACCCCCTTTAGATAACCCTTCACGAAACCTCACCGCAGTATCGATCATTTATTTGTTTAAACAACAAAATGGCATTCCTACTAACCCATCGTTGTTACGTATGGAAAGAACGCGTGTGCTGGTGCTGTACTACAGCATGTACGGGCACGTTGAAGCCTTAGCGCAAGAAGTGGCAGCTGGCGCAGCCGAACTGGAAGGCGTCGACGTGGTGATCAAGCGCGTACCTGAGCTGATTCCAGAGGAGCGGGCACGCCAAATTGGCGTAAAGCTGGACCAAGCCGCACCGGTAGCTTCGGTAGAGGAGCTAGAACACTATGATGCGATCCTTGTGGGCACGCCTACCCGCTTTGGCAACATGGCAGCGCAAATGCGCAATTTTTGGGATCAAACAGGTCCCCTTTGGGCGCGTGGGGCGCTCATTGGCAAGGTAGGCAGTGTGTTTACCGCATCGGCTACGCAGCATGGTGGCCAAGAAAGTACGATTCTTTCGGTGCACACCACCCTTTTGCACCATGGCATGATTGTGGTCGGCGTGCCGTTTAGCTGTGCTGAACTAACGCAGATCGACGAGCTGGCCGGCGGTTCGCCTTACGGGGCTGGTACCATTACGGGGGGAGACGGCCGTCGGATGCCTTCAGCACTTGAGCGACGCATTGCCCGCTTTCAAGGACGTTACGTAGCCGAAATTGCACGCCAGCTTAAAATAGGCCGTCTTGAAGCCCAAACGGCTTAATCGTAGCAACTGCTACCCGGCCGGCTTCAATGCCGGCCGGGTTTTTTTATGTCCTTTTTGTAAGGCGCAAGCTGTATATTGGCCCCGTTCTGCAAACCTTCCGCACCAGAGAAGATGCATAGGCGCAATATTCTTTGGATGGTGATCGGTTGGGTCATTTTGGTTCAAGCACAGGCGCAGCCGACTGCTTTTGCTCCTTTGGAGCTACCAGCACCCAGCCTGCAACGCATGGCTTCGGGCGAACCTGGTCCAGCCTACTGGCAGCAGCGCGTTGACTACCACATTGCTGCCACGCTTGATGCTAGCACACACCGCATCCGTGCCACCCAAACCGTCACCTATACCAACCATGCTCCGGTGGCGCTAGAGGCACTTTGGCTGCAGTTAGATCAGAACCTATTTGCTGAAGGCAGCCTTGGGGATGCGCTTATTACACCTGATTCCCGGTGGCGCGGCGCATTCTCTGGCGGCGGCTTTCAAATTACTCGCATTGAAGTGATCCACAACAACCGCCGCTATACCCCTCGCTATCTGATTGACGACACCCGGATGCGACTGGCTTTGGAAGAGCCGCTAACACCCAATGGGGGGCAGCTCAAGCTGGAGATCGACTTTGGCTTTACGGTTCCAGAATATGGAGCTGACCGTATGGGTCGGCTGCAGGTGGCACGCGGCACAATCTATGAGATCGCTCAGTGGTACCCCCGGCTGTACGTGTTCGACGACGTCCATGGGTGGAACGTAGCGCCTTACCTTGGGCAAGGTGAGTTTTATTTGGAGTATGGCGATTTTGAGCTAGAGCTTACCGTTCCTCGCAATTTTATTGTGGTTGCTACGGGTAAGTTGCTCAATCCAGAAGAAGTGCTCACGCCAACGCAGCGTCAGCGTCTGGAGCAAGCTCGCCAAAGTGCAGATCCGGTTTTTATCATTACCCCCGACGAAGTAGGCCGGCCGGAAACACGTCCTTCTGGATCGGGGTCGCTGACTTGGCGCTTCCGCGCCGAAAATGTGCGTGATGTAGCCTGGGCAGCCTCACCGGCCTTCATTTGGGACGCGGCCTCCTGGCAAGAGGTGCTGGTCATGTCGGTCTACCCACATGAAGGGTTGGGTACGCCAGAACAACCAGGCTGGGAAGCTTCTACGCGCTATGTACGCCACAGCATCGCGCACTACTCAGAGCACTGGTTCCCTTACCCTTACCCCGTAGCCATCAACGTAGCCGGTGTTGTAGGGGGGATGGAATATCCTATGATTGTGTTCTGCTCGGTACGGGCACGTGGAGAGGCCCTTTTTGGCGTCACTGACCACGAAATCGGACACTCCTGGTTTCCCATGATTGTGGGCAGCGATGAACGCCGCTATGCCTGGATGGACGAAGGGTTCAATACATTCATCAACTACTACGCTCATCAAGCATTTTACGGTAGCGCTTCACGGCGGTCACAACTCATGGAAGCCGCCTACATTGCCCGCATGATGCAGGACACGCTGCTGCATCAGCCGATCATGACCTATCCCGATCACATTCGCCCCCAAGCGTTGGGCTTCGTGGCTTATCGCAAGCCCGGCTACGGGCTACGCCTGCTACGAGAATACGTGCTGGGGCCAGAACGCTTTGACGAAGCCTTTCGCACCTACATTCGCCGCTGGGCTTTTAAGCATCCGCAACCCGCCGATTTCTTTCGAACCATTGAAAACGTAGCCGGTGAGGACCTCGACTGGTTTTGGCGTGGCTGGTTTTACACGACCGACTTGCTGGACCAGGCGATCGACAGTGTACAGGTAGGCCCGGAGGAGACAGTGGTGCAGCTCCATAACCGCCAGCACCTGGTCTTCCCCGTGGTGCTTGAAGCCACGTACGCCGATGGCCGCACGATGCGCCATCGCTTTCCAGTAGCCCTCTGGGCTACCGGCGTGCGCCAGCAGGTTCGCCTACCCGGAAGCGTCGTCCGCCTCCAATTGGACCCCGACGGCTTGCTCCCTGATATTGACCGCACCAACAACGTTTGGCCTCGAGCAGCCACTTCTGGTGTTACTACGCCTTGAAGGTTGAATTCCTATGAGCTGGATTGCCCTCCTACGTGGCCTATTAGGTCTGGCCGTTATCTTGGGTTTTGCTTATGCGCTTTCCAACAACCGGCGCCATATTAACTGGCGTACGGTGGCCGGAGGACTACTGCTGCAGATCGTACTAGCGATCTTGATTTTAAAAGGACGGGAAATGGGCGCTTGGTTTGCGCCCTTAGGCTGGCCTAAAGCGTTTTTTGCTTGGGTCAGCTCTTTCTTTGTGTTGATCCTGCGCTTTACGACCGAAGGGGCTCGTTTTGTTTTTGGTAACCTCGCCCTCAGTCCGGGCATGCAAGACAGCCTAGGTTTTTTCTTTGCCTTTCAGGTGCTCCCTACGATCATTTTCTTTAGCTCCCTGATGGCTATTCTCTACCACTTGGGCCTCATGCAGCGCGTGGTGCAGGGAGTAGCTTGGGTGGTCAGCCGTACGCTAAAAACCAGTGGCGCCGAGTCGCTTTCGGTATCGGCCAACATCTTTGTAGGCCAAACTGAGGCCCCCTTAGTGGTGCGGCCCTACTTGGAGCGCATGACACGTTCGGAGTTGATGGCGGTAATGACGGGCGGTATGGCGACGATCGCTGGAGGGGTGATGGCTGCCTACATCCAGCTCTTGGGGGATGCCTATGCCCAGGCCCGCGGCCTAGCCCTAGAAGCGGCCCGGCTGCAGTTTGCAGAGCACTTACTAGGGGCTAGCGTAATGGCTGCTCCAGCCGCGCTGGTGCTGGCCAAAATGCTGATTCCTGAAACCGGTCAGCCGCTAACGGCAGGCAGCGTACGCGTCCCCTTAGAGCGCACCACGCGCAATGTGATCGATGCCGCAGCTTCCGGTGCAGCCGACGGGCTTAAGCTGGCGCTTAACGTTGGAGCCATGCTGATTGCTTTTATTGCGCTCATCGCACTGATCAATCACTTTTTGGGATGGGCGGGCGGACTTTTCGGCCTGGAGCTATCGCTAGAGCGCCTTTTTGGTCTTGTCTTGGCTCCTGTAGCCTGGCTCATTGGTATCCCTTGGGCCGACGCTGCTCAGTTTGGTGCACTTGTTGGGACCAAGTTGGTCGTAAATGAATTTGTTGCCTATCTCAACCTTTCTGAGCTGATTGCCCAAAATGCCCTTTCCCCGAAAGCCATTGTTATGGCTACCTTTGCGCTGTGCGGTTTTGCCAACTTTTCGTCCATTGCTATTCAGATCGGCGGCATTGGTCCCTTAGCGCCTTCACGCACTTCAGAGTTGGCCGAGCTAGGGGTGCGGGCTGTACTGGCAGGCACGCTGGCTAACATGATGACAGCAACAATTGCCGGCGTGCTGGTAGGCTAAAACTATTCACCTTGGATTTGATAGTGGATGTTGAAGCGAACCCACGAAGGAACAGTGATCCATGTATTCCCTTGGCGCACGTAGGCCGGCTGCCAACGCATTTGCGTAGTGGCCTCCATGGCCAGTAAGTCAAGCACCGGATGCACGCCTTCCAGTTTCCAGATCGCCTCTGGTTCTCCTTCGGCGTTGAGATACACCTGCATTTCGACCCGGCCGGTTACGCCTTTTTCTACCAGGCTGTCCGGGTAAATGAGCGGCACCTCTTCCCCCAGACGCGTGATGGGCCGAGGCTCCCGGAAGTATCGAAGCAGGCTGCGATAACTTTCTTCGCGCAACCGGTCGATCTCAGCTTCTACATCTTCGGTCAACGTAGCCTGAGCTACCTTTGGAGCAACATAGCGACGGAAGAGTGAATCAATAATTTCGGGCTGCACCCGAAATAGCGGCGTCAGGCTACGACGCACGGCTTCGACGAGGAGCTCACCCCTGGATGCAGCTGTAGCTGAAGCGCCTGTCTCCAGCCCCATGGTTGCCAGCGATTCTAGGGGACGAAAAGCCACCGTCGTATCCACGCCACTACGCCACCAGCGTTCTTCGGTAGCCTGCCAGCCTTCTGGGGGTCCAGAAGGCAACGAAGGGCGCCCGCATCCTACAAAAATCAGAAGTATGGCTGCCCAGCATAAGCGAAACGACATAGGTAAACTTTCAAGTTGGCGGAAAGATACACAATAGCCTGTCCGATGCCAAAATGCAGCCGCTTAAGTCTGGTTCGGCAAGGTTGGTTGCGACGCCAAGCGTACAAAATAGCGGCGCCGGTCCATAGCCACTACCTTTACGCGACTACCCGCTGCAATGTACTCGCCTTCGGTTGCCACTTCGATGCGCTCGCCGTCGATTTCTACAATGCCTACAGGCCGCAAAGGGGTTACGGCAATGCCTTCTCGACCGAGGTAGCGTGCCCGGTTTTCCCCCAAGCGCTCTGTCCCACTTCCTTTGAGGGAGGTGGCCAACACGAATTGCTTCCAGCTTCCACTACGCCAAAGCATCGCAAACAGCACACCCCCGAGCACCAACGTACCTGCCAGCACGGCCAGCCCAGTAAGCCAACCTGAGGCAGTAAAGGCATATCCCAACCCGAACAGTACCAGCACAACCCCCACAATCCCGGCAACATTCATCCCCGGGATCCAGTACACCTCGGCCACAATCAAGGCAAGGCCGACAAGAATGAGCAGGAGAGCCAGCAGCAGTTCCAAGGCTTTCTCGTGACTTTTAGGCCGTTTCGGCAGGTAGTGGACGCACTTCGATACGGCTGCCGTGCACACGGACGACTTCAACCGCTGTACCGGCTGGAACGAACAGGCCTGGCGTAGTTACTTCCAGACGCTGTCCATCAATTTCGGCCACTCCAGTTGGGCGCAGCGGCGTGACCGCCCGTCCCTGGCGACCGACCAGGTGCGCCTCGATCATGCGGGTCGTGTAGCCCTGGCTTCGGGAGAGGCCGGAGGTGAGGATTAGCGACTGGAAGCGCCGCGTGCGCGGCAGATAGCGACCTATCACCGCCAGCAACACACCAAACAGCACCAGGGTAGCGGTTAGCGTAAGCAGGGCCGAAGTCAGCTGACGGACTGAAGGAAACGAAAACCCAATGTTGCCAATCAAAGCCGCCAGCAATCCCCCCAGCATACAGAGGATACCCGCAATGCCGGCTATGCCAAATCCAGGAAGTACAAGCAATTCTACCAGTAAAAGCCCAACGCCTACCAAAAACAGCAGCACTTCCCAGAATTCAACCAGGCCCATAAGATAGTTGGGCGCAAAAAACAGCAGAGCACCCAGCCCACCTACCAGGCCAGCTAAGCCCACGCCCGGGGTTTGCAGCTCAATGTACAGTCCAACCAGCATCATCAGCAGGAAAATCGTTTGTAAAACTGGGGAAGCGAGCAGGCGCAGCCCACGTTCCAGCGGTGTTTGCGCGTAGGTCACTATGGGATGAGGGCTGTAGCCGAGCGCCTGGAACACCTCTTCAAGCGTAGCAGCCAACGCATCGGCTACGCCCCAGCGAAGCGCCTCGGTAGCCGAAAGCGTGAGCACTTTACCAGCAGGGACCAACCCCTCGATGGCTACGTCTGGATCGACCATCGCTTCAGCAATACGTGGATCACGGCCATTTGCTTCAGCCGTAGCCCGCATCAGTCCCCGCATGTAGCTTTGATACTTGTCCGGTGCGGGCTCGCCCGTGGTGCCCTCCACCACCGTAGCCGCCCCTATTGATGCTCCTGGCGCCATCACAATGCGGTCGCAGGCATACGCAATCAGTGCACCTGCCGAAGCTGCGTTTTTATCGATCCAGGCTACTGTAGGAATAGGCGTGTCTAGGATGCGCTGGCGAATGCGATCGGCAGCCTCCAGCAATCCCCCGAACGTGTCGATGTGAAAAACGATCAAAGCCGCATCAGCACCTTCTGCCTCGGTCAGGGCTCGATCCACATACTGCACCAAGACATTGTCGATCATCCCTTCGATAGCCACGACATAGACTGGACCTTCCTCAGCCCGAGCTGCCTGGTGCATCAGGGCCCAAAGCATCAGGGCTGCTCCCCAGCGCAAAGGAAGCCAACAATGCAAAAAGCGCAACATAACCGGTCGCAAAGCGGGGTTGCTCTGGCGGAGCCTACGCAAAATTTGGCGTAAAGGTTCAAGTAGCTGCATCAACATAGCCGCAGGCAAGCTGGTAGATGTGCTTGCGGTATAGCTTTGCCTCATTGAAGTGCTGTTGTACCAAGCGCTTAAATGCGGCATGCGTCCAGAACTGAACGTGGCCGGGATCTTCGCTCACGCGCAGCCACTGTCCTAGGCGATTCAACCAGCGAAAGTAAGGTTCCAGCGGTACCGTTAGCACCACGTAGCGTCGGGCTACCCGCTTCAGCTCTGCAATGGCACTTTCTGGATCCTCTAGATGCTCCAGCACCTCGCTGCATACCACTGTATCAAAAGCCCGATCGGGAAAAGGAAGGCCATAAATATCCCCTCGACGAAACGTAGCATACTGGCCAAAATGCGCTTGAGCATACGCCAGCGCCGATACTGAAGCGTCGATGCCTGTAATCTCGACTTCCGGCAAGCGCTGCTTTAGGAATGCGGCCACAAAACCTTCTCCACAGCCTACATCCAGTAGCGTTTTCGGCTGCGTCTGAGCAACTAGGGTGGCTAGCTGCTCTAGAAATTGCGCGATATGCCAGCGATACAGCCGATTGTTTACCGTATACCGTCGTAGGTTTCCAGAAAGCGCGCCCTGTGGCATAGAACGATCAGGGTTCAATAAGTACCGGGGTGCCAACGACCACCAGCGGCCAAAGTGCGTCTATGTCCTCATTGCGCAGCGCGACGCAGCCCTGGGTCCAGTTCACTTGCTGGCCGGTGCCTTGTCCGTGAATTTCAATCCACCCACCCAACGCGGTATTCATAGGTGGCATTCGAAAAGCCGCTTCGGCTTCTACAATAGCTCGGTACTCGGCTGGACTGATTCGCCCTTCCTGTAATCCGCGTAGGGCATGATCAGCGGTTGGGTAATTCAGCACCAGGGCTTTATAGTAACGGCTGCGGGCATTCTTTGCAGCTACGTAGAAAACCCCTTCCGGCGTGCGCCAGTCGTCGGGATTAGCTAGACTGCCGCGTTGCACTTTATCAGCATACGGATTGGGACCGAGGTCAACTGGAAAGCTGCGCACCAGCGTCGTGCCCCGATATAGATACAGCCGTTGCTGACGCTTCGAAACCCGAAGCCAAACGTTCGACAACGCATGCGCCTCTACATACCCTTCGGCGCCGTCTTGCGTACGCACCCGCCACCAGTAACCCTGGCGTGTGAGCAGACGGACCGGCTCGCGCCGCGATAGGGCCAAGTAAGCCCCATTGGCTGGGGCCTGATACAGCAGCGCTTGCTCGACAGCCACGTAATAAAGCCCTGTGCTGCTATCGGGAGACAAAGCCACCAGCAGACCTAGCCATATCCCTAGGGTAAACATGGCCTCTTGGCGTTTACGAACAACGTAAAGAAACAGTAAAATGGGTTGCAATGCAACGGTTAAGGTGCTGCAACCTGACGACATGCCCTGTTATGGGCAGCACACCAATGGTAAGCTGCCACTACACCGCCAATATCTGGCTCAGCCATTACCCGATCCACCTGTTGGCGTACTACCTCGGCCGCGTTAGCAGGGGCAAACGCGTAACCCACTAGCTCCAGGGCTCCCAAATCGCCATTGGAATCACCAATATAGGCTGTTTCGGCTGCCGACACCCCTAAAACCTCCAAAAGCCAAGCCAACCCTTCACGTTTGGTCAGACCTTTGGGTACAATATCGATTGAAATATGCGTATGGAACACATGGAATGCCGGATGATGGGTTGCCACATAAGCTTCGACGACGGGCAACAGACGCTGGATTTCTTCACGATTGGGACCTACGACGCCGGCCTGCGTGCGCTTGCCAAAATCAAGCATGAGTGCGGTGCCTGGCAGGCATTCTGCAGTTAGCCAGTGCCGCAGCGCCTCCACCTCTCGGGCTAAATCTTCAGTAAAAGCGGGATGCCAGTAGACAGCAGCGGCTATCGGGTCAAACAGACCTGCACCGCTTTCAAACAACACCGGCACCTGCAACCCTAACGCCTGCGTAATGGCTTCAACGTACGGATAAGGACGTCCGGAACAGATTGAAAGCGCAGGCCAGCAAGGGTGATCCCCCGGCCGACCGGCCTGACGCGCATGAAACGCTAGCTCCTGAAACCGATCCAACGCAAACGGTCGATACGGCTCAGCCAAACAACCATCAATGTCAGTGACAAATAGCCGAATCATTGCCTTACTCTTCAGTGATATGCATAAGAATCCCAACGGGATGAACTTCGGGTCGCGAGGCTTCCGCCAGCAACGTCTGCTGCTCCTGGGCATAGGCGTACTGCACTTGGCCTTCTTGCCGGATGGCGAGTAGGAACGGAACGTCGGCAAGCGTGCCGGCATCACCAGTAATCCACCAGCGTAGCCGGCGCGTCTCCGCTTCCCAGCGTACGTGCAGCGTTGGCAGGCGATCGCTGTAGACCCAGTAAGCAAACACCGCTCCAAGATCTTGGTGACTGAGCTCTTCTAAAACTGCCCGAAAGCCTTCCGTAGAGAGTGGCTTTCCGGCAAACCGTTGATAGATCGTCTGCCAGGCCTGACGAAAGGCGGCATCACCCAGCTTTAGCCGCAGCAGGTGCAGCACGCAAGCTCCTTTGCGGTAAGGCACCCAGGTTAGGTGTGCTTCTGGATCCACAACACGGCTGGGAACCAGCGCGCCATGAAGCCGGAATGCCTCGGGCGTTAGGCGGGCCATTTCAACCCATTGCTGACGGGCAACCTCGACGCCTACGGTTGCTTCGTAAAACAGCGTAGTCAGGTACGTTGCTGTGCCTTCTGAAAGCCACAGGTCTCGCCAGTTTGCTATGGTAACGTGATTACCGAACCACTGGTGCACGAGCTCGTGCACCTGCACGCCCTCGATATCCCCCAGCTCAAACAAGTCGGCACGCAGAAACGGTGCCGAGGCATTTTCCATACCAGCATAGTCAATAGGCACCTGCACTACGGCATAACTGCGATAGGGGTAAGGTCCAAGCCATTGGCTAAACCAGCGTAAAGCTTCGGGCGTACGCCAGAGTCGATAGACGCGGTCTCGATCCGAAGACAGCAAAACATACGATACCTTAAGTGTATCGCCTAACGTGGTGTCGGTTTGCACAAAATCACCTACCGCAAAGGCAAAGCTATAGGTAGGCGCCGAAGCGTCCAACCACCACTGATAGCGCACGTGGCCGCTTAGCGTGTCTCGACGCACAAGCCGTCCACTACCAATGGCCTTGTAGCCAACAGGCACCGTCAGCGTCAGATCCAGCGTTGCCGGATCTGAAGGGTGATGGACAGCGGGCAACCAGCCGCACCCGCGGTAAGGCCAGGAATCGGTAAACACCACCGTTTGGCCGGCGTGTTGACCAGCGTAGAGCCCTACTTCAGGGATGCCATGGTACCAAAGGGTAAGCTGGCTTCGCGTACTGCCCGAAAGCGGCATCACCAGACGTTCGCCCCGGCGCACCGGCTGCACAGGGCGATCACCAACGCGCGCCGAATCGATGGTTAACGCAGCCGTAAAACAAAGCGGCAGTTCGGCAACGTTTCGCTGGTGGCGCACCTCCAGCATCACCTGGGCCTCAAGACGGCGCGTTTCGGGCTCAAGTGTAAGGCTCACCGCATAATGCTGCACATTAACGCCTGGTGGCGGCCTGTAGAAATCCTGGGGGGGCGTGCTGCAGGCAACCAACCCCAGTAATCCTACGCCTTGCCAGATGGCAATCCAGCGCCTCATGAAGTTTGGGTCTCACCTTGCGGTTCTAACGCCTGCTGCAAGGCCTCAATCAGTTCGTCGGAGATGCCCATGCTGCTAAACCCCCCATCATGGTATAAGGTCTGCATGGTCACCATACGGGTTAGGTCGCTTAGCAGCGTAACGGTATAATCGGCGCAGCTCTGCGCATCCGCATTGCCTAGGGGCGATACGCGCTGCGCGAATTCATACATTGCATCAAAACCCGTAATGCCTGAACCAGCTGTGGTGCGCGTTGGACTCTGCGAAATCGCATTAATCCGAATGCGCCGCTTGCCCAAACGATAGCCCCAGGAACGCACAATGCTCTCCAGCAGCGCCTTCGCATCGCCCATTTCAGAGTACTGCGAAAACGTGCGCTGCGCGCCAATATAGCTGAGCGTGACAATCGAGGCACCATCGGCCAGCGCCTCTTCGGCTAAAGCGCAGTGGATAATCCGGTGCAGACTTACGGCCGAAATGTCGAGCGTCTTAAAATACCACTCGTAATTCAGGTCTTCGTAGGGACGGTTTTTGCGAATGTTGAGTCCCATACCAATCGAGTGGACGATAAAATCCAGCGGACCCAGCGTCTGTTTTGCCTGCCGGAAAAGAGCAAGCAGCTCTTCGTTGTTGGTGGCATCGGCCCAGATGATCGAACTGCCGGTTTTTGCTGCGAGTGTCTCTAAAGTGCCCAGCCGTTTGGCGACCGGAGCGTTCGAGAGCACGAACCGTCCACCTTCGCGATGCACAGCCTCGGCAATCGCCCAGGCAATGCTTTGTTCATTCAGGGCGCCAAAAATAACTCCTTTTTTGCCTTCAAGCAGGCCATAGCTCTTGTGTGCCATAGGACAAGAATTTCAGGTTGGAGAATCGGTTCAAGGCAAAACTACAACACTGGAGGCCTTAAGCGTACACGTGGTGGAGCGGTGCGACCAGCTTGCAGAGGGCTTCGTGCAGATGGCCGTTGGTGGCCAGCAGCTGCCGGGCATCGACAGGATTGGGTCGACCGTGAAAGTCGGTAACTTTTCCGCCACCTTCCTCAACCAGCAAGATGCCGGCAGCCACGTCCCAGGGGCTCAAGCCTGTTTCAAAAAAGCCGTCGAAACGCCCACAGGCTACCCAAGCCAGATCGACCGAAGCCGCTCCAGGCCGCCGCACCCCACGCGTTGCCTTAATGACGCGTCCCAGCGCTTCCAAATACTCCCGCAGATGCACCACTTCGCGATAAGGGAAGCCCGTTGTAATCAGCGCCTCTCGTAGCGTACGGGTGGAGCTTACTTGGGCGCGCACACCATTGACGTAGAGCCCACCGCCACGCACTGCGGTAAACAGCTCATCGTGGGGAACGTCGTAGACCACCCCAACTACGGTCTGCCCTTCATGTTGCAGCGCAAGACTAATAGCATAAGGCGGCACGCCATGCGTAAAGTTTGTAGTACCGTCGATAGGATCGATGATCCAGCGAAACGGCGTAGGGCCAACTGCGCCTTGCAAACCAGCTATGTCCTCCTCGGCCAGGATGGCGTGATTGGGGAAGCGCGCCTGCAAGGCTTCCACCAGAAACCGCTGCACTTCTTCGTCAGCACGCGTGACCAGCTCGTTATAACCTTTCTCGCGAACAGCTACCCGGCCTGCATAAAAACGCACCAGACGCCCGGCCTGCAACGCGAGCTCAGCCGCTACATCCCGCGCTTGTTCGTACAATGTAGACATATAGACCTCTGGAGCTTAAGCGCGCTTTAGGGGTTCTTGGAGCGTCTCGCCTTCTAAACCGGTTAGCGCAATGCGTTCCCTGATTTGGGCGATCTTTTTAAGCCTCGGCGCCTGCCAATCGCCTGCGCCACCCTCGAGACCGACCACACCGCTTTCCATTCCACTAGACACCACTGCGGTGGTGCAGGCGTTCAGGCGACTCTCCCGAGATACCGCAGCGGTCACACGCCACACCTACCTCTTAAGCACTACGAAACAGATCCTAGGCTGGGAGGTGCAGCAATTTCTTTTTGAACCCCGCATGCCACCCCGTTTGCTTCGGGCTCAACGAGGCGGGACCTTTCCGAAACTGCCGTTTTTAAAAGCACCCGCTTCGCCCCTACGAACATCCCAAGCTCTACTACATAGCCTCTGGCCTCAACCCTTGCCGTTTGTGCAACCCCGGTATCGGAGTTTGTACCATTACTATTGGCTAAACGATACGCTTGTCGCCGGCCATCGCTTGCGTAGGTTAGAAATCACACCGGTCGATACGCAACGTGCCCAAGCGCTATGGCAGGGTGTACTTTACCTAACGGTTGACCATCAGGTGGTGGGGGCCGAACTATCGCGTACCTTGCGCACGCTCTTTGGCCAAGAATACCAGTACATAGGCCTGCAATTGCTTCCTGACCGCCAGGGCTTCTGGCGCCTAGCCTCCGAGCAACTGGCATTGGAAATCCATCCACCCGGCCTTTCGCCTTACCGTTTATGCTTACATGCTACTTATACTTATCCGCCCTTTGACCTAAACCCAACGGTCTTAGCGCACAAACAATAGGTTGCCGTTTGCCCTTTTGAGCAGCGGCCTTGGTAATATGCAAGAAATTTGGCTAACGCTTGACTTAGGCAACAGCGCGCTAAAAGGCGGCCTCTTTGCTGGAGAGCGCCTGCTCCATGCATTTAACGTACCGATCAAGGGAGTTGCGTTAGACGTGGCACTCGAGGCCGCGCTGGAAGGCTACCGGCCCAGTCGGGCAGCCATGGCTTCGGTTGTACCAGCGCTAAGCGGCCGCGTGCAGGAAGCAGTGGCGCGCATAACTGGCCGATGCCCTGCGCTTATTGGTCCGGATTGGCAGCTGCCTGTGCGGCTAAGCTACCAAACGCCCCATACTTTGGGTGCCGATCGTCTAGCCGCTGCAGCAGCAGCTTGGGTGCACTATGGCCAGGCAGGACATCGTCCGGTTGTGGTGCTTTTGGCCGGCACTGCACTTACCCTTGAGGTGATTGACGCAACCGGATGCTTCCAGGGCGGTCTCATTGCTCCAGGTCCGGAGCTGCTTCGGCGTGCGCTGGCTACCGGTACCGCACAGCTCCCCGAAGTGCCGCTTGACTGGCCTTTTTCTCCAATCGGGCGTTCTACGCAGGAAGCCCTCCAAGCCGGCATTTTATACGGCTTTGTTGAAAGCGCATGCGGCCTACTTCGACGTGTAACGACCGCACTTGCTGCGGAACCTGTGGTGGTGTTGAGCGGTGGTTGGGCTACGCTACTAGAGCCGCACCTAGGGACCAAAGTACACCTAGAGCCCTATCTGGTGCTGGAAGGCGTACGCTTGCTGCTTGCACTGAACCCAGAGCGAGGCCGCTAGAGCGCATAAGTTTCTAAAAGCGCTGCAATTCTTGCCAGCACCATGTCGATGGCTACCTGGTTATAGCCACCCCCGGGAATAATCACGTCGGCTAAGCGTCGAGAAGGCTCGACAAACTCCAAATGCATAGGACGGACCGTACGCTCGTACTGCTCCAGAATCGATTCGATTGTGCGTCCCCGCTCTTCCATATCCCGCCGGATGCGGCGAATAAGCCGTACGTCGTCGGGAGCATCCACGTAAAGCTTAATGTCCATACGCTCGCGTAGCAAGGGCTCAGCCAGCACGAGAATACCTTCCAAGATGATTACCGGACGGGGTTCAATGCGAACTGTATAAGGGGCTCGGGTGTGTGTGGTAAAGTTGTAGACTGGTTTTTCGATAGGTCTTCCAGCCAGCAGCTCGTCTAAGTGTGCCCGAAGCAGTTCGGTTTCGAGTGCGTCCGGGTGATCGAAGTTAACCCGCACGCGCTCTTCAAAGGGTAAATGACTTAGGTCTTTATAGTAAGCATCGTGCTCCAAAACGGCGATGTAAGCAGGCCCAAAGGCTTCGACGATTTTGCGCAGTACAGTTGTTTTTCCCGAGCCGGATCCCCCTGCAATGCCAATGACCACCGGTCGCCCCATGGCCCGTCAGCTGCGTTTGACCATAACCAGTACCACGCGCCGCATGACCGCATCGAACTGGCTAGAAGCCGCGTCGAGCACGTATCCTTCAGGATCGCGCCAAGCGCGAAGCCCTTCCGGGTCAGCCAAACCTTCACGTACAATAAAATTAACTAAACGCCCACGTAACGGTTTTACGCCATGGGTTACCGGCCGGCGTACGCCCTTCTGTTCCCGAAAGAACCGCACCTCAACCATTTGGTGATAGGTGTGGGCATCTTCCCAGGCTTCTTGATGAACCGTAGAAAGCAAGTTCCACACCACGCGGTCCTTAAGCAGCTCATTGAGCAGAGGACTGATATGCGGTCGCCAGTAACGCGAGACTTTACCGATGCCCGGCACCACGGCGTCCATGCGCAAGCGATAGTTGGGAATGAGATCATCTGGCCGGAGCAGTCCAAAAAGACCCGAAAAAATGATTGTATTTTCCAGAAAACGGCGCTGCGCTCCGGTAGGAAGACTGGCAAAATCCAAAGCTTGGTACATCACGCCAGGACTGTACCGGTCTAAGGCAGCCATGAGCGGGGCTTTGTAGAGCGCCAACGTGATGCGCACCGCTTCGTCCAACATAGGGCCTTTGAGGCCGAAAAGTTTTTCCAAGTCACATCCTTTATGAATTGCCTGCTGTAAGGCATCGATGAGCCGCCGCCGCTCAAGGTTGAGCTCGCTAAAGTAGTTAAACGTGTTCGGCGCGCGGTAGTCGAACACGTTAGGAGCCAACGGGTTACCCCCTGCCTTTTTACCTTCGGCAGGAGGTAGAAGAATGGCAAATTCAGGCATGGAGCGTGCTGCTTAGCGCTTTAGGCGCTCGACGAAGATGCCCGCTTGCGGCGCAAGTCGCCCAAAAGCGCGTCAATATCCTGCCGGATGGTTTCCGCTTGCGCTCGGGCATTGGCCACCAGCGCATCTCCCGTCCGCTGTGCTTCGCTGGGCTCAGGTGGATGCAGCAAGGATTCTACCATTCCTTGCAAACGCTCGCTCAGCTGGGTCATACGGTAAGACAGCCGGCGGCGCAACTGTCCTCCTGTTTCCGGTGCCACCAGCAATCCTACAACAAACCCAACCACGCTGCCTGCTACCATACCCGCCAATCCGGCTACCAGGAGTTGCCCACGTGTATAGGTTTTCATGTTGATTTCTTGGTTAGCCAACGCCCAAGTATACGCAAAAAGCCATGCCAATTAGCGGTTTTTCTTTTTGTGCCGGTTTTTGCGAAGCCGCTTTTTCCGCTTGTGCGTAGCAATTTTTTTCCGTTTCCGTTTCCGTCCGCAAGGCATACGTTTTTTGATCCAAGGTTTAGGGAATCTACACTACAGACAGGGAAACGTAAACGCTAGGCTCTACAAGCGGGTTTCGAAAGATTGCTTAGATTGGCATCTACCATGCCCCTTATCGTATCTTTTTCGCGTACGATTGAGGCAACGTGGGGAAGCCTTCATGACGTTGGTTGTCACAGAGCGTCGACAAGCCTCTTTTGTGTATTTAGAAGCCGGTCTGGCGCAACGCAAACCTTCCCTGGTCTTGTTGCACGGCATGCTCGGAGAGCCGTCAAACTGGGATCATACGCTCCTAGCCCTAGCCCAAGCCGGCTACCACGCACTGGCGCCACTACTTCCGATGTATGATATGCCGCTCAAAGCGGCTAATGTACCCAGCCTCGTAGCCTTTATGCATCGCTTTGTAAGTGCGCTTCACCTATCGCCCGTAATTTTTGTAGGCAACTCGTTGGGGGGTCAACTGGCCCTGCTGTACACCCTAACTTATCCCGACCAGGTTGTCGCCTTAGTGCTTACAGGCTCAAGCGGTATCGAGGAAGTTGAACTAGGCACCAGTACCTTTCGCCGCTACGACCGCGCCTATATTCGTGAACGCGCAGCGCTGACGTTCTACGATCCTGGACTGGTTACCGATGCCCTGATTGATCGCATTTTAGCGATTATCCATGACCGGCAAAAAGCACTACGGCTGATTCGCCTGGCCCGCTCGGCTCAGTCCGAAACGGTCGCCGATCGGCTCGACCAGTTGAAGCAGCCAGTGCTGTTGGTTTGGGGAAAAAACGACCGCATCACACCACCTGAGGTGGCACAACGCTTTGCCCAAATGCTCCCCCAGGCTACGCTGCATTTTATCGATCGCTGCGGTCATGCGCCGATGATAGAGCAGCCCGAGGCATTTAATGCGGTTTTGCTTGCCTTTCTACAGCGCCTGGCCACCGTCTCATTCAACGGACGCTCGCGGTCTGCAGAAACAGACACCACATCCCCCAATCTCCTGTTTTTCCGAACCGCTTCCACTACCTAACCGAACTGGCACGCTGCTTGCTTTTGTTTTATGAAGGATATGGCTGCACGCTCTGCCTCCTGGGTGCTGCATGCCAACCGCGGTGAGCCTCCGCCGACCGGGCAGGTACGAACGGGTGAGCGTACCTGCCCGGTTTTTTGGATCTTCTGTTTTTCATTCCCGTAGGCCTGCTAAAGACCATCGAGAACCTATGCGCTACGGGAGTTGGTTTTGGGGGCTTGCTTGGTTCGTTGCGGGATGCAGTCCACGCTTGGTGCCGCTTTACTACGACTACCGCGCAGCCGACACGACCTGGCAGCCCCTGTTGCACGTCGCTGAGGCACTTCAGGCTTCTGGATGGGAGCTGATCGCAGCGGACACTAGTTTTTTGCAAACCCAACCCCGAACGCTACGACACTGGGGGCTGTATCGGGTGGTTGTCCGCCTAGAGGCCGTACCGATTGACCGCACCTACGTGCGCCTGTTCATCCACCCTTATCGCCTGTACCTCGGTGGACGGCGGAGTAAAATCCCCTACCTTCCCGCAGGCCTAGAAGCTAACTTACTCCCTCAGTTGCACGCAGCCTTGGGTGCACAGGGATTTTCACCTGCAGGCACGGCTTTGCAACGCGTGCCTCAAGAACGTTAGGTGAAACTTTTTGCAACTCCGGCTGTACATAAAAGCGCGTTTTTTGAGGGGATGAAACGGTCTCGACGGGTGGTAGACGCACGGCAGGTTGCGTGCCGAGCTGCCTGGCATGCTCGCTAATCTCGCCAGGAAAAGGTAAGTGCGAACGACTACTCGTACGCGATGGCGGCCTAATTAAGCCCGCCATCTGTCTCCCACGCTGCGCGTCCGTCCGTGCGTGGTGAGGCATCGACGAAGACGGACTGGCTGCGGCCAGTGCCGGCTGAACTGGCGCAGTGAGATCACAATCAGCCTGGGTTCATGCCTGGCCTCGCCGGCCGGCATACGGCATGAACGACACCCAATAGGCCGGCTACGCACGTAGACGCCTGACTGGGCGGCCATCCGGACGCGGGTTCGACTCCCGCCATCTCCACTACGAAAAAGTTATGGCCTCCTACCCGGGAGGCCATAACTTTTTTACAGAAAAGTCTTTTCAAGCCAACTTCGAATTTGGTCGCGCACGCGGCGAAAAGCCTCCAAACGCACTTCTTCGTCTCCCTCGACGGCTGAAGGGTCAGGGAAGCTCTGGTGCAAGTTTTTTCGGCGTGCCGGCACATACGGGCAATGCTCCCGAGCATGATCGCACACGGTTACTACATAATCCATCGGGATCGTGCGATACGTCTCGACAGACTTTGAACAATGCGTGCTTAGATCAATGCCGAGTTCCTGCATCACCCGTACAGCCAGCGGATGCACACCTCGAGGATCGGTCCCAGCACTGTAGACCTCGTAGCGATCGCCTGCCAAGGCCCGAAGTAGCCCTTCGGCCATTTGCGACCGGGCAGCGTTGTGCGTGCACACAAACAAAACACGCAGCTTTTCCATCCTGCAGCAGGTAAGCACTCAGGTTAAGACTAAACCCTCATCAGCTCGATTAAGGTTCACAGATAACGGAAAGATAACGCTGCAGCTGCGCGGTGGCATTTTTTCATACCTAGCTCGGAACAAAGTCTGCAGTGTTGTATCTTTGCTCCACGCTGGACCTAACCTTCTTTCCAACAATGACGCCCAATCAACAATCTCAGGCCGTAACCATGACGTTGGAGCAGCTTTGCCAGGAGTTGTCGCAGCAGATTGCGCCTGCCCTGCTAAAGCGTTTTCGCCAAATGGGCTGGAACTCAGCCACGTTGCAAGATGCTGAGGCCTTCATCACCAAGATTGTCACCGAAGCCTGGCGCACACCCAAAGAGCAGTACGATCGCACCATTGCAGCCTGCATCAACCAAGCGCTGGAGCCTGTGCTTAAGCTCCATAAGCGATCGCGCACGCACATTACGCTAGAGATTCTTCCTGCTGCTTAAACCATCAAGCTGCCATGCATCCCCATCGCCTGATTTTTAGTGCACTTGCAGCATTGTTTTTGCTACCTGTGGCCCAAGCCCAAGATACGGTTGAAGTGGTGCCCCCACCCCGTTCTGGCAGCCTAGAGCGCAGTCCGTTAGCCCTGGCCGCTACGTGGATCGACGACACATATGTCAAGATCGTCTACGGTTCGCCACGTAAGCGCGGGCGGGAAATTTTTGGTGCGTTGGTGCCCTACGGCGAGGTCTGGCGCACCGGTGCCAACGAAGCCACTGAAATCACGACCACAGGCGACCTCAACTTTGGCGAGCATCGGCTGCCGGCCGGAACCTACAGCCTTTTTACGATCCCTTACCCGGATCGCTGGACCATCATTGTCAATCGGGCCCTGGGCCAATGGGGGGCTTACGAATACAACGCCGACCTGGACCTCTTCCGCTTTGATGTACCCGTCCGCCAAACCGACAAGCTTTACGAAGGCTTTACCATTACCTTCGAGCAAGAAGGCGACAGCACGTTCCTCTACCTGCGATGGGATCGCACCGAGGTACGCATTCCCATAGCGACTGCCCGTTAGGTCTTTACCACACCGTAACTTTTATCCCAAAAGGAACATGCTGCTTGCCAGTACACCTATTTTTACAAAGCTATCTATTTCCAGAAACCATCCAGAATATCCATGACCACGATCAAGTTTGGCACCGACGGATGGCGGGCCGTTATCGCGGATGACTTTACGTTTGCAAACCTGGGCCGTGTGGCTCAAGCAACGGTCCGTTGGCTCAAAAAGCGTTACGGCGAAACGCCTCGCGTGGTGCTTGGGCACGACACGCGCTTTATGGGGCGGGAATTTGCCGAACATGTCGCACGCATCTTTGGGGCTCAGGGGATTAGCGTCCGCTTTGCAGATACCTTCACCACAACACCGGCCATCAGTTGGGCCACGAGGCATTTTGGGTGCAACGCGGGTATTGTCATCACGGCCAGCCACAATCCCCCTAAGTACAACGGATTTAAGATTAAGGCCGACTTTGGTGGACCAGCACCGCCAGAGCTCATCGCTGAAGTGGAGCAGGAGCTGCCCTCAGCCGAACCTCCAGCAACGCTGCCCACGTTCGAGGATCTGGTGAGCGACGGGCGCATCGAACTCCTTGACCTGAACACCGCCTACCTGAACTTGCTTCGGGAGAAGCTGGATATCGAAGGCATTGCCCGGAATCTCAAAATTGCCCATGACGCCATGTTTGGTGCCGCCCAGGGGCTGGTCAGCCGTTTGCTGGGCCACAACCGGGTGGTGGAATTGCACTGTGACTTCAACCCAGGCTTCCATGGCCAACCGCCTGAGCCGATCGAACGCAATCTAGAGGAACTCGCCGAAGTGGTCGTCCGCCAAGGGTGCGACTTGGGTCTGGCTAATGACGGCGATGCCGACCGCATTGGTCTGTTTGACGAAAACGGCCGCTTTGTTACCTCTCACGAAATCCTCGCCCTGCTGGTCAAGTACCTGCACAAAGAACAGGGGCTAAAGGGAGATGTGATCAAGACGTTTTCTACCACCCACTTGCTCGATAAAATGGGTCAGGCCTACGGGCTGCGCGTCGAGACCACTCCTATTGGCTTTAAGCACATTGCCAAAGAAATGGTGCGGCGCGACGTGCTCGTAGGCGGCGAAGAGTCGGGGGGTATTGCCGTTAAAGGCCACATCCCCGAGCGCGACGGCATCTACATTGGCCTGCTGATTGCCGAGCTGCTGGTGCGTCGCGGCAAAAAGCTTTCAGAGCTTGTGCAGGAGCTCTACGAGGAGTTTGGGCCGCATTTTACCTATCGCATCGACCTGCATACCACCGAAGCGAAAAAGCAAGCAGCGCTGCAGCGACTTCGGGAAAGTGGCGGTCTGCAAGAAGTGGCTGGCGACGCTGTACGCGAGGTGCAAACGCTCGATGGCTTCAAGCACCTCACCGACCGCGGCTGGGTGCTGGTGCGGCCTTCGGGCACAGAGCCTCTACTGCGCGTCTACTCCGAAGCACCTTCGCCGGAACTCGCCGAGGCGTACGTGCACAGCGTTGTCGAGCAACTGGGTTTTGCTGAAGTAGCGGCACCCTAAAGCAGCTCTACAAGCGCACGCAAGCCCTCTCTACACCGCGTAGAGAGGGCTTTGTTATTGTGGCTTTAGACGTCGCAGGTTCAACACAAAACTTAGCTCCACGCCCCCACCTACTACGTCAACTCCTCCAATCAGCAGTAAGGGATCAGCCCGCCAGACCAGTGCTGGCACGAGGACAGGGTAAGCCGCATAGCGACCACCGCGTTCCTCCCAACGCACGCCTAAAGCGCCCCCCAGTTGCCACCGATCGCTCCTGCGTCCCTTAAAGACCAACAAACGTACGTTAAGCCTCTCGGGCTCGGTGCGCGAACGCTTAAGCACCGCTGCATTGCAACTCACCTCGAGCAGCATTCCCCAAGTTGAACGCACCACACCACTGGTCAGACCAATGGGCGCCTGCTTTAGGTTGCCTGCGTAGCCAATACCTCCTCCCGCAACAGCCACTAGCCCAACAGCGGCTATGCCAGCCAAAGCGGCCGGAAGCAAGGTGGCTTCTTTTTGGTCTTTTTCGTCATCTTTTTGGCTCTTGCCCTTCGGGATTAGCCCCTGGCCACGACGGCTGTCTGTTTCACGGCCCGGCTGCTGCCCACGTACTTTTTCACCGCGCACTGCACGGCTTCGCCCAGTGCGCTGCGACCTACCCCGCACAACCGATCTTTTCCCTGCACCTTCCAGCACAACAACTACGATATCACCCTCCCCCACTTCCACAAACGGGGGTTCCGGATAGGTACGCACCGTTGTCCAGGTCGCTTGACCCTTTCCGCTAGCCGAAAAAGACAGCCCTTCAAGCAGCAGCGTGTCGAGCTGGAGGCCTGCTTGCAGCCATGCCTGCAGCGAATCCCGCCCTTGAGCCCCCAACACCTCTTCTACAGAAAAAGCATGCGTGGCCGAGGTAAACACCTCCGGCCAAGGACCAAGCGCTAGACTATCGAACCGCACTGGCCAACACGCAACCGATCGACCCTGTACCGAAAACCCTAAGCACACCTCTAGCCTTTCCAGCCAAATTTCTTCTGGCAGTTGGGCACGCAGCACCCGACGCCCTTTGTAAAGCCCCCATAGACCCGGGTGCCAAGCCAACGAAAACGCAGCGTAAACCGAGTCGCCCCGTACCAGATAACGATAGCCGAGTAGGAGCGTATCTAAAAACGGTAAAACTTCTACCTGACCCCACACGCCAGGATCACGCGCAAAAATCCGCGCTAGCTCGGCTTCTGAAGCTGGCCAGTTTACCACGCGCAACACCCCCTCCTGCGCCGGTTGCGCCTGCCCCACTTGCCCTAAGACAAACAGTAGACTAAAAAAAAGTGCTCGTCTCATTCCTGAGATACTAATGACCACCCCTGTGGACAGTAGCAAGCTGTTCTACCACCTTGCAAACAAGGGCTACAGGCTATACGACAAGTGGCAAAAACAACGCCACACCATCTTACGCTATCGGCTGTAGATAGCGGCGCCCCCAAGCTTCAATGGCCTGCACTACATCCTCCAGCGCTCGACCTGCTTCGGTCAGGCTGTAGCGCGTGCGCGGCGGCATATGCGAAGTCACCTCTTTGGCAAGTACGCCCACCTCCACTAGCCGCTCTAGCCGCTGCGCTAACGTGGCTGAATTACATCCGCCCACCGCCCGTCCTAGCTCGTTAAACCCTAAGGGCCCCTCAAGCAGCGCGCGAATGATATGCAACGTCCACTTTTCCTGCAGCAACTCAATGGCCGCATACACCGGACAAAAACCCTCTCCCGTCATAACCTCAGGTTAAGATTTTGTTACACAATTTACAAACTAAAGCACTTGACTTTTTAAAGCAATTAAGCTTTTATTTGTTCAAACAATAAACAAACCCGTAAGTCGCCATGGATACGCTGTTTTGGCTGGGTCGCGTGCTTTTTGGAGGGTACTTTATCCTCATGGGCCTTAACCACTTTATGAAGCTAAGCCAGATGGCCCCGTATGCAGCCTCGAAAAAGGTGCCTGCACCTAAGCTAGCTGTCGTTGTTACCGGGCTGATGTTGCTCTTGGGTGGGCTAGCGGTGCTTACCGGCCTTTATGTTCAGGTGGGGCTCTGGCTGCTTGTGATCTTTCTGGTGGTAGTCACGCCCTGGATGCACAACTTTTGGGCGGTGCAAGATCCCATGCAACGCATGGGTGAGCAGGTGAACTTTTTCAAAAACGTTGGCCTTCTGGGGGCTGTGTTGCTGCTTCTTGCGCTATGGCATTAATCGAAACGTAAAGCTTTATGGAAATGCTTTTGGGGATTACGGGGGCTGGCGGCCATCTGGGTCGTCGGGTAGTGGAAGTGTTGCTAGCATTGGTGCCGGCCCAGCGCATCCGGGCGTTGACGCGCCGGCCAGAAAAGCTTGCCGACTTGGCTGCGCGCGGCGTGTCGGTTGTAGAAGCTGATTTTGCAAAGCCTGAAGCGCTCTCTCGCGCACTAGCGGGCGTTGAACGTCTGTTGCTGATTAGCACCGACGATTTGCGTCCAGGTGCGCGTGTAGCTTTGCACCGGCAGGCTATTGAGGCAGCCCAAAGGGCAGGTGTGCGTTACATCGCCTACACCTCGGCTGTGCGGGCCGATCAGACGCCGGTAGGCTTTATGCGGGATCATGGTGAGACCGAAGCGCTTTTGCGTGAAAGTGGGTTAGCCTGGACGTTTTTGCGCAATAATCTCTATGCCGAGACGCTGCTCATGGTCGCGCCTCAAGCGCTTCAGACAGGCGTGCTGCAGCTTCCAGCAGGCGAAGGTCGGGTAGCGTTCGTTGCCCGTGAAGACTGCGCACGCGTAGCTGCAACCGTCTTGGTAAGCCCAGGCCACGAAGGCCGCATCTACGACGTAACGGGGCCTGAGGCGCTTAGCTATGCCGAAGCCGTTGCTGTGCTTTCGAGGCTAAGTGGTAAGCCGCTGCGCTATGAGGCTGTCACACCAGAAGCCTATCGTCGGGCAATGGCTGCTGCCGGTCTACCCGAAATAGTGATTGAAGCTATGACGTCAATGTACCAGGGCGTAGCGCAGGGGGTGTTTAACCTGGTCACGTCGGTTGTGCAAGAAGTGATGGGACAGCCGCCGCTTACCCTGGAGCAAGCGCTTGAGGCCCATCGGGCCGCGCTTCAGGCTTCTGTTTAAGCTTTTGCCACAAGAAACGTGCATCAGGCCCGACGGTGTGCCCCGTCGGGCTTTTTATCCACGAGGCTATGGAGATTGGCATTTATAGCTTTGGAGAGCGGACGGTTGATCCGGAAACCGGTCAACCCCTCTCAGCGGCGGAACGCATGCGTCGCCTCTTGGAAGAGATCGAACTGGCCGATCAAGTAGGACTGGACGTGTTTGGCGTTGGGGAACATCACCGTCCGGATTATATCGTTTCAGCACCGGCTGTTGTGTTGGCTGCAGCTGCTAGCCGCACGCAACGCATTCGTTTGACCAGTGCGGTCAATGTGTTGAGCTCCGACGATCCCATTCGGGTCTTTCAGCAGTTTGCTACCCTGGATCTGCTCTCCAGTGGACGGGCTGAAATCATGGTGGGTCGCGGATCGTTCATTGAGTCGTTTCCTTTATTTGGCTACGATTTGAGCGACTACGAGGCACTTTTTGAAGAAAAACTCCTGTTGCTGCTCAAGCTACGCGAAGCAGAGCACGTCTTTTGGCCGGGTGGGCGCTTTACCCAACCGATTCCTGGCCTAGGCGTGTACCCGCGTCCGGTGCAACATCCGCTTCCGGTTTGGATTGCTGTAGGCGGTACTCCTGCCTCGGCAGTTCGGGCCGGTAGGTTAGGCTTACCTATGGCACTAGCCATCATTGGCGGCACTCCTGAGCGCTTTGCCCCTTTGGTAGCATTGCACCGGGAAGCTGCACGGCAGGCTGGGCATGCACCGCCACGTTTGAGCATCAATGCCCATGGCTTTTTGGCTCCAACCTCACAAGAAGCCATAGAAACGGCCTTTCCTGCCCACAAACTTCAGATGGATCGTATTGGACGCGAGCGCGGCTGGCCGCCGATGACGCGAGCACAGTTTGAATTTGCTTGCCGTCTACAAGGGGCCTATTTTGTGGGCAGTCCGCAGCAAGTGATCGAAAAAATCTTGTATCAGCATGAGCTTTTTGGGCACGACCGGCTGCTCATTCAGCTTACAGTCGGAACCCTACCCCATCGCAAGGTGCTGCAGGCTATCGAGCTTTTGGGAACGCAGGTAGCACCTGTCGTGCGTCGTGAAATCGCTCGTAGGACGGCACACGCTAGGGTCGATCTCGGTCTTCGCGAAGCGCCAAATTGAGCTTAGGGGCATCGAGTAGGAAGACAGCTACCCGATGATGAGCGCGGTGGTAGATCGTGCCCACGAGATACTGTCCGTTTAGAGAAATGGCGGGCACACCCCAGAGTGCAACGCCGGGACGGGCGAAAGCGCTATGGCCATGGCTGAGCTTATGGAGACCGCTTTCGGGTGTCCAGTAGAACGTCTGCCAGACGCCTTTCTGATCTTGGGCAAGACCTACGATCGTTTCCTCGGCACTGACACGCATGGCTTCGCTTTCCCACCCTCCAAGCGTGCCTAGGTCCTGCATGCCTTGTTCGGCCGTCCAACGAAACGCCCGCTTACGTCCGCGGCTGTCTTGTGCTACACCGACCACAACGGTTCCTTTGGGCGAGACAGCCATCGCTTTGCTCCAGTTTCCCCCAAGCGTGCCTAGGTCTTGCATGCCTTGCTCAGCTGTCCAGCGAAACGCCCTTAGCCGACCATAACGGTCCTCCGCTACCCCAACCACCACCGCACCATCGGCCGAAACCCCAAGCGCTTCACTCTCCAATCCCCCAAGCGTGCCTAGGTCTTGCATGCCTTGCTCAGCTGTCCAGCGAAACGCCCTTGGCCGACCATAGCGGTCCTCCGCTACCCCAACCACCACCGCACCATCGGCCGAAAGCCCTAGCGCTTTGCTACGCAAACCACCCAAGGTACCCAAGTTCTGCACTCCTTCTTGAGCCGTCCAGCGAAACGCACGTGAGCGTCCAGCTTCATCTCGCGCTATGCCTACAATGGTACGGCCATCTACCGAAACGCCGGTAATTTGGTGTACCGATGTGGCTTCCAAGTCTAGCCAATCCAGTGATGGTGTTTGTCCTGCAGCTTCCCCATAAGCTAAAAGCAGCAATCCTGCCAGCTGAAGGGTAAAATGCCATTTCATGGTCATGCCCTGATGGAGTCGCGCGCGTTGCCACGAGCGTTATGCATAGATGGCTTTGAGAAAGTATCGGCCGTAGGGCCAAAACGTTTAGGTTGGGGTGATCCTTTTTTGGGATGTGTCGTTTGGGGAAAGTGTGTACCTTACGGTTCAACGTTGAAACCCATGCCTATGTCGGAGCAGCGCTACTTGGTGGCCGCTCGTAAATACCGGCCTCAGCTTTTTCGCGAGCTGGTGGCGCAGGAGCATGTTACCGAAACGTTGAAAAATGCGCTTCGGTTGGATCGGATTGGACATGCCTATCTGTTCAGCGGTCCACGGGGTGTAGGCAAAACGACAGCTGCTCGCTTGCTGGCCAAGGCTATCAACTGCCAAACGCCACTAGATCAGCGAGAGGATGGCGCTGAACCTTGTCGTCGGTGCGAGGCCTGCTTGGCGTTTGAGGAAGGGCGGAGCCTGAATGTGCTCGAGATTGATGCGGCTTCCAACAACCGCGTCGAAGACGTACGCGAGCTGCGCGAGACGGTTCGCATTCCCCCCCAGGGGGCGCGCAAGAAGGTTTACATCATCGACGAAGTGCACATGCTTTCCAACGCAGCCTTCAACGCCCTGCTCAAAACGCTTGAAGAGCCGCCACCGCATGTGCTGTTTATTTTTGCCACGACAGAGCCGCACAAGGTGCTGCCCACCATTCTTTCGCGCTGTCAGCGTTTTGACTTTCGGCGCATCCCGGTAGAAAACATTGTGGCGCGTTTGCGCGAAGTCTGCGCTGCCGAAGGAGTTGAGGCCGACGACGAGTCCCTTATGCTGCTGGCCCGCAAAGGCGACGGGGCGCTGCGCGATGCGCTTTCGGCCTTTGACCAGGCTGTTTCGCTGTGTGGTACTAGGCTACGCTATGCCGAACTGGCCCAAGCGCTGGGCGTAGTGGACATCGATTTGTATTTTCAGGTGACTGAGCACGTGCGCACGGGAAATGGGGCTGGCATGTTGCAGCTCGTCGAGCGCGTGGTAGGGGCAGGTTACGACCTACAAGAGTTTGTTATTGGCCTGGCCGAGCATGTGCGCAACCTGCTTGTGGCCCGCACCTTGCCCGACCTTTCGCTCATTGAGGCTGGGGAGGCCACACGCCGGCGTTATGCGCAGGTTGCTGAGGCATTCACCGAAGCCGATCTGTTGCGGATGCTGGGACTGTTAGCTGAAGCTGAAACAGCCCTAAAGCAAAGTGCGCATCCTCGGTTGCGCCTGGAGCTTACGCTACTGCGCTTAGCCAGCTTGCCGCATGCAGTTGACCTGCGGCGCGTTCTGGAGCAGCTGGACCGGCTGGCCCAAAGTGCGCCAGAAGCACCGGCTGCTGCCTCGTCTTCTGCTGCGGCTGATCCTTCTAGAGGGCGCACTGCTGGGCTTTCCCGCCTGTCTACGCCTACGGGCTCCACTACCCCACAGCCTGCTGCCCCAGGCAGCAACTTAGGCAGCGGACCGTTTGGGCCGCCTGCACTCCAAGTTCGCCCTTCGGAAAAGCCTGGCGACAGTTTGGCACAGGCAACCCAGAGTGCAGCAGCGCTCATGGTTGCCGAAGCGCCAGAGGCGTCCTTTGAAACCCTTGTTTCTAGATGGGCCGATGTTGTGCAGCAAATAAAGCAGGTACGTATTCATGTGGGGTTGTTGTTGGAAGAATCGCGTCCGCTTCGGCTGATGCACGACACGCTCGAGCTTGCTGTGCCTGGTGAACATGCCGAACGGCTGCTGCGCAACCAGGAAACCTTTTTGATTACACAGCTCCATGCTCATCTTTCAGAGGCCATCTCCATCCGCCGCATTCGTTTTGTCGTCCAAGATCGCTCGGTAGCCGCAACCTCAGCGGCCCTGCCGGAGGAGCCTGAAGATCCTTTGGAGCTTCTAAGGCGTTTGCAGCAACAAGTACCGGCGCTTCAGCAACTCATCGATCGTTTTGGCTGTGAGCCGCTTTGGCAAGGAAACTGAACCCTGCAGCAAGCTAAGCGTTCACTTTTTGCGTACAGGACAAGCGAGGCGTTTTATGGCTGAAGCATTCAACCTTGGGGAAGTTTTTAGCAAATTCCTGGAAGTGCAGCGTCGCTTAAGCGAAGTGCAGCAAGCGCTAAGCACCAAGACCGTTGCGGTCGAAGCGGGTGGTGGTATGGTGCGGGTAACAGCGAATGGGCTGCAGCGCATCACGCGCATCCAGGTCGATCCTGAAGCCTTCCGTACCGAAGACCAGGAAGTGCTGGAGGACCTGATTGCAGCGGGCGTCAATAAAGCCCTAGAAGAGGCCGCCCGCATGGCCCAGGAAGAAATGCAAAAAACCATCGGAGCTTTACTACCACCCGGATTGCCTTTGGACCTGAGTTTACTAGGGCGATGAGTTTTACGTCGGCATCGGTTGAAGCCCTGGTGGAGCAGCTCACCCGGCTGCCTACCATCGGGCGCAAAACGGCCCAACGGCTGGCGGCCTATATCCTCAAAATGTCGCGTGAAGAAGTGGAGGCCCTAGCGCAAGCGTTGCTGGCGGTCAAAGACCGCGTGCGCACGTGCGCCATTTGTTACAACGTGACCGACGAAGAAGTCTGCAGCATCTGCCGTTCAGCACGCCGTGACCACACCACCATCTGCGTGGTCGAAGAACCCAGCGACGTGATGGCGCTTGAACGCACTGGCGAGTACCGTGGCGTATATCACGTGCTGGGAGGGGTCATTTCGCCCTTAGACGGTATTGGCCCAGATGATCTGCGCGTGCGTGAGTTGGTGGCCCGCGTTGCCCCCAGCGCTGACGATGCGGCTCGTGCAGCCCTGTATCCTGAAGGTCGCCTTCCCCAGGTGCAAGAGGTTATCCTAGCCCTGAATCCCAATGTTGAAGGCGATACGACAGCTTACTACTTATCGCAGCTCCTCAAACCGTTGGGCGTGCGTGTAACCCGCATTGCCCGAGGCTTACCCATCGGCGGTGATTTAGAATATGCCGACGAGGCAACGCTTTCCCGGGCATTGGAAGGGCGGCTGGTCCTGTAGCCACTGCCTTTATGTAAAGCCTTATCGAACTGCGCAGAAGCTTTCCACAATGCGGTTATCTTGCCGTATCTTTGGGCCGATTCGGGATGCCAAGTGAGGCTGTTGCTACTGCACGCCATTTTGCCCGACCTGCTATGCGTCTGACCATTATTGGAGCCGGAGCGATCGGCTCGTCGATTGCTTCCTTTTTGGTAAATCATCCTCAAGTAACCCAAGTGCAGGTGTGCGACGCGCGCGCACGCAACCTGCAGCTGCTGCACGACCGTTTGCAAACCAGCAAGTTGCGCTCGTTCCAGATTGATGCCCGTGACTACGGTGTGCTGGAGCCGATCCTGCAGGGGAGCCAAGTGGTCATTAGCGCAGCGCCTCCCCAGCTGAACCCGTCACTGGCCCAGCTTTGTCTAAGGCTAGGGGTTCATTTTTGTGATATGGGCGGTAACGATCAGATCGTACGCCAGGAGTTGGCCCTGCACGATCAGGCTGTCAAACGTGCTGTCTGGATTGTTCCCAGCTGTGGACTGGCGCCTGGCCTAGTCAACATCTTGTGCCTGCATGGCTTAGAGCAGTTCGACGAAGTAGAAGCGGCCTACCTACGCGTAGGCGATGTGCCGCTCAACCCTCAGCCGTTTAACTTTCGCATCTCTTGGTCAGCCGAAAAGGTGATCGAGGATTATACCAACCCGGTTCAGCTGATTCGTGACGGGCAGCTGCACGTCGAGGCACCGCTTACCGGCCTAGAACGCATTCGTTTCGAGGAGCCGTTTGGGGAAATGGAAGCTTTTTACACCGCGGGCGGACTCTCTACATTGGCTGAGCAACTGGCTGGGAAAGTACGCGTGCTTGATTACAAAAGCATTCGCTGGCCTTGCCATGCCAGTCAGATGCGGTTTGTGCTAGAGTTAGGGTTTGGCGAGCCGCGCAATATTGACGTACGCACACACTTAACCTATCGCGACGTGCTTGTTCGGCGCATGCGACAGCGGCTAGGGGGCCATTATGAAGACGCGGTGCTGCTTCGCGTGGCCATCCACGGCAAACGGCAGGGCAAGCCGCATACGCTGCTTTATGAGATGGTCGATCGCTACGACCAGACGCAGCAGCTCAGTGCCATGAAGCGTTGTACCAGCCTGCCCACGGCTTTAGTAGCGCTGATGATCGCTTCGGGAGAGGTCCGAGGAGGTGGTGCCCTACCTCCAGAGCAGGTCGTGCCTCGCCAGCGTTTTTATCAGCTTTTGATCGAGCAAGGCTTACCCCTCACGCACCGTTGGTTCGAGGGTTACGTGGACGTTACCCACCCCGAGCCTACCCAAGCCGCATCTGTAACCAATAAAACCGCAGCAACCCGTACCAAGACACCATCGGCCTCTTCCCAATAGAATACATACGCTTTGTTAAAGACTGCCGTAGGCGCGCAGGGTTGTGCCGTTGAGTGCAGCCGCATGTGGTGAACACAGCCAAAGGCACAGCTCTACAAGCTGATCGGCTGCAATGCCTGTGGTGGGTTTTTCTTCGCCGTAATGAATGACCGAGGGGGCAATGGCATGCACGGTAATGCCCTGAGATCCCAGCTCAGCGCCAAGCGCCTCAACCAAGCGCACCAATCCGCCTTTGGCTGCCGAGTAAGCTGCCTGGCGTGCCCGTCCGCGGTCAACGCCTTGCATGGCCGCAAAAGCAATTAGGCGTCCCCCTTGCCCTTGCATGAGGCGCGCAGCCTCCCGAAAGCATAAAAACGTTGAGGTCAGATTCGCCCCTAGCAGCGCATGCCATTCATTTAGCGTAAGCTCTCGTAGCGGCCGCTCGGCCCAGGCGCCTACGGCATGGATGAGCACATTGACTTGGCCAAACCGATCCTGAATTTGGTCAAAGCAAGCGACAACTTGGGCCTCGTGGGTCAGGTCGGCATAGAAGACCGCCCCTTCAGCTTGCTCTGGTAGCTGAAACCGACGGGCTTGTTCGGCAGAATGCACTACGGCGGCCAATCGTGCGCCTTCCCGGGCAAAACGGTGCAGCACGCGTTGTCCCAGACGCCCCGCTGCACCGGTCACCACAACCACCTTACCCGCTATGTGCTCGTTCATAACTTGAGGTTGGATTCAAGCAGCAGCTTCCTTGCAAGGTCAAATGCAATCAACGTACAGATTAGAAAATATACACTAAAAGCGCGCCTGCATCGCAGGGAGCAAACGTGTCCAACTAGGCAAAAGCTCTGGCAGCTAAAAGTTCAAGCGGCCTGGCGGGCGCGGTGCCGATCCAGCACTTCCTGGTAAACACGCAGGTAATCCTCTACCATGCGCTCGCGGCTAAAGCGAGATGCCACGTAGGCCCGAATCTGTGCCCGGTCAAGCTGTCCTAGGCGCGGCAGGGCTTCTACAGCCTCCGCTACGGTCTGCACCAGCACGCCCGTTTGACCATCGCGCACAATTTCAGGCATGGCACCACGCGGCCGTGCCAGCACGGGGGTGCCGCAAGCCATCGCTTCGACCACGCTAAGGCCAAACGGCTCGTTGAAGTTAATAAGGTGCACCAATGCATAGGCCCCGCCTAAAAGCACATCCCGCTCTTGAGGCCCTACAGGGCCCAGATATTGGATTTGTTGGCCATCGATAAAAGGAGCTACTTCCTGCGCAAAATAGGCCCGATCTTGAATAATGCCGGCGATTTTGAGCGGCATTCCGCTTTGGAGTGCCACCTCGATGGCCTCACGCGTGCCTTTGTCGGGATGAATCCGTCCCAAAAATAACAGATAGGTACCTGGTTCAGTACGCAACGTAAAAGCCTCCAGGTCGATACCATGATAGACGGTTGCTACATAGTCCAAATCGGGATGTCGATCGGCATGGCTGATCGCAACGTAATAGGTCTGGCCGTTGTATTTGCGATAAACGGGCAGAATGCGCTCCGAAGAAAATCCATGAATTGTGGTAAGCACAGGTGTACGTACCAGACCGCTATAGGTGAGCGGCAGAAAGTCGAAGTGGTTATGGATGAGATCAAATGCCTCAGCGCGTTCAAAGACTTCACTGATATGGAGGCATTCCCAAACTTTGACATCTAGGGTGGGATCCTCTTCATAGGGGCGGGGGCAAACAGCAATCAAACGGGCGCGCGTTTGCGCATCGGCCGTTGCAAAAAGCGTCACATCGAGCCCGCGTTCGACTAGTCCTTCAGTAAGCAGCCATACCACTTGCTCCCAGGGTCCGTAATGCCGAGGCGGTACGCGCCAGGCAATCGGTGCCAGCATCGCAATCCGCATCGTGCTTCCTATGATTTAGGCGTTGTTGCTTCTGTCGTGGTCATGCGCATGAGGGCCTCAAGCAAGGCGTCAAAAGAAACGCGTGCTCCGAAGATTCGGCTGTCGGCAGCAGCATAAGGAATGATCAGGTCCGGACCCCATCGGTAGTTAGCACAAGCAAACAGCACATTGTCGACGCCCAGGAGTGGGTCACCTACTTTTTCCTGATCTCCTGTAGGCCGCATGAGCGGCTCTAGGCGGGCTACAACAGGATCAGGCCGGTTGAAATCCAGCAGCGCTGCGGCTAAGTCGTACTCGCGATGCCCCTCCCAGTCGAGATGCCCTTGGTGGTAAATCATTAAGAAGCGCCGCTTGTCCAAAGCGATGGGGGGACCACCAGCACCGATCCAGGAAAGTGCGAACTCGCGATAGCGGTAGCTCGCCATAAACAGGCCGCGACTGCGGAAGGGGCCTTCGGGCCGGTCGGCTTCGGCCAGGTGAATGGCCATAGGATGTGGCCCGTAAAGCGGTCGGTGCAGGAGTAGCCACTGGCCATCGACCGGTTCAGGCAGCAAAGCAGCATTTTTATTGTCTACTGCGTTGACATCACCTGGGATGGGCCCGTGAAGCTCCCAGTGGATAAAATCTTTTGTCGTGGCCAAACAAATATGCACACGCCCCAAAAACGACGGGAAGCGCGGGTTTTCGGTGGTATAGCCTGTGTAAAAAAGGTAGTAGGTGTCGCCTACGCGGGTGCATCGGGCATCTTCGGCACCGAGGTCTTGGAAGACGGCATCGGGGCGGATGATAGGCTCGGGCCAACGCTGCACAAGCTCCAGGGTGGGCGTCAGTACAGCCAATCCGAGTGACGATGGGGCATGGCCTCGAGGCAGCCCTTCGGCCCCCTGTGCCCGGTAAATCATAACGCAGGCCCCCCCTGCTTGGCGCAATCGCTCGCGCTGCGCCGCACTCAGCTCCCAGGCGTGCATCAGCTGTTCAAGCTCTGGGCCAGCTTCAACGAGCACAGCTGCTGGATTGAGCACTACGCGCGATTCCCAAGGATGCTGCGGTAAAGGCTCCAGCACGGGTTGTCCCCCATGCAACCGCTCAACAGTCACCGGTACAGGTTGGGCCAGGGTACGCATTGCTGCTTGCCCCCCTTGGGTAGACAGCATGTACACCCGTGGCATAGACCAGCTGCGCCGCTGCTCTTCCAGCACAAAGTCGACCACGTCTCGCAGCGGCGCTGCGGCATGTCCTACCATTTTATTGGCGGCACTATAGTAGACGTGCAAGCGGTCTTCGATCACTACAGCACCTCCGGGGGAAACTCCTTCACGCTCAAACGGCAATTCGGGTTCAAGTAGAGGCACGCGCGTACGTGCAATTGTGCGCTGCGGATCGTCAAGGTCGAGCAAGGCAGCCCCTGCCCGATAGGTGTACGTTTCGTCTACACCGCAGTAGAGAAGCAACCAGCCTTCAGGTGTTTCCAGGGGCGGTGCACCGGCAACGATTTTTTGACGTTCCCATAGGCGTGCAGGGCGCAAAACCACATGCTCGTCGATATCGGCCAGGTGTTCAGTCCAAACATACACCGCATATTGCAGCAGCTGCTCCCAGTCCTGAAAGTAAACGATTTGAATATCGGGTTCGATATGATGTAGCAAGGCAATCTTTCCGCCAAGGCGGCGTGGGAACAGCACAGCGCCTTTGCTGTGCCCTGGAGGTCCTATGATGCCGTGTTTTTCTAAACGTTCAAAGTCTATGGTCGAGGCCATGCCGATGTGCACGCCGTCTTCAGCTCCAGGGCCTAGGGTGCTGCGTACGGTGTACGTAATCCAGTAGCGCCCTTCTAGAAAGGTAACGCGTGGCTCTTCCAGACCGTAACGGTCAGATGCTTCGCTAGGCTCCAAAAGAGGCACTTCGCGCCAGGTAAAATGCAGTCCGTCGGTGCTGGTGGCATAGCCCAGCACCGATGGGGTAAAGTCATAAGCCAGCAGGTTGTTTTGGGCGTTCGGCAGTGGGGAATGCCGGTAGCCTGCGGTAACCGCTTGGAAGACCAGATGCACGCGGGTACCGTCGTACCAAGCGCTGGGGTTAAAGACAGCTCCTGAAGCCCAGGGTAGCTCCGGACGGGGGCTCAGGATAGGATGAGCTGTGCGTTGCAAAAGCGCCATGAGTGCAGTCTGAATAGATACAGACACCGGCCAGCCATCGCCTTAAGCCCTTTGCAGGTTCCGCCCACAAGCCGCATCTGGTGCGTTTTTACAAGGTGGTTGCACTAAAAAGGGGCTAGGTCTTTTGGCCTAGCCCCATGGTGCCAACCAACCCTGGCTTGGGGTCTTAGTAGGTCAAGCCATAGCCGTAGGGGAAGAGCGGTTCATAGGGCTCGTCACCCACATTGATTGGGATTTGATGCATGCTGCGTGGCCAGCTAAACGACAACTTGCCCGTAGGCGCATAATCGCCAAAAAGCACGTCGGCCACGCCGTCGCCTTCGGTGCCAGGTAGCCAAGCTGCCACAAACGCATCGGCCAACTCAAGCACGTCGTTAATAATCATGGGCCGACCAGAGATCAGCACAACCACGACAGGCACACCAGCTGCTTTAAGCCGACGCACGACAGCTACGTCGTCCGGATCCAGCGACAGGTCGGAGCGGTCGCCGAGAAATTCGGCATACGGGCGCTCTCCAATGACCGCAATCGCTACACTAGCCCCTTGTGCCCCACTGCCGTCTTCAGTATATGTGACCTGGGTGCCTGGGGCGACGGCTTTTCGGATTGCTTCCAGAATGGTTGTGCCTTCGGTGATGCGCCCGCTGCCACCCTGCCAGTCGATTGTCCAGCCGCCACACTGGTAGCCCAAGTTGTCGGCGTGGAGTCCAGCCACATGAATACGAGGCAAGTTTTTGGCCAGGGGCAGGGTGCGGTTTTCGTTTTTCAACAAAACGAGCGATTTACGCACGGCCTCCCGGGCTAGCGCCCGATGCTCGGCCGAGCCAAACTGAGCCCAAAGGCTACGATCAGCAAAAACAGCCCGCTCGCCGTCCATCAGTCCCATAGCATACTTAACCCGCAAAATGCGCAGCACGGCATCGTCAATGCGTTCCATAGGCACCCGTCCCTCTTCGACGAGTTCTTTCAACAAGCGAAAGAACTCCCGGTAGCGGGTGGGCACCATGGCCATATCGATACCGGCATTGATCGAAAGCTCAATAGCGGTTTTGTAGTCTGGGTGGACCTGATCGATCGCATTGTAGTCGGAAATGACAATGCCTTCGAAGCCTAGTTCATTTTTCAGCACCTCGGTGAGCATGTACCGGTGGCCCGTCATTTTAACGCCATTCCAGCTATTATAGGACACCATAATAGCGCCTACGCCCGCGCGAATGGCGTCAAGGTAAGGACGTACGTGGAGCTGCCGAAACGTTGCTTCGTCCAGCCGCGTGTCGCCTTGGTCCAATAGTGCCCCTTGAGGGCCACCGGTACCGAAGGTAGTGCCGCCATCGCCTGCAAAATGCTTAGCGGTTGCCAGCACCGCCAAGGGGTTACGCAGACCCCCATGTTGCAACCCACGTACAGCAGCAGCACCCAGCTCGGCGACAAGTTCTGGATTTTCCGAAAAGCTTTCGTAGGTGCGTCCCCAGCGCTCGTCACGGGCCACCGCAATGCAGGGTGCAAAATTCCAATGAATGCCTGTAGCACGCATTTCGATAGCCGTGATGCGATGCACTTCTTCGACAAGCTTCGGATCGCGCGTGCAACCCAGGCCAATATTGTGTGGGAAAATCACCGCACCTTCGACGTTGCTGTGGCCATGCACAGCATCGATGCCGTAAAGCAACGGAATGCCTAAGCGCGTGCGCAGGGCAATAGCTTGCAGGCTGTCGTAAACTTCTGTCCAAGCTTGGAGACTGTTCCCTGCAGCAGGATCAGAGTTTCCTCCGCTGAGAATAGAACCCAGGTAATAGGTCTGAATGTCTGCCGGCTCCTGCAAAAATGCCTGCTCGGCCTGAATCATCTGGCCGATTTTTTCTTCTAAGGTCATTTGAGCCAGGAGCGCTCGCGCTTGCGTATCGTAATGAGAAAGCGGCGCAAACGTCGTGTCGGATGCAGGCGGCGTTGCTTGCCGACAGGCGGCCGCCAAAAGTATAAGCATAAGATAGCTTAGGAAGTGTAGACGCATCATTGCCGTTTAGGGTTAGGTGAGCAGGGACGCCCGAGGGGTATCCATCCAGCTGGCCTCCCTACACAAACCATCTGGCTGGCAAGGATAAGCTCCTCAAATGATTTTATTAAATACATGCTTTCGGTGCAAGATCAACTGCCTTGCGCATCGCAGCCTTTGCAAGGTTTTTTAGTGGGCGACGGTTCACTACCTGGCAGTGGCAGGCCACGCTGTCGCATTTTGCGTAGCAATTCCTGCCAGCGTTGCTCCAGCATCGCTGGATTGGGTGAGGTCGCAACAGCCGTGGCCTCCCAAAGTTGCTGCAAAGCTTGCCACACAGCCTCGTGCCGAGGATCAGCCAATCGCCACTGCTGCACCCGCTGTTGCAGCTTGTCAGGGGCCTCGCCTGCCAAACAGTCCACCAGGTTTTGCCAGCTAAGCGGCCTTTCCACTACAGCTTATCGGTTAGCCTTACACCTAAAGAGACACAACAGCTGCTACCCTGCCCTACTGGACCTGAAAGCGGGCCAGCTGTATGCGCAGAAATTTTACGGCTTCGGCCAGCTGGTTGCTGACGGTTTTAGGCGAAACTCCCATGATTTTTGCGATCTCGGCATACGTAAACCCATGCTCCCGATGTAAGAGAAAGGTCAAACGTCGCCGCTCAGGCAAACTAGCAATGGCCTGTTGAAGGGCCTGGTAGAACTCCTGCGCCTGAAGCGCCTCGTCAGGTACCGTAGGGGCTGTAGGTTCAGTTGCCAAAGGAACCGCTTCCCATGAAACTTGATAGCGCTGGATCAGCGCTCGACGCCGCCGGTAGTTTAAGGCTTCGTTACGAACGGCTTGGTAAAGATACAGCCGCAGCGAATAGGTTGGCTGCCAGAGATGGCGGCGTTCCCAAATGCGCAAGAAAACTTCCTGTACGACCTCATGCGCGGCCTCTTCTTCGTCCAACATACTAAGCGCAAAGCGGCAAAGCGCACTGTAGTAGCAGCGAAACATGCAGGCATAGGCTTCACCATCTCCCTGCCGAATGCGCCGAATCCATTCCCGCTCACGCGCACTTAACAGCGATAGGGAAGATTTTATTGACAAAGCTTCGACAGACATGGATTTTAAAAATTTTGAATCGCTTTATTTCATATCAATAAATTCAACGTCCTTCTCGCTTCATGTGGGGTTCAAATGTATTATGTTCTACAACAATAAGCAATCCCTTTTCTTGTCTCCTTGGCTCAATGTAGAGATGCATCAACTGAATCAGTTCAATTATCTAAAAAATTGCACAATGTGGAAACCGTTCATTTTAGCGTTCTAAACGTCGTGTAGTGAACAAAGCGATTGTCAGCCTGTTTATCGCGACTGGTTTTTTCCCTATAGGGAAGTGTGCGATATGTTCTACGTGCCTGAGGTGTTACGCCGCTACCAGCCGATCGTGGATGATTGGGAAGCATTTGTGGATGCCTTGCACCGACCGCTTCCGGTGTGTGCGTGGACGAACACGTTGCGCCTAACGCCTGCACAGCTTGCGGTTGAGCTTGAGGCAGAAGGCCTGCGGCCGGTACCGCTTCGCTGGCGCTCTGATGCCTTCCGTCTGGCGCCTGAAGCAGCGCCGGGCAACTGCCTAGCGTACGTCTTGGGACACTTTCATGTCCAGGAAGAAGTATCGCTTTTGCCTGTTCTGTTGCTGGATCCCCAGCCTGGAGAGCGTGTACTGGACTTATGCGCTGCACCTGGGGGAAAAACAGCCCAGATTGCGGTGCGCATGGAAAACCGAGGCACGGTGGTCGCTAACGACCGCCATCCGTTGCGGCTGCGGCAGCTTTCCGGAACCATCGAGCGGCTGGGTTTACTCAACGTTAGCACGACGCTGCACGATGGGGCTACTTTTCCTTTAGAAAGTGGTCCGTTTGACCGAGTCCTGGTCGACGTGCCTTGCTCCTGCGAAGGGAATTATCGTAAGGATCCAACGGTAGCGGACGGCTTTGCCGGCAGTCCAGAGCTCTGCGCTCAGCAACAGGCACTGCTGCATCGGGCCGTGGCGTTATGTCGTCCTGGCGGTCGCATTGTGTATGCCACGTGCACTTTTGCACCTGAAGAAAACGAACAGGTGGTTGATGCCGTGCTGCGCGACTGGGGAGATCGGCTTCGGGTAGTGCCAGTCCGTGTGGAAGGTTTTCGCGTTGCGGAAGGGATAACAGAATGGAACGGCAGACGCTACCATCCATCGCTTCAACACGCGCTGCGCGTCTGGCCGCACTTAAACGATACTGGAGGATTTTTTGTGGTGGTGCTGGAGCGTATCGCCTGAAGGCTTATGTCAAAACCCATTGTTTCTCCTGCATTGGCCCGCGCTGTTGCGATCGTCGATCCAAAGCCGCAGCTTGAATATCTAGAAGCGCGCTTTGGCATCCCGCCGGATACGTTTGCCGGTTATGTGGTAGTGCGCCCAGGACGGAAAAAACTGTATTTAGTTACCCCCGACCATCAGCCACCGAGCCATCCGCGTCCGCGCACGATTGGGCTACCATTTTTGCGCATTTATGGACAAATCCCCAAGCTATCTATGGCTGCAGCTCTCCAATTTGGACATGCGGCTACGCGCAATATCATTGAGGCTGAAGTGGCACAGGCGGAAGCCTTTTTGACCCGTCGCGACTTTTGGGCCCGCCCAGAGCAGCTCGATCGGTGTACTGGGCGGGGCTATGTCCTTGTGCGCTATCGTGGTCAGACGCTGGGTGTAGGGTTTCTTTTTCCGGAAGCTGAGGGCGGGCGCGTAGAAAGCCTGGTGCCTAAAGCCTGGGCCCGGGACCCTGGTACGTTTAAGCTGCGGTTGTAAGGGCACGACCCTGCAGGGCTTGCTGGACCTGGGTTGCGGCTCGGTAGCCGCTCTGCAACGCGCCGGCCACTGTAGCAGCTTCATCCTCGTCGGTCGCCTCCCCTGCAAGAAAGAGGGTGTGATGCACTGGACGGCTCAGCATCGCACGGGCCCCTAATCCTCCTGGACGCACAAAGCTATAGGCTCCTCCGGCAAACGGGTCACGTTGCCAATTGTACCCTCGTGCAGTAACCAGATAGCGCCAGGGATCCCGTAGGCCATACAGACGGCCGATGGTATGCAAGGCTTCTGCAATGATTTCTTCCATAGACAGCTCAGCCAATCGCTGTGCTGCGGGCCCTCCGGCCCAGGCCATCAAGATGGGCAGTCGCAAGGGGGCTGGTTGCCAGATGGTGGTAAATGGTTCGTCTGGCGCGTGTACAAAGCTTAGCTCTCGAAATAAAGGCTTTTGCTCCCAAAACAACTCACGGAAACAAAGCGTCACGCGCACGGCAGCACCCATGCCCAGCTGCTGCAAAGCCGTCCTCCAGGCCGAAGGCAGCGCTGGTTCCAAGTGCAGCGCTGCCGGCCCTTCGCCCTGTAGGAGAGGGAGTGGGACAGTAAGCACTAGTGCCCGGGCCTCAAAGCGCCGCAGCTTACCCAGCTGGAGGGCATGAACAATCACGTGACCTGGCTCCCAGTGCACCTCAGTCACACGGGTTTGGAGCATGCAGGCTGCTGAGGCTGCCACCCTACGGTAAAGCCAACGTGCTAGGCGACCATAGCCGCCTAATGGACGAAACTGGGGATAATCGAAGGCTTCGCCGTCCCGCAAGCGCCACATAGCAGCCAGTGCCTGGAGGCTGAGTTGCCCTGGATCGGCAGCTTCAAAGCCTTCGGCGATAATACGTGCCAGCGCGCGTGTGGAAGGGGGCAGCGCGTCTGTCAGCACGCGCTGCCAAAAAGCAGCTACGGCTTCATCAGAAGCCTCTGCAGGAGGTAGTTGGCGAAGAAATGGCTGCAGCGTTTCCAGAAAATGAACAACCGATAGCTGGCCTTCAAGCCACACAGCGTGCGCTTCTGGAACGCGCAGCAAGGGAATACCTGCCTGCTGCATCAAGCGCAGCGTTACCTCAGGACGGCCATGAACGAACTCTGCCCCCAGTTCAATGGGGACAGGCAGCGTCGCGTCCGCATAGGTATACACCCGACCCCCGATGCGCTCGCGGGCCTCCAGGAGCAATAGGCGCAGTCCTGTCCTTCCTAAGGCCTCGGCAGCCGCAAGGCCAGCCATCCCTGCGCCCACCACAATTACATCCCAGGCTGGTTTGCGACGCATAACGCCCTGTTAGTGCTCGTTCATGCCCCGCAAGAGTTTTTCGACCTCTTCCTTATGACGGGTTTCATCGCTGATAATCTCATCCAGATCGTTGGCCAATCCGTAGTCGCCAAAAGCCTCAGCCTGCTGGCGACGCTGCACATAGCGTGCGATGGTCTCGGTCTCAGCCCGTAGCACTTCCTCTAGCATAGCTCGGTTGGTTTCTTGCAGCGTCACCTGGGCCGGCTTAGTGGTGGGGATCCCTCCTAGGGCCGTGATTTTATTGGCCAAAAACTGGGCATGGCGTAGCTCTTCAGGAATTTCGGCTTCGAAGAACTGCTTGAGCAGCGGCCGGTGGATGCCGCTTGTCATGGCCGCATAGGTCGCATACATCAGCACTGCCTGGTATTCATGAGCCAGGTCTTCGTTGAGCCCCCGAATAAGCTGCTCGCGGGTAACTTCTTTGACTTTCGTTTCCATAAGTTTGCTTTCTGTTTAGGTACCACCTGCTTTATGGTATGCCTGTGGGCGTGTAAGGTTTGCAGTCGGGCTGTGACAGTCCTGGAAAGATTACAGGCCCTGGAATTCAGCCCATACGGGAGCGTGGTCCGAGGGTTTAGGGCCTTTACGCTCTTCTCGATGCACACCGGCAGCCGTGCAAAGCGCAGCTAGCGGAGGCGTAGCCAGCAGGTGGTCGATGCGCAAACCGTCACCTTTAGGAAAAGCCAGGCCACGATAGTCCCACCAGGTATAAGGTCCTGGGCCTTCGTAGTGTTGGCGAATGAGATCGACTAGCCCCCAGTCCAGCAAACGACGAAAAGCTTTTCGAACGTCCTCATGGAAGAGCACCGAGTCGGCCCAGGCCTCGGGAAAAGCAACATCACGGGCTTCGGGCGCTACGTTGAAGTCGCCAGCCAGGAGCCATAGCGCCTCTGAGCTCGCCTGCATGGCCAGGTAAGCGCAAAGCCGATCAAGCCAGGCCAGTTTGTAATGCCAAGCTTCGGAGCCTACGCTACCACCATTGGGGACGTAGACGCTGCACACCACAAGCTGCTTCCCACAACGGGCCTGAAGAAAACGGGCTTCGCTTTCACCATTAAGCCCACGGCGCACCTCGCTCAGCGGCAGCCGACTCAAAATAGCCACACCGTTATAGGTTTTTTGGCCGAAGAGGGCCAGCTCGTAGCCTCGCTCGCGGAATGGATCTTCGGGGAAGTCGTCATCGATCACTTTGGTCTCTTGCAAGCAGACCACATCAGGCTGCGTGCGGTCTATCCAGGACAGCACCCGTTCCAGTCGGGCCCGTATGGAATTCACATTCCAGGTAGCGACCCTCATATTGCGGTGCAGGATTGGGTGGAAGTTTCGGGTTGGCCATACCAGCTCCGCAGTCCACGCTGCGCGGCTTCGCAAGCCGCGGCTTCCGCACGTTTTAGATCGGTAAAGACGCCAAACAGGGCTGCTCCAGAGCCTGAAAGTGCGCCATAAACGGCACCTGCCTCCAGGAGCCAACATTTCAGAGCTTGCAGTTCAGGATAACGGCTGAACACAGGCAGCTCAAAATCATTGATCAGCTCGCGCTGCCAGCGTTCAGGATCATTTGACCGCACCACTTCGACCAGTGGAGGGCTGGGGCGTTCTCGAGGCTGCACTAGCCGGTAGGCTTCGGCTGTAGCCACTTGCAGGGAAGGGACCACCACCACCAAGTAGTAAGGAAAGTGGAAATCCGGGAGTGGATGCAGCACTTCGCCACGCCCTGTAGCCAAAGCAACTGGCTGAGGCCACAAAAAAAATGGTACATCTGAGCCCAAAGAGGCAGCAAGACGCTGCAAGGCTTCCGACCCGAGACGCACCCCCCAGAGACGACTAAGAACCCGTAGCGTGGCAGCAGCATCGCTAGAGCCGCTGCCTAGCCCAGCGCCATAAGGCACATACTTTTCCAGGTGCAACCGTCCCCAAGGCCGGCGTTGCAACCATTCGGCCAAGCCGTAGGCAGCGCGCACGCACAGGTTTCGGGCATCGGTTGGAAGCAAAGGATCCGAACACGTAAACGCAAAGGACGTATCGGGGGCTGCGTGGACCTGGTCGCCCCAAGGAATACGCAATAAGACCGTCTCAATGTCATGGTAGCCATCCGAACGCCGCCGGAGCACACGCAAGCCCAGGTTGATTTTTGCCTGAGCTACTTCCGTCAGTACTGCCTTTGAGGTTGGCTCCTGCACGTTGCAAAACGACACAACTTTATCGTAGCTTTGTTCTGATTAAGGGTTAAAGTACTAATGCCTTGCCTTTGATCTGACGCCTATCGGCCAAGTTTGCTACAATTTTGTTTTCTCGCCTTCCACACCAGTTTGAGGGTACGGACGATGCATCGTTACGGCACTTGGGTAGTCTTTGCATTGCTAGGAGGGTTTTTAGGGACGGCAGCCGCTCAAAACTTAGGCATGCCTGCCAGGCAAGCGGAGCCGGTTTCCGTTGAACTATTACGTCGTCTTGAGCCGCCTGGGACCCCTTCGGCACTCGCGCTCGAAGGCCCCATCGATCCGCATCGTTATCGGGTAGGCCCTGGCGATCAGTTTATGGTGACCATCGGGAGCACGCCACCCCAAACCTTCACCGTAGAAGTATCGGCTACCGGCAGTCTGGTCATCCCAGAAGCTGGGGCGCTAAACGCAAGCGAGCGCATACTGGCCGAGGTGCAAGAAGCTGCGCAAAGCTTGCTTAAGGCGTACTATCGCAATGTGCCGGTCGAGGTGACGCTGAGCCGCCCTCGCACGTTTTATGTGCATGTGACTGGTGCCGTACCGGTGCCAGGGCGCTTTCTCGCTTCTGCTACTGCCCGCGTTAGTGATATTCTGCAGCAAGCCTTTACTTCACCTCGTTTGCCTGAAGAGGAAGAAAAAGGAGAAAACGCTGCAGCCATTGGTTCGGCACGTACAGCGCTGCATGCCTTCTATCAACCTTCTTTACGAAACGTACGCCTGCATCACCGCAACGGGGAAACCGAACACCTAGACTTGGTGCGCTACTATGCGATAGGAGACCTTTCGCAGAACCCTTACTTGACCGATGGCGACGTAGTGGAGGTCCCTGCGTTTCACACGAACCGGGATGTGGTGTTTGTTTTTGGCGAAGTCCCCTATCCTGGTCTGTATGACTATCGTGCAGGCGACACGCTCCTAGACGTGTTGCTATTGGCTGCAGGCCAGGAAGGACTAACCCGATTCGACCGCGTTCGGCTAAGCCGGCCTGTGGCTGGCTCAGATAGCGTGCAGGTTATGGTTCAGGAGTTTGCGATTGCTGATTTGCTGGCAGATCCCGCTCGTGCACCACAGCTCAGGCCTGGAGATCACGTTCAGTTTTTGGTACATCGCCAGCCTTATGTCTTGGTTACAGGTGCTGTACGCTATCCTGGCTCCTATCCGATTGTCCATGGCCAAACCACGCTAGCTGAGCTCATTGCGATGGCAGGTGGACTAGCCCCAAAGGCAACCCAACGCTTTGCTTATATCGAACGCGGCCCCGCGTATCCGCCCATGGTCTCAGCAGGAGACACCAATGCGGTAAGCTGGCTTCCCAGCCAAGCGAGCAATTTGGATGTTTTTGCTAAGATATCTTTAGCCCAAAATTTGCAACAACGATGGCTGCTTGTGGATTTGGAAAATGCTTGGGCGGGACGTGGACCGAATACGCGGCTCTTTGATGGGGATCGCGTTTATTTTCCAGAAGACCGCAACAGTGTGCTGGTTGTAGGGCATGTGCCTCGGCCGGGTTACGTTCCGTACGTACCTGGCCAGTCTGCCCGTTACTATGTTTCGGAAGCAGGAGGACCTGGTCCGCGTCCACGCGGTATTTATGTGTTTAATACAGCCACCGGGCGTGTACGCGAGGGGCTGCAGACCCCGGTGGCTTCGGGCGATGTGATCTTTGTGGATGCCCAGCCTGCTCCTGATACGCCAGAAATGGCGCGTCTGGTCTTGGAAGAGCAGGCTTCACGTCGCCAAAGTCGCATGCAAACGGCCCAGGTGATTCTTTCCACCTTTGCCACCATTGCTGGAATCATCACTGCCTATGCCGCCATCACCCGCTGACGGTGCTGCTACGTCGAATTTGCGCACCTGGGAAGCGCTGCGTACGCTCTATGCAGCCCGTAAGCTGCTGTTGGGCGTAACCCTCACGGCAGCCATTGGTGCCGTCATCTTGGCCCTTTTGCTCCCCAACTGGTACCGGGCTAGCGCCCGCGTGCTTCCCCCTGCAGGCACCGCGTTTTCTCCTTTGGCTTCACAACTTTTGCGCGACCTTCCGGGCGCTCTGGGCAGTTTCTTGGGAAGCAGTACGCGGGATTATAACCGCTATCTCAGCATCCTGACCAGTCGTAGCCTGCACGAGCGGGTCGTGGATCAGTTCAACCTGATTGCGGTCTACAAGCTAGAGCGGGAAAAACATCCTCGTGAAGCAGCCCTTCGCGAGCTGCGTGACAACACGTCCTTTGATGTCGATCGCGACTTTGAGTATCTGGAAATCTCGGTCATGGATCGCGATCCTAAGCGAGCAGCCGACATGGCCAACTTTATGGTAGCTGAGCTCAACCGTATCAATGCCCAGCTGCTGACCGAAAACGCCACCCGCTACCGCCAGTACGTTGAGCGCCGTTACTATGAAGCTTTGGCCCGGCTCGACTCGGTGCTCGATGCCCAGCAGCGCTTTCAGGAAAAGTACGGCCTTTTCAATGTAGAGGCGCAAACGCGGGGACTTTTAGAATACATGGCGGCGCTGCGCGCGCAGGCTTTGGAGACCGAGATGCGGTATGAAGCGCTCCGCAGCCAGCTGGGCGATGAAAATCCCCAGGTACAGCTGCTGGCCGAAATGCGGCGTGCGGCCGAAGCGCGCTATCGCCAGGCATTAGCAGGCCAAGAACGGTTGCTGCCTGTGCCGCAGCGCGAAATCCCTGCTGCACTGCGGCAGTACCTTGAGTTGGAACGCGAACGGGTCTTGCAAACCCGCATTCTTGAAGTGCTTGCTCCGCTGTATGAGCAAGCACGCTTTGAGGAAGAACGCCGCGTCGAAGCAGTGCAGGTGATTGATCCTGCCGTTCCCCCTGTTCGAAAGGCCTGGCCTCCACGCACGCTTTTGGTTATTGGAATCACGCTGGCTGCCTTTGCGCTGAGTGTGCTTGTGCTCTTGGCGCGCGCCTGGTGGCAAGCGCAACGCCCACTGTTTGACCACTATGTCCTTACGATGCCAACCCGTCAGTCACAGTCATCCCCTTAGCATCATCGCTGTGGAGAAGCGGCAAAACGCCGGCCCAAGTCAGCGCAAAGCCGCTCCAAATAGTGCTGGTCAACTTCGTCGAAAGCGCTCAGGTAATTGGAGTCCACATCCAGCACAGCTAGGAGGCGACCTTCGGGTGTAAGTACAGGGACAACAATCTCCGACTGCGTCGTTGCCGAACAAGCAATGTGATCAGGAAAGCGGCGCACGTCGGGCACCAGCTGGGTACGCCGCGTACGCGCTGCAGCACCGCATACACCTCGGCTGAACGGAATGCGAAGGCAGCCCTGCGGGCCCTGATAGGGTCCCAAAATAAGCAGATCGTCCGAAACAGCCCGGTAAAAACCCGTCCAGTGATAGTAATCGAAAGCGTGATGGAGCGCACAGGCTACGGTAGCCATGGCTGCTATCCAGTCCGTTTCCCCTTCAAGCAACGCATCGATATAGGCCAGCACCGCCTCGTAATGTTGGGTGCGTTCGATTTCAGGTGCGCCCAGCGTTAACGGAGGGTGTATAAACTGTACTTCAGCCATAAGCGCTATGGATTTAAACGGTTCGCTGCGGTTCTCGGGGAGCCACCTGGCGGATGAGCTCACGTGCGCTTTCTAAGGCAGCTTCGGTCACTGCTGCCCCGCTCATAAGCGCCGCAACCTGATGCGCTCGCTCTTCGTCTGACAGCCGCCGAATGCGCGTCTTGGCCCGACCTGCCTCGAGGATTTTCTCGACCAAAAAGTGCACGTCGCCAAAGGCAGCAATTTGGGGTAGGTGGGTAATGGCAATAATCTGATGATAATTGGCCAGCTCATGCAACCGCTCACCAACCCGATGCGCAATGGCGCCCGAGATGCCGGTATCGATTTCGTCGAACACCAGAATGGGCAGGCGGTCGCTTTTAGCCAGAATCGTTTTCAGGGCCAGCATGATGCGACTGACCTCGCCGCCTGAAGCCACCCGTACAAGAGGTCGAAGCGGCTCGCCAGGGTTGGTCGTGAGGTAAAACTCGACCTGATCCATGCCGGTCGCAAAGGCCGCATAACGTTCGGGCTCGCGGCCAGGCACAGGCAACATGATCCAGCCTTCAGGATCTGCGCGACGCGTAAACCGCACTTCAAACTGTGCAGCTGGCATGCCCAGCACGGCCAGTTCAGCTTCGATAGCACGCTCGATACGCTCAGCCACTTCATGCCGCTTAACCGAAAGTCGCTGGGCAGCTGCAGCGAGGTTCTGCAGTGCTTCCCCGAGCTGCTGGTCTAACCGTTCCAGTGCTCCTTCGAAATCCACTGCCAGTGCATATTGACGGCCGATTTCAGCGCGATGGGCCAACACCGCCTCGAGCGTTCCACCATACTTGCGCTTCAGCAGCTCCAGCTCGACCAGCCGCGACCGAATGGCTTCAAGCCGCTCGGGATTAAACTCGATGCGGGCGTTGTAATCCTGCAGAAACTTAGCAATCTCGGCCACGCTGATCTGCGCCGAGCGGATCTCCTCCAAGGCCTCCTCAAAGCTGCGGTCGATGCGCACCAAATCTTGCAGCTCATTGCGGGCTAGCACCAGCTGGTCGTGGACGGCATTTTCTGACTCATAGAGCATTTCATAAAGCCGGGCTGTGGCTTCGTAGAGGTGCTCCGCGTTTTCCAAGATGCGCAGCTCGGCTTCCAAGGCTTCCTCTTCGCCTTCTTGGGGTCGCACGCGATCGATTTCTTCGATTTCGAAGGCGTAGCGCTCTTTTTGCTCCTGCAGCTCCCGCCGGCGGGCCATGAGGGTTTCACGCTCGCGCATTAGGCGCGCAACTGTTTCGTAGTGCCGCTGGTAGGTTTCGCGCAAGCCGCCCAGGCTGCCAAAGTTGTCGAGCAGTTCTAGGTGCGTTTCCGTGCGCAGCAGGCTTTGGTGTTCGTGCTGGCCGTGCAGGTCGATCAGCAAGGCGGCCACATCGCGCAGGAGCTGTACAGAAGCTGGCGTATCGTTGATAAAGGCTCGGCTCTGGCCTGCCATGATTTCACGCCGCACGATAAGCTGCGGCAGAGGCTCAATGGCATTGGCCTCAAGCAGCGCCTTTAGACGAGGCGTATCGGCTTCGTCAAAAATCCCTTCGACAATCGCTTTTCGGGCGCCACTGCGGATCATGTCGGTATCGGCGCGCTCGCCAAGAATCATCTTCAACGCGCCGATCAGAATCGATTTGCCTGCACCGGTCTCACCGGTCAGAATGTTTAGCCCGCTGCCGAACTCCACCTCCAGTTCTTCAATAAGGGCGTAGTCGCGGATGTAGAGCGTGCGCAGCATGGCTGGCGAAGCGTTCAGCCTAAGGCTTAGCGATTGCGCCCGTGGCAATGCTTGTATTTTTTACCGCTACCACAGGGGCAAGGGTCGTTGCGTCCGATTTTTTCGCCCACTACGACAGGTTGCTCTTTGGCCGTAGGGTCCTGCCGCGCTGGTGCAGGCACTGCCTGAGGGCTACCGATCTTTACCCCGTAGGAGTCAACGCTTGCGTGCTGAACGTGAGCCCGGGAAGGATCCAGTCGTCGCGTACGAGCGGCAGGCACTGCGGGCCGCGTTTCAACCAGCGGTCCGGCCCGAAAGATGAACGAGATCGTATCGCGGTTGATCTTGTCGAGCGTCTGTTGGAAAAGGCGAAAACCTTCAACCTTGTATTCGACCAGGGGGTCGCGCTGGCCAAAGGCCCGAAGGTTGATGCCTTCTTTGAGTTCATCGAGCTCGCGCAAGTGCTCGGTCCAGTGCTCGTCGATAAAATGCAACAGGGCTACCCGCTCTAGCGCATTGTTGATCTCCTGACCACGTGTGCGCAGCGCTTCGTCGACGCGGGCCACTGCGCGCAGAATGCGGCGGCCATCGGTAAAGTCGACCACCACGCGCTCGGGGGTGTGTTCCAGTCCATCTTGGTTGAGAAACGCCTGCAGCCGCTCATAAAAAGGCTGCGCCAGCATCTCTCGCTTGCGACGGTAAAAGTCCAGTGCTGCTTGGTAGAGGTGATCCGTCACGCCATCTTCGCCTAGGCGTGCGAACGTTTCGCGGTCAATTTCGTAATCAAAAGCTAGTGTGCGCAGCACCTCCTCGCGCATCGCCTCAAGGTCGGCCTCTTTGTAGTGACGCTCAACAATTTGTGTAACCACGTCGCGCAGCATTTCGAGCACGTCGTGGCTGGTTCGTTCTCCCGTAAGGGCATGGCGGCGGCGGCCGTAGATTACGCGACGCTGCGCGTCGAGCACGTCGTCGAACTCTAGCTGTCGCTTGCGAATGGCAAAGTTGTTTTGCTCGACCTTTTTCTGAGCTCGCTCGATGCTCTTGGTCACCCAGGGGTGCGTAATGACCTCTCCTTCTTCCATTTTGAGCCGATCCATGATGCGGGCAATGCGCTCTGAGCCGAAAAGCCGCATCAGGTCATCTTCGAGCGAAACGTAAAACTGGCTTTCTCCGGGGTCGCCCTGGCGACCGGCACGACCGCGCAGCTGCAGATCGATTCGCCGGCTTTCGTGCCGTTCGGTACCGATAATGGCCAAGCCGCCCAGTTCCTTAACGCCCGGACCCAGCTTAATGTCGGTCCCGCGGCCGGCCATGTTTGTCGCGATCGTCACTGCACCCCGCTGGCCAGCCTGCGCTACGATAAGCGCCTCCTGTTTGGCGCGGTCACGGCGGGCATTAAGCACGTTGTGCGGGATGCCCTCACGCTTAAGCATGCGGCTGAGCATCTCCGACACTTCAACCGAGGTCGTGCCTACCAGCACGGGCTGGCCTTTTTTGTGGTATGCTTTAATTTTTTCGATCACCGCGTTGTATTTCTCCCGCTTGGTGCGGAAGACGAGGTCTTCGTGGTCAACGCGAATGACCGGCTTGTGCGTAGGAATGACGATGACGTCGAGCTTATAAATTTTGTAAAACTCCTCCGCTTCGGTAATAGCTGTACCCGTCATGCCGGCCAGCTTGTGGTACATGCGGAAGTAGTTCTGGAGCGTAATGGTGGCGTAGGTCTGCGTAGCTGCCTGGACTTTGACGCCCTCTTTTGCTTCAATGGCCTGATGCAATCCATCAGAGTAGCGACGACCTGGCAGCACGCGGCCTGTATGTTCGTCGACAATGAGGACCTTACCGTCCTGAACAATGTACTCGACGTCTTTTTCGTAGAGGGTGTAGGCACGCAAAAGTTGCTCAACTGCATGCAAGCGCTCGGCCCGCTCGGCATAGCGATTGTAGAGTTCACGTTTTTTCTCTTCCAGCTCTTTGCGCAGCAGGCGACGATCGTTTTCCAGTTTGTTTAAGCGCTTTTCTTCGGAAAGGTCAGAGCGCTGTGCTAGTTCCGTTTCAAGCTGCTGCAGTTTTTGCTGGTATTCTTGTTCGATGCGGGCCGTCTCCTCACCCAAGTCGGGCAGCACAAACATGTCGCGGTCCTGACCGGCAATACGGGCAATCTCGTCGAGGCCTTTTTCGGTGAGTTCAATGGTATGGTTTTTCTCGTCGAGGGCGAAGTAGAGCACTTCGTCCACGAACGGCATGTTTTTGGCATTTTCTTGCAAATAGAAGGCCTCGGTACGTTGCAAGAGCGTTCCCACGCCCGGCTCGGCTTTGAGCTTCATAAAGCGCTTATTGCGTGGGAAGCCTCGCGCTACCCGCAGCAAGGCCAGTCCTGCCTCTTCCTCAAGGGCTGCAGCCCGTTTGCGGTCGCCAGCAGCTTCGGCCTCGTCCCGCTCTTTAAGCTTTTGTTCAGCTTCAGCCACAAGCTGCGCCACGAGCCGCTGCTGCAAATAGACAAGCTTCTCGATGACGGGCTTAAGTTCAGTGAAACGTTCGTCCCCCGATTGGGGCACAGGGCCGGAGATAATCAGGGGGGTGCGGGCTTCATCGATAAGCACCGAGTCGACTTCGTCGACAATGGCATAATGATGCCCGCGCTGCACGAGCTGGTCGGGATCAATCACAAACGAGTGGTCGCGCAGGTAGTCGAAGCCAAACTCGCTGTTGGTGCCATAGGTGATATCCGCTTGGTAGGCACGGCGGCGGCCTTCGGAGTGGGGTTCGTATTTGTCGATAACATCGACCGTCAATCCCAAGAACTCATAAATTGGCCCCATCCACTCTGCATCGCGTTGCGCCAAATAGGGGTTGACCGTCACCACATGCACCCCTCGACCGGCCAGCGCGTTGAGATAGACGGGCATAACAGCTACCAGCGTTTTGCCCTCGCCCGTCTTCATTTCAGCAATTTTGCCTTGATGGAGCACAATGCCGCCCAGGATTTGCACGTCGAAGGGCACCATATCCCAGACGATCTTTTGCCCACCGGCCATCCACTCCTTGCCCAGTAAACGGCGGCAAGCTTCTTTGACGACAGCAAAGGCTTCGGGAAGCAGCTCATCTAGCGTGTGCTCAACGCGCTCCAGCCATTCCTTTTCTAGCTCGTCGAGTTCGTCGTAGAGGCGCTCCCGCTCCTCTGGCAAAAGCGCTTCAACGTGGCCGTCACCGCTCATATCGGGCATCTCGCCCCGCAGTTGGGCCTCAATCTCTGCCTTGCGTGCCTCAATGTCGGCAACAGCTTCCCGGATGCGCCGCTTAAACTCATCGGTTTTGGCGCGCAGCTCCTCGTCAGTTAAGGCCTTAAACTGCTCAGCGTAGGCGTTGACCTGATGAACAATCGGCCACAGTTTCCTCAGCTCACGCTCGTTGCGGTCTCCTAAAAACCGCTTAAAAAAATCAAACATGGTAAGCTTTGCTCGCTACAACTATAGGCTCAAGGGCGATTGGACGCATTTAGGTACCGGCACTCTCACGCCCTGCGGTGCAGTCCGTTCCCTTGCCGCCGACTAGGCGTGCGGCTTACATGCACTTTGGACCGAAAGCCTGCTCCTTGCTTACCAACGCGTGTGCTCCTCGATGGGCAAGGTACTGTACATGAGGTGCAGCAGTAGGCCCGAAAGATCCCACCGGCTTGCCCGCTGCTCTTCGACAACCGAGCGAAACCGCCAGTCGTCAAACGTATCGTCACACAAATAGTCCGTAGCCCGCACAAACGTCGGCCGCCCATCCACGTACAGCCCCACCTGCCGATGCAAAGTTACTTCCCGAAACGTGCACAACCCTTGCGTGCTGCGCACCTGACGCACCGTGACCTGGCCCCATGGCGTATCGCTTTGCCAAACCTTCATACCAGCTTCGGGCTCCTGCAATGCGCCCATGCCCCGACACCCGCTTAGGAGCAAGACGAGTCCGCAACCCAAAATCCAGCGCATGGGTATCCCCAAAGTGTTTTAGGAAGCTAAAGTCTTGTATGAAGTTACGCCCAAATAGGTCCCTACCCCACCTGCCAAGGGGCATTTTTCTTGAGCAGCTGCTCAGCAGTGCATTAGCAGGTTAGGCGCAAACAAACCAACGGATTTGGTGCGTCAATCGGCATCCATTAGGCGGGAGCACCCGGGCCTTCAAAAACCAGGAGTAGAACACCTGTGCTCCGCGCCCGTCTTTGCAGCCGGGGAGCATGTTTTTCAAATTGCGTCATGCGCTGGCCAAAAGTGCGTTTCTTCACCACACTTGTGTTGGATGCCTACCGCAAGCGTTCCCTAACCCTTCAGGAAACCGTCGTGGTTTTGCGCTTGCGCAGAGGTATTCCTTATCCAAAGGATGGTAACCCAGAGAGATGTTGTGGCCTGGCTTTTAATTACGCTGGCGTATCACCTCTCGGAATAGCTTGGCCGCTTTCAGCGTCGAACAGGTGCAGCTGAGCGCAGTCCACGCTAAGCGGTACTTCGCAGCCAGGATCAAACCGTCGGCTAGCCTCTACCTGAGCCACGATCGGCGTTTGGCCCACACGGGCGTAAAGATGCGCTATGGCTCCCAAAACCTCAACCGTCTCCACTCGGCCGTGCATCATGGCCTCTTCGGGTAAAGCAAGACGTACAGCTTCAGGTCGAATCCCGAGGGTTACAGCCCGCCCCATAGGCAGCCCTGACCAAACTGCCTGAGGGAGCGGAATGCGCACCCGTCCATCTTCAGCAATAAACCAGTGCTGTTCAACACGTCCTTCCAAAAAGTTCATGGGTGGGCTGCCGATAAAGCTGGCCACAAAGCGGTTGGCAGGCCGGTGATATACTTCCATTGGTGTGCCGATCTGTTGCACGCGTCCTTGATTAAGGACCACGATACGCTGGCCTAGAGTCATGGCTTCCACTTGGTCATGCGTCACGTAGAGCATCGTGCGACCCAGCTCACGGTGCAGCCGGGCCAACTCGGCGCGCATCTCTACACGCAAACGTGCATCCAGATTCGACAGCGGCTCATCAAACAAAAACACCTGGGGCTCGCGCACAATAGCCCGTCCAACCGCTACGCGCTGACGCTGCCCACCCGAAAGCTGGTGTGGTCGACGGTTGAGCACTTGCTCTAGCTCCAACACCCGAGCAGCTGCCCGCACCCGGCGCTCAATTTCGGCTTTGGGCATGCGCCTTAGCTTTAGCCCAAAGGCCATGTTTTCGTAGACGGTCATGTGTGGATAGAGGGCATAGTTTTGAAACACCATCGCAATGTCTCGGTCGCGTGGGGGCACGTCGTTCACCACCCGATCGCCAATGCGAATCGTACCGCGTGAAACGGTCTCTAATCCTGCCACCAGACGCAACAGCGTCGTTTTGCCGCAGCCTGAAGGCCCCAAAAGTACCAGAAACTCGCCATCGGCTACCTCCAGCGTGACATCTGCCACAGCCACGTGGCCATTGTCGTACATTTTCCAGACATGTTCTAACTGAACCCCAGACATAGTCCCATGAAATTTGCTTTCTTGTAAGTTACATACAGTGCTACTTTTGAGCGCATGAAGCCCAGCGACGTATGTTTCGGTTAGGACTCATCGGCTATGGCGGTTTTGGCCGCTTTCTCCATCATGCTTGGCAGCAGATGACCGACGTGGCGCTGGTAGCGATTGCGGACCTAGCGCTGCCCAAGCTGCCAGCGGGCATTCAGGGCTACACGGACTGGCAGGCTTTGCTGACCCATGCAGACGTAGAAGGGGTTGCCATCGCTGCCCCACCTCATCTGCATGCTGCTATTGCTTGTGCAGCTATGGAGGCTGGCAAGCACGTATTGATCGAAAAACCTCCAGCGCTTACCCTCGAAGAGGTTCGCTGGCTTCAAGAAACCCAAGCGCGCACCGGTCGGGTGGCCATGGTGGATTTTGTGCTTCGCTATACGCCGCTGGTAGCGCTGGTGCACACCTGGTGCCGCGAAGGTACGTTTGGCCGGCTCCGTCGCGTAGTGGTCGAAAACTACGCTCAGGATGCTACCTTGCCGCCAACGCACTGGTTCTGGGATCCCAGCCAATCGGGCGGCATTCTGGTTGAGCATGGTATCCATTTCATCGACTTGGTACAGGGCTGCACATCGGCCGCACTGGTTAAGGTACAAGGGGCTGGGGTATGGCGCACACCTAGGCAAATGGACCGCATGCTGGCTACGGTTGTCTATGCCGATGGTTTGGTGGCCACGCACTATCATGCGTTTGCCGGGCCTGGGTTTTTCGAGCACACTTCGCTTCGCTTTGTCTTTGACCTGGCGCGCCTAGAGCTTACGGGTTGGATCCCGCGCAACGGACATCTGGTCGCCTTGGCTACCGAATCCGTTGCCCAGCAGCTCCAGACCCTACCCTTTTTTAGGACCCTACGGCAACTGCCGGTAGAAGCCGTGCCAGACGAGTCCCGCCCTGAAGGCTGGGGTCTAACCAGCACCTCTACCGACCCGCATGTTTGCCGCTTTGGGGAGCACGCCTACAGCGTAGACCTGCTCCTCGAAGGCACGTTTGCGCTTTCGGCTTCCAAAGCCGAAATCTATCAAGAGGCCCTTCGGGCTGTTTTGCAGGACTTTGTGCAGGCCATACGTCACCCAGACCACCAGCCGCGCGTTATGCTGCGCGAAGGGCTAGTCAGTTTGCAGGTAGCGCTTGAGGCCTCAAGGCAAGCCGGACTGCCCGTAGGCTATAATGGAGCATAAAGTTGCCGCTTATCGATCCGATCAAACCACTCCACGAATGGATAAACGGTGGGCGCAGCCAGCAGACGATAGCCAAAGCCCAAGAGCCGTACCAGTACCATATTCATCGGAATGACGCGCGTTGCCTCGAGGGCCTCCAGGTCGATCGTCACCCTGTAAGTTTCAGCAAGGCGTGCTACGTAAGCGTTCACGGCTTCGCGTGCTGCCTCCTGAAAAGCAGCTTCTGGATCTTTGGGTTGTTTCCGATCGAGCAGCCGGTAAAGGCGCCACTGTTGCTCCTCAGCAAACGGGCCTAGCACAGATCCGGGCGCAGCTACAGCAGCCAGCTCACCGGCCAATCCTAGCGTAGGGGCCAAGCGGTAGTCCAGCGTGTCGACAGAAGCGCCTGTGCAGCTTCCCGGCGTTTGCTCCCACTGCCGACGCAGCACGCTAGCCTCTGCTTCTGAGGCTAACGTTGCGCGACATAATTTGACGAGCCACAAGCGACCTTGCCAAGCCTGGCGCAGCGAATCGGCCAGCACACGTTGCATGCCACGGGCCAGATAAGCCGTGCGCCAAAGCTGCAGGTCCTGTTGCAACTCAAACCGGTATTCAAGCCCCCGCGCCCGAGCTTCCTCAAGCAAAAACTCTTCGGTAATCAGCTCCCAGAGTTTTTGACGCAGGCGATAAGGCACTGCTTCCACTGCCTGCACGGCAAAGTCTTGAGAAGCTAAGCGGTCAAGCACGTAGTCGAGGGATCGCTGAAACGTGGCTGCCTCAATCAAAGGCTGCTCCAGCGCATCGGATAGCGTGAAGCGCACCCCTTCCCAGTCCGCTGAAGCCAATCTAAGCGGCACACCTGATGGCTGTTGTCTTTGCTGAAGGGCGAGCTGCGTCTGGATGGCCTCAGCGAGCTGGTAAAACAGGCTGTCGCGCACACGCGCGGCTTTGCCCTGACCAAAGCGCGCCATAAACGTTTGGAAACGTGCCCGCTCGCGCCGCTGGCGCAGTATGCGTCCGGCTTCGTAGCGGACTTGCTCCCAGGTGTCGGGAGTGACCAGCACGGGCGTATTTTGGTCTCGAAGCTGCACTACGTAATAGAGGCTGTCGATACGTACAGGCGGACCGGTTTCGCCTGGGGCTTTAAGTGCAACGTAGAGGAGGTTTTCAAAGGCTTCGGCCAGCTCGCCCCATCGGGCTGTTTTGTACTGTCCAGCTTGGCCTTGCAGCTGCGCAAGCGAATCCCAAGTGCCCACTGGGTCGTGGGACCGCTGCACGATCTGATAGAGGTGGACCGCTTGCAGCGAATCAGGCAGCGTCAGGTAGGCGAAAGTCACCGGACGCAAGCGGCACCGCGCTACCGAGTCGATTTCGGCCTCTGTAAGCTGGACTGGTGCTTGTACCTCTTGGCGATAGAGCGCGTCGAGCAGCAGCATGCGCTCGATTTCTTGCAGGATCGGCTTGAGCGGTCGCTCCTGGTCAAGTCCACGCCGAGCCCCCTCTTGCGCCAGGAGTTCCTCGGCAATGAGGGCCAGCAGAAAGGCATGCTTGGGCACGATGCTCGTGCCGCTACGCTCTTTGCCGATCCACACGGCATGCTCATAACGCTCCAGGAAGCGCGCCCGATCGATGACGGTTTTACCCACACGAGCTAGCGGGGTGCGCAAATCCTGTTGGGACTGCGCTTGCGCAGTTGCGGCGGGCAGCGTAGCCAATAAGCCTAGGGCAAGCAGCAGCGCGTTCATCTGGATGCCTGTTCTAGTGCACGCACCAAGGGTTCCAGAGGTACCGAAGCTCCAAAAATTCGGCTATCGGCACCGGCATAGGGAATCACTACTTGGCCGTTCCATAAGTAGGCAGCACAGGTAAAAAGCACGTTGTCTACGCCCAATTCGGGGTCGCCTTGCCGCTCGCCTTCAGCGGCTGGACGCATGAGCGGCTCGATGCGTCCCACCACTGGCGAGGCTGTTTGCGCGAAGTCCAGCAGTGCGGCTGCCAGGTTGTACTCTCGGGCACCCTCATGGGTGTAGTGGCCTTGATGGTAGATCATCAAGAATCGCCGATGATCTAGCGCAATTGGAGGGCCACCGGCGCCAATCCAGGATTGGGCAAATTCTCTATAAGTATAGCTAGGAAGAAGCATGCCTCGGCTTTTCCAAGGGCCAGTGACCTCTTGCGCCTCAGCCCAATGGATCGTCATGGCGTCTGGCCCGGCCATAGGCCGGTGTAACAGCAGCCAGCGACCATCGACGGGTTCTGGGAAGAGCGCTGCATTTTTATTGTCTACTTGGTTTAGCTCACCTGGAATTGGGCCATGTAGCTTCCAGTCCAGAAAATCCTGGGTCGAGGCCAGGCAGATTTGAATCCGACGCGGCGCCTTAGGGTCTCCGAGGACTTCTGTGGCATAGCCCGTGTAGAATATGTAATAGGTATCGCCCACGCGGGTGCATCGGGGATCTTCGACCCCCAGGTTATGGAAGTCAGCCGTGGCATCGACTACAGGAAACGGAAAGCGATACACGAGCTCCAGGGTGGGCGTAAGCAGGGCCAGTCCTAGGCGCGATGGAGCATGATGGCGCATGGGGTCATACGCTCCTTGAGCCCGGTACACTAAGGCCACAACGCCTCCGGCCTGCGCAATCTGCCGACGCGCCGCCCTTGGAAGCTTCCAGCGCTCTGCGAGCCGATGCCACTCCTCAGCTTCTGTGATCAAGGCCGCAGCCGGATTAAACACGACACGCGACTCCCAGGCATGCTGCGCAATGGGCTCAAGCACCGGTCGCCCACCGTGCAACCGCACGGGCACTACGGGAGGAGGTGTAGTAATCGTACGCATAGTCTTTGCGATGAGCGCTTGGGCTACGAAGAAACCTCTGCGGGACAGGTGCGCAGGTAGGTAAGCACGTCGGAGAGCGAGGCCCGCGCCAGGCCGACTGTCCGATCTGCTGCCCCATAGTACACATACAGCATATCGTTGATCACGACAGCGCCTTCCGGGAAAACCACGTTCGGCACATCGCCTTCCCGTTCAAAAGGGAGTTCAGGGGCCAACACAGGTTCTGGCGTGCGGGCAATGACGCGCTTGGGATCCTCTAGGTCTAGCAATGCCATACCCATGCGGTATACGTACTGCATATCGACGCCGTGGTAGAGCAGCAACCAGCCCTCAGGGGTTTCGATCGGTGTTGGGCCAGCTCCGATTTTTTTGGCTTCCCAAGGAAACTCAGGCCGAAGGATCACGTGCTCGTCGAGCGTGCGCAGGTGGCGTTCCCAAAGCGCGGCTGGGGGATGAAAAAGCTGCTCTAGGTCCTCGAAGTAGATCAGCTGGATGGAAGGCGCGATGCGGTGCAACATCGCAATGCGTCCGCGAATGCGTTTGGGAAAAATCACGGCATCCTTATCGGTCATTTCAGGGCCGACGATGCCATGTTTGGTTACGGTACGAAAATCCGGACTCGAGGCTAGCCCAATGCGTACGCACCCCGGCGTAGCAAAAGCTGGAGCACCCAAGGCGGTGTACGTGATCAGGTAGAGATCGTCGATGCGGCTAATGCGGGGGTCTTCGACGCCAAAGCGGTCGTAGGGCGCGTCTGGATGAATAAACGGCTCCGGTCGTACGGTAAAGTGCACCCCATCGCTACTATGGGCATAGCCGATGTACGACACATACGGCTCAAATCCCCAGGCTGGCTCGCCAGGCCGGGTTTGCTCCAAAGGCACACGCCGGTAGCCTGCCGGCACGCCCCGAAAGAGCAGGTGTACTTGCGCGCCGTCGTACCAAGCGCCTGGATTAAAGACCGCGCCCGAAGCCCAGGACACCTCTGGCATCGGGCTGAGAATCGGTTCGGGATGGCGTTGAAACAAGGCTACTACGGAACTAGTGTACGACATACGTTTCTGGGTTTTAGGCACTAGGGGTTTGCAACTTTTGGGGTTACTGTTTGGAGAAAACGCTCCAGCTCTTTCCCTTCTAGAATCTGGAGCCGCTCTTCGGTCAAGTTGAGCACCACGGCCACGGTATGGGCCGAGTCGGCAGTAAAAACGCGGTAGGCGTAACGGATCCCATTATGCAGAGTTTCAACAGGGGGTGCAGCGCGCGCCTTAAGCCAACGGCGGGCTGCAGCGTGCTGCTGCACTTCAAGTAAGGTGTAGAGCGCTTCAATGGTTGACTCTGCGCCGGCATTGTAGTTGATGGTTTCTGGGCCTTGAATGCCGTCGTATCCGCGACCGGTAGCGGGATCATACATGGGCAGGCCCGCATCGTTGTTGCCTGTAAGCCAGCTTGCAGCCAGCCCAGCCATCGTCGCATAGCGCACCTCGCCTGTTCGTTCGTAGAGCCGGATGAGACCGACGCTTACTGTGCGCACGGCATAAGCAATTTGCTCGTAGCGCCCAAGGCGGGTTGAGTCGTCGAGGGACATTTCTTTCAGCCAGCCGTAGACGAGCAGTCGTGGATAAAAGTGTTCGGCCTCACGGATGGCCGAATCGAGGTATCCGGCCTCGGCCAGCGCCTGCGTTTGCGCATTCCCCCAGCCGTGCCACAGGTCGATCCAGGAGGCATGCGCTGCATAAGGATGGCGACGCATGGAGCCGTACTGCATCAGGGCTATGCCTTCGGCAAGCTGGCGGATGATGCGGCCTAGCGTTGTATCGGGATTAGCCTTCTGGAGTCGTACCAGTCCGAGTAAGAGTTCACTCGAGGCATCGGCGCCGTAGTGGTAAACCAGCCATTCAGGCACGCTGCGGCCGCTTACGCGCCGCGTGCGCGGGTAGTGCACCAACCAAGTACGCTCTAGCGGCACCAGGGCCTGGCGCGCAGCACGCGCAGCTTGCGCAGCCAACTTTGGATTGCCCTGTCGCAGCACGTCGGCCGCCATGCCCAGCGCCCATACTGCCCGCGCGGCCCACCAACCAAACGGCTCAGCCCGACTATTGGGGTGTGTGGCGTTGATATCAAGCCGGTTGGAGTAGACAAAGTTGTAGAACAACCCATCAGGTCGTTGCATGTAGAGCACAAAGCGCAGGAGCTTTTCGGCTGTGCTTCGCGCAGCTTCGTCGCCGGTCAGCTCATACAAGCGCAGGTAGAGCACGGCTGCACGCGCGGCATCGTCCACGCAAGCCGCTCCTTCATCGGGGTCATCCACCCAATCATAGTCGGGGGCTTCAGCATAGATGTGCACGATGCGCAGCACCGAGTCGCCCCGGACCACATCCTCGCTCAAATGCTCCAGGTGGGCCAGATTGATCGAAAAGGTTGTTGGCTCTGGGCGGTTGCGCAGCTCGGTTAAGCAGCCCGTTAGCAGCACCAGCACCAGAGCGCTATGTAGGGTACGGTGCATTAGCCTTTGAGCCCTCCTGTGGCAAAGCTTTGGATGAAGTAGCGTTGGAAAAACAGGTAGGCCAACACAATAGGCAGCGCTAGCAGGAAAGCTGCTGCCAGTTGGGGTCCGAGCTGCCCTTCGGCACCGCCACCTACAGCAAATAGCGCCACCATCTGGGGCATCGTCATCCACTGCAGCTCACGCACGACCAAAATCGGCCAGAGCACCTCATTCCAGCTAGCCATAAACGTCAGGAGCCCTACCGTAACCAATGCCGGTATGGACAGCGGCCAGATGATGGTAAACAGGATGCGTAGCTCGCCACAACCGTCTATCCGTGCAGCATCAAGCAGGTCTTGTGGAATGGTGAGGAAGCTCTGCCGTAAGATCAACACCCCCGTCGCGTTCGCCATAAACGGCACGATCAGGCCCAACAAAGAGTCGGTCCACCCCAGCCGAACTACAAGCGTATAGAGGGGAATGAGCAGCAGCAGAAACGGCACCATCAGTGTAAAAAGCAAGAGGGTAAAAACGGCTTCGCGTCCACGCCAGTGCAGTTTAGCTAGTGCATAAGCAGCCATTGAGTTGAGCACCAAGGCTGAGGCTGTCACGGTAACAGCCACGACCACGCTATTCAGCAAGGCTCTGCCAATTGGAATGCGTTCAAAAACCAGGCGGTAGTGGTCTAGCGTCCACCGGGAGGGCCACAGCGTCAGCTCGGGAATCTCAGGCTCCGGCGTAAACGTGGCGATTGCCATCCAGACGAACGGATAGGCAAACACGAGCAGGCCAGCCAGAAGCAGTATGTAGAGGCCCAGTTGACGCATGGCTCAGCTCCAAGTGTCGGCTTCTACCAAACGCCGCTGCAGCAGCACCACGACCAGAATGATCAGGGCAAAACAAAAACCCAGCGCTGCGGCATAACCCATATGGTTGAAGTAAAAGGCCTGGTTGTAGATGTACAGCACGGCCGATAACGTCGCGTTTAGCGGTCCGCCCCCGGTCAAGAGGTAGGGTTCAATAAAGAGCGAAAAACCACCAATGGTCGAAAGCACTACCACCGTCACTATGGCTGGATTGAGCATCGGCAGCGTGACATGCCACCATCGTTGCCAGGCGTTAGCCCCGTCGAGCTCGGCTGCTTCGTAGAGGTGTTTTGGAATGTGCTGCAACCCCACCAAAAACAGCACGATGTAGAGCCCTACGTTTTTCCATGTAGCCATCAGGGCAATCGAAGGCATAGCCAAAGCCGGCGATACTAGCCAAGGCACAGGCTCGCCGCCCAGAGCCCGCAGCATGCGGTTGATTAGCCCTGTATCAAAAGCAAACAATTGCTGAAACAGAATCGTGATCACCACGCCCGAGACCACCACCGGCATAAAATAGGCAGCACGGAAAAAGCCCCGGCCTTTAAGCGGACGGTTGAGCAACTCGGCAAAAAACAAGGCTACAACGATCTGCAACGGAATGTGTAGTGTCAAAAACAGTCCCGTATTGAGCAGCGCTCGAAAAAACAACTCGTCGCGGAGCAAGCGCGCAAAGTTCTTCAGTCCTACGAATTCCATTGGGGTAATGATATCCCAGCGGTGGAAAATGAGCACAAAGGAAAACAAGAGGGGATAGCCAAAAAACACGACCAAATGCAGCAGGTACGGTGCCACAAGCAAATAGCCCCCCAAGCTGCTGCGTTTGCGTAGGCGCAAGCGTTCAGGAAAAAAAGCAGCTATGTCCTTCGGTTTACGCATTCCAGTCCAGAATCATTTGCATGCGGCGTAGAGCTCGGCGGGTTGCTTCGGAAGGGGTGCGCACGCGGTAGACAGCAGCGGCCTCAAATTCTTGCGCAATGGCATCCAGCAGCTCCTTCAGGTCCGGCACGCTATCGACGCTGCGTGTGTAGGCGGCCTGTGCAGCAAAGTGCGCCAGCAGCGGGTATTTCGCAAATACGGGAGCAAAGTAGGGGTCTTCCAGCAGTCCCTGGCGTACGGGAATCTGGCGGGTTGCTTCGAGCAAGCGGCGGTCAGCCTCCCGAGAGACCAGAAAGCGTACAAAACGCCAAGCGGCTTCGGGATGCCGTGTGGTCGCAAAAATCGCGATGTTCTTGTAGTCTCCGTAGGTGTAGACCGGGCCTTCGTGGTCATCAGGCACGGGGATAGGGGCTACCTCATAGCGCAACGCTGGGGGAGCATTTTTTTCCAGCCAGACAAGGTGCCAAGGGCCAGTAAAGTCGGTAGCCAGTTGCCCGCGGATGAAAGGCCCGCCTCCCCCTTGAAGCGACGTTTTGGGAAAAGCGCCCATGGCATAAAGCTGGGCAAAAAACGCAAACACTTGATTGGAAGCGACCGTGTCTAGGGCCAACTGACCTTGGCGATCAAACAGCGTGCGCCCGCCTGAGGCAGCGATGTAGAACGCATAGTAATCGAAGTAGCGTTGCCACCAGATGGGCCGGATATCGCGGTAGCCCATCCAGCGGTCTATTAAGCCGTCGCCGTTGGTATCGGCTGCAATCCGCCGGGCTGCTTCGAGGTACTCGCTGTAGGTGCGCGGAGGTCGCTGCAGTCCTACCTCCTCGAATAACCCTGCGTTGTAGAGCATCATGATCGGGTTGGTTTTCCAAGGAAGCTGGTAGACGTGGCCATCAGGCGCCCGAAACACCTCGTGGAGCGTGGGAGGAATGCGGCTGTTCCAGAGAGAATCAAACCCGGCAAAGCGATCCAGCGGTAGCAAAGCCCCGGCTTTGACAAAATCGCGCACAATGCCAGGCCAAATGTTGGAACACACATCAGGTGTCGTGCCGGCAACTACGGCGGCCAGCAGCACCTCTTCGCTCGACTGTCCAGCTGGAATAGGCTGCACGACAACCTGCACCTCGGGGTGCAGTGCGTTCCACTCGGACACCAACGTTCGGGCCAGAGCGACTTCGTCAGGGTTTGGGGCAGTCCAGTAAACCAGCCGTACCGTCCCGGCCTCTGGCGTCGGCAAGGGAAGCGTGCGGTGACAGCCCAGCAGCATCAGGGCACTCAACAGCAGCACGTGCCATTTTGGGTGATGTGCACTGGTGTTACCACGCATGGGGGTTAGAACGTAATGCCCAGACCTACAATGTGTATGCTGCCCAGCCGCCCACCGTCTCGATACGCGTATTCCAGCTTTGCTAGACCGCCTGCGTAGGGCAGCACCTGGTGCACGGCCAAGCCGGCCGACAGTCCGCCCTCGGCATCGGGGAGAAATAGCGCGTGGTAGCCTCCGCGCAGAAAGACGCGCTGTTGAAAGCTGTATTCCATGCCTAGATTTATGCTTTCGTAGTTTGCTGCGGGGTGCAACGCATCGGCCGTAAAGAGCACCTGGTGCATGCGCGTTTGAAGCGGCCGCAGCGCTATGCCAAACTGAAAGTTGAGCGGCAGGCTCCAGCTGTCCGTTTCATAATTTGCTGGAATACGGTTGTTATTGCCCTCGCGGGTAGGATCGGGGTCCACAAACGTGCGCAGGTTGCGGCCGCTAAGGCGCATGTCGGTGCCAAAGTTGTAAATCGCTGCACCCAACGTCAGCCCGCCGAAAAAGTCGGTTCGGAACTGCACGCCTAAGTCTACGGCAAAGCCAACGGCTGAGCTGTGCCAGATGCGCTGTTGGATGAATTTCCCCGTAGCCCCGATGGCAAAGCGATCGGTAATGGCGCGACCGTAGGAAAGCCCTATAGCCAGATCGGCGGCGTCGAACCGCTCTCCAGTGCCTTCAGGTCGATCTTCTGTCCGCACGAGCATCTCGGGCACCGAGAGCATGGTGACCGAAACACCTAGCGTGCCCAAGGGGCCTAGCTGCAGCGCTGCGCCCAGGTAGTCGAAGCTCACGTCGGCGAGCCAGCGGCTGTGCACAGCCATTGCCTCGCCACCTTCGATGTGGGCCAGGCCCGCTGGATTCCAGTAAAGTGCCGAGGCGTCGTCTGCAGCAGCTACAAAGGACCCGCCTAAAGCCATAGCCCGAGCGCCTACGCCAATCTGGAGAAAGTCGGCAGCTACGGTGCCCGCCTTCGAGACCGTCTGTGCCCTGACCGGCAGGCTCAGCACCATGACTGTTCCGGCCAGTGCCATCCATCGCATCAGGTGTCCGCGTCGCATAGCTTTAGCTACTTGATGACGGCAAAGCGTCCTACGTACTCGCCTACACCTGGCGCTTCAACGTGGAAAATGTAGACGCCATAGGCGAGCTGCATGCCGTCTTTGGTGGTCAAATCCCAGGCAAGTTGGCCGTTTTCGATACCGCCATAGTGCTCCAGCGTCTGCACATGCTGCCCAGAAAGCGTATAGATGCGGATAGTGCATACTGGCGGCAGGTTCATGAAGTAAATGCGCCGCTCGCCACGCCCAATGCGGTAAACACTGGCGGGCTCAAACGTGCTTGTAGCGACATAGGGGTTAGGAACCACGTAAATGTCGCGCAACCCCTGCCGGGCCTTAGCGGCATCAAAAGCCGGTGGCTGAATCGCAAACCGAATGTGGTCGCCTGTCTGGAACGGCTTGTGCGTGCGAAAACGGAAGCTGGTCCCAGAACGGGGTGGGCGATCGGGCTTATCGGGATCAGCTACGGGATCAGGAGGCAAAAAGCGAATAGCCCAAGAGGCCCGCCAGCGGCTACCTTGCAGCTGCGGCTCGCTGTCGGGCGTCTCGCCCATGACCAAAATGATCAGATCGCCATGATCGTATCGGCCGTTTTGCAATGCTGGCCGGTCTTCGACGATGATAAAGGGCTGTCGCTTGCCCGTCGTTAGGTTTTTAATGTAAAAGGGCGTAGGAATTTGGCGCATGCCTAGTGCAAGGCGCAGCGAGGTATCGGCGAAGCTTTCGGTAAAGTGCACTTCAAAATCTGCGGGAAGCGGCACGTAGCGCGCTGTGCCTACGACAGAGCTGGTCGAAGCTGGCTGCACGATTCCCGCATAAGTGGTCTGCTCATCGGTAAACACAATTGAACTGCCATCGATGCTGACGCCTTCAGGAACCGTAAGCGTTAGCACCCAGCCACCTTCGAGCACCGCCAGTTCGTTGAGTCCCACATGCAGCGTTCCTTCCTGCAACACAGCACCATCCTCAAGGCGCTGCACGTGGTAGACAGCCTCTGGCTGGTTTTGCCACAGGGCTGGGTTTTCGAACGTTATTTCATAGGTAGCTGGGCTTTGAATGGCTTCCGGTGCTACCAGCTGAAGTTCAACCGCTCCGGTACCCACGGTCTGTCGTTCGAATGACGCTATTTCAGGCGGCACGTAGCCAGCGGCAGGCGCACGAGGCGTAACCACAGCTGTATTCAGATCCAGGGCAACAACCTGCCCAGCGAGGTCGGTTTTGATGGTGGCTGTCGTCAGGCTAGGAGCAATGCCGCGCACAAAACCTTCCGGATCGAGCACCACGTTACCGTTTTCATCACGGGCTACGTAGCCTCGATCGTAAGCAACTACGGCGTAGTAGTACGTTTGGCCATTTTGCACGTCACGATCGATGTACACGTGGCGCAGGCCGGTATCGTTACCTAGGTCGAAGTGCACCCCATTGACTGCTACTGGATGCAACCCGCGGATACCATTTTTTAAATCAAACTGCGCGATTGGCTTGCGAAAAGTTGGGGTGCCATAAGCATCCGTGATCAGGAAGTTTTCATTGAAGTTAGGCTCACTAGAGCGGTAGATCAGGTATCCTTCGAAGTCGTTTTCTCGCAGGAAAGGATCAAACGACCGCTCTGCCACGTCATCCCAAATGAGTGTTACCTGTCCATCACCGGGGATAGCAGTTAGGCGCGGCTTGTCTGGCGGACGGGCAAACTGGTAGTTGGCATTGTAGATTTGCTGTACAGTCTCCTTTTTTCGGGCCAGCGAGGAATTATCAATATTGCGCGGACTGGCAAAATCCCGCTCTGCAAAAAGCAGCGCCATGGAGAAGCGTTCGGTCTGGCCTGGCTGTAGGGGGAAAGGTCCGGAAGAGAAAAACATGCCTAGGTTGCGCCCCCCTTCAAGCAGGATGTCTTCCAGCGGAGGCAGTGCCTGCGAAAAGACGCGGTAGTTTTCTTCGTCGTCGATCAGCTCGTAGCGGTGCACGTCGAAGATGGCAAAGCCCGTCAAGCCGATCTGATCTGACTCGTCTTTATCCGTAGCATCAAAGTTGCGTTCGCCGGGGGTGGGGCGCCCATCAGCTTCTCCACGGTCGGGGCCCGTATAGCCTGGATCGCCCGGGCAGACGCCGTCTTCGCCACAATCGTCATTCACTGGTTCACCCGGATCCCAAATGCCATTGCCGTTTAGATCGGTAAAGCCAACCCAGTTGAGGTTCTCATCGCCCGTCCACCAGCGGCCAGCGCGGTAAGCCGGGCGCAGCTCTAGGGGTCCATAAAAACGTTCAAAACGCTGCAAGTCGTAGTGCTGCGCTACATAGGCCCGGATAGCTTCTTGGCCTTCGATGAGTTGTCCTGGACCGCTGTCACGGCGCTCGTCGGTAATGCCGTCTTCATCGTTGTCAATGCCGTCGGTATGGTTGCCAGGTGACTCCAAGAAAGCATAGCCGGCCACGCCGACGGGTCCCCAGCGACCTGGAGTACCAATCCCATCAAAATCCCAGGCAAAAGCCAGGTCTAAGCGTGTGTTATAGGCCCCTTCGTCATCGCCAGAGTCGTCTGTGCCGCCTACGCCCCAGTCGATATATTGGGCATAGAAGATGTCTGGATAAAAAACATCGCACTCATTGGTGATTTCGTAGTGCCAAAAGATGACATCCTGGGCCAGCACGTGCGTCCACTGAAAGCCGCGTGTAGCCACTTCCAAGCCGAGCCCGCCGCGGGTGGTGTCTCCGCGACAGGGAAAGAAGCGATGGGGCGGCTGTGTCCACTCGAAGTCGTACGCATCATCAAAGACGAAATACGTTTCCAGGTCGGCATTTTGGATACCTCGGCCGAAGTAGCCATTCCAGTAGCCGGCCCATTCGATAGGTCGATCAGGCCAAGATGCAGGCCAGGTGCTCGGATCGTCGCTGCGGGCAGGGGAGGCTTGGCGTGGATTGGCGTAGCCTGGCAGCGGTGCCCATCCCCAGGGGACCTTAGTTACCGGGTCGCGGTCGATGAATTCCCGGTAGTTTGTGCTCATAGGATAAATCGTGCGCCCTTGGCTATCCTGCGTGCGGGCCGATACGATCAGGGCCACGCCGTCGACGTAAGATCGACCTGTGCCTTTAGGCCACTCGCCGGAGGGTTGGTCGGGCCAGCGGGCCACCTCGCCATGGTTGGCATAGAGCGTGCGCACGCGGTTGCCATCCATAATGCCCCATTGCGTCAGTCTCGGGTCGCCTTTGTTTGGGTCAGGCGTGCGCTGTCCATAAGCCGACGCGACCAGCAACAATCCAATCCATCCAAGCTTGCCTGCACGTACCTGCATTGCGCTAAAACGTTACGTTCATGCCCAGATTGACCAGCCGGGGCGCCGAGTAGAAGTCGGGCCGGCGTAAAAATTCTTCCTTGGTGTTCAATCCCTGCGGCTCACCGGAGTAGTAGCGCAAGTTGGGAAAAGCTCGTCCGGTATCGGTGTAGACCTGGATTTCATTGCGGTTGTCGAACACGTTGTAGATGCGGGCAAAGAGCTGCAACCCAACGGGTCCAAGCTGCCACAGCCGACTGGCGTACAGGTCAAACTGCACAAAACCAGGTCGCCGCGCGGAGTTCTCTACACCGATGCGCTCGTCGGCAATCGAGGGTGTATAGGGCAGGCCTGAGCCTAAGCGACCGACCAGCGTCACTGTCCAGCGCCGCACATCCCCTACACTCAAGCTGGTATTCAGTTGGTGGCGCCGGTCCCAGTCGAGCGGCACCAGTTGTTTTTCGGGCTCAATCCCGGCCTGCTCATCAATAAGCACAGCGCGCGGGTCACTCGCATTACCCCGCGCAATTTGGAACGTGTAGTCCACCGAAAGGCCAAAGCCACCCGCCATGCGCCGTTCTAAGGAGACCAAAAAGCCTTTGACCTGCCCATAGTCGCGGTTTACGTAGCGGCCGTACTTTTCAAGCTGAAACGGTTCGTCAAAGCCTGGCGCAATAACTTCGAGACGTGTACCCAGCAGGTTGCGGATGTCCTTGTAGTAGAGGACCACATTTAAGCCGAGTACATCCGAAAAGGCCTGTTGCAGACCAATTTCATAAGCCGTAGTCTGCTCTGGCTCTAGGCCAGCATACCCGAAAGCGCGGCTTAGCCCACGTTCTGGATCGTAGATGTAGTCGGCATTTGTGTACAGGTAGTCAAACGCTGGCATCTGGAAGAAGTGGCCGTAAGCCAAACGCACCGCGCCATTTTCGCTTAGCGGGAACGACAAACCTAAACGTGGAGAAAGTTGCCAGCGAGCTGGTGCCGGCCGTCGCGGCGAAGTGCGTGGTCGGCTAAAATCTTCAAGTACTTCCCCCTTTGGATCGAAATAGTCAAAGCGCAGACCGATATTTACAATGAGATAGTCGAACTCCATCTTGTCCTGCAGGTAAGCGCTCAGCTCGACAGGTCGGCGGTGGTAGTAGACATGATCGGGCGTGTGCACGGGCGGAATAGCAGGTTGAAAGCCGGTGGAGGGGTTGCGCTTGACGGAAAAATCGCGTACGGTTAGCGTATGTTGCTTCAGCTCAAGGCCGGTTTTCACCTGATGTCGCCGCGTTATTTGGCTTGTTAGGTCTAGGCGCGCTGTGAAGGTTTCAGTTTTGCGTTGGAAGTGCTGCATTATCGCGCCTCCGCGATAAAAAGCAAAGTTACCCCCTAGCAGGCGTAAGGCATCATCGCGGGGATAGCGAGGGTCCAAGGGGTCTTCGTAAACGTAGCTGCGCACCTCGTTGGTAAAGTAGGCCCCTTTGAGCTCCGCAAACGTACTGGCCGTAAACACCTGGGTGTAAGTAGCCAAAAAAGAACGAGAATCCCCATAGACGGTGGGGATGCCATTCGGGTTGTAACGGAACAAATGGTTGTAGTTTTGGCCCTGGTCTTGTTGCCAAAGCCCACTAAGCGTCAGCTTTTGCTGGCCAAACAGGCGAGCCGTGAGCTTAGCCTGAAAGGTGCGCTGTTCGCTCCAGTTCATCGAAACCAGTGCTGAGTCGCCCAAGGCTGGGACAAACACCTGCCGGCCGTTAACGGTCACGTACTGGGCACGGGGATCGCTTTGATCGACTGGTAGCACGATGCGACGGCCATAAAGATAGCCGTCGTTGCGCACGTAGCGTCCGGAAGCAAAAAACGTTAGCCCAGAAAAGCCGGGAAGCAGTGGGCCGCTCAGGTCACCCTGCACCGACCGCGCATGCATCGGAGAAAATCTGCCCAAGCCCATAAATAAGTCAGTACCCCGGCTTAGATAGTCACCCATATAGGCTCCTATCGAGCCTTGATAGCGCGCGCTGCCTTCCCGCGTGACAATGTTCACCACGCCCGATTGGGCACTGCCGTACTCGGCATTGAAGGTGCCCGTAATCACTTCGATCTCCTGGATGGCGTTGTTTTCTACCTGGAAGGCAAACGAGCGGTCGTAGACATCGTTGATCTGGATACCATCCACCAGGTAGGCTACTTCGCCGATGCGTCCCCCGCGAAAGTGTCCTTCCACAACGCCAGCTTGCAGGTTAACCACGTCGGTAAAGGTTTCGACAGGCAATACGGCCAGCTCTTCGCGCGATACGGCAGCGGCCGTAGCCGTCAGGTCGCGCTGGACCAGTGGACGCGTTGCCGTAATGACTACTTCTTGCCCTACGAGCGCTTCTTCTTGCAGCGTAAAGTTGACCTCCGTCGTTAGGTTAATTTGCACGCGCACGTCTTGCACCACCTGCGTAGCAAAGCCAACCATCGACGCGCGCAGCGTGTAGGTGCCAGGGCGCACGTTAAGGATCACGTAGTAGCCTTCGAGGTCGGTCGAGGCTCCTTGCTGCGTTTCGACCACCAGCACATTTACGCCAGGGAGCCCTTCGCCCGTTTGGGCATCGGTTACGCGTCCAGTGATTTTACCGGTGGTCTGTGCCCAGAGTGGCAGCACGCCCACGAGTCCCCAGAGCCCGATCCAAGCAGCGCAACGCCTCATCATAACGCGTACATTCGCATAGTCTAACAAAAGGGGCTGGGAGCTGCGGCTTGCAGCTCCCAGCCCCCGCGCCTCACTTCACCAGCAGCATGGTACGGGTTTCTACGTAAGCTCCAGCCCGAAGCTGGTATAGATAGAGGCCTGCTGGCAGGTCGCGGGCATCAAAGCGCACCTGGTGTGTGCCTGCTTCGAGCAACGCGTCCTGAACCAGCGTAGCGACCTCTTGGCCCAGGAGGTTATAGACCGTCAGCGTAACACGGGTAGGCTGCGGCAGCGAAAAGGCAAGCGTAGTGCTGTTGCGGAAGGGGTTAGGATAGTTGGCATGGAGCAGAAAACGCTCGGGCCGACTGCCCAGGCTGCCCTGACGGATGCCCGTTGGCGTCAGGACATTGCCGCCAATGCGTACGATGCTGACGTCGTCCCAGTAGGTAGTGCCGGTGAAAGCATGCCAGTAGCGCAAACGCAACTCCATCCCCACTGCCCCAGCCTTCGGATACAACACAAACGCATACTGACGCCAACCCGACGAATCCACCCGCTCCGCCAACGGAATCACCTGATCGTTATAATCCCCATTCAAACGAATATCCACCCCACCAATCTCTCCCCAACCCGCCGCACCACTCTCCATCTGATTATACCACAACGCCGTCAACCCAATATTGTAATTACCCAAACCAATCGAATCCGGATTACCTACCCCCTCATACCGCACCCAAAAACTCACCAACACCGGCTCCCCAGCAACCACCGGAACCCGCTCACTGATCGCCACCGCCTCGTACTGCGCCGTACCCTGCAAATCCTCTATCCGCAACGCCCGCTGACCACTACGCACCGAAGCCCCCGTCACCGTCACCGCAAACTCCTGACCCTCAGGCCAAACCTCCAAACCCCGCGGAAAATCCGGCCACCAATAATACCAACCCCCACTGACATCCATGTTCGCATTAAAGAAATCCCCCTCCCAACCCGGCGCCCCAGCATCCACCTTCCGCACAAACACATCGTCCAAATACACCACCCCCGTAGCCTGCGAACCCTTCCGAAACACAATCCGCACACTCGCCGCATCCTCCGGCAACACCAACGACCCCAACGACGCATTGTCTATCCGTACCCAACCGTTCGTCGACGCCTCCTGCTGCGGCACATCCAACACCAACGGCCCTCCCAGCAAATCCTGACCCTGGGCATTGTAAAACTCAAAAACCAACTGAAACTTCTCCTCCTCCGTCTGCGGATTTACATTCACCCCCTCGGTCCATACCCAACCCCCCACCAACAACTCCAAATTCCCCGCAATCCGCGGCGTCCAGTTCCGAACCGCCTCATCCTGAATCCATGCCGACGAACCCGACCCCGAAAGCTTCAAACTCCACTCCGGCGTGCGCGAACGCTCCCGCGTCCACTCCGCACCCAAACCCTCCGCCCGCCAATAACTCGGAACACCCAACTCAAATCCCCCATCCGAAAGCAAATTCATAGGCGAATCGGCTGTCAGCCGATCCAGCAGCGTCTGCTGTCCCTTTGCAGACCAGTTTCCTATACCTAGGCATAGCAGGCTAAGCCCAATCACTCGGCCTGCTTGTCGTAGCAGTGTACCCATGGCTGTTCTTGGTTGGTGAATGGCTTATGCGAACCCGCTGCCGGAACGCGAAGCGGTTCCACCAAGGCATCGGGAAAGGCTTTATTGCTCTTGCCTAAGTTCTTGGGCGCATCGACGAAGCACGCACGACCAGTTCCGTAGGCACAACGATGGTGTGCTGGCCGCGGGCGTAGGGCCGCCGCGCTTGCGCGGGTTCAAGCAGCTCCACCAGATGACGCATGGCCAGCTCACCTAGCTGCTCTTTGTAAACCCGCACGCTGGTCAGCGGCACTGGCGCTTGCGCTGCACCCTGCACGTCATCAAATCCGACCAGCGCCATATCGTCGGGCACCCGCAGTCCAGCTTGGGTAAGCGCATCCATTAGACCTAGCGCTAAGGCGTCATTCGCACAAAAAACCGCTGTTGGACGCTCGGGTAAGTCCAGCAGCCGTGCGCCCAGACGCTGCCCCGTGACCCGCGTCGGCTCGGCCTCGGGGTCGACCACCACCAAAGCAGGGTCAAAGGCCAAACCCGCACGAACCAGCGCAATCCGATACCCTTCCAAACGATTAGCAATGCTGGGGTGACCCAAATCCGCACCAACAAATGCTATCCGTCGATATCCCTGCTGCAGCAGATGCTCTACGGCTACACGCGCTCCCCCTTGGTTATCAATGACTACCGCCGGCAACCCAACCGCTTCATAGTCGATCAGCACCACCGGTACTTCCAGTGTCTGCACCTCTGCTAAAAAATCCTCGCTCACTTTACCTGCCACCAGCAAGCCGTCAATGCTACGCTCCCGCAAAAAACGCGGCGTGTCCTCCCCTTTCCGATAGGCCCGAGGAATAGTGGTCAACAACACGTACAGGTTATGCAACCGCGCCTCGAACTCCGTACCTAGGAAAATATAAGTGTAAAACGGTTCACTGCGGGTAAAGTGATCCTCCCGGAGCACAAAACCAACGTTGCCGGTGCGCTGTAGCGACAGGTCTCGCGCTGCACGTGAGGGTTTGTACCCCAAAGCTTGGGCAACCTCAAGCACCCGTTGACGGGTAGCCTCACTCACATTGCCTTTGTTGTTTAGCACCAGCGAAACAGTCGAAATCGAGACATTGGCCGCACGCGCCACATCCCGAATCGTGCTTCGCGATGTACCCATAGACTTCTTTTGTTTATCGAACCGCTTTACTAAAGTAAACGCTCTTTTTTTATGTTGTCAAGGGGAAAAATTTGTCTCCTTACCTATCCTGGTGTAACCTGCTTTCCGCGGCCTCCGTTAAATGTTTTGTCATTTAGGCACGCTGCTAAGGTCGTCCATGCGTATCCGTTTAGCCCGAAATGCGCACGAGGTTGCCCGATGCTTTCCCGTACTGACCCAACTGCGTCCCCACCTCTCTCCAGAGGACTTCGCGCAACGCTTGCCTCGCCTGCGCCGGCAGGGCTATCGTTTGGCCTATCTAGAAGATCGGGGACACGTATGTGCCGTGGCTGGCTTCCGCATCCTAGAAATGTGGTCGCGTGGCCGTTTTCTCTATGTTGACGACTTGGTGACAGAGGCCTCGCAGCGGAGTCGCGGCTATGGAGCTGCCCTTTTAGCTTGGCTGGTGCAATATGCCCGTAGGCATGGCTGCCAACGATTGGACCTCGACTCTGGCGTGGAGCGTTCTGCTGCCCACCGTTTCTATGAGCGCTGTGGCCTTCAGGTTGTTGCCTTGCACTTTGCACAGCCCATAAGAAAAGATGACCGCGAACCCTGATTTCAAGCAGCTTGCGCAAGTGCGCTTTTCGCGATTTGCCGAGCACTATGTGCACAGCCCGGAACTGGCGTCACAGGATGATCTAGCACGCCTTTTGGCGATCGCTCAGCCCCAGTCGCACTGGCACGTGCTGGACGTCGCCACAGGAGGTGGGCACACGGCCGCAGCTTTTGCCCCTTACGTGACTCACGTTTGGGCTACGGATCTAGTCCCAGCCATGCTTCAGGCAGCTCAGGCCCACTTTGAGCGTCTAGGCTTGACGAACGTGTCGTTTCTTGTGGCCGATGCCGAAGCTTTGCCGTTTCCAGATGCCTCCTTCGACTTGGTGACGTGCCGCATCGCTCCGCATCATTTTCCCAATGTGTCCTGCTTTCTTCAGGAAGCAGCCCGCGTGCTTAGGCCTGGCGGTCTATTGCTCCTTCAAGATCATCTGCTTCCGGAAAACGAGGCCTGGGGAGAGGCTATCGATGCGTTTGAACGGCTGCGCGATCCTAGCCATCATCGGGCTTACAGCGCTACGCAATGGCAAGCCCTGGTGGAAGCAGCCGGGCTTTGGGTTGAGCACCTAGAAACATTAACCAAAGTGCATCCTTTTGAAGCGTGGGCCGATCGTCAAGGCTGCTCAGCAGAGCTCAAGGCAAAGCTTATCGCTTGGATGAAAACAGCCCCACCAGGTGTGCAAGACTGGATGCAGCCCAAAGCATGGGGCACACCAGAAGCCACGTTTCTAGGCCATTATGTTATCCTTTCTGCTCGCAAACCTGGCAGCGCCTAGCCAGCCGCGCGCAGCACGTCGAGTGCTAGACGGTTGTACACGCGTCGGTTGCTCAGGAGTCCAATGCCCAGCGTAAGCCCAGCGGCGCCCAATAATGCCACAGGCAGTACCCAAAGCGGCTCTGCAGGGGCTGTATCAAACACGCCTGCAGCCAACAGCGTAGCCGATCCACTGGCTAGCAAGACACCCGCTAGGGCTGCCAGCGTGCCCAGCAGTCCGTATTCCACCATCGTTATCTGAAGCACTTGACGCCGCGAAGCTCCCAACGTTTTGAGCAGGATGGTCTCTTCTTCGCGAGCCACCCGGCTAACGGTTGTTGCACCTAGGAGCACGATGATACCGGTCAACACGCTAAAAAGCGCCATGAAATGGAGTACCCGGGCCACCTGTTGGAAAATCTCATCGGCTACCTGCAGCACCAAGCGCAGGTCGATGGTCGAGACGCTTGGAAAGGCCTCAACGGCTGCACGCTGCACCTGGGGTGCAGCTTCACCGGCCTGCACGAGCAGGACATACATCTGCGGTGCCGCTTCAAGTACGCCGCGCGGGAAAAGCACGAAAAAGTTCGTCCGAAAACGCCGCCAGTCCACCCGTCGAAGGCTTCCCACCACCGTAGGGATTTCCACACCTTGCACATCCCAGACCAGTGTATCCCCCAGCGTCACGCCCAGCGCTGCAGCAATTTCTTCCTCAAGCGACACAGGCGGCATAGCTGTACCTGGGGCTACAACCGGGGTAAAGGCACCTGCAACCAGGGTTTCCGTATCGGTCAGGTGATCCCGATACGACGAGCGGTATTCGCGTCGGAAGGCCCATCCCAGCCGAACGGTTGTATCAGCCAGTTGGTCAGCAATACGACGCCCATTGACTGCGGCCAGACGCATAGTAACAATCGGCACTTCTTCAACTACCGAGAGGCCATAGGCTTCTATGAGCTGGCGTAGGCTGTCGCGCTGATCGGGTTGCACATCGAAAAACACCAGGTCGGGCCGACCAGGGCCACCTGCTTGTCGCACTTGTACCAGCAGGGTCTGCTCGATCAGCAGCACGAGCACCACCAGGAATGTCCCTAGCCCAAGAGCCAGCATCAGTACCGACGTTTGGTTGTTTGGCCGGTACAGGTTAGCCACCCCTTGCCGGAGTACATAGGGCCAGTAAGTGGGCATGATGCGCCGCAATAGGCTGGTCAGGCCACGGGCTAGCAGGACAAGCCCGCCCAAAACGAGTATGAGTCCCAATGCATAGGCAACCCCCATCCACGGCTCCGGGGCTTCTGCTATGGCAAAAGCTGTCAGTCCTGCTAGTAGGACTAGCCAAGCACCTCGGTAGAGCCAGTCGCGCTTGACCGGCACTGGATCAACCGAGGCTTGCAACGCCCGCAGTGGCGTCACCCGTCGCACCGGAAGCAGCGGCAGCAAGGCAAAAAGCAAGGTAAAAACAGGACCGCCAACCAACCCCAGCAGTACTGCTGAACGCTCGATTTCTAGGGTAACTTCGAGGGGCAAAAAATTGACCAAAAGGCGCGCAAGCAGCGCTTGCACGCCCAAGCCCAGCAGCGTTCCCAGCAACCCGGCAACTGCACCCATAGCCAATGCCTGCAAAAGGTAGACGCTAAAGGTTGCCCAAGGTGTTGCCCCTAAGCATCTGAGCACAGCCACTTGGTCAAGACGCTGCCGAACGTACACATGTACCGCACTGCCTATACCAATACCCCCCAAAATCAGCGCAATAAAGCCAATGAGTCCTAGGAAACGGTACAGGTTGCGCAATACCTCATCCCAGTTTTCTCGGATTTCCTCTACCGTATCAACGCCAACGCGCAGCGGCCGCAAGCGGTCGCGCAACGCTTTACCCAAAGCTTCAGCGTCTCTGCCGTCATCAAATCGAAAGTAGATCGCATATTCTGCCCGGCTGCCAAAGCCAAGCAGTAGCGTATCGAGCATTGCCAGCGGCACGTACACACGTGGGGCGGCCAAAGCCATAATGGCCGACTCGGAGGGCGTTTGCACCAGACGCCCAAGGATAGGATAGCTTCGTCGACCAATGCGTACCGAGTCGCCTACGCGCACGCCGTAAGCGTCGAGCAGTGAGCCATCGACCAGCGCACCGCCTTCCTGCAGGTAACGGTCGGCTGCTTCGGGCGGATCGGTCTGCATCTGTCCATAAAGCGGCCAAGGGCCCCCAACCGCCCGTACGGAAACGAGACGTACATGGCCAGTACGCGGGAAGTAGGCCATCGAGGTCAAGTAAACTACCTGGGCCTGCTGCCCTCCAATCGTGTCAAGCAGTAGGCTCAGGTCATCAAAGGGTGCATCGCGCTCCAGCCGTAAATCAGCTCCAAGGAGTGCGCGTGCCTGCGCATCTACCCCTTTACGTAAGTTTGCCCCCACACCATGCAGGGCAACCAGTGCGGCAATGCCCAGCACCATAGCCGATACAAAAAGCAGCAGGCGATGCCGGCTCCCCCGACTGTCGCGCCAAGCCATGCGTAGCGCCCAGCTAAGCGAAAAGGTTGCTTGTTCAGCCATGCTGTGCAGCCCGAAGTGTTGTGCGGTGGAGCACGTCGGCCGTCATACGTCCAGCACGTAGCTGCAGGATGCGTCCGGTCCGTTGCGCCAGTTCCAGGTTATGGGTAACGATAACCAGCGTCGTGCCTGCTGTGGCATTGAGCTCAAACAGCAGAGCTTCGATAACAGCGCCGGTCTCTGCGTCTAGGTTGCCTGTAGGTTCGTCAGCAAATAGGATGCGCGGCTGATTCATAAACGCTCGGGCCAGCGCTACCCTTTGCTGCTCTCCTCCAGAAAGCTGCCGTGGGTAGTGGTGCATTCGATCGGCAAGCCCTACCCGTTCGAGCAACGCCATGGCACGTTGGCGCGCCTTACGGTCGCCCTGTAGCTCAGCCGGCACCATTACGTTCTCCAGCGCCGTCAGCGTAGGCAAGAGCTGGAAGGTCTGAAAGACAAATCCCACCAACCGATTACGCAGAGCAGCCCGCGCATCTTCGTTGAGCACGGTTAGATCATGACCGTCCAGCCACACCTTTCCCGACGTAGGCAGGTCCAGTCCGGCACACAAGCCCAGCAAGGTCGTTTTACCGCTGCCCGAAGGACCCACAATCGCGCAGGTTTCGCCTTCAGTCACGCTAAATGAAACGTCCTCTAAAACGGTCAGCACCCGCGAGCCGCTCTGGAAGGTTTTGGTCAGATGCGCAACCTGTAACATCATGATATCGACATGGGCCGTAAAGTGTCTGTTATAACGCTTTGGCTTCTGATAGTTCTGGGGATAGCAGCTTGCCGCCGGGCTTCAGGACCTGCCGTGCAGTCCGAAACACAGACCGATACCCTGGCAACGCAACCTACCGATACGCTGCAAACCAGGCAGGTGATCACGGTGCTTGTGCTGGGCAACAGCCTGGCAGCTGGCTATGGCCTTTCACCAGCCGAAGCCTTTCCGGCACTGCTCCAACGCAAGGTCGATTCGCTAGGCTGGCCCGTGCGCATCCTCAATGCTGGCGTTAGTGGCGAAACATCGGCCGGAGGCCTGCGCCGCATCGACTGGCTCCTCCGAGAACGCATCGATATCCTTATCCTGGAGTTAGGGGCCAACGACGGCCTGCGCGGCATTGATCCAGAGATCACGCGACGTAATCTGCAAGGCATCATCGACAAAGTGCGGGACCGCTATCCAGAAGCGGACATTATCTTAGCCGGTATGCAGATGCCCCCAAACTTGGGCCCAGACTACACTGCGGCATTTCAGGCAATTTATCCCGATTTGGCTCGGGCAAACCGTGCACACCTGATTCCTTTCCTGCTCGAAGGCGTGGGCGGCGTCCCAGAGCTGAACCAAGCTGACGGGATCCATCCTACGGCCCAGGGCCAGCGTATTGTAGCCGAAAATGTTTGGCGCGTTTTGCGCCCGGTTCTGGAAGCACGCCTCGCTACCATTGTTTAAACCCGTGCCTTTTGATGCTGACACAGGTAGTCCATCTCGGCTTTGAGCCTAAATGCTTAGCGCCTACGTGTTGTGGAGCTTTTGCAGCCGCAGCGGTGCTGCTCTCCGAGTGTCTTAGATCACAGGAAGGGTAAGCACTACATGGTGGCTAGCGCCATCCTGAACTAGGGGAATCCGCACGTGGGTTGACGCAAAACGCAAAGCTTGGCCATCCAGCCAGACGTGGGGTTGTGTGCCTTCGCGACGGGCCTCGATGTGGTATTCTGTGTTACTTTGGGGGTGCCGATAGGTGAGCCGATAGCCTGGCCATGCCTTAGGCCAGCTTAGGCGCAACGTCAGCCAGCGACCTGCCTCGATGCCAAAGCCGATGATCTCTTCAAGGAGCACGCGGTACATCCAGCCCGCCGATCCAGTATACCAGGTCCAGCCGCCACGTCCTGTGTGCGGCGGTTCGGCATAAATGTCGGCTGCTAAAACATAGGGTTCTACTTGGTAGCACCCGAGGTCGTCGGGTGTTTTTGTCCGCGTTACGGGGCTAATCCACGTCAGCAGCTCGGTCGCCCGATCCAGCTGTCCCATCCGGGCCAGTGCCTGCACAACCCACAAGGCAGCGTGGGTATACTGGCCACCGTTTTCGCGAACGCCGGGGATGTATCCCTGGATGTAGCCTGGATGTGGGTGCATATCCTCAAAAGGTGGGGTCAGTAGCCGCACAAGTCGCGCAGCAGGATCGATCAGATAGGTTTCTACAGCGGCAAATGCCTGCTGTGCGCGTTCGCGTGAAGCTACCCCCGAGAGTACTGCCCATGCCTGAACCAGGGCATCAATTTGGCAAGCTGGTCCTTCCCGAGTGCCTAGCGGGGTTCCATCGTCAAAGTAGGCCCTCCGGTACCAGGCGCCATCCCACCCAGCCGCCTCCAAAGCCTGCCGGAGCTGCTCGCGATGAGCCTGGTAGCGAGCTGCCCGCTCCTGTTCACCCCGTTGCTTACACAAGGGAATAAATCCATCCAGCACAGCATAGAGCAAAAATCCTAACCAGACGCTTTCGCCACGCCCTTCGATGCCTATGCGGCTCATGCCGTCATTCCAGTCGCCGCTACCCATAAGGGGCAGGCCGTGCGGGCCTGTTTCTAAGGAGCAATCAATAGCTCGCAGGCAGTGCTCAAAAAATGACGCAACCGGCCCTGCTGTTGGGTGCACGATCTGCTCGGTTACTCCTGGCGGCAGCAGCGGTCCTTGCACGAATGGCACAGGCACCTCCAGCAGTGCTTCATCGCCGGTTACTTGCAGGTAGTGCAGTGCAAGATAGGGAAGCCAGAGCCGGTCATCTGAAAATAGGGTGCGCACGCCTAGGCCTTCGGGATGCCACCAGTGCAGCACGTCGCCCTCGGGGAATTGATGGGCTGCATGCAGCAAAAGCTGCTGTCGCGTCCAATCCGGGCGTACATACACCAAGGCGGCAGCATCTTGCAGCTGGTCCCGAAAGCCAAACGCACCGCCGGCCTGATAGTACGACGAACGCGCCCAAAGCCGACAACTGACGGTTTGATACAGTAGCCAGCCATTGGCCATCAGATTGAGCGCTGCACAAGGGGTTTGCACCTGGAGTCGCCCATGGAGTTCTGCCCAGAACTGCTGCACTTCCGCTAAAGCCTGCGCAACTTGCTCCGGTTGGCTGTAGGCCTGAGCTAAACGTCCAGCCTCGGCTTGGCTTACGGCTTCACCTAGCAAAAAGATGACCTCGGCCTGCGCTCCTGGGCTCAAGGACAACTGCACCTGCAGGGCTGCGCAGGGATCTAGGCTGTCTCCAAAACGAGCCTTAAGATGCCTGTGGTGCGTCAGCGCTTCTGGCGCTTCAGGTCGACCTGCAGCACCAAAAAAGCTGCGGCCGTCGCCGCTAGCCCACACAGCAGCTGCTTCTGGGGCAGCGCAAGCCATAAATGCTACTGGACGGCCTTCTTTTTCCGCTAGGATCATCCGATTCGTCGGGGAGTAGCGGGTGCGTATGCCGGCGCGATCGCTCAGCGTTTCGCCCAACACCCAACGGGCTACATAAAAAACCGAAAGCAGGCGTGGCTGCAGGCTTTGATTGTGCAGGCGCAGGCAAATCAGCTTAACAGGAGCGCCTCGGGGCACAAAGCAGCAAACTTCCTGCGCTAGTGCTTGGCTGTGATGCCGAAAGCGGGTGTAGCCCATGCCATGCGTTACCTCATACGGTGCTGCGACAGGAGCCGGTGCCGGAAGTGGTGACCAATAGACGCCTACCACCTCGTCGCGCAGATACAATGCTTCGCCGCAAGGGTCAGCCACTGGATCGTTGTACCAAGGCGTCAGCCGATTTGTCCGGCTATTTCGCGTCCAGGTGTAGCCTCCCCCCCGCTCGGTCACGATGAAACCCGCCTGTTCGTTAGCCACCACATTCACCCAGGGCATTGGTGGCAGCGCTAGGGTGCCCTCAGTCTTAGGCCTTAAGCGCACCACGTATGCATCGCCCGTCTCTGTAAATCCCCCCCAGCCGTTGTCGTAAACCAGCGGCGCTGTTGGAAGCGGCCCGACGCCTTCCGGTGTTGCGCTTCGATAAGGAGCGGACCGAAAATGCTGCACTGCAGCAAAAATTTTACGGCGTTGTCCTTTGCGCGACGGGCCAAGCTGCGTTAGGCTGCAGCGGAACTGCTCAAGGTGTACGGGCAGTGCATAGTGATCTTCAAGCATGCCCATGCCAAAATGTAATTCTTTGCTGCCTTGAGGCCTAAGCACGATCTGGGTGCGTAAACACAAAATCGGATCAAGCACATTGCCGGTAGTTTCGCTCAGCCGAAACGGTCCTGAGAGCGCCTCCGGTATCCTTAGTGTGTGCCCGCGTCCTAAAAAACGCCGTCGATCGGTCTCCCAGGTTAGTTTGCCCTCGTGACCGTAGATTAAATGGACCAGCGTCCTACTGGGCTCTTCAGGACTGCGCGCGCGGCGCCAAACTGCCAGTCCATCAGGAAGGGCGGCCGTCTGCATAAAAAGCTTCCCAAACGCAGGGTGACATGCGTCAACGTAAGGATCGGTCAGTACAGGCTCGGCATAGCTGGTCACTTCAAGGTGGCGGGTGCAGCTGGTGTGGTTGATGAGCCGCAACCGCCGCACTTCCATCATTTCGCACAGCCACACCTCCAGCATAAGCTCAAGGCCCCCATCCTGACGCACCAGCCGCCAGCATTCTGGTCCTTGGTAGAGGGTGTACGTTTCCGGCTGCCAGCCGCTTGGACGCAATCCGGCCGACCAGTACCGCCTCGTTTCCAAATCCCGTATGTAGAAAAAATACCCTACTTCTGGCGCAGCCGGATCTGGATGCCAGCGCGTGAGCAGCATTTGTTCCCAACCTAGACCACCCCCGCCATCATCACCCAAAAAGCTCCAAAGCTTTCCTTGACGGAGCAGCCAACCGCTGCGGTTGATCCAATTGGCCTCATCAAGCCACTGAGGTAAAGCAAACAACATGGGTTTATCCGGCTAGACCACTCCGAAGCAGTACAGGGAGATAAAACCGCTGCAACCCCAGAAACAACAACAGGACTGGCAGGATGGTGACAACCGACCCAGCCATCATCAGCTCGACGTCTTGCACGTGCTCGCCCGCTAAGTTGGCTAATGCAACCGGCAACGTGTAGTGCGTGTGCTGCGTCAGCACTACCAATGGCCACAGAAAGTCATTCCAAGCCCCCAAAAACGTAAGCATCCCAACCGACGCCAGCATGGGACGGCTAAGCGGCAAGGCCACGCGCCAGAAGATTTGAAACTCTGAAGCGCCATCCATTCGCGCAGCTTCAATTAGGCTCAACGGTAAGGTGCGCATAAACTGATACATCAAGAAAATGCCCAGCACGCTGGCCAGGTTAGGCAGGATGACGCCGAGGTACGAATTGATTAGCCCCATAGCCCGCAGCATCAAAAAAAGCGGCAAGATGGTAATGTGGATGGGAATGAGTAAGGCCATAAGCAGCAAGCGCAGCAGCGCTTCCCTACCACGAAAACGCAACACGGCAAAGGCATAGCCTGCCATGGCGTTAAGCAACAGGGCTCCTAGCGTAATACTTCCCGAAATGATCAGGCTGTTGGCCAAGTAGCGGGCCATGTGAAAGTGGGCAAAAAGGGTTGCGTACTGGACCAGTGTAGGGGTATCGGGCCACAAGGGAACCGGAGAGGTGCTGGCTGCACCAGAAGGCATAAGCGAAACGGCAACCATCCATCCCAGGGGCAGCAGCGTCCACATAGCGAGCAGGACGAGCCCCGCATAGCCCAGAAGGTGATGGCCTAAGCGTATCCAGCGGTAATTCATGACCTATGTTGACGCCAGAGCATCCAGGAAAGGCCGAGCATCAAGACAAACAGCACGAAGGCCAAGGCAGCCGCATAGCCTAATCGCCACCACCGGAAACCCTGCTCGTAGAGCAAAAGCACCAGCGTTAGCGTGGCGTCTAGCGGACCACCCTGCGTCATCACGTACGGCTCGGCAAAAACTTGCAGGTAGCCATTGGCCGTAATGAGTCCAGCCAAGGCAATCATCGGACGGAGGGCAGGCAGCGTCACGTAGCGCAGCTGTTGCCACACGCTGGCCCCGTCCATTCGGGCAGCATCATAAAGCTCTTCAGGGATAGCCTGCAGTGCAGCCAAAAAAATGAGCAAATCATACCCGTAGTTTTTCCACACCGCCATCAAGATGAGTGCGGGAAGTGCCCACTGTGGATCCCCTAGCCAGTCGATGGGTGGCAGCCCTAACCAAGCAAGCGCTTGATTTGCTAAGCCATAGCGCGCGTGCAGGAGGTAACGCCACACGATAGCCACAGCCACTAGCGAAGTCACAACAGGCGCAAAGTAGACCATACGCCAGAAAGCTTTCCAACGCACAAATCGTTGATGAATCCACAAGGCAGCCCCAAGGGCTAAGCAGAGCGTAAGCAGTCCGCCCAGACCCACAAAAATCAGGGTATTTTGCAGTGCTTTCCAAAAGCGCCCGTCTTGCAACAAAGCCAGGTAATTGCGTAATCCTACCCATCGAAGGGCTGCCGGCTCGGCAAAGGTGTAGAGATCAAAATCCGTTAGGCTAAGCATCCAGGCAGCAAGAGCCGGCAAAAACAAAAAAAGCAACACCACCGCCAGCGCTGGGGCTAAAAACCAAGTAGCAGCTCGCAACTCAGTCCAGGAGCGCTTCATCGCGGTACGGTGGCTATCCGACGTCTTTTTTCCAGTATCCGGTCTACCTCTTGATCCAGGCGTGCTAGGGCTTCGTCGAGTCCCAAAAGACCACTTGCCGTGGCTTCGGCGTAGTAATGAATGCGAGCTGCAATCGCTTCCCATTCTGGAACAGCTGGCAACGGCTCGATCCGCTCGAGCTGCTGCCAGAAACCTTCAAGCTGCTGGTCACGCTGCAGGATTGCTTGCTGCCACACCGAGCGACGTGGTGGCAGATTGCCAGTTAGCCTATAAAACTGCAGCTGCACTTCTGGCTGTGCCCAAAACCGCACCAAGGCCCAAGCCGCTTCTAGATTACGGGTATTTCGGAAAATGACCAGGCTTGATCCACCAGCCAACGAAACACCCGGCCCCTCAGGTCCAGGTAGCGGCGCGGTTGCCCAACGCAGCGCCAGTGAATCGGGCAACCGCGCCCGCAACTCTCCCACACTCCAAGGGCCACTCCAAAACATCGCCAGTTGTCCCCGAGCAAACTCATGGTACAGGTTGCCCAGCTGCGTAGCACCAGAGCGCGGGACCAAACGTGCGTCAACCAGATGCACATAAAACGCCAGCGCACGTCGGAAGCGCTCATCCCGAAAGTTGCCGTAACGCCCGTTGCCTCCCAGCAGTGTGGCGCCTTGTTGCAACCCCAGAATGACTACGGGAGACCAATCCGGCAACAATGCCAACGCAAAGCGAGCATTGACCGGAGGTGCCACCAAACGGTGCAAGAGGCGCTCCCAGCCAGCCCAGGTTTGCGGCATGGTGGCATAGCCAGCCTGTTTCAGTAAATCGGTGCGATAAAAAAGGACGCGCGTGTCTACGTACCAAGGAAGACCATACAGCCCTTGGGGTAAGCGGTTGGTTGCCCAGATGCCTGAAAAGTAGTCCGCTGTATCCAGCCGATCCCGAACAACCCACGGCGTTAGCTCCACCAACGCCTGCAGTGCTGCAAACTGGGGCAACCAGCTATTGCCTATCTGGGCCACATCGGGCAGTTGTCCTCCAACGTAGGCCGTGACAAGTTTTTCGTAAGCTGCCGACCAAGGGATTTGCTGGAGGGAGACCTGGATGCCCGGATGCGCTGCTTCGAAGGATTCAAGCAGGGGAGCTACCTGTGCTCCTTCACGGCCAAAAGCCCAAAAGGTCAGCTGCACGGTCTGCTCCGGTTCATGACAAGCAGCTATTCCGGCTAGGCAAAAAAGGACGACCGCCCTCACCAATGGCGCTTGGGAATATGCCGCACGCGAATAGGGCCAATCGCCCATAGCGCAGCTTGTTATTCCTGTCGGTTGTGAATGACCACGCGCAGTTCAGGCAGGGTTATCTCTTCGAGCCAACCACCGGTAAACCCAGCCCGCTGTAGGCCTTGTACAACGTAAGGGCTCTGACGCATCAGGCGCCAGAGCAATTCACTTCGGTAATTTTCTGCCATAAGCAAGATAGGGCCTTGGTCGATTCCCAGATAATCGGTATCGAACCAACCTAAGCCAGGAATGACCCGTCCATGCTTAAGGGGCACATCGGTCACCTGAAACGTCGGGTTAAACGCGTCCAGAAAGCCGTATTGTCCCCACAGCGCTTCGCCATAGCGTGCCTTCATGGTTTGCAGCGCGGCCAGCGCTAGCTCGGGCGTAAAGGGCAGTGAACCTCCTACAGCTGTAGGGGCAAGAGTCCCATCGTCCAGAACGTAAACCAAACTGGCGCCACGCGCTGCATAGCTTCGAAACGTGCGTTCCTGCCCACTAAGCACCAGCGTGGTATCTATCGGGCCGTCGCAGGCGGTTAGCCCCCATAGGTCGGGACCGTAGCCTTGCCAGCGGCCTGGGTTATCTATGGCGTAAGCACGCTGGGCTAGCGTAGCCCGACGGCTGTTCTCGAAGTAATCGATGCCCTTTTGGCGCATGTAGGCATCCTGAATACCTCGAAAATCAATCCATACATGGCTATACTGATGCGTAAAAAGTGGGCTGTATTGCACAAACGTCTGTCCATAAAACGTCCCCCACTGGTAGGTCTGCGTCCAGGCTTGCCAAGCTTGGGGTGCTACAGGAAACGTCGGTGAGCCCAGCGCCAGCACGTAAAGCAGCATCGCCTCGCTGTAGCCTGTGTAGTCGTGCGTGTGATAACCGCGTTCTGGATACCAACCCATGGCAATGAGCGGTGCCCGCGGCTGCATCCAATCCCACTCTACGCGCTGAAAAAGTGAGTCGGCATAAGCCCGAATAGCCACCTCCAGCGTATCGCTGCCGTCAAAGTAAACCTGCGTAGCTAGCACACCGGCCATCAGCAACGCGGTATCGATCGAGGAAAGCTCGACATCCCGGAAGCGGTGTCCGGTATCCATCTCCAGAAAATGGTAGAAAAACCCCTTGTAGCCAGCCGTACCGGAGGCAGCTGGACCTTGGGGTGCTTCCCATAAAAAGCGCAGTGTGCGATAGATGCGCTCGGCGGCTTGCTGGCGGGTGATGTAGCCGCGCTCTACGCCTACCAGATAACCACTCAGGCCGAACCCGACAGCGGCAATACTTGAAAACGAAGGCGTCGGCCAGCGATCGGGAATCAGTCCGGTCTCCGGATGGGCGGTTTCCCAAAAGAACGCAAACGTACGGGCCTGAAGCGTATCTAAAAACGCATCTGAAGCTTGCGGGCTGTCATGCTCCAGCCTGCAACCCATTCCCCCAAGCCCTACCAAAAGGACGCCAATCCATCCCCATGGAAATCTTTTCATCACCTTGATCGAATTGTACTTTGGGCCAAGACCTCAAATCGGGCTTCGAGGCCTTCTGCCGACGAAGGTCCCACTTGCAGCGTAAACCATCCAGGTTCCACCACCCATCGATTTTCCAAGCCCCAAAAACGCAGGGCTTCGACGGGCAGCTCGAAAGTCACGGTCTTTGTTTCTCCCGGTGCAAGTGCCACGCGCTGAAAGCCTTTGAGCTCACGCACCGGACGGGTGACCGAGGCGGCTTCGTCGCGCACGTAGAGCTGCACTACCTCTTCTCCTGCCCGCGTCCCCGTGTTGGTCACTTCCACGGTAAGGCGCAACGTATCCTGCAAACCTAAGCGGCTAGAGCTCAGGCGCAAATTTCGATAGGCGAACGTGGTATAGGTCAGGCCGTATCCGAAAGGATACAGCGGGCTCCAGTGCACGTCGAGGTACTTTGAGGTGTACTTTTCTTCTGCACGCGGCGGTCGACCCGTTGGTTTATGGTTGTAATAAAGGGGTTCCTGACCGGTTGCCCGTGGGAACGATACCGGTAAGCGGCCACCCGGGCTAGCCCGACCCAAAAGTACATCTGCCACAGCGTTCCCCATCTCAGAGCCCAGAAACCAGGTTTCCAAAATGGCTGGTGCAGCTTCGGCAAGATAAGGAATAGCCAAGGGCCGGCCGTTCATGAGCACCACTACCACGGGCTTCCCTGTCGCCAAGATGCGTCGGGCCAGCGCTTCCTGAGCCCCAGGCAACGCTACCGAAGCCCGACTGGCAGCCTCGCCGCTGAGCTCTCGGTGCTCACCGAGCACTAAGAGGACCACGTCGGCCTGCGCTGCTACTGCCACGGCTTCCGCAAACCGACTGGTGTCGGGGCTTAAAGCAGTGGCAACAATTTCCTGAAAACCGCCTGGCGGCGCCTCAGGATAGCCCGGGGCATAGAGTACCCGTGTCTGGGGCAAAGCTGCACGAAGGCCTTCAAGGATCGTTACGGCCTCGCCTGGCCGACCCGTTGCTGCCCAAGGTCCCAGCACACTCGCTGAATCGGTCGCCAGCGCGCCAATAACGGCCAGCGTACGTAGCGTATCGGCCAAAGGCAGCAGGTTGCCCTCATTCTTAAGCAGCACGATGGCTTTTGTAGCCACTTCACGGGCTAGACGCCGATGCTCCGCGGCCAACAACAACCGCCGCTCACGCTCCGGATCACGGCAATAGCGGTAGGGGTCTTCAAAAAGTCCCAGGCGGTATTTCACCCGAAGCACGCGTCGCACCGCTTCATCCACGACTGCCTCTGGTAGCCGACCCGACCGCACCTCCTCGGCCAGCTTGTGCACGTAAATGCCGCTAACCATGTCCATGTCGACCCCAGCGACAAGCGCTTTACGACCTGCTTCGGCACTGTCGGCCGCAATGCCATGAAAAAGCAATTCCCAGATAGCCGTGTAGTCGCTCACCACCAGACCTTCAAAACCCCACTCCCCCCGAAGTACATCGGTCAACAGCCGCCGATCGGCCGAAGCGGGGATGCCGCCAATCTCGTTAAAGGCCGACATCACAGAAAGGGCCCCTGCCCGAACAGCAGCTTCAAACGGGGGCAGGTAAACCTCCCGAAGCGTACGCTCAGAGAGGTCTACCGTATTGTAGTCTCGACCGCCCTCGGCACCACCATAAGCTACAAAGTGCTTTGCACACGCCATAATGGTGGAGGGCTCGCGCAGATCCTTCCCCTGAAAGCCGCGTACGCGGGCAGCTGCCATGAGCGATCCTAAGTAGGGATCCTCTCCACTGCCTTCTACAATGCGCCCCCAACGTGCATCCCGCGCAATGTCGACCATAGGGGCAAACGTCCAGTGCAGCCCGGCCGCCGAAGCTTCAAGCGCGGCTACACGAGCAGTTTGCTCAGCAAGCTGGGGATCGAACGTGGCTGCTTCGGCCAGGGGTACAGGAAAAATCGTTCGAAAGCCATGAATTACATCCAACGCAAACAGGAGGGGAATGCCTAGCCGGCTTTCCTCAACAGCTTGCCGCTGCAGCGCACAGGTTGCTTCCGCACCAAAAAGATTCATAACAGCCCCAACCCTCCCACGACGCACAGCATCTGGATCAGCAGTCATCACAACCGGTCCTGTTTGCGCCAACCCTCCATTGTAGAGGGTGAGCTGCCCAAGTTTTTCTTCAAGCGTCATGCGGGCCAGCAGCGCTTCGATCAGAGAATCTTCCCGGGCTTTTTCTAGCGACTGGGCCCGAGCCGTCGTAAAGCCAATCAGCGTAAGCAGGAGCACCAGGTACAGGCGCAACATAGGTCATTAGATTTATGGTTTGAGATGAATAAGTAGACAGTTTGCTCGCATCGAGTCCCCACGCAGCTCAAGCAGTAGGGGACCTGCCGGCCAGCTCGTAGCCTCTAGCACCATGTGCTGCAGACCAGATGGTTGCCAATGCGGTGCATAAGCCGCCACCACACGTCCCAGCACATCGTACACGGTAACCCCTACCCGTGCTACCCCTTCTAGAACATACTGCACTTCGAGACGCCGTGTAAACGGATTAGGGAAACACCGGAGCGATTGGGGGTCGCAGGTGCCAAGTGGAGCAGCGGATGTAGATACAGGACGAAAACCTGCCCGTGCTAATCCTTGCACAATGGCTTCGTGCGTCATCATGCGCCGCCAGATGGCACCTGTGCGCAAGTTCTCGATCATGAGCACTATTGGACCCTGATCGATCCCTAGGTAGTCGGTTGCAAACCAGTTTTGCTGCACGTTATAGGCATCCCGAAAACCATAGGGCCCCCATAAGCGGTTGCGGTAACGGCGGTACATGGTGCGCAAAGCCCAGAGGGAGGCTTCTGGTGTGAATACAATTGAACCGGCAGGGGCTGTGGGGGCCAAGGTACCTTCGTCGTTCTGGGGCGGTGGTGCCCCTCGAGCTAGATAACCTCCGGGCACATCCGAAGCCGTCAATCCCCACTCGTCAGCGCCGTAGTTCGGATAACGGTTAGGATTAGCCAGGTGATAAGCCTGCTGGGCTAGCGTAGCCCGACGGCTGTTCTCGAAGTAATCGATGCCCTTTTGGCGCATGTAGGCATCCTGAATGCCCCGAAAGTCAATCCATACATGACTGTATTGGTGTCCAAAAAGGGGTGGAAATTCCACAAAACTGTAGCCGTAGTGCGTAGCCCATCGGTAGGTTTGCGTCCAAGCTTGCCAAGCTGCCGACGGTAAGGAATCTGCGGGAGCGCCAAGGGCCAGCAGATAAAGGATCATGGCCTCGTTGTATCCGGTCCAGTCATAAGGCAGAAAGCCGCTCTCCGGCGTCCATCCCAGTGCCAGTAGCGGCATGCGGGGAGCAAACCAGCGCCAACGGACGCGATGGTACAGCGAGTCGGCCAAGGCACGAATGCGGACTTCTTCTGGCTCCTGACCATCGAAGTACTGCCGCACGTGAAGCACTCCAGCCAGGAGTAGGGCTGTGTCGATCGTAGAGAGTTCAGACTGCCAGGCCCTTTGCCCGCTTTGCATGTCCAGAAAATGATAGAAAAAGCCCTGGTAGCCCGTTGCATTCGAAGCCGCATGCTGAGGTGCCTTCCAGAAAAACTCCAGTGTACGCAGGACCCGCCCGCGCCCCTGGTCCCGAGAAATCCAGCCCCGATCAATGCCCACGGTCAACGCCGAAAGCCCAAAACCCACGGCCGCAATGCTGGCTGGACTTTCAGGACGGCTTCGGTCTCGGATAAGGCCATTGGTCGGGTTGGCCTCCTGCCAAAAGTAGGTAAATGCTCGGCGCTGCACGAGCTCCAAAAACGCATCTTCCAGACCGGCTTGAGGGATAGCCTGAACTGGAGCGCTGTCGGAGCTCACGCGCCCCTGAGCATCCACGCTGCGCAGCACGTAGGTATAGGTCTGGCCGTTACGAACCGCTAGGTCGGCATAATCTTCGGGTGGGACGACTTCGGCCAGCAAGTGAAAAGGCAACGCCTCCTCATCTTGGCGATAGACACGGTAGCGCACAGCACCAGCTACCGGCTCCCAATAAAGTACGACACTGGAATCGCCGGCCACCGCACGCACGCCTTGGGGCGGTGGCAGTGGCGTCCCTTCAAGATCATGGCTAACAGCTTCAACCCGCCCGATCCACAGCTCACGTAACCCATACGTGGGCTTTGCGCCAGCTTGCAGGCGGAAGCCGGCTACGCGAGCAGGATCAAAACGACCCAGGGGGCCAAAATCACTCCAAGCAATCCGGAAAATTTGCCAGCTGTTGGGATCGCTATCGATCCCGTCGTTATCTACAGCCAGCAGGTAGCGATCACCTAGGCTGGGGGGACGGGACGGGGTGCGGATAACTTCTACACGCCACGTAGGGCGCAGCCGACCTGTTTCTGGCTCTGGGGTAAGCACCTCGAGATATTCACCCACTGCGCTGAGCGTCTGATCGCCATTGAGCTCCTGGTATCGAAACGGCAGCTGCGTTCCGGAAAAGGTTTGCACCATAAAACGGGCAGGATGGGCTGGTAAGCCAACAGCTGCCTGCGAGGTATCGAGGGGAGCATCGGCAAACGTGATCCAAAGGTCTTCAGGATAGCCTAAGCGCGGCAACTCAGCCGGAAGCGCCGACACGTAGCGCACCGACAACGCCAGGTCTGTCTGGCTACCGGCCTGCCAGCCGCTACGGACCGCGTTCCATCCTATCCCTGCAGCTGCCCTGAGCGCCACTGTAGCCGTTGCATGGCCTTCTTGATCGATTAGGGCAATTTCAGGCAACCAAACGCCCGGCAGTGCAGCTGGCGCGTTGAGCCACAAGCGAAGCGTGTCGGCCGTTTGCAAGTCGCTTAAGCGCTCAGGCTGATACATGACCAGCTGCCAAAATCCTCCTTCAACATGCTGGAAGACCAGCCGAGCTACTGCTTGTCCATCGGCAAGCGTGCGCAGCGGCAAATGTCGGTTGCCAGGACCGCTGAGGACCAAGGTGTCGCCCCCCCAAAAACTGCCCGTTGAAGCAGCTTCATAGGCTGCCCCTGCGGTCCCTTCCCACAGCGTCCATGTGGCCTGTTGGGCCCAAGCAGTGGGCAGCAGTCCTCCCCATACGAGCAGCAAGCCGAGCCATTGCCACATAGACGCGCTTTGTGATTTAATGAGGCTCAAAAGGCAATGCTGGCACTCAACCGGTGAATTGCGCTCAAATGGGCATGGCTAGCCCAGGCATAATCAAACTGAAAGCGCAGCTTCGCTACTTCGTACGACAGACCCATACCCAAGGTTAATCCCAGCTCCGAATCCTGCTCAAAGAGATTTTGATAACCCGCCCGCAAGGCCAACACGTTCATCAACTGCCATTCAGCACCTAGGCTTATGCTTTCGGTGTTGAAACTGGGTTCAAATGCATCGGCAACAAGCAGCAGCTGCTGCCCCGATCCAAGCTCGAGCGGCAACCCCATCCCGACCCGAAACAGGATAGGGAGCTGGTAGCTTTCGGTGTGCAAAGCGGCCGGCAGGTTGCTATTGTCTCCATGGCGATTGGGGTCCTGATCGTAGCGCACACGCAAATCCCTTCCATCATAACGCCCCCGCGTGCCGAAGTTCGATAAGCTGGCGCCCAAATAAGCCCGAAAGGGCAGCTCGTAAAACACGCCTACATCCAAGGCCAACGCTGAGAGGCTGCTATGCCAGATCGTCTCGTGTAGCCACTTAACCTGCACGCCTGCGCTAAAGCGGTCCGTCAAGCGGCGGCTGAAGCCCAGCCCCAACACCAGCTGCTCGACCGTGAAGCGCTCACCCGTACCCAGCGGCTGCTCAACCGTGCGCACCTCCATTTCGCCCGAGTTTAGCGTAGTAAGTGCCAGCGAAAGCGCACTAGACCCTAACTGCACCAAAGCTGTTGTATACGTGTAGTTCAAATCGGCCAACCAGCGGCTATAGGTTATGGCAACGGCCGAGCGTTCCAACGTAGCTGGGAGTCCTGGATTAAAGTACAAACCAAAGGCATCGACCGTTACGGTGACACCTGCGTTTCCCATAGCTGCCGCGCGTGCACTGGGCTCAATTAAAAGCACTTGCCCGATCGTGGTAGCCACTTTCGTCTGCGCCAAGGCACTCAAGCTGCTCAGCATCAGCCCTCCTGCCAGACCAATCCAATAGCCACGCTTCATAACCTTGAAGGTCGGTTTTGCTATTTGATGACAGCAAACTTACCAATGTATTCGCCCACACCTGGTGCTTCAACGTGGAAGAGGTAAAGCCCCGGCGCGATTTCCAAATTGTCTTTGGTACGTAGATCCCAGGGCACCATACCGATGCTGGAGCCGTCGTGATGGAGGGTCTGCACGAGCTCGCCACGCACAGTGTAAATCCGGATTGTGGCACCTGCCGGAATGTTGCGAAATTCCAGACGGCGCTCACCGCGTCCGCTTACAGCAAAGCGTTCAGGTTCAAAAGCCGCAGCGGCTACATAGGGATTGGGAACAACATACGGCTCCTGCTCGCGAAGCTGATCGCGCGCCTGCGCAGCATCCACGTAGGCCCCTTGGGTGGTAAACTCGAAGACGTCTTCTGCCGTTAGCGGCAGCCGCATGCGGAGTCGATACACGTCACCTTGACCGGGCGGCATAGCGTCAGCAGGCGTACGCGCAGCATCGTAGAAGATGCGCCAGGTAGGGATCAAGGGGCCGCCTTCGCGCTCCGGCAGCAGCACTTCGATAAACTCTCCGTCGGCGCTGAGCGTGCGGTCTCGGTTTACATCCCGAAAGCGAAAATCAAACTGCCACCTGCCGTCGGCCGTGATCACCTTGAAGTGCGCTGGCGTAGCCGGCATGCCAATGGCCGCGCGTGACGTGTCGAGCGGCTCGTTGGCAAACACAATGAGCAGGTCCTCTGGGTAGCCAGGTCGGCGCAGATTTGGGGAGCGCGTCCTTTGATACAAAGGCCGCAGGCGCACACGGGTTTGGCTCTCAGCCGTAAATCCGCTGGCCAGTGTATCGACCTCAGGCCAGAGGGCTGTCTGAATGACCGGGAGCAGACCAGCTCCAACTGGTCCCGTGCCCGCCCCCTCAAGGTCTCGTCCATGCTCGAACAGCACTTCACCTGTGGTAACATCTACCAACCGATAAGACTGGGCGCGAATGCTGTCGGTGGGGGCGTCAAACGTCAAGCGAAACACATGCCCCTCGGGAACGCGGTCGGGGTGCACTACGCGCAGCTGCACTGTACCCACGCCACGGCCAGATAGCTGACGCAAGCTCCCTTCGACCACCGCACCTGGAATATATCCGGGTACCGGGGGATTAGGCCTTACAGCCACCACATTACGTGGCAGGATCGTACCGCCGCGAACCGTGCGCGAGACCGAAATGGCATTCTCGGAAGGATAAAAGTTAAACGGCGGTCCCACACCCCGGTCGTAGGCGGTTACGGCGTAGTAGTAGAGCTGACCATTGATGACTGTTGAATCCGTCCAAACGTGCCGAATGCCGTTGTCTTCGCCCAACCAGTACTGCACGCCCTGCACCGCCAGCTCCGAAAAACCCCGAATACCATTAATCAAGTCAAATTGGGCAATCGGCCGTCCGTTACCCACGGGTCCCCCACCCCGAGCATCCCGAATAAGCTGCGCATCGAGAAAGTTAGGATCGGTGGCCCGGTAGATCCGGTAGCCTTCAAAGTCGCGCTCACCTGTGACCGGGTCGACAGCTGTTTCGGCCCGATTGTCCCACATGAGCGTTACGAAACCATCGCCAGCATAAGCCTGAACGGTTGGCGCTGGAGGCGGAGTAGCAAACTGATAGTTGGCATTGTAGATCGACTGGACAACACGCACGGTGCTTTCCAGGTCGATTAGGTCTTCTCCGTAAGCTAGCGCCAAGCTGAACCGTTCTCGCTGACCGGCCTTAAGCGCAAAAGGTCCAGAAGCAAAAAGAAAGCCGATGTTGTAGTTCAGCACTAGGGGAGGATCGAAACGAACAGCCGGGTCAGGATGCGTAAACTGCTGATAGAGCCGCTTAGGCCATTCGTTTTGATCCATGAAAAAGACGATGTTGTCGGTCTCCGTAGCCGGTGAGCCGGTACCGGGACGAATGCGGTTCATCTTAAAGCCAGTCAGGCCGATCTGGTCACTTTCGGTAATGTCGGTGCGGTCAAAGTTGGGCTCCCCCTCGGTAGGGATGCAGTCCCCCTCGCCCGTATCTGGCTCGATGCCTTCCTCTGGATCTGCAAAAATGCCATCAGCACCGGTGTCGTGTGCTTCACAAACCCAGTCAAGGTCTTCGTCGCCCGTCCACCAAACGCCTGCCAGATACGCAGGTCGGTTTTCTAGTGGACCATAAGCCCGCTCAAACCGTGCCAGGTCGTAATGCTGCATAACATAAGCCCGAATGGCCTCTTGGCCTTCGATACGCTGACCTGGACCGCTGTCGCGGCGTTCATCGGTGATGCCATCTTCGTCGTTGTCGAAACCGTCAAAGGGATTTCCAGGAGTTTCCAGATAGGCATATCCCACGTAGCCTGTAGGTTCACAGGTGGAGCGCAGGCTGACGCCATGGCCACCTTTATCCCACGTATAGACCAGGTTCAATCCCAGCTCGGTATTATAGAACGCGTTGTCGTCGTCGCTTTCGTAGACCCCGTCGCATGAGAGCTGCGAGCCCCCTACGCCCGAGTCCATGTAAAGCCCGAAGATCATGTTCGGGTAGTCCGTCGTGCTTTCATTGATGATATCGTAGTGCCAGAAGATGACATTCTGGGCTTGGGGATTAGACCACTGAAAGCCACGCACTTCAACCCGCAGGCCAAGACCGCGCCGCGTTTGGTCCCGAGCATCTGGGTAAAAATCAAAGGTGGCGTAGAAATTATCGTCCATCACAAAAAACGACTCCTGATCGGCATTAGGGCGTTTGCCAAAGTAGCCATTCCAAGAGCCGCACCAGCCGGGGTCGTCCGGATCATTGATTTTGTCATACCAGCACTGCTCTGGCGAAACACCCTGGCGGGGATTGCCCGCAGCATCAACAGCACCTGGCCAGGTACGGGGATCGTTCGAGACTGCTATCGAGCGACCTCGGTTAATCATAGGATCTGGTTCAAAAAAGCCTGGCCGAGGCTCAAAGCGGAGTTGGCGCCCGGGGTGAAAGGGGTCGACCGCCTGTCGCTCCCGATAGCCCGTGAGCATCACATAAATCGAGTCGTTTGGATTCGAAGCCCTTGCTACCCGCGTAAGCACAAACGGGGTAATGCCATCCGAATAATTCAGTCCAATGCCTTTGGGCACCTCAACCGAGTGGAAAACGCTTAGATCGGGATTAACCTCAAAGTTGCCCACCATGCCAAAGTTGTAAAACATGGTCCGGATGCGATTGGCATCGTGCAGCCCCATGCGCTCAGCACTGATTTGGCTACGCCACTGGGGTGGTGTTACCGGTTCCAAGTGCTGTGCATGCGCTGCCCAAACCCAAGCAATAGACCATGCCACCAAACCACAGCAGTGCTTGAACATCATGCTTGTGCTATTAGCGTGCGTTTGCTGACCAACTTCCTTGAAGCCGAATGCCAAACTCTACCCGTCGAGGCGGATACAAGCGGGCTGGATCCGGGTTACGCTGAGCTATCGGGTTAAGCGTGTAAAACGGACTTCCGGTATCGGCAAACACAAAGCCGTTGAAATAGTGCGTATCGAGCACATTGAACACCCGAGCAAAAAGCACAAGCGGCAACCCTGCCAGGCGGAAATACTTTTCCGCCTGCACGTCGATGAGCACAGCCGAGGGCTTACGGCCCGAGTTGGGTTCCAGCTCAGCCCCAAAGCCAGAGCCCAGCGTAGGGGTATAGGGCTGTCCTGAGGCCAAACGTAAAATTCCAGTTAGCGCGTAGCGCTCAGCTTGGCTAAGCAATACGCTGACATTTAGCGTATGCCTTTGGTCCCAATTGAGCGGCACCTGCCGCGGACGCGGATCTTCGCCAGCCGCTGCCCGATTGGCTGTTTCGCGTGGATCACTACTGTTGCCTAAAGCCTCTTGGTAGGTATAGTCGATCGCCACGCTCAGCGGCCCCAGTCGGCGCTGGTCCAGTGAAAGCGTAAAGCCTCGCACATGACCAAAATCCACGTTCGTAAATCGGGCATACTCTGCAGCCGTGTAGGTCGACTGAAAAGCCACCCCCAGCAGGTCCCGAATGTCTTTGTAAAACAAATTGACATCCACACCCAAGTCTGCCGTTAAGGCTGCTTTGAAGCCAAACTCATAGAGTGCTGTAAATTCAGGTTTTAGGTCTGGGTTACCCATGACCGTATAGCTGACATTTCCGGCTTGCAAATCCCGCAGGATCGTGTAGTCTGCATTGTCAAACAGCAGCCCCAGCCCTGGCATCTGGTAAAAATGGCCATAGGAGAAAAAGACCGAGGCATTGGCCAAGATTGGGAACGACACGCCCAGCCGGGGGGCAATCGCCCATTTGACCGATGTAGGCACTAAGCGCGAAGGTGGGGCACCAGGAATGGCATTGGCAGGATTTTCCCAGTCGCTGGGCACGCGCCCATTGGCATCAAAGAATTCCAGCCGCAGGCCAAGCCGAATGCGCAGGTTACCCCATTCCACCCGATCTTGCACAAACGCGGCGCCTTGAACCGGTTTGTACGTCAGCACCCGTGCTCCAATAGAATCCTCACGCACCACTAGGCCCTGCCTTCCGCCAATATCTCCTTGCGTAATTAGGCCTGGAACGCCAAACTTTAAGATGAACGGCTGCACTTCAAGGCCGGCCTTCACCAAATGTACTTTGGTCACCTGGCTGGTCAGAGCTAGCTTGACCACAAGGGCATTGGTGTGCTGCACAAAACGCCCTAGATCCACGCCTTGCACAACGGCCCCGTCTTCATAGACTGGACTGCCCTGTGGCGCCCCGTATTCGAAGTAAAGCGGGTGGTGCACGTCTTCAAACCGCACGTTTTTATGGTCAAAAACGTTGTGTCGCCAGCTAAGCTCGGCAAACGTCGTAGGCGTAGGCGTGTAGGTTACGTCCAGACCATGGGAAATGGAGAACTCGCGAATGGTACGCGTGCCATCTGGATTAAAGCGAAAGGCGTGGTTGTACTGCTTGCGACGCACCCATCCGCCAACGGCCTGATAGTTGAGCACGACATTGCTTAAGCTGCGGTTGCTCAGTTTGCCTAAGAAAGACCAGCGTCGCTCAAACTGCATCGGCACAATAGCCCAATCTCCGTTTTCCACAAAAATGCCACGCTCGAAGTTCGTACTGTCGTCGGCCAGCGGCCGAAAGCGCCGCTGGCCCATCAGATGTCCCTGGTTTTCATAACGCTGGCCGTTGAGCAGAAAGGTGGTATGCGGCACTAGGGGCAAAGGACCACTAAAACTGGCCTGCAGGTTGCGGATGCTTTGGGGATCAAAACGATCAATAAAAGGGAAACGGGCTACCCGCATCCGGCCTTGCGCCGTGCGAACCCACATGGAATCACTACCTGGACTTAGGTAGTCGCCACCAAAAGCTTCTACCATAAATTCATAGCGATCGGGTGCACCACTTCGCAGCACAGCATTTACCACACCGCTAAGGGCTTGGCCATACTCGGCATCGAACGTGCCCTGAATCACCTGCACTTCCTGCAGCACCGATCGGTCCAGGGTCAGCATCGACTGATTATTGAAGGGGTTGTTGACGGTCACCCCATCGACCTGATATTGCACTTCGCCTAAACGGCCGCCCCGAAAGTGTCCATCAACCACACCGGCCTGCAGGTTAACAAGATCTTCCAGACGCTGAACGGGAAGTTGCTCGATCTCCTGCCGCGACACCGTAGCCATGGTACTGGTCAGTGTCACATCGACCACTGGCCGATCGGCTACCACCACTACCTCTTGTCCGGTCAGCAAGGCCTCCTCAAGCGAGATGTTGAGCGTTGTGGTTTGGTTTGAGGCAATGACAACGCCCTCTACAAGCTTGGTCTGATAGCCGACCATGCTAAAACGCACCCGATAAGTACCAGGCGGAATCCGGAGTACCACATAATCGCCTTCGATGTCGGCTGCTGCACCCAGCGTAGTGCCTTCCACAAATACGGTGGCTCCAGGTAGAGGCGTACCCTGAGCATCGGTGACGCGACCGGCCAGCTTACCGCTTTGCGCCCAAGCGGCCTGCGTTACCAACCCCAGCCATAAACTTGCCAGAAGCCTGACACGCATCGCTGTGATAAGGTAGGCGCTCCGGGGCACGCCTTTAGGCATAGCCCCGGAGCGCTTTACGTTAATGCCCAAGAATCAAGCGGCCTGTTGCCTGCGCACGGCGCGCACCCGCTTGCCAATGAATGCGATACACGTAAAGCCCTGCAGCCATACCGGTAGCATCCAGGACGAATTCATGGCGTCCAGGATGCTGATAGCCTGCTGCAATAGTTTTTACCTGACGCCCAAGCAAATCAAACACCTCGAGCTCGACCTGACCTGCTTCGGGAACGAGGTAGGCGATCCGGGTCTGGCTCCGGAATGGATTGGGCGCATTGCCGAGCAGTTGCAGCGTGGGCGGCAACTCGGCCGACCACGACTCGTTAGCCACGACCCAAAGTGGATCCACATATGCCAGCGATGTAGGTCCTCCCCAGATGTCCGCATTCCCCTCATTCATGTACCAGACAAACGTACTATAGCTCTGATCTGCCGGATCCAGGGCATCGCCATCAAAGAAGGTAAAGCCTATCCCCAACGTCCCATCGCCGAGGCCTTCTTCATAGCCCGGAATCTGGGTGAGGTCTATAGCAATTTCGAGCTGGTAGCCCTCGTCAACATCTGAAGGATCCGCTACAGTGGAGGTGCCTTTCAGATGCACCGCTGCCTGAACCGGCGTGTTGCCGGCAGTATCTGGCTGGGCCTCATCCATAAGGACAGCTGCGCCAGTAGAATCAATGCCGATGCGGAAACGCTTGACCACATAAGGCGCCCCTGGACGGCTGTTTTGCTTGGCGCGAAGGTTAATCCGCAAGCCATCGCTTAGGTCTCCGTTGATCGCCTGATCGTCCGTATCCAGTCCGACGTACAACGTAGTCCCTGAGGCTACCAAGTAAATGCGTCCTGCTGTAGCATCCACGACAGGTGGCGCCTCCGGGGCGTCACCCCCTGGACGAAACCAGTGCGTTTGATAGGGGCCAAAGAGTCCGGGCAACGCATCCAGCGCTTCCGGCGGCATCTGGTACTGCAACGACAAGGTCGGCTCGAGTAGCATCCAAACCGACTCATCGAGTTTGCCATCTATCGTGAGCGTTGCGCCTAGCGGCATCACAGGGATGCGCAGATCTGGCGTATTCACTACAGGCACTGCTCCAGAGCCCACGGTCACGTCCGGGCGACCCAGTACATAGCCGACGCCATGGGGCATATCGTTCCCCCAAGGATTCTGCCACCAGGCCCGCGACAGATACTGACGTGCAGGATCAGCCGGCCAGGCGTAGTCATAATCGTAAAGGGCAAACGAAATCGGAACGTGATCTCCCTCCGGCTGCGTCATGTCGAAGCCTAGCTTCGATAAGTCAATCCACAACTCCAAGGTATAGCCGATGTCTTCGGTGGCATCGTCGTTCGAACTGCCGTCCACCGTGGCCGCCCCATCCCACACCGTCCGGTCATCGGTCAAATCTCCACCTCGTCCCCCCAAGTTTAGCGTAGGAAGATCCCCTGGATTGCTGCTGCCCCGCCAAGTGAAGAAGAATTCGTCGACGTTCACATCTTTGGTGTAATGAGGACCACTGTAGGCCGTCTGGCGCCGGTTTTTGTTTAAAATGGCAATAATCAACCCGTCATTTCGGAAGAAATCATTGGCCGGATCTCCCCCAATCGACTTGTCTTGCGCCACCACACCTATCCAGAGCTTGTTCCCATCCCGAAGTACGTAGAGCGTGCCGTGGACAGGATCGGTAGGTTCAATCGTGAAAGAATCAAAAAAGTTATCCCAACCACCGCCAGGTGCAAAAAATGTCGGATTATTCCAGAGCAGATCAATTTTTTCAGCTTGTTGCCAGACCGGCTCATCGAGCCGCCCGTCGAGTGTCAGCGCAGCACCTGCTACGTCGCGGGCCCACAAGATGTCGTGGGTGCGCGCAGGCTGTGCCATAGCTTGCAGTGCCCAAAGGCTAAGCAAGCTGAGCATTGTAGCGGTTTTCATCGAAGGACCTCCTTAAGCGTTGGTGAGTGGATTAAGGTATAGGACGAAACCGATCTTGTCCGGCGCCGCAAGACTCACGCACTACAAGGTGCACAGGTAACACCACTTCTTGAGGGACGTGCTGCGCGCCGTCACTAAGCGCTTGAAGCAACTGATCTATTGCCCGAGCACCGAGCTCATAAATTGGACTGTGTACTGTGGTTAAGGCCGGACGCGTGTAACGGGCCATAGGAATATCATCGAAAGCCACCAGCGCCAACTGCTCAGGTACACGCACCCCTGCCTCGTGCAACCAACGCAATAGCCCTATGGCCATGGCGTCGTTCGATACGAAAACGGCTGTAGGCCTACGAGAAAGCAATTTTTGCCCTAGTCCATAACCCGACGCTTCAGTAAAGTCGCCTTCCAACTCTAACATGGGAAGCAGCGCCAGACCAGCCTCTTGAAGCGCCTGGCGATACCCTTCGCGTCGCTCCCGAGCCTCTTGGTTGGTTAGCGGTCCACTCAGTAAGGCAATGCGCTGATGACCCAGCTGAATGAGGTGCGCAACAGCCATACGGGCACCCGCCACATTATCCACCCGCACAGTATCACAAGGAAAATCTGCCCGATTACCTATCAATACAACCGGCACACCTGAAGGCAAGTATTCCGCCAACAGGGCCGATTCCAGATGAGGACCCATCAGAATCAGACCATCCACCCGCCCCCGCATAGCCCGTACCAAGGCGCGCATTTCGCGCGCATCGGCATGCATCCCCGAAACCAACAAATGATAACCCCACTGCCGTGCCTGCTGATCTAAACCGCGAATCAGCTCCGAGTAAAACTCTCCGTATAAGTCGGGCAGCAAAACACCTAGCGTTTGGGTACGCCGGGTAATCAGGCTGCGCGCAGCGCCATGCGGCACATAGCCCAAGCGACGCGCAGCCTCTTCAACCCGCTTTCGGGTTGAGGCCTTAACCGGGCCACTATTGTTAAATACGCGCGATACAGTCCCAATAGCTACCCCAGCCTCGCGCGCCACGTCTCGGATCGTTACAGCCATATGGTGCAAAATGGAAACGTTTCCATTTCCAACCAAAAAAATAAAGCGCTCGGATGGAAACGTTTCCATTATAATACACGCCTCGTTACCTGTCAAGCCCTTCTCCGTGCCCTATCGCATTCTAAGCCGATAGCCCTTCTAGGAGTGCAAGCATCAGTAGCGGCCGTGCACGCTCATCAGGACAGCGGGTCCAAAGAAACGACCAAGCTAGGTTCAAACGTAATCCTATGGCAGGGCATAGGGTTACGGCGAACTGGCTTCCATGAGTTCAGAAGGAAGCTCTAGCGACGGCAGCGTTCGTTCTCCGCGCAAAAGGAAGTGATCAAACCAGCCCATCATGCGCAGGCTATAGTCCAAACGAGCCGCCGAGCGCAAGAGTCCATGTCCCTCACCAGGATACAAGATAAGCCGCACGGGCAGCTCAGGCCGCCGCACTTTAAGATGCCGATAAAGCTCTAGCGACTGGCTTGGATGCACGCGCGTATCCTCAGCGCCGTGTATGATGAGCAGCGGCGTGCGTGCTTGGTCTACGTGATAGACTGGGCTACGTCGCAGGTAATCGAGCCATTTCGCATCGCTTTCCCAAAAGCGCGTGCGCGAGTGCACCAAATAGAGTTCATTGGGAATGTCGCTTGTGCCCCATTTTGAAAGGTTGTTGCTAATGCCCACGAACATTACCCCGGCCGCAAACCGGTGTGCATAGCGGGTGCACATCCAAGCCGTGGCATAGCCGCCATAGGAGCCGCCAGTGACGCCTACGCGCGCAGCATCCGCAATGCCCTGGGCAATCAGGTAGTCGACACCGTCGACGATGTCGTCAAACTCCTTCCCGGCCAAGTCTGCCTGGCTACTCATAGCGAAGGCCAAGCCCCGACCGGTAGAGCCGCGATAGTTCGGGTAAAAAACCGCATAGCCGCGTCCGGTGGCCATCTGTCCAGGTGCAGCATACGTCGTCAGCCATCCGTTTGAATAGTGGGCCTCTGGACCTCCGTGTACCACCACGATCAGCGGCACGCGCTGGCCAACTTGGTAGCCTACGGGCAGCATAAGGATGCCTTCGATTTCGTAAGCACCGTCGCGTGTCCGGTAGCGGACCACACGCTGCTCGCCCAGCTGCACCTCAGCCAGCCATGGATTATGATCTGTAAGCCGCTCCGGAGCCGCCATGCCTGGACGCCAGACGTAAAGCTCGCTTGGGTGCTGCGCTGTGTTGCCCACAAGTACCACGAAGCCATTTGACGCGCGATCGAAGCTTACCCAGTTGGCTATCCCAGGTGCCACAAGATAGCGAAACCCGCTCCCGTCAGGGCGTATCACGGCCAACCCTTTTTCGACACCTACGCTGACCAGCACGTAGAGCTGATCGGGCGCGCTCCAGAGAATTTGTTCAAACTGCCCCTCAAAATCCCGCCAGACGTTCTGAGGCCGAGCGCCCTCTGTAACCGAAGCGATCATCAGCCGGCCGTCAATAGGATCATGCAGGTGATCGGCTGCCTTGAGCGCCAGCCAGCGGCCATCTGGACTCCAGTGGATGGCGCCGATTTTGCCCTCATTGGCCAAGCGCAACCGCACTGCTCCGGTAGCTGGATCGAAGACGTGCACTTGCTGGGCCATGTACATGTCGTCCACCAACGGCGTAGGCGCGACCGAAGCAGCCAGCTGCCGACCATCTGGGCTCCAAGCCAGCAAATAAAACGACCCTTCTACAGCCAACGGCACCGAACGCCCCGATTGCAAGTCATGCACAAAACCCAGCCGCTGCGGCTGCACTTCCTCATAAAAAATAGGCCGCACAGGCAAGGGCGTGCGTGGGGTATCTGACCGCGCAGGCGCCACAAAAGCCACACGCTGCCCATCAGGTGCCCACTGATACGTCAAAACGGCTGTTTCATGCCGCAGCAAGCGCCTCGGCGTAGCTTCCGGCGTAAGCGCAAGTTCATACAAGCTGCGCGGCTCGTTTTCTTCTATAGAAGCCAGAAACGTGACCGTACCTGCGCCAGGGCGGAAAGCTATTTCGGAAACGCTCGCCTGGGTAAAACTTTTGACGACCTGCCCTGCTTCAAGGTCCCATACATACACATGCGTTGCAGCAGGACGGTTTTCCTGTAAGGGGTCTGCAGGCACAGAAACCGCATAGGCCACATACCGGCCATCGGGCGAAAACACTGCGGCCGTTACCATCTGCAGTCGAGCTACTTCCAGAGGCGTTAGACCTGCCCGGTCCTGAGCCCAAAGGCTTAAAGGAAAGCTAACAATCAGTATCCAACGCAGTGCACGCATGGTGACATCCTCCAGGTTTTAGCGAATGACCTCATAGCGCAAAGGAATATCTGGCCCCAACGGCAAGCCCAAAAGAATCCAAAGGATGAGCATAAGCGTCATAGCCAAAAGAAAGGACAGCGCATACGGCAGCATCAGCGCGATGAGCGTGCCGATACCAGCCGAGCGGTCATAGCGCAGTGCAAACGTGAGAATCAGTGGGAAGTAGGGCAAAAGCGGGGTGATGATGTTCGTAGCCGAATCGCCTACCCGATACGCCATCTGCACCAGTTCCGGCGAAAAACCCAAGAGCATAAACATGGGCACAAAGATTGGCGCCAGCAGTGCCCACTTAGCGCTTGCGCTACCGATAAAGAGGTTGATTGTGGCCGAAACCAAAATAATGCCCACCAAGAGGGGCACATCGCTTAAGCCCAAACTTTTGAGCAGCTCAGCACCTTTGATCGCCAGAATGGCCCCTAGGTTGGACCAGTTAAAGGCGGCGATAAAGTGCGCTGCAGCAAAGGCGAGCACGATGTACAGCGCCATATCCGACATTGCCTCCGAAGACATGCGTACCGCATCACGATCGCTCTTGATACGTCCAGTGGCAATACCATAGGCTAAGCCCGGAATCAGAAAAAACAGGAACATAATGGCTACAATGCTACCATAAAACGGCGCCAGCGACCCATCCTCGCCCCGAAGCGGCGCCCCCGGAGGCAGCACCAAAAAGCCAATGAGTCCAAGCACACCCAAAAGCGCAAGCCCAGCCCAGCGCAAACCCCGTCGCTCTTCGGGACTAAACTCCGCGGGCAGGTCAGCCACATCGGCTTGGCCTTGGTAAGGTCCCAAGCGCGGTTCCACAATCCATTCGGTTACAGCCATGCCCACGAGCGTAAGCAAGGGAGTAAGGGCCACAATGACGTAGTAGTTGGCCGTTTCACGTACAATGTAGTTTGGATCGATAAGCTGGGCAGCCGATTGCGTAAAGCCGGCCAGCAGCGGATCTAAAGACGTTAAAAGCAAATTGGCCGAAAAAGCACCCGAAACCCCAGCAAAAGCAGCAGCCAGCCCGGCCAGCGGATGGCGCCCCGCAGCCCAGAAAACAAAAGCACCCAAAGGAATAACGACCACATAGCCAGCATCGACAGCCAGCGAAGACATAATGCCCACGAACACCACAGCTGCCGAAAGCAGCTTGGGCGGCACGCGCCGGAGCATCCCGCGCAACGCGGCTGCAATCAGTCCGGTTTTATCCGCTACGCCAATGCCCAGCATCACAACCAGTACAAGTCCAAGGGGCGGAAAGCCTGCAAACGTGCGGGGCATTTCCATAAGAAGCCGGCGGATAAGTTCTGCAGAGAAAAGGTTTTGCACCCGAATCGTCTCGCCTGTGCCTGGGTGTGTGGCTTCTACACCCATAGTGGCCAGCAAGGCCGAGATGACCATCACCAAGCCAATGAGGATAAAGAAAAGGCTCACAGGGTCAGGCAGGGCATTGCCGCTACGTTCGATCCAGGCCAACCACCCCCCAGAACGCGTCGATTTACGATTCATTGTGGCGTACAGCAAATACGTTTAGGTTTACAGAGAACTACAAAGTGCCAGCAACGCAGTGCACTTGAAAGTCTTGTGCAAAAGCGCTTCCGATTGCTGGTCTTAATAATAGGACCATCATCCTTTTCGGTGCAAGCCCTCCAGGTGGCGAGCCGTATGGTCTGCAGTCTACAAGCCAACAGACCCTACCCAAAGTGGTACAGCCTCCCTATGAACCATTTTAGCCTGTTTGAAACGCTCATCCCCAAACGAAGCGCAATCAGCCGCTAGCTTGGGCCAATCCTGCCAAGTGCCTTGGTCTGCTACCGGAAGGCCTGCTGTGTCTTTTACCAACCCCCAATAGCAATGCCCCAATGAGCGGCCATCCCAAAGCAAACCATTTCTCTCTCGTTTGGAGAAGCCCTTTATACGCGGCGTCATTTCTCCGACGCCGCCTGCTCGGGCACGTTATCCAGAACCCTGTCGGCACGCTAGCCATCTTCAAGATGCGCGCTTCAGCCCCAAAATGCTAACAGCGAAAAGCTAGCCCTAAGTAACTACCCCCCTGCCAAACCGCTTTGGTGATCCATGCGATCTGCACTATCCTGCGCTAAGGATCACGGTTGCGCCTAAGCCTAGCTTTAGGCCTAGACACGCCAAGGTTTGGAAAATTCTATAGGCATTTAAGAAAATCTTTCTACCCTTGTTGACCTCCTTAGGCCTTAACTTTTGGCAATGCTTGGCAAAAGGTTAATGACTGGCTATGAAAACCTTACGCGCAGCTCTTTTCGCTTTTTGTGTTGTTTGCCTAAGCTCACCCTATAGCTATGCCCAACCGTTAGGCACTCTGGAGCAAGAACTCATCAACCTCTCGAAAAAGAAGTGGGAATGGATGGCCGAGCGTCAAGTGGACTCGCTCGCTGCGCTCTTTCATGCACAGGCTGTTTTTGTGCACATGGGGGGAACGTTAACCAGAGATCAAGAGCTTGAGGTTATTCGGGGTGGCGGTATTCACTACAAACATGCCGAGATCTTTGAGGTATCTGTGCGCTTTTTGTCTCCCACGACAGCACTGCTACTCAACCGCATTCGTTTAGATGCTGTAGTTGGAGGCAATGAAGTTACCAATCCCTTCATGGTGGCCGAAGTGTATGTGCAGGAACAAGGTAACTGGAAGTTAGGCGCTTTGACCTTTACGCGACTTTTGGGCCAATAGCCATGCGGGTGAAGCTTGTCCTTATCGCTATGCTTTTTAGTGCCTGCAGCACACAAGATTTGAACCAGAAAGCTGAGCCCTTAGTTGTGCAGGAGCAGGGAAGCTTTTTCGTAGGAGGTACTGTTGTCGCTGCCCCTGGCGCCTTTGATCCTATTCGGCAAGGGGCTTACAACCCGGCTGGCCCCGATCCTCAGGGACAAACGCTACACGGGGATCATGCCTATGTGTTTTATCAGATCCCGGTTCGTGCCCGAAAGTTACCGCTTGTCTTCTGGCATGGGCACGGACAATCGGCAAAGACCTGGGAAACCACACCAGATGGGCGCGAAGGCTTTCAAAATTTGTTTTTACGTCGGCGTTTTGCAGTCTACTTGATCGATCAACCTCGCCGGGGACGCGCTGGACGCAGCACGCAACCTACAATGCTGGAGGCTACCCCTGACGAGCAACTTTGGTTTGGCATTTTCCGCCTCGGCATCTGGCCAGACTTTTTCCCCAACGTGCAGTTTTCACGCGACCCTGAAGCGCTCAACCAGTTCTTCCGCCAGATGACGCCGAATACAGGGCCCTATGAACCTCAGGTCCTTATCGAGGCCGTCTCGGCCCTGTTTGACCGCATCGGGCCAGGCATCCTAGTTACGCATTCCCAAAGCGGTGGTTTGGGATGGCGCCTAGCCATGAAAAACCCCAACGTTCGCGCTATCGTGTCTTTTGAACCTGCCAGCGGCTTCGTCTTTCCAGAAGGAGAAACCCCAGATCCGATACCTTTTTCTGGTGGACTAGCCGCACCCACCACAGCACCTCTGGAAGAGTTTCGGCAGTTAACCCAAATCCCCATTTTGGTTTATTACGGCGATAATATTCCTGAAACACCCAGTGCGTACCCGGGCCAAGATCAATGGCGGGCTTTCCTTGCGCTGGCGCGGCTTTGGAGAGACGCGGTAAATCGCCATGGGGGTGATGTCACCTTGGTTGAACTCCCCGCTATTGGCATTCGAGGCAATACGCATTTTCCTATGTCTGATCTAAATAATGTGGAAATAGCGGACCATCTCTACGCCTGGCTCCAAAGCAAGAAACTGGCTGACTGACGTCCTACGCAGCCTGAGAACAAGGCCATCCGTGACCAGCTTCAGGCGCGTCTTGAGCATTCCCAACTGCTATGCGTTGGCGAGCACTACCGTAAACCTTCGTGGGCCATGGACGCCATGTACTAGGGTCTGCTCAATATCGGCAGTTTTTGAGGGGCCGGCCACCCAAAGACCAAACCCCTGCCATCGCGAAGCCAGCACTGCGTAGGCTTCGTGCAAATCGGTCACAATGCGGCTGGCTTCCAGCACCACAATGAGGTGATCAACCAAAAACGCAGCGGCCCGTTGGCCAAGCGCTTCCTCATCGAGCCAAACAGCACCGTTTTCGGCCACGCCCAATCGCGCCCAGCACACTAATGCCTCTAGATCGGCCAAGGCGTGGGGGTCCTCCACCGCATGCAGCTGTACCGATCCCTCTAGACCGGGTATTGTCGAAGCCCATTGCCCTGGCAGGTGTGGCGCGAGCATGGCGTCCAACGAGACGTGCGACGTTTCCCAGACCTCTCCCCCAGCTTTCCTGACTTTTTCTATAAAGCGGGCTCGCAGGTGTTCTTCTGTTGTGCGTGTAAAATGAGGAATATTGGGCAGAGGAACCTTTTGAGGTAAATTCTGGCGCACGGCTTCCAGGATATGACGGCGTGCTGCATTGGCCATGGGATGTTAATGTCCGGTTTGTTGTTTAACGTACCCTTCCAGAAAGCTTTTTCGGGGTCCCTTAGGCAATTCACGGGATTGGCCCCAGACATTCCAAGGGCCATAAAGTAGCCAACGTGGCAAGTGCCTAAGCGCCCACCTAAGCAGCTTCCCAGCCCAGCGATAACGCCAAGGAGCGCACAGCAGCCAAGCAGCAAGTCGCATTGCCTGGCGTTTACTCCAAGAGGCATACTGCAGTCCAACTTCCTGCCGCCAAGCGTAGAGCTGCTCATCGATGTCGATACCTACCGGACACACCTCTCGGCACGAACCGCACAGCGACGAGGCATAGGGCAGCAGGTGATAACGTGGCGCATCATAGCTCGGCATAAGAATGGCCCCAATGGGTCCAGGAATCGGAGCACCATAGCTGTAGCCTCCACTTCGGCGATAGACCGGACAGGTATTCATGCATGCCCCACACCGAATGCACTTGAGTGCAGTCCAAAAGCGTGGCAGGCCTAACCGACGGCTTCGACCGTTATCAACCAGTACGACGTGCAGCTCTTGCCCTAGGCGCGGGCGACCGATGTGCGTTGTGTACACTGTGATGGGTTGTCCTGTAGCACTTCGGGCCAGCAGCCGCAAGAATACACCTAAGTCAATCAGGCGTGGAATAAGCTTTTCAATACCCATTGCGGCAATGTGCACCGGAGCCAAGTGCATTCCCAGATCGGCGTTCCCTTCGTTCGTGCAAATGACCAGGGTGCCCGTCTCTGCCACGGCAAAATTGACACCTGTAATTGCGGCCCCAGCCTCCAAAAACTTTTGCCGGAGCAGGCGGCGGACAACCGCAACCAGCTCTTCTGGCGACAGATCTTGGGGCACGCCTAGCTTCTCCTGAAACACACGGGCTACTTCCTCACGACGTAGGTGAATGGCAGGGGTCACAATATGACTAGGAGGCTGCTGAAGCAGCTGCATAATGCGTTCCCCCAGATCGGTGTCGATCACCTCGATGCCTCGGGCTTCCAGGTAGGGATTCAGGCCACATTCTTCGGTCAGCATCGACTTGCTTTTGACCACATGGTGCACGTTGCGCTGCGCAAGCAGTTCGTACACAATACGGTTGTGGGCTGCCGCATCCTGGGCCCAGTGCAGCTGGATGCCGTTTGCGCGGGCTTGGGCTTCAAACTGTTCCAAATAGGCGTCCAAGTGCGACAGCACATGCGCCTTGATTTCAGAAGCTAGCTGTCGCAGCGTCTCCCACTCGGGCACCTCGGCCGCAGCACAATCACGCTTTAGACGCACCTGCCAAAGCAAGGCCTCATGCCAACTTGCCCGGTCGGTCTCCTGTAGAAAGCGCTCGGCCAAACGGCTATGATCGATTACAGGTAATGCAACAAACTCCATTAGGCGCTCCTGGCCAGAATTTCAGCCACGTGCATAAATCGCAAAGGAAGCTTTTGGCGCCGTGCCAGTCCTTCAAGATGCATCAGGCAAGACATATCTGTACTCGCCACGACTTCAGCACCGGCAGTTAGGAAGTCCGCTAGGCGATCCCGCCCCATGCGGACCGAAACTGCTGCTTCCTCAACCGAGAAGGTACCGCCAAAACCACAGCATTCGTCAGTACGTGACAGCTCGACCAGCTGCAGTCCTTCAACGTGCCGTAGCAGATCACGAACCACATGATAAGGGGGCAAAATCCTTTCAGATGGTCGCCCCAGTCCCAAACCGCGCAAGCCATGGCAGCTATCGTGCACCACCACACGATGCGGAAACGTAGCAGCCACCCGATCTACCCGCAACACCGCATGTACAAACTGGCACAGCTCGTAGGTGCGTTCCTGCACGCGGTGGGCAGCTGGGCTGGATGCACGCAGGTGGTGCCGCACGTGGTAGACACAGCTTCCTGAAGGGGCCACAATGTAGTCGTAAGGGGCAAACACCTCCACAAAGTGTTCCTCTACAGGCCGTGCCAACGCTGCAAAACCTGCATTGGCCAAAGGCTGGCCGCAGCAAGTCTGGGCAAGCGGTACCACTACGCGACATCCTAACCGCTCCAGAAGTTGCAGCGCAGCCCACGCTACTTGAGGGTAGCACTGATCGACGTAACAAGGGACGAACAAGGCAACGGTCATCGCAGGAAAGCCTCTGGAATACCGCCATCCACGTGTAATACCTGACCCGTTGTTTTACCTAAGCGGCGCCCACTGAGCAGCAGAAAAATCGCCTCAGCTTGGTCATCTAGCGTAATGGGGCTTTTGAGCAGGTTGCGGCGAGCATAAAAGTCAGCCAGCCGTTGCCGCAGCACTTCGGTATCCTCGTTCTCGTCGAACGGGATGCCGTAGCGCCGCAGCGAAGCAAGCACACGTTCACGTGGAAACATGGCGCTGCCTTCAACAACCGTAGCTGGAGCGACAGCATTAACCCGGATAAGTGGAGCAAAGGCCAGGGCCAACTCACGTACCAGGTGGTTGGCAGCCGCCTTACTGGTATCGTAAGCCATGCTACCTACCTTGGGGACCACCGCATTGACGCTGGTGGTAATCACCAATGACCCGGGGAGTCCCTGAGCTTCCCAGATGCGACGGGCTTCATCGGCAACAATGAAGGGTCCCGTAACGTTGACCCGAAACGTATCGTCCCAACGGGCATCGGGAATTTCTCCGTCAGGCGGCGGAGGAATATAGAGTCCGGCTGTAATAACAAGATGATCCAATCCCCCATAGGCAAGTATAACCAAAGCAAGCGCCTGGCGCACGGCCTCACGACGGGTCATGTCGGCTTCTAGACCAATTACATCGCCACAGGCGGAGATGCCACTGCCAGCTACGCCAATGCCCATCCCCTCTTGGTGCAGCATGCGATTCGCAGTTTCTTGAGCAGCTGCGCCATTAAGGTCAATGGCCGCAACCACAGCTCCTTCTTGCACCAGCCGCTCTGCAACACGCCGACCAATTCCACTGCCTGCGCCAATTACCGCCACAATGTGGCGAGCCAACTCTTTCTCGGGTGGCATACGCCGCAGCTTGGCTTCCTCAAGCGCCCAGTATTCAATGTCGAAGGCCTCTTGGCGTGGCAAGGCGGTATAGGTGCTCACCGATTCAGCCCCGCGCATTACCTCAATGGCACTTTTGTAGAATTCAGCCGTTACGCGGCTTTCACTTTTCGTCTTGCCCCAGGCAATCATGCCAATACCGGGGATCAGAATTACCGTTGGATCAGCACCACGCATAGGTGGCGTGTCGGGCCTACGGTGTGCTTCGTAGTAAGCGCGGTAGTCGGCGCGATATTGGGCCAAGCCCTGCGCAAGCCGTGCTTTAAGCACTTCAAGCGACTCGGTCGCTGGATTCCAATCCACATACAATGGCTTAATCTTGGTGCGCAGAAAGTGGTCTGGGCACGAGGTGCCTAGCTCAGCCAGCGCGGCTGCCTTGTGGGAATTCACAAAGTCAAGCACGTTTGGGCTCATCTCAACAGTAGCGATTACCCGTTTTTCCTGACTAAGCTGGCCGCGCAGCCAGGGCAAGAGTTCAACGAGCACCGCCTGCCGCTCAGCTTCTGCAAGGGGTGGATATTTACGTCCGCCAAGCGTCTCGATACCTTGGTCGTAACGGGCCAAATACTGTGCAGCTTGGTCAATCAGGCGCAACGTAAGTAGATAGCACTCCTTGTCGTCGTCAGCCCAGTTAATCAGGCCATGACCGCCTAGAATGGCTCCACGTGCCGAGGGATGCTTTCGGCAAAGCTCTTGCAGCTTAAGCCCCAGCTCGAAGCCAGGTCGCTGCCAATCCACCCAGAGCACCTCGTCACCATAAATCTCCCGCGTTAACGCAGGCCCATCCTTAGCCGTGGCAATCGCGATGCACGGGACTGGGTGCGTATGGTCGACGTGCCGGTAAGGGATAAAGCTATGCAATGGCGTGTCGATGCTGGGCGCGCAGGGGTTCAGGTTAAAAATGCAATGGCGAAACAGATCGACCATAGCATCTTCAGCCGGCGTTTTGGGTCCGCGCGGTTCCATGCGGGCATAGATGGCTTGCAAGGCCAGAAGTTTTTCCTGATACAAGGAAGCAAAGTTTGCCCGCGTTGCCGTGCGCAGATCACCGCCAGAGCCTTTAACCCAGAGCACTTCGACCAACTCGCCGCTGATCGGGTCGCGTTCGATTAGCTTGGCCGATGTATTTCCGCCCCCGGTATTGGTAATGCGCCAGTCGCTTCCTAATAGGTTCGATCGATACACCAAGCGTTCAAGTGGGTCGAGCTGACTGGCTACTGCATCATTCCAGCGGTTTTCGACAAAAGCAAACGTCAGCTGCGTTTCCATCATAGGATACTTACGGTTTGGGTTTGCCAAGAATGGGGGTCGTAGATGCGTAGCGCTTCGGTACGCGCCACTACCTCACGTAACGTTAGGCCTTGAGGGAGGGCACCCAGCGTGCGCGCTTGGACAAGCAGGTTGCCAATGGCTGTTGCCTCGGCTGGCCCTGCAACAACGCGCACGTTACAATAGTCTGCCGTAAGCTGACACAAAAGCCGGTTGCGAGCGCCTCCACCTACAATGTGTACCGTATCGATCGCTTCGCCGGTCAGCGCTTCAAGCTGTTTAAGGGTACGCTGAAAGTTTTGCGCCAAGCTTTCCAGAATTAGACGCACCAGCATGCCCCGGCTTTCGGGCACCGATATGCCATGTTGCCGACAGTAGGTAACGATACGCTGCGGCATCTGGCCTGGGGTAAAAAAAACGGGATCGTCAAGATCGATGTAGCCCACTGCGGCTGGCGCCATACGGGCCTCAGCCTCCAGCGTTTCCCAGGAAAGAGGACCTTCACGACGCCACTCCCGCAGGCATTCTTGCAGTACCCAAAGGCCAGTCAGGTTTTTTAAGAAGCGAATGGTGCCGTCCAGTCCTGCCTCGTGCGTAAAGCCAGCTGCTCGAGCAGCATCGGTTAGGATAGGTGTTGTGCGCTCTGTGCCAAGCAATGCCCAAGTACCTAAACTGATGTAAGCCCAGCGTGTAGTAGGCAAAGCAGGTACCGCTGCTACCGCGCAGGCTGTGTCGTGCGAGCAAGAAGCAATGACCGCGATTTCTGGGGATACTGTTAGTTGGCCAATAATCCGCCCTGAAGGAATGATCTCTGGCCAGATCGGCAGCTTTAGCCCCAAAGCCTCAAGTAGCACGTCATCCCACTGCCGAGCATGAATGTTCATCAGCTGCGTGGTGCTGGCCATTGAGACCTCGACGACAGGCCGTCCTCCAAACCGATGGTTGAAATAGTCTGCAATCAAAAGCAAGCAACGGGCTTGCTTGAGCAACGCGGCATCTGCTTCCAGGTCGGCCAAGAGTTGGTAGAGCGTGTTGATTGGAATGAGTTGGATGCCTGTCCGCGCGTAGAGTTCAGCAGCTGGCATCCGTGCTAAAGCCTTTGCCATCATGGGCTGCGTACGCGGATCCCGATAGCTATAGGGCAACCGCAGTGGTCGCCCGTCTTTGCCTAGGAGCACATAGTCGACAGCCCAAGAGTCGACCGAAACCGAACGCAGCCTGGGAGCACGTGCCAGCGCTTGCTTTAGTCCTTGCCAAAGCTGCTGCTCCAGCACCTGAATATCCCAGTACAAATGTCCATTGTCTTCAAGGAGCGGCGTTTCAAAGCGGTGTATTTCAACCATGCGCAGGCGATCTGCTTCAAACCATCCTAGCATGGCGCGTCCGCTCGATGCCCCCAGGTCGAAGGCCAAGTAAGCCTCTGCTTGCAGCTCACGCATAGCCTGGTGCTTGCGCCATTGCGGTCGTAGTACGTTCTCGAGCTTTTAGCCGTCGATAGCCAGATTCCCGAAAAGCTAGCACAGGATCGAGCACCCCTCCTCGCCGAAGCCGCACTTCGGCCACGAGTGCACCTACATCGGTCTCAAACGCTACACGCAACGTGCGTTCGGCCATGAGCACATCGCCTACCTCCTGGTAGTAGCCAAGGGCTTGGCGGTCAATCAAAAGCGCCCGAGCATAAGCCCGCTGCAGGTGATCTATCGTTTGCAACAAGGCTTCGATAGGATCCTTGATGTTGTGGCTTTGGTCGATCATATAGGCCGGGCGAAAGCCTGGCACACCTTCTTGTGCAGCATCTACCAGCTCGTTAAAAATCAAAAAAAGCTGGTAGGGTTTAATCGAGCCGGCTGTTAAATCGTCATCGCCATACTTGGCATCGTTGAAGTGAAAGCCCCCTAGTTTCCTTGCGCCAATAAGTCGGGCCACGATAAGTTCAATGTTTGCATTGGGTAAGTGATGGCCGAGATCGACCAGGCACTGCGCACATTCGCCCAGGGCCTGCGTCAGCAACAACGCCGAGCCCCAATCCTGAATGACTGTTGCATAAAAGGCCGGCTCATAAGGCTTATATTCGACCAACAGGCGCCAGCCCTTGGGAAGCGCTGCGTAAATTTCGCTCAGGCTTTCCTGCACGCGCTCAAAGCTGCGCCGCAAATGCATCTGTCCTGGATAGTTACTGCCGTCGGCCAGCCATACAGTCAGTGCCGTTGCGCCAAGCTGCTGCCCCCAAGCAATGACCTGCAGATTATGGGCAATAGCCTGACGCCGCACGGCTGGATCTGGATGGCTCAGCGAGCCCAACTTATAGGAATAGCGTTGGCCAGGCTGATCTTGAAACGTGTTCGAGTTGACCGCATCAAAACCTAGTCCTAGCGCCTCGGCATGGGCACGCAACGCTGCCCAGTCGTCCACCACATCCCAAGGGAAATGCGGCGAAACGCGTGGCGCAGCTCGCGTGAGCTGGTGCACAACGGCAGCGTCTTCCAGCTTTTCAAAAATGGAACGCGGTTCACCGGGTACTGGGAAACGTCCAAAGCGCGTACCACCGGCGGCCATCGCCCAGCTGGGAAGCGCTACTTCAAAGGCAGCCAGCTCATCAAGAAGCGTCTCCAGGGCAATTCCGCTTCGCGCTAGCCGTTCAGCCAGGTAATCTAGATCGCGCTGGTGATCCGCTGCGCGTTGTTGGTTGTGCTGGTAGAGAAGCTCTGGATCAATCATGGGCTAGAGCATTTCGGGTTTAGAACGCATCCAGAACGGTGCAGTGATAAACCAAACAGCCGTTCCCAGCAGCATAAGGTTTGCATGGGTTTCCCAACTCAGCTGACCGGTAAACACCAGCCAAGAAGGTCCTATAGTTAGTAGGAGGCCTAAGCCTGAAATTCCTTGAAGCAGGTGTTTCAGCATGGCTCAGATCTTTGCAGGTTTTCGGTGATCTCTGTAGCCGGCAAGGGTACAGCACGATGCTGTTGCAGGTAGCTCAGGCCTACATAGAGCACCACAGCCACGAACCAACCGGGGAGCCCTAAAAAGAAAATTTGCCATCCCAAGAAAGTATTCAGTGCACCACAGACAAGCAGCGTCCCCATCCAGGCGATAGCTGCCGGCCAGCTAAAGAGCAGTCGCCGCCATTCGGCATAGTTAGCACGCAACCCCAAGAGCGGCAGTAGCCAAAAATCCGCAAAGATTACTGCGCCCATGGGCATAAGCAGCAATCCATAGAGCGCCACAAAGTCCAGTAGCCGCATCATAATCGCGGGAAACAGTGCAGCGAGGGTCGTCACAGCACCTACAGCCAACGTTACCTTCCAGCGCTTCCAGTTGGGCGTGATTGTCTGAATGGCCAGTCCAGCCCGATAGATCGTAGGATTTGCGGTAGTCCACCCCGCGACGACCACAGCAATCAATCCAGCCACACCAGCTCCCAAATAAGCAATGGGTCCTGGAGCCACATCGCGCCCCTGATCCAACGCAACTGCCACCAGAATACCTGAAGCAATCCAGGCAACAAAGTGCCCCAGGTACATGCCTGCTGCACTGGCAAAGCCATAAGTCCACTTTCGAGCAAAACGCAGCACGGTCAGATCCGCCATGCCAATGTGCATGGCCATATTCGTAAACCAAGAGAAAAATACCACATGCCAGAAAGTAAACCGCACCCGTTCTGCCATAGGCTGACCAGTCCAAATCTTTTCTTGGGCCACCCGCCAAAAATCACTCCACGAGTGCACGCCCAGTTGAGGCAGCACTGCAATCGCGCAGGCCACAAATACCAGCAGCATCCACGGGGCTGCGATTTTGCCCAACTGGGCAATCTTTTCAAAGCCCAGGATGGCAAACACCGTCACCACCGCGCCAACAGCAAGCACCGTAAGTACCCAGCCAATGCTGTTGGGATACAGATCGTCAAGACCGGGCATTTTCATGTCAAAAGGCAATCCCACGGCCGTAGCTGCCACCGAAATCATAGCCCCGGCTAGAAAACAAAACATCAAAGCATTTACAAGATTGTAGAGCACGAGCAGATATGGCCCTGCAATCTTGCGGAGCTGCCAGTACAGGTTGAGACGCGTGCGCACTGCAATCGGTGCGCAAATAAATGCCCATGAGAGCACGGCCAGGAAGTTCCCCACCAAAAGACCACTGATCAGATCAGCTGCAGCCACACCATGCGCGACAAACAGGGGTCCGATAACGAACTCAGTACCGGCCACATGTTCGCCTGCATAGAATCCCAGAAAGCTCGCCAGTCCTTGGAGCCGGTTGGGCTTGACGGGCTCGCGATCGAACTCGTTGAGTTTATCGAGCCGCACCGCCAGCGCTTGTATACGCGAGGAGAGCTTCATCTTTTTAGAACATTTGCTGAATGGGTTGACCAACGTCTGGTGGGGTTTGCACACGGCCGATTAAATCGGCAGCTGGCGGATAAGTGAATCGGTAAGCGCCCGATCCCAATTCGACAACCACGTCGGAACCATCCTGGTAAGCCCGATGCACTCCAGCAGCAGCCTGCAGCAGCTGCTGGCCTTCACGGACCGTTTCCAGTCGGGCGCCTGGTAGCCGAACAGTGGCCGTGGTATTTACAGGAATTCTGACCTCAAGCACAAACGTCTGTGCATCAATCAGCTCCCAGCTTGAAGCTACTTCACCATAGAGCGTTTGCTGACGTGCCCGTACCCAACGTAGCCCGCCACCGGGCTTTGGTGCAATCCGCAACCGCTGGTAACCTGGCAGTTCTGCATCGATACCCGCTATCACACGGTACATCCAGTCGCCTACCGACCCGTAGGCATAGTGGTTGAAAGAGTTCATGCTGGGGTCTTGGAACGTGCTGTCGGGCTTAATGCTGTCCCAGCGCTCCCACATCGTGGTAGCCCCCATTTTCACCTGATAAAGCCAGGAGGGATAGGTGTCTTGTTTGAGTAGCGCATAGGCCACATCGAGCTGCCCTGTGCTGCTAAGCGCATGCAGCAAGTGAGGTGTGCCCAGAAAGCCTGTAGTCAGGTGCATGTTGTGCCGGCGTACGTCTTCGGCGAGCCTACGCCCTATCTCCAAGCGTTTTTCTGGGGGCACCAAGTCGAACTGTAGCGCGAGTGTGTAGGCCGTTTGTGTAGCCTGGGCTACGCGGCCATTGGGAGTGACGAATTCCCGGTTGAAAGCTTCTTTAATGGCTTCGTAGAGTGCCTGGTAGTGCCGCGCTTCATCGATTTTACCTAGCACTTCGGCTGCCTGGGCCAGCAGGTGCGTGCTATAGGCAAAATGCGCTGTCGCCAGAAAGTCACGACCGGTTGTAGCACCTGGATACGCTCGGCGCACATTTTCTTCAGGCACAAACGCCAGCCAGTCTCCGAAGTGGAATCCGCTATCCCAGATGAGGTCCTCTCCAGCTTCACGCCGCATGTACTCTACCCAGGCTTTCATACTGGCATACTGCTCTTCCAGAATGCGCCGATCGCCGTAGACTTGGTACATCGTCCAAGGGATGATTACAGCAGCATCGGCCCATCCTGTAGCACCCCCAGGGAATCGGCCAGCAAAAGCAGGCAACACGTTGGGGATAACATGCGGCACCACGCCCTCTTCATTCTGGTCAGCGGCCAAATCACGTAACCATTTGGTAAAGAATCCGCCCACCAGGCCGTTAAACATGGCGGTGCGTGCAAACACCTGAGCATCGCCCGTCCAGCCTAGTCGCTCGTCGCGTTGCGGGCAGTCGGTAGGCACATCCAAAAAGTTGCCTTTCATGCCCCACTGGATGTTATGCTGAAGCTGGTTTAGCAGCGGATCACTACTTTCCCAATGACCTGCAGGCTCAAAATCCGAGTGGATCACAATGCCCGTAATCGCCTCTGGTGTCAGCTTGCCTGGATAACCACTAACAGCCACATACCGAAAGCCGTGAAAGGTAAAATGCGGTTCGTAAACTTCTTCCCCTACACCTTTGAGGATGTACTGGTCGGTCTGCTTGGCAGCACGAAGGTTAAGCGTGTAAAAGTTGCCCTGTTTATCCAGCACTTCAGCATGGCGAAGCGTGACCACCGTGCCCGCTGGTCCCCGTACGCGCAGCCGCACCCAACCTACCATGTTCTGCCCCATGTCAACAACCGTATCCCCTTCAGGCGTGTAGAGAATAGCAACTGGACGAATCTCCTGAATGCGGCGCACAGGCACGCCAATAGGCGCCACCAATATGTCTTTGGGGTGGTCAAGCACACGCACGCTTTGCCAGTCGCGATCGTTGTAGCCTGGCTCAGTCCAGCCGGTCTTTTCCAGGCGAGCATCATAGGTTTCCCCCATGTAGATGTCCGAGAAGCGGATAGGACCGGTCGTTGCCTTCCAGTTGGGGTCAGAGGTTACAACTTGCGTGCGCCCATCTGTGTAAGTGATTTCGAGCTGGGCTAGCAATGCCAGACGGTCGCCGTAGGTGTTGCGCCGTCCGCCCCAAGCCAGATAACCTCGATACCACCCATCCCCCAGTAACACACCCAATGCATTTTCGCCTTGCCGGAGCAAATCCGTAACGTCGTAGGTCTGGTACTGAAGGCGGTGGTGATAACTTGTCCAACCCGGCGTGAAAAGCTGGTCACCCACACGCTGACCATTCAGATGCGCCTCATACAGACCTAGACTCGTGATATAGAGGCGCGCCTGGCGGATGCGTCCGCTTACCTGGAACGTTCGGCGCAGCATGGGGACCGGCTGGGGCCGTGAGGTGTCTTCTTCCCAGTCTGGCGTAATCCACTGCGCTTGCCATTCAGCAGGCGAAAGGAGCCCCATTTCCCAGAAAGCGGGTTCACTCCAGGGCGAGGTTCGGCCTTGGTTGTCCCAGACGCGTACGCGCCAGTAGTAGCGCTGGCGGCTCCCCAATGGCGGCCCCCCATAGGGTACAAAAACCGACTGGTCGGAGGCTACACGCCCGCTATCCCAAATCAGATTGCGACCCCGCACAAGCGCTTCGCGGCTGGAGGCTACCTGAATCTGGTAAGCCGCTTGGCGCACATCTCGACGGTCGCTCTGGAGCTGCCAGCTCAGCCTGGGCTGCCGAACGTCGATGCCTATAGGATTGACCAAGTATTCTGTGCGAAGGGTAGTAACCTGCAGGGCTTGCGTTGACTGCGCAGCTACCCGCTCAGCTTCCCAATAAAGAAGCACCAAAAAACACAGCCATGTACGCATTGTGCTTAGGGGTTGGAATGATTAATAGCCAGGATTTTGCTCCAAGTTGTTCAAGATAACTTCACGCAGCGGAATAGGGTAGCGTAGGCGATACAGTTCAACCTGATAGGCATTCTCTCGGGCTAAACGCTCAGAAAGCTGACGCATCTTCGCTCCATGCGCCTGCATGACAGCCAGCGCTTGTCCAGTACGCAAAAGCTGGAACCAACGCTTGTTCTCAAAAGCCAGCTCAACGCGCTGCTCATGCCATACCGCCTGTCGAAAAGCATCCTGCGTGAGCCCTACAAGTGGGGATAAGCCAGCACGTGTCCGCACCGCATTCAGGTAGGGTTCAGCTTCTGCCGTCCGGCCCAGCTCATTCAAGGCTTCAGCCAGCAGCAAAAGCGTTTCGGCATACCGATAAATCGGCCAGTTCTCATTTGTCCGATTGAGCGCATTAAATGGCCAAGCAAATTTTTTGACATAGGGGATTGAATCTCCAATAGCTACATCATATTGAACATTAGAAGGATGCTCATACCATCCAATAGAAATTGACTTTCTTAAGTCACCAGGCTCATAGCTTTCAAGCATATCCCGTGTTGGAATATTCCAAGCAAAGACCCGCGCTCCTTGACAGGGCCCCTGCATCAAAGTGCATCCTGAGTTAAATGGTGCAAACAAAAAGATCCAGTTTGCATCCTCGCCCTCGTAACTATTGCTATACTGTACATCAAAGATAGATTCTCTATGATTCTTATTAGCAGGATTAAAAACATCAGCATAGTTTTCGAGCAGAGCATAATTACCAGAATTCACAATTTGCATTAACGCATCCCTTGCATTTTCAAAGTTTTGACGTGTCATGTATACATCAGCCAAAAGCATTAAAGCAGCTCCTTTTGTAGCTCGGCCCACTTGTGCTGCAGGATAAGTCCATGGCAACTTTTCTGAAGCATCTTGAACATCAGCTATAATTTGATCATAAATTTGATCTATGGAAGCTCGTCCTTCAGCATATGCTTCTGAAGGCGTCCTAATCTCGTGAAGCTTTAATGGCACATCCCCAAAGAGTCTGACTAAATTAAAATAATTTAACGCACGTAGAAACTTAGCCTCTCCAACATGTTGATTTTTTAAAGATTCATTATTTCCATAATCTACAGACTCAATTCGATCAAGAATAATATTGGTCTGATATATTGCTTGATACGAAGTCTGCCAGAAGAACTGAAGTACAACGTTGTCAGATTGTTCTCTAAATTCATCAATTTGTTCAGCATGTAGTGCCCCTCTGTTATCTACATTAAACTGGTATGTTGTGTTATCCGAGCGCATTTCGAGCATGACAAACGCTCCATCCCACCCGGTACCTCGGTGAAGCAGCTGCAGATAGCCATAAGCGCCTAATATGGCCTGGTTAACCTGCGCAGGCGTGCGGAAGAACGTTTCAGACGAAATCGCTGACTGCGGTTGGACATCAATCAAACTGTCGCAAGAGGTAATAGCCAGGCCTGCAATAAGTAACAAAGTATATTTCTTCATGGCTTTATTCATTTTTTAAGCTTTAGAACGAGAGTTCAACCCCTAGCGTAATGGTTCGCGGCAGTGGATAAGGTGCATAGTCCAGTCCAGGCGTCAGGTTAGGGTTGCCATACCGCAGGGCATTGCCTGTATCGTTGTAGTTGGTCTGCTCCGGATTGCCTGGATAGCTAGTAAAGTAGTAGACATTCTGTGCACTGACGTAAACCGCTGCCCGATCAATTGGCATCCAGGATTGGAACCAGCGGACGGGTAGCCCATAGCGCACGGTGATGTTTTTAATGGCCAGGTGTGAAGCATCTTTAACCCATAGCGAGTTGACATCACGAAACAGCACCCGACCCAGTGCAGTCCCAGCTGTTGTAGGCACCCGACCATTTCCTGGATCTTCAGGCGAGCGCCACTGCTGCAGCATTTCCCGTTCGATATTAAAAACGCCATCAATATTGTTAAGCGACTCTTTAAAGGCCATCAGTTTTTCCCCACCAAGCTGCCCCGTAAGCACAAGCTGCACATCAAAATTTTTATAGGTTAACGTGTTTGTTATTCCAAAAACGACATCGGGATACGGATTACCGATAACGGTAAAATCAGCAACAGGTGTAATGGTGCCATCTCCATTAACATCACGATATTTTACGTTTCCAGGTATAGCTCCTGGAAAGTGGGGACTGTTGTTAACATCATCCCAATCTCTATACAAACCCTCAAATACATAGCCAAAGAACATCCCGACAGGTTTCCCAATCATTGTAATATGTGTTGGATTGGCTTCGCCACTACGACCACTAAAGATGGGCGCACCTGTTGGACCCAGTTCAAGTACTACGTTTCTGTTGATAGAAACATTAAAGTTAGAGCTCCATATTAAATTATTTCTTCTTAGATTTATTGTCTGCAGAGCTACTTCCAGGCCTCGATTTCTAACTTTCCCTCGGTTTTCTTTAATTGTTGTAAATCCGGAAGAAGGAGGGATTTCTACATCTAACAGTAATGCTGTAGTATAGCTCTGATAAACTTCAGCATTTAGTATAATGCGGTTATTAAACAGCGTGATATCCAATCCAAGGTTTGTTTCACGGGTTTTTTCCCAACCCAGTAGATCGTTCCCAAGCGAAGAGACGATACGCCCAGAAGCTAATCCCCCACTCAACACATAATTTTGAGAAGTTATCCGGCTAATATAGTCATAATTGCCAATATTATTGTTACCAGTTTCCCCCCATGAAAATCTCAATTTTAAATCATCAATCCAGGGCAGATTGTGCATGAAGCTCTCTTCCGAGATTCGCCATCCGAGGGCAAAAGCTGGGAAAGTACCCCATCGGTTTCTTGGACCAAATCGCGAAGAGCCATCTCGACGCAGCGATGCGGTGAGAAAATATTTGCCCTGCAACTCGTAGTTGATTCTACCAAAGTAAGAGATCATCCCCCAGGCTTCGATACTCGTAGCTCCTGTAATTCGGGCTGCGGCATTTAGCGTCTGCACTTCATCGCCGGGATACTCCTGGCCTGTAAAGCTGCCGTTTCGCTGCGTGTGTTTTTGAAAGCTGCTACCCAGCAAGACTTCGATAGCATGATGCCCTGCGCTCAAACTCCAATTGGCTGTGTTCTCATTGAGCCAGTTTACATAGCTACTTGTCTGGTAGCGCCCTTGTGGAGACAGCGGAGGGGGGCTATTAATTTGGCCAATTGTCGAAGGTCGGTAGAACTGCGTCTCACTGCCAAATACCTCTGTATTGAGCTGCGAGCGCAAACGCAGGCTGCTGAACGGCATGACTTCGATAAAAGAGCTTCCTACCAGTCGGGCAGACTCTGTTCCAAACTTTAAGCTTTCCAGGGCCTTCACAGGATTAGGCCACGAAAAGGTACCTGGGCAACCTACCTGCACATCATCGATACGGGCAATGGGACAGGTTACCAGAATCTGTCCCATGCTAAGCGCGCCTGCATTACGTTCAAACGTCTCATCCCAAATCCCCCCTCCACCTTGCACCGGCAAATTGCGCTGCGTAAAGACAGGGGATACATTCAGCCCTAAATTGATCGCTTCGCTGGGATGAAAACGCAAGTTGGCTCGAAGCGAATAGCGCGTAAAGTCTGTGTTTTTAAGCACCCCTTCCTGTCGGAGCACGCCAGCGGAAAAGTACGCAGTAACCCGTTGGCTTCCCCCACTCACGCTGACGTTCAAGTCGGACATCAAGGCGGGACGTGTAACGGCATCAAACCAGTCGACGCCCTGTATGCTTTCTGGATAACGATAGGGCTCTGGGATATCCTCCAGCGTGGGCTCCCTGCCCAGATCAATGCGCACGTGGTCTTCGTATTTTTCTTTCATCCATTGGGCAAACTCCCGGGCGTTCATAATGTCCGGTCGCCGCTCCGCAGGAATGTGCTGCACGCCGAGTGATGAATTGATCGTCACTGTAGGACGCTGCCCGCGACCACTTTTGGTTGTAATGATGACAACGCCATTGGCAGCGCGCGAGCCGTAGATTGCTGCTGCCGAGGCGTCTTTTAGCACCGTGATCGCCTCGATGTCTTCAGGATTGATATCATTGAGCGGATTGCGAATCTCGTTTGTTGAACTGGGTAGCGGAAATCCATCCACCACGAATAAGGGCTGATTGCCTGCGCCAATAGCACCTACTCCACGAACTTGAATCTGCGGTCCACCACCGGGAATGCCACTACCTTGCAGCACCTGCAGCCCAGCAACCCGCCCAGCTAAGGCCTGGTCGGGCCCTGTTACGGGCATTAAGTTCAGGCCTTCCGTCGACACCGATGCCACCGAACCCGTCACGTCCCGCCAGCGACGCGTACCATAACCAATCACCACTACCTCTTCCAAGCCAACCGCTGTTGGCCGCAAGGCAAAGTTTACAGTCACGACCTCTCCAGCCCGCACCACAATACCTTCCTGTACCTGATCTTGATAACCCACAAAAGAAGCCCGAAGCGCATAGGTGCCGGGGGCAAGACCTGCTAGGGTGTAGCGACCCTCAGCATCTGTAGCCGCCCCAATCGGCCGCCCAACAAGCACGACGTTTACCCCTGGCAACGGGCCTTGCGTCTCCGCATCCACCACTATTCCTGTAATCGTTCCTGTTTGCGCCCATACGCTCGAAGCGCTCCCGATTAACCCAAGTAGCCCCCAAAGTAGGCCTTGTTTTACAAATCGTCGAACCTGTAACCCGTGCAGCATGACAATAGCCCTCCTCATGAATTCTTGTTTTTGAACATATGATCAATAATGATTATTATGTTACGATAAAACTTTATGCTTTCTTGACAGGACGTGCAAGAATTATCTTTTGAAGAAGAGATGAATTAATCTAATGTGCGTTATTGAAATAATGTTCAAATTAAAAAAGCTTCTCCAGTATTAGTTTTTGCATCGTACGAACCTAAAAGCCACCTATGCCCCGACCGCGTAGTCCACAAAACTTGCGCCTGCTCGCCAAAATCAGTGAGCTCTACTACCTACAAAACCTCACGCAGGCGCAAATTGCCCGCCGGTTGCGCCTGTCACGGCCTAAAGTCTCTCGTCTACTGCAACAGGCTCGCCGCCTGGGCATCGTGCAAATCACCATCCGAGGCACCAGCCAGTTTGTCGAGCTGGAATCACGCTTGGAGCGACACTATCGCCTGGCTGAAGTCGTAATCATAGAAACACCCCCCTCCCGAGACGAAACCCTGCTGAAAACACAACTAGGCACAGCAGCAGCCGAATACCTGCACCGTACCCTCCAGCCAGGTGACATCATTGGGATTACCTGGGGAACGACGCTACAGGCAATGATACAGCAGCTGCAGGCGCTTCCCATCCCCAGGGTGCACGTCGTGCAAACCTTAGGCGGCATCGGCCCCCCAGAAGCGGAAGCCTACGCAGCGGATCTGTCTCGACGCCTAGCTCAGCTGCTCCAGGCATCGGTCACCCTCCTCCCTGCTCCAGGCATTGTGCAACGCCCAGAAGCCAAGGAAATTCTTCTCTCCGACCGGTACGTACAGGCAGCACTGGCGCTGTTTCCCAAACTGACCATCGCCTACACAGGCATTGGAGCCCTAACTACCAACCCGATCTTTTATCAAAAAGATGAACAGCTTGCGCAATTCTACCAGGAACTCGTCCAAGCCGGTGCCGTGGGGGACATTGCCATGCGCTTTTATGATGCCCAAGGGCGACCCGTACACACTTCCCTGGACCGTCATCTTATCGGAATCACGCTGGAAGAGCTTAAACGCATCCCGCGCGTAGTGGGCATTGCAGGTGGAACCGCTAAAGTCGAGGCTATCCGAGGCGCCCTACGGGGCGGCTATGTTAAGGTGCTCATTACGGACCACGAAACAGCACAGCAGCTGCTCCCCTAAGCTGCTGCAGCCTATGCTGTGTGGCAATGCTTCGGGGGATTGCCTACTTTAAGGGCAAAACAAAGGCTTATCGGACATGCTGTGGCTGGCCTTGGGGCTACTTTTTGCTGCTCTTGTGGTAAGCATTGCGCGCTTCCGCGTGCACCCATTTCTAGCGCTCTTGCTTGGCAGCCTCGCTGTAGGATTTGCTGGCGGCCTGAAAGCATCAGAACTCGTAACGCATTTGATTACAGGCTTTGGCCGCACCATGGAAAGTATCGGATTGGTCATTGCCTTAGGAGCTGTGCTGGGCGTTGCCCTCGAGCGCAGCGGCAGCGCACGCGCTTTAGCCCACTACCTGCTGCGCAAGCTCGGTCCAACGCGTACCCCTTTGGCTTTATCGCTTGGCGGCTGGGCAATCGCTATTCCTGTCTTTTGCGACGCTGGCTTTGTACTTATGGCCCCACTACTTCGAGCACTACGCTCACAAACATATAGCATTCCGTTACTAGCTGTGGCCCTGGCCAGCGGCCTCTACGCAACCCACGTTTTTGTCCCACCTACCCCAGGACCCCTAGCAGCTGCTGCCACCTTGGAGGCTGACGTAGGCTTGGTGCTCCTCTTAGGGTTACTTACCTCGCTCCCTGCAGCTGCCGTGGGTTTGCTGTGGGCCCATTGCTATGCGACGCGTTTTTCAGCGGAAATGCCTGAGGGACCCTCAGCGCCTGAGCCAGATACGCCCTTATCGCCCTTAAAAGCCTTAACTCCGATCGCACTCCCCGTGGTACTCATCGCACTGCGATCGATTGTGCTCGCTTTTGGAGCGCCTTCAAACAAAAGCTGGGTGCACGCTACGCTCGTTTTTGCTGGTCACCCTGTGATTGCCTTGCTTATAGGCGTACTCCTAGCCTTGATGTTTAAAGCGCCCGCTGGCGAAATGCGGCAGCAGCGCTGGATTGCCGACGGACTCACCCAAGCAGGGAGCATTCTCCTGATTACTGGAGCTGGAGGAGCTCTAGGTTATGTGCTGCAGGCTACAGGCTTAGGGGACAAGCTCGGCGCTGCCTTGGCAGCACATCCCCTAGGACTTTGGATGCCGTTTCTTATTGCTGCCCTCTTCAAAAGTGCACAGGGATCGTCAACCGTCGCGCTCATTACCACTTCGGCTTTGATGGCCCCGTTGCTGCCGGCAATGGGACTAACGTCTGAGCTGGCCCGCGTTTTGGTCGTACTGGCCATGGGTGCCGGGGCTATGGTGGTTTCGCACCTCAACGACAGTTATTTTTGGGTGGTTGCCCAGTTTTCGGGTATGAACATGACCACAGCCTTGCGCACCTTTTCGCTGGCTACCCTTTTTCAGGGGCTTGCTGGCATCCTAACAGTCACGCTCTTGTATTACGTGCTCCTATAATATGGCTTCCTATATCCTTGCGATTGACCAAGGGACCACCAGCACACGTTGTTTGATTTTCGATCGTGCAGCGCAGCTGGTCAGCCTGGCCCAGCAAGAGCATAAGCAACACTACCCAAAACCAGGCTGGGTAGAGCATGACCCGCTGGAGATCTGGCAAAACACCCAATCGGTCATCCGTACGGCCCTTTCGCAGGCTGCCTTAAACGGCCGCGAAATCGCTGCCATTGGCATAGCTAACCAGCGCGAAACCCTCGTCGTTTGGGATCAAAGCACCGGCCAGCCTTACGCTCCCGCGATTGTTTGGCAAGACACGCGTACCGATGCCCTCTGCCAGAAGCTAGCCCGCGACGGCGGCACAGACCGCTTTCGCACACAGACAGGCCTGCCCCTTTCCACCTACTTCTCTGGCCCTAAGCTACGCTGGCTGCTCGACCATCTTCCTGAACTTGAACGCGCTGCCCGAAACGGCCAGGCGCTGTGCGGCACCATCGAAAGCTGGATCATTTGGAATCTTACCGGTGGTCCCCAAGGCGGCGTGCATGTAACCGACGTGACCAACGCCAGCCGAACCCTCCTGATGAACCTGCATACGCTGACGTGGGACAAAGACATTCTGCGCGCTTTGGATATCCCCCAAGCAATGCTGCCGCGCATTGTCCCATCCAGTGCACCAGAGCCCTGGGGATTCACGCGAAAAGACGGCCCCCTAGGCGCAGAAGTCCCGCTCACCGCTGCCCTGGGAGATCAACAAGCTGCACTGATAGGGCAGGGCTGCTTTGAACTCGGAGAACTCAAAAATACCTATGGCACCGGCTGCTTTTTACTGCTCCACACAGGAATGCAACCCGTGCCCTCTCGGCATGGCCTGCTGACTACAGTAGCCTACCAGTTGGGCAACCAACCCGCCACGTATGCCCTGGAGGGGTCCGTCGCTATCGCCGGGGCCTTAGTACAATGGCTGCGGGACAATCTGGGCTTTTTCACGGAAGCAGCCGAAATTGAAGCCTTAGCCCAGCGCGTGCCCGACAGCGGAGGCGTTTACATGGTACCCGCATTTTCCGGCCTCTTTGCCCCCTATTGGCGCAGCGATGCCCGTGGATTGGTGATTGGGCTTACCCGCTACGTCCGCAAAGAACACCTTTGCCGAGCTGCCCTTGAGGCTACCGCCTATCAAACACGCGACGTAGTAGAGGCAATGACCCAAGATGCTGGCTTTGCTCCCCGGTTGCTCAAAGTAGACGGCGGCATGGTACGCAACGCACTGCTCATGCAATTCCAGGCCGATGTGTTGAACCTGCCTGTCTTGCGCTCTGCCTTCGCCGAAGCCACCGCCTTAGGAGCGGCCTTTGCGGCTGGACTAGCCATTGGCTTTTGGCCCGACCTGAACACCCTGCGCACCTTATGCACTTATGATCAGCGTTGGGAGCCTCGTATGGACGCTGCCACACGCGAGCACCTCTACCAAAATTGGAAACGGGCCGTAGAACGTGCACTTGGCTGGCTTGTTTAGGGGATGTTCAAGGGCAGTGTGCCAGCAGTGGTTTCAAGCCAATGCGAACCGCAGCGACGATAGGCATTGCGCAAGGCCTCAAGCCCATCTGCTCGGGGTTCCAAACCCGAAAGGTGCAATAGCAGCTCAGCATGAAGCCGCTCAAACCTGTACCCATGCTGCTCTGTCCGATCGCGTGCAGCCACTAAGTACTGTCGTGCCCGTTGGGGCGCACGACCTTCCAAAAGAAACAGCTCAGCTAATCCCAAATAAGCATAGGCAATACCCCGATCGTCGCCTGTAGCCCGAAAAAGCTGTAGCGCTTGCCGGAAACGCTCGCGGGCTTGCGCCAAAGCATCTGTCATCTTCAACAGCGTTCCCTCACCCCAAAGCGTGTAGGCATAGCTCACCCGGTCCCCGATCTGCTGGTAGCGCTGTTGGGCTTGCGCAAAGTAGTGATGGGCAGCTTCGGTCTTGCCCAACATGCGGTAGGCATTCGCAATTCCACAAGCCGCATAGGCACGACCAAACAAATCGTCGCATGCTTCGAGGATGCGTTCGGCCGCCTGGTAATAGGCCAAAGAGGCGTCGTATTCCCCTCGCATGCGGCTTAAACCGCCCAGTGCGCAGCGGACGTACCCCTCGGCCGTCGAGGGCTGCTCGTCTTGGAAGATTTCTAGGGCTGCAAGCAAGCAATCCTGCGCTTCCTCAAAATCACCGCTTAGGCGCAATGCCCCACCTAAACTCCAGAGCGTATAGCCATAGCCTTCAGTGTCCCCTTGCGCTTGGTAATAGGCCAGTGCTTCGCGAAAGCAACCGATGGCCTCTTGCAAGTCGCCCAAGGCTCTTCGGGCCATCCCTTCGCCCACACGGGCATCCATGCCTAGCGAGGCATCGCCCAGCCTACGTGCTAGCGCCTGCACACGTGCGTAGAGGCGAAGTGCTTGCCGAAAGCGCCCAACCAGGCGAAGCGCATGCGCTGCCTCAAGGTAGGCTGCAGCTTGCTTATCGGGATGTTTTGGTAGCAGCCGAGCAGCGGCCAGGTAATGCTGTGCCGCTTCAGCAAATCGGCTTTGGGCATGCGCCTTACGAGCCTGCCGCCATAACGCAGCGGCTTGGCTACGTGAAAATGCTGGCGATACCATGGAGCTTAAGCAAGGTTGAACAAAAAAGCCCAGTCCACCACTGGACTGGGCTACTGGCGTGCCCGGGAGGATTCGAACCCCCGACCTTCTGATCCGTAGTCAGACGCTCTGTCCAGCTGAGCTACGGGCACACCGGTTGTGGGCGGTTAAAATACACGCAGCATGCCTGCGCGGGCAAGCTGCCGCCTGTGAAAATGCATCGCGTTATACGCGACCCTGCGGAGCAGGTTCTGCCGGACCTATAGGAAAGCGGTTAAAGTCTTCCAGAAAATAAAAATGATGGGTCGGGCCATGGCCGCTGCCCAAAGGTAGGGCATGGCGGATGGCTTCAGTCACATACTGTTTGGCCCGACGCACAGCTTCTAGGAGTGAAAATCCTCGGGCCAAGTTGGCCGCAATGGCCGAGGCATAGGTGCAACCGGTCCCATGCGTGTGGGGCGTATCGATGCGGGGTGCCCGAAAAACCTCAAAGCGCTGCCCATCGTAGAGTACATCGACCGCCTCAGCCATCTGCGCCAGGTGGCCCCCCTTGACCAGCACGGCCTCAGGCCCCATAGCCTTTAGGCGCTGAGCGGCCTCATAAAGGTCTTCTATGGTCTGAATCTTTACTCCAGTCAAATGCGCAGCTTCGTGAGCATTGGGCGTGACCAATGTGGCTAGCGGCAGGAGACGCTCGCGCAGCGTGGCAACTGCATCAGGTCGCAAAAGGGGATAACCACTTTTGGAAATCATCACTGGGTCGACCACGAGCGGGCGTAGTTGCCAGGCCTCCACTTTGCTGGCCACCAGCTCGATAATTGCAGCCGAAGAGAGCATGCCCGTCTTGGTAGCTGCAATGGGCAAATCCTCGCACACCGCATCGATCTGCGCTTCGATCAAGTCCAATGGCAGTTCAAAAGCCGCCGTAACGGCTTTGGTGTTTTGCGCCGTGATGGCGGTGATGACCGAAGCGGCAAACACGCCGTTCGCCTGCATGGCCTTAATGTCGGCCTGAATGCCGGCTCCGCCACCCGAATCGCTCCCTGCAATTGTAAGGGCTACAGGGGGAAGGGGTCGTGTTTGGGGTTGCATAGCGTGTGGTCTAGGCTTTTGCATGCATCTAAAAACGCCCGAACGGCTTGCTTAGGATCCGGGGCCTCCAAAATAGCGGAGACGACGGCCACGCCGTAGGCGCCCTGTTGCAAACAGTCTGACACGCGCTCTGGGGTAATCCCTCCCAGGGCCACTACAGGGATGCATACATTCTGGCAGACCGCTTTTAGCGCCTCTAGTCCGGCAGGGGGACGTTCAGGTTTGCTGCGGGTAGCAAAAACCGGGCTAAAAACCACATAATCGGCGCCCTCGGAAGCCGCCTGTTGGGCCGAAGCCACATCGTGCGCCGAGTAGCCCAAAAGCAGCTGGGAACCCACTTGGCGCCGCGCTTCGGCTACCGAGGGCCCCCGCAGGCCAACGTGCACGCCCAAACCCAGCTGCTGAGCAAGAGCCACGTGCGTGTTCACCGTAACAAGTACCTCAGGCCGCAGCGCGCGCAGCCTGCCTACCAATTCTTTGGCAACACGCGCAAAGGTAAAGGCATCGACGCTGTGGTCACGAAGTTGCACCCAAGCCACACCAGCAGCAACAGCTTGCGCCACCCGATCAGCCCGCTTTGGATCTGTGAACCGATCGGCAATCAACAGCAAGCGAGGTAACGAAACGTTCATGAGCCTTAATGCCCTACGCGCCCTTCCAGCGGTGAAGAGGGTCGGGCATAAAAGCGTCGGGGCATACGCCCGGCTTTAAAGGCCAACCGGCCAGCTTCGACCGCATAGCGAACAGCACGGGCCATGAGCACGGGATGCTCGGCCTGAGATATCGCCGAGTTGACCAGTACGCCATCGTAGCCCAACTCCATAGCCATGGCAGCATCACTAGCTGTGCCGATGCCCGCATCAACAATTAGAGGGACATCGTCAATGAGCTCGCGAATCAGGTGCAGGTTGTACGGATTGACCACCCCCATGCCACTCCCGATTGGGGAAGCCAAAGGCATAACGGCTGCGCAACCCAGATCGGCTAGTTTGCGGCAGGTAATCGGATCGTCGTTCGTGTAGGCCAGTACCACAAAATCACGTTCAATAAGCTCCCGTGCTGCTTTTAGGAGCTGTTCGACATCAGGCAGCAGCGTTTCGTCGTCGCCAATAACTTCGAGCTTGATCAGATTGGTCGCTAAGGCTTCGCGGGCGAGTTCAGCTACCAAAACCGCCTCTCGGGCTGTGTAGCAACCCGCCGTATTGGGCAGCACCGTGTAGCCGTGACGCTCTAGTAGGGCAAGCAGACTTTCTTCGGAGCGGTCTTTAAGATTGATGCGGCGAATCGCTACGGTCACCAGCTCGGCACCAGCAGCTTTGAGCGCCTCAAGCATTGTCTGCACATTGGGATAGCCGCTGGAGCCCATCAGCAGCCGCGAATGTAACGTTAGGGGCCCAATGCGGAGCGGCTCATCGGCCAGCTGCAGTACGTCCCCCTCAATCGGCAAAGGTTTCATGGCTAACGTAGGATTATCCGCCTTGGCGGGCAGTTACCAGTTCAACCCGATCGCCAGGCTGAAGGCGCACCTCGGCCCATTGCGCGCGGCGCACCACTTCGTCGTTGACCGCTACGGCAATGCCGCGCACCGTCTCAGGATCCATTTCTAGATGCCACAGCAGGTCCGCAATCGACATACCTGCCGGCACTTCATACGGTTCACCGTTGAGTACAATGGGCATCGACTCGGTCAGCGCACTCATGGCAAGGTCTCAGAAGCCGTTAGGAATCGCTCAGGGGAAAACGGGGCTATCCAGTCGGAGGTTTCTCCAGTAAGCACCAGGTGGGCAATTTCCTGGGCAGTGATTGGCGTCAGGAGAATGCCGTGGCGGTAGTGTCCGGTAGCCAGCACCGTGCCTGGTGCTCCGTAGCCCAGCAGCGGTCGGTTGTCGCGCGTTCCAGGTCGGAGTCCAGCTAAAACTTCCTGTACAGGTAGATCATAAATGCCAGGCACGAGCTCCCAAGCGCCCTCCAGCAGTCGGTATAGCCCTCCGGCCGTAACGCGCGTGTCGAATCCCATTTCTTCCATGGTTGCCCCCACAATCAATCGCCCATCCCGCTTAGGTACCAGGTAGGCATCTGGTCCACGGACCACATAACGCAGCCCAAAAGGAGGTTCAATGCTTAGCACAATGACCTGTCCCTTAATCGGCCGCAGCGGCGGCTTCCAGCCTAACCCTTCGATTTCACCTGACCAAGCGCCGGCAGCTAAGATCACCACTTCGGCTTCAATGCGCTCTCCTTGAGCGGTGCGTACCACCGGCCGTTTCACATCGGGCTCAATGGCGACCACAGGTGTTTGCTCACGGATTTTTCCACCTGCTTTTTCAAAAGCAATGCGCAAGGCTTCGACCAGCCGTCGGTTATCGACTTGATAGGTCTCCGGTGCATGAATCGCCCCGGCCAGCCGTGGTGCTAGAAAGGGCTCCAACGCCAGCGCCTCTTCCCCACTCAACCACGCGACGTTGAGCCCTTGCTCTTTCGCAAAGCGATAGATGCGGCGGTAGGCCTCAGCGCTGTCGCGGTCGGGTGCCACCATGAGCGCACCTTCTGTACGCAGGTCGATCGAAAGACCGCTAGCAGCTTCGAGTGCCTGTGCATAGTCAGGCCAGCGCCGCAAACTTTCTTTGCTAAACTGATAGAGCTCAGGCTCTTCAAACTGAATCTCGGCGTCAGGCGCCAGCATACCGGCCGAAACCCACGAAGCTGCACGGCCTACCTGGCTTCGCTCGAGCAGCAATACCGTCTTTCCCTGGCGGGCCAGTTCCCAACCAATGGCCAAGCCAATCACGCCGCCGCCTACGATGCAAACCGGTTGCTGTGACATGGCGTATGTAGCAAGTTTTTCGGACAGAGGACACTTTTAAAGTATAACGTCGCCCTTGCTACGGGTTCAATCGTAGTGGGAAAATCATGCAAGCTTCACCTCGGATTGCTGTTGTGGGCGCTGGCCTTGCGGGCGCGTGTGCAGCCTTCGCTCTTGCACCTTATGCAACTGTAACCGTTTTTGAGGCAAGTTCGTCCCAAGCCGAAGCGTTTCGTGCCCAAGGTGGACTGGTTCATCCGCTCATGACGCGGCGTGCACGCCCCAACTGGCGCCATGAAGAAGCGCTTCAGGCGCTAGAGCGCTTGCTCGAGGCCACTGGCGTACGTGTGCAACGAGGACTGCTGCGGGTGGCCTTTGAAGCGCGTCAATATACCGATTTTCAGGAAGCAGCGCGCCGCTACCCACAGTGGGCCTCTTGGCTTGCGCCCGAAGCCGTCCGCGACCACTTTCCGCAAGTACATGCCCCCTATGGAGCTCTGTGGATCCCCAGCGGCCTTCTGGTTCCCGTCGCCACGTTGATCCAAAGCTTATTGGCGCATGCTGGCGTACCAGTACATCGCGGCGTAGAAATCCTTGATTGGCAAGAAACGGCCACGGAAGTCGTGCTCCAGGCAGCCAACGGCGCAGCGTATACGTTTGACTACGTCGTGCTTGCTCCAGGCTATGGCTACGTGCGCCACCCAGAACTGGCACGGCTGCCCCTTCAGGGGGTTAAGGGACAAGCGATCGCGCTCAGCAGCCTTCCAGAACTCGGCCATTTACCGCCGGTTGTAGCCAACGTCCATGTGGTTTTTGGGCCAGATCACTTGCATGTAGGGAGCTCCTATGAGCTCACATTCTCCAGCTTAGCGCCCTCACCAGCCCAAAGCCTTCAATTGCAGGAACAAGCCGCCTACTGGGTACCTGCTATAGCACGTGCAACATTTAAAGAAGCCTGGGTAGGCGTGCGCGTTATTCGTCCCTTGCAACCCTTACCCGTACTTAGCCCTCTACCAAGCCGGCGGCGGGTCTGGCTTTTTTCAGCGCTGGGTTCACGTGGCTTGCTCTTTGCACCGCTTTTAGCCTCTTGGCTGCCCAAAGTGCTCTTTGAACCTGAGCGGCTACCCCCTGAGGTGCGACTGACCAGAGCCTAAGGCACCGAAAGCGCATTCCTTCACGGGTGCTTTGCGAAGAAGCGTGCTTAAGGAATCGTTTTTATCCCCTTTCGGGTATTATGTTTATAGTCCATCAACGCCGAACACAAACCATCCGAAAGCCATCATGGTTGAGGTCACAACGTCCCGTATTGCCGAGCTGTTGGGCGACGAAGCCGAATACCTTCTCGAGCATCGGTGTACCACAATCCCTAAAGAAATGCTGCATTTGCCCGGACCGGACTTTGTCGATCGGGTCTGGAAGGACTCCGATCGCAATCCGCGGGTGCTCCGCGCCATGCAGGAGCTGTTCAATACAGGCCGGCTGGCCGGCACGGGCTACCTGTCGATCTTACCTGTCGACCAAGGCATTGAGCACAGCGCAGGCGCCAGCTTTGCCAAAAATCCGGAATATTTTGATCCCGAAAACATCGTTCGCTTGGCTATTGAAGGCGGCTGCAATGCGGTAGCCACAACATTTGGCGTGTTGGGGGCCGTGGCCCGCAAGTACGCCCACAAGATTCCCTTCATTTTAAAGCTCAACCACAACGAATTGCTCACCTACCCCAATACTTACGACCAGATTTTGTTTGCCCGTGTTAAGGACGCCTGGAACATGGGCTGTCTGGGGGTAGGGGCCACGGTCTACTTTGGTTCACCGGAATCGCGTCGCCAGCTTCAAGAAGTCAGCGAAGCGTTCGCTTATGCCCACGAACTGGGGATGGTGACGATTCTTTGGTGCTACCTGCGCAATAACGCCTTCAAAGTCAACGGTGTCAACCACGAAACGGCTGCAGACCTTACAGGCCAAGCCAACCATCTGGGCGTAACCATCGAAGCTGACATCATTAAGCAAAAGCAGCCCACGCACAATGGCGGCTACAAGGCCCTGAATACCGGCGACTCAAGCTACGGTAAGCTGGACGAGCGCATCTACACCGAGCTGACCAGTGAACACCCCATCGACCTAACACGCTACCAGGTAGCCAACTGCTACATGGGCCGCTGCGGCCTCATCAACTCCGGGGGAGGGTCTAAGGGAAAAGACGACCTGCGAGAGGCGGTGCGCACAGCCGTAATCAACAAACGGGCTGGGGGTATGGGGCTCATCTCAGGACGTAAAGCCTTTCAGCGCCCCATGTCAGAAGGCGTTGCCCTGCTGCACGCGATCCAGGATGTGTATTTGAATACTGAAATCACCATCGCCTAAACAACACTTTTTCCCTCCTTCTTCGCCCCTCCCTTATAAGGGAGGGGCACATTTATTTTTGTACTGCCCCCAATACTGATTCCCTAAAGGTAAAAGAGCCTTTAGCATAGGCTAAAGTTTAACCTTAGAGACTACCTGCACAAGTTTGACCACGCCATGGGCGTATCCTCGTGAATCAGCTTTTATGCTTTGCTCGTAAGCAGCGTACATGCTTTAATCTTGCGACCTACCATGAACACGCTAACCCCAGCCAGTGCAGACGCGCTGCTTCCGCTCTATCCGGAATGGGTACAAGAACTGGCGCGCCGCTACTTTACGAAAACAACGAACCAGTTCATCTTGCACGGCAACGTGCGCGATTTAATTCCACTACCCGAACCCGATGGCTTTCGTTACGTCCCGTTGCGGGACTTTCTGCGCGACGATTTGTTTGCGCCCCGCGATCTGGTGCTTTTTTATGACCGCTCGACAGGCTTGCAGTTTGCCAACCCAGCTACGCGCGAAGACTTTTTCCGTGCACTGGAAGGCTTTGATCAACTGTATGGTAGCAGCTACGCCCGACAGCTTCCACGCGACCCTGTGCGGGTCTTTACGCTGCTGGAACGTTACTTCCGGCTGCGCCTAGCCGAAGGTCGCCGCATCGCCTGCATCATTGACTATGCCGAAACCATTGTGCCTGCCACAGAGGGCGCCTTTGCTAGCAGCGAAGATCGCGATGCGTTGGTTTTTCTGCTTAAGTGGTCGCATGACCCCCTGCTGCTGCAAAGTGATTTTACACTATGCCTGATCACAGAGAACCTAACCGATCTGCACCGCCAGTTGGTGCAAAATCCCTACACCGCTGCGCTGCGCCTGCCTTTACCCGACGAAAAGGTGCGGCAAAGCTTTATCGAAAGCTATCTAGGTAGCCAAACCAAAGCGTTTCTTGAACGCTCCGAGCTGTCCCCCGCTGTGCTGGCCCACCATACAGCAGGACTCAACCTGATTCAGCTCCGAACCATTTTGGCTGATGTGCTGGAAAACCACACGCCGCTGAGTTTTGAGCGTCTGGTAGCGCTGAAAAAAGCCTTCATCGAAGCCGAGGCCTATGGGCTTCTAGAGTTTATTGAAACGAAGTACACGCTCGACATGGTAGCCGGCCATCATCGGGCCAAAGCCCACCTGCGTGCAGCAGCCCAAGCGCTTCGCCAGGGTCGCTACGAGGTGCTTCCCATGGGATACTTGGTAACGGGCCCGGTTGGCACCGGCAAAACATTTCTGATCACCTGTTTTGCCGGTGAAATTGGCATTCCTATGGTCCGACTCAAAAACTTTCGCTCGCAGTGGCAAGGCGTCACTGAGGGGAACCTCGAAAAGATCCTCACCCTGCTTGAAGCCATGACGCCTGTAGCGGTCATGATCGACGAGGCTGATGCCGCCTTAGGCCATCGCGAGGCAGAAGGCGACTCAGGTGTGTCAAAGCGCGTGTTTGCACAAATTGCTTCGTTCATGAGCAACCCGGCCCACCGCGGGCGCATCTTGTTCTTTTTACTCACTGCACGACCCGATCTCATGCCTGTTGACCTCAAGCGTCAAGGACGGGCCGAAGAACACTTGGCACTTTTTTATCCTTCTTCGCAACAAGAGCGTGATGAGCTGCTTGAAGTTATGCTACGCCGCACGGGAATCCCTCTCTCGCTCGAAGAAGTACCCTCGGCCCTGCGAAAGGGTGAGCGGGCCTTCAGTGGCGCTGAACTAGAAGCCTTGTTAACCCGTGCTAAATTTCGGGCTGCGGCACAAGGCCTCGAGGAAGTGACCCCGCAAATCCTCCAGGAGGTAGTAGACGACTTCCTACCGCCTACCTACCCCCTGGAGATCGAGTTGCAAACCCTGGTAGCTGCGCTAGAATGCACGAGCCGCGAATTGCTCCCCGAGCCACTGCAAAACATGGATCGAGAAGCAATGCTGGCCCGCGTAGAAGCTTTAAAACAACTCCTAGCGATACGCTAAAACGACCGCGCTTAAGAGACTTCTCCCTCTGCAGAGGTCTTTCGAGACCGACGACGACGCGTCGAGACCGGTGGAGCTTCTACCTGTTCTCCCAAAAGTTTGAGATATAAATCGTAACTAATAAGCACAGCGTACGGCTCATTGTTCTTCTGAATGAGAATGCCTCGTTCGATACCTTTTGCATGCTCCACGAGCTCTGAAGTCTTTGAGCGCAGTTCCGTAATCGTGGCTACAGCGTCAATCCCCTTAGTGCTATACATGGCGTACCTCTAGATTAGATAAAATTTGTAATACTATGACGAAGATATAAATGAACCTTAAAAGAGAAAGTTTCGCAGTAAAATCTATCCTATTCCACTCTAAAACATAAGCAGAAATTTTTTCACCTTTCAGTTTGAATAATACGCTACGTATTCTTTCGTAGTCTAGCCTGCTTTCTCCCTTGATGTATAGACAAGCTGCAGCTGTGACTGTATATTTTACCGATTGCTTACCGTTTAGTCCTTGTGCCAAAAAATCACGATCATGCTGCTCCAAAGGATTGGGTTTATTTTGTTGGTAGCGCTTCCGAGCGCATCCCAGGCACAAAATCGCGCTGCCGAATCAGCTCCTTCCCCCCCGGTGGTAACCCGTACCTATGCAATCACGCAAGCCCGCATTGTTGTCGCACCGGGCCGCATTATTCCTCAGGGAACCGTGGTCTTGCGCAACGGCCTTATCGAGGCTGTGGGTCCTAACGTTAGTGTACCTCCCGATGCGTTTGTCATTCAAGGCGATTCGCTGGTTGTATATGCAGGGTTTATTGATGGGCTTTCCCATGTAGGCATTCCGGCTCCGAAACAGGAGGAAACACCCCCACAGCGGTCTGCGAATCCAGGCAATCCACCTCCTGAACGCGCAGGACTAACCCCGGAGCGTGACGTACGCGTGCTGCTTAAGCCCGATGATCCCTCGGTGGAGCAGTTGCGACGCGCGGGCTTTACCTTAGCCCATGTCGTACCCCGCGAAGGCATGCTTCCCGGGCGCGGCGCCTTGGTTCTTCTACGCGGCAGCTCGGCAGACGCCATGATCTACCGCAGTGATGCTTCGCTGTTTGTGCAGCTTGAGCCCGCCCGTGGCGTTTATCCGGCCACCGATATGGCCGTGCTGGCCCGCTTTCGCCAGCTTTATCGCGAAGCAGCGCGCCGCCACCATCTCAACGCGCTCTACGCAGCCAATCCCTCGGGCTTAGAGCCGCCTCCTTACGACGCCGTGCATGCCGCCTTCTTCCCTGTGCTTGAAGGGAAAAAACCAGTGTTTTTCTACACGGAAGACGCGCTGGATCTTCACCGCGTTTTGGCCTTGCATCGAGAACTGAATTTTCCTGTTGTACTGGCTGGTCTGGCTGGCAGCTTCGATGTCCTTGAAAAGCTCCGTGCGTCAAACATACCCCTATTTCTCACGCTCAACCTCCCTGAAGCGCCGCGGGATACAGCAGCTAAGGCAATCGCGCCCTCTGATGATTCCTTAGCTGCACAGTATCGTCCAAATTTGCGCGTTGTAGACTATCGGAATACCGAAGCCGAAAGGCAAAACCTGAAAGCACGACAAGCGCTTGAGCGCATCAAATACTATGAGACAGCAAGCCGCCTGCATGCAGCCGGTTTGCGCTTTGGATTTTCAACACGCGACGTTGAACCGAAAAAAATTGCTGCACATTTGCGCACGATGGGAAAACATGGGCTTTCGGAAGAGGCTGCCTTGGCGGCTTTGACCATCGATGCTGCACGCTTGCTCGGTATAGATCAAGCCGTAGGAACGGTTGAACCCGGGAAACTGGCCAATCTGGTGATCACCGATGGTCCGCTGTTTAACGAAAAAACGCGCATTCGCTACGTCTTTGTAGCCGGTGAACTTTTCGAGATCAAAGCACCTGAGGAAGCCCGACGTCCCCCAACCGAAACCCCACTACCAACGGCCGACGGCACCTGGAGCTGCACCGTCAGCTCGCCAGATGGACCCGTCGACGGCACGTTGCGCATTCGCCAGGGGAGCGGTACCATCTCCAGCAGCGCCTTGCCGCAACCAGCCACCCTGGAAAACTTCCGGCTACAAGGCCAGCAACTGACGTTTGGCTTTTTTACCAGCGCATTTGGCCAGGTAACAGCACGCCTAACGCTGACAGGGCAGACTGCAGAAGGAAGCCTCGACGTTCCTGGTTACGGTACTCTACCGCTCCGCTGCCACCGAACCGAATCGCCACAAAGGTAAAAAAACGCTTTAGCCTATGCGTAGACACTGGGTTTTTGCCCTGGGATTTTCTGCAGTGCTTGCTGCGCTTCCTGCATACGCGCAGCGCAAAGGTGACCTGCTCATTCGCAACGGTACCGTACTTACCGTTACCCAGGGTACACTTGCCAACACCGACATTTTGATCCGTAATGGCAAGATTGCTGCCATTGGTCAGAACCTTACAGCTCCCCCTGGGATTGAGGTCATCGATGCCAGCGGTCTTTACGTAATGCCAGGCATCATTGATGCGCATTCCCACATTGCCATCTCTAACGTCAACGAAGCCACCAACCCGGTCACGGCCGAGGTGCGCGTGGGAGACGTGCTCAACCCCTATGACATTCGCCTATATCGCGCGCTCGCTGGCGGCGTCACAGTTTCCCATGTCATGCACGGCTCAGCCAACGTTATCGGCGGACAGAACGTGACCATCAAACATCGCTACGGCGAGACGGACCCCGAAGCACTCCGTATGGAAGGCGCTCCGCGAACGATTAAGTTCGCTTTAGGCGAAAACCCGACGCGCGTGCACGGCCGCAACAGCAACGTCCCCCCGCTCTCCCGTATGGGTGTTGAATTCGTCATCCGCGACGCCTTTCACAAAGCCCAACGTTACCGCGAGGCCTGGGATCGGTATGAACAAGAACGTCGTCGCAATCCCAGGGCTGTGCCTCCCCCCTATGACGCGCGCCTTGAAGTACTGGCCGAAATTCTCCGAGGCAACATTCTCATTCACTGCCACGCTTACCGTGCCGATGAAATCCTGATGCTCCTGCGTGTGCTGAAAGACTTTGGCATCCGTCGCGTTGTCTTTCAACACGTAAACGAAGGCTTCAAAGTAGCGCCTGAGCTGGCTGCCTTTGGGGCTATGGCCTCGGTGTTTTCCGACTGGTGGGCCTATAAATTTGAAGTGTACTACTCCACCGCTTACAATGCCGCAATCCTTACACGTAACGGCGTCATCACCTCGATCAACTCCGACTCTCCAGAGCTTAACCGCCATCTTTACCATGAAGCCGCCAAAACGCTGAAATATGGCGGCCTTAGTGAAGACGAGGCGCTGGCACTGATCACGATCAATCCTGCCCGCCAGCTTGGCATTGAAGACCGCGTCGGCTCCATTGAGGTTGGGAAAGATGCCGACTTAGCCCTCTTTAGCGCGCACCCGCTTTCCATCTACGCTGTATGCAAGAAAACCATTGTTGATGGGATCGTGCGCTTTGACGCCGACCGTGACCCTGACGACATGCGGCTGCGTGTCGATCCCGAGCAGCCTGTCGAGTTGGCGATCACGCCTCAGACACACCACGAACGCTGCCTACAAGACACAGATTTCTTCGCATTGCTCACCGAAATCACGCAGGCACCATGAAACGGCTGTGCTTCTACGGACTTCTCTTCGGGCTGATGACAGGACCAGCCGCTGCCCAAAGTTCTAGCACACCGCAGGCGCGGCAAGGCGTGTTTGCCTTAACCAATGCCCGACTGGTCACCATCACCCAAGGCATCATTGAAAATGGAACGCTCATTATTCGCGGGGATCGCATTGAAGCCTTGGGGCAGAACATTCCCATTCCCCCTGAGGCAGAGGTGCTCGATGCCACTGGTCTGGAAGTGTATCCGGGCTTTATTGATAGCGGTACGCGTTTGGGCCTGATTGAGATCGAATCACTCCCCGAAACGCGCGACTACCGTGAGCTGGGCGAGCTGAACCCTCAGCTCGAAGCGCTCACGGCTGTGAATCCCAACTCCGTGCTTATCCCTGTAACGCGGGTCAATGGCGTCACTACCGTACTCACCGAACCCGAAGGCGGCCTGCTGCCAGGCACCGCCGCACTGATCAACCTGTTTGGCTACACACCCGAGCACATGCACCTAGGCGGTGTTCGGCTCATGGTGCTGCAGTTTCCCTCCAAAGGCCGCCGCAGCCCTTTTGATCGGCGCAAGCCGGAAGAAATTGAAAAAGCTTTTCGAGAAGCGATGCAGAAGCTCGACGAAATCTGGGATCGAGCAATGCTCTACGCCCGCATCGACTCGGCTTACCGTGCCAATCCCGAACGCAACCCACAACCCCTGTATGTGCCAGAAATGCAGGCACTACTACCCGTGTTACGCGGGGAAATGCCCCTGCTTCTCAAGGTCGACCTGGCGCCCGATATTCTTGCAGCCTTAGAGTGGATCCAAAAACGCGGCTTGAAGCGTGTTATCCTTAGCGGCGTAGCCGAGGGTTGGCGCGTGGCCGACAAAATCGCCGCAGCCGGCATCCCCTGCCTGGTAGGCCCTGTGCTTGCCCTACCTACCCGTGAATCAGACCGCTACGACAAACCCTACGCCAATGCCGCGCTGCTGCACGCGGCTGGTGTCAAAATCGCACTCCGCACCGGAGAAGCCGAAAACGTCCGCAACTTGCCCTATCACGCCGGATTTGCCGCTGCCTATGGCCTGGGACGCGAAGCAGCCCTTCGGGCCGTCACCATCAATCCAGCAGAAATTTTTGGTGTAGCCGATCAGATCGGTTCCTTAGAAGCAGGCAAAAAAGCCACGCTGTTTGTGACCGATGGCGATCCCTTTGAACCACGTACGCAGGTACGGTACGTATTTATTGAGGGCTACGCGATCCCTCTGCACAACCGCCAACTGGAGCTGTATCACGAATTTCTCCATCGCCAGCCCGGTCTACATCTCCAGTCGGCAACCGATTAAAGCAGACGGAATATGGCATACACCAGCAGACTGACCACGCCAGCGCCTACCGTCAATGCCCGGATTGCTTGATCAATACGGTAGCGCATAACTACTTATTTTTTAATTACACACGGCAGGGCAGTTATGGGCAAGGAATATACCGGGCTTGCGCTTTAAAGATCAAATGCTCCAAAAGGGGTAAAATGCGCTTTTTTCATGCGCCTTTGGCGCAAGCTTTACGTTTTGACTACGCCAGGCATCACAAAAGCTCCCTTTTCGCTTCGAAAATTCCCATAACCTATTGTAAATCTGGTATGAAGCAGTGCTTTCCCCTGGTCTTTTGGGGGATGCTTTTGGCGCTGGGTGCTAGTGCCCAGGTTGGGGAAGTCCCCTATCCGTACCGGGCCTATCGGGGTTTAGTGGTTGCCGAGCATGCTGCAGCCGCAGCAGCGGGGTTGGAAGTGCTGCAACGCGGGGGCAATGCTGTTGATGCTGCCGTGGCCACAGGTTTTGCACTGGCTGTCGTATTGCCCTCAGCTGGCAACCTGGGGGGCGGCGGCTTTATGGTTATCCGATTTGCTGATGGACGTGCGACCACGATCGACTTTCGTGAAACGGCCCCTCGTGCTGCCACACGCGACATGTTTTTGGATGCCCACGGGCGCTTTGTGCCCGAGCGCAGTCAGGAAGGCTACCTGGCCGTTGGGGTGCCTGGCACGGTAGCTGGACTGCTACTAGCGCACGCCCGCTATGGTCGTCTTTCTCGAAGCGAGGTGCTTGCACCGGCCATCCGTTTGGCCGAAACGGGCTTCCAGCTTACGCGCACGCAAGCTGCCCAGCTCAACGCCTTACGCACGGCTTTTCTACGTTATCCTTCAACGCGCAAGTACTTTACCAAGGACCAGCCTTTTCGAGAAGGTGAACGGTTCATCCAAAAAGACTTAGCCCAAACGTTACGGCGCATTCGCGACAAAGGCGTAGACGATTTTTACCGCGGCCAGACAGCAGACCTGATCGTGGCCGAAATGCAACGTGGCGGTGGTCTGATCACGCATGAAGACCTAGCGACTTACCGTGCGGTTGAGCGCCCTCCCGTAGTCGGCACCTATCGCGGCTATCGCATACTATCGATGGGGCCTCCTTCAGCTGGGGGTATTGGACTCATTCAGCTGCTCAATGCCGTTGAGCCGTTTGACATTAGCCGCATGGGCTTTGGCAGTAGCGCTACGCTGCATTTAATGGCCGAAGCGATGCGTTGCGTGTATGCCGATCGGGCCTACTGGCTCGGGGATCCCGACTTCGTAACCATTCCGGTGCAAGGCTTGCTGAGCAAGGCCTATATGCGGCAGCGCATGGCCCATTTTCGCCTGGAGCAGACCGACACCACGCACTGCCGTTTGCACGGCGACCCACTGGCCTTCGAGTCACAAGAAACCACGCACTACTCCGTAGTAGATGAAGAAGGGAATGCGGTTAGCGTCACCACCACGCTGAACGGCTCCTATGGCGCCCTGGTTGTGGTTGACGGGGCTGGATTTTTTCTCAACAACGAAATGGACGATTTCAGCGCGGCGCCTGGCGTGCCCAATCTCTACGGGCTAATCGGATCCGAAGCCAACGCAATCGCGCCAGGCAAACGCATGCTCTCTTCGATGACCCCAACGATCATTGAAGATCCTCAAGGACGCCTGTTTTTGGTGCTGGGCACACCCGGCGGCGCAACCATTGTGACGACCGTTTTTCAGCTGGTACTCAACGTCATTGATCACGGGATGAACATCCAGCAGGCTGTGCTGGCGCCGCGCATCCACCACCAAGGATGGCCACCCGTGCTCTATTATGAACGACGCGGCTTCCCGATGGATGTGATCGAAAATCTGAAGCGGCGAGGTTGGAACGTCCTTGAGCGTGAAGGGACGAGCGGTCGGGCGCATGCCATCCAGGTACTTTACGATCCAGATCCGCTAGCCCCAAGGCCTTACACCGAACGGGTGTATTTGGCTGGCGTGGATCCTCGAGGAGAAGGCGCAGCAGCCGGCTATTAAGGGATCACCACTCGTTTTCCTCTTTGGTCACGCCCATTTCTACAGGCACCGGATAGTTGGCCGTAAAGCAAGCGTTGCAATACCCCAGCCCATTGGGATGGGCCGAGTGCACAGCTTCCATTAACCCTTCCACCGAAAGATAGGCTAATGAATCGACGCCAAGCCAACGCCGCATCTCTTCAATGCTGCCAAACTTGTTTGCCAAGAGCTCTTCGGCACTCGGGAAATCCATGCCATAAAAGCAAGGGCTAATTACGGGTGGCGAGGCAATGCGCAGATGTACCTCACGCGCACCGGCCTGCCGGATCATGTGCACCAAAAAGCGCGAGGTTGTACCGCGCACGATGGAATCGTCCACCACCACCACAATGCGGTCGCGCAAAACGCCTTCTACCGTATTGAACTTGCAGCGGACCTTCATTTCGCGTCGGTCCTGGCCAGGGGCGATAAACGTACGTCCTACGTAGTGATTGCGGATGAGACCAATTTCATAGCGGCATGGATAGCCCAGCTTTTGGCATTCGGTGGTATAGCCTAAAGCAACCGTATTCGAAGAATCGGGGACCGAGATGACGATCGGGGGCTTTTCCTCGGGCGCTACACGCGGCACTGGAGCCTCATGCGCCAGTTGTTTACCCAGCTTGCGGCGCACCTTATCGACCATTTCCCCAAAAACCTTGGAGTCAGGCCGAGCAAAGTAGACGTACTCAAAGATGCACTGGCTCACCCGGTAGCGCCGAGGTAGCCAGTAACGGGCAAAACTTCCGGTAGCACAGCCTTCCTGATCGATTACCAGGATTTCACCAGGTTCAATATCGCGCAGGTATTCCGCACCGATCAGGTCAAAGGCGCAAGTTTCGCTAGCTACGCAGTAGGCCCACGACCCGTCGTCGTTGCGCAATCGTCCTAAGGCCAATGGCCGGAAGCCACTAGGATCCCGTACTGCGATTAAGCTGGTGTCGGTCAAAATAAGCAGCGAAAAAGCGCCTTCAACTTGGGTGAGCGCATCGATAATCTGGTCGATTTGTTGCTGGCGGCGACTTTGCGCAATCAAGTGCAGGATGAGCTCACTATCGCTGGTGGTCTGAAAGAGCGTTCCCCGTTCGCTAAACGCCTGGCGCAGCTCACGGGCGTTTGAAAGGTTGCCGTTATGGGCCAGGGCAATATTGCCGTCACGGTAGTGCACCACAAAAGGCTGGATATTGGCCCGGTTGGTGGCTGAGCCACTGGTAGAATAGCGGTTGTGGCCAATACCGGCACGCCCCAATAGTTTTGTCTCAAAAATCGAGGGCTCACTGAACACGTCGAGCACCAACCCAAAGTCTTTGTGCACAGCCATAACCGGCCTTCGGCGTACCTCGTCATAGGTAGCGGTAACAATCCCTGCCGATTCCTGTCCGCGATGCTGCAAAGCATGAAGGCCGTAGTAGATCAGGCGGGCTGCATTCGGCGCATTATAGACACCAAAGATGCCACAATACTCTTTAAGTTCGCGCATGTCGCTGAGGCCTTAGCCCCGATGATGGTGGGTTATAAGAGAATGAAACCGACAGCCAATAGGATCCCGACGCCGTCGGCCACCAGGTCGCGATAGCTAAAGCGACGCGTTGCACCCACTTTCCAGTCATACAGTTCCTTACCTACCCCTACAAGAGCGGTACCGCCAGCGGCAAATGGCAGTGCCTGTTGTTCTGCCCAGCCTATTTTTTGCACTAGGGCATACTGCGTACTCAGGGTCCACAGAAAAGAAATGGCCGCGTGTTGCACTTTGTCGTAAGCCAACCAAGGGTCAGCTGGTTGCGCACGCGTTGGGGAAGTCGGCTGCGTGTAGCGGAGCTGAACCCACAAAAGGCGGGGATCTTCCGCGAGAAAAGGCCTCGGTGCCGTCGCCGTCCCAACCAAAAACAATAGAAGCAGCATCTTAAGCTTCTTCCTCAGGTTTATGTCCGGAAGGCGAAGTGGCTACTTCCGGAGGGATTACATGCACCCATACTTGACCAATGCGGTGGTTATCGACGGTTTCCACGCGCAGCTGTAACGGCCCATACGTGACTTCATCGCCGGGTTTGGGAATTTGGCCAAGCACGTGCAAAATCAACCCTCCTAAGGTTTCGAAATCGAACGATTCCGTATCCAGGGAAATGCCCAGCAGTTCGACCAGATCGTCAAGGTTCATGCGCGCATCGACACGGTAGGTCTGTGCATCCAGCCGAACGTACAACGCTGGCTCGCGCTCGTCGTGTTCATCGCGAATGTCACCGACAATTTCTTCAAGCACATCTTCCATGGTAATCAGCCCGGCCGTTCCGCCATACTCATCGACTACAATAGCCATATGCGTTTTACGCCGCTGAAAATCGCGCAATAGATCGTCAAGCTTTTTGCTGAGCGGCACAAACATAGGCGGACGTGCCAAACGTGCCCAATCCAAAGGTTGATTCAAGTCAGCTTGTCCCAAATAAGGCAGGAGATCCTTAGCGTAAAGAATGCCCACAATATTGTCCAGGTGCTCTGCGTAAAGGGGGAGCCGCGAGTGGCCGCTGCTTCGAATGCGGGCCAAGGCTTCTCCAAAAGTAGCCGTAATGGGTAATGCCACAATATCGAGCCGGCTCACCATCACCTCTCGCACGGTGGTTTCACCAAACTCTAAAATCGAGGCCAGTAAGGCGCGCTCTGCTTCACTTAATGCACCCGCTGTACCGTTTAGCCCAGCCAAGGCTTTCAGTTCTTCTGGAGATAACGGTCGCTCCGAAACCCGAAGCCGTTGCTGTACCTGCTGCGACAGGCGTACCAGTAAGTCTGCAATTGGGAAAAATAGCCGCTGCAGTACCCAGAGCACCCCAACCAGGCGATGCACAAGCACAGCGGCATAACGACTAGCCAGCAGGCGGGGCGTAATCTCTCCCAGAACCAATAAAAGCAATGTTATCCCCAAAAGCGTCGCTACCAGCACCCAAACAGAGGACCAATGCGCGGACCAAGACAGCTGCACTACCAGCAAAACGGCCATTAGGGCCGCGCCCAAATTAGCCAAAAGGTTACACAATTGCAGCGTCAACAACAAATGGCGCGGTCGTGCCCGTAAGGCTTGCAGGCGACGCGTTATCGCCTCAGGGGCAACAGAAGCTGTCAAAGGCGCTTGCAGGACTGCCTCTGCGCCCGAAAGCAATGCCGAAACCAGTACGCAAACTCCCAAAAACACAAACTCAGCTGCAAGGATTACTGGCTCCGGCGCCAGTGCCAAGGAAAACGTCAACAGAAGAAAAGCAGCGCGAGATGGCGGTGCGTCGGCGTCCAAGGCTGGTGAGGGCAAGCGCCCTCGGTTGGTTCAAGGGGCATAACAATTTACCATTGGTGCAAACCGTTGACGATCACTTGGCCTTACAGGTTCCGCAAAGGGTTCTCACGCTTCAGCAAACACCCTGCCACACTAGCCCAGATAGCCACGGAGCACGTTTACTAGAATAATCAGAATTACCACCGGACAAATGTAGCGAATAAAAACTTGCCAAATACGCAACAATCCCGGGGATATCTGACTTCCTTGCTGCAACTCTTGGGCAGCTTTCTCAGCTCCCCACACCCAACCGATAAAAACACTCAGCAGTAGCGCTCCTAAGGCCAACGCCAAGTTTCCCCACAACGCATCCATGATGCTGAGAAAGTCGTGCTGTCCTAAAAAGCCCTCTTCTCCTACCAGCCAGTCCATTCGGGTCAACCCTTCAACCGTACCCTGTGATAAGGCTGAGGGTAGGCCAATCAAAAACGTCAACACACCCACAACCCACACCGAACGCTTTCGGCTCCAACGACGCTCATCCACAAAATAGGCTACCACCACTTCTAAAAGGGAAATGGTGGACGTAAGCGCTGCAATTGACAGCAGTAGGAAAAACAATGCCCCAAGCAGCCCCCCTAAAGGCAGGGTCTGGAAAATCTCCGGAAGCACAACAAACACCAAACGCGGCCCGCTGGCTGGATCATGACCAGTAGCAAACACTGCAGGGAAAATCATAAATCCGGCCATGAGCGCAACGAGCGTATCAAACAGCGCCACATAGGCTCCAGAAGCCACCACGTCTTCCCGTCGGGAAAGGTAGGAGCCGTAGGTGATCATCGCCCCCATGCCCAAACTCAAAGAAAAGAAGGCCTGTCCTAAAGCAGCCATCACCACGCCAGGGGTTACTTTCGAAAAATCTGGCTTGAGATAGAAAGCCAGCCCTTTTTCTGCTCCAGGTAGGGTCACGCTGCGCACAATAAGCACAGCCATCAACAAAACCAAAAGCGGCATAAGCACCTTTGACCAGCGCTCAATGCCCTGTTCTACACCCCCAAACACCACCCACATTGTCAATCCTAAAAACACAGCAAATAGGGGCACCACGATCCAAGGACTGGCTACAAAATGCCCAAAGTCCAGATGTGCAAAAAGCAAATTTTTAAAAATATACCCAAAAGTCCATCCAGCAATGACCGCGTAGTAACTGAGGATCCCTACGCCGGTAAGCACACACAGCACGCCCACCCCGATCCAGGGAGATCCAGGCCGCAACAGGCGAATGGCGCCTACGGGGTTTTTTTGGGTATGTCGCCCTAAGACCAGTTCAGCAAGCAAATAGGGAAGGCAAATCAGCACAACGCACAACAGATAGATGACCACAAACGCAGCACCGCCATTCTGGCCGGTAATGTACGGGAAACGCCAAATGTTACCTAGGCCAATAGCCGAGCCTGCGGCAGCCAAAATAAAACCAACGCGCGAGCTCCACTGCCCGCGTTCAGCACTTGGCGTGGTCATATGTGCTGGATTTCAGGGTTTATGCTTTACCTAAGGTATAGGCGCCCAAATAACCGGATTCAGGGCAGAAAATCAAGCGCTCACCGAATCTTGTGGGCACTGTAGCGCGTGGCCAAGGCTTCTTGGGCCTCTTGAATGATCGAAAATACAAGCTTAAGCATTTTGCGTTGCCCGCTGGTGAGCTCTTCAGGAGCGATGAGGTTGTCTGGGGGTTGGCCGGCTTCGATTTGCTGCAACTGATGGTCGAGTTGGAGTTCGACCAAAAATCGATAGGCTTCTTGCAGGTCTTGAGCGATTTGCTTCACCCCTGGCAATTGCGCTGCTACCTGCAGCCGGTCGAGCGTTCCTGTTGCATGCACGTAGCCGGCCTCCAGCGCCAGCACGCGGGCCAGGTCCGTAATGGGCATTAAGCCGCGCTGTTGGATGTCGAACCCAGGCTGCTGTTTGCCTGAACGATCCAGGAGAAACCGTCCAAAGAAAGACAAAGGTGGGCGGTTGCGTAAGGCATTGTGCATCATCCATGCGAGAAAGCCTTGTGCTTGCTGCAAAGTCTGCTGCAGATCCACTTTCAGCTGCTCAACCAATGCTGCAGCCCCATAAAGGGCTCTAAGGTCAAAAAACAGGGATATTGGGACTTTTTCGTCGGGATTATCGATCCAGTGTCGAAACGTATGCTTCCAGCCACTGACCGATTGCCGATAACGCGGACTGCTGGCGATAACCTCAGAGCAACGAGCAAATCCTACCGCTTCCAGTGCTTCATTGGCCTGGTGCGCCAGCTTCCCAAGCCAGTCTTCTGCCCAACGTGCTCGCTGCTCGCTGTATGGATCGGCATAGATTAGGGCATTCGCCTGCTCTGTCTGAAAGCCCATTTCTCGTCGCCCTTGGCTACCCAGCGCCATCCAGGCCCAGGGGATGGCTAACGCTTTGTCAGGCTGCTGCGCTTCGGTCAGTTGCAAGATCCGCACAACGATGCGGTCGCTTAACTCTGCAGCGAGGTAGAGCAAATCTGTAGCAGCCATGCCTTGTTGGCGCAACTGGCGTAACAAGGCAAAGGCTTCTTGGCGCAAAACAGCCAGCGTTGCTATCGCATCGGCTTTTTCGATGCGCTTCAGCGTAGCAACTGGGTCATGCCCGCGCACATGGGCGATATCTTGCCCAGAAATCACCCCCACCACCGGAGAATCTGGGTTTTCATTTTCCGTGAGCACCAAATGGTGTAGGCGGTGGCGTGCCATAGTCATGAGCCCTTCCATCACCGGAGCATAAGCTGGCAGCGTAATCAGCGGCGTGCTCATCAGCTGGCTTACGGGCATGTCTGGCATGCGTCCTTCGGCCACGACTTTGTCGCGCAAGTCGCTATTGGTCAGTATCCCCAGGGCACGCCCATCGGTATCCAACACGAGTATGGACCCAACGCGCGCTTCGCGCATGCGACGAGCCGCTTCCTGCACTGTTGTCTCAGGTGCACACCCAACTGGTGCGCGATGTACCAAAGCACGTAAAGGGGTTGTAAGCAGCACCTGGGCACCAGCCATATCCATTCGGCTCCTGCCCAAACGGTGCGCATACAGCTGCAGATTCTTTTCAAAAAATGCGGCAAAGGCCTCGCAAGATCGGTATACCCGAAAGAAGGCCGCCTCAGGAATCAGCACACATTGCGTAGGTTCTAACGCACGCGCTTCGTAAGGTAGGGGGGCTTCATGCAAGAGTGCGTCATACCCAAACACATCACCTGCTTCGCAGTGATCTACCAAACGCCCCGTGTCTTTATCGACCTGCTGCACTGCCCCAGAAACGACCAGATACAAGTAGCGAGGATGAGCGGGGATAACCCCTTGTGCCAAAATCACGTCGCCTGCTTCATAGGATACCAGCAGGGCCGCTTCAAAAAGCATCCGACGCGCTGCCGGCGTCAGCCCATCAAACGGCGGCGTGCTGTCTAACAGCGCGGCTAAAGTTTCTAGGGTTACCGGCTGAGAGGCCATAGGACTTTAGGCTTCAGGACAAAGTATTGCAGGCTGCCAACCAAGTACCGCGTTGCACACGTAAAGGGCTTCAGCCCGCCGCAGATCATCGAGCGTGAGCACCTTTTCGGCAGCTTCTGGCCGCGTTGCAAGCACATGCGCCCGGTACACGCCAGGCAGTAGCCCACAGCGCACCGGAGGCGTGTAGAGCTGACCGTCCATTTGGGCGAAGATGTTTGTGCGAGAGCCCTCGCACACCTCTCCGCGGGTGTTCAAAAAGATGACCTCATCGTAGCCAGCGGCACGCGCTTGCAGATAGGCTGCCTCGTAATCAGCTCGGCGCGTGGTTTTGTGATAACGCAGTGGATCGGCGGCGTCAAGGCGCCATGGAGCCACACAGAGCCGCCAAGGACGGGGAGCCTCAGCCTCCAAGACCGTACTGGTCAACCTCATGTGTCCACGCTCGTCCAACGTCAAGCGCAAGCGCCAGCTTTGCATAGGATCCAGCGCCTGCACCACCTGGCGTAGGCGTGCTCTTAGCGCAGCCTCATCCAGCGGGAACCCAAACCGTGCTGCTGAACGACGCAACCGTTCCAGATGCGCCTCGAGCAAGGGGATCGCGCCTGCTGTGCACCGCATGGTTTCAATCAGAGCAAACGGCTCAGCCGCTAGGCGTAGAAACTGACTTTTGAGCAGGCATTCTGCATACTCCGCCTCTGGGTCAGAATCCCATACAATTCCACTCCCTACGCCCAAACGCCCTTCTGAACCGATCAGCTCGAGTGTGCGAATAGCAACGTTGAAGACCGCTTCGCCACCTGGCGCAGCATACCCAATCGCTCCGCAATACACCCCCCGATGGCTTGGCTCTAAGTGCCTTAAGTGCTGCAGGGCCCGTAGCTTTGGCGCCCCCGTTACCGATCCCGATGGGAAAAGTGCCCGGAAAAGCGCCGCATAGCCTACGCCAGGACGCAGCGTGCCTTCTACCGTAGACGTCATCTGCCAAAGCGTAGGATAGGCGGCAACGTGAAACAGCTGTGGCACAACGACCGACCCTGGTCGGCAACAGACCGAGAGGTCGTTGCGCAACAGGTCTACAATCATCAGATTTTCAGCCTGATTCTTCGGATCGGCCCGCAGCGCTTCAGCCAAGGCGCGATCTTCTTCGGGATCCTCTGACCGGCGCATGGTCCCTTTCATAGGCCGCGTGATGATCCGCTCTCCACAACGCCGAAAGAAAAGCTCAGGAGAAAAGCTGAGCACGAAACGCTCACCCGTGTTCAAAAAAGCTCCGTATGGGACCGGCTGCTGCTGCCGCAGGCTGCGATAAAGCGCCAGTGGATCTCCCTCGAACTGGAAAAAAATCGGTAGCGTGAAGTTAAGCTGGTAGACCTCACCCTCACGAATTAAAGCGCGAATGGCCTCAACGCGTTCTCGATAAGTGGTCAAGGAGAGCAACGGGCGTAGGTTTTGCACCCGATAGCTTTCTGCCTCGGCCAGCAGTGCCCAAGCCGCTTCGGCTGTTAGACCATGGGGTTGCGCATAGACACCAAACCAGGCTAGTGGTCCTGTATCTTCAGGAACCGACAGCGGCACAGGCGCAAGCGCATAACCTGCTTCATAGGCTATATAGCCCGCCACGTAATAACCAGCCGCTACTGCAGCGTCCAATGCCTGCAGCAATGCCGGAACTTGGTCGGCGGTGTCGGCCTGCAATACGTGCACAGGTTGCACAAAAAGCAGGCTTTGCTGGTTTTCTTCGTCCGAAAGTGCGGTGTCCAACCAAACCGTTCCAGGCTGCAGCAGGGGATGCATCTTCGGGATATAGGCTACGGTGTGCGGGCTAGCGTTGGCATAACCTCTGTGGCATAGCGCCGAATACTTTCAGCTACCACAGCCCGAGCTTCTGCTGGGCCAAAGAATTCTTGCACCAGCACCTCCTTGTCCTCAAGTTTTTTATAGTCTTCAAAAAATCGGCGCAGCTCACGCAATCGGTGCTCGGGAAGCTCTCGAATGTGATAAAAACCATTAAAGGCTGGATCGTCCAAGTGCACACAAATGATTTTCTCGTCGTTTTGCCCCTGATCGAGCATGGTCATCATGCCAATAGGCCGCGCCCGCAAAAGGCTTAGGGGCATTACAGGCTCTTGCATGAGCACCAGCACATCAAGCGGATCATGATCCTCACCCAGTGTTTGCGGGATAAAACCGTAGTTAGCCGGATAAATCACCGAAGAATACAGGACACGATCGACCCGAATCAGCCCCGTGTCTTTATCCAGCTCGTACTTCACTTTGCTGCCCTGGGGGATTTCAATCACGACGTGGAACCAATCCGGTGCTTCAGGGCCGACAGGGACGTCGTGCCAGGCATGGGCGGTAGGGATATATGTTGGCATGGACCGGATGCTGCAGGATGATAACGTTGCTGTTTAAACAGGGCGAGATGTCTCAGACGTTCCCTTGAAGGCTTGCTGGCCTTCCTGCAAGCGTACATGTAGCAGTTCAAACAAGGCTTGAGCTTCTGTCAAGGGAAGGTCGCGCAGCACAGGTCCATCCCATAGCGAAGCGCCAGCCACGTCAACCACCATGGTGGCCAGTCCTAGCCGCCGTTGGAAAAGCGATTGCCGTAGCGAGAGCGTTTGCACTTTAGCATAAGGCAAACACCAGATCTGGCGGCGGAGAACCCCACGACGAATGAACAGGAAACGTGCATCACAGGCATAGCCGTGTCCGCGATACTGCCACCACGCCCAAAGCAGGGATCCAACAGCCCAGCCTATCCCAATCCAGAGCTGCACGTCCCATAGCAAGTGCATTCCACCCAAACCAAGCACACCAACAAGCAGGTAGCGTACAGCCAGGCGGCGCCCATGGCGAGGCGAGACCCGCTTCCAAGCTTCAGGCAACGCCAGCGGCCACACTTGCGTCGCTACAGCCTGCACTTCGTGCAGCCGCCCCAGGGGCACCAAAAGCTGGTTCCCCCGTTGTTCTTGGGCCAACCCCATCAGCCGAGCTTCTAAAGCAAACCAGCCAAAGTGGGCCATGAGCGGATTCGTTTGGATCACCAGCGCCTGCACCCGTCGACGCGGAATAACAACAGCAGCCACCGTCAACAAACCGCTTTGACGGTAAAGCCGATCGCCTTCCTGCCAAAGTCGAAACCCGTAGTAGCGCGCTCCATGCACCAGAATGCCCCCAACCCATCCCAATAGGGCTGCTACAAGGAGCGTGGCCAGTGTAGCCAGCAGCGGTGCATGGGCAAAAGCATCCTGAACCCAGCGTAAACGCCCCCGCGCTATACCGTAGACCAGCTCTTCAGGGCTGAGGTTCAAATACTCCATTGCTGAAAACAAACCGGCCAAAAAAATCAGCGAAAATCGAAACGCCCCAGAGCGTAAAAGGCGACCCAGCGACATGGAAAACAAAGGCTCCGCGGCCTGTGCCTTGGCAGAAACGGCAGGCAAAGCTTCGCGCAAGGCTTTAAGCTGCGCCTCAAGGCGCATGGCTTCGGCCAAACTGACAAAAGCCAGCTCGCCTTCGGTCTCGCTGCTACCAGCGGTTTCAATGCGAACGCGCGCTAGCCCTAATAAACGCGCCAGCACACTGCGCTCGATTTGCACGTTTTGGATGTGCTCTATGGGAATATTACGCCGCCGGCGGGTAAGCAAACCGCTTTCCAGGATGAGCTCACGCGGTGTTAAAGCATATTGAAAGCGCAGGTAATGCGCCAAGATAAGCGGCCAGGCAATGCATCCATAAAGCACAAGCGTAGCAATTGCGCTGCGGTCTACACCCCTTCCCCAAAGCACAGGCAGCAACAATACCCCCAACGCCGGCAGGCTCATCAACAGCCGTACCAGCAGCGTCAGCGGATGCAGCCGACGCGCTTCAGGCATAGGCCCTGAGAACTCCTCAAACGCAGTCATCAGAGCACGTCTTCCAACACATGTTGTTTAATGCGCTCGCGAAGCTGCGCTGCCTGCTGCGGTCGCAATCCGGGCAAGACAATGGTGCTATAGCGCGCGCCAGCCGTGTGCAGCACCACCCGGACCAACCCAAACTCGCGCTCAATCAGATCCTGAGCCACATCCAAATGTTGGACCCGTCGCAGCGGAACAATCGTGCGCACACGCGTGAAAATGCCTCGCTCGAGAATGAGCTCTTCAGGAAGTAGGGCATAGCGCCAAAACCGATAACGCAGTCGTGGCACTACCCAGCACAACAGCCCCCCAATCCCTAACACAGCGCCTATCCAAAAGCCCCAGGGCAACCAGCGATCAGGCCGAAAAAGATGGGTAATTTCATAGGCCAACGCTAGCAACACACCGCCCAAGGTCCAAAGTGCCAATTTGACCGTCCATACGGTTCGAACAGCCGGATCCAGCGATTCCATGCCACCTTTGAGCTATATCACAGAGACGGTACATAATAGCCAAGGGGGCACGAGGTTTCCAAGGCTTCAGGCCAGAGGCAACGTCACTCGTAAGCATACTGGGAGCCATCAAAACACACCTTTCGCGCTGCACAACCCTACCCTGCAATCGGATGCAGCTATCCAGCGACAGCCTACGGAGACCAGGCATTTCATCTGCACTTGCTGCACGCAGCCTAGCTTAGAGAGCGTGCATATTTTCCAATGGGGCCCAGGGTTTGCTCCCCCTAAAAGTTTTTATAAACTGCGGTTACTTTAGATGGACTAAAAGCGGCTCATAGAAGTGCCATCTAGGCCTTAATACAAGGCTTTTCTGGTCGATCACTTCCCTATACATCACTCCTTTGTCGTTACGCAATGCGTCGTTTACTTATGGAATTTACCTTTGATCACCGGGCAGTAGCTGCATTGCCCCCAGTGCTACAGCGTTATGTACACCTGCTTTACCGGCGCGTTTGGCTGGCGTATGCTCAGGCAGGCTGTCCCTTAGGTCCAACCGACATCGGTATGCTGCTCTGGTTTGAATTTCGACAGTATACCACGGTCAACTGAGTCGTAACCGAACTTTTCCAAAAGAGGCGCAACCTCAAGCAGGGCTGCACGTATTGTGCCTCTAAGCAAGAGGCGCCTTTTTGATCAAGCGATGAAGACAACCAGCCCTCAGTTTGAAAAATTTCGGGTACGTGGCACGCAACTGCTCGAGCGCGTTCAGGAGATTATTGAGGAAGGGAATGCCCGAAGGGTGATTCTCAAAAAGGATGATCGGGTGTTGCTGGAGTTTCCGCTTTCTGTAGGCGTAGGTGGTGCGGCAGCGGCTGTACTGTTTGCCCCTACATTGGCTGCAGTAGGCGCAATTGCTGCGCTTGTAAGCGACGTAGACGTGATTATCGAGCGCCGTCCCCCTTCACCCCCTGAGCTTCCAGGTAGCGAAATCCCTCCGTCTTCTGAATCCTGAAAAGCGCGGGCGCCCTGGTATACCTCAAGCACCAGAGCACCCGCGTTTGCTTACAATGTAAGGCCAAAAACCAGATAAGACCGCTCAACACGGGGATTGGGGTTGAGGATATAGCTTACAAAAACGGGAAGTCCAAACTGCTCGGTAATAGGGATCGTTCGGGAAGCCGAAAGCCCTAATGTTACCAACGCCGCACTGCCGGTATTATAAAAGCTGCTCCTGCCCCCTACAGCTGCTACCTTTGCTGTCAGCTGGACCCCATTGACAGCAAAGGGATATTGGGCTTCCAGGTAGACCGAATAATCAGGGTCATTGTAGGCAAAAAGCCCTGCAAAGAGCGTGAACGGCGCCTGCGCTGGTCCAGAGAGTTGCACAAAAGGCTCCAAATAATGTGCACCTCTTCCGTTGTTATCAAAGTTAAAGAACTTCCGCCCCTCTGGAGTTGGGAAGTGATAATCGGTCACGCCTATCGTTAAAGCGCCAAAATTGAGGCTAAGGTACAGGTCGTGCTCATTGGCATAAGCTCCTGGAGTAGCGATGGCATAGGAAGCCCAGGTGCCAATTGTTAGTGGACCTGTGGTGAGCCGTAATCCCGGTTGTACGCTCATCGACTCCCCAAAATCCAGTCCACGCCAAACGTAGCGGCTCACTACATCAGCTCCTAAGTGAATCTCTTGGGCCTGCGCTGCGTGTACGTGCAGCAAACTACCGAGCAGGAGTAGGCAAATTAGAGGTCTCATAGGGATACCTAATTTAATTTTGATTATTTTGACTTCTTCCTATATTATTAAATAGAATTTTGTAAATCAACATATTTTTTAATCAAAAAAGCCTTATGTATTAAATATTCATGATTCCTTCCTATAAGTTTGTGCTCGCGGCAGCCCGGCAGTTGGACGGCGTAGCGCACCGCACGCCGGTCATGCATGGACGCACGCTGGATAAGCTATGCGGGGCTTACGTGCTGTTCAAGTGCGAAAACTTTCAACGCACCGGATCCTTCAAATTTCGCGGGGCCTATTATGCCCTGGCTTCGCTCCCAGAAGCCGACCGTGCCCGTGGCGTGCTCACCTACTCTTCAGGGAATCATGCCCAAGCCTTAGCGTTAGCTGGACAGTTGCTAGGGGTTGCGGTCACGGTCGTTATGCCCACCACGGCCCCCGCTGTTAAACAGGCTGCTGCGGCCAGCTACGGTGCCGAAATCATCCACTATGACCCGGCGCAAACCTCACGCGAAGCATTAGGGCACCAGATTGCCCAAGCTCGGGGCCTAACGCTGATTCCTCCCTACGATCACCCCCACGTTGTAGCTGGACAAGGAACCGTGGCCAAAGAATTCCTCGAAGAGGTGGGCTCTTTAGACGTGCTCTTGGTGCCTTGTGGGGGAGGGGGTTTGCTCGCCGGATCGGCCTTGAGTGTGCGGGCTTTAGCGCCCCAGTGCCGACTGATTGGTGTAGAACCTGAACGCGCCGACGATGCAACCCGCTCGTTTCAAACAGGCCGTCTGCATCAGGTGCACAATCCCGACACCATCGCTGATGGGGCTCGGACCCCTTCTTTAGGTCAAATCACCTTCCCGATCATTCGGCGTTATGTAGACGACATGGTTACGGTTTCTGAGGAAGCCATTCTGCAGTCCATGTATTTTTTATGGGAACGGCTAAAGCTTGTTGTCGAACCTACTGGCGCCTTGGCGTTGGCAGCCTTATGGGAAGGTAAGGTAGCGGTCGCCAACCAGCGCGTTGGGGTAATTATCAGCGGGGGCAACGTAGAGCTGCGCCAGGCGCTAAGCTGGTTTGCCCAAGAGCCGCCTTGTTCTCAGAGGTAAAATGCATGGATGCTTTGTTTTTGGAGGCTTTGGTGGCTCGCTACGAGCAACCTGCCTTTATCGCCCAGGATCCTATTGCGGTGGTGCATGCCTTTGACGATCCGGGCGATCAGGAAGTGATCGGCCTCTATGCCGCCCTGCTTGCCTGGGGGCGCCGCACGCTCATCTTGCGTAAGCTCGAAGTGCTGTGCGCTTGCATGGACTACCAGCCTTACCATTTTGTCCGTCGATTCGATCCAGAGCGCGATGGTCATCGGCTTGCCGCGTTTTGCCATCGCACGTTTCAGCCCGTTGATGCGCTATGGCTCACGCTTAACCTACAAGCCTTGCTGCGTCGGTATGGATCGGTAGCTGCTTTTGTCGCGCAGCACCTGCCGTCTGAAGCCCCCGATATCGCGCCAGCCCTCGAGGCGTTAAGCCAAGCTTTATGCGCGCTGCCTGGAACACCGGCGCGTCTGCGCAAGCACCTGCCACGCCCTTCCAGCGGCAGTGCCTGTAAACGACTGGCGCTGTATTTTCGCTGGATGGTGCGCCCAGGTCCGGTAGATCTTGGGCTTTGGGAAACGGTTTCCCCTCGCCAGCTGGTACTGCCCTTAGATGTGCACGTAGGTCGCCAGGCACGGGCTTGGGGGTTGCTGACGCGACCGCAAAACGATTGGCGGGCTGTTCAGGAGCTTACAGAAAACTGCCGGAAACTCTGCGCTGAAGATCCGGCGCGTTACGATTTCGCCCTTTTTGGAGCTGCGCTCTACGGTGCTGGGGTTTCGTGATCGATGGCCGGACCTGGAGCCAGTGTTTCACCCACAACGCGGTACGCACGGTTGTAATACAGCACGGGCAGGCCATCTTCGTGGGCTTCCAGATCGTAGACCTCGCCTACAAAGATTGTGTGGTCGCCGGCCTCTAGCCTGCTATAAGGGCGGCAGTAGAGTACGGCCAGCACGCCTTCCAGAATGGGCATACCGTGGCCCTCCACCCGGTATGCTAGTCCAGCAAACTGCTCAGCACCGCTTAGGCCAGGTTCAGCAAAGCGTTGGCTGAGGTAGACCTGTTCGGCACGCAGCAGATGTACGGCAAATCGCTCAGCCTTAAGCAGCACTGCATGCATGCGTGCCCGATGGCTGACGTTAAAGGAAATCAGTGGGGGATTCAGCGATACGCTGGTAAAGGATCCGATGGTAATGCCGCGCATTTCTTCAGCCGTTGCCGCCGTCACTACGGTAACGGGCGACGGGACGCGTCGCATCACTTGCCGGAACGCTTCGCCACGCGATAGGCTTGCCATAAGCTCCCTTGAAGGCATCTAGCCTTTCGTTTTTAGCGAAAGGCGTCTTTAACCCGACTAAAGAACGATTTGCGTTCGCCTTCCAAACGGGGCTGGAAGGAAGGCGAATGCCGCAGTTGCTCCAAAATTCGGCGTTCGTTTTCGGTGAGTTCTGTGGGCGTCCACACGTGCACACGCACCAGTTGGTCCCCCCGGCGTGAGCTGTTAAGCTCTGGCAAGCCGCGCCCCCGCATGCGGAGAATCTTCCCGGACTGAATGCCGGGCTCAATTTGCAACCGCGCCCGTCCGCGCAGCGTAGGCACTTCCACTTCGGTGCCTAAAGCAGCATCAGGGAAAGAGAGGAACAGATCGTAGTAGATGTCCAGCCCCTCCCGTACAAAGTGCTCGTGAGGAAGCTCCTCGATTTCTACAATCAGGTCGCCCGCTGGCCCACCGTTGATCCCTGCATGCCCGGCTCCCTGAAGCGTAAGGTAATGCCCTGCTACGGCTCCTGGCGGGATGGTTACGCGCACCGTCACCTCAGCCATCTGGCGGCCGCTGCCGCCACAAGCCGCACAGCGGTTGCGCAGCACCCGTCCCTCGCCTCGGCAGTGCGGGCAGGTTTGGATGTTGATAAACTGACCAAAGATGGAGCGCGAAACCTGACGCAGTTCACCAGTGCCGTGGCACGTAGGGCACGTGGTGTACCCTGCAACGCCCCCTTCAGCGCCGCTTCCACCACAGGCTTGGCAGGCGACGTACTTGCGCACAGGAATTTCTTTTTCAGTGCCTTCGGCGATTTCTTCGAGCGTTAGAGCCACCTTAACGTGCACATCGCCCCCAGCCCGCCCGCTTTCACGCCTTCGTGCGCGCCGCTGCCCGGTAAAGACCTCTTCAAAGACAGCACCCGAGGCGCCAAAAATATCGTGAAAGGCACTAAAAATATCGTTCAGATCCTCAAAAGGAGACGCCCCCGACGCAGTGCCACCTTCCCGCAGACCGGCGTGACCATACCGGTCATAACGCCGCCGTTTCTCCGGATCGGAAAGCACCGCGTAGGCTTCTGCAATTTCTTTAAAACGCGCTTCAGCTTCTTTATTGTTGGGGTTGCGGTCGGGGTGGTATTGCAGCGCCAGCTTGCGGTAAGCCCGTTTGATTTCTTCCAGTGAGGCACTGCGGTCCACCCCAAGCACTTCGTAGTAATCGCGCATAAAGGCCCTTTAGCTTACGGGCTGCTCTTTCCCATCCGGCGGCGCAGCCACCACCACACGGCTGTGGCGCAGCACGCGCTCACCTAGAAGATACCCTTTTTGAATTTCCTCAAGCACGGTTCCTGGCACCGCCCCTTCAGGGGCAGGCTGCTGCAGCAACGCTTCGTGTAGGATAGGATCAAACGGCTTGCCTGTGGCCTCAATGGGCTGCACCCCTAAACGGGCCAGTTCATCCAGAAACTTGCGATAGACCAGGGAAACGCCCTCGCGAAGCTGCCGCAAAACCGTCTCGACATCTTGACCTTCGGTTTGCTGTGCAGCTGCTAACGAGCGTTCCAAGTCGTCGAGCACATCTAGCAGTGGTCGCAATGCAGCAGCTTTGCCCAGTTCCAACAACTGTTGTTTTTCTTGCTCAACGCGCCGGCGATAGTTCTGTAATTCGGCTGCCGTGCGCAGAAACTTGTCCTGTAGCTGGGCAAGCTCTGCCTCTAATTGTTGAATACGCGCCGTTAAGGCACTGGTCTCCTCGCTTAGACTCCCCGGTGCAGTTGTATCTGAAAGTTGACTTTCTAAGGGAGGTTCCGTATGCGTCTGCGGCGATTGCACGTCTTTGGGCTCCATAGCGTAATGTTTTTTTGCAGGATTAGTTGACCACCTCGTCTGCAGGTCGGCTGAGCAGCGTGGCCATTTCCTGCACCAGCGCCATCACGCGCCGGTAGTCCATGCGCGTAGGCCCGATAACGCCAATAGTTCCCACCGCATCGCCTAAGCGATAGCGGGCGGTAACGATCGAAAACTTTTCTACCTTTTCGTCTGGGTTCTCGCGGCCAATGGAAACCTGCGCGCGACCGATTTCAACATTTTCCGAAAGCTCGGGACCTTCCAGCAGTTGAACCAGCGCCTCTTCATCCTCTAACAATAGGAACAAGGTGCGAAGCTCTTCCGCATGCCGAAACTCCGGTTGCCCCATGATATACTGGGTCCCGCCAAAGCGCAAGCGCCCTTCGCTCGGCTCAGCAAACAGGGTCGGAGCCTCGCCGATCATGAGCTGCACTAGCCCGGTTCGGTCTTCTACATCCTGCAAACGTTGGGCACAGGTATTACGAACGGTAGCCAAGGTCAGACCAGCCAGGCGCTCATTCAGCAATGCGACTACCAGTTCTAGGTCACGCCGGCTCAGCTCCGAGGGCAGCTCTGCAAGAATTGTACGCACCAAGCCGCCGCGCACGCTGAGCACAAACATGGCGCGGGTCGACGAAAGTGGTACAACCTCCAGCCGTTCCAGTACCCCAGTCGACAGGCGGGGGGTCAGCACAACGCCAAGCAGATGGGAAAGCTGCCCTAAAAGCCGCGTGCTTTCCCGCCACAGCTCCTCCGGGTCGTTGCTCACTTGACGTACCCTCCGCTCCAACAGCCGGCATTCATCTGGTGTAAGCTTGGGCACCTCCATTAAGGCATCGACAAACGTTCGATAGCCCAAGTCTGTTGGAATGCGACCGGCTGAAGTGTAAGGATGGTCCAAATAGCCCATTTCCTCTAAATCGCTCATGGTGTTGCGAATCGAGGCTGGGCTCAGACCGATAGGATACCGACGGGCCAGAAAACGCGACCCCACCGGACCTGCCGTATCAATAAAACTCTCGACAACCAACCGCAGGATCTCACGCTCCCGCGCATTCAGCGGGGCAGCGGGATCTGCCAGCGGTCGGCGAGATAATTGCCGATGCCGCATCGCATGCCCTATCCGCACCATGCGCATTGCCTACCATCCTCACATGACCAAGATACAAAGGCCTGTATCTCCAACCGCATAACGGCAAATGCGGTTTCGCCTATTCCAAACGCTCTAGTACCAGCCGTCGTGACAATTGTACCGCCTGCCCTTCGACGGTAAAGCGCTGTACGTCTTCACGCGGCGCTAAGGACCTGGGGTCTTCTACAGCATACCAAGCGCCATCAGTCGGCAACAGAGGTACCCAAGCTCCGGTCATTTGCGGCCAGCCATCGCTTCCAGGTAGGGCCTCTACGCGAGCACGCGCAAGATCCACACGCCCGATAAACTCCGGCATCTCCCATTGCGCCCCACGACCTGCCATAAGATAAAGCCCTGCTTCCAGCCCTTCTCCAAGAAACACCATGCGTTCAAACACCATGCGCCCGTCCGCATAAAAACGTGCTTCGAGATGTTGTAGCGCAGGTGGAAACATGATCACATGCCCCCAATAGCGCCCCCGATCATAAAACCTCACCGTTTCAACCCACAAATCCACCACGACAAATCCAGCATAAACCGCCCGAAGGCGCGCGCGGTAAACTACCTCAACCTCAAGCCACACTGGCCGAACTGGTCCCCAACCGCGCACATCCCAATACAACCACTGGCGCAGCCGATACCGAAAAGGCCGGTGACGATGCGCTGGATGCTTCCAGAAATGGAAAGCTACCACATACTTGGGCGGTGGTGGCGGTGGTGCCACTACCCAAACGGGAGCGGCACGGTAAGGCCGGGACCAAACCTGCCCCGGAACATTGTCAGATTTTGCTCTAACACGCGGTGCTTCAGCTGGAAGACGCGACGCCTTGCGCGGGGGCTTTGCCTCACGCACCCGCTCCTTGGAAGGTGCACGCGGCACGCCTTCTGACGACCGCTGAGCTTGGACCGGCAATACGCCGAATGTCAGCCAAAGGCAGCCGATACCTATCCAAAGCCAACGCATGATCCCACCTACTTTTAGGTTTACTTTTCTAAAACTTCGACAAGCCCAGTGCCAAAAATGCAAAAGTGGTTATTTCAGCGTAATTTCCCTTTGCAAGCCTTTGCCACTGTCTACTTTCGCAGACATTAGGCTTTGTAACCTTGCTAGGGCGTGTGCGTAGACCTACAACGGCTTTCTTTAGGACCATTTACCGTAAAGCTATGCGCTTTTTTTCTGCCCTTCTGGCCAGCATTTTGGGTACCCTGATCGCTTTAGGACTAGTTTTGCTTTTTGGCTTTTTGCTGCTGTTTAGTCTGGCTTCGCTGGCCGAACGTCCACCGACGGTTCGCGCGGGCTCGGTGCTCGTGGTGGAGCTTGGCGGCAATCTTCCTGAGGTGGTCTCTGGAGATCCCTTAAGCCGCCTATTGCTTGATGAACCTGCCTACGGCTTGCGCGACCTGACGCACGCGTTGCGCAAAGCAGCAGCTGATCATCGGATCGAGGCCATCTGGTTGCGCCTTCGTGACCTAGAAGCTCCTTGGGCTACGCTGGAAGAAATTCGACAAGCTTTGCAAGAGGTTAAGGCCAGCGGCAAAATGCTCATTGCATCCTGTGAAGACTTTGGCATGGATGAAGCGGATTACTTTGTCGCCAGCGTGGCCGATAGCGTATTTGCCGGACCAGAGTCGCTCTTTGAGTTTAATGGATTGTATCTAGCCGCCGAGTTTTACAAACGGCTGCTAGATCAGCTGGATGTTGAAGCCTACGTCGTACGTGCAGGAGCTTTCAAAAGCGCTGGGGAGCCGTTTGTGCGCGAGCGGTTATCAGACGAAAACCGCCTGCAGCTTCAGGCGCTGCTTGACACGTACAATCAGCATTTTCTAGCCTCGATCGCCCAAGCCCGTAAGCTCCCCATCGAAACCCTAAACCGCTTAGCTACCGAGCAGCTCTTGCTCACAGCAGAAGAAGCAGTAGCTGCTGGTTTGCTCGACGGGCTGCGCGATGCAGCGCAAATTCAAGCCAGCTTGAAAACCCACTTGGGCTACCCAAATGAGGACCGACTTCGCCAGGTTTCACTAACCCAATACCTGCGCGTACCTGACCGCGAAGCTGGACTAGCTACCGGCAACGAGGGGGAGATTGCGGTGGTATATGCTGTCGGGACAATTGTGCCGGGCAAAAGCCGCACGGATCCTAATCCACTTTTTGGCGGACAGTTTTTAGGAAGCGAAACGCTGGCTGAAGCCCTCCGTGAAGCCCGTGAAAACAATCGCGTCAAAGCTGTTGTACTGCGCATTCATTCGCCAGGAGGTTCAGCAGCAGCCTCCGAAGCCATGTGGCAAGCCATCCGCCAAACCGCCTCCGTTAAACCCGTCATTGTTTCTATGGGGGGGTTGGCCGCTTCGGGAGGGTACTGGATTAGCACCGCTGCAGACTCCATTGTAGCCGATCCGCTAACGATCACAGGCTCTATTGGAGTGATCGGTATCCTGTTTAACGCGCAGGGCCTATTGGAAAACAAAATCGGGATTACGTTCGACCTGCTGCGCACCAGTCCTTATGCCGACATGTTTTCTGGCCTAGTGCCCCCCGAGCCTTATGAGTTGCAACGCCTTGAACAAGCCATCCTAGCCACCTATCGCACTTTCTTACAAAAAGTCTCTGAGGCCCGTGGCCTACCGGTCGACTCGGTAGATGCCCTGGGGGGCGGCCGTGTCTGGACGGGCGAAGCAGCGCATCAGGTGGGCTTGGTCGATGTGTTGGGAGGGCTAGACCGTGCCATCGAAATTGCTGCAACAAAGGCTGGACTGGCTCCCGGCACCTACCGCGTGCGCACGCTACCTCGGCCCAAGACATTTGCGGAACAGCTCCTAGAGCACCTGGAAGCCCAAGCCGCCCGTCTCGGACTGCGCACTGCCAACACGCCTGGCCTTTCGGAGACCTACCGCACTGCCTTCGAAACACTTCGACTTTTCCATGGCCAACCACTGGCTTGGATGCTGCCAGAGGTACGTATTCGCTAAGTAGCAGCGTGCCGTGGGGGACGGCGGGCTGCACCGTCCCCCACACCCTGCTCACGGAAAGATGCCTAGCTCAATGTAAGATTTGGCTACTTTTTCGATAGCACTAATAAATGCCGCCGTGCGCAAGTCAACGTTGTGCTTCCGCCGAATTGCTTGAATTTCCTGGTAAGCCGTCACCATGGTTTCTTCCAGACCGGAGTTTACCAGGTCCTCTTCGTCAGCCCCATGAGCTACCTCCTGAACCAGTTCGATGGGGACCTTTTTGCCCGTTAGGTCTTCAATCACTTCCAAAATGCGGCTAAAAGTACGCTCTTCAAATCGCTTGCTCAGCCGCCCAAACCGAACGTGCGATAAATTGCGCAGCCATTCAAAGTAAGAAACCGTCACCCCACCGGCGTTCAAATACACATCGGGAATGATAAGCACGCCTTTTTTGAGCAAGATCTCTTCAGCCTCTACCGTAACAGGGCCGTTAGCTGCTTCGGCAATGATTTTGGCCTGAATGCGTGGGGCATTCTCTGCGGTAATCTGATTCTCTAGCGCAGCAGGCACCAGAATGTCACAGGGGAGCTCCAGAGCATCTTCGGTCCGCTCCAAGTTTTTGGCACCTGGAAAGTTAAGGATCGAGCCGGTTTGCCGGCGATGCGCCATCACAGCCTCTAGGTCGAGCCCTTCAGGATTGTAAATTGCCCCTTCAATTTCCGCCAGCCCAACGAGGACCGCTCCCCCTTCGGCCAGAAACTTGGCCGCATGGTAGCCGACGTTTCCCAAGCCTTGCACCACGACGGTCTTGCCAGAAAGGCCTGTCTCAAGCCCTAAGGCTTTCATGTCTTCCTCTACGCTGCAAGCCTCGCGCACACCAAAGTATACCCCCCGCCCCGTGGCTTCCTTGCGACCGCGTACGCCGCCCTCACCCACTGGCTTACCTGTGACGCAAGCCAACGCTTCCAAAGGATTCGAGGAGAACGAATTGTACGTATCCAGAATCCACGCCATTTCGCGCGGCCCAGTCCCATAGTCTGGCGCCGGAACATCAATGCCTGGACCGATAAAGTTTTTGCGCAGCAACTCAAACGTGTAGCGCCGTGTAATGCGCTCTAGTTCAGCATCGCTATACTTTCGCCGATCGATTTTAACGCCCCCTTTTGCCCCTCCAAAGGGTACGTCCACAATAGCGCACTTGTACGTCATCAATGCAGCAAGCGCCATCACTTCGTCCTCGTTCACGGTTTCCGCGTAGCGAATGCCCCCTTTCGTGGGGAGCTTGTGATGGCTGTGCTCAGCTCGATAGGCGCGGATGACCTCAATAGAACCGTCATCCCGCTTAATTGGAAATTCCACCCGGTAGACGCTATTGCAGGCCTTAATCTGATCCAACAGTCCCTTAGGATGTTTGGTATAGGCAGCGGCTCGGTCAAAAATGCGGTTGACCTGTTCAAAAAACGAGTACGGCCGCGCCTCGACAAGCGTTTCAGGCAGTTGCATCGCGCTAAAGCGGTTGGTTGTCGGTGTTGTACAAGATCGAATGTACGCCAAACAAGTTAAAAAAGCGCTTCCAAATTGTTAAAGCGGGGTCAAAATTCGACCCCGCCAAGTTTTTAGGTCAGCGCCTGTAGCAAAATCTCTGCCGGATGCCAAGCGCGCCGGCCGGTTGTGTCGAAAATTTGCGCGCGACACGAAGTTCCGGCTGCCGCAATGAGGGTGTCTTCACTGGCTGCTCGCACTGCTGGAGCCAGGCGCCGCTCGGCCATTTTCAGAGAAATCTCGACGTGTTCTTTTTCATATCCAAAGGCTCCTGCCATACCGCAGCAGCTCGTGTCGAGCACCTCTACGCGATAATTTGGGGGCAGGGCCAGAATGCGTGCCGTTGGTCCCATGCCTACCAACGATTTTTGATGGCAGTGGCCATGCACCAGGACGCGCCGTGCCGTTTCGGTCCAACGCACCTCACGCAGGCGTCCTTCGTCGGCCAAGCGTGCCACGTATTCCTCGAAAGTAAAGACGCTGCGTGCCAGTTTTCGTGCGCGCGGATCTCCTGGCAACAGGCTGAGCAGTTCGTCACGAAACGTTAGAATGCAGCTGGGTTCTAGGCCTATAATGGGTAATTCCTGTTCGACATAGGGATAAAGCCGTTCCAGGGCCTCTAGGGCCTGACGCTGGGCCTGACTCACAAGTCCCTTTGAGATCAAGGGACGACCGCAGCAGGCCTTTTCCTCGGGCACGATTACCTGGAAGCCTAAACGCGCAAAAAACAGCGCGGCTGCTTGGGCGACTTCGGGATGATGGTAGTTGTTAAAGGTATCTGCAAAGAGCACCACGGTTGGTCCCGTAGTCGGCCAGCTTTGTTTCCGAAACCAGGTGGTAAAAGGCTCTAGCGCGAATGTCGGTAATTGGCGTTGGGCGCTGATGCCCAACGTCCAGTCCATCAATCGGCGTACGAAGGCGTTGCGCAATCCGATATTGGCCAGCCGTGCTTTCCATCCGCCTCCAATCCACCGGGCTAGCCGAGGTTGGTTGGCAAACAAACGCACGCGCAGCGGCACGCGGTTGGCCTCCCAGTACTTCGCTAGCCACTCGGTCTTCATTTTGGCCATATCGACGTTTGAAGGGCACTCCGTTTTACAGGCCTTGCATTGGATGCACAGGTCCATGACTTCGTAAAGGGCGCGCCCAGTGAGCGCTTCAACGGGCAGTGCGCCTGAGAGTACCGAACGCAGCGCGTTAGCCCGTCCGCGTGTGGTGTGCCGCTCGTCGCGCGTAACCATAAAACTCGGGCACATCGTGCCGCTTTCGAGCTTGCGGCAAGCGCCGTTGCCGTTGCACTGCTCTACTGCCCGAGCAAAGCCACCTTCTTCGGACCAGTCCAGTTCTTCGACCAGTTCGATCGTGCGATAGGTAGGCCCCATACGCAAATTTTCAGTCATCGGTGGGGTATCGATAATCTTGCCCGGGTTTAGCAGGCCATTAGGATCAAAGATTTGCTTGACTTGCCGATAGACGGCATAAAGTTCTGGACCGAGAAAAGCTTCGTTGAGCCATCCCCGCACAATGCCATCGCCATGCTCGGAAGACAGTACACCCCCATATTTTTTAACCAGTTCCATCGAGCCTGTGGCCAGCACACGCATTTTCTCCACTTCGCGAGCATCTTTTGTGTTGAGGAAAGGACGGATGTGCAGGCAGCCTGCTGAGGCGTGCGCGTAGAGCACAGCCTGCGTATGGGTCTCCTGGAAAAGGCGCTCTAAATCAGCCACGTAGTCGGCCAAATGCTCTACGGGAACGGCAGCATCTTCAATCATGGGCAAGGGCTTGTGATCCCCTTTGACGCCCATCACCAACCCGACGCCTTCACTTCGAACAGCCCACACGTTTTGGATATGCTCGGGCTGCAGAGCGCGCACAATGGCATAGCCATAGCCAGCGCGTTGCAACGTAGCTTCTAGAGCATCGAGCTTGGCCACCAGTTCAGTCTCGCTCTCTCCAAAATACTCCGTAATCAGCACAGCACCAGGATTGCCCACGATAAACGTAGCCAGTCGCGGAGCATAGCCAGGCGCATGGCGCGTTGCTTCGATGGCCACGCCGTCAAAAAGCTCAACGGCTGCAGGTTTGGTTTCGAGAATTGTTGTCACAGCACGCAGGGCTTCTTCTCGGGTATCAAAGTGCACCACACCGAGGGCTGTACGCTTAGGACGGGGCACCAGCCCGATGGTCAGTTCCGTGACCACAGCCAGCGTCCCTTCGCTTCCGCAGAGCAGCTGTGCCAGGTTTCGGGAGCGGGCCTCAAGCAAGTATTCCAGCCGATAGCCGCTGTTGCGACGCCAGTGTTTAGGCGTATCGCGGGCAATGATGTCGCCTTTTGCCCGCAGCAAGTCGTCGAGCTCACGGTAGAGCCGACCCTCAGGGTCATTGCGCCGCATGCGTTCGGCCCAAGCGGCTTCGTCGAGTGCTTCAAAATGGACCGGCGTGCCATCGGCCAGTAGCGCGTTGACGGCGCGCACATGCTCAACCATATTGCCATAGAGTATCGAATGGGCACCCGTCGAATTGTTGGCCAGCATACCCCCCAGCGTTGCCCGCGCACCGCTGGCAGGATCAGGCCCCACCATTAATCCCAAAGGCCGTAACGCGAGGTTAAGCTGCTCCATAGTGCAGCCTGGCTCTACGCGTGCCCAGCGTTCTTCGGGATTGATTTCCAGAATGCGATGCAGGTGCGGTGTAAAATCAATGACTAAAGCCTCACCTACAGCTTGCCCAGCAAGTGACGAACCGCCTCCCCGAGGCAACACCGGGATGCTGAAGCGAGAAGCCAGCGCTAGCGCAGCCTGCACATCGTCGACATGGGCTGGAATAAGCACGCCAACAGGCTCTATCTGGTAAATGCTGGCATCGGTTGCATAAAGTGCCCGCGTCATGGCATCGGTGTAGAGCCTTCCGCGAAGCTGCGGACGCAACGCATGGCAAAAAGCCTCCAGGCGTTCGGGCGACAACGCTGGCCGCGTTGGGGCTACAACGGTTAGGGTCTCCATCCAACAGGTCTAGGTTTTTTAGGGGCTGCCTTACAACTCCAGCGGTTCGCCGGATCTCGGCAGCCACACGTGCACTTCAGGGTAGAAAAATTGAATGTTATCGGCCATCCACTGGCGTGCTTCCTCATCGCCATGCACAAGGAGCACATGCCGCGGCTGAAGGCGCTCGACCAGGCTGAGCAGGTCACGTCGGTGGCTATGGCCGCTGAAACGAAAACGAGCAACTTCACAGCGGAGGGGCTGCGGACCGCGCTGCTCCTCCAAGACTACGGTTTCGGCTCCTGCGGCTGCTGCATCCAGCAATCGCCGCGCAGGTGATCCTTCTTTAGAGAAGCCGACCAGAAAAATCCCGTGTCGTTCATCTTCCACCATGAGTTGTGCCATCTGGTTCGACAGGGAGCGTTCAAACATCATCCCACTGCTGAGCACGTAAATGGCGGGCTCCTTCAGGGCCTCGAGCACCCCGCGCAGCTTGCGCGGAAAGCGCCGTTGCTCGACGCGAAACACTTCAAAAGAAGGATCAATGCGAGGTGTAGTCAAACGCGTTCGGTCGTACAGATCAGCTATGGCGCGCATCGTACCGGCGGTGTAGACAGGCACGCTGGCCGGCAGCACCTTTTCGCGCTTGAGCCGGTCGATTACGGCTAGCACCTCTTGCGCACGGCCCAAGGCAAAAGCCGGCACCAACACGCTGCCACCCCGGTCTAACACCCGCCGCACAGCTTCTCCAAAGCGCTCTTCTTCAAGTTTACGGGTGGTGCGCTCGGCTTCTGGATCAGCGCCTGCTGTGGACTCCAAGATCAGCACATCGACAGAGGTCTCGGGGTATTCACCTCCTGGAAGAATCGCTTGGGCCCGTAGGTTGGTATCGCTCGTATAAAAAACATGCTGCCGGCGACCATTTTCCTCATGGGCGAGCAAAACTCCCGCGGCACCTAACACATGCCCGGCAAAGTAAAACCGGGCGCTTATCGGCGCGCGCCCCCGCAAGCCGGTCACATTAAATGCTTCGCCAGGCTCATGCGTCAGGTACAGGTAGCTATAGCCTTCGAGCTGCTTTTCGTCAAACAGGGGAGAAAAGGTTGTGCGGCCCTCAAGAAGCCTCTTCCGTTGCAGTCGAGCTGAAGCCGGTAGCAGCAACTCAGCCAGCTGCCGCGTAGCCCGGGTCATGTGCACCAGCACATGCGGAAATTCACGCAGCAAAACGGGCAAAGCTCCGATGTGGTCATGATGTGCATGGGTGACAATGGCGTGATCCACGTACCAATCTAGTTGGCGATGAATCAGTTCAAACCGAGGCAAACTTGCAGGCCCTTCTTTGTTCGGATCGAGCCCTACGTCCAAAAGTAACCCCGTCCCATCCAGCTTGAGAAAATGACAGTTGGCTCCTATCGCCTCGGTGTCACCCAGCGCAACAAATATCATTGCCGTTACGTGCAAACCTTCACTTCGAACGCTTTGGCCAAGCGTCCAAACCGTTGAGAAAATTTTTTTGTTTCTCCAGACCGCACTACGCGCCCCCGTAGCATTGCCAGAAATAGATGATGCTTTCAATACCCTGCCGGAAGCGATCTAGCCCAAAGTGTTCGTCAGGAGCGTGAATCGCATCCGAGTTTAGGCCAAAGCCCATGAGCACGCTATCGAGCCCCAAAAGCTGCTTAAAATCGGCTACTACAGGAATAGACCCTCCTTCACGTGTGAAGTAGGGCCGACGGCCAAACACGCGCGCCATCGCCTCAGCAGCTGCCTGCAGGGCTGGATGCCGGGTATTCACCAGCACCGGACGGCCTCCATGCAAGGCGGTAAAGCGTAATTGGCAAGTAGGCGGAGTATGCTGCTCAAAATAGCGTTGCGTTTTTGCTATAATATCTTCAGGATCTTGGTCGGGCACCAAGCGCATGGAAATTTTGGCGCCAGCCTTGGCCGGTAGCACCGTTTTAGCCCCTTTTCCTTGATACCCTCCCCAAATGCCGTTGACGTCCAGCGTCGGCCGCGCAGTGATGGCTTCCAAAATGGTATAACCTGCTTCGGTGCGCACCGCCGAGACGCCAATAGCCTTCATCCAGGCCTGCTCATCGAAAGGCAATTCCCGAAAGGCCTGGCGCTCCTCTTCAGTTAATGGCCTTACGTTGTCGTAAAAACCTGGGATGGTTATGCGATGCTGGGCGTCGTGCAAGCCTGCAATCAGCCGTGCTAAGGCATTGATGGGGTTTTCCACAGCACCGCCATAAACACCCGAGTGCAGGTCACGCACCGGGCCAGTGAGCTCAACCTCGACGTACACCAGCCCACGCAGACCATAGGTGATCGAGGGGACGCCTGGCGCAAAAAGTGCCGTATCGGAAATCGCTACAACGTCGGCTGAAAGCAACGAGCGATGTGCCTCAATAAACGGCCTAAGGTGCACCGAACCCGACTCTTCTTCACCCTCAATCAAAAATTTTAAGTTTACAGGCAGCGTGCCGGCTGTCTTCAAATACGCTTCGGCGGCTTTCACGTGCATGAACAGCTGCCCTTTATCGTCGGAAGCCCCCCGGGCATAAAGCACTCCATCCTGAATCCGAGGCTCAAACGGCGGCGAGGTCCACAGCTCTAGGGGATCCGGGGGCTGCACATCGTAGTGGCCATAAACCAACACAGTAGGCCGGTCGCTTCCAACCTCGTATGCTGCATAGACTATCGGATGGCCCTCGGTTTCAAAGATTTCTACGGTCTGGAAACCCAGTGCCCGAAAATGATCGGCTAGCCAAGCAGCTGCACGCCGCACTTCACCTGCATAGTCTGGATCGGTACTAATAGAGGGAATCCGAAGCAGGTCTTGAAGCTCGGCTACAAATCGCTCAAAATGGGTATCGACGTAAGCTAAAGCCTGATGACGCATAGCTTCTGCCAATGTGCTCAAAGACAGCGGGACTTGATACGTAGCCTCAAGCGTAAAGTGCCATTCATTGAAGTTGTGCGGGTTTTTCACACAAGATTTTCCTCAGGGAGTTGCCCTAAAACGTCTTTTTCGCTCCTTTATAACAGAAATGCTTCTGCTGGCCATGTGGCGCCGCTTTAAACCTGCTCGCTGGCTATCGTTTGGGCTTAGCATCGTGCTGCTTGGGCCCATTGGGCCATGGTCGGCGCTGCGCTTCATCAAAGCACCTGCGCATGCGCTGGTAGCCTGCCACCACATGGCCTGCCCACATCATGGGAGACCATGCACCTGCCACAGCCCTGAGGGGACGCCGCTTTGGCAGCGTTGCAACGACGCGTCCAAGGCCATGCCAGGCAGCACGATGCCGTACGGTCCACTGCCCGCCCCAGCGACGGTTGGGATGCCTGAGCAGGCTACACGGCATGTGCCTCATATCTCCTTTCTCTGCGCTCTTCGCCTAACGGCAGATATCTTTCATCCGCCGCGCAGCCTGTAGAACACCTGCTGTAGGACAGGTTCTAATGCCTTTCAATCCGTTGCTTAGTAACCCAACGTGAAGAAAATCATGGCTGCGCATGTTTTGCTTCGCCGTCTAGGGTGGAGTGTTTTGCTATGTTTTGTTGTAGCCAGCACCCTACAAAGCACCTATGGCCAGACCGATACCAGTCGTGTGGCCTTTGAGGTTGTGCTTGAACCAGTTACGATCACTGCACGCGTGCTGCACCTTGGCACACGTGAAGCTACGATAGGCAAAGAAGCCCTCTATCGGATTGTAGAAGATCAGGGGATAGGATTGATCCGCCGTGGAATGGCGCTGACGCCTGATTTTTACTTGCGGGGATTCAAACGGGGCGAGATTGAAGTTACCATCGATGGTGAGCGGTTCTACAATGCCTGCCCTAATCGCATGGATCCGCCCCTGGTGCGGGTAAATCCACTAGAGCTCATGGCTGTAGCAATTGACCCCAGTGGTCTGGCGTTGCAGTCGGGACTCGGTGGGCGCGTGGCTTATCAACGCCGGCCGCCTACGCAGGCTTGGTCGGTTACGGCCATGTTCCAATCGCGCTTAGCGGCAGAATCCAGTTTTGAGGGTGCCCTTAGCGCTTCTGGGCAAAACCACAGGCTGTCGCTACGCTGGCTTAATCCGCGTTCCTACACTACAGGTCGCGGCCAGTCTTTTGGCGACTTGTACGGCTATCGCGATGCGCACATACGTGGCCAGTGGCTTGAAGGCAACCTAGAAGGCCGTCAGGGTAAGCTCCAATATGGCGGGGGGTACTTTGTGACCCGTGACATCGCTTTTCCTTACCTGACGATGGACGAGCGTGAAAACCAGATGGGACACGCCTTCATCGCCTTTGCAGGCCATCGACTGTATGCAAACTATAGCTGGCATGGGATGGATAACGGCCTACGTGCCTCAGCCTCCACGATGCCTATGGAAACCAAAGCCCGCACGTTTACCATCGGTCTAACAGGCACTGCTCAGCACACCGACTATGAACTTTTTTATCGTTTCTGGAAGGCGGAAAATATCATGGGTGCGAGCATGTCCATGACGCAAAACGTCATTCCTTCGGCTCGTGTGTTTTCCGGTGCCATGGGGCGGACGTTTACTTGGCAGGCCCTATCGATGAGCGGTCGCATTGGGCTAACCCACGTTGCCATCGGAGACAAAGAGCGCCTGGAACTGTTTCGAATGCTGCATCCCCGTGCGCAAACGCAACGCTGGTTTGTACCGTTGGCGCTTGGCATTGCCTATCAAAAAATGAACGCAGCGTTCTGGTGGGGCCTGCAAGCCGAGTTGGCCAGCGAGGCGCCGCAAGTGGAACAGCTTTATTTTGGGCTGCGCCGCATGATGGGCCAGCCCCATTGGGTCGCCAATCCTACACTGGCCCAGCCTGTACGTGCTGGACTGCAAGCCAGTAGCAAGTGGCAAAACCTAGAGTTGCGTTTTTATGGCACGCACGTCTGGAACTACGTCTATTTGGAACGTCGGCAAGCTTATGCTATGAACTGGCAGACCTACAGCAGCGTGCGTGCTTTATTGATTGGAGGTGAGGTACGCTTGGCGCTACCCTGGGGTTCGCTGCAAACCAGCTACACGTGGGGTGAAAACCGCTCCCATCACACGCCCCTGGCTGAAATCCAACCCTGGACAATCCAAGCCAAAGTTCATACGCCCGAGCAACAGGCACTTCAGGGCTGGGCGAGCCTAATGTATCAGGCCCGTCAGGGTAGGGTGGATGCCACCTTAAACGAAACCCCAACGCCTTCGTGGTATCGCATCGACTTGGGCGTACGCTATCGCTACAGGCCAGTAGAAGTGCGCTTGGACGTGCACAACGTGCTCAACCGCACCTATCGGCAGCATTTGTCCTACCTGCGCAATCCTTATGCGGCAGGCATGGCTGTCTACGAACCTGGCCGCATGCTTTCTCTTAGCCTCGTGCTACAGCACTAACAAAAAAGCCCCGCCAGATTTTGGGCGGGGCTTTTTTATTGCTGCGCTTACAGCTCACTTTCGTCACGCCAGCGGCGCAATCGCCAAGGGGAGAGCGTGTCGGGCCGCACCAGCAAAAAATTGACATTGCCGCTACTTCGGAAAAGGCTGCCCTGCTCGAGGGTTACCAGCAGACTGAAGGAGCGCACTACCCGGGCCTGCCGGCCTTCGTCGAAAACTTCTTGCATAAGGATCTGATTCCAGCGCAGCTGAATGGTACTTGTCCCCAGAAAGAGCCGACGCGTTGCTTCTAGTTCTTGCGTAAAACCCCATTGGCGCTCAACTTGTGCATCGGGATCATAAAAGACAAACACAAAAGCTGAGTCCAAGAGGGGCTCGTAGAGGCTGATGTCACGCAGTTCATAGGCTACTTGGAAATTCTGAAAAAAGCCTTCGATGGTGCGTGGATCGCCCATAAAAGCCGCAAAAGGATCACCTTCTTCCAGCGCAGGCGCAAAAGGATTGCACCCGGCCAGCCATAGGCTCCATCCAATAAGCAGTGTAAAGCGTTGCATACTCGGCCGGCTTTCCTCGTAAAAACTACAACATGCAGGCCTGGAGAAAAAGTCTACGGCCTTGTAGATTGCGCAAGCAGTTTGCATCCACCAAAAACAGGTATGGCCTTGACGCTGGATCTTAGCGGTCGCGTGGTGCTCGTAACGGGTGCCAGCCGTGGCATTGGGAAGGCACTGGCCGAAGGGCTGGCACAGGCCGGGGCTACGGTGGCCGTGCATTACCACCAAAACCGTGAGGTGGCCGAAAGACTCGCGGCACAACTGGGTCGTGACGCTCAGGCCTTTGGGGCCGACTTGGCCGACGTTGCCGCCTGCCAGCGTTTGTTCGAAGAGGTGCTAGCAGTCTACGGCCGCCTGGATGTGCTCATCAACAATGCCGGTGTGGCGATTGGCATCGAGCTTCAGGCTTCCCCAGAAGTGTGGCTGCGCGCTTGGGAGCAGACGCTGGCCGTTAACCTACGGGCAGCTGCCTTGCTCTGCCACCTGGCTATTGCTCAGTTTTTACGGCAAGGTGGCGGTCGCATCATCAACATTGCTTCACGAGCAGCTTTTCGGGGAGACACGCCCGAATACATGGCTTACGCAGCCTCTAAAGGCGGACTTGTGGCGCTCACGCGCTCCATTGCCCGTAGCCCTAAACTAGGCCGCGCCGGCATTCGTGCCTTCGTAGTGGCCCCAGGCTTTACGCGTACCGATATGGCCCAGGACTTTATCGACCGCTATGGTCCAGCAATCGCGCTAGGAGACCTTGCGCTGGAGCGACTTACCGAACCCCAAGACCTGGTACCCCTGGTGGTGTTGCTGGCCAGCGGCATGGCTGACCACGCCACCGGCTGCACCATCGACGTAAATGCCGGCAGCTATGTGCATTGAACCGCCAAGCAGCCCTATCTGCCAGCTTTTACACCTGCTGGAGCTTGAACGGCTTGAAGAAAACATCTTTCGCGGACCCAGTCGTGATATTGGCAGCCCTAGCGTTTTTGGTGGGCAAGTGCTTGGCCAGGCCTTGCGGGCAGCGGCCTATACCGTACCCGCAGAACGGCAAGTGCACTCGCTGCACGCCTACTTTATTCTACCAGGGGACCCCAACGCTCCCATCGTCTACTTGGTCGAGCGCTTGCGTGACGGCCGTAGTTTTACCACACGTCGCGTAACAGCCATCCAACATGGACGACCCATTTTTAACTTGGCGGCATCTTTCCAGATCGATGAGCCTGGGGTAACGCACCAGGATCCCATGCCCGAGGTGCCGCCCCCCGAAACACTCATGCCAGAAGCTGAATTGCGGCGGCAGCTGGCCGAACAGGCCCCCGAAGTCCTTCGCCCCTTTTTGCTGCATGAGCGACCTATAGAAATTCGGCCTGTTGAACCCACCAATTTACTTTTCCCAGAAAAGCGACCTCCCCGCCGGCACCTATGGCTACGCACCGCAGGCAAACTGCCCGATGACCCGGCACTCCATTGCAGCGTGCTTGCCTATGCTTCTGACTTTGGGTTTATGGGTACGGCCATGCTGCCGCATGGGCTATCGTTTCTTCAGCCCCATGTGCAAGCCGCTAGCCTAGACCATGCGATGTGGTTCTACCAGCCGTTTCGGGTCGATGAATGGCTGCTTTTTGCTATGGAAAGTCCTGTTGCTGCCCATGCCCGTGGACTTAATCGAGGGCTGTTTTTCCGGCGCGACGGTACACTTGTAGCCGCCGTGGTCCAAGAAGGACTGATGCGCATTCGATCAGACTAACCTACCCGCGCAAAGCCCAACGACTGCTTAGCATAGAAGCGATCGTAGTAGGCGCGAAGCATAGCATGCTCGGGGGCTTCGAGCTCAGGATCCCGCCGGACCAGCTCAAAGGCCGCCTCACGTGCCTTAATCAAAATCGGCTGGTCCTGCGTGATGTCGGCAATCTTCAGGTCGGGCAGTCCACTCTGGCGCGTACCAAAAAAGTCGCCTGCCCCGCGTAGTTTTAGGTCCACTTCACTGATTTTGAAGCCATCATCGGTCTCGGCCATCACTTGCAAGCGGGCTTCGGCCTCAGCCGTGCGCCGATGATCTACCATCAGAATACAATAGCTTTGCGCAGCACCACGCCCAACGCGTCCTCGAAGCTGATGCAACTGGCTTAGTCCAAAGCGCTCGGCGTGTTCAATAATCATGACGGTTGCGTTGGGCACGTCGACACCTACCTCGACCACCGTTGTGGCCACCAGAATGTCTGTTTCCCCTCGCTTGAAGCGGGCCATAGCCTCTTCCTTTTCATAGGGCAACATGCGGCCATGGAGTAAATCGACCCGGTAAGGGCGAAACAGCTCCTGCAACCTTCGATAGCCGTTTTCTGCGTCTTGTAGGTCCATCTTTTCGCTTTCTTCGACCAGGGGATAGACCACGTAGGCCTGACGTCCTTGCCGCAGCTGCTCTCGTAAGAAGGCATACACTTCACCCCGACGCTTTTCGGAGCGAATCCAGGTGATCACCGGCTTTCGGCCGGCGGGGCGCTCGTCGATGATCGACACGTCTAGATCGCCGTAGAGCGTCATAGCCAGCGAACGCGGAATAGGGGTCGCGGTCATGAGCAGCATATGCGGATTTTCCCCCTTAGCAAACAGCTCGGCCCGTTGCACTACCCCAAAGCGATGCTGCTCGTCCACAATAGCCAAGCCCAGGCGATGAAACTGCACTGCTTCTTGAATCACAGCATGCGTGCCCACAGCCACATGCGCTCGGCCTTCAGCCAGATCGGCCAGGATTTCCTCCCGGAGCGCCTTGCGTTGGCCGCCTAGCAGCAGCCGTACTTCAACACCCAACGGCTCCAGATAGCGTTTCAGGTTGGCATAATGCTGCTCAGCCAGGATTTCGGTCGGAACCATAAAGGCACACTGGTAGCCGTTGTCCACAGCATGAAGCATGGCAGCCATAGCCACGACGGTTTTCCCGCTGCCCACGTCGCCCTGCAAAAGCCGGTTCATTTGCCGACCCGACCGGGTATCCTGCACGATTTCTTCAAGCGCTCGCTGCTGCGCCTGCGTCAGCCTAAACGGGAGCACCTCGTTGAGGAATCGGTAGTAGCGTTCGCCAGGCGGGCCAAAGATGGGACCGGCCACGGTTTGACGGATTTGCTTTGTGCGCGCCAGCATCAACTGGATAAAGAATAGCTCCTCGAACTTAAGCCGCTCACGCGCTTGCGCCAGTTCACTTTGGCTACGTGGGAAATGAACGGCCCGAAGCGCCACGCGTCCATCCATAAGCTCATAGCGCGTGCGCATCCACGCGGGTAGGATTTCCGGAAGCTTCAAGCCGTGGGCTTTAAAAAAAGCATACAAAATGCGACGAAACGTTCTGCTGGTAAGTCCTACCCTCTCCAGCACTGCACTACCAGGGTAGAGTGCAATGATGCGCCCTGTGGCCAGAGCAACGCTTTCGCCATCGAGCCGGTCAAAGTCGGGGTGCGTCATGGAAAAGGTATAACCGTAGCGCTGCACTTTACCATGAAAGGCCACGCGATCCCCGGCTTTAAAGGCTTTTGCAACCCAGCTCAGCCGGTTAAACCAGACGCACTTGAGGCGCCCCCCGCTTTCATCTTCCAGGATCAATTCAAAGCGTTTGCGGCCCTTGCCCTCAACGACTCCGGCTAGGCGTACAGTCCCAACAACCGTTATCGGCCCCATGCGCTCGTCCAGTCGCCGTAGCGGCACAATGGTCGAGCGATCTAGATAGCGACGCGGGAAATAGTGCAGCAGATCGCGCACTGTAGTCACCCCTACACGGGCCAACGCTTCGGCGCGACGCGGTCCTACGCCTTCCAAATAGCGCACGTCGGTGGATAAGACGTTGAGCTCAGACACGGCTGCCGCAGGGCTGGATCTAGATGTGTGCAATTTAACGCTTTTGCGCGGGCTTTGCCCAATTTACAGACCTTGATAGGAAACCGAATTTTAGCCACATTGTTAGGGGTTTAAACAAGCATTTAAACCGCAAGCCGCCATGTTTCCGCTAATGCTTAGTCTGCTGATGCTTTGGGGCTTGGGCCAAGACGACATACCTAAAGTGGGCGAACGCGCACCCGATTTTGAAGCCCAAGCGACCGGTAACAAAACGATTCGCCTAAGTGATCTACGCGGCCATTGGGTTGTGCTGTATTTCTATCCCAAATCGTTTACCCCGGGCTGCACAACCGAGGCATGCACGTTACGCGATGCCTATGAAAAAATCCAATCCCAAGGCGCCGTTATTTTAGGTGTTAGTCTGGACGACATCGAAACGCAAGAGCGCTTCAAAAAGGAATACAACCTCCCCTTCGACCTCATCAGTGACCACGACAAAAAGATTGCTAAAGCCTACGGCGTGCTGGGTGTAGGGGGGTTATATGCCAAACGAGTAACGTTTCTCATCGATCCTGAAGGACGCGTGGCACACGTTTTTGAAAAGGTCGATCCCGCTCGCCATGACCGCGAAGTGTATGAGACACTTAAAAAGCTTAAGGAAATGCCCAAATCTTAAGCGGCGTCCTCTTTAAACAAAAAAAGCCCCTTTAAAGGGGTTTTTTTGTCTTTGTGGGCCCGGTAGGATTCGAACCTACGACCGTCGGATTATGAGTCCGCTGCTCTGACCGCTGAGCTACGGGCCCACAAATCGCTTTGTGCAAACCGCTTTTCCGGGATTGAGGATCCCAAACGACATACTTTTTAAATTTTTAAGGCACCTCTCGCGCTTCTGTTTAGAAGCGCTATCTTACACCACATCTGATCCTGGAACCCCTTTTGTTCAACGTATTTTTTTAAACACAGACTACACTTGACAAAACTTATTTATCTAAATTAATCATCAACCTAAACGATCGCATCATGAGCACGGTAGAACGGATCGATGAGATCGATGTCCGGATTTTGGAGCTCTTGCAGGAGCATGGGCGCATGAAGCGCAACCGCATTGCCGAGGAAGTGGGCCTGTCGGTGCCTTCGGTGAGTGAGCGGATGCGCAAGCTGGAAGAACGGGGGGTAATCACGGGTTATCATGCGGTGCTGGACCCCAAGCGTTTGCATTTCGACATTACGGCCTTTATCCGGGTGATTGTGGACGGGTCTGAATACTATCCGGAATTTATCCGGCGTGCCACGGCACTAGACGAAGTGCTGGAGGTACATTCCATCACGGGCGAAGGCTCGCATATCCTTAAAGTACGCACACGCAATACCACTACGCTTGAGCGGCTCCTTTCGCGCATTCAGTCGTGGCCTGGCGTGCATGGCACGATTACGAGCATTGTGCTCAGCACCTTTAAAGAAACTCGGCGGCTTCCGGTGGCGCCTACAGAGCTTCTGCCGGTCGAAGTGTTCGAATCCTCTTAAACCTAAACCTTTAAGTAGACCTAGTTCCCATGAACAAGCTGTTGCTCGATTACAACGTAATTGCCGCTACCAAAACGCGCCTTTTGGTCAATGGTCGCCAGGAGGTCAAGCCTCAACCCATGGACATTGAGCGCATCTTTGGCGAGAACGTCTTCTCACTGGAGGAGATGAAAAATCGGCTGCCCAAAAAAGTCTTTGAAAGCCTGGTGGCTACGATTGAAAAAGGCGAGCCGCTCTCGCCGGAGATTGCCGACACGGTGGCCCTGGCGATGAAAGAGTGGGCTATCGAAAAAGGTGCCACGCATTTTACGCACTGGTTCCAGCCCCTAACGGGCATGACCGCCGAAAAACACGAAAGCTTCATTACTCCCAACAAAGGAGGTGGAGCCATTGCGGTCTTTTCGGGTCGAGATCTTATTCAAGGAGAGCCGGACGCTTCCAGCTTCCCTAGCGGTGGTTTGCGGGCCACCTTTGAAGCGCGAGGCTATACCGCCTGGGATCCGACCTCTCCAGCTTTCATCATGGAAAACCCGAAAGGGGCATATTTGGCCATTCCCACTGCTTTTGCGTCGTGGACAGGCGAGGCGCTCGACCATAAAATTCCGCTTTTGCGTTCTATGCACGCGCTCGACAAACAAGCCCGACGCGTGCTTGCGCTCTTTGGCGTCAAGAACGTCCATAAGGTTTATTCTACCGTTGGCAGCGAGCAGGAATATTTCCTGATCGACGAAGAATTTTTCTACCGTCGTCCTGATTTAGCAACTTGCGGTCGCACGCTCTTTGGCGCCAAGCCACCCCGTGGGCAAGAAATGGAGGATCATTACTTTGGATCCATTCCCGAGCGGGTGCTGTCGTTCATGCTGGAGGTCGAAAAAGAACTCTACAAGCTAGGCGTTCCGGTCAAGACACGCCACAATGAGGTGGCCCCCAGTCAATACGAAATCGCCCCCTTATTTGAACAGGCCAACTTGGCCGCCGACCACCAGCAGCTCGTCATGCAGACACTCAAAAACGTGGCGCGGCGCTACGGCCTGGTATGCTTGCTGCATGAAAAGCCGTTTGCTGGGATTAACGGCTCAGGCAAACATAACAACTGGTCGATGGCCACCGATACCGGGATGAACCTGCTTGACCCTGGCGACAATCCGCACGACAACATGCAATTTCTGTTCTTTTGCGCAGCTGTCGTGCGGGCTGTCTATAAGCATCAGGATTTGCTGCGCATTTCGGTGGCTACAGCGGGCAACGATCACCGCTTAGGCGCCAACGAAGCGCCACCGGCCATTATGAGCGTCTTTCTAGGCGAGCAGCTTGAGGATATCTTCTATCAGCTCGAAAATGGCGGAGCCCGTTCAAGCAAAACCGGTGGCTTGCTAGGCCTAGGCGTACCCGTACTTCCCCACCTACCTCGGCATGCTGGCGACCGCAACCGTACTTCGCCGTTTGCCTTTACCGGCAATAAGTTTGAATTCCGTGCTGTAGGCGCTTCGCAGTCCATTTCGTTTCCGAACACGGTGCTGAACACCATCGTGGCCGATGCGCTCGATGAAATGGCCACGATGCTTGAGGAAAAACTCAAGGCTAAAGGTAAGCGTACCAAACAAGCTTTCGAGGAAGCTGTAGGGGAAGTATTGCGCGAGGTCATCCGGGAATCCAAAGCGATCATTTTCAACGGCGACAACTACTCGGCCGAATGGCATGCCGAAGCGGAACGGCGTGGCCTGCTCAACCTGCGCAATACGGTTGAGGCCCTCGAGTATCTGCTCCACGAAAAGAACGTCCAGCTTTTCGAGCGCCATGGCGTACTCAGCCGCCGCGAGCTGGAAAGCCGGCATGAGATCCTGCTCGACCAGTACACAAAGACAATCAATATTGAGGCAGAAACCTCGGAGTACATGGCCCGCACCATGATCCTCCCTGCCGCACTGCGCTACCTGCGGGATCTGGCTGAAACACTTGACGAGGCGGAAGATGCAAACCTCAACGTTGAGGGCGTGCGCAAAACAGCACAAGAAGTAGCTGGCTTGATCAACGAACTACAACAAAAGCTCGACGTGCTGAGCGCCGAAAACCAGAAGCGCAGTGACAACATCGAGGAAAATGCCCGCCACAAGTGCTACAACGTGCTACCTGCTATGCAAGCGGTGCGCGAAGTAGCCGACCGGCTGGAGCGTGTCGTTCCGCACGACTACTGGCCCCTGCCAACCTATCGCGAAATCCTGTTCGTGAAATAATTGCGGACGAGCTCATTCCCTTTTGGCCTACCTGCCGAGGCAGGTAGGCCTTATTTTTTCTAGCTAGCTTCTTTACTATCTTGCAACCCAGATGCGTCCGTGATGCAATGTTTTGCAATGCGCTTAGCCTAAAACGCGCATGTCTTTGCACCCTTCAGCATCCAGCGAGCAGGATCGCGCCTTTGTGACCGAAGCGCTTCATGGCAACCAAGCAGCCTATGAGGCGCTCGTGAATAAGTATCGCTTGGCACTCTACCGCCACATTGCACGTCTTGTGCGCGATCCGCAGGAAGTAGAAGACCTGGTACAAGAGACCTTTATCAAAGCTTTTACCGCACTTGAGAGCTACTCGGCCGAGTTTGCGTTCTCCACTTGGCTGTATAAGATTGCCACCAACCACGCCATTGATTACCTGCGGCGCAAAAAGCTTAAGGCGCTTTCGCTTGATGAACCCATTGAAACGCGCGAAGGAACGCTTGAGCGCGAGCTGGCCGATACCACGTATTTCCCAGACCGCCACATCGTTGAGGATCAGCGCCGCGCTTTGCTCCAAGAGGCCATCGATGCCCTACCGGAAAAGTATCGTCTGGTCATTGTCTTACGCCACCAGCAGGAAAAATCCTATGAAGAAATTGCCGAGGAGCTCAACTTGCCGCTAGGTACCGTCAAAGCACACATTTTTCGAGCACGCCGGTTGCTCTACCAATACCTTCGGGGTAAGCGAAGCAGTCTTTGAACGTTTTTTCGCCCTTCAGCTAGGCACTTTTGCCTTAACTTGCCGGCAGATTTGGGTTTGAACCAATCGTCTGCTATGATTGCCCGATATACGCGTCCCGAAATGGCCCGGCTCTGGAGCGAAGAGGCCCAGTATCAGTCTTGGCTTGAGGTAGAGCTGGCCGCTTGCGAAGCCTGGTCTGAAATCGGCGTGATCCCACGCGAGGATGTGGAAAAGCTGCGCCAAAATGCACGCTTCGATGTGCGACGAATCCACGAACTGGAACAAATCACCCGCCATGATGTGGTGGCCTTTACACGTGCCGTCAGCGAATCCCTGGGTGAAGAGCGGCGCTGGATTCACTACGGCCTTACTTCTTCCGATGTCGTTGACACCGCCTGGTCCTATCGCCTCAAGCAAGCCAATGCGCTGATTCTGGAAGCATTGGATCATTTTCTCGATGTACTGGCCCGGCGAGCCCGCGAGCACAAATACACGCTAATGATGGGCCGAACGCACGGGGTGCATGCCGAACCTACCACATTTGGGCTCAAATTGGCGCTTTTTTACGACATGATGCAGCGCAACCGCCTCCGTTTTGTGTCGGCTGCCGAAGAAATGCGCGTGGGCAAGCTCTCGGGCGCCGTAGGCACGTTTGCGCACATTCCTCCTGAAGTTGAACGCCTCACCTGCGAAAAGCTTGGCCTAAAACCAGCACCCATCTCTACCCAGGTGTTGGCCCGCGACCGCCATGCGCACTACCTATCGGTACTGGCCCTTATTGGTGCCACGCTGGAACAATTGGCGATCGAGATCCGGCACCTGCAGCGCAGCGAAGTGCGCGAAGTAGAAGAGGCCTTCGGGAAAGGCCAAAAAGGCTCTTCGGCAATGCCACACAAGCGCAATCCAATCGCTTCCGAAAACATTACCGGCTGCGCTCGGCTTTTGCGCGGCTACATGCTTTCGGCCTACGAAAACGTTGCGCTCTGGCACGAACGCGACATCTCGCACTCCTCTGTTGAACGCGTGATTCTGCCCGACGCCACTACGCTGGTGCATTATGCCCTCTACCGCTACGCCGACGTGCTCGACACACTCGTCGTCTACCCTCGCCGCATGCGCCGCAACATGGAACTCACGTTTGGTCTCTACCACAGCCAGCGTTTGTTGCTTATGTTGATTGACAAGGGTCTAAGCCGCGAAGCAGCCTATGACTTGGTGCAGCCAGCGGCCATGCAGGCTTGGGATGAAGAGCGGCCATTTTACGAAATTGTCCAGCAACATCCTGGCATCACCCAATACTTGACGCCAGAAGAGCTGAGCGAAGCGTTTAATCCCGAGTACCACCTGCGCCATGTCGATGAAATTTTTCGGCGCGTGGGACTCGAAAAAACGCCGAACGAAGAAACCCCTGTTAAAGCCGCTGAAAACCGTTGACGAACATGGCCCAGGTTCGATACTTTGCTCTGTTTAGTGCTGACTTTTAGGCCATAGAGGATATGCTGCACGACTTTTTACCCCTGTTCATTATGATAGCGCTGGCTGTAGGGCTTGCGCTCTCGCTGCTCAAGCTGGCTGAAATCCTTGGACCCCGTCGCCCAAACCCGATTAAGCGCATGCCCTACGAAAGCGGTATGGATCCGATAGGGTCCGCCCGCGAGCGCTACACGGTGAAGTTCTATTTAGTCGCTATGATCTTCATCGTGTTTGATGTTGAAATCGTGTTCCTCTATCCTTGGGCTGTCAGCTATCGCGACTTCATCGAAGCCGGTGCAGGCTTAGGGGCACTGGCCGTCGTTGTGTTTTTTATTGTCATTTTGGTTGTAGGATTGCTGTACGACATCAAAAAGGGCGGCCTGGAGTTCGACTAAGCCCCGGCTGAAACAGCCTCATGCCTGGCTCATTAAACCCCTGGACTTGTTGCCAATGATTTTCCTGAGGCGAGCATGCTGGATCTTCGTGAAGGATTTTTGACAACACGCTTGGACGTGGTGCTCAACTGGGCGCGCTCCAATTCGCTCATGCCGATGCCCATGGGGCTAGCCTGCTGTGCTATTGAAATGATGGCCTTTGCAGGGCCCAAATACGACGTAGCTCGCTTTGGCAGCGAAGCCATGCGCTTTTCGCCCCGGCAGGCCGACTTGATGATTGTCGCTGGGTGGTGTACCTACAAAATGGCCCACGCCATTCGGCGCGTTTGGGATCAGATGCCTGATCCCAAGTGGTGCATTGCGATGGGGGCTTGTGCTTCAACTGGCGGCATGCATCGCTGCTACGGCGTTGTGCAGGGCATCGACAATTTCCTACCGGTAGACGTCTACATTCCGGGTTGCCCGCCACGTCCAGAAGCTGTTTTGCATGCACTGATGGACATCCAGGAAAAAATTCGGAATACGTATTCCGTTGCCCAAGATTATCTGCATGGTGAACCGCGCCCAGCTGCACCGCCTATCCGTCCACAAGTACTGTCGCCTGAAGGCGACGAACCTGTAGCCCGTAACGTGCTGCACCGGTCCCTGAAGTCATCCTTTAACCATGGCCGAGCAGAAGAGTAACGAACGCGCTAAGACGCCCGAGGCTCTGAAGTTCTACTTCACTGCGGTCGATCCACCGCGTGGAGATGAGCACAACCCACACGCCAAAGCCACTACCTATGTCCCCGAAGTCGTCGAGGCGCTGCAAGAACAGTTTGGGGACGCTATCGAAGCGGTTGAGCTCTACGCAGGGGAACACACCGTACGCGTTCGCGCCGACCGCATCGTCGATGTGTGCCGTTTTCTAAAAGAGGCGCAAGGCTTCAACTACCTAGCCGATTTGGGGGGCATCGATCGCTTTACAGACGAAGGGCGTTTTGAGGTGTTCTACAATCTAGTAGCCATCGAGCGCCGCAAGCGCATTCGGCTGAAGGTACGCCTTGAAGAGGACCATCCGGTCGTGCCTTCGGTGACGTCGGTCTACCGAGCGGCCAACTGGAACGAGCGAGAATGCTACGACATGTTTGGCATTCGGTTCGAGGGGCACCCTGATTTGCGCCGGATGTATATGCCGGAGGACTTCGAATATCACCCCTTACGCAAGGAATTCCCCTTGCTAGGCATTCCTGGTTCATTGCCGTTGCCGCCGCAAACCCCAGGAGGACCGCTCACCTACGATCCGTTTGCGCGCGCCCACGGCTACGTCCCTCCACCAAGCTACGAAGAACCTCCAGCCGAAACTGAGGAGACCTAAGCTGCCATGAGTACGGCACCCAGCTTTGTCGGTCCTGATCGCCACGAGCTGTTTAACTTCTGGCCCAGGCATAATGCAGCCATTTATCGCCGGCTGGAAACCAAACACACCTGGCTAGAAACGCGCCACCATCCCCGTGGTGATGGCGAACCCGACCCCCTCGAGCACGAAATGATCCTCAATATCGGGCCGCAGCATCCAGCTACGCATGGCGTGCTCCGATGCATCGTCAAACTCGACGGTGAGGTGATGGAAAAGTGCGTGCTGGACTTAGGCTACCTGCACCGAGGGCTGGAAAAGGTGGCTGAGCACAAAACCTATCAGGAGTTCATGCCCTATACCGATCGCATGGACTACCTGTCTCCCTACTCCAACAACGTAGCTTGGTGCCTGGCCGTCGAAAAAGTGGCCGGAATCGAAGTGCCCGAGCGGGCCCAGTGGATTCGCATGATCCTGTGCGAACTGGCGCGCATTTCCAGCCACCTGCTCTGGCTTGGCGTGGGACTGATGGATGCTGGCGCCGTTTCGGTCTTTCTCTGGGCGTTTAAATATCGCGAAGAAATCTACAGCATCTTTGATGAGGTATGCGGCGCCCGCTTTACCGTTTCTCACAGCCGCATTGGGGGCGTCGCTTCCGATTTGTCCCCAACGGCCCTCGCCATGATCCGGCGTTTCGTCGAAGAATTTCCGCGGGAACTGGCAGGCTGGGAAAAAATCATCAACCGCAACAAAATCTGGATCGACCGTAACGAAGGCATTGGCGTCCTCACGGCCGAAGAAGCCATCGAACTAGGCGTTACCGGACCCACCCTGCGCGGCAGCGGTGTGGATTATGACATCCGCCGCTTTGAACCCTACCTAAGGTATGAGGAAGTGGATTTTAACATCCCTATCCGTACCGAAGGAGACAGCCTGGCCCGGTATTTTGTCCGCATGGAAGAAATGAAAGAAAGCGTGCGGATTATCCGCCAGTGCCTGGAACGACTGCCCGAAGGCCCTATTCGTAACGACAACGCCAAGCTGTCCTACCCTTCCAAGGAAGAAGTCTACTATTCCATGGAAGGCCTGATTCACGACTTTCTGTATACCGATGTTGGTGTATGCCCACCGAAAGGAGCACACAGCTACCACGCCATTGAAGCCCCCAAAGGCGAACTAGGCTTTTACATTATCTCGGACGGTACCGGCAAGCCCTGGCGCGTGCGCATTAAGGCCCCCAGCTTTGCCAATTTGCAAGGCTTAGAGTACATGATGGAAGGTGCGATGATCGGCGACATGGTCATTCTGATCGGTACGGTTGACCCGGTCATGGGTGAGGCGGATAAGTAAACCCTGCAGGTGCTATGGCAGATTTTATCAAAAACCCTATCGTTCCGCTTCCGGAGCTCAAGCCAGAACCGCAAATTCCGGCCGAAGAGCTTTTTTTCACGGAAGCAGAAAAGGCCCAAATTGCCCGCTTTAAGGCGCAATACCTGGAGCCCGCCGGCGCTGTCATGAAAACGCTCTGGCTGGCCCAGGAAAAGTTTGGTTTTTTACCTCCGGAAGTGCTGCAACTGGTGGCCGACGAACTAGGCATACCTTATGCCCAGGTTTATGGCGTGGCCACATTTTACACACAGTACTACAAGGAGAAAAAAGGCAAATACGTGCTCGACGTTTGCACCTGCTTTACCTGCCAGGTCTGCGGTGGATACGACATCTTGCATTACCTCGAGCAAAAGCTGGGCATTCATAAAGGCGAAACCACCCCAGATGGACTGTTTACGCTGCAAGAAGTCGAATGCCTGGGTGCCTGTGGCTCGGCTCCGGTGTTGCAAGTATCCAATGGGCCTTATGTGCACAACCTGACCCCTGAAAAAATCGACCAGCTGCTAGAGGCCTTAAAGCAGGGACAACTGCCCCCATTTGTGTCGTTAACGCTTCCGCAAGACGAACAAGAACTGGGCGGGAACCGTCGCAGCGACGCAGAAGCCATCGAAACCTACCGCACGCCCCCAAGAGCGCAACACGTGCGCTGAACCCATGCTATGGCCGGCATGTGCAAACTCGTTTTGCAGATTTACCTGCACCCAATACCTCGGGTACAGAACACTTAGACGTCTCTCCCAGAAAATGGCCAAGGTTTTCCTAAGTCATGGAGCAAGCTAACGTTTGAAATATGGCTGCGACAAACGCCACCCAGAGCAAAGCCGGAGACTGGCGCAATTATCAACGGGTGCTGCTCCCCCCCGTGCGGGATCTGCATCGCCTGGAAGTTTATGAAGCCCACGGGGGCTACCAGACGCTTCGCGAGGTCCTTACCTCAGGCCGCTGGAATCCTGCTTTGGTTATCGAAGAAGTCAAAAAAAGCAAGCTGCGTGGTCGAGGCGGTGCTGGATTCCCTACCGGCCTTAAATGGAGCTTCATGCCCCCTGTTGACGGACGCCCCCGCTTTTTGTGCTGTAACGGTGACGAGAGCGAGCCAGGCACCTTCAAAGACCGTCAGCTCATGGAGTTTAATCCCCATCAGATCTTTGAAGGCATTCTGATCGCCTGCTATGCCATGTCGGTGCGCACCTGCTACTTGTACGTGCGCGGGGAGTTTGCACGGTGGATCGAGCACATGGAGCGGGAGTTGGAAAAGCTCTACGCAAAGGGCTACGTAGGAAATAACATCATGGGCACGGACTTTTCAGCCGATATTGTGATTCACAAAGGCGCAGGCGCCTACATCTGCGGCGAAGAGTCCAGCTTGATGGAATCGGTCGAAGGCAAACGGGCCTATCCGCGCATCAAGCCGCCCTTTCCGGCCCAGCGTGGGCTGTGGGGCTATCCCACCACCATCAACAATGTCGAAACGCTGGCAAACGTGCCTCTGATTATCCGCAATGGTGGGGAATGGTTTGCAGCTATTGGAGCACCTAACCATCCAGGGCCTGTACTTTACGGTATCTCGGGCCACGTCAACCGCCCTGGTGTTTACGAATACCCCACAGGCATGTTAATTACGGACCTGATTTATGAGGTAGCTGGTGGCGTTCGTGGGGGCAAAAAGCTGAAGGCCGTCATTCCGGGAGGAAGCTCTACCCCACCTCTACGGGCCGATATGATCGACGGGGTAACTATGGACGCTGAGTCGCTCCGCGAAGCAGGCTCAATGATGGGCACGGCCGGCTTGCTGGTGCTCGACGAAGACACCGACATGGTCTCGTGGCTGCGACGCGTAACGCACTTCTACGCCCACGAAAGCTGCGGCCAATGCACGCCTTGTCGAGAAGGCACAGGCTGGCTGGAAAACATCGTCACCCGCATCGACGAAGGCGAAGGCCGGCTGCGCGACTTGGACCTGCTGTTGGATTTGTGTGATCAGATGGAGGGTCGGACTATCTGTGCCTTGGCCGATGCTGCCGCCTGGCCGGTTCGCTATACCATCTTGCGTTTTCGGGAAGAATTTGAAGCTAAGTGTAAGCCCAGTCTGATTCCGACAGGATTGGACGTAACTGCCACCGCATAGGCAACGGGTATGATCCCCTACGTTCCTCCACCTCTCGTGGACCAACTTTTCCAGGAAGTGGCCAAAACGCTGGCCCCTGACCTGGGCGAGGTGGCTTTGCGCTTGCCACCTGACGAACGCCTACGCTATTTAGATCCACAGTTTATTGCCCAGCGGATGCGTCAACTGCGGCGCTATCGCATGTGGGCTCGCCTTGGCATGCTCTTGGGCATCCTGGCCACGCTGGTGCTACTGGTGGCGGCTATTTTTCGCATTGCTTTGCCCGACTATGTGCTCGTCCTTACTACCCCATTGGCGCTGGCCACAGCTTACTGGGGCTATCGCTATGCCCGGTTAGGCACGTTTCTTTTTGCCTACCGTTTACTGAACGCCTATGCCCATGACGCGTTGACCTACAAAGACTATCGTCCTACGTTACACCAAGTTTTGTAACTAACCCGACGTTGCGCTACCATGCCCAGGGTCACTATAGACGGCAGGATATATGAATTTGAAGGGCGGCCTAAGCTGCTGCAGTTTTGCCTAGATCACGGGATCGAGCTGCCCCACTTTTGTTACCACCCAGCTTTGTCGATTCCGGCTAACTGCCGGCAATGCTTGGTCGAAGTGGGCATGCCCGTCATCGACCGAGACACAGGGAAGCCGAAACTAGATGAAAACGGCCAGCCCGTTATCCAGTTCATGCCCAAGCTCCAAACAAGCTGCTCGCTCGACATGGCCGATGGGATGGTTGTTCGCACGCACCGCACCAGCGACAAAGTGGCCCGGGCGCAGCGAGACAACTTGGAATTTCTGCTGATTAACCATCCGCTCGATTGCCCCATTTGCGATCAGGCTGGCAAATGTCCACTCCAAATCCAGGCCTACAAGTACGGCCCTGAAGGCTCCCGCTTTGAGTTCCTTAAAGTGCACAAGCCCAAACGGGTAAAACTGGGGCCGCGCGTTATGCTCGATGCCGAGCGATGCATCAACTGTACCCGATGCGTCCGCTTTACCGACGAAGTCTCTAAAAGCCACCAGCTCACCATTATCGAACGCGGCGTCAAGAACTACCCCATCACGCCCCCTGGCGTTACGTTCGACGACCCGTATTCGATGAACGTGATCGATCTGTGCCCCGTAGGAGCGCTCACCTCGATCGATGCCCGCTTCAAAGCTCGCCCCTGGGAGATGAGCGCTACGCCCTCGATCACCATCACCAACGCCAAGGGGTCAAATTGCTACTATTGGGTGCGGGATAACCTGATCGTGGAGATCACGGCACGCGCCAACGCCGCTGTCAATGGCTACTGGCTGCCCGACGAAGACCGGCTCGACTATCGACGGTTCAATGAGGACCGCCCTGAAGGCCCTGAAATACGCCGGGAAGGAAAGCGCACGCGCGTAAGTTGGGAAGAAGCCTACACCCGCGCCGCTGAGCTCCTTAAAGGAGTGGCCGGCAACCGGGTGTTGTTTATCGCCTCGGCCTATGCTACTGTTGAAGACAACTACCTGCTTAAGCGTCTGGCCGAAGCCTTGGGGGCAGCACCTCCCGTCTACATTCCGCATATTGAACCCGGCCACGGCGATGGATGGCTACGCACCGACGACCGTACTCCCAATGCACAAGGCTGCCTGCGACTGGGCATTCAGCCTATTGACGAAACCCTGGTACGGAGTCACTTGCAAAATGGAACCATTGCGGCCCTTTACGTGCTGGAAGAGGATCCCGTAGGGTCGGGGATTTTCACAGCAGCAGAGCTGGAAAATATTCCGGTCATCCTGCACTACTACAACACCACAAACCAGACGCTGCCGGTGGCCGATGTGGCCCTGCCTGCAGCAACTGTGGTTGAAACCATTGGCACCTACGTCAACTGCGACGGGCATGCCCAACGCGTGCGTCCAGCTAAAGCCATTCGTACGGTCAACCGCGCCTTGATGCAGGAAATCGGCAAAAGCCGCCTTGATCAGCACGGCACCCCCTACGACCGCTGGTATAACGAAAAGCACCAGGTCGACTGTAAGCCGAGCTGGGAAATTCTTCCCGAGATCGCCGAGCGCCTGGGCTACCCCTTACGCTACAAAGGACCCAAATATATCATGCAGGAAATCGCTGAGACCATCCCGGCTTTTGAGGGCGCTACCTACGAAGCCATGGGACTTGAAGGTGTCCGTTTGGTGGAAATCGGTGCTGAAGTATAGCCTTCGGCAAATAGCCGAACCTAAACCTGTGGGGCAGACCCCTAGGGGTCTGCCCCACACTTGTTTTTAAGCTATTCCATTGCCAGCAGGCGGGTTTTGGCCGTACCACCTCCCATCTGCGCAGGGAGCTGCATCTCTGCTTGAAGGACATGGTGTGGTGCTTCTTGCTTGACGTAGAGTAGGCCACTGCCTGACCCGCCGTCGAGAGCTTCAAGGCGCACCACATACGCGGTAAACGTGCCCGCAGGTATTGCTACCGTCTGCGTACCCGTGACAGTAAGTTTCATAGGCCGCACCTCTTGCTGCTGCGGATCGAAAACACGCAGCGTAGCCTCATAGCCTTCCCGAAGTGGAAGGCCTGCCAGGTACAAGTCAAATGCGCCCCCATCACCCACAACAGGTGCTTGCAGCTCCTTTTCAATGTTCATGGTACCCATGGGCGACTGCAGACGGCCTGACACATGCCCGTCCTCATAAGTCAACCAAAGCGTTCCCATACCCTGCGCATGGCGACGCAGCGGGCGCAGCGTGGCCTGGTCAACCCAAACAGTATCGGTCGTTTCGCCCATGGGCATCCGTACGCGATCGACCAATTGCCAGACGACCTGGCCGTCCAACCTTCCTAACTCCAGACGCCGTTCTGAGCGCAGCGTAAACGTCTGGCCTTGCACAGATAGGGTGGTTTCGTAGTGCAGCGTAACCGGCCGTAGCCAAGTACCTTGCGCCGGAGGAAGCGCACCACGTTGCGCCTGCTGCAAGGCCAGCGTATCGGGCAACGTAACCGTTGCTGGATCGACCATCAGCGACCGGAGGTGCGCCTCAAGCTCAGCGCTCATCGTGGCCTGAAAACGTCCACCCAAATGCTGCGCCAAAAAGCGCTCGATCGCGGCAATCATGGCCAAGCGGTTCATTTCGCCCCGGAAGCCGTGCCCTTCGTCGGGCGCCACCATATAGGCTACACTTACCCCATTTTCACGCGCCGCCACCACAATTTGGTCACTTTCGGTCTTTTTAACACGCGGGTCGTTTGCCCCTTGGATGACCAACAGAGGTGCCCGAATGCGGTGCGCATGGTAGAAGGGCGATTGCGCTATGAGCCGCAGGCGGTCGGCTGGATCATCCGGATTGCCTACACGGGTATCAAAAATGCGGCGCGCAGACGCCCAGTAGGGCGGGATGGTTTTAAGTAACGTGATCAGGTTAGAAGGACCCACGATCGATACGCCTGCCGCATACAGCTCCGGTGTAAAGGTAAGTCCGGCAAGCGTAGCATACCCCCCATAAGAGCCACCCATGATGGCAATCCCTTGAGGATCGGCGATACCGCTTTCGATCAGGTAACGCACCCCATCGGTCACGTCGTGTTGCATCACCCCTGTACCCCACTGCTTATTGCCGGCATTGAGAAACGCCTTACCGTAACCCTCGGAACCACGGAAGTTGGGCTGCAAAACAGCATAGCCACGGTTAGCCAGAAACTGCGCATAAGGATCATAGCCCCAAAAATCCCGGGCCCAAGGACCACCGTGAACCAAAACAACAGCGGCTAAACCTTTAGGCTCAACGTTTTTCGGCAAAGTAAGGTAAGCCGGGATTTCAGCACCATCACGAGCGCGATAGTGAACCGCTTGCATTGGCGCCAAATGCTCAACCGGCAACTCCGGACGGCTGCGGTAGAGCAACTGTACCTTACGCTGTTGCCGGTCGTAAAGGTATACAGCCCCGGGATCCACATCACGCTGCACTGTAACCAGCACAAGGCGTTCGTCTTCGGTAGCCGAGCCGAAATACAGCTCCCCTTCGGGAAGTTGCGTGCGCAAGAATTCCAGATCCTGGGCAAACGTCGCGTCTTTCGGATAAACGCGCATTCGGTCGCCCACGTAGTAGGTGGCTACCAGCTCTTCGGTCTGGTCCGAAAAAATCGCTCCACCAAAGTCTACTTGTCCTTCTGGATCCCTTTCGACAAGCGTTTCTTGTCCAGTTTCTGGATCGAAAAGCACCAGCGCCGTTTTGTCGTGTTCACCTCGGTTCGTGATCAAGTACACCTGTCGCCCATTGCGATGAAACCGGACAGTCGTGCAGGTTTCTTCAACCGAGCAGCGGTAGACTGGCGTAAGATGCTCGCCATCCACCCGTAGGATTTCACTGCCACCGTCTTCGGTCACCCGAAGTGCAAGACGCAAACGGCCTTCTAGGTCAAACTCAAAGCCTGCCAGCTCAGCTTCGTTTTTCAGCAGCAGCGTACGCTCGCCTGTGTCCAGATCCAGCCGATACACGTCGTGCCAGCGCGGGTCGCGGTCGTTCAGCCCAACGAGAATCTGGCGCGGTGTTACCTCTGGTGTAGCCAGAACAATAGCCCGCGTGTTTTCATAAGGTGTTAGGTTGCGGGCTGGGGGCACGCCTGTTGCTGGGTCTGGCTCTGCAGTCGGGTCAACAGCATAAAGGTGAAAGTCTTCATTGCCGCCCTTATCCTGCACGTAGAGAACATAACGGCTATCCTCGCTCCAAAAATAGCCGGGCACTGGGCGTTCGTCGGCCGTCAGTGGCCGTGCCGCCTCAAATGGCTCGTCAATGCCTTTAATCCAAATGTTACGTACGCCGCGATAAGGCTTCAGGAAGGTGAGATACCGACCATCTGGAGAAAGGCGCGCGCCCGAGATCTCGGGTTCGCCAAAAAACAATTCTCGATCCAGCAGAGGCGGCAACCGATCGAGATAAGAACGAGGCGCTACTTGCGCCATAAGAGACCCCGTCCATAGCGTGAAACATAACAGCAGCAACCAGCGATGCATAGGATGGATCCGATTGGTGACTGGAAAAGTTCTGGGTAAACTTACGGAAAGCCCAAGCCTAGGGTTACAGTGTGTTGAAATCTCCCTAAAAGCATACGCTCTTGGGTCTTTGTGCGCTTGCCCTACCAGCCTAAGCGTTGCACAACTGGCTTGCAGCGGTGTACTTTCAGATGTTAGGACACGCCTGCAAAGAAAGCAACTGCGTGTCGAAAAACGTGCAAACCCTAAGCCTTCTTAAATACAATGGAGCTGCCGCTGTACTGGACTGCGCTGATTGCGTTTCTCATTATCAATGGAATGCTCTTAACCGCTTCGGTGCTCGTTTATGCCGAGCGTAAAATCTCAGGCTTTATTCAGCACCGACCCGGGCCCAATCGCGTAGGACCTGTGGGCTTTTTGCAGCCTTTTGCTGACGTGGTCAAGCTGCTCTTTAAAGAAGATATCGTTCCCGCTCAGGCGAATCGGTTCATTCATGGGCTGGCACCACTGATCATGGTGACGATCGCCATGACGGTGCCTGCTTTAATTCCTTTTGCCCGTGGCGTTGTGATTGCTGACATTGATGTAGGGGTACTAGCGATTCTGGCCCTTACGTCTATCAGCGTCTATGGCATTACGCTAGCGGGCTGGAGTTCTAACAGCAAGTACTCCCTGTTGGGTGGACTGCGCTCTTCGGCCCAGATGATTTCTTATGAGCTGGCGATGGGTACCGCTGTGCTCTCGGTTGTGCTGCAAGCCGGCTCACTGAACGTCAGTGCCATCGTTGAAAGCCAGCGCGACGGATGGGCCCTTTTAGGCTGGCACGTGTTTACGAATCCGATTGGGGCCTTGGTGTTTATCGTAACGGCCTTTGCCGAGACCAACCGCCTACCGTTTGACCTACCCGAAGCCGAGCAAGAGCTGGTCGGGGGGTATCACACGGAATATAGCGGTATGAAGTTTGGCATGTTCTTCCTGGCAGAATACGTCAACCTGTTCGTTGCCTCGTTTGTGATTGCCACCTTCTTTTTTGGTGGGTATTTGGTGCCTTTTGAACCCCTACTCCTTAGCGTCTTTCCAGCGTTAGAGGGCAGCTTATGGCTGGGACTGCTACAGTTCCTTTCGCTTTTGGCTAAAACGTGCTTCTTTGCCTTCTTGTACATTTGGGTACGTTGGACCTTCCCGCGTTTCAAGTATAACCAGCTGATGACGCTAGGCTGGAAGTACCTCCTGCCCATTGGCTTGGCCAACGTGATCCTTGTTGCACTCGGCGTAGCCTTGTTCTAAAATGATTCTGGCGCCTTCCATCTTGTCGGCCGATTTTGCTCGCCTAGGGGAGCAGTGCCGCGCCGCCCTCGAGGCTGGTGCAGACTGGATCCACATCGACGTGATGGACGGGCATTTTGTGCCTAACCTGACGATGGGACCGCTCGTGGTCGAGGCCTTGCGGCCGCTGGCCGACGAGCTAGGGGCGGTGTTGGACGTTCACCTGATGGTAGAGCGGCCAGAGCGTTTTCTGGCTGATTTTGCTCGCGCTGGGGCAGACAACCTCACCGTGCATGTCGAAGCCACCCCCCATGTGCACCGGGCCCTCGAGGAGATCCGAATGCTTGGCAAACGGGTAGGCGTTGCGCTCAACCCAGCCACCCCGCTTTCCGCCTTGGAAGAAATCCTTCCTCTGGTGGATCTCATTTTGGTCATGACAGTGGATCCAGGCTTTGGCGGCCAGGAATATATCCCTTTCTGCACAGCCAAGGTGCAACGCTTGCGGGGTTTGCTGAATGCCATCGGTTCACACGCCCATATTGCCGTTGACGGCGGCATCTACCCGCACAACGTAGCTGAGGTCGTACGTGCCGGTGCCACGGTCATTGTAGCCGGCAGCGCCATTTTTAACCAACGTTTGCCTATTGCGCAGAATGTGGCTGCCTTCCGGCAGGCCCTGTTGCTGGAAGCCTAAGGCTGCCGGCGCATAAGCCATGAAGGCCCTCGCTGACATGGTGCAGGTCGCCCTGCCCCTACCCATTGACCAGCTCTTTACCTACCGTGTGCCTCCGGCTTTTCAAGGTCTGGCACAACCAGGCTGCCGCGTGCTTGTACCGCTTGGAAACCGGCGCCTGACTGGTGTGGTGGTACCGGTTGATCCCCCCAAGTCGCCCCCGACCTCTTTAAAGCCTATTCTGGACGTATTGGATGCGGAGCCGGTCCTAACCGAAGAGTTGCTTGACCTGACCCGATGGATGGCCGACTACTATCTGTGCAGCTGGGGCGAGGTGATCCGGGCAGCTCTTCCTCCTGGACTTGAAGTCGAAAGCCAGCAGCGACTTTATTTGGCCCAACAGCCTCTCAAAGAACTGCACGGCCGCGCAGCTGAAATCCTGCGCTTTGTGACAGCCCATCCTGGGACAACCATCCAGCACTTGCGCCAGACGCTGGGCAGGATCCCCTATGCTTTACTGCACCGACTGCGAGCCAAAGGATACCTCCGCATAGAGGAAGCCTTGAGCGCCCCTCGCGTGCAGATTAAAACTGAGCGGCACGTGCGTTTTACCCCAGCGTATCAGGCGCCGGCAGCCCGAGCGCAGCTGCAGCACCTGCTGCGGGGCATCCGGCAGCGCACCTTAGTTGAAGCGCTCGAGGCCTTCCAACTTGAAGGCAAAAGCGAGCCGGCACAAAGGGATTTGCTTGCACGGGCTGGAGCCACGGCAGCCACACTTCGTCGCCTGGTAGCCCTAGGCGTGCTGGAAATCGTTGAAAAAGAGGTTATCCGTTCGCCTCTAGAGGACGAACCACCACCTCCATCTCCACCGCAATATAGCTTTCATCCTGAACAGGCTGCCGCGCTGGAACGCATTGAGGCTGCCATTAACGCGCAACGGTTTGAGGCGTTTTTGCTACACGGCGTCACCGGCAGCGGTAAAACCGAAGTCTACATTGCTGCACTTAAACAGGTGCGTGCCCAAGGGCGCACAGGCATTGTGCTGGTTCCTGAGATTGCGTTGACGCCCCAGACGGTCCGGCGTTTTCGTGCGCATTTTGGCGACGAGGTCGCTGTGTTGCATTCCCGAATGAGCGATGGTGAACGTTACGATACCTGGCGCCAGCTCCGAGCAGGCCGCTATCCGATTGTCATTGGCCCGCGCTCAGCCGTACTGGCCCCGCTATCGAATCTAGGATTGCTGGTCGTTGATGAAGAGCACGAGCGTTCTTACAAACAGTTCGACCCTGCGCCTCGCTACCACGCCCGCGACGTGGCGGTCTATCGCGCCCGTCACAATCAGGCTGTGTGCATTTTAGGCTCAGCTACGCCCAGCCTAGAAAGCTATGCCAATGCGCGCAGTGGCAAGTACACGTTACTAGAAATGCGGCGCCGTGCCCCAACCGTAGGCCAGCAGCCAGCCCGTTTGCCCACCATTCGCATCATCGATTTGCGCCACACGCGCTTGCAAGAGGGCAGCCCTCTTTCGCCACCGTTAGCACGTGCCATTGCCGAGCGGCTTGAGCGTGGCGAGCAGGTTATTTTACTGCAAAACCGGCGCGGTTTTGCACCGGTCTTGGAGTGTACCCACTGCGGTTGGGCCCCCCACTGCCCTCATTGCTCAGTGACGTTAACCTATCACAAGGTACATCACCAGCTTCGGTGCCATTACTGTGGTTATGCAACAGGCCGTCCCACGCTATGTCCCCAGTGCGACCAACCTACGCTCCTGCCGCTGGGTGCAGGTACACAGCGCGTTGAAGAAGCACTGACGATGCACTTTCCGGAAGCGCGCATCCTGCGTATGGATCTGGACACAACGCGCGCCAAGCGGGCGCATCACCGACTGCTGGATCGCTTTGGCCGTGGTGAAGCCGATATTCTGATTGGCACACAGATGGTTGCCAAAGGGCTTGATTTTGCCCGTGTAACCTTGGTTGGCGTGGTCAATGCAGACGTAGGACTGCTGCTACCCGACTTTCGGGCCGAAGAGCACACGTTTCAGCTCCTCATGCAGGTGGCCGGCAGGGCCGGGCGTGCCGATCGCCCTGGCGAAGTCCTGCTGCAGACGCGTAACCCCAACCACCGCATCTTCCGCTACTTGCTGCGTCACGATTTTGCCGGACTGGCCCGCGAGTTGCTGGCCGAGCGCCGGCAGCTTGGCTATCCACCTTATGCCCGCTTGGCCATAACCGAATGCAGTGGCCCTGACGAAGCACGCGTGCAGGAACAACTGCAGACATGGACAGCCCAATTCCGCACGTTGCTTGCCCAAACGCCGGGCAACCATTGCGTCGAGGTCTTGGGACCAGGACCTGCGCTGCACGAACGTTTACAGGGGCGTTACCGCTACCAGACACTCATTAAGGTTGCCCGCCAGCCTGAGGCACCAGCACTCCAGCCCCTGTTGCGCCAGGCCCTTGAAGCTACAGGACCACTGCCCCAGGGTTATCGGCTGACACTCGACATCGACCCTGCTGGCTTGGTATAGCCTGGCGGAACCTCCGTTCGATACGCTTCGTTGAGTAGCGCCCGGAAGGGCAAGTCCCGTACGGCCAGCTCCCTCTGAACCCCGCCAGGGCCGGAAGGCAGCAACGGTAGGAGGTTGTAGCGGCGCGATACGGTTCGCTTGCCCTTCCTTTTTTGTTGTTTCTTTCAAGGCATCTTATCGTATTTTAGCAGCAATCATTCACCAAGCTTACGCGAACCTCTATGTGGTACAACGTGCTGCTTCTAGCGCAACCTGCCGATGGGGCCCCTAGCCCTCTGGTGACGTTTTTGCCGCTGATTTTGATTTTTATCGTGTTTTACTTTTTCCTCATTCGCCCCCAGAAAAAGAAAGAAGAGCAGCGCCAAAAGATGATCGCTGCGTTAAAGAAAGGCGATAAGGTGGTAACCATTGGCGGCATTCACGGCACCGTTACCCAGGTCGACGAAACCAGCTTGTTGCTGCAAGTCGATACCAACACCAAGCTGCGCGTTGAAAAGTCGGCCATTGCTACCGTTTTGTCCAAAGAATAGCCCCCAGAGAACTCGGGCCAGTGCCATCGGTTCAACTTCGCGCAGTAAGCCCAAGAGCATGCCATATGGCCTTTGAACCACTCAATCCCCACGAATCTACGCCACCATGCTGCGCGGCTTCTGGGGAAGGCACGGCTTCGCCGTTTGACACGATTGAAGATGCGATTGCCGACATTCGGGCAGGGAAACTGGTCATTGTGGTAGACGATGAAGATCGGGAAAACGAAGGCGACTTTATTGGAGCAGCTGAAAAAATTACGCCCGAATGGGTCAACTTTATGACCAAATACGGGCGGGGGCTGATCTGTGTGGCGCTCACCCCAGAGCGGACGGTAGAGCTAGACCTAGATCTCATGACGCCCACCAACACAGCCCTGCACGAGACGGCCTTTACCGTATCGGTCGACTATCGCCACGGCACCACCACAGGCATCTCTGCAGCCGATCGGGCCGCCACCATCCGGGCTTTGGCCGATCCGACAGCACGCCCGTCGGACTTTGCCCGTCCGGGCCATGTCTTTCCCTTGCGGGCACGCCCAGGTGGCGTGTTGCGCCGCGCTGGCCATACCGAAGCCGCTGTCGACCTAGCCCGGTTGGCTGGCCTTTACCCTGCAGGGGTATTGGTGGAGATTCTCAACGACGACGGTACTATGGCCCGCGTGCCCGAGCTCGTGGCGCTGGCTCGACAGTTTGGATTGCGCTTAATTACGATCAAAGATCTGATCGCCTATCGGATGCGCACCGAGCGGCTGATCAATCGGCTTGTTGAAGTCGATCTGCCTACAAAGTACGGGAACTTCCGGCTGATTGCCTACGAAGAGCGCTACACCGGCGACGTCCATCTAGCGCTTGTGAAAGGATCTTGGCAGGAAGACGAGCCCGTGCTGGTGCGCGTCCATTCCCAGTGCGTTACAGGCGATATTTTTGGCTCCTTACGTTGCGACTGTGGGGAGCAGCTTGCGGCAGCCATGCGCCGCGTCGAAGCAGAAGGCCGAGGCGTTGTGCTCTATATGAAGCAAGAAGGACGCGGCATTGGCTTGGTCAATAAGCTCCGTGCCTACAAGCTACAAGACGAACAGGGACTGGACACTGTTGAAGCCAACCTAGCACTGGGCTTCCAGATGGACCATCGCGACTATGGCATTGGCTGCCAGATTCTGCGTGACCTAGGCATTCGGAAGCTGCGCCTGATGACCAACAACCCACGCAAGCGCGTAGGCTTGGCCGGCTACGGGCTGGAAATCGTCGAGCGTGTGCCGATTGAAATCCCGCCCAATGAGGTCAACCGGCGCTATCTGCTTACCAAGCGGGACCGCATGGGCCATTTAATCCTCAACCACCTCGACGAGCACGACCGCAGCGTGCTTGGTCAGCTGTTTTAGCTTATCCCAGCAAATCGGCTTCACCATCTTCCTCTTGACGGAAATGCTGATAACCGGCGGGGTCTAGCGGAATCACGGCCCCTTCAGGCGTTTGTACCTGTACCCCATGCTCTGCTGGTAGAAATTCGCCGATAACATTGAAAGAAAGCGGATCGAGCCGCTCCAGCTGATCAGGGGGTAGGGCGAAAAGCAGCTCATAGTCTTCGCCCCCAAAAAGGGCATAGGTATCGACATCTTCAGCAAAGCGGTCAGCCACGTCGCGTGTTTCCAGGGCCACAGGGATAGCCGCAGCATGGACCAATGCCCCACAGCCGCTGTGCCGGCACAAATGATGCACTTCGGAAGCCAAACCGTCTGAGATATCGATCAAGGCATGCGGCCGCACGCCTCGCTGACGCCAATCCCGAATTACGTCAAGACGAGCTTGCGGCAGCAGTTGCCGCTGGATCACATAGCGAAAAGGCTCTAGGTCAGGTTTGTAGTTTAGCCCCTCTTCTTTGAGCGCCTTACGTTCTTCCAGCAGAATCTTGAGCCCTGCGTAGGCAGCGCCCAAGTCGCCCGTCACGCACAGCAGATCGCCAGGCCGGGCTCCTCGTCGGAAGATGATCTCATCGAGCCGGGCCTCACCGACCACGGTAATGGAAATGCACAGGGCATGCGCGGCCGTGGTATCGCCCCCTACAAGGGTTAGTCCATACGCTTCGCAGGCACGCCGGATGCCTCGATAAAAAGCTTCGGCCATCTCAACCGAAATCTTTGAAGGTAGGCCTAAGGTAATGGTCGCATACCTAGGCTCGGCATTCATGGCCACTACATCGCTTACGTTAACCGCAATGGCCTTATAGCCTAGATGCTCCATGGGCGTCATCAGGCGATCGAAATGCACGCCCTCAAGCAGGGCATCGCTGGTAATCACATGCACGGTTTCTTGGTCGGGCAGGCGATAAACGGCGGCATCGTCGCCAATGCCCATGATCAGGTCCGGATCGGCAGGTTCACCCAAGATGGCTTGCAACCGATCGATCAGTCCAAATTCGCCAACTTCACGAATGGGCGTAAAGGGTTCACTCATTGTTGTTACCGTTCAGGCTGGAAGGCACAACTTACCCAATAGCGTGGCTTTGCGGGCCCCAGTTACGCGGGGTAGGTTTGTCGGTACGCCGTTGAGCAGCTCATGGGCCAGCACGGCAAAGCAGCAGGCCTCTTTAGCATCAGGATCCAAGCCGTAGTCGGCCGTTGTGCGCACCGGAATAGGAGCAAAGTAACGTTCAAGGAGCGCCATCAGCGTGTGGTTATGAACGCCACCGCCCGAGACGATAAGCACATCCAACGGATGCTGCTTGCGCACGTAACGCGCATAAGCCTGGTAAACTGCCGCAGCCGTCAGTGCCGTCAGCGTAGCCATCTGGTCATGGGGATCGGTTATCCCCTCGGTCCTTGCCTGCTCGAGGTAGGCTTCTAGAAAGGCTTCCCCAAAGTACTCTCGACCTGTGGACTTAGGCGGTGGTTTTAAAAAGTATGGGTCGCAGAGCAGACTGGCAAGCAAGCTTTCGTTGACGCGCCCTTGCGCTGCATGTTGTCCTTCGGGATCGTAGGGTATGCCCCAAAGCCGTTTAGCCAGTGCATCAATCAGCATGTTGCCTGGTCCAGTATCAAAGGCATAAACGTCGTCTGGCAACGCGTTGGCTGGGAGCACCGTTAGGTTGGCAATGCCCCCAATGTTCAACAAACCACGCGTTTCGGTAGGATGTGCAAAATACACGTAGTCAAAGTAAGGCACCAGAGGCGCCCCTTGCCCCCCTAAGGCCATATCGGCCAGTCGAAAGTCGCCCACCACAGGCACACCCAGCAGGTTTGCCAGTATCGAAGGGTCACCAAGCTGAAACGTAGCCGTTACCTCTGCACCCGCACAGGCTACTGGCTCAGGCACATGATGCACGGTTTGCCCATGCGATCCAACCAAGTCTAGGGCTTCAAGGGGTAACCCAACCTTGTGCAACACGTCTTGCACGGCTTCGGCATACAGTTGCGCCAGGCGTACGTTCAGTAGCGCTAGGTCACGTACGGAAGAATGCCCTGGCTGGCTATTGCGTAGCAGGAGCGCACGCAATGCTTCAGGAAAGGGACGGTGCGCGAAGGCTTTGAGCTCAAGCGAAAGCCCACGTCCACTGCCTGCTACGTAAACCAAGGCGGCATCGATACCATCGAGCGAAGTGCCGCTCATCAAGCCCACAACGTGCCGTGCATCACGCTGCCAAAGGCGCTGCCAGCACAAGGGAAGAGATGACGGCGTATGCATAGCCTGTTAGCCCGTCTGTTGCGCGGCCTTAGCGCGCATCTCTGCTGCCCTTTGACGGTAGGATTCGGCACGTTCAGGGTGTTGCTGGGCTAGCTTTTCATAGACCCGGGCAGCCTCGGCGTACTGTTCCTGTGCCGCATAGATACGCGCCAGCGTTTCCGAAACCAAGTCGTCGACGTCCTGCTCCAGTTCCGGTGGCGGGATATCTTCTAAGTCGGGACGGGGCACAATGCGCGCCGACTCCAGCTCGGCAATCAGTCGGTCTATGTCCAAATCATCGGTTTGCGTAAGCGCCGAGCTCGCTTCAGTTGGAGCTGTTTGCGCAAGCTGGCGAAGCGGTTCGGGTAATTGTGCCAGGGCAGGGTCGGGCAGCGCAGACGTAAGGGCATCTGAGGGGGCTTCTGGCAGCGTAAGCTGTCGCAAAGCACGGCGCAAGCCTTGCTGCACCACAGGACTCTCGGGCAACCAAAACGCAAGTCGCTGCCAGACTTCCAATGCCTCGTCCCATCTTCCATCGGCCTCCAAGGCCCGAGCCAGAAGCAGCTGGGCTGCACTCCAGGCTGGAAAGCGCTCTACCAGTGGGTAGAGCAGCACCAGCGCCTGGCGGGGCTGTCCTGTTTCAATGTAACGTAGCGCATCGCGCAGGTCTGGAAGCGCCATGGTTTTGGCCGGGCAGATTGCCAATCGAACACAAGATACAACGAATGCTGCCGTCTTGCCAGGTACTTACCAATTGGCTGTAGCTGCTGCGAAAATATCATCTGCCAGGTTACGCAGCACAACCTGGACAGCCTCTTCTTCTCCTGCCAGTCCTTGCCTTACTGGATCGTATTCCTCAAAAGCAGAGAAGCTGCGCGCAAGCAATTCTTGGTCGTTTACCTGATCGACGTAGCGTACGGTAACGGTGATTGTCACGCGGTTGCGTTCGGCCTGTTCGGCCCCCCCTACAGCGGTAGGTTCATTGGTGTAGCGATCGATGCGCACTTCAAGCAGCGCATCGGCCGATCCAGGTTCTGGCTCCAGCGACAGGCGCGTCTGGTTCACAAAACGATCGATCAGCAGGTTGGTCAGCTGTTGGTCTAAGTTCGCAAACGGACTGCTAGAACGATCCTCTACCAGTGGGATGGCAATGGTGCGCAGATGCGTGGGAATGGTTGCGCCGGTAAAGCTATAGTAGGCACAACCGCTTAACCCGACCAGCAGCAATCCGATGCCCAGCCGGTATCTGCTAAAACGCCTCATCGATCTCTTTGAGCTTGCGGTAAAGCGTGCGCTCGCTAATACCCAGAGCCCTAGCAGCCTGTCGTCGATTGCCCTTATAACGCTTCAGTGCTTCAACAATCAGCCATCGCTCCGCTTCGGCCAGCGTGGGGAGTTTTTCCCCGTTTAGCGAGCCTAAAGCAGCGGTGTTCTCTTGAGCAGCTGCACTGCTTGCCGCCTCAGTCTGCGCTGTTTCCTGTTGCGGCGTAGGATGAAGCGGTTCGTAGTCGATTTCGTCCGCTTCCTCAAAGGGAACGTCTTCGACAAATGCGGCATCTTCTGCCTCTGCCCAAACCGAGCTAGGGGGCGAGAAATGCTTCATCGGTGCCGGCAGCTGTTCAGGTCTTGGTATCTGTTCACCTACCAGGCGATGGAGCAATGCCTTGATTTCCTGCACGCCTAGCCGCAACTCCAGTAGCAGCCGGTAGATAAGCTCTCGCTCTCGGGCATCTTGACCTTCTTGTCCTGAAAGGCGAGGCATTGGGATTAGGCTACGCCCTGTGCTTACCCCCCGCAAAAGCGAACGCAGATCTTCAGCGCTGATGATAGGCTTGTTGAGCAGCACTGCTACCTGCTCGGCCACGTTGCGCAGTTCGCGCACATTGCCCGGCCAGTGGTAGCGCAGCAGGAGTTGCCGCGCTCCCTCATCCAGACGCCGCATTGGCGTACTATAGCGCTGCGCTGCCCGCTGCAAGAAGTACTCAAACAGCGGCAAAATGTCTTCGCGTCGCTCCCGAAGCGGCGGAATTTCAATAACAACGGTACTAATGCGGTAATAAAGATCCTCCCGGAAGAGGCCTGCACGAACGGCTTTAGCCAGGTCTTTGTTTGTAGCTGCAATCACCCGCACATCGGTTTTGATCGGGCGGCTAGATCCTACGCGACTAAACTCTCCGGTCTCCAAGACGCGGAGCAGACGCACCTGCGCTGCCAAGGGCATCTCGCCAATCTCATCTAAAAAGATCGTCCCGCCATCGGCTTCCTCAAAGTATCCCTTACGGCGTTCAACTGCACCTGTATAAGCACCTTTTTCGGCGCCAAACAATTCCGACTCGATCAATCCTTCTGGAATAGCCCCGCAGTTGACAATCACAAAAGGCCCATGCCGCCGTGGACTAATTTCGTGAATCGCATGCGCCAGCAATTCTTTACCTACACCGCTTTCGCCTTGAAGCAATACGGTAATATCGGTGCGCGCTACCAAACGAACGCGATCGATCACATTGCGGATGGCCTGCGATTGCCCGATAATCCCAAAGCGCTGCTGAATGGCTTCCCGATCCATATCATGTTTAGCGTAAACGCTTACGAGCTTCTGACAAGGAGCCTTGTGGGATAAAATACCAAAACATGCCCTGTCAGGTTGTCACAGAGTGGTGACAGGCTTCAAAGCCGGCCTGTTTCCACGCGTGCAGCTTCAGCCAGCGTCGTGCGCGCTAGGGGATCGCCAAACAGCGTGGCCGAGGTGCAGCCGGTAATCCGCACCAACACATACTCGCCCGCATGAAACGTCTGCCGGTCAAAGACCACCATTTTGTTTGTGTCGGTACGGCCGCAAAGCTGATCTGATCCACGCTTCGCTGGACCCTCAATTAAAACGGTATGCACGCGGCCGATTTCCTTGCGGTTGTTTTCAAGCGAAATGCGGGTTTGCAATTCAATGATTTCCTGCAAGCGCCGCTTTTTGACCTCCAAGGGCACATCGTCCTTGTACTTACGGGCAGCGTAGGTTCCCGGGCGCTCTGAGTAGAGAAACATGTAGGCGTGGTCGAAACGCACCTGCTCAAGCAGCGAGAGCGTATCTTGATGTTCCGCTTCGGTTTCTCCGCAAAATCCTGCAATAACGTCGGTCGAAAGTGCAATGCCAGGGACAATGCGCCGGGCGCGTTCAATAAGCGCTAGGTACTGTTCCCGCGTATAGGTGCGACGCATGCGGCGCAGCACATCGGTATTGCCATGTTGAACTGGCAAGTGAATGTAATTACATACGTTATGACACTCGCGGTGCACGTAAAGCAGCTCGTCGGAGCAGTCTTTAGGATGGCTGGTGGAGTAGCGCACGCGCAGCTCCGGCGAAATCCGACTGATCCGGTAAAGTAGTTCTGGAAAGGTGACTACCGTGCCATCGGCAACGTAGCGGTAAGAATTGACGTTTTGCCCCAGCACGGTCACTTCTAGGTAGCCCTCTTCGACCAGGCGTGCACATTCGTCCAGGATACTTTGGACCGGTCGGCTGCGCTCGCGACCACGCGTAAATGGCACCACGCAAAAGGCGCACATGTTGTCGCAGCCGCGCATGATCGACACGTAGGCCGTCACGCCGTTGGAGTCGTAGCGGACCGGGGCAATATCGGCATACGTCTCTTCACGCGAGAGCTGAACGTTGACCGCGGCTTGGCCTGTGGTTTCCGCTGCTTCAAGTAGCTGTGGCAGCTCTCGATAGGCATCCGGCCCTACCACCAAGTCTACCAGCTGCTCTTGCTCAAGTAGCTTGTGGCGTAACCGCTCAGCCATGCATCCCAGGATGCCAATTTGCAAGCCTGGGCGGCGTTTGCGTTTATGGGCCCGAAACACATCGAGGCGATGACGCACCTTTTGTTCCGCATTTTCCCGAATGGCGCAGGTGTTAAGCAGCACCACATCGGCTTCCTCTGGGTTGCGTGTCAACCCAAAACCGTGCGCCCGCAAGATGGCCGCCACGATCTCCGAATCGGAGACGTTCATTTGGCAGCCGTAGGTTTCGATATATACTTTGCGCGCCCCTTCGCTCTCCTGGGCTGTCAGCCGAGGCGCATCCAACTCATCCAAAATTTCCAGGTCTGGAATCAGGTTCATAACCCACGCGTCTTAAGCACCTTTGGGAAGTAAAGAACGCAAGCGCTCAAAGCTTGGGTCCTCGCGTTGCGTAAGCCAAGCAACAACGTACTTACCGAGCACATCGAATTCGATGTTGACACGGCTACCAGGCTGCCAGGTCGACACGTTGGTCTTTGCCAACGTATGGGGAATGATGGCGACCGTTAGCGTATCGCTTTCGAGACGGGCTACGGTCAGACTAATGCCATCAAGAGCGATTGACCCGGTAGGCACCACATACGCCCGAAAAGCTTCCGGGAAACGAATGCGGTAAAGGCGACCTGTAGCTTCTGGGATGATTTCGAGCACCTCACCAATCGTATCGACATGACCCTGTACAAAATGGCCATCCAGCCGTGCCCCAACCTGAAGCGCCCGTTCCAGGTTAACCGGCATCCCAGGTGTTAGGTCGCCTAAAGTAGTTTTACGCAGCGTCTCTTCTACCACCACAACCTCAAAGTGCGATGCGCTGGCCGACACTACCGTCAGGCATGCCCCATTGACCGCTACACTTTGATCGGGGCGTAGCGTTTGTGCCATCGGTGCCGCAACCGTCAGCCGCATTCCTCCACCCAGCGGCTCGACCTGCTGCACACGCCCCACTTCTTCGATAATGCCCGTAAACACGACCCTTTCACCCTAGGCATAGTTCTTGTTAAAAAGGGCATACGTAGCGGAAAGGTACCTTAACGACGTCCGTAAGTTTCGGTTTTTTCTAAACAGCCGAAACTTGACACGTGGAGGACTTCCGTTACGCTCTTACCCTCCGGGAATTACAAATCGTAGCTAACGATGGCCGCCCCAATTCCCGACTATATTCTTGAGAGTGTTCGTTCGCTCCCCCCGCTTCCGGCAGCCGTCGAACGCCTGCTGGCCTTGTCTCGTGAACCTGAGGTAGACTTTCGCAAAGTTATCCAGGTGATCGAGTCGGACCCAGCGCTAACCGCCCGTATGCTTCGGGCTGCGAATTCGGCTTTTTACGGTGTCTCGCGGCGTGTGCAGACCGTGCAGCAGGCCATTGTGCTGCTGGGTCATGAAGCCGTGATCAACCTGGCTTTAGGCATTTCTGTGTTAAATTTGAAGCGTAACCTGCTTAAGCAATGGCCAGGCGATCCTTCGGCGTTTTGGCGGCATAGCATCACGGTAGCTCTGCTGGCCCGTGAACTAGCCCGCGCCCTGCATTGCGCCAACAGTGAGGAAGCCTTTGTCGCGGGACTTTTGCACGACATTGGCAAGCTCGTGCTCCTAACCCACCATGGGGTAGTCTATGCCCAGGCTTTGCTGGCGGCACGTCAAGGCCCTGAGCCATTGCATGTTTTGGAACGAGAGCTGTTTGAAGTCGACCACGCTGTAGCTGGCTACGCCCTCTGTTTGCACTGGCACCTTCCCGATACACTGGCCCAAGCGGTAGCCGAGCATCACGCCGAGCAGCCTCCGGCTACACGTACTACAGCGGAACTGGTCTACGAGGCAAACGAGCTGGCGAAGCGCCTGGGCCTAGGCGAAAGCGGGAATGCCTTTACAACGCTTCGAACTGGCCCCATGCCTCCACATCGCCGTCTGCCTTTTGATCGATTTGTCGATCAGGTACATCAGCTTCTAGAAGAACTGGCCCATATCGAGTCGCTTTTAGAAGGCGTCACGCAGCCTGAAGCGCCTCCAAGTCTGCCTGTGCGCATGCGCGGCATCGTTCACTTGCACCTGCGCGATCCACATGTAATCGATCTGTTCCGCATCGTGCTTTGGTCGATGGGCTACGAGGCGATTGTGGTGGGCGAAACTGAAGTCGTTACTCCTCATGCCTCACGCCTTTTGGGCTTGGTTGCCGACGCCTCGCTCCCGGCAACGCGTCGCGTGGTTTATCTCCAGCAGGGCATTCCTGTGCTAGACGTACCGTTCCCCCCCAGTGCCATCTATGTTGACCTACCGGCATTGCGGCGACGCCTAACCCAAATGCTTATGCAGCAAACCGTAGCAGCTGCTTGAAGCTCAGGCTCGCAGGTAGCCTATAAACAGTAGGTCTTCGCCCACTTCAGTCCATCGATGTAGGGCAAACGTTATGCTTTCCTCGATTTGCCGTATGCCTAAATCGTTCAGCAAAGCTATGCCCCCACCAAACAGCCGTGGCGCCACAAACAGGAAAAACCGATCTACTAGCCTCTGGCAAAGCAAGGCCGTAGCCAAGCGTGGCCCCGCTTCGACAAGCACCGACTGCATGGGGCGCCCTTCTAGGCCTCCTTCACGCCCTAAACGTTCCAAAAGCACGGCTAAATCTAGATGGCCTGCTTGTAGCGGCAGCTGCCACAACCTACCCCCTTTTTGCATTAAGGATTGCGCATAAGCAGGCTGAACCGCTGGCCCCACAACGGCTAGCGTGGCGGCTACCTGTTCATCCGTAAAGACCCGGAGTGTTGGTGGCAGCGTTCCAGTCCGGTCAAGCACAATGCGCACAGGCTGCCGGCCCTCTACGTGTCGCACGGTCAAGGCTGGATCATCCATCGCGACTGTAGTGCTACCTACCAACACCCCGTCAAGCACGGCCCGCCAGTGGTGCACCAGCACGCGCGCTGCCTTACCCGAAATCCAGCGGGATTGGCCTGCCCGCGTAGCCACAAAACCATCCAGCGTCTGCGCCATTTTCAGTGTTACCAACGGCCGACCTGTTTGGACGTGATGTACAAAAGCTTCATTAAAACGCCTGCAAATCGCCTCCAGCACACCCACCTCTACCTGCACCCCATGGGTTCTCAACCGCGCAATACCGCGACCTGCTACCTGTGGAAATGGGTCGACCATACCCACCACCACACGCGGAATGCCATGGGCCAAGATGAAGTCTGCGCATGGCGGCGTTTTACCATAATGCGCACAAGGTTCCAGATTAACGTATAGGGTTGCCTGCCGCAGCGCCTCCGGCCCATGCCGACGCAATGCTTCTTCAATAGCGATGCGCTCGGCATGCGGACCGCCGTAGGTGTGATGCCACCCTTCAGCAAGCACCTGACCGTTAGCACCCACGAGCACAGCCCCCACCATAGGATTAGGACTCACGTGCCCAGCCCCGCGAAAGGCCAGTTCCAAACAGCGCACCATGTAGCGCTCGGCTTCGGTACGCGCCGTCAGATCTCCTGGATGTAATCCGGCAGCGAGGGGCCATCCAGCATCCATTGCTCAAAGTAAAAACGTTCTTCGGTACGGGCCTTGGAATACGGCACTAAAAAACGTCGCACTGCTGGACAAGGATGCGCCTGCAACGCCGTCTTAAAGGATGCTAAAAGCGGCACGTCGGCAAACAAGTGCCAGTCGTAGCCGTGATGAGCTGGCTCTCGCAACGCGACCAAGCAACCGTCGTTGAGCAATGCCTGCAGCGTTTTACGACTTTCCTGGCGATCAGCAGTTACCAAGAGCGCAGGAAAAACGGGCAAAACTGCGGTTTTTCCACCAATGAGTACTGCTGTTGCATCCGGTTGTGCCACTACCTGACCTAGCACGTCAGCCTCCAGCACATGCGTATCACCGCCCTCATCCACCTGCCACCAAAAAGGCCAGTGTTGTAATACTTGGCATAGCGGAGGTACAAAAGCCTCAGGCAGCAGCGCCGTTAGTCCGATGCGCAGGCGTTCAAGATCCGTTCCAGCTAGATATACGCGATAGTAACAAGGCGCTCCCGCAACAGGGGGCCAGACAAGGGTCTCTGGCTCCAGCGCTGCCGGTTCTTCATAGAAGACTTTAAGGATTTGCGGCACGGCAAGTTGTCTACCCAACTTAAGTGCAGCCACACCCCGTTTAGCGCCCATAGGTTCCCTAACCTTGAGCGAAGTGCATCAAAGACCCCTTTGGAACCGAGTAGCGCTTTATGCATTGCATAGCACGCTTTGCCACTGCCCGGTAGCTTAATTGGCAGAGCACCTGACTCTGGATCAGGGGGTTGGAGGTTCGAGTCCTCCCCGGGCAGCGCAACAAGGGGCCGTTCTTAGAGGAACGGCCCCTTCGCGTTTTGCCCTTGAGGGTGCAGCTTAACGCACCTCGATGGTTGTCTGCAACCGCAAATCGCGCGAGGAAGCCCCCACGTAGACCGGTCGGCGCCCGGTTGCTTTTACCCAAGCGTGGTCAGTCACCGACCAGTACGACAGCGCTCGGCTATCGATGCGCATCGACACCTCTTTGGCTTCACCTGGGGCGAGGGTTACACGCTGAAATCCTGCCAGGTGTAGCGGTGCCATAGGTACGGGTGGATGCTCTGGTGGTCCCAAATACACTTGGGACACCTCGCTGCCAGGGCGATCGCCTGTATTGCGTACAAAAAAGCGCACCATCAAACCATCGCCATCGGGCTCAACACGCAAGTTTTCATAGGCAAACGTAGTGTAGGAAAGCCCATGGCCAAAGGGGAAAAGGGGTGTAATGCGCTGCGCATCGTACCAGCGATACCCCACGAAAATGCCCTCATCGTAGCGGGCGGTCAGATTCACGCCAGGATAGCGTTCAGGTGCTGCCGTTGGTGCATCCTCGGCACGACGCGGGAACGTCACAGGCAACCGTCCAGCGGGGTTGGCACGCCCCAGGAGCAAGTTCGCCGTAGCCCAGCCTCCCTCTTGGCCAGGATACCACATTAGCAAGATGGCGCCAACGCGATCGGCCCAAGGCATCAGCGTTGGCGCACCTACATGCAGCACCACTGTTGTACGCGGGTTAGCTGCTGCTACCGTCTCGACCATCGCATCCTGATCCGGATGCAGCGCCAGTGAGGGACGGTCGCGCCCTTCGGTGCCCTCTTCATGTACAAAGACGATAGCGGCCCGGGCCGCACGGGCTGCTTCCTCAGCTTCTTGCAAAAAAGCGGCACGGCGCTGAGGAGTCACCCAAGCCAGTCGTACCTGCACCGGCTGGCGCTCGGCAGGGAGAAAAGGCAGCGACGGCTGTTGACCGGAGACCTGCACCACAAGCGACAACTGCTGACCTGCTTGCAAAGCAACCCGGTAAGTGGCATTTTCCAAACCATCGGCTGTGGGAATGAGGCTGGCATCACTGAAAAACATCCCTGTACGCAGCACGACCTGACCGTCAACAGTAAGCGTGCCTACGCCGCCAGCTGTTTGCAGCTTGAGTTCGTACTCGCCTGCTTCTGGGGCTGTTAGCGTACCCGTCCAAGTCCACTGTGAACCAGCCGGGAGTGCCCGCTCGCCGGTAAAGTCAAGCTGAGCATCCACCTGCACTGTGCCGTCGGGGCCCTGACGCTGCAAGCCTGGGCGGCCATCCGGTGTCTGCAAAACAGTGGTAGGCACCGCCACCCCATCCAGGTCAATGCCCGCCACATAACGAATCTGCGCAGAAGGCCCAGCCAGTTCCTGTAAGGCGGTTAGGGCAGCTGTAGTGCGGAAAGGCACAACGCGTGAGCTCCCCCCACCTCCAACAAGCGGCCGGGTAGCTGTCGGACCAACGACAACCAAATTGGATAGATCTTCAGCAGTAAGTGGCAGCGTCTGGCGCTCATTGCGCAGCAGCACTGCCCCGGCCTCGGCTACTTCGCGGGCAAGAGCGGCATGCGCCTCAACATCGATCTCCGCCGGAGAACTGGCCGCGCCTTCAAGCAATCCAAAACGTGCCATCTGCAGCAGAATGCGGCGCACGGCGCGATCTACAAATGCCTCATCTATACGCCCTGAAGTGACAGCTGCAAGCAGCGAATCGGCAAACACGGCCGGCGCTAACGACATATTGGAACCACCAAATCGCAGGGTAAAGCCCGGCATTTCCTGATCCAACCCCTTGGCAAGCGACTCCAAGCTATGCCAGGCAAACCAATCGGTCATAACCCACCCCTCAAAACCCCACTCTTCGCGCAAGATCTGACTAAGCAAGTGCTCATTATCGCAGGCATAGGCGCCGTTAACCTTATTGTAGGCACACATTACAGCGGCTACACCGGCCTTGACCGCCGCTTCGAATCCGGGCAGGTAGATTTCCCGAAGCGCCCGTTCATCCACCACTGCATTGACCCGCATGCGGTCGTTTTCAAAGTTGTTCGCTGCATAATGCTTCACCGTGGCCATGAGTCCTGCGTCCTGAATGCCGCGAACTTCGGCTGCTACCATGCGCGCCGAAAGCAAGGGATCTTCGCTAAAGGTTTCAAAGTTGCGGCCAGCTTCAGGTACGCGGATGATGTTAACCATTGGGGAAAGAAGCACTTCATGCTTACGTGCCCGCCCTTCTTGGCCCATGACTCGGCCATAACGATAGGCAAGCTCAGGTTCAAAAGTAGCCGCAAGCGCCACAGGAGCCGGAAGTGCCGTAGCCGGATGCCGCGTGCGAATACCTGCAGGACCGTCGGTCAAACGCATAGCCGGAATACCTAGCCGCGGCACACCAGGCACGTAGCCAGCCCCCGCCTCACCGGTCGGATCCATTGCCCCATGGAGCAGCGCAATCTTTTCGGCCAGTGTCATCGCCTGCAGCAGCGAATCCACACGCTTAGCAGATTGCGCCCAGGCTACGCCGACCAAAAGCAGCATAACAAGCCCACTTGTAGCAAGACGTGTCATAACGTTTTCTGAGTTTGATTTACCTTGCAATATGCTACAATGCGCAACTTGATGTTGCAAGTCCTTATCGGGCAGCTTGCTACGAACCGCACATGTTCAGCATAAGATGCACCGGCTGCCAACCCTTTTGCCTTGCATGAGGCAGCCGAAGAATTGTACTATTTTGTCTCAAACTTGGCGACCCCGACCACCAACTGCCCAAGCAGCCATGCTTCGACCCCGCTACATCGAAGACGTGATCGACCTGACAGACCCCGGACTTAATCATATCCTAAACATGACCCTCGATGAAGCACGCGCGCGCGTGCGCTCGGGTGACCCAGCCGCTGTTCGTGCCATCGAGGGTTCGTTTGCGCTCGTAGCACGCGACGGCAAGACGGTGCGGCTGGCACGCTCAATGGATCGGCCCATGCGCTATTTTCTAGCCAAGCGTGAAGATGGACCTGCCCTGGTCGTAGCCCATCGGATTGAAGAAATCTACCAATGGTTGCAATCTGTTGGTTTTGCTGATCAGTTCCATCCCAGCTACACACGGATGGTCCCAGCACACTATGTGGTAACGCTGGAGCTGATTGGCTGCCCGGACCCGGCACCGGCTTATACACGCTTTTTTGAGATTCCTCAAGAAACCCTACCGCCCGATCTGCCTACCATTGGCCGCTACTACATTGGCGCGCTTCAGGAGGAAATCCGACGCTGGTTGCTCAGCATCCCAGCCGATGCCCCAATTGGCGTAACCTTTTCTGGCGGTATTGACAGCGGCTCTGTGTTTCTGGTTACCTACCACACCCTCTTGTCACTGGGCATGAACCCTGCTCGCCTAAAAGCTTTTACACTCGACCTCGGGGGTGGAGCAGACCGGGACCAAGCCTTCACTTTCCTAAAAACACTCGGACTGGAGCTGTTCTGGGAGCCTGTTGAGACGGACCTTGCAGGGATCGACTTGCGTGAAGTGGTTCGCTTGGTAGAAGACTATAAGCCGCTCGATATCGAGTCGGCTGCCATGCACTATGCCTTAGCCCAGGCATTGCGCAAACGCTACCCCGACTGGAAGTACTTGCTCGACGGTGAAGGAGGCGACGAAAACCTTCGGGCTTATCCCATCGAGCACAACCCCGAACTCACTGTTTATAGCATTATCAACAATCCGCTGTTGTATCACGAGGGTTGGGGAGTAGATAAGCTCAAGCACTCGCTGACCTATACAGGCGGCCTCAGTCGCGCTTATACGCGTACGTTCGCGATCAATCGGCATTTTGGATTTACGGGCTTTAGTCCGTATACGCGCCCAAGTGTAATTGAAGTGGCCGAGAAAATTCCTTTTGCTGCGCTAACCGGCTACGACAAGGCCAAGCTGTACCAGCTTAAAGGCGCCGTGGTCTACCATGGTGTTAAAGCCATAACGGGCATGGAAATGCCAATTTTTGAAAAACGTCGCTTCCAGCATGGGGCCTTGCCCCCCACTCGCTTGCGAGACCTGATCCCCGCTGAGCGGCAGCTCCGACGCATGGTAGAAGAGCTCTTTGCGGCATGATCGAGCTCATGCACTGGGAAACACTCAGGCCACTGGAGCGCACCCGGCTTATTCGTCAGCTACGGCCTGCTCGAGCTGCGGTTGATCCGTGGCGGCCGCAGGGTTTTCATCACGAACTGGAGCGGGCCCCCGATGGTCGCCTAGAGCGGGTCAATGTCATTTTTCTGACAAACCGAGAGTGCCCATGGACGTGCACCATGTGTGACCTGTGGCAGCACACAACAATCGCCCCAGTAAGTGCAACCCAGCTGCTCCATCAGCTCGACCACGCCCTCATGCAGCTGCCCAAAGCCGACGCTGTCAAGCTTTACAACAGCGGAAGCTTCTTCGACCGGTTAGCCATCCCTCCTGCAGCTTATGCCGGTATTGCCGAGCGTGTTCGCGCATGCCGCCGCGTCATCGTGGAGTCGCACCCTGCCTTGCTTGGCTCGCGTACGCTGCAGTTTCAGGCGCTTCTTGAAGGTCAACTCGAAGTAGCTATTGGGGTGGAATGCATCCATCCTGGCGTGCTTGAAGCGCTCAACAAACAACTCACTGTCGGCCAGTTAGATCGGGCTGTAGCTTGGCTGCACGCGCACCACCTGCTCATCCGGGCTTTTATCCTGCTCAAACCCCCGTTTCTTCCGCCAGCTGAAGCCTTATACTGGACGCAGCGTACGGTGCAATGGGCTGTGGAAAACGGGATTCAAACCGTCGTGCTTATTCCAACACGCTCCGGCAATGGGATCATGGAGCTGCTGCAACAAAACGGGCAGTTCGCACCACCTACCCCTGAAGAAATCGAAGCCGCTGCCGCCTATCTGTTCACGCAACCCGCACCAGTGCGCCTGCTCGATACGTGGGATTTACATCGCTTTTATAGCTGTCCAAATTGCGCCCGCCTGCAACAACAGCGCTTTACGCGCATCAACCAAACGCAAAACTGGGAACCGCCCGTTCCCTGCACCCAATGCATGGCCTCATGAGCAAACAGTTTGACCTTGCCATTTTAGGGAGCGGATTTGCCGGATCTTTACTGGCCCTGCTCCTCGAGCGACAGGGGTTCTCGGTCGTGCTTATTGAAAAAGGCCGACACCCCCGCTTTGTGATCGGCGAGTCTTCGACGCCCCTGGCCAATTTATACCTAGAGCGCATTGCACGCACGTTTGAGGTACCGGAGCTGCTCCCTTTCTCAAAATATGGTTCCTGGAAAGCCCATTATCCCGAACTCCCTGTAGGAAAAAAACGGGGGTTTACGTTCTTCTGGCACCAAGCTGAACAAGGCTGGAAGCCTACATTGCATGGGCAGCGGGCTTATCTGCTTGTGGCGGCCTCGCCGCATGACGCCATTGCCGACACCCACTGGTTTCGGCCGGATTTCGATAAGCACCTTGTTGATTTAGCCTGTCGCGCAGGCGTCGTATACCTGGAAAACACCATGCCGCTACACGCTACGGAAACAGCATGCGGCATGAAGCTTAACGTTAAGGGACCCGAGGGCTTGGAAACGCTCGAGGCGCGCTTTGTGGTGGATGCCACAGGAGCCCATGCCTGGCTGGCCCGCCAGATGGGCTTCAGGCCTGAACCGCATCCCTACCTTCCAGAACGTGTGGCCATCTTTTCGCATTTTCGACAGGTTGCCCGCGCCGATGCCTGGCTAGCCTCTTCTCAGGAAGCCTGGCCCTACATGCCTGACGACGCCGCAGTGCACCACTTGCTCGAAGAAGGCTGGGCCTGGGTGCTGCATTTCGATAACGGGATCACCAGCCTAGGCTTTACCTTGCGCACCGATCGCCTACCGGATCAGGACCCTGAAGCATGTTGGCGGCAGCTGCTGACGCGGTATCCTTCCCTTCAGGCCTTGCTTGCCCATGCCCAACCGCTCTACCCGCTTCGCATGCTGCCCGAGCGCCCGGAGTGCTTTCGGCAACTGATTGGCCGGCACTGGGCACTGCTACCCAGTAGCGTGGGCATCCTCGATCCCTTGCTTTCTACTGGCATTCCGCTGACCCTGCTGGGCGTTTGGCGTTTAGCTACGCTGCTGTGTCAATACAACGGCGCTCCACCAACCGAAGCCCTTGAGCAATACCAGACGATTACGTTGCACGAATTCGACCACACAGCTCGGCTCATCGGTGGCCTATGGCGCGTGCTCAATCAGCCCGAGGCCTTTGCTGGGCTTTCCAAGCTCTACTTCGCTGCCGCCAGCTTCCGGGAAACCCGCCTGCGACTCGAAAAAGAAACCGGCATTCCGGGCTTTCTACTCTCCGACCACCAGGAGTTTGTCCAACAACAAGAAGCGCTACTGGCAGAAATCGAGCAGGGATGCACCCCTACGCCAGAAACGCTAAACGCTACCCTAGCGCCCTTTGACTTGGCTGGGCTCACAGAAGACCGCCACGGATTTTATCCAGCCCAAGCGGAGGACGTGCTAGCGGCCTGTCACAAGATTCCCGCCACACGCGAGGAAGTATGGGCAGCATTGCAACGGAGTGGATTTATTGTTCCTGAAACAACCGTATAAAAAGCCAGAGCCTTTCTAGCCCTGGCTTGGGACACGCAACCCGGCAAGTTTAGTTTACAAATAGGCGTGGTTTTTCCTCTTCGATGACTTCCAAATCCTGAATAGCAAACCATCCTTCGTTTTCCTCGCCGGCGCTATTTCGATAAGGTACGTTCGGATCGCCTGTGGTGATGTCTACCACATAGGCCAGGTCTTTTTTGATCTCGTTGCCATAAGCATCCTTACCCACCGGAACGTCGGCGGCCACGTCGGCTACGCGTCCCTCGATGCTACCCAAGAGCCAGCCTTCCCGCGTGTACAAATACACCCGTACCCGTTTACCGATAAGATCGTAGCGCATAGGCCACTTTTCTACGCTCTTGCTTCTTAAAACAAACGCTTTTTGCGGCCTTGGAGATTCCCTATCTAGAACACGGAACCCGCTAAAGGTAAACGGCAAAAAATATGCACCCTTTCCCGTGGCCAGGATGTGGCAATAGACTATGCGCATCTTGGACATCGATCTGGATTTCTTTCTCAACACGACACGCTTTTGGCCTAGCTTTGGGCGCCCGGAAGACCCAACGCTGCGCCCTTGGTCACCCGAAGCCGTGCAGAACTTTCTCGAAAAACAGTGCGGCTTGCGGCGCGATCGGCCCCTCCCGGGTTTAATCGTAGACGAACACCACGAGGTGTTTTTCGACTGGCGGATCCGCATCGCTCAGGGACTACTTGTGCCCCCTTTTGAGGTAGTACACCTCGATGCCCATGCTGACCTGGGCTATGGTGATGCCAGTGTGCCGTATGTTTTGACGGAAGTATTGGGTCAGCCGCTTAAAGATCGGGCATTTCCTCGTGTAGGCGGGCGCGAAGGCCTCGGCCCTGGCAATTATCTACTTTTTGCCATCGCTTGCCGCTGGATTCGGGCGCTGACCTACGTCTACCATCCCGACCGCCATGCAGACCTACCCCAAGGCATTGTGCACTTGAATGCCCACAAAGAAGGCTGGATCACCCTGCCCTATTACGGGCCGTTGCCTCCTGAAGTGTTTGGCCAGCGCCGTACGCTTCAGCCGCTCGCTGTAGAACCTCCTGTACCCTACCGCGAGGTACCTGGAGCCGTTTATGCCAACACAGACGGCCCTTTTGACCTGCTCTACGTGGCTCGCTCTCCCCTCTATACGCCAGCCGAAGCCGACCGGTTACTGGACGTATTTCGCGTATACCTGTGCGAACCGGCAACGCTTCCCTCCAAAGCGGTCCTGCGTGCCTCACGTTCCCACATCCGGAATGCACGGCAAACACAGCCAACAAAAAAGGGCCGTCCTCACTCGCGAAGACGGCCCTGAAATGATCCCTAGCAGGTTAAACTTCGACGCGTTCGGGCTGGCTGCGCAAAAAGTCCCGCAGCACGTAGTGTAGAATGCCACCGTGACGGTAGTACTCGACCTCTACCGGGGTATCGAGCCGTACCAATACTTCAAAGGAGACCTTCGTACCATCAGCTTTGGTAGCCGTGACGGTCAGCGTCTGGCGCGGCTTGACGTCGTTGGTTACAGGGATGTCGTAGACTTCCGAGCCATCGAGCCCCAACGTTTCTGCATTTTGCCCCTCTTTAAACTGGAGCGGCAACACGCCCATACCGATTAGGTTCGAGCGGTGGATACGCTCAAAGCTTTCGGCTAGTACAGCCCGCACCCCCAGAAGTGCGGTCCCTTTGGCGGCCCAGTCGCGGCTGGAACCCATGCCGTAATCTTTTCCGCCGATGACGATGAGCGGAATGCCTTCTTCTTTGTAACGCATGGCCGCATCGTAGATCGACATGACCTCGCCCGTAGGGAAGTAGCGCGTGATGCCGCCCTCAGTACCCGGAACAAGCAGGTTTTTAAAACGAATGTTCGCAAACGTGCCGCGCATCATCACTTCGTGATTGCCTCGCCGCGCGCCATAGGAGTTGAAGTCGATCGGCTTTACACCCCGAGCAATCAAGTAGCGCCCAGCAGGGCTATCTGGAGGAATTGAGCCAGCCGGCGAAATATGGTCGGTGGTTGTCGAATCGCCAGCACGCACCAGCACACGCGCGCTCGTAATGGGTTGAATTTTAGGCACCTCAGGTGTGAGGTCAGTAAAGAAAGGCGGCTCTTGGATGTAGGTCGAATCCGGATCCCATTCATAAATGGCCCCACCAGCTACGCGCAGCTGGTTCCACATCTCATTTGAAGTCTCAATGCCCTCGTATTCTTTACGGAACATGTCGGGCTTGATGACCTCATTAATGAGCGCAAGGATTTCCTGGCTGCTCGGCCAAATGTCTTTGAGGTATACCGGACGGCCCTCCCGATCCGAGCCCAGGGGCTCGCTGGTTAGATCGAGGTTGACCGTACCTGCCAGCGCATAGGCGATCACCAGGGGAGGCGACGCCAGGAAGTTGGCCTGCACAAGCGGGTGGATACGGCCTTCAAAGTTCCGGTTGCCCGAAAGCACACCAGCGACGACCAGATTGCCTTCTTTAATGGCTTTTGCAACAGGTTCTGGCAGCGGCCCCGAGTTTCCAATGCATGTAGTGCACCCATAGCCTACCAATCCGAAGCCAAGCTGTTCGAGATAAGGCATCAAACCAGCAGCCGTCAGGTAGTCGGTGACCACCTTGGAACCGGGGGCCAAACTGGTCTTCACATACGGTGGGACTTTCAAACCCCGCTCGACAGCCTTTTTGGCCAGCAGCCCAGCTCCCAACATGACTGAGGGATTGCTGGTGTTTGTGCAGCTTGTAATCGCTGCAATGACCACGTCGCCATGTCGAAGCTGAACCGCGTTGCCTTTTTCGTCCCGATAGGTAACGGTCTGCGTAAATTCTTCCGGCTTGCGGCCAAATCCTTTAGGGCCTGAGGGACTGGAGAACGCAACCTGGAAGGCTTTTTTGACCGCCGAAAGCTCGATGCGGTCTTGCGGCCGTTTCGGGCCAGCCACGCTAGGTACGACCTGGCCTAAGTCTAGCTCGATTACGTCAAAAAACTCAGGATCCGGCGTCTCATCCGTGCGGAAAAGTCCTTGCGCTTTGGTGTAGCGTTCGACCAAGTCCACAAGTTCTTGTGGCCGGCCAGTGCGCCGCAGATAGTCGAGGGTCTCCTGGTCCACAGGGAAGAAGCCCATGGTTGCCCCGTATTCGGGGGCCATGTTGGCAATGGTGGCCCGATCGGGCACAGAAAGTTTGCTCAGGCCGGGACCGAAAAACTCAACAAAACGCCCCACCACCCCATATTGACGCAGCATCTGCGTAACGGTAAGCACCAAGTCGGTAGCGGTGGCACCTTCGGCCAACTCACCGGTAAGCCGAAAACCGATCACCTCGGGCATCAGCATGTAGATCGGTTGCCCTAGCATAACAGCCTCGGCCTCAATACCCCCTACTCCCCAGCCAAGTACACCCAAGCCATTGACCATGGTTGTGTGACTGTCGGTGCCGACCAGGCTGTCCGGATAGGCTACCGGCACCCCATCTTCTGCCGGACGGCTCCAGACCACGCGCGAGATGTACTCCAGGTTGACCTGATGGCAAATGCCACTGGCAGGGGGTACCACAGAGAAGTTTTCAAAGGCCTGCTGCCCCCAACGCAAAAACTCGTAGCGCTCGCGGTTACGCTGAAATTCCAGTTCGGCATTTAGGCGTAGCGCTTCAGGAATGCCAAAGTAGTCCACCTGCACGGAGTGGTCGATGACCAGGTGTACAGGTACCCTAGGGTTGATCACGTCTGGGTCGCCCCCTAGGCGGGCCATAGCCGAACGCATGGCCGCCAAATCCACCACGGCTGGCACGCCTGTAAAGTCCTGCAGCAGCACCCGCGCAGGCATAAACGGAATTTCCTCCGGAGCTGGGGCCTTAGGATTGTAGCGTGCCAGGCGCTCGACGTCTTCTTGCGTCACCAGATAGCCATCACAGTTGCGCAAAAGCCCTTCTAAAAGAATCTTGATAGAGAAGGGCAAACGGTCGATACCCGAAAATCCCAATTTTTCCAATCGATCAAGGCGATAAAAGTAAGCCGTCCCCTGGCCAGTATGAAACGTATCCCGTGCGCCCAGTAAATCGCGAGAAGTTGCTGTCGACTGGTTCATGGTTACACAAATGCATTGGTCATTGGCAGCCAGTACACACTAAAGGCCGGTCTTCTCAACAGTGCTTTTCCACTCCGGCTTATGTAGGTAGAGTGAACGGCCAAGGCGAGGGTTTTGTTTTCCGCTTAAAGGAAAGGCTCGGCTTTTCGTTGTGAAAAAGCCGAAAACGCAATGGTTTGGTTTAGTCATAACCCGGAAGGGCGTCGGAACCGTCTACGACGCTTTCTCGTTCACCGCTTGCTTCCTGGGGACATAGCTCAGTTGGTAGAGCGCTGCGATCGCACCGCAGAGGTCAGGGGTTCGAATCCCCTTGTCTCCACCAGAGATTAGCCGCAAGTCCTTGAAATTTGAGGCTTGCGGCTAACTTTTTTGTCCCAGGTACAGGTTGTGGTACAGGTTTTTCCGCGCTAACTCTCCGACGGCGCGTCGTCCGAGCTATTCGTACCGAATCCCTACGTGCGGCACCTTGAGCGTCTCCAGGACGATGCTGGCAAAAGCTGCACGGCCCCGGTAGGAATCGGAACCCGTCCAACAGGCCTGGCCCTGGGCCGGCAAATTGCGCCACTGCCCGGACCAGATCGCCAGACTACGTCCGTCCGTGGTGTCCACCACCACCGTGATGCGAATGATGTTCGAAGTGAGCGCGATCTGACCGGTTCGCGAGGCCTCCTGCGCATAAGTGTCCGTCCAGTCTGTTTGTAGCATCAACGCCACAGGATCAGAGGCCTCCAGCACAAAGCCGCTTTCCTGCAGAGAACGCGCCACCTGGCGATACAGACTATGCTGATCCAGATCGCTCTCGAGCACGACCTTGCAGGCACCTTCCGGAATGCTGGAAGCTACATCCGGCGGTAGCATTTCGCGAGCGCTGGCGCATCCGGCCAGCAGCATAAACAACAATACAAACCGGCGCATGACTCCGAAGGGTTGGTTGACGCTTTGTAAGATAAGACAACCTGATCTGGTGGGTGTAACCGCATTAAAGCGGAATACGGAGCCAGCGCCCGCGGCTGCGATACGTAGAAAGATCGGTTTCGCCCTCCACCATGACGAAGAAGCCGGGCGTGCGCACGACGTGATTGGTCGCGCTCTCGTAAAGCCATCTGATCGGAAGAATCGGCTTCCATCCAGCCTCAAATTCCATCTCGTAAATGAAAGGAATATCACCGGTCGCGCGCGTGAAAAAGCGCGCTAGGTGGCGCAGCACGATAGCACTCAGAGATTCCGGCGTCACACTCTCAATCGGAAAGCGCCACCCCAGGTGCCTGTAGTTTTCGCCCGACCTAAACGTCGTCAGTTTCCAAGTCGGCACGCGCGTGAAGTAAACCGGCTCCGTCGGATAGAAAACGGCGTCGTGTAAGCGCGTGCGGACCTCTATCTCGGCGTCCGCATCCAAAAGCACGTCGCGCTGAAATGTCACCTCCGTCTTCCACTGCCGCAGCGACAGTTGTAGCTCGTCGATCATCACGGCGGTAAGACCCAAAGCCGGATCATCACGCTCAAACTGGATCACCAGCCGTCCGCTTTGATGCGCCTCCGGCGTCGTGCCCTGGAACAGCGTCCAAGTCGTCGTGAGCGCCTCGGCAACCAGCGTGTCGATGCCATTCTCGGCAAGCCATTCGATGTCGCCCGTAGTCGGGTCTTCCACACCGATCCGAAAACGCACGCGCGCCACTTGCTCGCCAGAGCTTTTCAAGTAGAAAGAAAAGTCGAAGGCTGTGCCAACAGGGACCGTCGTGTGGCTTCGTCCTTCGATCAGCGTGCCATCGTAATCAAACGTCAGTCCGTTACCAGACTGGCCTGCAGCCAACGTCACCGCGCCAGTGACCACATTCCACCAAACCGGTGTATCTGAGTTGATCCAGTGCTCAAAGCGCTCGTTGTAAGCGGCGTCTTTTTCATAGAAGACGTCCGCACGGACGTCTTCCACCGACTCTACCATTACGATGCGGCGCACAGGCACAACGCTTCGGATCCTGACGCCGCCCGGAGAGCTTCGCAGCACGTGATTGCTCCATGCCATCGTAGCGTTGACGTTCGCTACCTGGCCCGAAAGGTCGCTACCGTCACGCTGCACGATAAGATAGGTCACGCTGCCGTCCGCAGTCTCACGCAGCCATCCGAGCGGAATTAGCGCCCAAAGATGCCCACCAAAATCCATTGGCGTAAGCATGAGCCCGTAGCGATAGAGCAGCTCACGCACAAACTCGAGACCATTTAGGCCCGCTACATACATTTCCAGGTCGTACCACTTCCGCCAGGTCCGCGTATTCAGCACCGGGTCGGCCTCTTGCACCTCTAGCGTCTCCGGAAGCAACCAGGCCGGCTCGATGGTCGAGCTTCCATAGTACGGATCGCCCCAGGCCTGCTTTAAAAGCCAGCGCAGATGTTCGCGCACCGTGCGCTTCTGGTCGTCCATCGTGATGCTTTCCAGAATTTCCAAGCCATCGGTCGCCACCAGGCTCACGATGCCGCGGTCAAAAGGCGTCGTATCCACGCCATAAACGTCCGCCTTCAAAAAGCCGCGCCAGAGTAGATAGGGCGACTCGTCGCCTCTTTCAAGCCGCACCTCATACCTCCGAACAGGCACGTACTGGAAGAAGCGCTCGAGGTCCTCTTTGCGGTCGATGTACACGTCAAACTCGAGCGCCGTGCGGATAATGTGCGGCACGTCGCTCCCGTCAAGCGTCTGCTGCTGCGTGCGCATCACGCAGCGCGTCATGACCGCCGACAGGAGACGCGTTTCCTGCTGGCCATCGATGCGCTCAACGACCAGATGCGTCGGCGCAAACAGATCATCTGGAACGCCATCTATGCGCTGAAACGGAAGGTAGAGCAGCGTCTTCATGTCCCCATCCTACTGATGATGCGCTCTGTCTCACGGATCACGCCGATTAGGTCACGTCCGCGTCCGACAAGCTCACCTTGCACGCGCACGACCAGCTCCTGTGGAGCTGCCTTTCCGGCGATGCGTAGTACGGGCACCTCCAGGCTTATGCGCCGGCCTACCAATCCGCCCTGCGCAAAGCGCGGCACCTCATGCGCCTGAAGTACGGCCATCGCAGCGTGCACGTGCGCCGGGCGCAACCGCTCACCGCGCCGGTTGATCTCCTCCAAAAGCGGTAGCGCCTGGCGAGCGGCCTTAGCCCGCACGATGTACTCGCCAGACGAGACCAGCGCCGGAATACGGTCTTCCTCCGGACCGCCCGGGCCAGAGACGAGTCCGCCCCTTGCGTACCGCTGTCGCCGATCCTGCTGGGCGAGCGCATCGACGAGCTGCTGGAGTGTGCTTCCTATGGCGACCAGCGCTACGCCCGCACTAATCGCTGCGAATGGATTGACAAGGAGCGAGCGCAGCGCCAGCGAGGCCGTGCCAGCCGCAATCATCGTGCGTCCAAACTGCGTAGCAAACTGCGCCATCGTGCGGAGTACGACGGCAATGACGTTGCTTGCCACATTGGCCGTCTGACCAAAGTGGGCGATGACTTCCGCCAGCTCGACGGCCAGATCCGTGAGCGCATTGGCAAGCTCGCCGGAAAGCTTCGCTGAAAGATCGAGCGCTTGCTGACCGCCCTGCTGCATTGCCTCGCGCATCGCATTTAAGCGGCCAATGACCGCATCGACCGCATGAATCTGCGCCGGATCAGCTAACGTCTTCTTGTAGCGCTCCAGCGCCGCGATGAGCTCCTCGATTTCTCCGAGCGTCACGCGCGCGCCCTTGCCGATCACCTGCGCCGCCCGCTCGAATGCACCAGCACCTTCCACCTCAATAGAGGCTAGCATCTGGCGCAGCTCCGTGATGCGCTCCTGCTGCTCCGAGACCTCCTTGTCCGACAGGTCGCTTGTGGCTAGCAGGCTTTCTCGGTACTGGATTTCGGCCTGGATGGCGTCGACGAGCGATCGACGGAGCATTTCAGTGCCTTCCGAGCTGCGCTGCATGGCTTCCTGCCAGATGCGGTGCGCCTCTGCCGTGCGCCGCGCCAGCTCCTCGTCGCGCGTCAGGAGCGGCTCCATGCTTGCAAAGTCCGGCATGTCCTCTGGAAGCAGCGTTGCTTTTAGCATCTGCTCCTCACGCGCGGCCGCATCTTCGCGGCGAAGTTCGGCCAGTTGCTTGAGCAGCTCCTGCTGCGTCTTGAGCTCGCGGTTTTCCTGCTCGATCTGGTCCTTCAGCTTGATGCCGAGCGCAGCGGCGCTGCTGCGCAGCAGGTTGCTGGCCTCCTGCGTCGCGTCGACCTCCAGCAGGCGCTGGCGCGTCGCTTCGTAGGCCGCACGCAGCCGCTGCTCCTGCTCCTCCGTCACCGCCAGCGTGTTGGAAAGGATTCGGTAGCGGTTTTGCAGGCGCTCGATCTCGGCGCTAATTTCGGCGAGGCGCCGGCGGTCCCGCTTGTCGATAAACTCCTGCATCATGATTTGCCGGCGCTCCGCCTCCAGGTCTTTGATGCTTTGCGCCAGCTCGTCGATTTGCTTCCGCGTAGCGCTTGTAATCTTCTCGAAGCGCTGCACCTCCTCGTTGAGCTGCCGCACTAGCGCAGAAAGCGCGCCTGTATCCTCGATGTCGCCGAGCGCATCGCGCCAGGCCTCGGCAAAGGCGCGGATGCGGTCCGTAGCGCCGCGCGCTCCGCCGGCCAGGCGCTCAAAAGCCTGGATCAGGTCTTTTGGCACCTCGACGCCGGTGAGCTTTTCCAGCTCCTCGCGCAGCTTGCGCACCTCCTCACCAGAAAGGCTCGAGCCGCTCCCCAGCCGACGGAAGAAGTCCACAATCTGCGGACCGAAGGCGACGGCCGCCGACAGCGCCGCCACGATCCCGGCCGGACCGATCAGGCCGCTAACAAGGCTCGAAAGCGCCGCACGGAGACCGCCACCAGCCCGCGCGCTAAGCGCGAGCTGCGTGATCAGCTCCTGTAAGTTGTTGGCCATGCTGAGGAAGCCGTACTGCGCATCCTGGACAAGACGCACAAGCTGCATCGTGGCCGGATTGAAGCCGGAACCGGTAGCTATGGCCGCTCCCATCATCCGGCCGCGTAGCGCGTGGACTTCCTGGCTTAGCGCCGCAATACGCGCACGCGCATCGTCGTCGGTGGCCTCCTCGAAAAGCGCGTCGAGTTGCCTTAAAGCCTCGTTAGCCTGGCGGATCGAGACGATCGTGCCGGACCGAATCTCACGCTCGATCGCGTCGAGTCCGGCGGCGGCCGTGCGTCCGGCCTGCTGGCCGGCCGGACCTACGTCCGCCAGGTGGCGCTGGAGCTGCTCGACGAGCGCGTCGGTCGAGCGAAGACGTGCCTCGACCTCGCGGCCGTCGATTTCCAGGCGCAGTTTGATTGTGCGCTCAGCCATTGTCCTTCTGCATCAGTTGTGCTTTGACAGCCTCGGCCACCTGTACCAGGCCGACCCATACGACCGCCTCGCGAAGCGGCCTATCCAGAAAGCGACCGGCCGCCTCCAGTCCACAGCCGGCCAGCGCTACCTCCAGCGGCACCTCGGCACTCGGTGCTAACGCGCCGACGCGATAAAGATCGTAGCGCTCTAAAATCTCGGCGGCCTCCGAAAGCTCAGCCAGCGCCTCTATAAGAAACGCCTCGGGTGCGCCGAGGCGTTTCCTTTTCTCCTCGTCCAGCTCCAGCAGTACCTGCGGCCGGCGTCGGAATTCCAGGTCATCCAGCCCGACGCTCCACAGGCCTTCGAGATACTGTCGCAGCGTCATTCACCCGCAAACTTTGCCGCCTCGTAGTCGCCGAGCACTTCGTCGCCTTCTTGCTCTTCGCCAGCTGCGACGAGCAGGTCCAGCACCTCCTCCTGCTTGCTTCCGTCTTCCTGCTCTACGGTGATGCGGCGCCGCACATACCGCCGCATGAAGTAGCGCCGCACCTGCGATGAAAGCTCGTCCAAACTGGCACCGAGCACCTCGCCAAAGCCCGCAGGCGCGATAGCCTTCAGGTAGACGTAACGCGACGATTCGTGCACCAGCACCGCGCGGCCGGCCTCCAATGCCTGCTGCACATCAGGCGCGTCCAGGCCGGATCGATCTATGCGGATGTATTCGACCGGGATCATGTCAGTAGCAACTTAGGATTCACGATGCCTTTCACCAGCGCATAACGGCGCAGCCAGATCGGAGCGTAACGCGCCACACTTATACCAATAGACGCCGGAGACGGATTCATGCCGGCCGGCCGACTTTGTGTTCTTGTGGCATACTGCACGCCATTGCGCCAATACGTCTCTTCGCTGAGTGTAAGTTGAACCGACTCCCTCCAATAGGAAGAAGAGACGGGTTGGGAGCCCGTCGCAGCAGTATTATCAAGTTGCAACTCTCCCCGAATAATGGAAACCGTAGCACCAAAGGGGGAATAGGTCCCTCCCGCCGCAGTATCTGGCGTCCCAAGGTTATAAAAGTGCCAATTTTGTCCGTCGCTCGGCGGAAGTTCGCTGCTCAACACAGACAGCTCCGCCTCAAAGTGCGCCGTAAGGCCTTCGCTTGGGAACGGCGTCGAAAACGGGAAAGACAACACGTCTTGCGCCACCGTTACCGTAGACCCGGTTGTCCGAATTGGCGCTGGCGGATAAATAAACGGAGTGGTTGGCCCAAAAAGGCAATGCGCGCCAACTAGCGCAAGCTCCGTTGTGCCGTCTCCAGTAAAGCTATAATCTCCGCTTGCGTTAAAAAGGTTGATTTGAGAATTAACGGCTGTCACGTTGCTTGTACTCTTCAAGTATGCGGCAAAAAAGATATAGTAATAACCGCCCGGGAGGGCGATGCGTCCCGCCTTTAGCGGTTTCCACCGCGAAGTTTCGGGGGGCAGTGTTGCGGCCCCGGAAACTAGGTCAATGATTGCGGCAGTGGCCTCATTGCTTCCGGCCACAGCCTCCCAACTCATTCGCGCCAACGCGCTAGACCCACCCGTTGGCTTATAAATAGCCGAGGCGCAGTAGACGCCAACCGAAATTCCAGACGTTATAGTGCCCAAAGTAACACGATGCTCCCCAGTGTTTGTATCCGCCGCATACCTTCCTAAATTAAACAGCCCGCCCGCCCATGAAACGGTACCAGACAACTTAACACGTTGAAATCCGCCAGATGGTCCATTACTACTATTGTTCGTCACCAAATTGGTCGCCGCCGGCCATATCGTCGGAAGAAGAAGGCCACTTGGAGACTGCGTAAATATAAGTTCATTTGGCGCAGTCTCCTTGTAAGCACCATTCTCGTCAAAGTACGGCCGCGTGGTGGCTCGGCTGAAGCTTCCTGCGTTTCCTACGACAGGCCGTAACGAAGCCTGTTGCGGCGCAAGCGCAAAGTCGTGATAAAAGAGCAGGCGCCTTGCGGCCAGGTCCGTAAGCCTGAAGCCGCTCGGGCGCCGGAGCCAGATCGGTTGACGCATGGCTTCTCCTCAGTAGATGTCTGCATCGGCGGTTGTAATGCGCATGACGGCCAGACCGTTTTCGCTGCCGCCCATTGCCAGCTGCAGCGTTCGGTCCTGCCAGTAGAGCACGTCCGTGAGCGTCTCGGCCACGATCGTCACGGGCGTGCGATCGCGCACCCAGGCGGCGATCTGATCGCGCTGCGCGATGTCGAGCGCAGCGCGTATCGTAAGACGACGCCGCACGTCCAGCATCGCCTCCGTGCGGTCCTGCAGCTCGACCGTCTCCGCCTCCTCGACGATCTCGCTCCCGGGGAGCACGCGATCGATCACCACCTGCGTGCTGCCGTCATCGAGCATCGCAGCGATAATATTGCGCGTCATGGCTCAGTCAGTCTTAGACGATGGCCGCGCCATCGACGGTCGTCTTCTGGAAGATGATCTCCGCGCGCGGCGGATTGCCGCCAGCATTCCGCACACTGCGCACGCGCACGTTGCGCACCTCACGAACGCCACCGTCCAACTTCGTCAGTTTCAGCCAGATTTTGTTTTGCGCCAGGTTGCTTGCGTGCGTGCGCAACGTGCCCAGCGAGGCGTCCGTGATCGCATAGGTTTGAACGGTCACGTCCGTGCGCACGTCCACCGTGACCTCCGTGCGGTCGGCCAGCTCGGCCGTGGCCACGTCGTCCTCCGGCCAGTCGAACGGAAGGATTTCGGGAATTTGCGTGTAGGAGGCCGGCGCCGTCGTACCGTCGCTCGAGACGCCAAATTCGACCTTGATGACCCGTTTTTCCATGGCTTACCGGTTTTAGGTTAGTAAATAGATTGCTGTCGCACTCAGCACGTGCCAGAGGCCATGCGCCACCTGGTAGCGTATGTCCTCCGGGCGCTCTTCGTAACGCTCGCCGTAGGCGGCTGCGGCCAGCGCGACCAGAAAGAGCATTGCCGCCGGGATCGAAGCCGGCCAGAGCCGCCCGACCACCAGCCCGAAAGCAGCCGCCACGTAGAGGTCCATCGGCCGCAGGCTCCAGGCCAAAAGCGCGGCCGCCGGAAACAGCGCCGGGCTCACCCACCAGGGCCAGACCGCGTGTGCCAGGAGCGCCAGCGCGAGTACCAGCACACCGAGCCGATCCAGCCGCCGCGCCCCATCGGTGCGACTGATGTGGTAGAGCATGCTGAGTAGACCAGCCAGCATCAGCGCAAATCCGACCGTCGGCGCGCGATCTACCGCCGCCCCGCCGGCAATCACATAAGCGGCGTTTGTGATAATTTCCAGGGATCGGCTCATTTCGGATATATCCAGAGCCCGTCTTTCTTCTGATGGATTGCCAACTCGGAAGGCCTGCAGCCGAACTCTCGCTCAGCCCGGGCCAGCACGACGTCCAGGTCGCGGCCGGTGTGCACTTTCCTTCGCGGCACCACCACCGCGCGGCGCGGCCGCGTGCCCACCAGCACGTGACGGATCGCGATGTCGTCCTCCAGAATCATGGCCATACCCTTACTCTGACGCCTGCCGAGAGTCCGATTGTGGACGCCCGCAGGAAGGCGCCGAGGCGACGGTAGCGCGCCTCGGACTCCACGGCCGCATACCACCGCCAGGTGTCCGCCACGAGCATGCGTCCCAGCGCGGCGTGCAGGCTGTAGCCAGCAGCCTGCGGCGGCACGCTATAGACCGCCTGCTCCCAGCGTCCGACGCTCGGTTCGAAATACGTCCAGACGCATCGGCCCGGCTCGGTCCGGATCGGCTCCGGCCGGCTGATCACGTAGCGCTCGACCTCGACCGGCACGCGCACCGTGTCCGTGCGCACGCGCACGCGCTCACGATAGATCACACGCTCGACCGGCACGGCCACACGCACCGTCTCGGCCGGCAAGAGGCGCTCCGCATAGATCGTGTCGGTGCGCACGCGCTCCACCGTCCGGATGGGCGCCGTCTGCCGCCCCAGCAGGAAGGCCGCCAGGAGCGCCAGAATTGGCACGATGGAGCGGAGCGCCTTCATTTTGCCCTGAGTCGCTCTTTCAGCGCATCTCCTGCCTTGCTGCCGAGCAGCACGCCGGCCACGCCCACGAGCAACACAGCGTAATCGCTCAGGCCAGCGACAAACTGATCGGCCGGCAGCAGTACGTAGCGCACCGTGATCGACACGGTGCAGATGAACACGAGCACGTGCGTCCGATGTCCGCGCAAGCGGTCCAGCACGTCAAAGAGCGTCATCGCAGTAGCTGACTGAGTATCCACATTGCCACGCCGGATCCGGATCCGGCCAGTAGACCTACGAGCCAGAGCCTGAGCTGCGAGCGCGTCTCAAGCGACACCACGCGCTCGCGCAAATGGCCAAGGTCGCGCTCTATCTTCTCGAAGCGGCTCCCCATTCCCTCCAAGGGGCGGCGGTGGGCAATCATAAAGTCGCGTACCTCACTGAGCAGCTGGCGCTGCGCGGCAAGCTCCGCCTCAATGCGCGCCAGCACTTCACGCAGATCCTGCATTTCTTCTGCATCTAACGCGATCCAGTTGAAAGCCAGCTCGTCCATTGTCCCGTCCGCATCATTTCCGCCAGTTCCTGAGCGCGACGGCCTACCTGGCGCGCCCAAAGGCTGTCGAGCATTTCCGAAGCTGCACGTTCAAAGTCGCCAAGCGCCAGCGCCGCTCGCATCCTTTTGAAGCTCGCCAGTCCCGCGCGTCCAATGTTGAAGGCCATGTTTACCAGGACCGCCTGGCGCACTTCGTCAAGCACATCGAAGCCAGGGACCACCTCTTTTGCCGCTTGGATCGCGCGGTCCAGGTCATGCTCCAGCATCAGCTCGGCCTCTTCGAGACTGATACCGACGTCCTCCAGGTTGCGGCCGTAGCCGATCGTGAGCTTACCGACTGCGTCGCGGTAGGGCTTCAGGCGAAGCCCTTCGTGCACGATCAGCATGCGCCGCAGCCGCTCCTTCGCCTCCGGACTCATCGCCCGCGTTTCGATTTTGTGACCTGCTTGTCCCGCTCGGTCGTGTCGGATCCGGCTTCCTCAGGCTCTTCCTCGATGCGGTAGCCGTAGTTGGCCGCCAGGTAGCGGGCGAGCTCTTCCGGCACGCCCTCGGCCCGTCCGCGCTCGAAGCGGACGCCGTGCCGCAGCCCGCTGAAGCCTTCGTTACCCGTGTAGACGATCATGGCTCAGAACCGAATGCCCTCGATGCGTACCAGTGCGTTGGGATTGAGCACGACCAGGTCGACGTCGAATTCCACAAGCGTGACGTACTTCGTGCCGACCAGCCCCAGGTCCTGCACGTCCAGCCCCACGTTCGTGGCGAACGTCACGTCCTGCTGCTCACCGAAGCGCACGAGGTAGATGCTCGTGCAGTCGTTCGAAGTACCGACCCTCTCGTCGTTGCCGATGACCAGGCCGGTCCGATCGGCCTTGAAGCCGGCGTTGACGATCGGGATCTCGTTGTAGACCGTCACCAGCTGCTGACGGCCAAAGACATCCGGTGCGGCCTCCACGCGCACGTAGTCGCGCGCGAGGTTCGTCAGCCGCGAGATGAACTTGCCGTTGGCGATGATGCAGGTGGGACCGCCCGGAATCGACAAAATCTGCTCGTCGAGCAGCTCCAGGAAACTCTTCAGCGTCGAGGCGTCCAGGACGGTGCCGTTAGTGCCCCAGGTCACCACGCGCGAGAGCGCAGCCGCCTGCGCCTTCAGCCCGGTGATCTGCTCCGAATCCTGCGCATTGTCGTGGTTGATGGTGGCGTCCATGAAGTAGCGCCCGAGCGACTGCGCGAAACGCCGCAGGTCGGTGACGCGCTGGCTGCCGATGTCGCCCCCTCGCCGCTCGTAGGCGATGTCGGTCTGGACCTTGTCGCCGTAGATCTTGAGCGACACGCTGGCGAACTGCGGCGCCTTCTCCTTGGGTGTGTAGTCGGTCGAGGTCGTGCGCGTGTCGCCCGCGTTGAACTCGCCGTAGTCCTGACGCGGCGCGTCGGCGTTGCCCGTGAACGTGTAGAATTCGGCGTAAGGCGCCATCGGCCAGCTCGAGATGAACTCGGCCACGGCCAGGTTGCGGAGCTCTGTCACGCTCCGGGCGCCCGATCCGGTGGAGACTTCGCGGATGCTTGCCATCTTCCTCTCCTACGAGTTGGTTAGTTGGTGGCTGCTTTGGCATTGAAGTAGCTCTTGGCCGCCTCGACGAGCGCCCGACGGTCGAGCACGTCCGGCTCGGGCGCGGCGGCCTTCTTCGCGTCCTGCTTCTCGTCCTTGTTCACGGCCGGATTGGCCGGAAGCTCGGCGATGATCTGGCTGGTGAGGTCGAAGTTGGCCTCCAGGCGGGCCTTCCATTCGTCGCGCTTGCCGGGCGGAATCTTGCCCGCTTTGACCGCCTCGTCGAGCAGCTCGGCGATGCGCTTCTCCTGCTCCTTGCGTCGCTGCTCCTCGAGGGCTCTGACGGCTTCCTTGCGGGCCTTCTGCTCCTCGGCCAGCGCCTGCTGCAGCGCGGCCAGCTGCTCCTGAAGCTGACGGAACTGCGCCCGCATCTCGGCAAGCGCGTCCCCTTCGGAAGCCTTCGGTTGAGGCGTCGGCTGCGGAGCGGGCGGCGTGTCGTCCAGATCCTTGACGAGATCGTCCAGATCGACGTCTTCAGGCAGCTTGCCCTGCAGCTTCTCCTTGAGCTTTTCGATCAGACCCATGGCTTTTGCGGTTTTTGCGGACGTTACGCAGCGGGAAAGGCCGATTCTTGCACATGTGCATGTGCAAAAAAATCAGGGCTCGGCGCACGTATCATTCCGGCAAAAAGCACATGCCGTTCATCACGCAGCAGGAGTTCGAGGAGCTGACGGGTCCGATCGGACAGGCGGCCGCTTCCGATCCGGCCGCCTTCCAGCGGGCGCAGGCGGCCGCCGACGACCGCATCACGTCGATCACAGGCGTGGCGGCTCCCAGCGACCCTTCCACCGCCCCGATCTGGGCCAAACACGCGGCGGCCTGGCTGATCCTCTACGACCTGATGCTGCACGTGCAGCCCGCCTCGGCCGAAACGATGGACTTCGTACAAGCCCACTACCGGGAGGCGCTCGCCGAGCTGGAACGCCGCGCCCGCCAGCTGGACGCTACCGTGACGAGCGAGCAGAACACCTTCGCCAAAGTGGCAAAGATCGATGGCCTATACGAGTGGTAGCTACAAGGCGCTCTGGGACCAGGTGATCCAGGTCCTTCGGAACGACGCCGCCACGATCGGACTGGACGCCGCCCGCATCGTGGCGGGCGAGTTCGGCAAGAACCCGCCGATGCGGCCGCCCTACGCACTCGTCTTCCTGGAGGCCACGACCTCGCCGCTGGATGCGCGCGGCGTGCCGATCGACGACGACTACCTGCTGACGTGCTTCTTCGTGGCCGAGGCCCGCCCCACGCAGCAGGAGGCCATCGCGAAGGCCTACGACATGGCGCGTCAGGCGCTGGAGGTGCTGGCCGCCTCCACGCTTTCAGTCTGGTTCGAAAGCCGCGCCATCGTGCTCGATACCGTCGAAGCAGACTGGGTCGTCTATCGGCTCGAAGCCCACGTGACGCCATGATCCGCGAGGAAGACCTGGTAGTGCGCCATGTGCTCGTCGGCACGCGGCCGCGCCGGGCGGTCGTGGCACCGATCCGTAAGGTCCGCACGGGCCGCGACCTGGACGTCGTGCTGGCCCGGGCCGAACGCGAGTTCGGATGCCGCACCTCGGAGCTGGCCGTACACCGGAAGAAGGACGAGCTCTGGGTCTACGTGAAATGAAGCGACGGCTGAAGCAGAAGGACATCGAAAAGGCGCTTCGCATCGCCTCCGGCAACGTGACCGAGGCGGCCGACCGGCTGGGTGTGCCCCGCTCGACGCTCTACCGCCGCATCAAGCAGTCGAAGCGGCTGCAGGAAGTGCTCGAAGAGTGCCGCGAGGTGCTCATCGACGAGGCCGAGGCCGCACTCACGCGGCGCGTGCGCCAGGGCAACATGAGTGCGATCACGTTCGTGCTCAAGACGCTCGGCCGCACGCGCGGCTACGTCGAGCGCCAGGAAATCGAACACACCGGGCTGCACGAACTGAACGTGCACGTGCACATCGTCCGACCTGAAGATGCTGCCGACTGAAGTCCACCTGCACATCAACGAGGCCTACCTGCCGGCGCTGGAGAGCCGGCACCGCTACCTCGTGCTCTACGGCGGCGCGGGCAGCGGCAAGTCGCACTTCGCCGCGCAGAAACTGATCCTGCGGCTGCTGGAGCGACGCGGACACCGCATCCTGGTCGTGCGCAAAGTGGCCCGGACGATCCGCCATTCGTGTTTCCGGCTGCTCAAGGATCTGATCGTCACGAGCGGCCTGCGGCGGCTCTTTTCCTTCAATGAAACCGAAATGACCATCCGTTGCTTGAACGGCTCGGAGATCGTCACCAGCGGCCTGGACGACACCGAAAAGCTCAAGTCGATCGCGGGCATCACGTCCATCTGGATCGAAGAAGCCACCGAGCTGGAGCCGGAGGAGTTCGAGCAGGTGGACCTGCGCCTGCGCGGCGAAAGCCCAGACTACCGGCAGATCCTCCTGACCTTCAACCCCATTTCGAAGGAGCACTGGCTGAAGGCGCGCTTCGTAGACCTTCCCGGCGAGGACGTGGCCATCTTCCGCACCACGTACCGGGACAACGCCTTCATCGACCCGGACTACGTGAAGGTGCTCGAGTCGCTCCGCGACAAGGACCCGCATTTCTGGCGCGTCTACGCGCTGGGCGAATGGGGCGAGCCGGTCGAGGGCTTCGTCTTCAAGCGCGAATACTACCAGGAGTGGGACCACGTGCCGGCCGACGCGCGGGGCGTGGTCTACTGCGACCCGAATCTGGCGCGCAAGAGCAAGGGCGACACGACGGCCGTCGTGAAGTTGCTCTTCAGCCCGACGACCGGGCGCTACTACGTGGCCGAGGCCGTCTGTCGGAGCTTCGCCGATCCGAACGAGCTGCTTTCGGTGGTGCTGTCGATGCGGGATCGGCGTGTCGTGGCGCTCGGCTTCGACGGCCACGTCAGCCAAGAGTCGACCTGGACGGCGCACGTGCGCAACTGGTGCCGCATTCACGGCGTGCCGTTCCCGCCGATCGAGTACAAGCGCTATCGTGTGGACGAGCTGGCCAAGACCGTGCAGTTCGCCTACACGGACCGGCTGATCTACTTTCCGCCGGATTTCGGTTCGACGGAGGACGGCGCGCGCTTCCTCGCTCAGCTCTGGACGTTCGCGGGCAAGAAAAGCTCGAAGGAAAAGGATGACGCGCCGGACGCGCTCATCTGCGCCTTCGAGTTTCTGCACGAGCGCGGCCTGGCCCGCCTGGCCGGAAGCGCCGAAGCCTACCGCGTGATCACCGTCAAAGACGTCTACTGAAGCCATGGCCATGTACGTCCATCACACGATCCGCAACAAGCTGCTTCCCACGGTCGCCGAGGCGCTCGAGATCATGCGCCTGGCCGACCACCCGGACGAGCAGTTTCGGGACATGCGGCCGCTCATGAGCGTGCTCATGCGGCTTCCGGACGCCGACCCGCGTCTGGGCGGCCACATCCTCACGCGCCTGACGGCGGTAACCTCGTTCGACTGGCGCATCGTGGGCGACGAAGACGGCTCGGTACGGCGCCGCCTGGCGCGTACGATCGACACGGTCGTGCGCAAGAGCCTGGACGTGGCGCTCTTCGGCGCCATGTGCATCGAGCTGGATCCGGTCTTCGAAGGCGACGCCTGGACGCTGCGCCCGCTGCGCGTCTACGACCCGGTGGACCTGGATCGACCTACACCCAACGTGGAAGATCTACAGATCGTCAGCGAAGACGAGCGCGGGCGCCTTGTGCGCAGTCGCCCGCGGGAGCCGTTCATTGCGGACGTGGACGAGCGGGCCTGGCCGGGCGGCGTGCTGCGCAGCGTGCTGCTGTTCGAAGTGATCCGCAACGACATGATTCGCGAGTGGGCAAACTTTTCGCGCAAACTCAAAGGCATCATCCAGGGCATTCACCGGGAGGGGGCACAGGAAGAGGAGCGGGCGGCGGCCGAGCAGGCGCTGCGCGACGCCGTGCTGCACAACTACCTGATCACGAGCGACGCAATCGAATTTCGGTTCAACCAGCTCGTGAAGGAGGCGGCCGGCCAGAACTTCAAGGAGATCAAAGCCGCGCTGGACGCCGACATCGCGATCGCCGTGCTGGGACAGGCCAACACGCCGGAGCTTCCACGGGGCGGCGGCAGCCGGGCGGCCCTTCAGATTCTGCAGCTCATTCGGGCCGACATCCACTACAGCGACATGCTGCGTGCCGAACGCCTGGTGAACGAACTGCTTTTGATGGACTACCGGCTCAACTTCGACGCCGACGCCGCCGAGGCGCCGTGGCGTTTCGAGTTCGCCTGGGAGGAAAGCGAGGAGGAGGACATCGAGGCAACGGCCCGAACGATCCGCGAGGTGGCCGAGATTGGCCTGCCGCTCCTGGCCGACGAGGTGTACGCCCGGCTGGGATTCACGCGGCCGCCCGAAGTGCCGGACGTGCTGCAGCTGAGCCGCAACCCGCTGCCGACGCTATGATTCGGATCGACGGTAATGCATTACGTGCGGCCGGTGATCTGGCCGTCGAGCTGATCGTCTCGCGTACGCTGGAAGGGCGCGACCGCTTCGGCCGGCCGTTTGCGCCCTACTCCACGCGGCCCTACGCGCTTCCGGCCGGGGCGCTCTGGGCGCAGGGCAGCCGCACCGCCGCACGCCGCCTGAAGCAACAGGGACAGATCGGCTACTTCCGGCGGCAGGGCAAGCTCTGGGCGATCGTGAAGGGCGGCTATCGCGCCTACAAGGAGGCCCGTCTTGGCCAGGGCGACCAGGTCAACCTGACGTTGACGGGCTCGATGTTGCGAAGCCTGCGCGTGCTCAGGGTGGACGAACGGGAAGGCAGCGTGACGATCGGATTTGGCCGCACGGACGCGGCCGAAAAGGCTTACTATCACGTGGTGAGCGGCGCCGGACCGAGCCGAACGATTCGGGACTTTCTGGGCCTGACGGACGAAGAGCTGGATCGTGTGGCGGAAGTGATCGCCCGGGGCATTCGCTTCGAGCTTTAGGCGTATTCTTCGTCTTCCTCCGGTTCGCCGGTCATGGCCACGTCCAGGTCACGCAGGTAGCGCCCGCGGTCGATCTCCAGCAGCGCTTCGAGCCGCTCAAGCTCCTCAAGCGTGAGATCGCCCCGGCCATAGGCTTCGGAGATACGGCCCCAGAAGATCAGTTGGGCTTCGGTGGTGAGATAGCCGCCCTTTCTGGCCTTTTCGATCGTGTCCCTCAGGACTTCGTAATAGACCTTACCCATCAGGGCCTCTCTCGAATTCGTAAACGATGTTGCCTTCTTTGTCTATTACCAACACACGTTTGATACGTTTCTGTTGGTCGCGACGTATCGCATGACGCACACCCCTGATAACAACGCGCAACTGCTCTTTCGAAACTTCGCGATCCAGATGCAGAACGATCACGTCGACGGAGGCCTTCTTCTTCGCCTTCCGCAAGTGCTGGTAGGCCGCGTTGTACAGATTCGTCGCCTCTTCCGTGATCGTTTTGAACTCCCAGTATTCATCGCCCACCAGGGCGTCGGCTCTGCGCTCTTCGCCGCTCGGCGGAATGAAGACCACGTCCCTTCTGTAACGATCGGCAAGGATTCTTGCCAGCTTTAGCTCGTGCTGCTGCGGTTTGACCTCGGGCGGGGCAAGTACGCGGGCCTTGTCGCTGTAGAGCTCGCGCAGTTCTTGCCCACGGCCGGTCGTCAGGCCGGCCGTCTCCGATCGACCACCGGCGGAGGCGACCAAACGGAACAGCCTTGGAGACTCCGGCTCGGGCTCGACGACCGACACCCAGCGGTGCCGGCAGTTGTAGCCCCCGCCGTAGATCCACACCGGCAGGCCCTGGCCGTTGTCGAGCTGCTGAATCTCCTCCCAGGTGTAGACCTGGTTGTAGTGCTCCTTGCAGAACTTTCGGATGGGCGGCGGCCCCACGTAGCGAAAGCGACGGATGCCGGCCGCTCGGGCGTCGGCGAAGAACTGGATGCGATCAATGCCGGCCAGCGCCGTGTTGCTCACGGTGAACATGTAGCGCTCGCCACGTTCGAGGATGCGCTCGAGGTGGCGCCGGGCGATGCGCTCCAGCTCGCGGCGCGAGGCGTCGCGCGCCAGCGCATTTGTCAGCTCGCGCAGCAGGTCGTCCTGGATGCGTCCGGCGGCCCGGGCCACGTCCGCCCCGGCCCATCGGAGCACTTCGGCGGCCGCCCGGATCTCCTCGAGCTCCGCCGTATGAGCGCGCAGCCACTCGTGCATGCGAAGGGCCTCCTCCTGGAGGGCTTGGGCGAGCGTGCGGTCGATGCGATGGCGACGGAAAAACTCGGCCAGCGCCCGCCCTACTTCTTCCGGGTCTCGACGCTCGCGTACCAGCTGCACGACCAGACGACGCAGCTCTCCGGCGAATCGGCGGAATTCACGTTCCATGGCGGTATCCCATGTTTTCCGGTGACGCCTGCATTATGCGCCGCCGGTTCGGCCCGCGCTATCATGCGACGTGAGAATCGCCCGCCTCCCAGCGCTCCAGGTCGACCCATTCCGATTCGTAGCGGGAAGGTCGGTAGACCTCGACGCGGACGATGCGCTCTTCGGTCTCCAGGAACAGGCCGCAGTTGTCGCAGCGACGTCGGCGCAGGATGAGGTTTTCGCCCCGGATGGTGCGGACTACGAGCAGGCGGTCGTCGGCGCAGCGCGGGCAGAACATACCCCATTCAGGTGTTGCATTTGTCTCATTCGCCGGAAAGGTAACGGGCGGAAGCGGTTCTTTTTACCAGGATCTTTGCCAGGAACTTTGTCAAGATTTATGGCAAGAATCGTGGCAAAAAGCAGGTAGTCCGTTGCTTCCGGAGCACTGGACGTACATCCGATACGAGGACCTGAACGAAGACGGCCGCCTGGTGTGGGACGTGCTGGGCAAGGAGGCGGCCTTGAAGCTGATCAGTGCGGTGGGCGGCGTGCGGCTCTACCTGCAGGACGCTTCACGTCTGGAGCGACGGGCGCGGTTGCGCATGGCGCGCGAGCTGCTGGCCCGGGGCGAAGATCCGGAGGAAGTGCGGCGGAAGGTGAGAATGCCTGTAGAACGGCTAAAAATGCTAACTATTACTCCGGTTGTAACCTCCGGATGAGATTTTTCGCCTATGCGTAGCGCTAAACGTTCATCTGGAGAACGTCCAGCGAAAGGTCGCCGCCAACGACCATCCTCTCAACGACCCCTCTTCGAGCCACTCTCCCAGTAAGAAATCGTCCTCGCTCAGCTCGCTCGTCTGTAAAGCCAGCATACGATAGCCGTAGGCGACTCCGAGGGCCAACCGACCGAAAACGACCTCCCCTCTGGCCGTGGCAAGAAAGCCGAAACGTAGCTGCTTCGTCGCGGGCAACGCCAGTCCAAAGACCCCCGGCGGATTGTCGGCTTCGTAGAAGATGTAGTAGATCCCCGGAGACGCCAGCACTTCGAGTGCCATCCTGTCGTGAGAGAGACGGGCGAGCGGTCCGATCGTCAAGCCGGCCAGCAGCATGTTTCCAGTCCAGACGGGACCGGCGTAGAGAATGTTCATGGGCGTGTAGACGACATCCAGGCTGACGGCTCCACCGATACCCGTCGGTTCGACGGCCGAAACGGAAAGCAGCGCGGACCATCCCCGGTCGCCGGCGACGTTGGCGATCTTCGCCGCTCCGAAAGCGCTCGTGAAATGCAGCTGCTGCGCCTGGGCTACCGAGGCCCAGAGCGCCGCCAGGAGAAGCAGACGCTTCATGACAGGTCAGATGAACTTTTCGACCTTGACGACCCTTCCGACGATCTGGATGTCGAGCTGGCTCGCTTCGTCGCGTCGGAAGACGAGCGGCGGATAGGCGCCGTTGTCGCTGGTGAGAACCAGCTTCTGGCCGTTCGCTTCGCGGAGTCGTTTGATCATGAGCACGTCGTGGAAGCGTAGCACGTAGACGCCTCCCTGGATGAGCTCGACGTCGTCGAGCGCGACGATGGCGATGTCGCCGGGCACGAGCGTCGGCGTCATCGAGTCGCCGGTGACGCGTAGCGCGATGAGCCGGTGCGGCAGGAATCCGATCTCGGATCGGAGCGAGGCTTTACCGTAGGCGATGAAGGACTCCACGCCCGTGTCCAGGATGAGCTCGCCGCGGCCGGCTTCGGCTCGTGCCGTCACCAGCGGCACCAGCACGACATCGTCGTCCGTAGTATCGACCGATGCGGCGGATGCTTTAGGCCCGGGCTCAGATTCAAGGCCGGAAGGTCCCTCTCCTGTCAAGAGCCACTCAAGACGAGCGCCTGTAGCACGAGCAATCAGGATAAGATCTCCTCGAGAAGGTGTCGTTCGCCCCTTTTCCCAGTTTCTGACAGTCGAGAGCGAACGTCCAATCCGTTCGGCCAATTCTTCCTGCGTCATATTTTGACGGGCCAGCCTGATTCTATCGCCAATTGTTGACACCATTTCACCAAATCTTAACGATTATGGCGTTAAGTTTTGACGCTTCTTGCCGTATACTTGTGTAGTCGCTGATAGATCAAATGTAGTCGCCATGGACAAACAAGTAAAGCCCTTTCCAATCCGATTGCGCGAAGATCAAATCGCCGCGCTTCGTCAGCTTTCCCGTGACAATCGCCAGAGCATTGCGGAGACAATCCGCATCATCATCGATGAAGCTCTGGCACGTCGCGGATTCGAAATCAAGAGACCTATCCCCGAACTAAAAACCGCCGCCTGAGCCATGGTCCCGAATGTCGTACACCGCACGCTTGGCCCCTGGTGGGTGGGTGGTCGTGGATGGGTCTACGAGGAGGCCCTGACGCTCGAAGACGGCCGCGTGGTCACGCGCCGGGAGTACGAGCGCATCGCCGCCGCATGCGGCGGCGATAAGCGGGCCGCCCGCGAGCTGCACGTCGAGCTCTCCCGCCTTGGGATTCGCGACCACTACGCCTTCGCAAGTCGCGTGCTCGGCCGCGAGGTGCGGCACCTTTCCGAGCTGACGCCCGACGAGCGCAACCTAATCCGTCTAGAAGCACGGGCTCAAGTCGAACGGACCAATTCACTTAGCTCCTGAGGAGGTGCGCCATGTACGTCGAAGCGATTGAACGACTCGTCCGGGAAGGCGCCCGCCGGATGCGCCTTTACGCCATGCCGACCGCATCCGGCGTGTGCGCCGTCATGGCGTGCGACGACCGCGGCGTGCTGCTCGTAGCCGCCATGCCGACCGCCGACGTCGCACGCCTGGCAAGCTCGATCCCCGTCTACGTCTGGACGCGGGCAGGCTATCGCCTACTCTCCGTAACCAGCCTTTCGGTGAAGCCATGAAGCGCTCAGAGCAACACGGCCTCGGGTCTTTCTTCGTAGCCCCCGACGTGGGCGCGAATCACGAGCCGGGAGATGGATTGCACCTTTTGGCCGCCCAGGTCGAAGAGCACGACGCCCGTTCGACTTTCACCCGGCTGCAGGTACAGGTTGGGCGGAAGGGCCGGCGGCTCTCGGAATCCCTCGAAGGGCCCGCCATCGAAGACGTAACGTGTGCCCATAACGCCGTAGCACGAGTCGGCCGCGTCGAGAATACGGGGAGGCTCTTCGAAGCGGACGTTGAGGAACTTGCGTCCTCCGAGGTCCAGCTCGAAGCGGTCCACGCTGACGGCCCGGCCGGAACGGTTCGTGACGGTCACCAGTGCGAGCAGCGCCTTACCGTCATTTCCGACGAGAACCTGTTCGATCGTGAGGGCGAGCTTGAGTTCTTTTCCGCTCAGTTCGATGAGCTTTCCCATGCCGTACTCCACGAGTTTGCCGAGCACGGCCGGAGCGAGCATGTCGATCATGGCCCGAGCGATGTGTCCCCTATGCGGAAGTTAGCGACGGGAGCGGGAGATGGCAAGCCCGGCGATGCGCCCCCCGAACTCGCACCTGCGGCCGAAGCGACTCCCGCTTCCCGTCGCCTCCGCGCCATCGTCTACATGCCCGGAGGCCGCCGTGAGGGCCTCTTGCTGCGGGGAGACGACCTCGAGGCGGCGGCCCTCGCGCTGGCCCGTCGCTACGCGCCGGAAGCTCCCCTGCTGATCCGGTACGAGCCGGACGGATACGTCCGCGCCTGGGCCTTTCCCGTCAAAATCCTGATCTGGAGGTGAGCCATGAAGCGCATCAAACGCCTGATCCGCCTGCTGATGCTCGACGCGGCCGTCCGGCTGGTCGAGCAGGCTTCGAGCGACCTGGGGTCTTTTGTGCTCATCTACGACCACGAGCGCAAGACCACCACGATCACGACCGATCTTACCGCGCGCGACGCGGAGCTGCTGCAGGACGCGGCCCGTCGTCGCGCCGAGCTTCGCCATCCAAACGTCCACCCGCTATTCGTCTGACAGAGCCATGGAGATCAAGCGCCGAATCGTCAAGATCAAGAGTGCCGGCGACGGCTTCGACGTGGAGGTCGTACGGAGTGGCCGGAGCCGCATCGTCAAGCAGGGCATCTCGCTCGACGAAGCCGCCGAAATCTTCAACTGCGAGCCGGACGCCTACGTCGTCTTCGTCGACGAAAGCGGCAACCCGCTCATGTACCGGACGCCTCTGGACGCCGTCGACTTTCCGTCCTACAAACCGCTCGAGTCATGAACGACCGTCTCCCCATCCTGCTGGGCCTTGTCGAGCGCGACGGCGACCCGGTCTACCAGGTCGCGATCGAAGACCGGCGCGTGCGCCGCGAGGTAGCCCGGACGGGCTTCTTGCTCTACGCCCTCGAAAACTTCCTCAAGCGCCACGTCGATCCGTCGCTGCCGCTTCCGGTGCGGCTGCACGGACAGGTCTCGCACGATCGGGCCTGGATCGAGGTCGTCTCGGAGACCGGCACGCGCCGTCGCTACATCGTCGAAGCAGACTGGCCACAAAAACAGGAGGAGGACCATGAAAACTGAAACGAAACCCGTGCGCACCGACGCGTCTGCCATCGAGCAGGCGCTGATTGCCGGGGATCTTTCGCAACTTACGCCCGAGCAACGTCTGAGCTACTACAAGCGCGTGTGCGAAAGCTTAGGCCTGAACCCGCTAACGAAACCCTTCGAGTACATTCGCCTGAACGGCCGACTGGTGCTCTACGCGCGGCGCGATGCCGCCGACCAGCTGCGCAAACTGCACGGCATCTCGATCGAGATCGTCAGCCAGAAGCGCGAAGGTGACCTGTACATCGTCCACGTCCGCGCACGCGACCTCGAAGGACGCGTGGACGAAGAGCTCGGCGTCGTGCCGATCGGCGGCTTGAAAGGCGATGCGCTTGCCAACGCCATCCTGAAAGCCATCACGAAGGCCAAACGGCGCGTGACGCTGAGCCTGGCCGGGCTCGGCTGGCTGGACGAGACGGAGGTGGAGACGATCCCGGAATCCGCGCACGTCCAGGAGGAAAATGCCAACGGCCATGCGGTCGTGGCCGCCGCGTCCGCACGCATCGATCCGAACGTCTCGTTCCGGCAGCAGCTGGCCCAGCGCCTCCGGGAGATCGGCTTTTCGGAGGAAGACATGACGCGCGTCATCCGTCTTTTCCGTCCCTATCCGGAAGGAGAAAAGATCGACGAGCGGCAGGCCTATCAGGTGCTGCAGCTGCTGGCGGAGCTGGAGCGTCTGGCCGAAGGCGATTCGCTCCGCATGCAGGCCTTCCTACAGGAGACGGTCGAGATCCAGCTCGAAGGCGCCCTGGGCGACACGCGCTCGTTGCGTGAAATGTGGACCGCCTGGACGACCGCCTACGACGAAGACGAGGATGTGACGTCATGAAGCGCCTCGATCTGAAAATCCCCGAAGACGCCTACCAGGACCTCGAGCAGCTGGCCGCCAGATACGGTGTCGGTGCCGGCGTACTGGCCCGCATGCTTCTGGTCCGCGCCATCACCGAAGAATCCGGAGAATCTCCGGAAAGTATCCGGACGGTTTCCGGATACTTTCCGGAAACCGTCCGGGAAATCTCCGGAAACCGTCCGGAAGACGACCGGACCCCGCCCGTAGAATCTCCAGAAAACATCCGGTCGGAATCCGGTAAATCTCCGGAAAACGTCCGGACATCTTCCGGAGAACATCCGGAAAACGTCCGGAAAACTTCCGGATCCGAGTCCGAGCGGTCGACACCATCCGGACAGAATCCGGAAGATCTCCGGAAAACGTCCGGAAACCGTCCGGAAGATCGCCGGACGCCGGCCTCCCCCCCTTCCCCCCCTATAACCCCCCTATCTCCCCCTGGTGTTTTTTCCCAGTCTGCTGACGCAGACTGTGTCGCCTCCGGCGACACGGCCAACGGCCGCATGGTCGAAGTATCGCGACGAAACGGTTCGGAATCGGACGAAGACCCGACCGTGCGTTCGAAGGCCGTCCAGATCTACCGGCACTTCTTCGGCCGCTACCCGACTCGTGACAAGCGGCGCATCATCGCCGACGCCGTACCGGAGGCGGAGCTCTCGGCCTGGCGGGAGACGCTCGAGGAGTGGAAAAGCGAAGGCTGGTCGGCCACGAACGTCGAGGGCATGATCGACCGCTTCAAGCGAAGATTGGAGGTCGAGACGGTCGAGCTGCAGGATCGTGCCGGAAGCGCACGATCGGTCAAGCCTTCTCGGCCTCCGATTCCGTACCACGAAGCCTTCGGGCTCTGGGAAAAGCGTGGCCAGCCCGGCGGCAAGTTTCCGCCAGACGGCTGGACCATGGTCACCGGACCTGACGGCAAAGCCTGGTTCATCGTGCCATGAAGCGCCTTGCCGACATAAAGCCCGTCGGCCGCCGCTGGCACGAGACGCCATCGGAGCAGCGACAGAAGGCCATGAAGGCGGCGCTTGAGAGCGGACTGTTGCGTGTGGGCGACTACTACAGCCTGCGGCTTGCCCAGCGCCTGATCGACCAGTTTTACCTGCTGGGCCCGGACTACGAACCCATCTGGTTTGAACCGGTGGCCAACGTGCCGGTCGGTGTTGTGCGCTTCCTCCCTGACGAAAACAGGCCGTCAACCAGGACTATGATAGCCTGGCGGCTCTATAACAAGCGCCTTTACAGGACTGTATGGAAAAGAAGCCCCTGGGGCGCCGAACCCGAAAAACCGCAAACCACAGCGCAACCATGATCGACTACGATCCTGACTGGACGACATGCATGGGGTGCGGTACCAGCATGTACGAGCATGAGCTTTGTCCTGAGTGCGGCTATTGCGGCCGCTGCTGCGAGTGCGACCTGGTGCTAACGCGCCTGCTCCGCGATCTGGAGGCGCTCGTGCAGGCGCTTCGCGATGAGGCGCTTGTAAGGCCGGAGATGATGGCGGATGGCCTCTACGAAGCAGCCTACCGTATCGAAGAAATCATCGAACGCTTCAAACAACCGGAGTGAGCCATGGAACAGCGGGACATCCTCTACCTGATGACGCATCCTGAATCGTTGAAAAATCTGCTCGAAAGCCGATGGCCCGGGCAGCATCAGCACCAGTATCTGGTCGCCCGTATGATAGCGGATGCCGCTAAAAAGGTCGTCGATGCACTGGAAGACGCCGAGAAGGTGGTAGGTGCTACGGTCGTCTTCGGTATTCCTTATCTGGTACGAACCCGGACCCGTAAGCGGTATCTCTATGAAATGAGTCCCCTCTGGCGCGACGTGCACGAAAAGGAGCGGGCGATCGCCGACCGCCGCAAGCAGATCGAACGCATTCTCCGGACCGGTGGCGTAGACCCGCAAACTGGCGAAAAGCTCGAACCTGTGCCCTATGAAGAAAAAACGTTCCTTGTTGTTGACAGCGTAGACGTGTAAGACGCTACACGCTTGAAATCTGGGAAAGCGAACCAGCCATGGCACGCCTCGAAGTAGAGCAGCTGACCACGCACGAGCTCTCGAAGCTCATCGAATACCACGTGCGGCACGCCACCGCGGAGCTACGCGACGAGCTGCGCCGGCTCCAGGAGCAGCTCCGGCTGGCCCTCTCGCCGTATCTGACCGTCCAGGAAGCAGCCCAGCTGCTCAAATGCAGCGAAGAGACCATCCGCCGCAAGATCAAAGCCGGCCAGATCCCGGCAATGTTCGATGGCAACAAGTGGCTCATCCGCCGGGAAGACCTGATCATCGCCATCGAATCCAGACATGCTGAAAACGTTTGAAAAGGGATCGGCCCGGGCCAGCCTTTACCTGGGCGACTGCCGGGAGGTACTTCTCACGCTCCCACCAGCCGACTTACGCGATGCGCCGAAGGCTCAGCGAAAAAATGCGCCAGATTGAACTTTTCATGAGAAGAGCCGATATTACTTTTGCTTTTGTCAAAAGCAAGTAGCCAGGGAGGACACCATGGGTCTCTGGGCCAAGCTCTCAAAACTGCTGGAAAAGTGGGGCCTGATCGAGAAGTCCGAGTTCGACCACATCCGCACCAGCGACTATCCGCACGTCCACTTCGCCGAGTGGACAGGGCTCCCCTATACCACCAAGAAGGAAATCCTCGAAGGCCCCGAAGGCGAAGCAATCCGCAAAAAGCTAAAGCGCTTCTCCGAGCTGATCCGCGAACGTAAGGCCAAAGGCGAATCGCTCGCTCTTCAGGATTAATGGATGAGTTCGGTTTTCAGTGGTTTCTCCTGCCCCTGATCGGAGGCTACCGCTTCATCCGCAAGTTCAGGCTTTACGAATACCGCACGCTCGCCGAATCTGGGTATCACACGTTCTTCCAGGCCGCCTTCTTCGGAGTTCTCCTTTTTGGAGCTTCGCTCCTCATTACCGGACCTGTATCCTGGCTTCTTCCAGGTATCTCACGATTCTGGTACGAACATGTGTCTTCCATTCGTTTCAGCGGCACCTGTCTGCTGGCTTTCCTGCTGGGCTTTCTTCTGCCCTACCCCCTCAATCGGAAAACCAGAGAAAAACATCTGGCCTGGACGCTCGATAGCTTCAGAAAGATGAATCGGAGCCTGGATCTTATGCTGACCCAGGCTTTCCTTGATCGCAAGATGGTGGCCGTAACGCTCGTCAACGACAAAGTCTACATAGGATTCCCTCTTGAGCCCCTGGAGGTCGAAGCCGAGCGAGAGTACATCTCACTGGGCCTCACTTACAGCGGATACCGCAATGAAAAGCGACAGCTGATCATCGACTACGACGTCGCCGAGAACGTCGATGCCCGCGTGGAAATCCCGCTCGACAAAGTCGTCTCCGTGTCCCACTTCGATCTCGAATTTTACCTCAAAGTCGCCCCACCGGAAGCGGAAATGCCACCAACGGCGGAAGCTTAACCCTCCCCTCCGAACACCTGCCGCACGGTGCGGTCCAGCGCCTCCTCGTCGAATCCCTTCAGGTAGCGTTCGGTCACGTTCAGATTGGCGTGGCCCAGGAACTTCGAGATCTCGTAGACGCCCACGCCCTGCCGGCGCAAATGGTCCGCCACGCTGTGGCGCGCCATGTGGAACGTGAGCTTCGGCACGCCGATCTGCCTGGCGAGCTTCGCCAGGTACTTGTTGACCAGCGCGTTCGCCCGCCCGATCGCCTCGAACTCCTCTTCCGACGTCGCCGGCCGCTCCTTCAAGATCGGAAACACGAACGCCTCCGGGTCCGGCGCGCCCTCGGGCAGGTACTCTTCCAGGATACGCACGGCCTGCGGCGGCAGAAGCAGGCTCGCCACCTCCTTCGTCTTCTTCATGCGGTAGGCGAGCCGCCAGCCGTCCCTTTCCCGCCGCAGGTGCTTCCAGCGAAGCAGCGCCACGTCCGAAAACCGCATCCCGCCCGCGTAGAAGGCGAACACGAACCAGTTGCGCACGTGGTGCCGCAGGTATTTCGGATCGAGCTCGAGCGCCTCCAGCTGCTTGATCTGCTCGTAGGTGAGCCTGGGCCGCTCGCCCTTGACCTTGCGCACGCTGATGTGCCAGAAGGGGTTCTTCTCCTGGGGAAAGCGACCCTCGCGGATGGCCTGATAGAGCAGCGTCCGGAAGGACGTCACACGCTTCCAGACCGTGTTGGGCGCCCGGCCGGTTTCTGCGAGCCAGGCCTGGAAGTCACGAACCAGCGACACCGTGATCTCGCCCCAGGGCAGGCGGCGCCACCGCCGACGCTGCTCCAGAAACTCCCGCAGCTGGGCGACGGTCGTCCGGTAGGTCTTGAACGTACCGTAGCGTCCCTCGCGGCGGTAGCGTTCGAGCACCCGTTCGGCGAAGGCGAAGAAGTCCTCTCCGTCGTCTTCCGTCCGGGCGATCGCTCGTGCGATTTCGTCGCGCAGCGTCTCGGCCGTGACGAGCCGCCCGGTGGTGAGCATCTCGGTCAGCACGGCTTCGGCCCGGGCCTGCGTGTCGGCGATGAGCCGGTTGAGCCGGGCGTGCTCCGGGTGGCTGCGGCGCACCTGCCCCTTGCGGGCGTTCCAGTCCGCCTCCTTGACCGAGAGCCCGAGCGAAAGGTATTTCGTATCTTCCTTGTGGGAAATGCGCAGGTAGAGGTGGCGGCGCCCGTCTCGGGGCCGCCCGACGACGGCGATGCGGGCCATGGGTGGTACAGGTTATGGTACAGGTTTTCCACCCGAAAATGGCCGACATCGTCCGACAAAGTCAAGCCCGAATCGCCTTTTTCGAGTCAAATGGGCCGATTTTGTCGAATGGAGTCGGCCCAAATCGACACTTCGTCGAATCCCCTTGTCTCCACGCCTAAAAACCGCACGCCTTTGTGCAAGGCGTGCGGTTTTTTATTGAGCTTGTTCTACGCCAGTGCACCTGGCTTAATCCCTAAGCTTTAGCATTGCTTGGGTTTGATATACTGACCCGGCTTGAAGCTGTAGAAAATACAAGCCCCCAGCCAACGGTGGTGCATCCCAGGTGAACTCGTGCCATCCGGCAGGCAAAAAGGCTTCCTGGAGGCGTGCGACTTCACGTCCTAGCACATCGTACACGACCAACCGCACATGCTGCGCTTTAGGCAAACCAAAACGTACCTGCACCCGACGATGAAAAGGATTGGGGTAGGGTGCAGCTAGCGTGATGATTTCCGGTAAGCGCGTCGTTGGCTCGCTCGCCACAGGCACTATGCGTTCCCAAGCGCCTATATCGCAATGTGTGCCCTGAGGGCGCGTAACGCCCCGTTGATCGCTCCCAACGGGCTCGCCGAAAAGGTCCACGCAGGCCTCGGCCGGCACGCGGTCTAGCGCCCAGCTGCCGTCCAGGAGCGGGTGCGTAAACGTAAGCGTATCTAGCGGTGCCAGCTCAAGTGGTTGACCGATAACATCGGTGGGCATAGCTGTCAGTGCACAGTCCTCCAGATTGGCCACACCGTTATATCCCGCTGAGGTGAGTTGGCCGTAGCACTCCGGACCTTCCGGGGCATGGTTGCCGACCAGTAGCACCGCTTTAAGTTGCTTAGCACCCACCAATCCGTCCGAGTAAATGCCTCCCCCTCGAGCCGCTTGGTTTTGCGTGAGGGTTACAAACGACAAGTTGAGCTGGTCGTAGCTGGTTGCATCTATGCCGCCACCCGTACCACTTGTGGAGTTTCCGCTTAGGGTTACGTTGATCAGGTTCAGTTTAGTTGGCATTTCTTCCCCACCGACATAGATGCCCCCACCCCCTTCATCTCCAGCCTGATTTTCCACTACAGCACTCTGCAGTAGCGTCAGCTGTGCTCCCCAGCCGCCCCAGACACCCCCACCTTCTCGCGTTGCTCGATTGCTCCGCAGCACGCTTTGCTTAAGGGTAGCATTCACCCTCTCTTCCCACGCTTGTCTCACCCAAATGGCCCCACCTTCCTCGGCTTCATTAGCCACGAAATGGCTTGCCTCTATATCGAGCGTTCCTGCACTGATAGCAATGGCGCCCCCATATTTACCCATGTTCTGGGTAAACGTGCTTTGCTTGACTTCCACCCTGCCCCCCGTAACATGCACCCCACCACTACCTGAAGCCGAAAAGTTACCCTCTACATGGGTGGCTTCGAGCATAAGATGCCCCCCAGAAACCCTAATGGCACCACCGTAAAATGCCCAACCTGAAACGCGCCTATCGCTATTGCGGCGCAACACAGAGCGCTGGATATGCAACAATCCTCCTTTAAGCCAGACAGGCACACTCTGGTTTTCTTCTACCACCACCTCTTCCAGAATAGCTGCTGCAGGATAGGTCCATTCGTCTAAATCTAATGCGCTACCGGCCCAAGAAAATGTGCTATAGTTGTTGCGTAACACCACCGAGTGCAGCTGCAGCTGCCCTTGCGAAAAAACAGCCGTGTAGCATCCATTGCTTAGCTGCAGGTTGACAAGCTGCAGTCCAGCCCCGCCGGCCACCTCAAAGAGCGGATACTGATTAGCGGCCTGGGTGTTGCAGGAAGTATCGGCGCGCGTGATTAGCGCACCGTTGCCTTCAATAGCGATATTGACTTTGGACGCGATGGTCAGCGCGCCTTCTTGGGCTAGATACGTGTCTTCCCAGTTTACATCGGGCAAGGATAAACGATATGTAGCCGTGTCGGCAAGCAGGATGCGGAATATCCCATAAGGCCACCGGTTCGCTTCCATGACAGCAGCCCGCAGCGTGCACTGCTCACCTGCTGTTGTGCTGTCGGCATCGCATTGTAGGTCACCAGGATCAGCATCAGGCAAGTCTTCCGTCACGTTCACCGTAAAGGTACGCACTAGCTCGCCGTTACCTACCACAATCAGATAAAGCGGCTCTGCATTGGCCACTTGTACCCGTAGGGCTGCTTGACGCAAACCCGCCCGCCGCGGCTGAAAGACCAGGTGCAGCTGGCACTGCGCGCCTGCATTGAGTACCAAGCCATCACGACAACTGCCTGTTTCCGTTTCGTCTAAGGTTAGCTCCTCTGTTTCCACTTGGTACCCCAAAAGTGCAAGCCGGAGTGTGACTGGCCCATTACCCTGATTGGTCAGCGCAACCGTTCGCCTTGCCGACGTCTGATAGGGTACACTACCGAAGTTGACCCATACGGTGTCGGGCTCTAGTGGCGTAGCTACCACCGCTTCGGCTTCATAGGCACCAGCATCACAATAGCCCCCGATAGATGGCTGGGGGCGCGACATTCCCCGGCCATCGGTGGTAACCGGACGGCCAGTAGCGTCTAAGCAGCCTGGAGCAGCGCCTAAAGCCGGACTGGTAGGTAACAGGGGAACCACAGGCAGCCCCACAGCTAACGAATCGGCCAGACCTACATCATCAACCCGGACGAATCCTGGACAGCTCTCGTCGTCAGCAAAGCTGAGCCCTACTATCGTAAGCTCGCCCCCTCCGTTAGCGCAATTTTCTCCATTACGAGCCAGCAACACATGAGCTACCCGAAGCAATCCTTCATAAACGATACCGTCGCCATTGTTACTGGCTGAATTGTCCACAATGGTCACAAAACTTAAGTGCGAGCGCCCATCTAGTGATAGGGCTCCCCCATCACCGTCGAATGCGCGATTGCCTAAAAACGTACTGTTTAGAATGTAGACGTTCTCGCCTTCAATAGCCCCACCCCCACCGCTTTGATTATGAGCAAATAGAGTTTGCTCTATACGTATGTTGCGGCCATAAATTGCCCCGCCATAATCATTTGATTGGTTATGCTCAAAACGACTCTGTCGAACAATGAGCGAATCTCCAAGATAGGCGTCAATTGCTCCCCCGGCGTCCTCAGCAATGTTCGCGATAAAGTTCGTCTGCTCTATTAAGACCTGTCCTTCATACACAGATATCGCTCCACCGTCGGAGTCACTATCGTTGTTACGGAACGTACAGGCTTGTAGTGTAAGTGCACCACCGAGGTTCTTGATGGCGCCACCACTATATTCAGATGCATTATCCTCAAACTCAGATTGGATCACCTCAAGTATGCCACCACTATTATAGATGGCCCCCCCTGAAAAACGCGCATCATTATTTCGGAATACAACCTGCTGCAGCTTCGCCACCCCCTGGTCGTTATACAAAGCACCTCCATCAAAGCCCTCGTTATCTTCAAACGTAGATGCCTCAACAAAGACGTTTCCGCTTTTGTTATACAATGCGTTGTCTTCATTAGAGGCAAACCAACTTTGCTGTATTTGGACTGTAGCTTCATCATTGTAGATCGCGCTTCCATATGAAGCCCGATTTTGTATGATTTGCGCCTCCAGCAAATGCAGCGTGCCTCGATTGTACACTGCTGCGCCTTGGTCTGCCCAATTTTGTCTGAAAACCACGCGCTCTGCTTGCAGCACTGCCCCCGCATCCACATAAAACGCCCCTCCCCTTTGCCCACACCCGTACTGCAGGGTTAGGTCGTATAGCCTCATTTGGGCCTCAGGAGCAAGGTAGCCTATCCGAAAAGCCTGGGCTGGCTCGCAGCTCAATGTGCTGTCGCGCGTCAACACTGCTCCTTGGCCCTCGATCGTTAACACCCCGGTCAATGTCGGGAGGCCGCTTGCACCACGCAGACTGTCATAGGCAAACGGCTCGGTAAGTACGTAGCGTGCGCTTGGCGCCAACACAACCACATCAGCCCCACTGCCTGCCTGACAGTCGGGATGCACCGCGGCATCTTGGTTGGCATTCACCAAAGCCTCTAGCAGCGAACACTGTCCATCGGCTGCAATCTGTACTAGTCCTGGAGCCACTTCAATACGACTGCCTGTTTGCGCATACGTAACCTGCAGGCTCCAAACCGTAAGCAGGGCCAAGGTCAAACGAACCATAGAGCGCTAACGGATGGGTTGCCTCAGATAGCGGGAAGCTATCCGAAACACCACAAACGAAACAATCACCCAAACGGGTGATTTTTAGCGCCAGCGACTCATGGGTTTGACGATTCAGGGCTGCCTGGGTACTGGCGTTTGTAAACCATCAGCGCAGCTTCTACCCACAAACGGGCCTGCTTTTCGTTTAGCGTGATTTGCAGCAAACCAATCTGGATGCGCACCTCAGGGGGATGGTAAACATATTCATCCAGGATGTGAAACGCTTTAGCTTGTTCGAGTAACGATTCTAACGACGGCTGCATGCGTTCTGACATTTGTACTGCAAGATTTAGGTACACTACGACAGCCACTGGCACTCTCCCCCGGAAAGAGGCCCCATTGCCTTGCCTCCTGAAAGGCTCTATACATTCACCACCGGGCAAGGCGCATAATGTAATTGGAATAAAACACAAAATTTTTTCTCTGTCAAGTTTGATATAATCGATGTGTGTAAATATAGTGTCGGACAGGGTCAGGAACGAGGTAGCGAATAGATCGGCCTTGGCGGCAGCGCTGTCGGATTTCGGTAGCCGATATTTCCAAAAGTGGGGCTTCGACAAACGTAACGTGTTGCAAAAAGCGCGGATCGACGTCTTCTAGGGTTGTCCCAGGCCGACGGTAGACCAAAAGCTTAGCGCGCCGGATGATCTCTTCTGGTTCGCGCCAGGTATGAAACGTACGCAGATTATCTTCACCGAGAATGAGCAGTATTTCCCCCTCAGGATAGTGGATTTGTAGCTGGCGGAGGGTATCGATGGTGTAAGAACGGCCGCCGCGCCGGATCTCCAAATCGGAAACGGCAAAGTGTGGATGGCCTTCGATAGCCAGTTGCGTCATCGCTAGCCGGTGGTGCGGCTCGGCCAGTTCTCCTTCGTTTTTATGAGGAGGAAAATGGCAAGGCATCCAGAGGACCTGGTCGAGCCGGGCTTGCTCGCGTACCTGTTCAGCCACGATCAGGTGAGCCAGGTGTGGGGGGTTAAACGAGCCGCCAAAAAGTCCAATGCGGAGACGGGCCATAGGCCGTCTTTAAGGTTGCGTTCGCCCTTGGGCCAGTGAAGCTGCGCCGAGTTCTTTGAGGTGACGCTGCGCTTCGGCATAAAGGGTTTCAGCTGTTTGCAGCAAGGGGCTATCGGGGAAGAGTTGCAACAGGCGTTCGTAGAGTTCAATGGCACGCTGGTAGCGTTCGGGCTGGCGCGTGCGCACGCTCTGATTTGCAAAAGCGATGTAGGCCTGCATTGCACCCACCAGTGCATCATCGGCCCAAGGAGTGTCCGGATAGCGATCGAAAACGGCTTCGTACGTTACTGCTGCAGCTTCATAGAGCTCTCGGCGTTCGTAGAGCCTTGCAGCTTCGTACTGCTTACGGGCCAGTTTTGCCCGTAGCTCGGCAATTTTCTGCGTGGCATCGGCTACCCGCTCGTGATTGGGGTAGCGATCGATAAAAAGCTGAAAAGCCTCGATAGCTCTGCGCGTGTCGGTCTGATCTAGCTCATACGGGGGCGACAGGTTGTAGTAGCACATCGCCCGTTCGTATTCGGCCTCTGGCACGCGGGGGTCGCTGCGGTGGATCTGGGTAAAACGCTCGTATTCGCTGGCGGCCAATAGGTATTCCTGGTTGCGGTAATAGGCACGTGCCAGATAGAACTGGGCATCGGCGGCCCACTCGTGCATGCGACCATAGGTAAAAACTGCCTGGAAATACTCAATGGCCCGGGCGTATTTACCTTGGTTGTACAAAGTCATTGCCCGCTCATACGCTTCTTGAGGGGAGTTATGACGCAATCTTCCGCTGCCGGCACACCCAAGCAGCATCAGGATAAGCAACACACCGTAGCGGCTTATGCGTTGCATTTGGTTTACTTTTGGCATAGCGGGCCACTGATGGCGACTGGTACGTAAAGGATTCAGGCCGGTTCCGTGGGCTTTAGCGCAGAAGTTCCAGACGACCATCCCGATAGCGATGGAAATAAAGCGCTCGGTTAACCTGTCCCCCTTCAAAATGCAGCCGTACACCTAAACCTTGATATGGGGGAGCTTCACGCAACCGGTCGGGCAAATCGCCCAGCGCGCTGCGCTCTGGCAGATGCTGCAGCAGAAAACGCGCTACATCGTAGCCTACATAGGCCAGCCGGTCGGGCTGTTGACGACGCAGCGCCTGGTATTGCTGTTGAAACGACCGCACCTCAGCGCGCGTCGAGTCCACCCAAAAGTCGTTACTAAAGGTCAGCTGGTAGCGACTGGCCTGGCGCGGGGCTTGCACCTCACGCCAGGCTGCGTTGCCCAAAATGCGCATTGAAACGCCTGCCCGCTCCAGGCTGCTCAAGGCTGCTTGCCCCAGTGCAGGCGCTTGCGCACCCGAAAGGGGTAAATACAGCGCTTCGACCTGCCGGAGCGTGTCTTGGCCAATTTGCTCGACCAAATTGCCATAGGCTTGCGTATTAGGGAGGAGCTTATAAAAGACCACATGTGCCCCTAATCGCAATGCTTCAGCTTGAAAAGCCTCTGCCATGTGCTCTGTGGTCGGATCATCAAACAGCGCGGCCACGCCTAACTGCCGCAGTCTTAGACCATAGACGGCCATCCGGGCCATGAGCTGTCCACGGACAGAAAGCGTTGGATTGGCCTGAAATACCCAACGCCGACCACGTGAGACGGCAGCGTCGGTTGCCAACGGGGCAATCAGCACAACGCGAAGCTGCTCGGCGACTTCTGCCGCAGCGATAGCTTGTTCGCTGTAGAGCGGCCCGATCACAAGGTCGGCTTTCTGATCTTGAACCAAGCTGCGCAAAGCAGCTTGCACCTGCGCTGGCGTGGTTCCTGCATCCCGAAATACCATGCGCACCGGTGCAAGGAGGCTATCTGCATTGCGTGCAGCAATTGCCAGTCGGATGCCATCGAACAGCGACTGGGTTAGCACTGCATTTTCGGCATCTATCGGCAATAGGATCCCCAGCGTAATGGTCTGGGCCTGGCGTTGCTGCCAGGCTTGCGCCGCTTCAGCCAGCTGCTCCAGCTGCTGCGCTTGGGCAAGATACTTACTGGTAGGATAGCGGGCTCTAAACGCCTCTAGCCAGCTGCGCACCTGTTCATATTCCCCCAGCCGATAGAGCGCCTTAGCGGCCATGATCCAAGCTGCGGTCGTCTTGCGATGCAGCGGATAGGCTTCAACGACGTGGCGAAACTGCCGATAGGCTAGGCCGTAGTTGCCGCGCTCAAAGGCTTCAAGGGCTTGCGCAAATTCGCTTTCAGCCGCTTCAATGCGCGGAATTTCCGTCCGCTGAGCAGCCGTTTCTAGCGCGCTCAGGGCAAGGAGCAGCCCAAACAGGGTGCCGCAGCTTCGGTATATCCAGTGCCTTACTCCCACTCGATGGTAGCCGGTGGTTTGGAGCTGATGTCGTAGACTGCTCGGTTGATCCCACGCACTTCGTTGACAATCCGGTTGGACACGTAGGCCAGAAACTCGTGCGGCAGCCGCGCCCAGTCGGCCGTCATGCCATCGAGGCTTGTAACCGCACGCAAAGCACATACATACTCATAGGTGCGCTCGTCGCCCATCACCCCCACCGTCTGCACCGGCAGCAGCACAGCAAACGCTTGCCAAACCTGATCGTACAAGCCGTGGCGCTGCAGCTCTTCGATAAAGATCGCGTCTGCTTCACGCAGCAAGTCCAGCCGCTCTTGGGTTACAGGCCCAAGCACCCGAACGGCCAGCCCTGGTCCCGGAAACGGATGGCGATGCAAAATAAGTTCAGGCACTTGAAGTAAACGTCCAATGGCGCGGACTTCGTCTTTAAACAACTCGCGGAAGGGCTCGATAATCTCGAAATTCAACTGCTCGGGCAAACCGCCTACGTTATGATGCGTCTTGATTGTAGCCGATGGTCCTTTGTAAGAGACGCTTTCGATAACATCCGGGTAGAGCGTGCCTTGGGCCAGAAAGCGTGGCCGGCGGCCTAATTCCCGGGTCAGCTCTTGGGTGGCTTGCTCAAAGACCTCGATAAACGTAGCGCCGATGATCTTTCGCTTCTGCTCAGGGTCCGTAACGCCTTGCAGCCGGGACAAAAACAGCGACCCAGCATCGACAGCCTTCAGTCGGATATGAAAATGATCGCGAAACGTCGTGATCACCTGCGCAGCTTCACCCTTACGTAGCAGGCCATTATCCACAAAGATGCAGGTAAGCTGATCCCCTAAAGCCCGATGCAGCAAAACAGCAGCAACCGAAGAGTCTACGCCCCCAGAAAGTCCGAGAATGACATGCTCGTCACCCACACGGGCACGTACTTCGGCCATTTTTTCTTCAATGAAGGCCGCAGGAGTCCAGTCTCCCCGGCAGCCACAAATCTTAAGCGCAAAGTTTTGCAAGATCTGGCGGCCGTAGTCTGTATGGACCACTTCAGGATGGAATTGGACGCCGTAGAGCGGGCGATCTAAGGCACGCACAGCGGCGATAGGTGCATTCTCGGTATGGGCAATGATGGTAAACCCTTCAGGTAAGCGCGTTAGGTGGTCGCCGTGGCTCATCCACACGGTTGTCCCTGAAGGTACACCCGCAAATAGGTCCTCCGCCTCATCGATGTGGAGGTGGGCCCGCCCAAACTCGCGGCGCGCGGCACGCTCGACGCTTCCCCCCAGCGTGTGCGCCATAGCCTGCAATCCGTAGCAGATGCCCAGTACGGGCAGGGGCGAGCCGTCCTCCCGTTGTAGTTCCAAAAGCGCCTGGGGCAGCTGAGGTGCACCAGGATCGTAAACCGAGCAGGGTCCACCCGAAAGGATCAATCCTTTGGGGCGAAGCGCAGCGACTTGCTCGGGCGTAAGGGTGCACGGGTGGATTTCAGAATAGACGCCCACCTCGCGCACGCGTCGCGCAATAAGCTGTGTATATTGGGAGCCGTAATCAAGAATAACAATTTTCTCATGCATGGCCTTTAGCCCACCATCGCCGCATAAGCTTCGGCCGAAAGCAGTGTTTCTAGCTCAGCCGGATCTTTCAGCACAATGCGGATCATCCACCCTTCGTCGTAAGGCGACTGGTTTACCAGTTCTGGATGGTTTTGCAGTGCCGTATTGATGGCAACAATCGTCCCCGAAACCGGCATGTAAAGCTCAGAAACCGTCTTCACGGCCTCTACGGTTCCAAAGACTTCATCTTTGGCCAGTTCGGTGCCTATCGGCTGCAGTTCGACGTAAACAATATCGCCCAGCTCTCGCTGGGCAAAGTCGGTAATGCCTATGGTAGCCTCTTTGCCATCGGCCTCAAGCCGCAGCCACTCATGTTCTTTGGTGTAGCGGAGGTTTTCAGGAAATTCCATAGCAGCTTCTGATTGGATAGACAGCGCTTAGCTATGAAGCCGGTTCTGGTTGCAACCGGAACGACTCCAAAAAGCGGGTATCAAAACGGCCTTCCTGAAAGTCAGGATGCATCAGCAGTTGACGGTGAAAAGGAATCGTGGTATGTACGCCTTCGATGACAAACTCCTCTAAGGCCCGAAGCATACGCCGAATAGCCTGGGCCCGCGTCGGCGCATGCACAATAAGTTTAGCAATCATCGAGTCGTAGTGAGGCGGAATGACATAGCCTGCGTAGACATGGGTATCCACGCGCACGCCGGGACCTCCTGGTGGATGAAACACGGTGATCATGCCCGGCGAAGGGCTAAAGTTGCGAAACGGATTCTCTGCATTGATGCGACACTCAATGGCGTGTCCTTCCAACCGAAGGGAGGCTTGAGGTGGTAGCGGCTCGCCCATAGCAATGCGCAGTTGCTGCTCGATCAGGTCAAGTCCCGTCACCTCTTCGGTCACAGGATGCTCTACCTGGATGCGAGTGTTCATCTCCATGAAGTAGAAGTTGCGCTCGGCATCGACAAGAAACTCGATCGTGCCTGCACCTTCGTAGTTAACCGCCTGGGCACCGCGGACAGCTGCCTCGCCCATTCGTTGGCGGAGTGCTTCATCGACAATAGGGGAAGGCGATTCTTCAAGCAGCTTCTGATGCCGGCGTTGAATCGAACACTCGCGCTCTCCTAAGTGGATGACATTGCCCTTGCCGTCGCCCAGCACCTGAATTTCGACATGGCGCGGCTGCACGATAAACTTCTCTAAGTAGACGTCAGGTCGGCCAAAAGCCGCTTCTGCCTCTGTTCGGGCTGCATTGAACTGGCGTGCAAAGTCTTCTTCGCGATGGACAATACGCATACCGCGCCCGCCTCCCCCAGCCGCTGCCTTAATCATCACCGGATAGCCAATCTCAGCTGCAATGCGCATGCCTTGCTTGACGTCTTCGATGATGCCATCTGAGCCTGGCACCACCGGAACACCTGCTTTGCGCATGGTTTCTTTGGCTAGGCTTTTATCGCCCATAAGCCGTATGGCCTCAGGAGAAGGGCCGATAAACTTGAGGCCATGATCAGCACAAATTGCACTAAATTCGGCATTTTCTGAAAGAAAGCCATAGCCCGGATGAACGGCATCGGCGCCCGTGACTTCGGCGGCTGCAATGATCCGATCGATGCGCAGATAGCTCTCGGAAGAGGGCGGAGGGCCAATGCAGACCGCTTCATCGGCAAAACGCACGGGAAGGGAATCCCGATCGGCGGTGGAATAAACCACCACCGTTTTCAGACCCATCTCTCGACAGGTGCGGATCACCCGCAAGGCGATCTCTCCCCGATTGGCAATCAGAACCTTACGAATCACGGTAGTCCAAGGGGCAGCTCCAGACCACAACTTAGTCGAGGGCAATGACAAACAAGGGCTGGTCGTATTCGACAGGTTGGCCGTTTTCAACCAGGATCTCTTTGACCACACCAGCGACCTCGCTTTCGATCTCATTCATGAGCTTCATCGCCTCGATGATGCACAACACATCGCCTGGCTTCACCCGATCGCCGACCTCCACAAAGGGGTCAGCATCGGGAGAAGGTGCTCGGTAGAAGGTACCGACAATCGGCGCCCGAACCACATGGGTCTTGGCCTTTGTGACGACCGAGGCGCCGTCTGAGGTACTCTGATTCGGCGTTACGGCTGGTGGGGTTTCAGGTGCAGGCGGTGCCTGGGGGGCTGGTGCAACCGGGGCAGGCGCAGTGGGCACCACAGTAGGTGACGGTAGCGCCTGAGGCATAGCATACATTGGATAGGGCAGCGAGGCCGGCTGCATCACAATAGCCGGTGCGTTCTTGCGAATGACCAGCTTGAAGTCTTCTTCCTCGATCTCTACTTCAGCTACCCCACTTTCTGCCACGATTTTAAGTAGTTCGCGAAGCCGTTCCAGGTCCATGGTTTACACTGGGTTGGTGAAGATTAGCCGGCCTCTGCCGTGGCTACGCGGGTAATGTACTCGCCGGTTTCGGTATTGACGCGTACCACATCCCCTTCGCTGATAAACAGAGGCACTTGAATTACCGCACCACTTTCCAGCCGGGCCGGCTTGGTAGCCCCCGTAGCGGTATCGCCGCGTACACCAGGCTCGGTTTCAACGACGCGGAGCTCTACGTGCTTGGGAATTTCTACCGTAATCGGTGTTTCGGTTTCGGCATGCACCAGAATATCGGCTTCTCCCCCCTCTTTGAGGAAGGCACGGTTCGGAACCAGATCCGGCGAGAGGGTGATCTGTTCGTAGGTTTCCAGGTTCATAAAGTGCATGCCCAGTTCGTCTTCATAGAGGAACTGGTGGGGCCGCCGCTCAACGCGTGCCGTTTCCACCCGTTCGCCTGCCCGGAACGTGTTGTCGACCACACGGCCGGTACGGACGTTTTTCAGCTTGGTCCGCACGAAAGCCCCGCCTTTCCCAGGCTTTACGTGCAAGAACTCGACAATTTGCCAAATATCGCCGTTCCAGACAATCGTCAGGCCATTTCGGAAATCGCTCGTGTCCGCCATCGGTTGCCTGCAGATCGTTTTGGTGGTAAGGTGGGAAGAGCAATATAGCCTGCCGGTCGCCTTAGTGTCAACGAAGCGGTCCCAGCAGTCAGAGTGGATAGCAAACTGGAGAGCCTGGGCTTGGTCTCCCGGCTCATCAAGATTTCACGGTTAGAAGCTTAGCGATAGGGTTTTTCATACTGCAAGACGGCCATCAGATCGCGTACGCCAAACGGCCCATGCCGGTACAAAAAGGGCTCTCCGTAGACAGCGCCGATCTGGTAACCATAGGTGCGTGCCCGTGCTTCAATCCATTGAAAAAAGGTAGGATTGGAGACAAACGTCTCGGGTTCGTCCTCAGAGGGCACATAGTCGGGGTTATAAAACTGAGAGCGAAAAGCCTGTAGGGCTTCCAACCGCTGTGGCCACACCTCGGTCACATCGACCACCAAGGTAGGGTCAAAAGGTACTGCCTGCATGTAGTGCAGCACGTGATGTGGCCTCCAGGGTTGCTGGGGATTTCCCTGTTCATCAAAGGTTTCAATGCGCCGAAGACCGGCAAAAAATATGGCCGATGTGGCCAGTTGTGCTGCAGCGCTGTGATCCGGATGGCGGCACTCGGGTGCATTAATCAACACAATATGGGGACGGTAGCGACGGATGACGCGGATGACGGCTAGCCGCTGTTCAGCGGTATCGGCCAGCCCACCATCCGGAAGCCCCAGGTTTTCTCGGACGGCCAGACCAATAATGCGGGCTGCCTCGGTGGCTTCTTGCAAGCGCCCTTCGGGGGTCCCCCGTGATCCCAGTTCGCCCTGCGTTAGGTCTACAATCCCAACCCGGTAGCCCTGTCGGACCAGCAGGCATACCGTCCCCCCAGCACACAGCTCGACATCGTCGGGATGCGCAGCCAGAGCGAGCACATCCAAAGGCCGCTCTGGTTCTGGATCCTCGACCAGCACCAAGCGACGGCTTTCCATCGATCAGCCTACTACAAAATTGACAATACGACCTGGTACGTAAACCGCCCGTCGAATCTGCTTCCCATCCAAGTAACGCGCTACATTCTCATGCTCTCGGGCGATGGCCAGCACGACTTCCTGATCGGCTGTGGCCGGTACGCGCACTGTAGCCCGGAGTTTGCCATTGACCTGCACTGCGATCTCCAGTTCCTCGACTTGGAGATAGGCTTCGTCGACCTCCGGCCAGGGCTCGTAGGCCAGCGATGTGGTGTGCCCAAGCCGTTCCCAAAGCTCTTCAGCCAAATGCGGGGCAAATGGGCTCAGCATCAGCACAAAAGGCTCGGCTACTGCCCGCGGGAAAACCTCCCATTTGTGCGCTGCGTTGACAAACTCCATCATAGCCGCGATAGCCGTGTTGAAGCGCATGGCCTCAATATCGTCGGTAACCCGGCGTAGCGTTTGGTGCAACAGCTGGAGCTGCGGGCGCGTAGGCTCGGCCTCTGAGACTTGAAGCGCACCTTGGGCTTCGTCCACATAAAGACGCCAAACGCGGTTTAGAAAGCGGGCTACCCCCTCGACGCCTTTGGTGCTCCATGGCTTGACCTGCTCGAGCGGCCCCATGAACATTTCATAAAGCCGCAAGGCATCGGCACCATACTGCTCAACCACATCATCGGGGTTAACCACGTTGCCGCGGCTTTTGCTCATCTTATAGGCTCGGGCTTCAATGCGGATCTCTGGCTGTGCACGCAGGACAAACCCTGTGGCTTGCTTTTCGACCTCGTCTTCGCTGAGCCGAACGGCTTCAAGCTTTTCGCCGGTACGCACGTCAACCCCGTCATCTACATGCTCAGCCGATACCCAGCGTCCCTGGGCATCTCGAAACGCGGTGTACTCCAATTCCCCCAGAATCAGCCCTTGATTGACCAGCTTCATGAAAGGCTCCGGCGTAGAGACCAGCCCGAGGTCATAGAGCACCTTATGCCAAAAACGTGCGTAGAGCAAGTGCAACACTGCGTGCTCAGCACCCCCAACGTACAAGTCGACAGGCATCCAGTAGCGCTCTTTCTCCGGATCGACAAAGCGGGCCTCATTGTGTGGATCGAGATAGCGCAGGTAATACCAGCACGAACCGGCCCATTGGGGCATGGTATTCGTTTCGCGGTGGAAAAGCTTGATTTCGACCCCAGGCGGAGGCTCGAGTCCAGGCTTAAGCAGCCGTACTGTACCTTGGGGTGTGACCCAGCCGCGCACGCGCACCCAGTCGACAGCCCTGGCCAGTGGCGGCTGGGGTTCGGTGTCTGGATCCATGGCCGGCTGCGGTCGAAAATCTTCCAGATCCGGCAACAGTACCGGCAGTTCCGATTCGTCCAGGGGATAGGTTTGACCCGTGCGGCGACCTGCTTCGTCCACTTCGTGCACGATCGGAAAGGGCTCACCCCAGTAACGCTGCCGGCTAAAAAGCCAGTCGCGAAGCCGATACTGTACCGATCGCTTCCCCAAGCCTTTATGCTCTAGCCAAGCGACAATCGTGCGTTTGGCCTCCTCATTGCCTAAGCCATTGAGCGACACTTCCGCATTGGCCGAGTTAACATGCGGTCCATCTCCTTCAAAGGCGCCTGCTTCTAAGTTTCCACCGGCAACGACTTCCACAATAGGCAGGCCATACTTGCGGGCAAACTCCCAGTCGCGCTGGTCATGACCTGGCACGGCCATGATGGCGCCTGTGCCATAATGGCCCAGCACGTAGTCGGCAATCCAGATCGGAATTTTTTGGCCTGTGGCCGGATTGATCGCATAGCCGCCAGTAAACACACCAGTTTTTTCACGCGCTAGCTCGGTGCGCTCTAGGTCCGATTTCTGCTGGGCCTGAAGGCAGTAGGCTTCGACACTTGCACGTTGCTCGGACGTGGTAATGGCGGCTACCAGTGGATGCTCGGGCGCCAGCACCATATAGGTCGCGCCAAAAAGCGTGTCGGGCCGGGTAGTAAAAACGCGCAGGCGCGCTTCCAGTCCCACCACAGGGAATTCAATCTCAGCGCCTTCAGAGCGGCCAATCCAGTTGCGCTGCATTTCTTTGATGTTCTCTGGCCAGTCCAGCAGCGCCAAATCTTCAAGCAGCCGCTCGGCATAGGCAGTGATGCGCAGCATCCACTGGCGCATTGGTCGGCGATAGACGGGATAGCCCCCCCGCTCCGACTTTCCATCGACCACTTCTTCGTTGGCCAGTACCGTTCCGAGCGCGGGGCACCAATTCACCGGCACTTCGGCTTCGTAAGCCAAACCTTTTTTGTAGAGCTGGAGAAAAATCCACTGAGTCCATTTGTAATAGTTGGGATCGGTGGTATTGATTTCACGATCCCAATCATAGGAAAAGCCCAACCGTTTGAGCTGTGTGCGAAAGCGGGCAATGTTGCGCTCAGTCGTCAGGCGCGGGTGTGTATTTGTTTCAACGGCATACTGCTCGGCTGGCAGGCCAAAGGCATCCCATCCCATTGGATGAAGTACGTTGGCCCCCTTCATGCGACGGTAGCGGGCCAAAATATCGGTAGCGGTGTAGCCTTCCGGATGACCTACGTGCAACCCTGCCCCGCTGGGATAAGGGAACATGTCGAGCACGTAGAACTTGGGTTTTGCCGGATCAAACCCTGGCTCACCGGGGCCTACTGCCCGAAACGTTTTGTGCGCCTCCCAGTAGCGCTGCCATTTGCTTTCGATTTCCTTGAACGGATACCCTGCCATGCTGTATAGATGGGGATGAATCCTTAGGGAATGCAGGCGCAAATATACGCTACCGCCTTAAGAATTGTTTACCCAAATTGGCAACGGCTGTTTACTGCGTGCGGGCTATCCAATTCAGAAATCGCTCCACTTCATACGCGAAGCGGTCGCGGAGCGGGTTCAGGCGCGGCTCGGTATGCTGGCGAGAGAGGTCAAGTAAGGCTTGATGGAATTGTGCCTGAGCTTGAGGCCCGGCATTAAGCGGACGCCGGCCGGGTGCTGGTGCAAAGATATCGATGCCTGCCTCCAGCGTTTGGTTAATGGTCCAGAGATTATGCAACTTGTCGGCCAAGCTGATGGCCATAGCTGCTGGCGTGGCCACGCGCAAATGGTTCAGGTAATCGGCCTTGCGGGCCTCCCAGCTACGCCATTGGCCTGCAGCATCGAATTTCTGTTCGGTCACATCCTGAACCAGGCGTGCGACTGCCTCTCCCATACGCGCACGCAACACTTCGTAGCGTAGTTGCTGGCCATAGCAGTTGGTATCTTCCAGGGCATCATGTAAAAAAGCAGCTGCAACGACCACATCATCCCATCCGGCCCGGTCCACCAAAAGCGCTACGGTTGTCACATGCGCCATTACGGGGACCGGCACCAAATCTTCGGGGTCAGGTGCAGGCAACAAGGGGGGACGCCACTGGCTTTTACGATACGTACGGTCATGCCAGCGGGCAGCCAGCTCGATCGCCTGTTCTACCAGGGGGCTAAACAGTACCCGTCCAAAATGCACCGTTCCCATAGCTTACAAGTAGACGATGTGCAGGTTAGCAGGATCAAGCGGCCAGTCATTGTATAACGCCTCGATGAGCCCCAGCCCATATTTACTCAAAAAGTAAACCGGCGAAAACACGCGTTCCTGCAACACACCGTTGGGAAACAGGCTGGCGTGCAGCCGAGCAATTTGGTTATGCAGTGTAGCTTCACGTTGCTTAGCCGCCTTCAGCACACGTCCTTCAAAGCGGTCTAGTTCATGCCGCAGTGCTGCACCCAGCGCTTCGGTAGCTGGACCTAACGTCGGCTCGATGCGCTCGACTACTGGACGCAAACGCGCCACCATATCGTCAAGCTGCTGCTGTGCTGCTTTAAAAGCGGCTTCTAGTTCACCGTCCAGCTGCTGACGCACCAGTTCATGAAACAAGTGATCTGGGTCGTGTTGCAGCATTTCTGGTCGCAACTTGTAGCGCTCGAGCAGTTGTGCAACCCGGGGCTCAACGAGCAAGGCCATCGTGCGCGGAAAGACCAGCGGCATTGGCACGTTTGCCCAAGCATAAAGCGGTTTGAGCTGCGCCCAGTAGGCCGTTTCCGAAGGTCCAGCTACATATACCAACGTGGGCAGGAGCCAATCTTGATAAAGAGGCCGCAGCAACACCCCGGGACTGAAACGCTCGGGTGACGCCTCAAGCAAGCTTAGCGCTTCTTGACGCGAGAGCTGCCGGTCGGTACCCCGCAGTCGAAAGCCTTCGCCGAAGGCATCGAGTGCAAGGCGCTGGTGGTCTTCAAGTAAAAATAAGTTGGTGGGCTGGGTGCGCACCTGTACGTGATAAGCGTGCTCTAAAGAGCGGCTTACGTGTTCCAGATGCGCCTGTGCGGTCTGCCAGTCTTCGAGCTCTTGGGCAAACAGTGGACGTGCCAGCGCTTTGAGGCGGGCATCGTCTGGATCGATCAGTACCAGGCCGGAGCCTGGCAGCCAGCGCTTGAGTAAACGCGCGAAGGCATCTTGCAGCGTTACCCCAGGCTGGTAGGTCTCGTTGAGCAAAGCCATTAATGGCTCCCGAAACGCTGTAGCAGGCAGTAGGGCTTCTAGGGCTGCCAGGAGGTCACGCACCGACGCTGGTAGCGGTAGACGACCTACCGCTCCGGCATAACCTGGCAGCGGCAGCTCCAAACGCAGCGTAACCGGCTCAGCCCCCTTAAGCACCGTTAGCGCAGCAACTTCCTCGTAGTCGTGGTCTTCCCCAGCCAGCCAGAAGACAGGAATGACCGGTCGCTCCAGCTCCTCAGCAAGCGCCTGAGCTAGCCGACACAGCGTGAGCACTTTATAAAGCGTAAAAAGCGGCCCGCCGAACAATCCTACCTGTTGGCCCGAGACCACAGCTACACTGTCGGGCAGGCGCAATGCTTCAATGTTCGCCTGCGTAGCCGCGTCTAGTCCCCAACGGGTGTTTTGCTCCAAGAGGACACGGACGAGCACGTCGCGCTGGCGGGGATGCTGGGCTACGCGTTTGGCCAAGGCGCGGCGTACGCTAGGCGATCGGTAGTCACCGGCATAAAACGCATCCAGCAGCGCGTAATCGGTGGCATACGTCACAAAGAGCTTTGAAAGCTTCCGCAATGTGGGAAGCGGCAAACGGTCAATCTGCTGGATTCGCAAGGCAGCTGTCATGAACGGAAAAGGTTTACCCCAAGTAAAACAAAAAGCGAAGCTTTATGGCTTCGCTTACCGGAGAGCTTCGCTGTGGATAAGGTGCACCTTCGATGCGCGTTAGTTTTGTCCTTGTTCTTTTTTTAGGCGAGCAATCTCATCCCGCAATTGGGCAGCACGTTCGTAGTCTTCCTCTTCGATAGCTTTTTCGAGCATTTTCTGCATACGTTCCAGGCGCGACATGGGCGGCTCGGGCTCCTCCATTTCGCGGCTGCTGCTCACCGAAAGGGTTCCGCCTTCTTCGGCCGGAATGCCTGCCTCTTCCATCACGGCTGGGGCTACAAAGATAGGCGCATCGACACGTACAGCCAGCGCCACAGCATCGCTGGGTCGAGCATCCAGTTGACGCTCTCGTCCGTTATGCACAAAGCGAATCTTGGCATAGAATGTACCATCGCGCAGCTCATCAATCACCACGCTCAGCACCTCCGCACCCACTGCCTCGAATAGGTCACGCAAAAGATCGTGCGTCATCGGGCGTGGCGGCTGAATTTTCTCTAATTCCAGCGCGATGGCTTGCGCTTCAAAAGCACCGATGATGATCGGTAACCGCCGATTGCCGTCAACCTCTCCTAAGACCAGCGCATACGCCCCACCACTGGAAGGACTCGTAGAAAGCCCAACGATGTCAACCTGTATGAGCTCCATTGTACGTATGCTAACGTTTAGCCCGCTACCCGCACTGCCAAGGCTGCGTGACCTATTCAGGTTCGGTAAGCGCCTCTTTCAACGCGTCCATAAAGGCCCGGTTCTCTTCTGGCCGCCCAGCGCTTACGCGCACGTAACCCCGCAGCTCAGGATAGTTGCTCAGGTCGCGCAGCAAAATGCCTTTCTGGGCCAGACGAGCAAGCAGAATGCGAGGTTGCAGCTCTGTCCGAAAGATAACAAAATTCGCCTGTGAAGGCACCGGTGCTACACCAGCCAGCGTAGCCAGCTCCTGGTAGAGCCAAGCCACTGCTTGCTTGATGCGCGCGGCTTGCTCCTGCACGAGTTTGTAGTGCCGCAGCAGCGTTAGGGCTATCGTCTCAGCCAACCGATCTACCATAAAAGGAATACGGGCCTTGTAGAGTTCCTGAATGATGCGCGGGTGGCCTACCAGATAGCCCAATCGCACTCCGGCCAAACCAAAAGCCTTCGAAAACGTGCGCAGCAACAGTACGTGGGGGTAGTGATCTAAAAACCTCCGAAACCCAATGCCATCGGTAAACTCTACGTAGGCTTCATCGATCAAGACCAAACCAGGAGCTGCCTGCACGATGGCCTCCACGTCTTCAGGCGCCATTGTCAGGCCCGTTGGATTGTTCGGGGTGGTCAGCACCACCAGTGCAGGCCTGTTACGGCTGATGGTTTCAAGCAGTGCCTCGGTATCGAACTGCAAGTCAGGACGCGGCGGCACGCCCAGCACGTTTCCACCGTGCAACCGTACCATCATTTCATAGAAGGAAAACATGGGCCGCGGCAGCACCACCGGAGTACCTGCATCCACCACCGCTAGGCCAAGGGTAAAGGTCAGCTCGTTAGAGCCGTTACCTACAATAATGCCCTCAGGGCTCCATCCAAGGTGCTCAGCTAGGGCCTGGCGCAAGCGTTCTGGATGCTCGGCAGGATAGCGGTTCAGCGGAACTTCCTGAAGCGCCTCGAGCAGCTCACGTTTAACCGCTTCGGGCAGCTCGAAAGGATTTTCGTTTTGATTAAGCTTGATTGGCGCCTCAGGGGGCGCACCTACGCTATAGGGCTTACCTTGGCGCACTGCAGGCCGGATGACCTGCAATGCCTGTGTTAAGGCGTCGACGGTCAGCACATCGTGAAGCATAAGGTTACGACCGGTTACGACACGGTTTTGGAAGTCGAGAAGGCCGCAGAAGTTTCACGCAAGCGCGCCAGGCGGATGGCAACAGCCTGGGCATGGGCTGGCAGGTCTTCGGCCTCCGCAAAGCGGATAATTTGCGGTCCTGTCTGCTGCAATCGCCGGGCTGTATAGGCAATAATCGACTGGCTACGCACAAAATCATCTACACTGAGTGCGGAAGCATACCGGGCCGTCCCCCCGGTAGGTAGTACGTGATTGGGACCGGCAAAGTAGTCTCCCACAGGTTCGGTGGCATAGGGTCCGAGAAAGACGGCGCCTGCATGGCGCACCTGTGTCAGCGCTGCCCAGGGGTCGCGGACGAGAAGCTCTAGATGTTCAGGTGCCAGCTCGTTGACCACGGCAAAAGCTTCTTCTAGAGACTCGGTCACAATGCAGGCACTATAGCGGGCAAGCGATACCTCAAGAATAGGGCGGCGCGGTGCACGGGCTACCAGTTCCCGCACTTTTGCCTGCACCACTTCGGCCAGCAAACGGTGCGGCGTCACTAGAATGGCCGAAGCCCGCTCGTCGTGCTCGGCCTGCGACAAAAGGTCAGCTGCCACAAATTCCGGGTCGGCCGTGTCGTCGGCCACAACCACGATCTCACTAGGACCCGCTATGGCATCAATCGCTACTGGGCCGTAGACTAGCTTTTTAGCCGTTGCTACGTAGGCATTGCCAGGACCCACGATTTTGTCCACGCGCGGGATTGTTTCTGTGCCAAACGCCAAAGCCGCAATGGCTTGGGCACCTCCTACAGCGTACACATGGCGCACGCCCAAAAAATACGCTGTAGCCAAAACCAAAGGATGCGGCCTGCCCGAAGCAGTTGGGGGAGAAACCAGGTGCAATTCTCGTACCCCAGCCACCTGTGCTGGAATGGCGTTCATCAGCAAGCTCGACGGGTAAAAGGCACGCCCCCCCGGAACGTACAAGCCCACCCGTTCCAGAGGCAACACCCGTTGACCCAGCACCACGCCATCGTCTTCTTCGATAAACCAAGACGTGCGGCGCTGGTGTTCGTGAAAGCGGCGGATGTTGGCTGCTGCTTCGGCTAAAACGGCTTTCAGCTCTGGATCTATCGCGGCATAGGCCGCTTCCAATTCGGCCTCCGAAACACGCAAAGACGGAGGGCGCACGCCATCAAACCGTTCAGTCAATTCCTCAAGCGCTGCATCCCCTCGCTGGCGCACTGCTTCGAGAATTTCGCGAACGCGTTGCTCAATAACGGGATCGAACGTGCCGCTACGCTGCAAGATTGCTGCCAACCGCTCATGCCGGCTCCCATAGGCTACAATGGGCAGCAGTTCCATGGGATTTTTCGTTTGGGTTAGAAAACAAAAAGCCGGCTAAGCCGGCTTTGGGCATAGTTCGAATTGGATCGAAGCCAACACGCCTCCCCACCAACCGTACACGACAGATCGCTCTTTTACACCTCGTCCTCGTCCCGCGCGTGTCGGGAAGGTACAGTAAGCTCAGGCAGATCCTTAAAGTCGTAGTCCGGCAAGTAGGTCTTGCGGATGTGCTGCACCACCTCGTGGATCGCAGCGATAAACTTGCCAAAATCTTCCTTGTAGAGAAAGATTTTGTGCTTTTCGTAGTGGTGGTCGTCAATACGTTTGCTCTCAGTGATCGTGATGAAATAGTCGTCACCAGAGCGCGTTGGCTTGACGTCGAAAAAGTACGTACGCTTTCCAGCTGGCACCCGCTTAGAGTAAACTTCTTCTCGGTAGTGCCCGCCTTCCCGGGTGTCTCGCACGTCACGCATATCCTCGTCGTAGGACTCCCGTCGATACCGATAATCGGTGTGCTGCGAATCGTAGCTCATGAACGTCCCTTCACTGCTTCACAAGAGCTCATTACTAAGATCGTAGCACCGACTTTAGTGCCAGTGCTACACAAACGTAAGTAAATATGCAAACAATCAATTTAAAACACAACGTCTTGTCTGATTTTTTGTTTATCGACAGTAAAATTCTAAAAATTTTTTGCATAGAGTTGCCGCATAATCCCGCGCACAAGCTGCTCTAGGCGATCGCGCACCTGAAGTCCTACCGCCAGCACTTCTTCATGGGTTAACGGTCCACGGTGCATGCCGGCAGCCATATTGGTCAACGTGGAAATGCCCAGCACTTTCATGCCAAGCTGGCACGCTTGGATCACTTCTGGCACCGTACTCATGCCCACAGCATCGGCGCCTAAACGCCGGTACATACGGATTTCGGCCTTTGTTTCGTAGCTAGGTCCTAGCGTCCACAAATATACCCCGCGGCAGGTAGGAATGCGAAGTTGCAATGCCACCTGCTCGGCGGTCTCGATCCAGCCCAAATCATAAGGTGCACTTAAGTCGGGACTGCCTCGCCCAAAAGATGGAGGGAAATGCTGCAGCGCACCGACGAGCGGACTGCGGAAAGCTGCATTGATATGGTCGACTAAAAACATGAGCATGCCGGGACGAAAATGAGGATTGAGTGCACCAGCCGCATTCGTCACGATTAGGCGTTGGGCCCCCAGGGCATGCACCAAGCGCACTGGAAAAGCTACCGCTTGTGGACTATACCCTTCATAGCAATGCACGCGTCCCTGCACGACCACTACGGGGCAACCCTCCAGGTAACCGCCCACCAAGCGTCCCGCATGTCCTTCAACCGTAGAGGAAGGATAACCGGGAATCTCTGCAGCAGGTAAGACAACCGCCTGCTCAACCGCTTCAGCAAGCGTTCCTAACCCTGATCCCAAAATCAAGGCTACTTCAGGCTGCGCCGGAAGCTGCTGGCGCAACCGCGCCACGGCACGATCAAACTCGGCTTGTTGCTTCATGCTTTGGCCGTAACTTCTAGCCAAATGGCGGTCAGGTCATCGGCAAGTTTGTCGTTCTGCTGCTTTTGCAAGGCTGTGCGGAGTGCTTCTAGCCATACTTCGGGCGAACCTGCTTTAGGGAGGTGCTGCGCAATCCACTGGCACAGCCCATCAACGCCCCAACGATCGGGTTGCTGCCCGACACGCTCCATAACGCCATCCGTATACAGCAGCAAGCCGTCGCCTTCCTCAAGGGTCAGCGTATACTCTTCCAAGACGGCATCAAACAGCGCAGCATCGGCCAGTCCAATACCAAGGCCTAAAGGTTGCAGCATAGCAACGCGGCCGTCGTAAGCGCGCCAATGGAACACTGGGGGATGGCCTGCCCGAGATAAAGTAAAAATTCGCGTCTCTGGATCGAGAATGCCATACACCATAGTGACAAACAAACCTCGGGGTGCTTGCTCCCGAAACAGCCGGTTTAACCGGCTTAGCACATCCCGTGGGCGATCGCCGGAGAGGCTGAGGGCACGTACGTAGCCCTTAACCAGAGTCATAAAAAAAGCTGCCTGCGTACCTTTACCACTGACGTCGCCTACGACCACGACCAGCCTGCCATCGGGCAACAAAAACACATCGTAGTAGTCCCCCCCTACCTCATAAGCGGGCAAGCAAAAAGCAGCCATCTGTACACCCGGAACCTGCGGGAGCCGATGTGGGAGCAAAGAAGCCTGAGCTTGACGTGCAATCTCCAGCTCGCGCTGCAGGCGCTCCTGGCGGGCCAATTCTTGCACGTAGAGCGGCACATACTGGGGCAATTCGGTCTCTGGACGTCGGCTAACCAAGCCCGCTACCCCTATTCCTCCAAGCAAACCTATCCCTCCCAGCACGATCAAGCCATCCATACCTAAAGGCCCGCTTAGGTTTACCCAGCCAGGCACACTCTTCCACAACCATAACCCTATCATTAATCCCAACCCACAGCTAACCACCTCACCGCGCCAAAGAATGCTTACGAGTACTACAGCCCACAGCCCCTGCAGCAGCAATGCGTCTGCCAGCGATTGGTAAAAGGTAAAGGCTCCCATCACGCCCCACCCAATGGTGAACAGCACAGGCAATGCCCAACGGCCGAGCCGCCGTAGCCGCGCGACAACAGCCAGCAACAGGTGCATCTGCATTAAGCCTGTCCAGCCAAGCGTCCCTAACCACACGACGGCTGTCAAGCCGGGCACGATGGTCTCGGTAGGGCTCACTTCCAGCTTTAGGGGTGCATACGGGCGCAGGACCATCCAAGCCGTCAGCACCCCCAAAAGCACTCCCCCAACAGCCATGGCCCGCAACAGCGCCAGACCTACGGGGACATTCCGAATTTGCCCATTGCGCAGCAGCGAAAGTACCGATAGCTTCTCTGGCCAGTAGTCGCGAGCTAGGGCGTCGGAGGTGCTGGCCACCACAAAACTGCTGGTCACCCCCAAAATCCCTGTAGCAAGCACGCTGGTCCCCACAAAGATAAGCCGCAGCTCTAGCGATTCCGTGCGCAGCAAAACCGGCAACGAAGCGCTCAGCACCCCACTGCCCAACAACACTCCCCCCACCACCGCATCCCGCAACGTGGCTTGCGTGTCGAGCAAACGTCGGCGCAATCGCTGCAGGAAAACACCCAAAAGCCACAGCAGCAGCCCAGCATAGGTAACAATCGTCAACCAGCTCTTCAGATCGAGGCTAAGCTCTTGCTGAAAAGGCGGTGCTGTTTGCTCAGCCTTTGCCCATGCCACCCGAAGCTCCTGCAAGGTACCTGTAGCCGTAACCTTTGTCCATACAGTCAGCGTATCTCCGGTCGGAGCAAGTCCTCGAAAGCGTACCCGCGCCAGGTTTGCGCCTTCGAGTCCTACCGAGTCTGGCTCAAGACGCACGTGGCGTTCTAAGCCCTGTGCCACATGACGGCGCGCCCAAGCCAGGGCTTCTGCAGGACCCGGACGCAACGTTGCACGACCAAGGGTATCGGGAAGCTTGCCCCAGGAAGCTGCTGGATCAAACGTTACTGCCGTGTCAGCGCGAAGCGTCTGCATGCGCCGAGGGTCAAGGCGCATGGCCCATACTGTTCTATCGCTCGCAAGATGCACCGACCATGCAGGCGGCCCTTCTTCGCTCGTTACCCCTTGCACTTCCCAAACGTAAGCCGGCATCCAGGGCATCGCCTCGAGTTGCCGAAGCAGCTCGGCCCTACCCCAGCGACGCTGCCAAGAACCCAGCAAGGCAGTATCTCGCCGAAGCGTTACAGTGACTTTAAAGGAATCAATGGCGTAGCCTTGCTGACGCATAAAACGCACCGCTTCCTGACGGACAGCTTCTAGCGAGCCCATCTGACTGAGAAAAGCATCTGGATGCTGGCGTGGCAGCAGCCAAAAGCTCCAACCCAACCCTGCCAGACCCACAAGCAGCAGCAAGCGATCGATTGGTGCAATGCGACTCATGAAGAAGTAGCTCTGACGATATGGTAATTCTGCATGCCCCAGCGCAGTTGCACAAAGGCTGTACGCACCACGGTCAAAACCGGTATTGCCAGCAGCATCCCAACAATGCCGGCCAGCTGAGCGCCTACAAGCACGGCAAACAAAATAATCAGCGGATGCGCCTGAGCAGCTCGTGAAAAAATCATCGGCTGGAAGAGCACGTTGTCCACTACCTGGGTCAGCCCCATGGCCACAAGTACCCTAAACACCATGGAAAAATCGCCCGTTTGGGCGATGCCCACTAGCGTGCCTGCAACAAACCCCATCAGAGGTCCAAAATAGGGAATGGTGTTGGCAATCCCGGCAAATACCCCTACAGCCAAAGCAAAGTGCAATCCAAAAATGTACAACAAAACACTAGCCAGCGTCGCAACGGCCAGGCTTTGCAAAAACAGCGCGCGGAAATACCGCCCCACACTTCCTCCCAACTTTTCCAGTATCGCTAGGGTCAGTTCAAAATATCGATTGGGTATGAGTTGCAACAACGAGCGGCGCAAATGTACCCCGTCTTTTAGTACAAAAAAGGTAACAAACGGAATAACCAGTACAGCATAAAACAGGTTGGTGAACAGGTCCAAAATAGAGCTGACCGTACCTGCCAGCTGCTGTTCTCGGATCAGGGTTTCAAATCCTTGGCGTAGCAGTCGCATCAGCGTACCTGGCTGTATAGGAATAAAACGCACTAGCCAACGCTCTAGCTCACCAATAGCACTCTGGAGGGCTTCCAAGGAGATCAGCTGAGACAGTTCAGCCACCTGCCGGGCTAAAAAAGGCAGCAGCGAGGTTAGCAGCAGACTAATCAGGGCAATGCAGCCAGCTAGCGTGAGCAAAATGGCCGGCACGCGCCCCAACCATTGCAGCCGGTCGACAATCGGTCGCAGCAAGTAGGCCAACAGCCAGCCTACCAACAAGTAGACAAGCAGATTGGTAAAGGCGTAGGTTACCCAAACCACCGCGCCTAGCATGAGCCCTGCCAGGACCAGCCGCCCCAGCCAGTGGCGGGTTAAGTGATGCCACACCGCACTTGAGGACGCAGTATTCGGTTCGTGCGCTACGTTCGCCATAGTCATGGGGTCAAGCTAGCTCCCGCAGCACGGCATAGGCTACTTCTAACGTAAAGCCACGCCGCTGAAGATAATTAAGCAGTTTACGCCGGCGCTTGCGTACGTCAGGCTCGCTTTGCAGCAATCGCGCCCAATGCTTTTGGCCCACGTGCCGAGCAACCGCTATGGGGCTGACGGCACGCAGCGCTTCAGCCAACGCGGTTTCAATAATATCTGGCGAAATACCACGTTTTTGCAGCTCAGCACGCAGCCGGCGCGGGCCGTAACCCCGGTGTTGCAGCCGGTTGCGCGCGTACTCCCGGGCATACGCCTCATCATTTAGGTACCCATGCTCTTGCAACCAGGCAACCACACTTTGGATGCTGCTTGCGTCAAAACCTGCACGTTCCAGGCGACGCGTAATTTCCTGTGCAGTGCGCGGACGATGCTTTAGGTAATGCAAGGCGACATCGCGTGCTTGCCGCTCCTGTTCTGCCCGGTAGAGGGCTTGCTGAGCCGCGGTCGAAAGCACCTGTCCCTCTTGCACTCCAAAGGCGGCCAACAGCTCGCAGTGCACTTCCATGACAAAGCGATCAGCTACAAAAAGGGCAAAACGTTCCGAATCCTTTTGCTGAGGCCTAAGACGCGTCACCAGCCCCTCTTGAAAGTGCGGTTTGTACTGAGTGGGTTTCATGGCAACGGCCTAACGGTGAGGAATAAAGAATCCAGCGCAAGTGCTGCTGCAATACCTAAGCCTCCAACCACGTTGGAAACGGGCTCTCGACGTTCGGGCGCTTTCCGGCTGGAAGCAAAACGAGCATAGGCCTGCCCACTCCGCACAAGGGCCACACGCAACCTGTGCGGAGGAAGCGGGTCGTGGGCTTTCTCCACCGGTATCGCATACACACCGGTCCAGTAGTGCTGCCCACGGCTATTCTGATCGCTTTGCGACTCTCGCAGAATTTGCTCAGTGCGCAAGAAGAGATCAACTATTGTGGAAGAAAAAGACACTTCAGGCCGCAGGTGTGGGCGCACCCAGTAGAGGCGCTGCGTTTCGATCGGCGCTTGCCACCACAGCGTAACCGTGACAGGATACAAGTAGCCAAAACGCGCACCCGTAGCCAATGAATCGTTTAGGAGGAGTGAGTCGAGTAGTACGGCTTGTACTGGAGATTCAGGTACCATCACCTGTACGCTGTCGATCCGAATAGGCGGTGGAAGCGTATCGATAGCTTGAACTTGGATTCCTTGCCAAAACACCTGAAGGCGCACCACCTGTCCAGCCTGCAAGGGCGTGAGAGCCCCTAGGGGCTGGTAAACACCGGGTACGGCTGCATCAGGCTGATAGGGGATGTGCAGTGTATCCACCTGCAGCGTCACTTGCGCATCGGTAACAGCCGGTACTGAGGCGCTATAGAGGGGGCCAGTTTGTCGGAGACGGATGGCTGGTGGCGGCGCCCCCGTTTGGAAAAACGCCTCGACGACCAGCACGGGTTCGCTACCCGGCATGAGTGTATCGCAGCCCAGGAGCCAACACCCCAGCAAGCCAAACACAAGCCAGCGCCTCATAGCTTCATTTGCAACTCAATCAATGGTAGCAGTGGCAGTCCTTTACGGTCGATTTGGCGCACGCCCGTAGGCGCAGGTTCGTAACGACGATCGATCACGTTACGCCGATTGAGCAGGTTGTAGAGATAAAGTGCCGCATGCCAGTTTGCGCCTAGCCAGTGAAAACGATAGGTAAGCTGTCCGTCAATGCGCCAGTAGGGAGGCAGGCGACCGTTGTTAATTTCCGGACGGTAGAGGTACACAATCGGCTCGGGCGCTAAAGGGTCGCCAAGGGCATAGCGTGCTACCGGGACGGTCGTGGGGTAGCCGCTGCGCAGTTCGGCGGCCAGCGTAAAGCTCCAGCGCGATTGGTCGTAGCCCATCACGGTGCGCAAGGCCTGCGGGACCTCAAAGCGTGCTGGCCGGTAGCGCGTTTCGTGCTGGGCGCGGTTAAGTGATCGGCCAGCCTGATAAGCTAGCCAAAGATGCCAAGGCTCTCGGTCCAAGCGTACCAGCAGCTCTCCCCCGTAGGCTCGCGCCCGAGCCGGCGTGTACTGCCCTAGGAGCACCCCCATCTCAATGCCCGGTCCCTCCAAACCATCTTTGGTCTGGTATTCATCGTAGGGTAACAGCTGCTGCAACAGATGCCGATAGTAGAGCTGCGCTTGCATCGTCACCCCTGGACGCAGGTGCCCTTCCAGCTCCATTGCTCCCTGCCAGGCAACCGCGGGCCGCACAGTAAGTCCGGCAGGAATCCAGCGCGAAGAGACCACATCGTACACATAGGAATACCGATCCCGCAATTGATGCAAGTACTGCACAGAGCGTCCTAGGCTGGCCCGAGCAACCCAAACCCCAGGAAGCAGGCTGTAGCGCACGGCCAAGCGTGGTTCTAGCTCGAGTGGCAGCGCATCAAACCAGCTCACCCTCAGGCCTAACTCAGCTTCCCACCGCGTTGTTGGACGCCATACATGCTGTCCGTAGACGGCGGCTTCAAGCGCTTGCTGCCGGCTGATTTGGGCTAGGGTATCCACAGCTAAAGGCGCCCGTTTCACCCAAGCATCTAAGGTGCTATGGAAGCTCCGCCACACCAGCTGCAAGCCGGCTTGCGTTTCGTGCATAAGCGAAGCGTAGTGGTTCGCTTCTAAACGCACGCCAAAGTCTTCTAGGCGAACGGTATAATCCGACGCCACAGCAGCCGCACCTGTAGGCTTGACAAAAAACGACTCTTGCGCTTGGTAACCCGACCAATACGCTACTGCACTTACAAAAAAGCGCCGCGTAGGCAAGTATTGATAACGTAGGCTGGCTAAGCGATTGTCCCAGTGCTGGGCCACTTCAAAAAACAGATCTGCCGGACGCAGCCACGAAGAAAAGTCCAGCGAAAAATCAAACGGCAGCCGTAGGTCTAGATCGTCCCCCCCTTCGTAGTAACTGACCGATAGGCGATGTCGTACGCCAGGGCGGTAGGTCAATTTGGCGCTTACATCATAAAAATAATAGCCTGTACGCAACGTATCCCGTCGGCCCGAGGCGTCCTCGACAGGATGCTGTCGCCCTATAAGCTGATCGAGATAGGAACGCCGGCCCGAGACCATAAACGAGCTGTGGGTATTTAGCGGGCTTTCAACCACAAAGCGGGCATTAAGCGGGCTTAGCCCCAATACGGCCTGTGGCTTTTCCTGGTTGCCGTCGCGCAGCTCGGCCTCCAGTACAGCACTGAGCCGACCACCATAAGCAGCAGGGAAAATGCCTCGGTAAAACCGAATGCTCTTGAACGTTTCGGTTTGAAACGTCGAAATCAGACTGAAAGCATGCCAAGGATGGTATACCGGTGCCCCATCGAGCAGGTAGAGGTTCTGGTCCGGCGCTCCGCCTTGCACGCTTAAGCCCCCGTTCACTTCACCAGAGCGCTGCACGCCAGGAAACCACTGTAGCGTTTGGAGCAGATCCTGCGTTCCTGGAAAAGAGGGGAAACGTTCCAAATAAGCCACCGGGAGCATTAAAGCTCCGGTAGTGGTCGGTTGCTGCTCCAGGGCCAAACGGCCAGCGTCAACAACGAGCGGCTTAACTTCAAGTGCGACAGGTCTTAGGCGCACCATCAGCGGCTCGCCCCCAGCCCAGAGCACCGTATCCACTGGGGCATAGCCCAAATAGGTAATGCGCACGCGATAAAAAGCCCTTGAAAGCGCAGGCAAGGCAAAATAGCCGGCAGCGTTGCTGGTTGTGCCTCGGCGCAGGTCTGGGAGGTAGATATGTGCTCCGGGCAGCACTTCGCCACTTTGTCCATCCAGCACAAATCCAGAAAGCATACCGGTTTGCCGTCCCCATGAGCGGCGGGTAATATGCGTAGCGACCAGCACATATTGCCCGTCTTGAATGCGCTGGGCCCGCAGACCCGACCCGTTTAAGATGCACGCCAATGCAGCTTCAAGTTGGTTGCCCCGATAGTGGCAGGTGCTGCGCTGACCGGTTACTAGGCGTTGGGCATAGATCAACCGTACTCCGGTTTGCCCGCTAAGCTGCTGCAAGGCGGCTTCGAGCGGGACATCCTCAAGCGCAAGATGAATGGAGACGGTCTGCGCTTGGACGACCAGGCATCCTACCATCCAAGATAGACATATCCAGGCGATGCAGCGAAATGCTCGCATTGGCGCGCAGCCCGCTCGTTTAGGAACGCTCCTATCTTACGCACGGCGAGCTGCAGAGTTGTCACGCGAAATTTATCGCCCAGGCATGAGGCGATAGCTACCGTCTTGCTGCTCCAGACGCGCACCCAGCGTTGTTGCCAGCGCACTAAGAATTTCTTCTAGCGGTTGCGTTTGAGCAAAAGTACCTACCACAAGCTCATCGGCTAAAGTCGTGTCGACAAGGATCGGCATCTGGTAAAACGCTGTAAGATGGCGGGCAATTTCAGCCATGGTCACGCCCTCAAACACATGCAAACCTGTCCACTGCAACGCTTGGGGCACGTTAACCATGGTGGGTGGGCTTATTTGCCCATCAGCTGCAACGCGAACCAATTGACCTGGCGACAGCGCAACAGCTAGTGCACGGTTTTGTCTTCCATGCACGGTTAGCCGACCTTGAGCCAGAATGACCTCGGTGGTGTCCTTCCAGGCACGTACGCCAAAACGCGTGCCTTGCACGGTTATCAGGGCTTCGGGCGTTTCTACCACAAAAGACCCTTGCGAAGGCTGCACCTGCAGCAAAGCTTGACCCTCAAGGTGCACGCGACGGTTGAAGTGTTCCGCGTAGCGCAGCACGGCTGGCCCCACAAGCCGTACTGAGGAGCCGTCGGGAAGCGTAAGCGTCTGCACTGCACCAGCATCCACGATCTGGGTCAACCACGCGGTGCGTTGCTGCCACCAGAGCAGCCCAGCAAAGGCCAGTACGACGCCGCCAAGCGCCAAGCGCACGCCCCATCGATAACCCCTAGCCCGGCGGTGCAAGGGCCGAGGCCCTCGATCGGTTGCAAAGGTAGCATCCGTACCACAGTGTGCCTTCCAAACCTCATCAAAATCAGCACATGCTGCCTCAAGGTCTCGCACGACATCGGCCAGACCCGGGTGAACAGCCAGCGCCTGCTCGAGTACAGGTTTTGCTGATTCGAGCAAGGCTTGCTCTTCGGCAGAGAGCGCCTCCCGGCGCCCACTCCGGGCTAGGGCGTAAAGGACCCAAAGCCTGCGATCAGGCACGGCTCCTTCAAGGGCACGGTGCAGCTGTGCCTGCACTGCTTCCCACGTTGCCAACACCTGCATCAGCACAGGATCCTGCCTGAGCAGTTCCTGAAGGGCTGCCCGAGCCTCAGGCGACAGTTCATCCCAAAACGGCAGCAGCTCCGGGAAGGCATCCATGACCGTTTCCCTTCAAACAAAGGTTAACTGCACACTACAGTGTAGCCGCCCAATGCGTTTCCAAGGTAACAGGTCTTACTCACTCCAGGGCAACACAAGCAACTGGCGCATTTTCTCAAACGCCCGCTTGACCTGCATCTTGACCGCTGCTTCGGTAGTTTGGAGCAAGCGCGCGATCTCCTGATAGCGATAGCCGTAAGCACGCAACTCCAAGATGCGGCGGGCGCGTGGCGTCAGCGCAGCCAGTGCTTGTTCGATATCCAGTCGCTGCTCCGCCGCTTTGTCATGCATCCATGCCAGTGGCGGCCGATCCGGATCAAAAAGCCGCTCGCGGCCGTGGTAACGCCCCCGATACCAATCCTGCAGTTCAAACAAGGCTGCTTTCATGGCAAAGGCCTTCAGCCGACCGTTGTCTTTCAGGTCGGTCAGGCCTGTATGTACACGAAGCAGCGTATTTTGAACCAAGTCGTCAATTTCTGGAATTGCACCCAGACGCTTCAAAAAAAACGCCCGAAGCACAGGCTCCAGGTGCCTTAAGAGTTGATTTTGGGCTTCAGCCTCGCCCGTACGGGCGCGGGCTACCAATTCCTCGGAGATCTCAACCCGAGCGGCCATGGGTGAGCTGCTACATAAGCGGTTGCCTTCGCCAGTGGGCTCACACCCGGAAGCTACACGGTTCGTTCCCGTTAAATAGCTTCAAAGCGGTTGGCCTCCCGGTTTTTCCGAACGCGCTCGGGCGTAAAAATGCGACCGTTCATCGCAATGTACACGCCTGGTGGTAGAGTCTGCACAGCGGCCAGGGCAAAACCAATATTAAACTCGGCATCACTCCGCTTAAAACGGGCTGGACTCAACGACCCAACCAGCACAATCGTCTTATCCCGAATGCCTTGCAACGCCCGGGCGGTTTCAATCATGGTATCGGTACCGTGCGTAATGAGAATACGCGCACAAGGCTCTTGCCGCACTTTTTCTACAATAAACGCCCGGTCTTCATCGGTCAATTCCAAACTATCCTTTCGGAAAAGCGTCTCTAGGTCCCACGTAAGCGTAACATTGGCCTCGTGCAGGATGTCTACAATCTGTGGATCGCCTACCTCGTAGACGCTCTGCGCATCGAAGTACACTTTATCGATCGTACCACCGGTGGTGAAGATTTTCACGTCCATATCGATCGCTGCCGTACTAGAACTGCTTGTCCGTCAGTCAAAGATCGAAAATAATTCGAGCATACCACTGCCCATTTTGGTGTTGCAAAATCAGTCCGTGGTAGGTAATGGCCTTCACTTCGGTATAAATGGGATGCCGCTTAGGATCAATGGGCTCACCCCATGCCAGAGCTTGCAGCTGCTGCTCGCTAAGCTGCTGCACAGCAAACCGTGAAAAGACCCAATGTTTGGTAATGTGCTCATAGTTTAATTCCGAGAGCCAACGCACCAAAAGCGCCTGCACGTCCGGTGCTTCCACCGTAAAAGCCATCGCCTCCCGAGGTACGACGCTTTCGGGATCGGTAATGATCGCAAACAACCCCCAGGCTGCCCGCTCAAAAAGCACTGCCAAACCGTCGGCCCAAACCTCAATACCCGTGTCGGCCGTATGGTCGAGCTCTCGAAACCAGGATGGCGTATCTTGTGCCATGACTCCCAACCCCTAACGCGTGGCTGCTGCCATCATACGCGCAACATGACTGCTTTTGTTCGCTTCCGCGATCGCTCCGACGCCGGCCGACAACTGGCACAGCACCTGTTGCCTTATCGGGCCGAGGCCCCACTCGTGCTGGGACTGCCGCGTGGCGGCGTAGTGGTCGCCTACGAAATTGCCCAAGCCCTTCAGGCACCACTGGGCGTTCTTGTCGCTTGCAAAATCGGTGCACCACAACAGCCTGAGCTGGCCATCGGGGCCGTCGCCCCTGGAGGCATCGCCTTTTTTTATGCGCATGCCTTACACGCCCTGGGTATTACCCCGGAAGAAGCCCGTCAACTCGCTCGGCAGGCACAGCAAGAGTTGGAGCGCCGCATGCAACGCTACCAAGGGAACCAACCTCTCCCTGAAGTGCGCAACCGGACGGTGATTGTGGTCGATGACGGCCTGGCTACCGGGGCAACAGCGCTCGCAGCCGTGCGCGCACTACGCCTGCAGCAACCCCGCCGGATTGTGCTGGCCGCCGGCGTCTGTGCTCCCGAAACAGCCGAGATGCTCGAGACCGAAGTGGACGACCTGGTTTGCGTGGCAATGCCCGAAGACTTTGTAGCCGTCGGTCAGTGGTACGAGGACTTCCGCCCGGTCAGCGACGAAGAAGTGATGGCTTTACTTGAAGCTGCACGCCGCTGGAACCCCCCGAATCGTGCAGAATAACGCGCTCGCTAAAGGCTGCGCAGAAAAATGTGCGCCCTCCGAAACCGAAACTTTGGGATGAAGGTTCACTGCGGCAGATCTGCCCGGGTGGCGGAATCGGTAGACGCACGTGACTCAAAATCACGTGGCCCTCGGGGCCGTGGGGGTTCGAGTCCCTCCCCGGGCACTTAAGCATCGCTTCATGACCCTTCAGCCTTACCTGTGGGGCAAAGCGCGTTTTTAAACAGTTCGCTGAAATGCTCTGGACTAACGCGCCACCCTTGAGACGTGTCTTTGGCTAAGAAATACACCTCCATGATGTGGACAACTACCCGAAGTGCCTAGTGACCTGCTCGCGGGCATAGGGGTAAATCCTACAGTGCGCAATTTTGATTATTTTGTCCACAAACGCAAAACCGCCATTAACAACACTCGGCATTCCCTACAAATCCACCCGCCTCCAGTAGGCGTATGCGTATTCAAATTTCTTTCCTTGGTGCTGGCGACTATCAGCGTTGTCGGTACCAATACAACGGACAGATTTACGAAACACCTTACTTTCATGAAGCGGCTCAGCACTTCTTTGGGCCCGATCGGGTGCTGATCCTCTGCACCCCAGAGGCAGCCCAAAAACATAGCGCAGCGCTTAGCGACTCCTTTGAAGCCATTTCTATTCCTTCAGGAAAAACCGAGGAAGAGCTTTGGGAGCTTTTCACGGTACTTACCGAGCATGTGCCTGAAGGCGCTACCCTGATTGTCGACGTGACGCATAGCTTTCGCACGCAGCCCATGCTGGCGCTGGCTGCGGCGTACTTCTTGCGCACCGTTCGGTCAGTCCAGATCGAACATATCGTTTACGGCGCTTTCGAGGCCAGAGACGCAGCAACTGGCGAGGTGCCCGTTTTCGACTTAATGCCGTTTGTTCAGCTCATCAATTGGAGCGTGGCCGTTCACCAGTTTGTGCACTACGGTCAGAGTAAGGACCTAGCCGATTTAATAAAAGATGTTCACAAAACCACCTACTTAACCCCTAACGCAAAACGCGCAAAGTTTGCTGCTAAGGCAGCATCTTCTTTGAAGCGTTTTGCCCAAGGGCTTCAGTTGGTTCGGATCCAGCAGGTGCACCAAGAGCTTGCCCCACAGCTGCTTGAGGCTTTGGACAAGGTGCAGCAGGACGTCCAGACGCTTCCTTCGCTGCGTCCCTTAGGTGTACTGCTCGACCAAACCCAAAAGCGCATTCGTCCTCTAGGCGCAGCCCATCCATTCACACGTGAAGGTCTCAAAAGCCAAGCCGCCTTAATCCAGCTCATGCTGGACTTTGACCTGGTGCAGCAAGCGGTCACCACAGCCCGGGAGGCGGTCGTCACCCGATATGCCTTAGATCGAGGGGAAAATCCGTGTGAAAAACGAGAAGCGCTCGAACGCTGCCTAGGAGCACTCAGCAGGGGGCTGCAAGATAAAAACCAGTGCGATCAATACTCGGCCGAAGAGCGTGAGCTGGCCGAGTTGTGGAATACGCTCAGCAACATACGTAACGACATCAATCACGGCGGCATGCGTCCTCATCCTATAGCTGAGGATAAGCTTTATAAAAACGCGCGTGAAGTAGTCCAAAAGACAGCAGCGTGGATTACGCGCCAGGCCGATGAAGCCGCAAGCCCTTCCTCTGGATAGAATGCCGAGCAACAAGCGGCAGCGTGCATATTCAGAACACTAACCTCGTGAACGCCCAAAGGCTGCGACGCAAACTTCAGCACCGGAGCTTTTGGGGAATGCTCCTGGAGCTGCGCCTCAAGCGCGGGAACGCGATCCTTAAGCGGACGATCTAGCCGCTAGCAAGCCATTTTGAACTTTCAGCCAATCGGCTTATGCTAGTGATGTTTTTCAGGATAGCGTTGCTCGGTGGCCTACCTTGCTATAGGATTCAAGAAGCATTATTTTGGGCGGCTTTCCTAGGAGAAAGGGCAAACCATGTACCTCAGCAAGCTCGAACTGCAGGGATTTAAAAGTTTTGCTGATCGGACAGTTTTGTACTTTGACCCCGGCATTACGGCTATTGTTGGACCCAACGGCTGCGGCAAGTCGAATCTGGTCGATGCGGTTCGTTGGGTCATTGGGGAGCAACGGGCCCGTGTACTCCGGTCCGAGCGCATGGAGCATGTGATTTTTAACGGCACAGCACGCCGTAAGCCTGTTGGCATGGCCGAAGTCTTGCTCACGGTCGAAAACACGCGTGGCGTGCTCCCCCTGCACTACAGTGAGGTCACCATTGGCCGGCGGCTTTATCGCTCTGGTGAGTCAGAGTATCTCCTCAACGGTACGGTCTGTCGCCTGCGTGACATCCAGGAGCTCTTTATGGACACCGGTATGGGCGCTGGTGCCTACTCGGTCATTGAGCTCAAGATGATTGAAGAGATTCTCTCAGACAATGCCCAAGATCGCCGCCACCTTTTTGAAGAAGCTGCTGGTATCACCCGCTATAAACTTCGTCGTACGCAAACGCTCCGTAAGCTTGAAGCTACGCGGGGCGACCTAGCGCGTTTGCGTGACGTGATCGAAGAAGTCCAGCGCCAGGTTGATACGCTCAAGCGGCAAGCCGATCGGGCTGAGCGGTACCGCCGCCATCGTGAAGCGCTGCGAGCGCTAGAGCAGGCGCTCGTGCGTCATGATTATGAACAACTCCGCCTACAGATCGATGCGCTTAGCAACGCACATCAGGAGGCTCAGCAGCGCTTGCGTGAGATCCGCACGCGCTACGCAGCCTTAGAGGCCGAGCAGGAAACCCTTCGTCAACAGCTTGCCCAAGTAGAAAGTGCGCTCGAGGCTGCCTTAGCTCAACAGCGCAACCTGCAAGGCCAGCTTCAAGCACTGGAAAGTGAAACGCGTTTGCTGGAAGAACGCCTTGCGAACGCGCGGCGTGAAAAATCGCGCTTTGAACAAGAACTGGCCGAAGCTCGCCGCCTTGAAGCGCAGCTGCAACAGAGCCTTGCGACGGTCGAAGCAGCCCTTCAAGAGGCAATCCCCCAGCGCCAGCAAGCGGAGACCGAACTGCAAAAAGCCATCCAAGCCCGCGAAACAGCCCAATCGATCTTGATGCAACGGCAGTCAGCTGTGCACCAAGCGCGGCGCCAGCTGCAGCAAGCCGAGCAAACCCTACATGAAGCCCAACGGCAGCTGGATCGCCTTAGCAACCAGCGTGAATTTTTAGAACAAGAGTGCAAGCGCATCGAAACGGAACGCGCGACCATCACCCGTCAGCTCCAGGACCTCGAGGCGCAACAGCACCAACTAAGCGCCCAGCAGGCAGCAGCACGGCAGCAGCTTGAAATCCTAAGAGAGGAACTGGCTACCTTACAAACCCAACAGGAGCAACTCCAAGCCGCCTATGAAGCGCATCGCCAGCAGCTCCATCACGTAGAGCGCCGCCGCGAAGCTGTCTTGGCGGAAATCCGCCTACTGGAAGGGTTGCTTTCGGCATATGAATCCTTCCCCGATGCTGTACCCTTTCTGGCACGCACGCCGGGATGGTCCAATGCCCCACTGGAAACCGTAGCCGACGTGCTGGGCATTGCTCCTGAGCTGCAGCCGGCCCTGGAGGCGGCTCTTGGCGAACGCGCCACCTGGATTGTAGTCGCTACCGAAGCCGAGGCCCAACGCGCACTGGATCTACTCGGCAATGCCCAAAAGGGTCGCGCGACGTTCATCATCTTGGAACGCCTCTCTCCTCCACCCCTGCCTCTTGAGCTACCCGGCGCCCAGCCATTACTTGCACACGTACGGCTAGCCCGCCCTGAGCTGCGCACACTGGCGGCTTTACTTTTGCACCACACCTACCTGGTGGACGATCTCGAAGCCGCACGCCAGGCCGCCCTGGCCACCCCTGCTCCGGCACGCTTTTTCACCCCTTCAGGGGAATGGATCGATAGCCGGGGCTGGTGGCATGGAGGCAGCACCCAGCCTCCCCGCGCTTCTTTTAGCAGCCGCTTAGATCACCGCGACCGCCTGGCAGCGTTGCGCCAAGAGCAGCAGGTGCTGGAAGAAGAACGGGCACGTCTGCAGCAAGCCATGCAGCGCTTGACCCAAACCCTGCAAAACCTCCCGCTCGAACAGCAGCACAACGCTTTGCAAAAAGCTGAACAAACCCTACGGATTCAAGAACAACACCTGCTGCGTCTGAACATCGAGCAGGAAAACCATAGGCACCGTTCCGAGGCACTAAAAAAGCGCGCAAACGAACTCAGCAAAGAACAAACTGCCCTTGAAGCTGCACTGGCAACCCAGCAGGAAAAGGTACATCAAGCCGAGTCGGACCTGCGCCGCTACCAAGCAGCACTCGAAGAAGCAGAAGGCCAGTTTCGCCAAGCCGAAGAGGCTTACCACGCAGCCATGGAACAGCTAAGCCAGGTGCAGCTCCGAGCAGCTGAAGCCCGAAATCGCCAGGAAAATTTGGAACAAGAACGCCGGCAAATAAAGCAGCGCCTGGATGGTCTGCACCGTCGGCAACAAGAACTTGCGCACCAGCTGGCGCAATGGACGCAGCGCCTTCGCGAAGATCAGGACCGACGTGAAGCTGTCCGGCAAGAACAGGAAGCTTTGAACACTGCCCAACCGCCCATCGAAGCCGAAGTGCAGCGCTTGCGCACCCACACGCTGGAACTACGCGCGGCTGCCGAACGCCTCGAACGACAACTCCGTGAACTGCGCCGAGCCTACGAAGAGGCACAGCAACAAGCACAGCAATACGATCTGCGTCTGACCGAAGCGCGCACGCGCCTTGAGGGGCTCCTGGTCCATAGCCGGGAGCACCTGGGTATTGACAACCCCCATCAGCTGCCCGATCCCCCAAGCGACTTCAATGCAGGCCAGGCCCGCGAAGAAGTCGAAAGACTTCGACGCCGCCTTGAAACCTTAGGCGTTGTGAATGAGCTCGCCTTAGAGCAATACGACCAAGAAAAAACGCGACTGGATTTTCTGCTTGCCCAACAGCAAGACCTGGAATCGGCCGAAGCAACCCTACAGACCACAATCGGGGAAATCAATCAAACGGCAGTCAAACGTTTTTTGGAAACGTTCGAAACTATTCGACGCAACTTCCAACAGCTCTTTCGTCAGCTTTTTGGCGATGACGCTGCAGCCGATCTCAAGCTGCTGGACCCCAACGATCCGCTAGAATCACCTATCGAAATTCTAGCCCGACCACGCGGCAAGCGCCCTAGCACCCTAGCCCAGCTCTCCAGTGGGGAAAAGGCGCTGACGGCCATTGCCCTCCTCTTTGCGCTCTACCTGACCAAACCTAGCCCTTTCTGCATCCTCGATGAAGTCGATGCGCCACTGGACGAGGCCAACATCGAGCGCTTTATGCGTCTGCTGCGCAGCTTTGCAGACCACACGCAGTTTATCTTGGTGACGCATAACCTGCGCACCATGGAACTGGCCGATCGCCTCTACGGCGTAACCATGCAAGAACCTGGGGTTTCCACACTGGTGGGCGTACGCCTGCAAGAAGCCGCTGAACTGGTAGGCCGTTAAGCGGAAACCACCTCGGAAGGTGCTTCCGTAACCTCCCACACCCCCTGCAAAATCAATTGCGCTAGCTCATGTTTGGCAAACCATTTATAGCGCAGCTCGGGTCCGTAGGGTACGGGCTCGCCTTCTTCGGTCAACCACTCATAGTAAACATTTAGCGTGTCTTCAAACAACACACCTAAGCGAGAACCCTTCCCTTCTAGATAGTATTTGTAGCGCCCCTTTCCAGGAAGCAAATGAAACGTAAATCCTTCCGGTGCCGCCTTCCGAAATGCTTCCAGTATGTGCATCGCCCTATGGACAACATAACTTAGATTCAATCTAAGTTAACGCTTAATGCAAAGCAGGGATACGCCGGTTTTGTGAAGTTTGGATGGTTTTTGCAACGCAAAAAAACGCCGGCCTTGTTGGTGACCGGCGTTTCTCGGTTTAACCCAATGACGCCCGCATGTTGCAGCTGTTGCCTTAGGCTATGGCCACCAGCTCGATTTCAAAGGTCAGGTCTTCACCGGCCAGTGGGTGATTAGCGTCGATCGTTACCGTCTCCTCGCTTAGGTCAGCCACAACCACTGGAATCACGCGGCCATCTTGCAGCCGCAGTTGAAGCTGCTGGCCTATGGCAAGCTGCAGACCAGGAGCCACCTGGTCGCGGCTAACCTCGATGATCATATCTTCACGGCGAGGGCCGTAGGCTTCCTCAGCTGGAATGGTGACGGTTTTGGTTTCACCGGGCTCCATGCCCAAAACCGCTTGCTCAAATCCCGGAATCACTTCGCCGATGCCTAGCGTGAACTCGAGCGGTTCGCGATCGCGGGAAGAGTCGAAAACGGTGCCGTCGCTAAGACGACCGGTGTAGTGGACCTTGACGTGGTCGCCTGCTTTTGCGTGTGCCACGGTAGACGCTCCTGAATTGGCCTATAGTTGCTATGGTTTAGCGGCTAAACGGTCAGATTTTCTAAAAGTTCGCACCATGCTGATCTTTTTTAAGCTTTCTGCCATGTTTTGTGCATTGACATTTTAATCCATACTTTTTAGCATTTGCGACATCTTCACGTTTCGCTAAAAAACCCATACTATGGTTGTCTTTGGTTGGCTAGACTGGCTTTGGGTTGCGCTTTACTTGCTGATCATGATCGGCAGCGGGTTTTTCTTTTATCGCCTAGGCAAACGCTCGCAGTCAGATTTTTTTCTGGCGGGCCGTGGTTTACCCTGGTGGCTACCGGCGGCCTCGGTCTATGCTACGCACACAGCGACGGACACGCCCATGTGGGTGACTGGCGTAATTTATCGTTATGGGCTTTCCGGTATCTGGTACACGTTCTTTTCGGCCTGGTGCGCCATTAGCGCCTTTGTTTCCACACGCATTTTTCGCCGCTCGCTGGCCTACACGCAAGCCGAATGGAATGTGCTGCGCTTTGGGGGTTTGGGGGCTGAACTCATCCGTGGTTGGATGGCTGGCTGGCAGGTTTTTATGAACATGTTCATTCTGGGCTGGGTAGGCATTGCAATGGGAAAGGTCTGCCAGTTTTTGTTTGGCTGGGAGCCGTGGGTGGGGCTTGTGGTCTTTTCGGGCGCCTGCGCGCTTTACGTATTGGCTGCAGGCTACTGGGGCGTTGTGGTCGCTGACTTTCAGCAGGGGATGATTGCCTTTTTCATCATTGTACTGGTTTCGCTTTGGGGGATTGCCGAAGCCGGTGGTCCTTTGGCCATTGTGCAAAAGCTAACGGCTATGGGCGAAGCGCACCGCCTCAATCCTGTTGCTTTCACGGGATGGTTTACGGGCGATTTTCCTGTAGCCTGGTTTCTGACCATGCTTTTTATTGCGCTACTAGGCGGATTTGGCATGGGCACCACCATCGACTGGTTCGCTGAGGCACAACGCATTCAGTCGGCCCGGACAGTGCGCGATGCCAGCTACAGCATTTGGTGGGGCAGTGCACTGGTGCTCATACGCAATGCCTTATGGGCAGTAGCTATTTTAGCCTTTTACGTGATGTTTCCAGGTATCGAAAACACGGCTGAGTACGAGCTGGGCTGGTTTCGACTAGGATTTGACTTTTTGCCTGCTGGACTAGTAGGCTTTTTCTTTGCCGGTATTGTAGCCATCCACTTGTCCACCATTTCTACGCACCTCAACCTGGGGGCGCTGTACGCCACACGCGACCTTTACCAGCACTACGTGAAGCCGCACGCCTCTGAACGTGAGCTGGTGTGGGTCGGACGCATAGCCACGTTGATTTTACTTATCGGCTCGCTGATCTACGGGCTGATGATGGAGGAAATCACCTCATGGCTCATTTTTGCCCTTTGGATCATGGCTGCAGGGGTATGGCTGCCGAATATTCTCCAGGTGGTCTGGTGGCGTTTTAATGCCTGGGGATATCTTTCGGCTTGGATTGCGAATTTGGGCTTTAGCTGGCTGGTGGTCTGGGTGCTGCCGGCCTTTGACATATTACCACCGCTGGCCGACTACGAGCAGTTTTGGCTGCTAATGGTGCTCGGCGCGCTGGTGTACCTTCCGGTTACGCTGCTAACCCCACCCGAAAATATGGACCACCTGGTGAAATATTACGTGATGGCTCGCCCCCTTGGCTGGTGGGGACCGGTGCGTCGTGAGGCTGAGCGCCGCGGCTTACTTACCCCCAAAACGCAACCTGCAACGTAAATGCTATGGGCTGGATTCGACGCTCCTGGACGGCAGCTGAAGCTGACGAGTGGACCAAAGAAGACGTTATAGCGATTATTCTTTCCCCCCTGGCCTATGTAACACTCACCTTAGGTACAGCACTAAGCTTGCTGCTGCGTTGGGAGGGGTTAGTTACGCTGGGGGTCGGGATTGTACTCACAGCGTTGCTGCATTGGGTAATCGACCCCAAACTCAAGGCCATCTCCGAAGAATACGAGCAGCGCCAAAAGGAATACTTGCAGCAACTGGAAAAAACGGTTCGTTGGGAGACCTAAAATGGAACAAGGGCTGGCAACAGTTATCGGGATGACCATCGCGTACGCCGCCTCACTCCTGGGGTTGCTGTTGGCTTGGCGCTCTTACCGACGCCATCACCGCAAAGGAAACCGCGTATGATGCAAGCGCTGTTTTTGCTGTTTCAGCACGCTGAACCAACACGCTCAGTGACGCTTTGGGGCGTGGTGATTCCTGCGGCTGTCTTGCTGCTTTCGCTCGGGGTTGCTGTGGCACTCTACCGCCACTTTTCCCAAAAATAAGCTTAATGCAGCGACACTTGACGAATAAACCGTCGCGCAGCCCAAGCCGCTCCAAACCAGCCGAGCACAATGCCATACAGCAGCAGTCCCACCACCAAAACCAGCAGAAAAGTCCGCGGACTACTGCTTAGTTGCGGCAAATAGCCTATGGTCAGTTGATAGGCTGCAGCCACCACCAAAGCAGCTAACAAGCCGGCTAGTGCCCCCTGCACCATGCCTTCTACTACAAAGGGACGTCGGATAAAGGCATCTGTTGCCCCTACGAGCTTCATGGTGCGGATCAACAGCCGCCGGGCATATACGGTAAGCCGAATTGTATTCGCTACCAAAAAAACAGCGGCCAACATAACCAGCAACCCTAGCGCTAGCCCTGTTAAGGTGATAAGACGCAGGTTTTGCTGCACCTTGACCAGTAAAGGTTGATTAAAGACCACTTCGTCAACGTGATTCCAGCTTGAAATCCAAGAAGCCAGGCGCGCTAGTGTATCCGGGTTGGCTAAGGCAGGTTCAAAACGCACGCGAATGGAAGCGGGCAGAAAAGGTTCATCTAAAAACACTTCCCCCCCTTCGCCAAACTCTTCTAAGAAAATCTGCCGCGCCTCTTCGCGGGAAATGTAGCGAGCTTCGGTTACACCGGGCAAACTGCGAACGCGCGCATAGAGGGCCTGCGCCAAAGCTTCATCGGTATCGTCTTTGAGGAAAATCTCGATTTCGCCAACGCGCTGGCGCAGCCAGTTGGTGATCTGATGCGCATGGTAGCCTACTGCAGTAAACAGGCCGATGAGTACCAGCGCGACCGTCATGGCGCTAATGGCTGCCATCGAGGCAAAACGGGCCCGCTGCAATCCGGCCAATCCTTCCCGAAGCGTATAGCGCAGCGACATGGCTTAATCTACCCGTTCTCCGCGAGGATAGGAACCCAGTAAGCGTACAAACGCGGCCACTTCGGCTAAATGATCCAATGCGCGCTGCAATGCTGCATCGTGGATCGAACCGGCTACGTCCAAATAAAACAAGTAGCTGCCTGGCATGCCAATTAAAGGTCGGCTTTCGATTTTGTACAGATCCAAATCGCGCAGGGCAAAAACGGCCAGACTTTTAAAGAGTGCACCCGGGACGTTTTCGCGTAACGCAAAAACAATAGAAGTTTTCATGGTTTTGGGATCGCCGTTCGGAGGCTTTACCTGGGGTCGAGCCAGCAGCAAAAAACGCGTATAGTTTTGCGGGTGGCTCTCGATGCCGGAGGCCAGTATCTTGAGGCCATATTTAGCTGCTGCTCGGGCTCCAGCAATAGCTGCAGCTTCGGGATCTCCTTTTTCGGCAACCATACGGGCTGCCCCAGCCGTGTCGTAGGCGGGAATGATTTCGGCATGGCGCAATTGGGTGCGCAAATACGTTTGGCACTGGCCCAACGCTTGGGGATGCGAGTAGACGCGGCGAATCTGCGATAGCCGACTTCCGGGTAGTCCTAAAAGATGATGCCGGATGCGCAGCTGCAGCTCGCCTATGATGGTCACCTCGTGCGTTCGCAGCAGGTCGTAGTTCACATGTACGCTCCCAAAGAGGGAGTTTTCGATCGGGATCATTGCCCGATCCACTTCGCCGCGTTCTAAGGCTTCAAACACTGCCTCAAAGGTAGGTAGGGGTACCGGATCGGCCTGTGCTTCTCCAAAATAGGCCAGGATTGCTTCTTCGCTAAAAGCGCCTAGCTCTCCCTGAAAAGCTACCGTGTATTTTTGGACCGCCGTTTCCATAGCTACATCCGTTCAGGAGCTGAGATACCCAGCACACGCAATCCGTTCGCCAGTACCCGTTGGGCTGCGCGCGCCAGGGCCAAACGCGCTAGGGCCAGCGGCTCATCTTCGCCGATAATCCGGCACTGATCGTAAAACTTCGTAAATGCCACAGCTACCTCGCGCAAATAAACGGCCAGTCGGTGCGGCTCATAGGTCTGCGCTGCTTCTTGAATGACTTCTGGGAAGCGCATGAGCTCCTTGATCAGGCCTTGCTCAGCCTCGTGGCGCAGCAGAGTAAGGTTGGGGTTCGGTCTTTCTTCCAACCCTACCTCGGCAGCCTTGCGCATAATGGAGCAGATGCGGGCATGCGCATACTGCAAATAAAAGACAGGGTTTTTTTCGCTGGCCTCGCGCGCCAGGTCGAGGTCAAACTCTAAGTGCGTATTGGGCGAACGCATTAAGAAGAAAAAGCGCGTAACGTCTTCTCCCACTTCATCGATAAGCTCATCCAGCGTTACATACGTTGCGCGGCGTGTGGACATTTTTACCGGTTCGCCGCCGCGGACCAAAGTGACAAACTGGTAGATCACGACATCGACCTTACGCACGTCGTAGCCTAGCACCTCCAGCGCACGCAATACATCGGGATAGGTGGCAATGTGATCGGCCCCAAAAACATCAACAATACGTACAAACCCCCGTTCGAACTTGGTAATGTGGTAGGCGATATCCGGCAACCGGTAGGTAGGCTCTCCGGTCTGTTTGATAAGTACCGTGTCTTGTTCTTTGCCTAAAGCGGTAGTACGAAACCAAACCGCCCCATCTTTTTCGTAGATGTAACCTTTGGCACGTAGCGCCTCAACCACTTCCCAGATTTTGCCGTTCTCGTAAAGCGTGTGCTCGTTGTAGTAGCTATCCATGCGAATGCCCAGCCGCTCAAGCGTCCGGCGAATATCGGCAAAAATGACCGCTTCGGCCGCCTCTTTAAAGGGCGCCACGTCCACGGTTTTGCAGAGTGCATCGCCGTGGCGTTCATAGAGCATGCGGGCAATATCGATGATATACTCTCCCAGGTAGCCATCTTCCGGAAACGATTCAGGCACTTCAACCCATTCCCCCTCAGCGACCTGTATTTTCTTGGTAGGAAGCGTTGGATCTACCAAGGCCAGGTAACGTGCACGCACCGATTCGCCCAAGATGCGCATCTGGCGCCCGGCGTCGTTAAAGTAATACTCGCGTGTAACGCGGTAGCCTATCCAGTCCAGTAGATTGGCAATGGTATCTCCCAGGACGGCGTTGCGGCCATGGCCAACGGTCAGTGGGCCGGTCGGATTGGCGCTGACATATTCTACCAGCGCAGGTTTTCCCTGGCCAACGTTGCTACGGCCATACTGGTCGCCCGCTGCCAGGATATCAGCCAGCACTTGAGCGAGGTAATCGGGGGCAAAGCGAAAATTCAGAAAACCAGGCCCTGCCACCTCAACCGCTGCAATCCGCCGTGCATCAAGCAACGCACGCAGCCGTTTGGCCAGCTCATCGGCTAGGGCCCGAGGCGGTCGCTTAAGCACGCGGGCCAGTTGCAAAGCTACATTCGTAGCCAAATCGCCGTATGCTGGATTGCCAGGCTTTTCAAATTCCGGCGTGAACGTCTCGGGCACGCCATCGATCTCCTGCAGCACTTGCTGCAGCACTTGCGTCAAGTAGGCTTTCATGCCACGCTAAAGGAATGCTCCCATGAACAGCACGGCCCGAATCTACAAAAAAGCAGCCCGTCTTGTTCAGACAAAGATTGAAAAGTCGTCACGACGCCGGTGTAAATCGAGCACAATTGCCAACATGAGCGTATGGGTCAGCAAAGCCGAACCACCATAGGATAAAAACGGCAGCGGGATACCAATGACGGGAAGTAAACCGGTGGTCATGCCAATGTTGATGAAAACGTGAATCAGGATCACGCCAGCAACCCCTGCAGCCACCAGCATACCAAAAGGATGGCGGCATTCGCTACCCAAACGTATCAGCCGTATTAAAAGTAGCGTAAAAAGCAAAACCACTAGTCCAGCACCTACAAAGCCAAACTCCTCCCCAATGACACTAAAAATAAAGTCGGTCGACTGCTCAGGTACGTAAGCGCCTTGCGTCTGCGTGCCCTGCATAAAGCCTTTGCCCCAAAGACCACCGGACCCAATGGCGGCTTTCGACTGCACTAGGTGGAAGCCGTAAGTTTTGCGAAAAGCTTCCGATTCAGGGTTGGTAAACGAAATCACACGTGCTAACTGATAGGGTTTAAGCACATACGCTAAGGCAAACGAGGCTGCTGCAGCCGCGCCACCCGTGAACAAGCCAGCTAAAACACCCATATAGGCCTCACGGGTACGCCAGTACATACCCACTGTAAACAGCACAGCAAAGGCCAAGGCCGCAGGCCAGTAGACCACGGTCAGGTAGCCCGCAAGGGCTGGGGAAATCACCAACAAAACCGTGGCCATAGGGAGACCGCTCCAAAACAGCATGATGGGAACAAGCGCCAAAAAGATCAGCGCCGTTCCGGTATCGTTTTGGAGGATAATGATTCCGGCTGGGAGCAAAATCAATCCAACAGCAGCCAAAGCGTAACGCACCGTATCAACGCGCGCTTGACGGCTTGAAAGCAGCCGCGCCACGGCCAATACCGTTCCTACCTTAGCCAGCTCTGAAGTCTGCAAACCCACAGGCCCAAAGTATAGCCAAGCTTTAGCGCCGTTGACTTCGCGCCCAATGGCCAGCGTGATCACGAGCAGCACAAGGGTTAGGCCATAGATCGGATAGGCCATAGTTTGGAAAAAGCGAATGGGCAAGGCCAGCACAGCACCCAAGGCTACCAGCGATAACCCAGCCCACAACAGCTGTCGCATGAAGTTATCCCTTACGCTTTGCGGCAAAAATTCTGCTGCTGGACCATGCGTTGTGCTATAGATCGCCATTAGGCCTGCACTGACCAGCAGCACCCAGAAGCTGATGAGCACCAAGTCTACTTTACGCCGCTCGCTGAACATAAGCTATTGTGAGGCTGCTGCTTGCACGACAGGGGTTTCGCTTAGGGGCTGGCTGCGCTGACGCAGCACATGCTCCAGCATGTAACGCCGCTGGGGCGTGGTAGCAACTTGACCGGTCAGGTAAAGTTCAGCCATCAGGCTAGCAATAGGCGCCGCGACCGTGGCTCCAAAACCTGCATTTTCCACCAGTACGGCAATAGCGATTTTCGGGTCATCAAACGGTGCAAACATGATAAACAGCGAGTGATCCTTGCGGCCTCCAGGAGCCTGGGCTGTACCTGTTTTCCCCCCGCTAGGGATGCCAGGAAGCTGCACCCAGCGGCCTGTACCGGCTTCCATGACACGCCGCATGCCCTCCCGAACGATCTCAAAGTACTCAGGCTTGATCGGAATGTGCTCCGCAGGGGGCAACTTAGGCTGAAGCTCTTGGCCGGTTTCGGGATGTACCAGCTTGCGTACGAGATGCGGGGGGTAGAGCGTCCCTCCATTGGCAATCGCTGCCACATAGCGTGCCAGTTGCATAGGCGTTACGGTCATGTCCCCCTGACCAATGCCCAGATTGATCGTGTAGCCCGGTGTCCAGCCCCTCGGATAGCGCCGGTTGTAATAGTTTGAATCGGGAATAAGGCCAGGATTCTGTTCAGCAATATCCATGGGAGCCAGTACGCCAAAACCAAAGCGGTTAGCCCAGCGGCGGAAGGTGTTTACATCAAGACGCATCATCACCGTAAAAAAGTAGGTATTGCACGAATACTGAATGGCCTCTCGCACGCTAAGCGCCCCATGGGCCCCGCCGTGACAACGGAAAAGCCGCCCGCCAAGTAGATACCCGCCACCGCAGTAAATGGTGCTGCGCTCGGTGATCACCCCTTCCTGAAGTCCAACAAGCGCCATAAACGGCTTCCATGTCGACCCCGGGGGCACACCGCTCATCGTAGCCCGGTTGAACATGGGCTTTTCAGGACTACTGGTCAGGTAGTGCCAGGTAGCCGGATCTACAGACCTAGCAAAGATCTCTGGATCAAAGTCGGGCATGCTGACCAGCGCAATGATCTCGCCGCTGTTCGGATCCAGTGCTACGGCAGCACCCCGCTTACCCACAAAAAGCGATTCAGCTAAGGCTTGTACCCGGTAGTCCAGTCCCAAGTGAAGGTCGTAGCCGCTGATAGGGGGCGTATCTTCAGCACCATCGCGATAGGGCTTGATCTCCTGACCGTGAATGTTGACCAGTTTAAAGGCACGCCCAGGCACGCCGCGCAGGGCCTTTTCGTAGAACTTCTCCAGGCCTGCTTTACCGATGCGATCGCCCATGGCATAGTCTTCTTGCTGCAGCTGGCCAAGCTCCTCTCGCGTAATTTCCCGCACGTAACCCAAGGCATGAGCAGCCCGTGCTGGTGTGTGATAACGTCGACGCTGGTCGATCTCATACTGCACCCCAGGCAGTCGGTACAGATTCTCGACTACCCGGCTAAAGGTCTCAAACGACAAGTCGGTAAATACCCTGCTAGGCCGATAGGCACTCCAAGCACGGGCTTGCGCTAGGCGGTTCGCTACAACCGAGTCCGGAACGCCTAAAAGCTGCGCCAGCAGCGGGATGTTCTTGGGGTCAAAATAGCGCGGTGTAATCAGCAACGAATAGGCCGGTGCACTGTCGACCAGGAGCACACCGTTTCGATCGAAAATTGCCCCCCGCGCCGGCATAACACGCTGCTCTCGAATGGCACTGCTGCGCGACTCGCCCCTGTAAAGCTCGGTCTGCACCAGCTGCATCTGGACCAGCCGAAGCAGCAGCACTCCAAGTAACACACTGATAACCCCAATAAAAATCCTCGCCCGAAGTCGGTAGTCAACCATCGCCTTTGCCTATCTAACGCAAAGCTTTGAAGACGCTAAAGGCCCTCCTGTTCCACCATGCGCTGCACCTCTTCTCTTTGCGGGGAATCAAGGCAACCCTAGGGGAAATGCCTACAAGCTATACAAAAGGTACCGGCTTTAGCGTTTATTGGACACAAGGCAACCCTAGGGGAAATGCCTACGCAATGGTGTACTTTTTGTGTAAAGCAAATGTTTGCGGGTTGCAGAACCCTATGCAATCTGCTACGTTTGGAGTTTACGTAAAGGCCGGCACTTAAAGCCCAGACGCAAAAACATCATGCGTGCTTTTCGTCTTTTTGGCGCGCTGCTGCTCGTTGCCTGCTGGACGGTCCCAGCTACGGCTCAGTATTTCGGGCGCAATAAAGTGCAGTATGAACGATTTAATTGGCGCGTGCTGCGCACGCCGCACTTTGAGATCTACTACTACCCCGAAACCGAGCTGGCCGTGCGTGACGCCGCACGCATGGCCGAACGCTGGTATCAACGCCACAGCCGTACGTTTTTGCACGAGTTCGGCGAGCGCAAGCCAATTATCTTCTATGCCGATGATGCTGATTTTCATCAAACCAATGCTATTAGCGGCGAAATCGGTGAAGGGACAGGGGGCGTCACTGAATCGATCAAAGAACGCGTCATTATGCCCTTTACGGGCATCTACCGCGAAAACGACCACGTGTTGGGCCATGAGCTGGTGCACTCCTTTCAATACGACATTGCGCTCAACCGCTCCGATAGCCTTAGCCGCTTTAACCTAGCCCTGCTCCCGCTCTGGCTAGTCGAGGGCATGGCCGAGTACCTCTCGCTGGGTCGCAACGATCCGCATACAGCAATGTGGCTGCGCGATGCTGCACTGCGCGACGACTTGCCTACGATCCAGCAGCTCACGCGTGGCTACCGCTACTTTCCCTACCGCTACGGCCAAGCTTATCTGGCTTATATCGGTGGCAAGTATGGAGATCAGGCCGTAACCAACCTCTACAAGCTGGGCGGAATTGTCGGTGTCGATACAGCCATCTCCATCACGTTGGGCATCACACCGGATTCGCTTTCCAAAGAATGGATTCAGGTCGTCAAAAACACCTATCTCCCTTTAGTTCAGGACCGTACGCCGCCTACCCAGGCCGGACGTAAGGTGCTGGCACCTGACCTGGATGCTGGCGAAATTAATTTGGCCCCTGCTTTAAGTCCGGATGGACGTTACGTTGCTTTTCTTTCGGAGCGAGATCTGTTTACCATCGATCTCTTTTTGGCTGATGCTGAAACTGGCCGAGTACTCCGGCGCTTAAGCAGCAGTGCTGGCAACCCTCATTTTGACGCCATCCGCTTTATTAACTCTTCCGGTTCTTGGTCGCCCGACGGTCAGCGCTTTGCATTTATCACGTTTGCCCGCGGAGGCAATGAAATCGCCATTTGGAACTTGCGCACGGGAAAGCTCGAACGCCGCATCAACATCGAGCATGTAGGCGCCATCCATAACCTGGCTTGGTCTCCCGATGGCCGTAAGATTGCTTTCTCCGGCCTTGAGGGCGGCATTAGCGACTTGTACCTGCTCGAGCTGGAGACCAACCAGGTCCGCAAGTTGACCGACGACCGCTATGCTGACTTGCAGCCAGCCTGGAGTCCCGACGGTCGCACCATTGCGTTTGTATCCGACCGTGGGCCCGACGGGACCGACTTCGACATCTTGCGCTATGGACAAGAGCGTCTGGCGCTATTAGACCTAGAAACGGGCCAGGTGAGGCCACTTCGACCCTTCCGTAACGGTCAGCAAATTAACCCCCAGTTTTCTCCCGACGGCCGCAGCCTGTACTTTATCTCTGACCACGATGGCTTTAAAGACATCTATCGGATGGAGCTGGCCACTGGCGCCGTCTACCGCATTACAAAGCTGCAAACGGGCGTTAGCGGCATCACCAGCATCTCGCCCGCTATGAGCGTAGCCGCCCAAAACGGCCGCATGGCGTTTTCGGTCTTTACCAATAACCAGTACCTGGTCTTCTCCCTAGAACCCAATCAACTTCAAGGTGAACCCGTCGAACCAGAGCCGAAAGCTGGACTGGCCAGCGCAGGCATTCTGCCTCCCTTGCAACCCCCAACGCAAGGCTTGGTCAGCAGCTACCTAAACGATCCACTTACAGGACTACCCGACGAGTTGGCGCTGCGGCCCCAGCCTTACCGGCGTCGCCTGCAGCTCGACTACGTAGCACCCCCAAGCTTTGGGGCTTCGATCGGTGGCCCCTTTGGCACCATGATTGCTGGTGGCGTGGGCTTCTTCTTTAGCGACATGCTAGGCGACCAGCAGCTGGCTGTTGTAGCCCAGGCCAACGGTACCTTCAAAGACATCGGTGGCCAAGTGATCTACCTCAATCAAGGGCGCCGTTTAAACTATGGCGCTTTGGTCAGCCATATCCCCTTATTGTACGGGTATGCCTATCTCGATCCGGTTTGCCTCGATCCAGCTACCGGACTGCAAGTGCCCTGCTACGTGCAGCTTTTGCAGCGCATCTACATCGATGAAGCTGGCGCTATTGGTTACTATCCGCTGAACACAACGCAGCGCTTTGAGCTCATGGTAGGCTTTCAGCGCTACGGCTTCGACTACGACGCTGAAATCTACTACCTTTACGGTGCTGGGTATCGACGCGCGACGCAAAACTTGCCCGCACCTAGTCCGATTTACTTTTTCCAGGCCGCTACGGCTTTTGTCGGAGACTTTTCGTTTTTCGGGTTTACTTCGCCTGTTCGCGGTGCCCGCTACCGGCTGCAACTAGCCCCCATGATCGGCACCGAACGTTTTGTGCAGGTCATTGTCGATGGCCGCAAGTACTTTTTCTTGCGGCCGTTGACGTTTGCCATGCGGCTTACCCATGTAGGCAACTACGGCGCCACCCCCCGAAGTCCAAACGAACTGTCCTTTGCCCAAGAATACTTGGGCTATGGCAGTACGCTGACGTTCGTGCGCGGCTACAGCTTCTATTCGCTTGAGCCCAATGAGCGTTGCACCCCGGATCCACAAACCGGCTACTGTGCCGAAGTCTCCCGACTGTTTGGTACCCATGTCGCCGTAGCCAGCATGGAGCTGCGCCTACCGCTGTTTGGGACTGAACGGTTTGGCCTAATCAATTTTCCTTATCTTCCGACCGAGCTTTCGCTCTTTGCCGACGCCGGCGTAGCCTGGTCGAAAGATAGCCTGCCCGTGTGGAAGTTCAAGCGTGTAACCGCCGAACGCGTCCCGGTATTCAGCACGGGCATTTCGACGCGTTTCAACATCCTGGGAGCGATGGTGCTGGAACTGTTCTACGTGTACCCATTCCAGCGGCCAGACAAAGGCTGGTATCTGGGAGCACAACTGGTACCGGGTTGGTAAACTCAGTCCCCCAGCAGTTTGCCACTTAAGACCGTAATCGCCCATCCACCCAGGTGAACCCGGTCGTCGTGCACCACGACGGCTACGCGACCACTTCGGGGTGAAACTTGCACACCACACAGGTGCGTCTTCCCTAGCCGCTTAGCCCAAAACGGCCCTAAACAGCAATGGGCCGAACCGGTTACGGGATCTTCTGGAATGCCCAAGCGCGGCGCAAAAAAACGCGACACAAAGTCGGCGCCTTCTTCCTCGGCTAAAGCGGTCACAATAAGACCCCGCATGTCTACCTGTTGCAAGCGCTCCAGATCGGGCTTGAGCAACCGCACCGTTGCTTCCGCATCGAGCAACACCAAAAAATCCATACGATTATGACCAACGTAGCGCACCTCTACTGGTCCCAGCGCCAGCAACAGCTCAGGGGGCGGCTCGCATGGCACAGGGGCCTCTGCCGGAAAATCCATCCATATCATTCCGTCTTCAGCACGCCAGGCGGTTAGGCGGCCGCTCCGCGTAAAAAAAACGGCGGGTTCTTCTGGCTCAAGGCATCCCGTTTCCCACAGCACATGTGCACTGGCCAGCGTGGCATGTCCACACAGGTCAACTTCGTGCACCGGCGTAAACCACCGCAGGCGAAATCCTTCCCCTTCGGGAAGTAAAAAAGCCGTCTCGGAGTGGTTCAGTTCGGCCGCCACCCGCTGCATCCAGTCTTCTGAGCGCGCTCGGTCGAGCAAGCATACTGCTGCAGGATTTCCCGTAAACGGTCGCTCTGCAAACGCATCGACCAAAAAAAGGGGAAGCTTCATAAAACGCGTTTGCTTAGACTCAAGCTTAAGATACGGTTTTTCCCTGACTTGTTGCTTGTTTTTTCAACCGGCACAACCTCGGCTTTAGGGATCCTAGACTTCTGCCTGATCTTTGAAAGGAGGCGCTATGGTTGGAGGCGTTATGTACCATCTACTTCGTTCTCTGCTTTTTCACTTGGAAGCCGAGCAAGCACATCGGCTCACCTTGGGGATTGCTCGCGGTCTGCAGCCGCTCTCACCCTGGCTAGTGCGGCCATTTTTGGCCTTTGAAGATCCTGCCCTGGCTGTTACGTGTTGGGGAATTACGTTCCCCAATCCAATTGGGCTAGCCGCTGGCATGGACAAAAATGCACGCTTAGTGCGTTTTTGGGAAGCCATAGGTTTTGGCTTTGTAGAAGTAGGTTCAGTCAGCGCGCGCCCCAGTTCAGGCAATCCGCGCCCACGTTTGTTTCGCCTTCCTGAAGATCGGGCCCTGATCAACCGTATGGGGCTCAACAACGACGGGGCGGTACGTATCGCCCAGCGTTTATCTCACTTGCGCCATAGCCGACCCATAGGCATCAATTTGGCTAAAACGCATGACCCAAGGGTGCTTGGCGAGGCTGCCATCATGGACTTTTGCGAAAGCTTCAGGCGTCTGGCCCCACTGGCCGATTACGTGACGCTGAACATTTCTTGTCCCAACACGGCTGAGGGCAAGACCTTTGAGGACCCAGAGGCACTGGAAGCGTTGCTGCAAGCGATTTTTGCCACCCGTCGGGATTTGGGCCTGTCAGTGCCTGTACTGCTAAAGCTTTCTCCCCCGCCTTCTGGCCAAACCATCTTTGACAGCCTACTTGAAGAGATCGTAGCGGTGGCTAAAACATACGGCATTGCAGGCTTTGTAGCCACCAACACGGCTGCAGATCGTCAAGGCTTGCGTACCGACCCTGCTGTGCTCGCCCGCATTGGCCCTGGTGGCCTAAGCGGAGCTCCGCTGACCCACCGCGCGCGCAGCTTGCTGTTTTACCTGTATCGCTTAACCGATGGGCAATTGCCGCTGATTAGCGTGGGTGGGATCGATTCAGCCGAAGAGGCCTACGTGCGCATCCGCGCTGGCGCCTCTCTTGTGCAGCTGTACACCGGCTTGGTCTATGAAGGACCCAAGCTCGTGCGCCGCATCAAGCAAGGCTTGCTGCGTTTGCTCTCGCGCGATGGCTTCAGCTCGCTCTCAGAGGCCATTGGGGTGGATGCCTGAACCCCAAATTGTTTTTTCGTGATCTATCGCATAGTTTGTAGCAGGCCTACCACGAACCGCAAGACGAACGTCATGCCTGCGCTTGTAGCGTTTGAAACCATCCCGCAGCTGTTTCATCGGCTTATTGCCCACTATCAAGGCCTGCAGCGACCGGCGCTCTCCTACAAAGACAAGCGCACCAAACACTGGGTGAATATTACTTGGGAGGAACTGGCCGACGCTGTGCATGCCCTGGCGGGTTATTTCTATCAGCGGGGCGTGCGCAAAGGCGACCGCGTGGCCATTCTTTCTGAAAACCGTCCAGAGTGGGCCATTACAGATTTGGCTACGCAGCTGCTTGGGGGCATCAACGTGGCGCTCTACACCTCGCTTCCTGCCTCCCAGGTAGGCTACATTCTGCAAGATTCCGGAGCAAAGATCTTGGTGGTTTCTTCGGCTGCCCAGCTTCGCAAAGCCGAGTCGGTCTTTAACGAATGCCCGGCCTTGGAGGAGATCATCACCCTCAGCGAAATGCGCAAGGACCACCCGCCCTTTGTGCGTGCTTGGGAAACAGTGCTTGCTGAAGGAGCCATCTACTGGAGAGCGCACGCCGCTGAGCTAAGCGCTTTAGCCGACCAAGTGCAGCCCGACGACCTAAGCGCCCTCATCTACACCAGTGGCACTACAGGCCTGCCCAAGGGCGTCATGCTTACGCATCGCAATTTCTGCACCAACGTGCAGGCTGCTTTGCAGCGCGTGGACTTTGGCCCTGAGGATCATCACCTCTCGTTTCTCCCGTTGTGCCACTCGTTCGAGCGCACCGCAGGCTACACGGCAGTTATGGCCTGCGGTGCCCGCATTTCCTATGCGGAGAGTATCGAGGCGCTTGGGCAAAACTTGATCGAAGTGCAGCCCACGGTAATGATTTCTGTGCCGCGGCTGTTTGAACGCGTCTACAATGCGATGCACAAAGCGATCGAAGCAGGCCCTGCGCTGCGCCGGCAAATCTTCAACTGGGCGCTTTCGGTGGGTCGTCGGGTGGCCGAACTTCGTCTTGCCGGCCGTACGCCTGGGCCTTTTTTGCAGGCGCAACACCGCCTGGCGCATCGACTGGTTTTCCAGAAGCTGCATGCACGCCTAGGAGGTAAGCTGCGCTTTGCTGTCTCAGGCGGGGCAGCACTGCCCAAACATATTGGTGAGTTTTTCTTGGCTGCTGGCATTACCATCATCGAAGGTTACGGCCTCACAGAAACCGCACCGGTGCTTACCGTCAATCCTATGGATCGACCGCGCTTTGGTACCGTGGGATGGGTGCTTCCCGGCGTCACCATCGCCATCCAACGGCTCAGCGATGGCGCTATTGTGGGCCAGCTTTCAGGCGACGACTACCCCAGCAACCTGAGTACGGAAGAAGGCGAAATCCTGGTCAAAGGCCCAAATGTGATGAAGGGCTATTGGAACAATGAAGAGGCCACGGCCGAAGTGTTTGATGCTGATGGTTGGTTCCACACCGGCGATGTCGGTCGCTTTGATCAGGGCTATTTGGTGATTACCGACCGCATCAAGCACATGATCGTGTCGCGCGGGGGCAAAAACATCTACCCTGGGCCTATTGAGGAAAAGCTGAAGCAGGAGCCCTGGATTGACCAGATTGTCGTCCTAGGTGAGGGGCGAGAATTTTTGGCTGCGCTGATTGTGCCCGACTTCGAAGCACTCCGCCAATATGCACAATCGCAAAACCTCTCTGTGACGGACGATGAAGCACTGCTTTCTCACCCCCAAGTTTTGGGGCTATTTGAGCACAGCCTGCGCCAGTACAATCGCCAAGCGCCAGCCCACGAACGCATCCGAGCCTTTCGCCTGCTGCGCGAGCCGTTCACTGTAGAAAATGGTTTACTTACACCTACCCTTAAACCCCGCCGCCGACAGATCGAAGCGCAATATGCCGAACTCATCGAAGCCATGTACGCCCAGTTTGGTGACAGCGATTAATTCGCTTTGAACTTAGGCAGCCAGACCTATTTCACCCTGGAACCCCAAGGCAATTTGGTGTATATTTGGGATCTACGTATTCGGGGCGTAGCGCAGCCCGGTAGCGCGCTTCGTTCGGGACGAAGAGGTCGCCGGTTCAAATCCGGCCGCCCCGACCCTAAAAAAGCCGTGTTGCTTGAGCACGGCTTTTTTGTTTGCTCTCCACCGGTACGCACCGTCTAGGACACAAAAACCCTTCTAAAGAGGCCGAGAAAACTCATGTAGAACGCTACTCTTCTTTGCTTGGCCTGACCTCATAGGCTATGAGCCGGTCCGACATCATCACGGGCACGTAAAGCCGTTGTTGCTCGGGTACATAGTCGAAATCGGCCGTACCTTGGCTGATTTCGGCCAATAGTTGGAGGGAGTCGATCGTCACGTCATAGAAGAAGAGGCGGCCTGCTCCCCAGTCAGACAAAAAGAATCCGCCATTAGCCGGTTCAACAGCATCAAGTCCCCCAAGCGGCCGTGTAGCGCCGAAAGGACGTATGGTGCGTTCGGCATAGAAAACGGCATGTAAATAGCGCTGCGCTCCGGGATTTTCAGCACGGTTGTCTGCAGCGGCTACCACCAGATAGGTCGGGAGGGCATAGAGTCCGTTGGGGGAACGCAGCAGCGGCGACTCGAGCCAGACTTCCATCGCATCGCCTTGCAATCGGTAGATGCGGTGCGTTTGCGAATCGGACACGTAGACGTTTCCGGTCGTATCAACCGTGACATCGTTAAGAAAACGGGCTCCCGGTGCACCATAACGGGCCGTAATCTGTCCTGTGGCCACGTCGATCTCAACAAGGGTGTCGATGTCGGCCACGTAAAGGTGCCCTCGGCTAAGTGCCATACCTTTGGGTGCATGCAATCCGCTTACCCATCGGGCTTCAAGCAACCTACCTTCAGGCGAGATGCGGCTAATAAAGCCGTTTCCATCTTTCTCGAGGGGCCCACCGTTTATGTTCGATACATAGATCACCCCAGACGCTGCATCAAACAGCGCCGACTCGGGTCGGGCTAAGCTGTCGTGTAGCTGCCATAGCTCAACCAAGGTCCAGCGCGTGACGTTAGGATTGGGCGTAAGTTGGCAAGCTATAAGGATTGCCCCACCTCCAGCAACCAGTAAGCTCCAGTAGCGCATGGCCATACCCCTGAATAAGGTTCGCGGGTGTCCCTTAAGATGGCCACATCCTTCCTAGAAAACAAGAGGGTTAAAGCTCAAAGTCCTAGTCGTTCAAGCAGATAGGCTAAGCGGCTACGCCAACCCAGTCCATAACCGTAGCGACCGGCCGTACCTCGCCCTAAGTGGTGCACATAGGTCTCAATAGGGAAGGGGAGTAGGTGATAGCCTGCCTGCTCAGCTGCCCGAAAGTTTTCGATGGTCGGCAGTCCATGATGGATAAAAGGAGGCAGTCGGAAATACAACACGCGCCGCAAGAGCATGTAGGGTGTAGCAAGCACGGGCATGCCTTCAGGCTTTCGGAAACCGCGGCGTCGGTCGACCGTCACTACACGCCCAGCCCCGTAAGCCATTGGGTCGGCCTCTAGTGCCGCGATCATAGGCTCTAGAAATCCCCCGCGATGCGTCTCAGTATCACTGTCAAAAAAATACACGTACGGGGTATCGACTTCCTCCATGGCTCGATGCATGGCCGGCCCGTGATACAGATTCCGGGGCATCCAAAGTGCTTGTGTAGGACCGCCAACGGTGGTGATCAAAGCTTCAATGACCTGGCGGGAGTGATCCTGCGAGCCGTTGTCCACAATTAAGAGCGGCACCTCCGGATAACACTGCCGAAAAGAGCGAACGGCTAAGTCTACCAGATCGGGGGTCTGGTAGTGAATCACAACGGCTGTAACAGGCAGCGACATGGTTCTTGGACGCAAATCGAATAAGGCGACGGATCGTCAAACGCCGGTCCGTCGCCTTAGCGTTCCGCCTTTTGGGCCTTGGAGTTTAGCGTTCGACGCGGCCCGAGCCGACCCCACGTGCCAGCTTTTCAACCTCATCGGCACTGACCAGGTTGAAGTCACCAGGGATGGTTTGCTTAAGGCACGAGGCAGCCACGGCAAATTCCAAAGCCTGTCGCGTATCGTTTTTGGTGAGTAGCCCGTAGATCAACCCACCGGCAAAGGCATCCCCACCGCCCACACGATCGACAAGCTGGATTTCATAGCGACGCGAGCGGTACGGGCTGCGGCAGTCCCGGTCATCCACCATCAACGCACTCCAGCCGTTGACTGAGGCCGAAAAGCTTTCACGCAACGTGATGGCTACAGCCTGAAAGCCAAACGTTTGCTTAAGCTCCTGAGCCAGCTCCGCGTAAGCCGCCTCGTCGAGCTTTCCCGTCTCCACATCTACGCCTTTGGGCTTGATGCCAAGGCTTTTTTCAGCATCTTCCTCGTTGGCAATGCATACGTCCACGTACTCCATGAGCGCGCGCATGACGCGCTGCGCTTCCTCAACGCTCCAGAGTTTGGCCCGGTAGTTCAGGTCGGCACTGATGGTTACGCCTGCCCGACGGGCCGTCTGGCAGGCCAGGCGGAGCTGTTCCCGTACCGTTTCCCCCAACGCTGGTGTAATACCGGTCCAGTGAAACCAGCGTGCCCCTTCGAATACACGTTCCCAGTCGATTTCCCCTGCTGCCAGCGTGGTAATGGCAGCACCCGCGCGATCGTAGATCACCTTAGAGGGGCGCTGACTGGCACCAGTTTCCAGAAAATAAATCCCGATACGCTCGCCTCCCCGCACGATGTAGTCGGTATGCACGCCAAAGCGACGCAGGTGATTCACAGCCGCCTGGCCGATTTCGTGCTTCGGTAACTTGGTGACGAAATAGCTTTCCAGGCCGTAGTTGGCCAGCGAAACGGCCACGTTTGCCTCGCCACCGCCAAAGGTTACGTCAAACGAGGCAGCCTGCACAAAGCGCGTAAAGCCTGGCGTAGAGAGCCGAAGCATGATCTCACCGAAAGTAACGACTTTCATAGCACATCTTTAGATTGGGTTCATGCAGCACGGGCTTGTCTAATGCTTGCCATAAGCGTACGGGCATTTTCGGTCAGTTTTTCCCAGCGTCCTTCAGCAATCGCTTTCTGGTCCAGCAATGCACTACCCACGCCCACGGCACAGGCCCCAGCCCGTAGCCAGTCGCCTGCGTTGGTGAGCGTTACACCCCCTGTAGGCATTAACCGCAGTTGTGGCATGGGCGCCTTGATCGCCTTAAAGAAGGCCATGCCGACTACGTCGGCAGGGAAAACCTTCACGATGTCGGCTCCGGCTTCGTGCGCAGCCAAAATCTCGGTTGGCGTAAAAGCTCCAGGCAGTGCAGGGACGTCGTAGCGATGCGCTGTCTGGATGATTTCGGGTTTAAAGACCGGACTGACCACATAACGGGCGCCGGCAGCAATAGCCAGCCGGGCTGTTTCGGCATCGAGTACCGTTCCGGCACCTACAAGCGCCGCGTCGCCCAGCTGCCGAACAACCGTTTCGATCATTTCAAAGGCTCGCGGCACGCTCATCGTAATCTCGATAGCCGTCACGCCCCCGGCACAAATGGCTTCAACCACACGCAGCAGCCGTTCGGTATCGGTCATTCGAATCACAGCCACCGCACCCCGTGCAATTAGATCGGCTACAATTTCGTGTCGCATAGCAACTTACCAGTTAAACATTGTGCCGTCTTCTTTACGGTTGATTGGCAAATACGCCCGCACATAAGGATAACGGCTAGCTAGCTCCTCGTTGAAGTCTACACCCAAACCCGGAGCATCCCCTGGATGCAGGTAGCCTTCTTTGAAGAAGTAGGCATGGGGAAAAACCTCGTCGGTTTCGGGTGTATGCCGCATGTATTCTTGAATCCCAAAGTTGGGTACCCACAAATCGAAGTGCAGCGCTGCCGCCATGGTGATGGGCGAAAGATCAGTAGCGCCGTGAAAGCCTGTACGTACGTGATAGAGTTCGGCTAATGCAGCCACCTTACGCATATGGGTGAGGCCTCCACCGCGCAAAACCGACGTCCGCAAATAATCAATAAGCTGTTCGGTAATCAGCAAATGGGCATCGTAAATGGTGTTGAAAACCTCGCCCACCGCTAGGGGTGTAGTCGTATGATGGCGAATCCAGCGGAACCCCTCTTGCAGCTCAGCCGGCACAGGGTCTTCTAGCCAAAACAGGTGGTAAGGCTCTAGTTCTTTGCCGAGCCGGGCTGCTTCGATCGGGGTCAGGCGGTGATGCACGTCGTGCAACAAGTGCACCTCATCGCCATACACATCGCGCAGCCGCCGAAACAGCTTAGGGATAAAGTTCAGGTATTTTTCAGTAGACCAGATGTTTTCCGGGGGCAGGCCTTTTTCGGCCGGTTCGTAGAAGAGCTTACCTCGGCCAACGCCGTAGGTACTCGGCAATCCGGGAATGCCGCACTGGGCACGGACAGCCTTGTAGCCCATCTCCAAATAGCGTCCTACTTCGTCGACTACCTCTTCGATATCGTTGCCGCTGGCGTGGCCGTAGACCATCACGCCGTAGCGGCTGGGCCCACCCAGTAAATTGTAGACGGGCGTATTTAGCGCCTTGCCCTTAATGTCCCAAAGCGCCATATCAACGGCAGCGATGGCACTCATGGTCACCGGGCCTCGCCGCCAGTAAGCACCACGATACAAATATTGCCAAATGTCTTCGATCTGAAACGGATCGCGCCCAATCAGGCAGGGAATCACATGGTCTTCCAAGTAAGCAACCACCGCCAATTCACGGCCGTTGAGCGTAGCATCGCCCAGACCATAGATCCCCTCGTCGGTGTAAAGCTTGAGCGTAACGAAGTTGCGGCCAGGAGAACAGACAAAGACCTTCCCATCAACGATTTTCATAGCTGCTGCAGTAGGTTTAGTTCACGTATCCAAAAATCCGAGGTAACCACAGGCTCAGTTCGGGCAGGTAAGTAACCAAAAGCAACGCAATAATCATCGCGCCGTACATAGGCAACAAGGATGGGAGCACGCGTGTCATCGAAGCCTGTGCCACGCTTAGTCCCACAAACAGGACCGTGCCCACAGGCGGCGTGCACAGCCCAATGCAAAGGTTGAGCACCATGATGATCCCAAAGTGAATCGGATCGATACCCAAACTCAGCGCTACAGGCAGAAAAATCGGGGTAAAGATCAGCACAGCTGGCGTCATATCCATAAACGTACCCACAGCCAGCAAGATGAAATTGATGATCAAAAGAATAAGGAGCTTGTTATGCGTTAGCGTAAGCAAGGCCTCACTTACCCGTTGCGGGATCTCTTCATAGGCCAAAATCCAAGACATGGCCATCGAAGTGGCAATCAAAAACAGGACGATGGCTGTAGTTGTCGAGGCCTCTAGCAAAACGCTTGGAAGCTCACGCCACCGCAGCTCACGATAAAGCAGTGCCAGAAGTAAAACATACACGACAGCCACAGCAGCAGCCTCAGTTGCCGTAAAAATGCCGGCAATGATCCCACCAATGACGATCACCAGCAGCATCATGCTAGGCACGGCCTCCCAGAACGTTGTCCAAAGCCGGCGCAAGCTGGGTCGGCCAGCTATGGGGTAGCGTCGTTTCCAAGCAATCCAGCCTGCTACCCCCATCAAGAACAGACCTAACAGGATTCCTGGGATATATCCGGCCAGAAACAACGCAGCGATCGAAGTCCCACCAGAAGCCAGGGAATACACAATGAGAATATTGCTCGGGGGAATAAGTAATCCCGTAGTAGCTGAGGTCACATTGACCGCCACGCCATAGCCTTTGTCGTAGCCCTCACGGACCATATGCGGTCCTATAATACTACCGAGAGCCGAAGCAGCTGCAGCCGCCGAGCCCGAAATGGCCCCAAAGAGCATGGCCGCTAAGATGTTCACATGCGCCAGGGCCCCCGGAAGCATTCCTAGGGCCGCTTCGGCAAAATTCACCAGCCGCTTTGCAATTCCTCCCCGGTTCATCAAATGTCCAGCCAGCACAAAAAAAGGAATCGCGAGCAAAGTAAAGGAGTCCAGTCCCGTGGCAATACGCTGCGCCTCGGTTGTTAAAGCCGGCATGAGCGGCATGCTGGGCAGCATCGTCAAGATTGTTGCCAGCCCGATGCACACCGCAATCGGTACTCCCAAGATCAGCAGCAGCGCAAACGAGACAATCAGGATCAGAACCGCAACCCACTCCATAAGCGTTTGGGTAGTTTAGTCCGATGAGGCCGCTGCATCCGACACACCCGCGCGAAGTTCACGCATACCTCGCCACAGGTGGTAGACCGCGTAAAATCCGATAAGTACGCCACTGAGCGGCAAAGCCAAATAAACATAACCCAATGGTACCCGAAGGGCCGCTGAAGTCTGTCCAAGGTACAACATCAGCCACACCAAACGGGCCCCACCCACAATAAGCAGCAAGGCAAAAGCTAACATGCAGGCTTCAATGACCAACGCTAGCTGCTTGCGACGCCGCCCTTGCAAGCGCATGGGCAGCAAATCTACCGCCAGATGCAGGCGCTGACCGGCGGCATAGCTCCCACCCAGTAATCCCAACCAGATAAGCAGAAAACGCGCAAGCTCTTCTGTATACGAACTAGGATTACGCAGCACAAAACGCGTAAAAACCTGCCAGATGACGTCCAGCACCAGTACGGCCATAATGACAATGACCAAGATGGCCAGCAACTGGTCGATCAGGCGTTTGAGGCGATCCATGTCACTCCACTGCGCGAATGCGTTCGATCAGTTGATACAGGTCGGGCTGCGTGCGGTATTGCGCGTAAATGGGCGCAACTTTCTCGGCAAAAGCTTGCTTATCTGGACGAATGATCTGCACCCCCGCCTCTTCTACAGCTCGGAGCGCTTCCTCTGTCGACTGCTTCCAAAGCTGCTTTTGATACTCGGCAGACTCCAAAGCCGCCTCTTGTACCCACTGCCGCTGCTGCGGCGTAAGCCGATGCCACACGTGCAGGCTAATGAGCAGCACATCGGGGATAGAGGTATGCTCGTCGAGCGTATAAAAACGCGCGACCTCGTAGTGGTGCGACAGGTAAAACGAAGGCGGATTGTTTTCAGCGCCGTCAACAATCCCCTGTTGCAACGCTGTAAACACCTCTCCCCAGGGAATGGGTGTGGCCGAGCCCCCCATGAGATTAACCATCTGAATCTGCGAAGGGCTTTCAAGCGTGCGAATCTTTAACCCCCGCAAATCGTCAGGCGTGTAAATCGGCCGCGTTACCGTGTAAAAGCTCCGGCTGCCGGCATCATAGTAGCACAGGCCACGCAAAAGTACGCGCTCACCCGCCCGAAGCAATTCCTGACCGATGGGTCCTTCTAGCACCTTAAAGCGATGCGCGTCGTCCCGAAACAAATAGGGCAGATTGAACACTTGATATTCGGGCACAAAACCCTCTAAAACCGCCGCCGACACCTTGGCCATAGCCAGGCTGCCAATCTGCATCAGTTCCAACAATTCCCGCTCCGAACCCAACTGTTGACTAGGGTATACCACTACACGTATTCGACCACCAGATTTTTCTTCCAACCGCTCACCTAGGTACACCATAGCCTGATGCACAGAGTGCGTAGGCCCTAAAGCATGCGCCAAACGCAACACCAGCTCGTCGTCGTGCGAGGAAGCACAACCAGAAAGCATCCCCCCCAGCAGGGTGCTAACCAAAAGCAAGGCAAAACGCATCGACGCGTACACAGCTCAAGTGGTGACTTAACCGTTTAAGCTATAAGTTATATCCTTTTCTGTCAAGGCCAAGGGCCCGCCAGGGCCCAATTTTTTAAGGGGGCAGGTCAATGTTGGGTTTTGAAAGAGGAGTGTGAACGGCCTTTGCACCCTGACAGGTTGGCCGAAGCGAACATCAAATTTGCCAAAAATCAGAATAACCGATAGCAGACCAGGCCGGAAGCGACTATCGTGGCGATTAGGTAAGACACTACACCCCCGGGAGCACAGGAAAGATACGGCAAGTTACGTGCTGCTTTCGGGATGCAGTAAGGCGGGTAATTCGCCCAGCAGGGTAGTGAGCGTGTTACGGGCTACATACCAGGCTGCACGGACGGCCTCGCGTTCGGCAACCGAAGGCACGCGACCGTCGGTCAGTGCAGCCACCAAAGCTTCCAGCATTTCCGTGCGGTTTGCAAACAGTTCTAGACTACTGGCCAAGGGTACAGCCCTTCGCCAGTAATCCCGCAGCGAAGCATCTTCGGGCAAAGACGCGTTGTGGAACAGCAGAAACGCCTGCAGCGCCTGCTTGAGTGCCTGGAGCGTCTGCGCAGCTGCTTCGGCCCATTGACCTTGCTGCTGCATTTGCCAGGCCAATTCCAAAGCTTGCCGCGATGACCCTAGCAAAGCTTGAGCCCGCTGCTGCCGCTCGGGTAGGGATAAGAAATAGGTTTCCATGGGATTTGCTAAGTAGGTTTCAAACGCAACGTCCGCTACGGTGCCTCAGAGCTGGTGCCTTCCGGCTGTGCTGCATGGTGGCGGTTAGCGGCCAGGATTCTAGGCCAGAGCAATCGCGCCCAACCCATAAGGCCCATCAATTCAAGAATACGGCCAGCCCATTGAAGTTTCGGAATGCTACCGACAGCCCCAAGGCCAACGAACCACACGCCCAGCGTAAACAGCACACCGGCTATCCAAGCGCCTTGATCTGCGGGACGTTCACCACGCACGCGCGGCAGGATCCACCAAGCTACCGACACGGCCAGTTGCACCATAAAGCCTAACAGCACCAGCTCCACATGCAACGCCCGCAAGCCCGGAATGCCTGCTAGCCACTGTGCCTTGTAGAGCAGCAGCCAGGCTCCTACCGTAAAGCCCAAAAACAGATGCACGAGGGCTAGCCGAACCATCCAATAGCTTACGCGCGGCATAGCTTAGCGCTGCTTGACCCGAGTCCATAGATACACAGCCATTAACGTTCCCGCTACCCACTGAAATGCAGCCGAAAGTCCCGCAAGGCCCCGCCATAGGGGCGATGCCGTCCAGGCAATAGCTGGCTCGGCAAAAAGCCGCAGCAGGATGCCTGCATTCAGCAGCGGATAGGCGGTCCAGGCTAACTGCTGCGGACCGTAAGGCCGCATGCGCGAGTGCCGAGGGAAAAGCCAAAATGCCACCCCAAAAATCAGTTGCGTCAGCCAGCCTACCGTTAGCAGGTGAATCCAGACGGGCCAAAAAAGGCCTTGCCAGACGCGCCATCCAGCCGTTTCGGTGGGCCAAACCAGCGCTACGCCCAAAAGCAGCGCCAGCGCCAGGTACCCTAAGGCTGTTTTTACATACCAACGCGACAATTTAGGCATACGTATCCGACGTCGCTTGTGCACGCAGCTGCCGCTGCGCTACCCACGTTGTGATCAGGGTAACGGCGAGAAAAAGTACAATCGCCATTGCATTCAGCAACCCACCCCATCGCCGCCACGCCCACAATCCGGCCACGTCGCCTATAATCCGGACAAGGAGCGCCCCATGCAGCAAGGTCAAATGAACGTAGAAAAATGGTCGGTAAGCCACCGGCACGCCTAACACCGAAGGGAAAATGATCGGCGCGTGGCCAAACACCGTGCTAAAAACGAATCCTACAAATATAGCATGCAGTGCGGCATCGTACCAGGGACCGGCTACAAGCTGCCCCCTATAGAGCATGACCATCCCCCCTACCATTAGCCAGCCGTAGCCCAGCAGCAGACACCAAGCGATAAAGCGCGTCAATCCGGATTGACGTACCGTATGCCGAGCCACATCGTAGCGCAATAGCCAAAAGGCCAGCAGCAGTAGCCCACCTCCCGTAAGGCGCCAGGCGAGCGGCGCATTGACAAAGCTTAGCACCAATCCCAGTCCCAATAGGCCAACAATACCTAAAAACCAGCGCTCCACGTGCGCGCCGTGCAGGAGCATGCGGCTAAGTTCAAGCCGCTCACCCGCAATCGTCAGCACCAAAAACGCCATCCACCACAGCACAACCAAGGGTACAGGTTGCCCCCAAAACCAGGCGACATTGCCCACGCTCAACGCAACCGCTCCAGCTGCCATAACCAGCAAAAACGACGCGCGCTGAATATGCAGTGCTGCGCCAAAGATTCCTATCAGCCCCAGGCTGCCTAGCGTAAGTAACAACGCTCCCACAAGCTGACTTTTCGCTAAAGTCAGCACAGCACCCAGACCACACAGCAGGGGGACTGCGTAGGACCAACGACGGTCCAGGGCAACGGCCCGTTCTAGGCTAATCAACGTGCCAAAAAACCCTGCCACCATAAGCGGCCCGTGAAGCAAGGCCCACGTGACATCTACCCCAAACCGCCACCCCAGCCGCTCCAACCCCGCAGCTAGGCCGGTCAGTAGGGCAACCATACCCAAAGCTATAAACGGGAAGCGCTGTATCCGCATTGCGGCTTCTCCAACGCTTTGCGCAGCAGATAATCCCGCAGCACTACGGCCTGGTTGTGCTCCGCGTCTTTTGCGCTGTAGCACAGCGTCAGCCGTCCTCGCTGAGCTTGCTCAAGCAGCCAGCGAACACCTTCTGGGTTCGCCTCCAGCTCGGCCTCATACCGACGCCGAAAGGCTTCCCAACGCGACGGATCATGACCAAACCAGCGCCGCAGGGCATCACTGGGGGCCATATCCTTGCGCCAGGCATCCAGCGCGGCAGCGCTTTTCTTTAATCCGCGTGGCCAAAGCCGATCCACCAGAACCCGAAACCCATCCTCGACTGCCGGCGGCTCATAAACACGTTTAATACGAATGTTCATCGTATTTTTACGATGAACAATCAAAAGAAGTCATTTCAGCCCGCTCCAGAGCAGCTTCTACTTCTACGTGATCGGATGCCGTAGGGGGTGGCGAAACTACCGCTAGCGCTACCAGGCGCGTATGCGCCCGAACGCTTCGAGCAACGCCTGCCGGCACAAAAATCACTGATCCTGGTCCCACAACCCCCTCTTTCTCTCCGGCAATGACCAGCCCATGCCCTTGCAAGACGGTTAGCACCAAGTCTACGCCCGGCGTGTGCAAAGGAATTTGCTGCCCGGGCTCAAAACCAATAAGTTGCACCTTAAGCCGATTGTTTTGGACCAACGGGACTGGCTGAAACCGGTCGCGTGCAAATTGTACCCTTTCGGTTGCCTTTAGGATAAAGGGATCCATGGCTTTCATCGTTTTGGATTAAACACCTCCGCGCACCAACAACACCGCCAGTGCCAGGATGGCTAAGGACAACAGCGTCATCAGTCGTCCTAAGTAGCTGGCCGTGCGCCGCAGGTTTTCAGCTGAGGCTTCGCCGCGCGCTAGGAGCTGCATTGTGCGCGGTCCCAAGTAAAAGTCGTGCACGGCACTCATGACCATCACAAGCAACACCAGCACAAGCTTCCAGGCCAGCATACGTCCCCAGGGCCCTTGCCACAGCGTCCCTTGCCAGAAATCCGCCCACGTGTAGCCGCGAAAGCCAACGTTGAGGATACCCGTCACCAGCAGCACGCCTAGTACAATCCAACCTAACCAACGAAAACGCAGGCCAAGCTGGTAGAGCATCGCCGTACGCACAGGCAGAAATTCCGGTTTGCGCAACAGGGGTATCACGGCGGCCCCCAGAAAAACCATCGATCCGATCCAGATCGCAGCCGCCAGAAGATGAAGCCAAACCGAAAACAAGTACCAGCTACGCATTTGACGAGGCCTCTCGCAGGTCCCAGGTCAAAATATCTTTCTCCGACTTGGGCCGGTGTTGCCAGGCTTCAGCATCCGGCAGCGGATCTTTCTTTTCCGTAATGTTAAACCCCTGAGCTTTCCACTGCGCAGCAAGATAGCGATTCCATTCAATGTAGTGTGCCCATGCTTCTGGCACCTCGTCTTCCGGATAAATCGCTTCTGTAGGGCAGACCGGCACGCAAGCATTGCAATCGATGCACTCATCCGGGTGAATCGCCAAAAAATTCGGTCCTTCGTAGAAGGCATCCACCGGGCATACTTCGACGCAGTCTAGGAATAATACTCTTTTATTCCTTCTAAAGACAAAAAATACATAGTCTGTTCTTCCGCCTCTTCTTTGATCCATTCCCGATATTCCGCTTCCGCCCGACTCCGCTCTTTCTCCGTCAAATACCCGTCCGCCACCATCTGATGTCCCCGGCTTGCCGCAACCTCAGCCCATATACTTATGCCCGCCTCAAATCCAGGATCGCCTCTTACGACCTGCTCCGACTGATCCGTCACCACGATGTCGGCGAGTCCGCACATGCGAAAAAACTCTTCCAGATGGTCAGCGACGGCGTTATCCATTCCGGCGTCCGCGCGCCATTTCAAAAATTGCCGGTAAAAATGCAGCATACTTTCCGGAGGAGAAGGCCGCCACTGGATTTTTTCATGATTATAGTCCAAAACCAGCACTTTACCTCCTGGTTTTACTGCTTGCTTCATTTTCTGCAAGGCAAGTAGCGGATCAGATAACCATTGGAGAACACGCGACGCATTGACAATATCGAAACCATCGCGATAAGGAAGTGAATAAATATCGGCCGTTTCGAATGACAATCCCGGCATATGACCGTAGCGTTCCCGAGCTTCTTCGATCAGCCGAGGATTGTTGTCGACACCGATCACCCGGCCGTCGGGGCCGACCCTCTCGGCGATGCCTTGCGTAATCGCCCCGCTTCCGCAGCCCGCGTCCAGCACATGCATGCCCGGCTTCAGCAATTCGGCCAACCGCCGATTGGACGCCTGAAGCGTCCTTTGATTGAGAATCGTATTCGCGCCTTCCGGTATACGGGCCCGATTTCTCGATAACGAATCCATGGCGAACCTCCGCGCTTTTTTGCTTGAGCGTATTTTGATTTTAACGCGACCTTTTTTCAAAAGGTATTGACAAAGTTGCTGTTTTTTTTGAGCAATTTTCGCCAATGATTTTTCGAACATCCCCTCTCCTCCCCGCCTGCGGTATAATGAATACCGAACGACGCATGTTCGGGAGGCACCCGCCGTGTACCGCATTTGGATCGTCGAAGGTGTATTTGCAGTTAATGCAGGGTTCGGTGACGATGTAGGGCATAGCACGTCCTATGTTGCGTTTTTGAAGTCGTCTAAGCGATAAAACCAGACCTCCCAGTCATCTCCTTCACCGTGCGCGATCCAGTGGGCCCAGCCTTTGACACGCATGACGCCCAAAAGAGGCACCGGCTTAAACGTAGCCCGAAGGCGCAGTACGTGACCGGGAGGAACACGGCTTGCTGTCTCCATGATCAGTGTAAACGGCTCACCGCCGCTGCGCAGGATCGGCCGCACGTCCAGTTCTACAAAGTGCGATGCCGGCAACGTTGCCAAAAACGTTGGAATTTGATTGGCCATAGTGGGTTGCCTTTCAGCGTGCATACATAGGAAAACGGTAACGCCGCACTTCCGGGTCGATCATGTAGGGCGACCAAGGGGGATCCCAGACCAGTTCAATAATACCTCGTCGGATGCCTGGGGTGCGCTGCAGCACCTTACCTACTTCGTGTTTGATATAACTCGACATTGGGCAAGCCGGCGTGGTCATTGTCAACTTGATCTCCACGGTACCTTCAGGCGATACCTGTAGATCGTAAATCAATCCAAGATCTACAATGTTGAGCCCGACTTCTGGATCGATCACCAAGCGCAGGCGGTCGACCAGCTCGAGTCGGGATGGTACAGGCGTGCTCATCTCGCAGCGTTTTTCAACCCGAACGCACCAGACCGCATCAGGTGGTAGGCCTTGCCATCAAATGGCGTGCTCTAGGAAACAGCACATTGTTTTCCCGATGCACATGGCGATGCATATCGGTTTCGAACTGGGCCAGGCCTTCCAAAAGCGCCTGAAAGCTGCTGCAGGCCCATTCGGGCACACGGTAGTTGTCGGAAAGCGTGCGCAGCCGGTCGAGCGCCTCCCCTGCTGCATTGTGCTCAGATTCGGCCTGCGCGAGCACTGCCTCCAGCCCAGCAGCTGCCAAAACCTCGCCTTGCTCTAGCGCTTGAATCAAAGGAAAGATTACTTCTTCTTCGCTACGCAGGTGCGCCTCGAGTTCTAGCTTGAGCTGCCCGAAAACCTTCTGGGCTTCATGCAGCCAAGTGCTCTGGTGGCCATGTACTTGCGCAACCCGCTCCATCAATGCACTTAGGCGCGGCAGCTCCCGCCGCAGGTAGGCATGATGCGTGCGCACAATGTAGTCGATCAATTCAGCCAGCGGCCGCGTCTGCCAGTCGGCAGCGGGCTCTTTCAAAGTTTCCGTAGTCTCCAAAGCCTCCAGCACAGCCGCAACCGAGGCTGGATCTAGGCCGCGCTGACGACAAGCCACCTCTAACGTGCGCCTCCCGCCACAGCAGTAATCCAGCCCCAAGCGATCAAAGAGTGCTGCCCGCCGCTCGTCGGCAGCAACCAGCTCTCCAAGGGTCTTGCTGAGTAAAGGATGCATAAGCGTAAGACAATGTAGGTCCAACAAATGCAAGCAGCTTAGCAAGCCGTTGCGGTACCACAACCCCAACCGCGACGGCGGAGTAGCCAAGCTTTCCAAGCCGGCAGCTGCTCAAGGCGTGAAGGAATCAGGGCTACGGTGCCCTTATAGGCCTTTAGGGCTAGATGGGCCATCAAGGCGCCTACGCCCGTGGGCGCATCAGCGGTTTGGCCCTCAGGACCGCTGCCCGGTAGGCGCACATGGGCCAGTGTAGGCAGGGTTTGCCGCAAAACCGCCTCCCAACCGCCCTGGCGCAGCACCTCCGGCTCTGGCTGATAGCAAGTATGCACACCCTGGCTTTGGGCCCAGTGAACCGCCAAAGCCAATGCAGCCGGATCACTTCCATGCACTAGTGCTACCCGAACCGGCCGGGGCAATTCTTCGACTGGTTCCCAAAGCAACAAGCCAGCACCCAGCCGATGCGCTTCGCCAGCCCAAGTCATGAGTTCACTAAGGCGTGGGCGGCCCGGTAGCGCTAGCCAATAAATAGGCACCGGTGGCACGACCACTTCATCGTCAGCTTCAACAGGGCAACGCAAGGCCTCATAGTGGTGACCCTGGCCGCACCCGAGCACTAACTCCAGTCCGGCCAGTGCCTTGCGCCGACAGGCTTCGCCTAGCACCTCGAGCGAGGCCGTTGGCAACGCATCGCTACTCAGCAGCAGCTTCATGAGGCCGTGCGTCCGATCCTTACGCGCCAAACTTCTGGCCCTTGCTCCAGATACTCCCAGGTAAACTGTCCGCTTCGCTCAAACTCAAACTGGTAGCGCAAAGGCCGCGGATCATGATCGTTCACCAGTACAAAAGCTTCACCCGGTGCCAGCGCATCAAACGTAGCAAAGATCGTTGCATGCTTTTCGCGCGGCGGGATCGGCCGCACGTCTAGCGTTCTTTCGGTCTGCATTGCCATAATTAACGTAGCAGATCTATTTAAGACAAAACACGATTAAATGTAGAAATACCAGGGAGCCATGTCAAGTTTTAGAAGGAAAAAATCTTTTTTATTGACACAACCTTCGAGAACGTTTAGTTTTAAGTAGCATCCTGCAGGGGGCTTCAAATGGGATTAGTTTTGCATTCGGATACCAAGCAACAGCTTCTAGACTTGCTCAAGCGTCGCGGGCAGCTTACGCTGAGCGAAGCAGAAGCAGCTACTGGACTGAGGCGGCCGACGCTTCGGGAGCATCTAACCCAACTTGAGCGAGACGGGCTTGTGCAGCATGTTATGGAGCGCCATGGACGTGGCCGGCCGCGCTTGCTTTACCGACTCACAAGGACTGGCGTCCAGCTTTTTCCCAATCGCGATGCTATACTTCTAGGTCGGCTATTGCAATTCCTAAAGCAGGAGGCTGGCGAAGCGCTCTTAGAACGTTTCTTTCGGAAGTTTTGGGAAGAGCGTCTGCAGGAGATCGAGCGGCGTCTAGCGCAGCACGAGGCACATACGCTTCAAGCGCGACTGAGCGTGGTGCGGGATTTTTTGGAAGAGGAAGGTTTTATGCCCGAGCTTGTGGTCAACGATCAAGGTTTAGAGATTCGCGAATGCAACTGTCCGTTCACGGAAACGGTCCGGCATACCCGACTTCCTTGCTATTTGGAAGCGCGTTTCTTTGAGGCCGTGTTGGGGCTGCCTACCAGCCGTGTAGCCTACATTCCCGAAGGCAGTCCGGCCTGTACGTATACGTTTAACCCACCTATGACATTGAAAGCTCAATAAGGCTTGCGATCGGGGTGGTCAAGCCAGGCTTGAAAGGGCATCCAGGCGGTTTCGTCGGGGACATGGATGAGTGGAATGCGGCGCTCAGGACCCGGTCGCGTCAGCTCTTCATAGATAAATGCATCGTCGAAGCCGGCACGAGCTGCTTCGTAGCGCGTGGCAGCGTAGAAAACCCGTGCTGGTCGTGCCCAATAGATGGCCCCTAGGCACATTGGACAGGGTTCACAGGACGTGTATAAGTCGCATCCGGTAAGCTGAAAGTGGCCCAGCTGACGACAGGCCTCGCGGATAGCCACGATTTCTGCATGTGCCGTTGGGTCGTTGTCAGTGGTTACCCGGTTGGTGCCTAGGGCTAGAATCTCCCCATGGTGTACGACCAGGGCAGCAAAGGGACCACCCCCGCGCCGGACGTTCTCCTGAGCGGATACGATCACCTTCCGAATAAAGTATTCTGGGGTCATGGTCTGCCTTGGTGAGCGTTTCGACGCTATACGTGTCCGGACTCCAAGATGCGGTGCCGTCCTCTAGGTCCCTCACTGCCTGCAGCATACGGCTTGGGGGTGCCTTGTTGACGAGCGTGCAGGACATGCGCCAGGTGCTCTGCGGTAGCCTGGCAAGCTGTTTTAGGATCCACATAGAGGCACAACTTGAAGCTTGGTGTGTTCATGCTCCGGCACGTTGCACGGCGTGACCGCCAAAGGCATGGCGCAAAGCAGCCAGTAAGCGATCTCCATAGTGCTCTGGGTCCTGACTTGCAAAGCGGCGAAACAGTGCAGCTGCAATGGTATCGACGGGCACGCCCAAATCGACAGCTTCTTGGACGGTCCAGCGCCCTTCGCCTGAGTCAGCCACCACTGGCGCTACGTCGGCCAGTGTAGCGTTTTCTCGGAGAACATCAGCGATGAGGTCAAGCAGAAAACTTCGGATGATGGTGCCGTAACGCCATGCTTCAGCAATAGCAGCCAGGTCGAGTTGAAAAGGAGCTTTCGCTTTTAAGAGTCCAAATCCTTCAGCATAGGCTTGCATCAGGGCATATTCGATGCCGTTGTGCACCATCTTGACAAAGTGGCCAGCGCCTACGGGTCCGGCATGCACCCATCCGCGATCAGGTGCTGGGGCCAGGCGTTCCAGGATCGGCCGCAGCCGGGTCATTGCTTCCGGAGAGCTGCCAACCATAAGGCCATAGCCGTGGGTCTCGCCCCAAAGGCCACCAGAAACGCCCACATCGGCAAACAATAGTCCCTGTGCTTGTAGCTTTTCGGCACGACGCAGCGTATCTCGGTAGTAAGAATTACCGCCTTCCACAATCAGATCCCCTACTGCAAGCAGCGGCGCCAGCGTTTCCAGTACCTGATCGACCGTATTTCCGGCTGGCACCATCAACCATAGGATACGTGAAGGGGCTAAGGTAGCGACCAAAGCTTCTGGTCGATCTACGGTTTCGATCCCTTCCTGGGCTAAACGGGTTCGCGCTTCTATGTCGGGGTCATAGCCTACTACGCGCACACCTGCCCGATGCAGCCGCCGACTCATGCCTGCGCCCATGCGTCCCAGTCCAATCATTCCCAGTTCCATAGCGCTACAAGGCTACACACTCGAGTGACAATTCAACAATACAACAAGCAGTGATTTTTTGCCAGTTTGCGGGAGCTTTCAGCAAAGCACAAGGTAATTCTTAACATAACTTCAAAAATGCTTACCACCATGCAACGGGCCTTTTCTGGGAATTGGTGCTGGCGTGGAATGCTTCTACTAGGGGCATTGATCCTAAGCTGCAAAGTACACGCCCAATCGGCAGCGCAGCTGGTCGACGAAGGGGATGCTTGGCTGGCGCGAGGAAGCTATCGGGAAGCCGAAAAGACCTATCGTGAGGCGTTGGCTCTCGACCAACGCTACCTGCCGGCTTATTTGGGCCTAACACGCCTAGCCATGGTGCGCGAAAACTGGCGTGAAGCCAGCGACTGGGCTGGTAAAGCACTGCAAATCGACTCCAATAGCCTGGCTGCACGCTATTTTTTGGCCATCAGCGAGCGCGAACGTGCTCAGTACCAGACGCCTTTTCAGGCCACGCACCGCCGTGAGGCACGGCGTCATTTTGAGTGGATTCTGGAGCGTGACAGCCTCTACCGCGATGTGCTCTACCAATACGCCCTGCTTTACCGGCAGGACAGCAACTACGCTCGGGCCATTGCCCTAGCCGAAGCCCAACTACGGCTGCGTCCAGACCTTGACGAGCCCGCCATCGGCCTTTTTCGGATTTACCATTCCTTTTTGAACCATACCAACCTGGACGAAGCAAGCCGCTGGCTAGCCACACATCCCACAGACTATGCCCGTTTTTTTGCAGCTGAAGTTCTGCGTCGCAAAGGGCAGCTTCGAGAAGCGGATGCCGCCTTTGCCGCTTTAGTCCATCCTGGGTTTGCTTGGCCTCCTCAAGCCATTTACTTGGCCCGCGCCCGCATCTGGACTGCCCTAAACCGGCCCGACTCGGTGCAGGCCCTGATCGACCGCGCCATCGGCTCCATCGATCGCCCCCTAGGCGCGCATTTTGTCTTTGAGGATTGCAAGTATATTTTCACCGCCCAGGAACTCGAAACCTATCGCCGCCTGCAAACACCAGCTGAATACCAGGCCTTCTTTCGGGCCTTCTGGGAACGTCGCGACCCTATGCCCGGCCGCTCGATCAATCTGCGCCTTATTGAGCACTACCATAGGTTGCTGGTGGCTGAACGGGACTATGCCTACGATGGCCCTCGCCTATGGCATAACGACCCCGATAAGTTTGGTGAGCTGGAGCTACCCGTCACCTACGCGCTCAATCGCGAATTCAATGACAAAGGCCTCATCTATCTGCGCTATGGCGCGCCCGACGAGCGCATTGTGACCGTACGGGGCGAAATCAACACCTTCCGCGCTGGATCAGTGTCGCGCGAGCGGGAATTTGCCATGGGCTGGGTCCCTAACGAATCGTGGCGCTACTATAACCCACGCATGGATTTTCACTTTGTTATCGACGAAGGCGCCACAGGCAACAACTGGCGGCTAACGCCCGTGCTGGCCAATGCCCAGATGATCGAAGATCGGGAAATCTGGGGACCGCCCTACTCGCGCATCATGAGCACGCTGCGCACCAAATGGGAGGTCGAAGCTGGACTGCGGCCGCCTCAGCCGACCGCCCTAGAGCTTGCCGAGTTGCGTGAAGAGATGGTCGCCCAAAGCCAAACCACCTATCGACAGGGCCTCAGCTCAGACCGGTATCAATGGCCACGCAACCTAGTGGTGTTGCCGCTTGAAGCCCTCCCGCTGGCATTCCGGGGCGACAGTGGCTACACGCGCATCGAAATTTACTACGCGCTGCCAGCGGCTCCTTTCCGCGAAGTGACGGGTAAAAGTGGAGGGTACACCCCAGCTGAGCTGGGGTTTGCGGTACACGATTCGGCCTGGCAGCCGCTTGTTGCTCAAACCCAGCGGCGCAATATTCCCATCCTTCCCGATCCTACAGCCGCAATCAATGACTTTGTCACCGTAACGCTGCGCCCAGGTACCTACCAGGCCACGCTGCACGGCCGCTCGCTCGAGGCAGAACGCCTGCAAGGAAGCGTGCGCTTTGCCTTAAAGGTGCCTGATTTAAGTGGACCCGGATTGCAGATGAGCGATCTTTTGCCCGCCTGGCGCATGGAGCCCTCCAGCGGTCAAAGCCGTTTCGATCGCAATGGCTGGCACCTGTGGCCTAATCCGTTGCGCCGGTTTTCCGTACGCCAAGCGGTGTTTCTCTATTTCGAAATTTACGGCCTTACGCCTAATGGCCAGCAGCGCACGCGCTATACCGTCGAGTACACCCTGCGCCCGACCAAACCACGCAAGAAGTTCCTGGGCCTGTTTGGCAGCGACGACCGCCCTGTGCTACGCCTCAAGAGTACGCACGAAGACACCCGCACCATCCTAGCCGAGCATGCCGAGCTCGACGTGCGCCAGGTGGATCCCGGTGCTTACCTGCTTGAAGTGCGTGTCACGGACGAACACAGTGGAGCCTCGGTGCTGCGAACGCTTGCCTTGGAGCTTACTTCCTAACGTGGTTCTTCACCACTCGTTTTCATAGCCTGGCCGGTTGTAAATCTCTGACCAGTCCCGGTGGCCTTCGGTGTAGGCCCCTAGGCACCAGGTAAACATAAAGTGCACTGGCGGTGGTGCTATCGTATCATGGTAGCCAGGCGTGACGTTGATGGCCTGCTCGTCAAAAATGTGCACGTATGCCCCAACCGGTTCACCAGGACGAGCGCAGTTTTGCAGCACAAAGGGCGTGTCGCCAGGAATCTCGCTTTCACAACGAAAGTGGTAGATTTCCTCCTTAGCGCGATCGCCCAATCCGTAAGGTCCATCGGGTCCGTGGAAATGTGGAGGATAGCTGCCCACACCCCCGGGCTGTGCGAGATAGGTGTCGCCAAAAAGCAACCGGCAAGCCTGCACGTTTTGGTCGACAAGCTTGTAGACGGTCCGCTGCGTCATGGGCCGCTTGCGCCCCAAATCGGCAGCTAGCGGCGTCCCTTCGATCTCGGCATGGCGCACCAGCTGCACAGGATAAGCCGTGTGGCAATCGATGGCCCGAAACTCGCTAATGTCGGCTAAAGGGCCATCGGCCTCCACAGTTACGTGCTGCCCCAGGCCCACATACAGCACGTCACCTTTACCCAAGACGTAGGCTTGACGGGCTACCATTAGCCGCGCCCGGCCGCGGTTGACGTAAAAAACCGCCTCTTCTGTATCGCCTAGCTGCACCGTAATGGGCCTGTAGCCAGGTGCCTCAGGCACCAGTGCAATCCGCGCAAACCGCAAATACCGAAACGAAGAATTTTCTCCAGTAATGATGGCTTCTCGGCGATTGACTACTGGTCGAGCATCAAAGAGTTCTACCGTACGTAAAGCCTCTTGGCCAGGCACAACCGCCCGTCCTGTTAACCGTCGCCGCTCAGGCGAGGTGGGCTCCGTCGTTACAAAAGGACCAATGTCACGTGGAGGTACCATGGCTTTGCTGAGCTTTTACGAAGAACCCTCTAGGCAGCAGCTGGAATGCGCTCGTCGAGCCGGTAGGTTTTTCGGACCAGATCATAGGCCAACGCCCGCGCCATACGCCGGGCATCCGACATATCGATGATATGGCGGGCAACCAGGGTGGCTAAAAAGTTGGCATCTACCCGCCGCGCCAGGTCATGCCGCGCTGGAATCGAGCAGAATGCCCGCGTATCGTCGTTAAAGCCAGCCGTATTGTAGATACTGGCCGTTTCCGTAATCCATTGCCGATAGCGCGTCATGCCTTCGATGCTGTCGTGAAACCACCAGGCCGGACCAATCTTAAGCGCTGGGTAGTGCCCAGCCAGCGGTGCCAATTCCCGCGCGTAGGTAGATTCATCCAGGGTAAAAACAACCACCGTCAGCCGCGGGTCATTCCCGTAGGTGACCAGCAACTCCCGCAGATTGTAGGTAAACTCTGTCTGCACGGGAATATCTCCACCCTTGTCGGGTCCAAAGCGTTCGTAGAGGTAGGTGTTATGGTTATAAAAGGCACCGGCATGGATCTGCATCACTAAGCCATCTTCTAGGCTCATACGGGCCATTTCCATAAGCAAGTGTGCTTCAAAATCGGCCTGATCCGCTTCGGTTGCCCTACCTTGCAGCGCTTTCTGAAAGAGGGCCTCGGCCTGTTCGGGCTCAAGCCGATGTGTACGGGGCACCAGCACGGCATGGTCGGTCGCAAAAGCCCCCATTGCTTTGAAAAAGGCACGCCGGTCCTCTAGCGCTCGAATAAAATCTTCATAGCTTGTGATGGCAAAGCCGCAACGTTGCGCCAGCAGCTGCAGCTGCTCCCGCCAGTCGGGACGGGCAATTTTGAAAACCGCATCCGGCCGGAAGCACGGAGCCACGCGTCCTGGCCAGCCCGATGCCTGAATGGCCTGATGGTAAGCCAGCGTATCGGTAGCTGCATCTGTAGTGGTTAGGATTTCAATATTGAAGCGTTCAAACAACGCGCGAGGCCGATATTCAGGAGACTGCAAACGCTCCAGAATGTGATCATAGACATACTGTGCTGAGGTGCCATCAAGCTTATAGGGCACACCAAACACTTCGGCAAACTCGTAGTCGAGCCAGGCGCCTGTAGGCGTACCCGCGAAGAGATAATAGTGCTCCGCAAAAATTTGCCAGATTTTGCGAGGATCCTGTTCTACAGGCTGCCCATCTTGCCGTGGAATGCCCAGTGCTTCTAGTGGAATGCCTTGAGAGTAGAGCAGCCGAAAGATGTAATGATCCGGCTTGATAATCAGCGATGTAGGTTCAGGAAACGGTTCGTTGGTGGCAAGTAGGGCAGGATCTACATGTCCGTGCGGGCACACCAACGGGAAAGTGCGCATTTCCTCATAAAGCTCCCGTGCAATACGCCGAACCGTTGGGTCTGGGTCAAAATAACGATCAGGATGTAACTGCAAGGGTTCCATCGTTGAGCAATATGTAGATTTTACCGTTTACTTAATAGGTTAAGTTATCTGGTTTCCTCAACGAATGCCAGTCCTAGCAGCACTTTTTCTACAGTCCAAGTTGTCGAAGGAAGATTGCTAGAGCCTGCGGCTCTAGCAATAACGTCAACAGCAATCCCCCAAGAGCACCGCCCAAATGGGCCTCGTGAGCAATCCCTCCGTCTTGAACACCGCGCTGCACAGCATAGATCGAAAGCACCACGTACCCTATCGCAAACACGACAGCCGGAATGCCAACGGGAAAAAAGAACAGGTAAATCCGGTCAAACGGGAAAAACAGGCAGTAGCCAAACAGGAGACCGCTAATAGCACCCGAAGCACCTACAGCGGCATACATAGGCCGGTTGCGGTGCAACCAAAGTGAAAAGCCATGGGCTGCAAGCTCAGCGCCAAAGTAAATCAACAGAAAGCGTACTGGACCTAAGAGCACCTCCATAGGACGCCCGAAAAAGAAAAGGGTAATCATATTAAACAACAGATGCGCCCAGCCGACGTGTACAAATCCTGCGGTAATCATCCGGTAGTATTCGCGTCCCCGCAAAATGTGTGCTGGGCGAAACGCTAGCCGGTCAATCAGCGCTGGATCTACCAGCAGCGCATAGCCGCTAATCAAAAGGTTCAACACCAGCAGCAGCGTAGTCCAAGGGGTTTCGATAAACATAAAACGGCACTTTGTTTGGGATATTCATGCATAACACAGCGTCTACGTTACAATAGATCGATGGATTCTGCCTAACTGGACGCCCCTATGGAACCTTCCCCGTCGTTTGCTGCGCTGGCCTTACGGCTGAGCGCTGCGCTGGCCATTGGATTGATGATCGGTCTGCAGCGAGAATTTGCTCACCGACAGGAGCAAAATGCTCGCGCAGGTCTGTTTGCCGGTGCCCGCACTTTTACGCTCATCTGTCTACTAGGAGCAATTTCGGGGCTAGCGGCTGAGCTGCTCCAGACCCCTTGGATTGTACTGTTGACGTTAGCTGCTGTCGGCGCGCTGCTAAGTATAGCGCACTTCATTGGCGCGCAGCGCGGCGACATTGGCCTTACAACAGAAATAGCCGCGCTACTCACATTTTTGATCGGACTGCTTTGCTACCACAACCAACTGGTTCTGGCAGCTGCAATAGGGGTAGCTCTGACCTGGCTGCTTGCCCTTAAGCCCCAAACACGCCTCTTGGCCGAGCGCATTTCACGTGAAGACGTCTTTGCCACGCTCAAGTTTGGCCTGATTACCGCCGTCTTGCTCCCATTGCTGCCCGACCGTAGCTACGGCCCCCCACCCTTAGATGTACTGGTGCCCCGCGAAATCTGGCTTATGGTGGTGTTTGTATCTGCCTTAAGCTTTTTAGGTTATGTGCTGGATAAGCTCCTAGGCGCGCCGCGGAGCTTAGGCGTCACTGGCTTTGTCGGTGGGTTAGCCTCGAGCACCGCGCTGACGTTGAGCCTGAGTCGTAAAAGTCGGGAAGAGGCGGCCCCGCCTACGGGCATAGCCGCAGCCCTGCTCCTGGGTTGGGCAGCGCTACTGGTGCGGCTGGTTTTGATTGTGGCCGTGCTTTCACCAGCGCTTTTAGGCCACCTGGCTCTACCCTTGGGAGCAGCCTTAGGGATTGGCGGACTCTATAGCCTCTGGTTGTACCGCCAAAGCACCACGCAGGCCGCAGAAGCCCCTACCGCCCTGCAAAATCCTTTTGCGCTTAAACCCGCGTTACTTTTTGGCCTGCTCTACGCCCTAGTACTGCTTTTGACCCACGCCGCTCGACTCCATCTTGGCGCCTCTGGGCTGTATCTCTCAGCGCTACTGGGCAGCCTGGCTGGCCTCAATGCTATCGCCGTCTCCCTAGCCCAACTAAGCCACAATCCTGCACTCCCTATCTCCGTAGTTGCCCAGGCCTTAAGTATTGCCCTGGTAACCAATTTGATCGTACAAACCGCCTTGATCTGGATCTTAGGCGCCCACGCATTGCGCCGCCCACTTATGGCGGGACTCTTTGCTTATGCGCTTCCTGCCTTACTTTTTGCTTGGCTGCTATAAAGCTTCACGCAGGTACGCCAGCTACGTGCCGGATAAGCGACTGAAAGATACCTAAACCATCCGCACTCCCCAAAAGCGCCTCGACGCACCGCTCTGGATGGGGCATGAGGCCAAGCACATTCCGCTGCTCATTGACGATACCCGCAATATGGTGCATCGAGCCATTGGGATTGGCTGCTTCAGTAACGCGACCATCGGGCTCGCAGTACCGAAAAACAACCTGACCGTTTGCCTCTAGACGCTCGAGCACTTTGGGCAGCGCAAAATAGTTGCCTTCACCATGCGCAATCGGAATGCGCAGCACTTGCCCAGGCGTAAAGGCATTGGTGAAAGGCGTGTCGGTTTGCTCTACACGCACGTGCACGTACTTGCAGACAAAGCGAAGCGAAGCATTGCGCAGTAAAACACCTGGCAACAGGCCGCTTTCACACAGGATCTGAAATCCATTGCAAATGCCAATCACCAGGCCTCCATCGCGGGCAAAACGGATCACATCCTGCATGATCGGTGAAAAACGCGCAATCGCTCCTGGGCGCAAATAGTCCCCATGGGCAAAACCGCCTGGCACAATCACTACATCCACATCTCCTAAACGGGTCTCTTTATGCCAGATAAAGCGCGCTTCCTGTGCAGCTACATGCTTTACCGCATGATAAGCGTCATGGTCACAATTAGAACCAGGGAAAACCAGCACCCCAAAGCGGACAGCCATAAGGCGATACAGTTGATCAAAGCGACAGACCCTAGACGCTCCCTGCAACGCTTGAGCTAGAACAGGGTTCGACGGCAAAACAAAAACGCCCGACCCGCTTAGGGCCGGGCGTTTCCTGCTGGTCATAACGCAATTTCAAACGTTTTCCTGCACCACTTCGAGGTCAATAAGCAGCGTAACTTCACGTCCAACCACAACGCCCCCAGCCTCGGTCAGTCGGTTCCACTGCAGCCCGAAATCAAAACGGTCAATTGTGCCCCGCGCGGTAAAGGCTGCGCGCTGCTCACCCTGCATGCCTTGCGCCGTACCTAAAAACTCGACATCCAGCACCACCTCTTTCGTAACCCCCTTGATCGTCAAATCCCCTACCAGCTGAAACCGGTTGCCCTGAAGATTCCGGACCGCTTTGCTGACAAAGCGAATTTCCGGATAACGTTCAACATCGAAAAAGTCGGCCGAACGCAGGTGGTTGTCGCGGCGCTCAATGCCCGTGTTGATGCTGGCCACGCGAATGGTGGCCGACGTTTTCAGCGTGCTGAGGTCCGCCGGGTCAAATTGCAATGTCGCGTCGTAATCTGTAAACACCCCATTGACATAGCTAATACCCAAGTGCCGCACCCGAAAGCCTACTGAACTGTGCGACTTGTCAATGGACCAGCTTCGAACTTCGGATTTTTGGGGCGTATCGAACGGCAGGCTCAAGCCGGCCACAAAAAGCACCGCGGGCAGTAAAAACAAGTAAACGGTACGCATAGGGCACCCTGGTTTGGTGAAAACCATTATAGTTTACGCAGCCTCGCCGAATCTTGGTTTGAAGAATATCATAAACTTGTTGCAACAACATCTTGTAGAAAGGTTTTATGGATCCGCTGTCTTATCTGCAGGCTTTACCTCGGTTTGCGGACCAAGGCGCTGATGCCTATCAGCCGGGGCTAGAACGTATTCGGGTTTTGCTTGAAGCGATGGGGCAGCCGCACCAGGCTTACCCTAGCGTGCATATTGCCGGCACCAATGGAAAAGGCTCTACGGCCTCATTTCTAGCAGCCATTGCACGGTCGGCTGGCTATCGGGTAGGTCTGCACACATCACCCCATCTATGGCAAGTTACCGAACGCATGCGCGTTGATGGCCAGCCTGCACCCATAACATGGCTGAAAGCGGCCGTGGTCCGCTATCGCGATCTTTTCGAGCAAGTGCGCCCTAGTTTCTTTGAAGCGACCGTCGCTTTGAGTTTTTTGTACTTTGCCGAGCAACAGGTAGCGCTGGCTGTTGTAGAGGTAGGGTTGGGGGGACGGCTTGATGCAACCAACGTGCTTCTGCCGCGGCTAGCCATCATTACTTCGATTGGGCTGGACCATACCGACCTGCTGGGCGACACGGTAGTGGCCATTGCCCGTGAAAAAGCAGGCATTATCAAGCCGGGTATTCCCGTGCTTACCTCGGCCCTTCAGCCCGAAGTGCAAGCCGTAGTGCGCGAAGTCGCTGCAGCCCACGGGGCGCCTTATCACTTGCTCTGGGATGAAGTGCACTACGAACTCGTCAGCGAGGCGCCACCCCTCACACGCCTGAACGTGCATACGCCGCTGCGCCATTACGAAGAGTTGCAGATAGGACTGCCGGGACGACATCAAGTCGCCAACGCCCTTTTAGCGTTGCGAGCAGCCGAACTGGTGCTGCCCGAAGTTGCACATCACCCCACAGCAGTGACGGAAGGCTTACGCGATGTGTGCCGGCTGAGTGGCCTGCGGGGCCGCTTTGACGTGCTGCGTACCTGTCCCTTGGTTGTGGCCGACGTTGCCCACAATCCGGACGGCCTGGCGTCTGTCTTAGCCACGCTTGCGCAATATCCTATCGCAGGCCAGCGGTATGCGCTTTGGGGCGCCTTGCGTGACAAAGATGCTGCCACCATGGCCCACCAATTGGTTGCTGCTGGTTTTGCCGTTTATGTCGTCGCTTTGGAAAGCCATCGGGCTTGGCCAGCAAACGCCCTTGTTGACCTAGTGCACCAAGCCGGTGGGCACGTTCTCGGGGCGGGAACCGTCTTAGAAGGCTGGGCGTTGCTACAACAGCATTTGCAGCCTACCGATGCCGTGCTCATCACAGGCTCCCATCAGGTCGTAGCCGGTCTTCCGGCAAGTCTTTGGGAGTCGAAAGCTGCGGCTTTAAGCCTTGCACCACGTTAAATTTTGCCGAAATACGCAAGATTTCCTGTTGATTTTGCCCAAAAACTTTCTATTTTGCTTATGGTGGTCGTGCGGATCCCAGCGTTTGCTGGTCTGCCCTTCTTGCGAGAACGGCCACGCTTGTTAAGCCCTCCAAAGCAATAGGCGCAATAACACCACACATAACTGCCCAAGCATTAGGTAAACCGCTTTTCCTTGCATGAAAATCTCAGAGCTACAGGCCAAAAAGATTGGCGAATTGCGTGAACTAGCACGCGCGCTGGGCCTTACGGGGTATTCCACGCTTCGCAAACAGGATTTGATTTATCGTATTCTAGAGGCCCAGGCAGAAGCCGAAGCAGGACGTCCCAACGGAACTTCCCGCCGGAGCCCTGCGGCAACTTCACCTGCAGAAACCACGACCGCAGAAACCGCAACCCCGCCTCAAGCAGACCTAGAGGCTGAAGCTTCAGATGGGACTTCGAGTGAGCCTCCCCTAGCCCCGTCAGAAATAGCCGAAGAGGCGGTCGATACCCCAGATGAGGAAACTGAAGCTGCTGCTGCCGAACGCCCGGACCTTTACCGTGAGGACCGGCGCCAGTGGCGCGAGCGCCGTCCCCGCCGAAATAACTGGACCGAAACGCGACGCACAGAGCGCGACGAGCGGCGACGGCGTATCTACGAAGGGCGGCCTGAATACATGGCCACCTACGACCCGAGCAAGACCGAGCTCGAGGGCATGATTGTCAAAAGCGGTGTGCTTGAAGTCATGCCCGATGGCTACGGCTTCTTGCGCTCTTCGGAGTATAACTACTTGCCTAGCCCCGACGACATCTACGTCTCGCCTTCGCAAATCAAGCGCTTTAGCTTGCGTCTGGGCGATACCATCGAAGGCCTGGTACGTCCTCCTAAAGAGGGTGAGCGTTTCTTTGCGCTTATCCAGGTGCACAAAGTCAATAACCGCCCCCCCAGCGAAATGGAAGAGCGGCAAAGCTTTGACTATTTAACGCCGCTCTACCCCACCGAACAGCTGCGCCTGGAAACCACGCCTAACGAGTACAGCACGCGCATTCTAGACTTGTTTGCGCCGATCGGCAAAGGGCAACGCGGCCTTATCGTAGCCCCACCCAAAACCGGCAAAACCATCCTGCTCCAAAAAATCGCTAATGCCATCACGGCCAACCATCCCGAAGTCTATCTGATCATCCTCCTGGTCGACGAGCGGCCAGAAGAAGTGACCGACATGGAGCGCAACGTCAAGGCCGAAGTGATCTCGTCCACTTTCGACCAGGATCCCGAGCGCCACGTCGAAGTAGCCGACATCGTGCTCGAGAAAGCCAAACGCCTGGTGGAAGCTAAGCAGGATGTGGTAATTTTGCTGGACTCAATCACGCGACTGGCACGGGCACACAACGCCGTAGCTCCTAGCACAGGCAAAACGCTCTCGGGCGGTATTGAGGCTGGAGCACTGCGTGGGCCTAAACGCTTCTTTGGCGCAGCCCGAAACGTCGAAGAAGGCGGCTCCCTGACCATCATTGGCACAGCGCTCATTGAAACAGGCAGCCGCATGGACGAAGTCATCTTTGAAGAATTCAAGGGAACGGGCAACATGGAACTGGTGCTCGACCGGCAACTGGCCGATCGCCGCATCTTCCCAGCAATCCATCTGATTAAATCGGGTACGCGCCGCGAAGAACTGCTCATTCCCGAAGCTAAACTGCAGCGCATCTGGCTACTCCGGAAGATCCTGGCCGACATGGACGCGATCGAAGCCATGACCTTCCTCCTTGAAAAGATGCGCGGTACGCGGAGCAATGACGAGTTTCTGATCACAATGAACTCCTAAGCCGACGCTAGACAAAAAAAGAGGCTTCCTGCGTGTATAGGGAAGCCTCTTTTTAAATTCTCCACAAAAAGCGCTTCCAAACCTTTTTTAATTTATCTTAGCACAAGCGCGTTTTGGTCTGATGCAAAATCCCAAAGGCGTATGCCCCCCCTCATAAAGGCTGTTTTGTTTGACCTAGACGGCGTGCTGGTCGATGTGTCCCGTTCCTATCGGCGCGCCATTGAAGAAACCGTAGAACACTTCACCGGCCACAAAATCACGCCCGCTACAATTCAGCGCTATAAAAACGCTGGGGGTTTTAACAACGACTGGAAGCTAACGCATACGCTGATTCTCGATCTTGGCATACAGGTTCCGCTAAGCCGCGTTGTCGCTGAATTTCAACGGCGCTATCGCGGCGAGCACTGGGATGGCTTTATTGCCCAAGAACCCCCATTGGTAGGCACGCAGACCTTAGCCCAACTCCGTCGTCAAGGGTATATCTTAGGTATCGTAACCGGTAGGCCAGAGGCCGAAGCCCGCTGGACACTGGAACGCTTTGGATGGCGCCCCTACTTTCCGCTGCTGGTAGCGATGGAGCATCAGGATGGGCGCGGCAAACCCGATCCCTTTCCTTTACAACGGGCACTGGCCATGTTAGAAGCAGCCGGATTGCCTGTGGCTCCCGAAAGGGCTGTATACGTAGGGGATTCGGTCGACGACATGGAAGCCGCCCAAGCAGCTGGGTTGATCCCCATTGGGGTCGTTCCACCGTATCTGGACCTATCCCAACACGCTGCGCTGCTGCGCGAGCGCGGTGCCGCTCATGTCTTGGCCAGCACCGACGACTTGCCTCGCCTTATGGCCGAGCTGGAGGCTATCCCAGCCCAGCGCGCACTATAGCGCGGGAACGCAACAAGCAGCTGCGGCGTGTGCAGCGGTTGTGGTTTGCATGAAACCGATCTATGAAGATTGCGCTGGCTCAGATTAACCCCATCGTCGGCGACCTGCAAGGCAACCGGCGCAAGATCGTCCACTACGCGCACCAAGCCTATCAACAAGGCGCCGAGCTGGTCATTTTTCCAGAGATGTGCATCTCGGGCTATCCGCCGCAGGATTTGCTCGACATGCCCGCTTTCATTGAGGCTGTCGCTCACACGGTCGAGACCGTCGCGCTAGAGGTGCCATCCGCGCTGGGCGTCATCGTCGGCGCCCCAGTGCCTAATGAAAGCCCTGTGGGCAAACGCCTGTTTAACGCAGCGCTGCTTCTGGAAGGCGGCCGCATTGTAGCTAAAGTAGCCAAACGGCTGCTGCCCACCTATGACGTGTTTGACGAGTATCGCTACTTTGAGCCTGCCCCTCCTCAACCGGTAATCCACTGGCGTGGTCTGCGCTTAGGGCTGCACATCTGCGAGGATATGTGGAATAATGAGGACTGGGCACCTTACCACCTCTACGAAGAAAATCCCATCGATGAACTCGCCGCTCAGGGCATTGACCTTTTCGTGAATATCAGTGCTTCACCATTTTCCATCGGCAAACACGCGTTGCGCAACCGCCTCATCGCAGGAATCTGCCGCAAACACCACGTGCCGTTTGTATACGTCAACCAGGTGGGGGCCAACACTGAACTGATTTTCGATGGCGACAGTCGCGTCCATGCCCCCGATGGAACGCTCTGGTGCTGTGCCCCTTCGTTCCAAGAAACCTTGCTGATTTGGGATACCGAGGCTTCTTACGCAGCTTACGTACGCAACCGCACGGACATTGAAGACTTGCACGATGCCTTGGTCCTAGGCCTGCGGGATTATTTTTTCAAAACAGGCGCTTTTTCTAAAGTCGTGCTGGGACTCTCAGGGGGCATCGATTCAGCGGTCACCTGCGCACTTGCTGTCACTGCCCTAGGTCCTGAGCGCGTAGTGGGTGTAGCCATGCCCTCGAAATATTCCTCACCAGAATCGGTCGAAGATGCTCGTCAACTTGCGGAAAACTTGGGGATCGCATTTCACGTCATCCCTATCATGCCTGCTGTTGAAGCATTCCGCACCATGCTACATCCGGTCTTTGACGATTTGCCCGAAGACGTAACCGAAGAAAACATCCAAGCACGCGTGCGCGGCCTAACGCTTATGGCTTTATCGAATAAGTTTGGCTATTTGCTGCTCTCCACAGGAAACAAAAGCGAAATGGCTGTTGGCTATGTTACGCTCTATGGCGACACCAACGGGGGCCTGGCTGTGCTGGCCGACGTATACAAAACGCAGGTCTATCGACTGGCCTATTATATCAATGCGCGGGCAGGCCGCGAGCTCATCCCCCAACGCACCCTGACCAAACCTCCTTCGGCTGAATTGCGCCCAGGCCAGAAAGATACCGATACGCTTCCGCCCTACGAAGTGCTGGACGTTATCCTTCAGCGCTACATCGAATACCGAGAAGAAGTGGATGAGATCGTAGCGGCAACTGGACTTGACCGCACCCTGGTAGCCGATATTTTGCGCCGCGTCGATCGCAACGAGTACAAGCGCCGTCAGGTCCCCCCAGGCTTGCGGGTCACTGGCAAAGCCTTTGGCATCGGGCGCCGCTTGCCCATTGTGATGCACTGGAACCGGGCCGTACTGGAAGAAGTGCGACGCAACCATGCTGCTGCGTTGCAAACCCAGCCTGAACGCACCCCATGATTGCCTACATTTCAGGCAAATTGGCTACCAAGAAGCTTACCGAAGTCGTGGTCGACGTGCAGGGCATTGGCTATCGCCTCCTCATCCCTACGTCGACCTATGAGGTGCTGCCTGAAGTGGGAGCACAGGTGCACCTGTTAACCCATCTCTACCTGCGGGAAGACGCGGTGATGCTGTTCGGCTTTGCCACAGAAGCTGAGCGCGCATTGTTTGAGGTCATGCTCAGCGTAACAGGCGTCGGCCCCCGCCTAGCCCTGGCGGCGCTCTCTACGTTCCCTCCTGCCCAACTTCGCGAAGCCATCCTCGCAGGAGATAAACAGGCCCTCACGCGCATCCCAAGCGTAGGCCCCCGAACGGCTGAACGCCTGATTGTAGAACTGCGGGATCGATTGGCTTTGCTGGACGTAGCGGAGCTAGCACCAGTTGGTGCAGACGACGTGCGCACCCAAGCCCGAGCTGACGCCTTGGCTGCACTGGAAGCCCTGGGCCTTCCGCGAGCCGCAGCCGAACGCAGCCTGCGTAAAGTGCTGCGCGAGCACCCTGGACTGCAATCGGCCGAAGAGCTCATTCGCCTAGCCCTACGCGAGCAGGGCGCTTAGGTGCGGCCCGCTATAGCAGAGGCCGACAGCGGTTTGACCTCTTCCACTTCACGGCAACGCGGAAGAATAACCGTAAATATGCTTCCTACGCCTGGCTGGCTTTCCACATAGATTTGGCCGCCCAGCAGCCGTACAATCCGCTGCACAATCGCTAAGCCTAAGCCACTACCTTCATAGTCGCGCGTTAGCCCCTCCGAAACCTGTTTAAATGCCTCAAAGATCATGCTTTGCGCTTCTTCAGGAATACCAATTCCAGTATCGACGACCTGAAGCTGCGCGGTCGTTTCATCGCTATCCAGCAAAACCCGAACATAGCCTGCCTGCGTGAACTTAATCGCATTGTGCACCAGGCTTTTAACCAGGCGCTCCCAAAGCCCAGCATCAACGCAGAACTCAAGCTGGGGCGCCGTGCTGTGCACAGTACACGTTAGGCCTTTCGCCTGAGCCATAGGAAGGAGCTCGGCCACAACCTGCTGCGTGGCAGCGACTACGTCCAGGGGTTGATGTTGCACCCGAACGGTACCAGCCTCTAAACAGGCCAAGTAAAGCAGCGCATCCAGCGTATCTAATAGCCTTCGGCCACTTTGTTCAATAATCTGGGCCATTTCGCGCTGCTCTGGGTTCTCAAGCACTTCTTGCAGAATCTGAGCATATCCCAAAATGCCGGCCAGTGGAGTGCGAATTTCGTGGTTCAGGTTGGCGAGAAACGTGCTCTTTAGGCGAGACATTTCCTCAGCTGCTTCCTTAGCGGCAACAAGCACTGCCTGGTGTTCCTGCACCCGCTTGAGCATTTCGTTAAACGCTGCGGCCAGCTTCTGCAGCTCCTGAGGACCTTCAACAGGCACGCGAATGGTGTAGTCGTAGGAGGTTGCTACCTGTTGCGAGGCATCAGCCAGTTGGGCCAGCGGCCGGCTTACCCGCTGTTGCAACAGGGAGAGTAACAGGAACCCTATCCCCAACGAAAACAACAATACTATGCTTCCTATTGTGGCATAATTCCGCACACGGTCGCGCCAGTCCGCAAGCGAAGCCGCCAGATAAACATAGCCCTGAGGCTGTCCATCCCAGTACACCGGCGCCACGTAGTGCAACACCCCCTCTCGGTATCCCGGCTCTGGGACACGCGCAGGCAAGCCTGAGCGCAATTCCCCGGGTAAATACCAGGCAAAGGGCTGCCCAGATAGGGTGTACAGTACAGCTAGCTGCACGTAAGGAATGGTGCGCAACCCTTCCAGTGAAGCTGTAGCAGCTTCTGCATCTTGAAACACCAAAGCTGCCACGCTGTGCTCACCAATCACCTGGGCTAAGACAGACAGCTCGTTTTCCTTTGCCTGCCGAAACTGTGCTAGGTCATAGAGGGCAAATAGCCCGGCATTTACGAATAAGATGGCCGCGCAGGTCACAAGCACAATCCCAATAAGCTGGGCTCTCAAGGAGCAATGGTCTAGCAGCTTCATGGCGTTACTTTTCTTTGTACAGCTGCGCTAGCCGAATTACCCGCGAGCTAAGCTGCAATCCTGACCGGTGTAGGGCTGCCAAATTGATCTCAAATTGAACCCTGTTTTTATGCGTAAATAGCCGAATGATGCCACCCTGCTTCAAAAACGCTTCCTGCTCGCCTATGCTCAACACAGGTCGCCCTTGCAATTGCGATAGCGTCTCCCGTAGCACAGCATCAGGCATGCGTCCCATAAAAACAACATGGCATGTCAACGCCGAGGCACCTGCTGCGAGGTGCACAATCTCCAGCGGACGGTTTCGTACCGTTTTCCCTTCCAGTTGCTGGAGTGCCTCACCAAAAGGATCCTCTCCGAGGATGCACAGCCGCAACGGCGCCTGGGGCCCTGTAAAAACGTCCTCTGGCCAGCTGCTAAACTGTGCAAAATGGTACAGGAAAGCAGCCTTAATGCGGTAAGCCCGCACTTCCCATGAAGGTGCTTCCTGCGGAAGCACAGGGCCCACAAGGATGCCTATAAACAAGGCACAGGCAATAAACTGTTGCCTTACCATGCCCATTGTAAAGCCAAGATCCATTGCCGATGCATCTCCATCGCGGCAGTTTCGTGCCATACCTTTAGCGGCAAATCTAGGTGAAGCGCCCATCGCATACCCCGTAGCGGTCCTTTAGGAAGGTAGATGTTGATGCTGGGCTGAACCATTACGTGACGGTCGCCTTGAAGCGCCGGGTCGTCCATTGGGCTCACGTGGGGATCCAAGCGTGCATCCCGGCCACTTACGTCACCTAAGAGATGGCCATCTACATGCATTGTAAAGGCCAGCCAAGACCATAGCCGATAGGTAGCCCAAGCGCCGGCATGTATCCGGTGCCCAAGACGATAGCCGTAGGTGTTTTTACCGATACGCCATAAGGCATCTCCATGTACCCCTAGATTCCAGTCCTTTAGGCGATGGATGCTGGCAAGCCCTATGAGCATATCCCAGGTACCTGAACCCGGTCGCATGGCGTAGGGAAGCGGTCGCGGCAGCCTGTCGCTCCATAGATTAACCCTGCCCACTGGCAAAGAAAGCCCTGCAAAGCTTGTCAGATAATGTACCATGCTGGCGCGAAGCGCATAGTGGAGCGCTATCTGCACATCCCCCAGCCCAGAAGCCGTGATTCTATAACGCATGCCTTCTGTCGTTTGCAGGCGTAGGATGCTGCGCTGGTAGCTCAGCATTGCTGCCAAGGTCAGACGGTCCGTTATGCCGTACATCGCCTCTACCATATGCATACCTGTGTGCATCGCTTTGGGCTCTAACGCATAGGCGCGATCGTGAAGGCCATGCGCAGGTTTCATGTGCATAGACCCAAAGCGATATCCCGCCATCCAAACCCCCTTAGGATGAATATGGGCTCCTAGGACATCGATAGGAATGAGCTCCAGCGCTAACAATTCTTCTGGACCCAGCGTTGTCAGGTCTTCAGGCAGTGGAGCATCCTGGGCATACCCTGAGCCCACAGCTACCATCCACAACGTCCCATAAAGCATCCAGCGCGACACGATCGAGTTCAGCATACCAGGCGACAGCAAAAGCACAAAATTTCTTTGTTTGTTTATCGTCGGTGAAACAAGTTTTTTAAAAGCTAGCCTTTTTAGACTACTTGCGGGAATTGCCGTGATCGATGCGGCTTAAAAGCGAAGGGTAAAGTCAATCGAAGCTTGGCGGCCCAGGTCATACACATCGACCGGCACAAAGTCGAAGCGTCGGGGCAAGCGCGGTCCGGTTAGCACCAGCATGGGTTCACGGTACCAAGGATTAGCCCGATCGAAGAGGTTAAACACGCCCAGGCGCACTTCAAGTGTTGCGGGTCCAGCAGCGTGGCGACTGAAGAGCGTCAAGTCCAAGCGATAATAGGGTCCCAGCCGTTTAGGCTGGGCTGGATCGGTAAAGCTTTCGGTATTTGGTGCTCCAGAAGCGGCAAACCAGGCCAACGCGAGTGCGCCCCCGGACCAAAGGGGCACATCTAGATATGCGCGAAGCTGATGCCGACGATCCCAAGGGGCAGGATACCAAGCCCCATTGAGGATTGCAGGATGGCGCATTTGGATGCGGGCTAAGGAATACCCTAACGTAGCCTCCAAAGGCCCTAAGGGTTGTAGCAGCAACACTTCCAGGCCATGGGCTTGGGCCTCGACGTCGGTCAGCCAGGGCATAGCTGTTTCTCGGTCGCGCGTAACAAGATAGACGGGAACCTCTACCTCATGCTGCCAGAGATGCTTTAAATACCGCGCATAGGCATCTAGCGAAAAACGCGTTTTCCCAGGGCGGAGCTGCATGCCCAGGCTTAGGTTGTCGACCGCGGTAGGTGGCTGCTTGGATTCTGTCAAAAGCCAGACGCCTGTGCTGTTTGTATTTCGGAAAGCCAGGCGGTGGAGAAATTGATAGTTGCGGCTAAGCGCTACGCCTACAGACCAAAACCCATAGGGATGCAGCGTCAGATGCACGCGTGGGGATAGCCGCAGTTGTGCACCGGTTGCAAAGGTATGCAGCCGCACGCCACTCAGTAGCTTAACCCATGGATGAGGCGTGCCTTCATATTGTCCAAAGCCGTCTATGTTGAGCACATGCTGCTTGACTACAAAGGGCTTAAGGCGTAGTGCAGAGCTTTCTGTGTACGAAAGCGAAACCACCTGTAGCGCAGCGCCTAGGGTCCAAATGCCAGCCTGTTGCCCAAGGTCCACCGCCTGTTCCCAGCGCCCTTCATGCAATGCGTTACGATATGCGAAAGGTGCTAAACGTCGAAAAAATTTTTGCAAGCTGCCCCCTGAGAGGGTATACAGAAAATCGTCTTTGGCATAGGTGCTCTGGTAGGCTGCCATGCCTAACGTGGTGTGCAGCCGCAAGCTGCTTGAAAGCCAGTAAGAAGCTTGCAGGCTTAAAGCACGGTTAGCCCAGCTTTGGCGCGTAGCCACGGGTTGCCAGCGAGGAGTGCTACTTAAGGGACCTGCCAGACTCCAATCGGGCATAAGCCGATAGGCTTGCTGCTGCGCCTCATCGGCTCCTGCATAGCCGCTCAATCGAAGGCGCCAGCGTGCTTCGTCGAGCAGCAGGCTGCCATGCAGATCATAAAAAGCGCCGGCCACTGGTCCGCGCTCTAGCAGACGCGCTTCCAGGTCGACAGCCTGGGAAGGCAAAGGGCTGGTTGGGCGGGCTACATCCAAGCCATAGGCGAGCAGCTTGGCATTCCCTGGCCAGTCGAGCCATCCGATCAGTGCATGGCGGCCGGCAACAAGCCAGCTGCCTTGCTGGCCAGGCAGAGGCCCTTCGAGCAAAAGCCTGCCAGCTACGTTGCTCAGGCCTGCCGTGGCATGAAGCCGATCCCGGCTTCCAGCGCGTGTGGCAAAGGCCAAGGTTCCCCCAGGTGGTGCGGCATAGACCACGGGCGCCACGTCGTAGTAGAATCCAACCGCCTCAAGTGCATCGGCATTAAAGGCATCAAATAATCCAAAAAGATGGGTGGGGTGATAGATAGGCATACCATCGAGCAGAAGCTGAAATCCGTCGGTTTGGCTGCCACGTACGTTGAGCCCGTTGGTCAGGCCAATAGTTAAGCCAACAGCAGGCAGGGCCTGGAGTGCCCGTGTTGCTCCAGGTTCGCCAAAGGGCGCAAAGCGCTCGGGTCGAATGAGCCGCTGCCAGCTGGTATCGACCCCATCCAACCGACTTGCGCTTCCGATAACCACCACAGCGGGCAGGGCTTTTTCCTCCGGCACCAGGCGTACTACAATAGCTTTTTCTCGTATCCCTACGGTCACGGTCTGTGGCACGTAGCCTACGTACGATACCCGCAGCCGCAGCGTATCCTGCCTTTCTGGTACCGTGAGCATAGCGCGGAACCGGCCCTCGGCGTCGGCCATTGTGCCCTGAAGTGCTGCATCTGCATGCCAGGCAACGGTGGCATAGGGTAAAGGCGCTCCACTTCGTGCATCACGCACCTCGCCACTTAGGGTAACGATCCGCCTCCGAGCTTCTGTTACCAGCAGTTGCCGGCGGTTGAGATCGATTTCTAGCTTTAACCCCTGCTCAGCTAGGGCATCGGCCAACGCTTCAATCAGCTTTGCCGAGGTAGTCTGTAGCGAGATCGTGCGCCCTTCGACCAGGGCATCGCGGTAAAGCACGGCATATCCGGTGCGCTCGGCCACCTCCTCGAGCACCTGGCGCAGCGGTGCTTCGTGGTACCTCACTGGTTGCGCCTGCACCCCAAGGGCTATCAGTAAAAATCCGCTTAAAGCAAGCCCAGGCTTAACGATCCCCATCAGCTTCAAAGCGATAATGCGCTGGTGCAACCGCGACAAAGTGACCACCCAAGACGCGACCCAAGTCCTGCAAAGCTTGTTCCAGATCCTCTAGCAACAACGTACCGCTGAGCGTCTGGGCTGCATACGGCTCGGGCAACGTAATCTGCACGCCAAAGTGGTAAGCCAACTCAGTGACAACTTGAGCAGCTGGCTGCTGCGCAAACGTCAATCGCCCTTGTAGCCAGTCCAGGTACACTTCAGCGGAAGCCCGCTCCGGTGCTGTGAGGCGTCCATTAGCGGTTAGGCGGACGCGCTGGCCTGCTGTCAGCACCTGCCGCTGCCCCCTTGGCCCTTGCAGCTCAAGCCTTCCGGCTTCTAGAAAGACTTCAACGCCTCCCCAGGTGCGTACGTTAAACCGTGTGCCGAGTACGGTTACATGCACCGGACCAGCCTCCACCTGAAAGCGACGCTCGGGACGAGGCACTACCTCGAAAAACGCCTCACCCTCTAGCCGGTAGTGCAGCACCGTTTCCGAAGCTACCACTTGATACAGTCTTGAGTGCGGGCGAAGCGTGACGCGCGAACCATCTGGAGCCCTATAGGCCTGCATCGCTGTTTCGGCCGAAGCTACCAGCACCGGCTCCGCCTTGCGTCCTGCAGACAACCACCAGCCCAGCCCTACTGCCAGAAGCACCATCGCTACGCTAAGCGCCCAACGCCAAATCATGCGGCGACGCCTGAAGCCCACACGTGGTAGTCGGTCAGCTGCCGGTCGCTGCATACGGCGCACCACCTGCTGCCAAATGCGCTCTTGCCGTGCTACTTCGACCTTAGGCACTTGCCTAGCCTGAAACCGTAGCAGCACCTGCATCAGCGGATCTGCTGCCAGCTCCGGATCAGACGCTAAAGGCCGACCTGCCTCTCGAAGCTGCCCAATACGTTGCGCTAATGTAGCCTCACGATTCATCGCAAAATTGGTTTGGGGGGTGATGCCCGTCCCGGAAGCTTTAAGAAAGCGGCTCAACCTCACCAGTACCTAGCACGATGCGGTAGGCTTGCCGCGTGCCGAAAAAGCGAAGCAGCGCCGATCCGTCGCCATTGAGCTCGATCGTCCCCTCTACAGTGCGCGTTTGCTCACGCCCGTTTACCCGCATCACAAGCTGCAGTTGATAAGCCAAGGTGCCATAGGCCCGGTATTCCAATGCCTCGTTTGTGGTAGGCTTAGCGATCTTAATGGGGCCATCGGTCACCAGTTGGCCAGAAAATACGCGCTCGACTTCCCGGCCCTGTACGTTGATCAAGTGGAACGTGCCCGAATAGGTTTGCTCACCCATAAACAGGATCGTGTCGCTTTCGGCCTCGAGGCCTTCAACGTGCCAAGTTGCCCGCCGCTCGAAGGACGAGCTGCGCCTATTGCCTGCAGGCGTCTGCTGCGACACTTCGCCTCGGCGATAGCCCTCGAAGTCGATCGTGGCGATGCGGTCGGCCTCAGCGCGCGGCCGGGCAATAAACTGCCCTGCTGTGTCTTTGAAAATGTACTGCAGCCGCGCTTCTATCGACTTATGAAAGACAGGGTGATCAACCTCATGCAGAAACGAAAGGGTGTGCACACCCGTAGTCGAGTCGTAGCTGAGCTGGAAGTTGCGACGCATACCCCGCCAAGGCCGAGGATCCTGAACCAACGCGCCGTCTTTACCTGCCGCACCACCCATGTAGTACATGCCGCTACGGTCAAACGTCGCCGTTGCTTCGTAAAAATCCGTCACTAGCCCGTCACTCTGATCGGCTAGAGACTGCGCCACAATGGTAGCAACCGTTGCGGCTTCTTCGTCGCTCAGCGTTTGGGTATCTGTGTGCTGCAGCACATCACAAGCTGCCAGCGACACCAGCAGTAGCAGTGCCAGTCCGCTCTGGAAGCGTTTCATAGTACACCTCCTTGTTACAAGTTTACCCGATACAACAGGCTGGTCTGTTGCTACCTGCTATACACAGCACTGGCCGTTTTCCCCTATCCCAGGATCACAAGAAAGCGGCCAGCGCTTCCCGAAGCTGCCGAAGGGCCTGCGCCATGTGATTTTCTACGGTTTTAGGGCGAATGCCCAGTACTTCGGCTGCTTCACGGTAGGTAAGGTCCTGCAAAAAGCAGAGCTCAAAAACAGCCCGTTGTCGCGCCGGAAGCCGCGCAATGGCGGCCTGCAGGCGCTGCTCAAGCCAAAAGGCGTCGGCCTGCTGCTCCGCAGAGCACCCCGGATCGGCCATTTCAGGCACGGTGGTTACAGAAATCAGCCTCCGAGTATCTCGGAAATAATTCAAGGCACGATTGTGTCCAATCCGAAACAAGAAAGCCCGCAGCGACCGCGTGGGATCGATCTGCGCCCGCCGCTCCCATATCATCACAAAAGCCTGCTGCACAACGTCTTCGGCTACCTCAACGGGCAACCCCATACGCTCTAGATAGCGCAACAGAAACGCGTGATAGCGCTCGAAAAACAGCCGGAAGGCCTGCTGATCTCCATGGCGAATGCGTCGAGCCAGCTCTGGATCATCGAGTTCTTCCCCTGGGCCCTGCTGGGCTAGGAGCAGCAGCGCTACAAGAATATGCGTCATGGACGGCTCACGTTATCGTGCCTCAAAGGTATCGGCACAAACAGGACTAATCCAAATTGCTCATTTGATCTAAAGAAATAAGTTGTTATTTCCATTTTATTTTAAGCCAAAATCATTGGGTAAACAGATGATGCTAGGTTTTATTTTAGAAATGTTGTGCTTGGCAAGTCCTAAGGTCAAGCACGAAGGTCTCGTGTTGATCGCCTTTGTCCCTTGAGCCTTTCAGTTTGGTCTTAGCCAGGCAGGGGTTGCCTCAAACTATAACGAACGGACGCTTATGGCACGCACCCTGTATCTATTGGGCGGAGGGGTTGGCGTATTGGTTGGGTTATTGTTAATGGGATTAAGCGCTGTTTATTTGATCACTTCCTTACATCTACGCCAATCCTACACGCTGCATGAGGTCCATCTTACGCTGCGCGCCGACTCGGCCACCCTAGCGCACGGGCGACATGTGGCTACAATTCGGGGATGCAGCGACTGTCATGGTGCTGACTTTGGCGGGCAGATCTTTATCGATGATCCTATGATGGGGCGTTATGCTGGTCCTAACCTAACGCGCGGCGGTCGCGGCGCAGTACTCACTGTAGCGGACTGGGAACGCGCTGTTCGGCACGGTGTCCGCAACGACGGCAAACCGCTGCGTTTCATGCCGGCTGTTGAGTTTAACCAGCTTAGCGATGAAGACCTAACGGCCCTCATAGCCTACGTGAGGCATTTACCTCCAGTTGACCGACCCACGATCCCTATCCGCATTGGGCCTTTAGGCCGCCTACTACACCTCCAAGGAAACTTTCCACTGCTGCTTACAGCGCGGTTGATTAACCATAGCGCACCCCATCCGCCTACCATGACTCCTGAGCCTACAGCTGCTTATGGTGCTTACCTAGCCACCTCTTGTAGCGGCTGCCATGGCCATGGCTTTAGCGGTGGCCCCATTCCTGGGGCGCCACCAGAGTGGCCTCCCGCTGCCAACCTGACACCCGATCCAGCCACAGGTTTGGGCACCTGGACTGAAACCGACTTCTTCCGCGCGTTGCGGGAAGGAAAACGCCCTGATGGCTCAACCCTCAACCTGCAGTACATGCCCGTCCGGTTTACCTCGCAGATGACAGACGTTGAAATCCGGGCACTCTGGGCCTTTCTACAAACCCTGCCGCCAACCCCCGAAGGGCAGCACTAAGCCACCTAGAACACTAGCGGTATCGCACGCGCAGAGCGCAGCCCTTCTGAGAGCAAGCGCCACAATTTGCGAAGTATTGCAGCAGGTGGAACCTTTCTTGAGCATAGGCGCAAGTAAGGGGCTCACGTTAACCGTCAAGTCCTTGTTGGGAAGTAATGTCCAATGGCCACATGGGTTATCCGCTGCGCAATATCGCTATCGTAGCTCACGTCGACCATGGCAAAACGACACTGGTCGATGCCATGCTCTGGCAAAGCGGTATTTTCCGCGCCAACCAGGAGGTCCAGGAACGCGTGCTCGACTCGCTTGATTTGGAGCGCGAGAAGGGGATTACGATTATGGCCAAAAACACGGCCATCTGGTATGCAGGCGTTAAGATCAACATTGTCGATACGCCTGGCCACGCCGACTTTGGTGGTGAGGTCGAGCGCACGCTAGCTATGGTCGATGGCATCATGCTCCTGGTCGATGCCGCCGAAGGCCCATTGCCGCAGACACGATTTGTGCTCTCAAAAGCCCTGGCCCTGGGGCTTCCGGCGATTGTAGTGATCAACAAAATTGACCGCCAAGATGCCCGTCCGCGCCAGGTGCTCGACGAGATCTACGATCTGTTTATCGATCTGGATGCTACCGAAGCGCAGCTGGACTTTCCTGTCCTCTACACCATAGCCAAAGAAGGGCGCTGCACCCTTGACCCTGAGGCTCCGCTGACGGACCTGCGCCCGCTTTTTGAAGCCATCCTCACCCATATTCCACCGCCCCAGGGTGATCCTGATGCGCCCCTCCAGATGCTGGTTACCCATGTGCAGCCCGATCCTTACCGTGGACCGCTGGCCATTGGACGTATCGTGCAGGGCAAGCTCCAAAACCGTCAGCGCGTACTGCTCTGCCACCGTGACGGCCGCCAGACGCCTGCGGTGGTAAATGCGCTCTTCGAGTTTGAGGGACTGCAGCGCGTCGAAATTGAATGGGCTGGGCCTGGAGCCATTGTGGCTGTAGCCGGCATGCAGGGTATTGGATTGGGCGAATCCATCACGGATGCCCATAATCCCAAGCCGCTACCGCCCCTGCATGTTGACGAGCCGACACTCTCAATGGAGTTTCGGATCAACGACAGCCCCTTTGCCGGTCGTGAAGGCCAGTACGTGACTTCCCGCCACCTGCGTGAACGCCTGCTCCGAGAGGCTGAAAACAACCTGGCAATCCGTGTGGAAGAAACCGATTCGCCCGATGCTTTCCTTGTCTACGGTCGGGGCGAGCTGCAATTAGCGATCCTGATCGAGCAGATGCGTCGTGAAGGCTATGAGCTTGCAGTGGGCCAGCCGCGTGTGCTCACGCGCCAGATCGACGGTAAGCTGCATGAACCCTACGAGCGCGTGCTGATTGACGTGCCAGAGGAATACATGGGCGTTGTGGTCCAAAAGCTAGGCATGCGGCGTGGCGTGCTGGTCAAAATGATTAACCATGGCACCGGGCGCGTTCGGCTCGAGTTCGAGATGCCCGCCCGCGGCCTCATCGGCTATCGAAGCGAATTCCTGACCGACACCAAGGGGACCGGACTGCTCCATCATCTCTTTGACGGCTACCGCCCCTGGGCAGGCCCTATCACGCATCGAGCCACCGGCACCCTGGTGGCCGACCGACCGGGACGCGTAACAGCGTATGCTATGCTGAACCTTCAGGAACGCGGCGAGCTGTTTGTTGAACCTGGCGATGAAGTCTATACGGGCATGATTGTGGGCGAGCACTGCCGGGAAGGCGACCTGGAAGTCAACATCACCCGCGAGAAGAAACTCACCAACATGCGCGCTTCGACGGCCGAAGGCTTTGAAAAGCTGGTGCCGCCTCGCAAGCTTTCTCTCGAAGCAGCCATCGAGTTCATCCGCGAAGACGAGCTGATTGAAGTAACCCCTAAAGCCATCCGCCTACGCAAACGCTATCTCGATCCACACGAGCGGAAGCGCCAAGCCCTCCGGCAGCAGGCTGTGGGAAGTTGACGGGTGGCGTCATTGGAACATGCCTCAGAAGCGGCCGTGTGATGCACGTACGATTTTTTGTTTGAACAAATCTGCCCTGTTTTATGCACGAGCTTGCCCGGTTGCTGCAACAGCGCATTTTAATCCTCGACGGGGCCATGGGGACCATGATCCAGCGTCACCAGCTCTCGGAGGAAGCCTTTCGGGGAGCGCGCTTTGCCGATCACCCCAAGCCCCTTCGGGGAAATAACGACTTGCTGGTTCTAACGCAGCCCGAGCTCATCCGCGACATCCACTGCGCCTATCTTGAGGCCGGTGCCGACCTCATTGAAACCAATACCTTCAATGCTAATGCTCTTTCCCAAGCCGACTATGGCCTGGAGCACCTCGTCTATGAGCTCAACGTTGCAGCAGCCCGCCTAGCCCGCGAAGCTGCCGCAGCATACACGCGACGCACCCCTGAACGCCCTCGCTTTGTGGCAGGTGCTATTGGTCCCACCAACAAGACGCTCTCGATTTCACCCGACGTCAACAACCCCGCCTACCGCGCCGTCACCTTCGACGAGATGGTAGCCGCCTACCGCGAACAGGTACGTGGGCTGCTTGATGGAGGTGTCGACGTTTTGCTTGTCGAGACCGTTTTTGACACACTCAACTGCAAAGCGGCCCTGTTTGCGATTCAAGAAGCGTTTCAGACGCGTGGCCAGGCCGTCCCTGTGATGGTCTCAGGCACGATTGTCGACCAAAGCGGCCGCACGCTGTCGGGCCAGACGCCCGAGGCGTTTTGGATCTCCATCGCACACATGCCCCACCTCCTATCGGTCGGCCTCAACTGCGCACTTGGTTCTGGCCAAATGCGCCCCTTCATCGAGGAACTGGCCCGAACGGCTACCGTCTTTACCAGCCTTTATCCCAATGCAGGCCTACCCGACGCGCTTGGCCAGTATAAAGAAACACCCGACTACATGGCAGCGCAGCTTGCCGACTATGCCCGCGAGGGCTGGCTCAACTTGGCCGGCGGCTGCTGCGGCACAACCCCAGAACACATTCGGGCCATTGCCGAAGCCCTAGAGGGTCTCCCACCCCGCCGCATTCCCGAGGTGCCCCGCACGCTGCGCCTTGCAGGGCTAGAGCCCCTTGTGTTTCGGCCCGAGTTAAACTTTGTCAACATCGGCGAACGCACAAACGTCACCGGCTCCCGTCGCTTTGCCCGACTCATCCGCGAAGGCCGTTACGAAGAAGCCCTCGATGTGGCGCGTGAGCAAATCGAAAACGGCGCGCAGATGATCGACGTGAACATGGACGAAGCCTTGCTCGACAGCGTGCAGGCTATGACCACGTTTTTGCATCTGATCTCGGCCGAACCCGAGATCGCACGCGTGCCGGTTGTAATCGATTCTTCAAGGTGGGAAGTGCTTGAAGCCGGGCTCAAGTGTCTACAAGGCAAGGGGATTGTCAACTCGCTTTCGCTTAAAGACGGAGAAGAAGTGTTCAAAGAACGCGCCCGTCGCGTGCGCCAATATGGGGCAGCCCTCATCGTCATGGCCTTCGACGAGCAAGGACAAGCCGACACGCTCCAGCGTCGCATAGCCATCTGCCAGCGTGCCTACCGCATTCTGACTCAAGAGGTTGGCTTCCCGCCGGAGGACATTATTTTTGATCCGAACATCTACGCCGTGGCAACCGGCATTCCTGAGCATAATCGATATGCCATCGACTTTCTGGAAGCCACGCGTTGGATTAAAGCGAACCTACCTTACGCCCGTGTTTCGGGCGGCATTTCAAACCTGTCGTTCTCGTTTCGCGGGAATGAAACGGTGCGCCAGGCCATGCATACGGTGTTTCTCTATCACGCCGTGCAGGCCGGAATGGATATGGGCATTGTCAATCCTGCGCAGCTTGGCATTTATGAAGCGATCGATCCCGAGCTGCGCGCACGCATTGAAGACGTACTCTTTGATCGGCGCCCAGATGCTACCGAACGGCTTATTGCACTGGCCGAAACGCTCACGCAACAAACAAACGACGCAGCTGAAGCAGCAACGTTAGCCTGGCGCCAAGAACCTGTCGAAGCCCGCCTACGCCACGCCCTCGTCAAAGGTATCACGGAATTTATCGAGGAAGACGTTGAGGAAGCGCGTCAAAAGTACGGCTCGCCGTTGGCTGTGATCGAAGGGCCGCTTATGGACGGCATGAACGTTGTAGGCGAGCTGTTTGGCGCCGGTAAGATGTTTCTGCCGCAGGTCGTCAAAAGTGCACGCGTGATGAAAAAGGCGGTGGCCTACCTGGTGCCTTATCTGGAGGCCGAAAAGCAGCGCTTGGGGGATGTGCGTCCTAGAGCCCGCATTCTGCTGGCCACAGTCAAAGGCGATGTGCACGACATCGGCAAAAACATCGTGGGTGTCGTACTCCAGTGCAATGGCTTTGAAGTAATCGATCTGGGCGTGATGGTGCCTGCCGACCGCATTCTCGAGGAGGCACGTCACCACCAGGTAGACCTGATTGGCCTAAGTGGTCTGATCACGCCCAGTCTTGACGAGATGGTACATGTAGCCCGCGAACTGGAGCGTGCCGGCTTCGACACACCTCTGCTTATTGGGGGAGCCACAACCTCAAAGTTGCACACAGCCCTAAAGATTGCTCCCTGCTACCATGCACCTGTGGTGCATGTGCTTGATGCCTCTCGGGCTGTGCCCGCTGCGAGTGCATTAACCGACCCCCTCCGTCGAAGTGCTTTCGTGGAAGACATCCGCCGGGAGTACGAAGCGCTCCGCCAACGACACAGTCGCCGCACAAACGAACGTCTCCTAACCATCGAAGAAGCCCGCGCTAACCGCTTTACCTGCGATTGGTCAGCCGTACCCATCACACGGCCCAAACACTTGGGCCTGACCATCATGCGCAACTTCCCATTGGCCGAAATCCGACGCTACATCGACTGGACGCCGTTCTTCCAGGCTTGGGAACTGCGGGGCAAGTATCCCCGCATCCTGGACGATCCAGAAAAAGGCGCTGAGGCCCGACGCCTGTTTGCCGATGCCAACCGACTGCTAGACGAAATCATTGAGCAGGGTTGGCTTGAAGCGCATGGTGTAGTGGGACTCTTTCCCGCCAATAGCCAGGGAGATGACGTGCTGGTCTTTACAGACGAGGCGCGAAGCGAAGTGCAGGCCGTGCTCCATTTCTTGCGCCAGCAAACGCCCAAACGCTCCGGTCAACCTAACCGCGCTTTGGCAGACTACGTAGCACCTGTAGAAAGCGGTCGCCAAGATTACATCGGGGCCTTTGCTGTAACTGCTGGCCATGGACTAGAAGAGCTGGTCGATCGGTTCGAGCGCGCCCACGATGACTATCAAGCCATCCTGGCCAAAGCGCTGGCCGATCGCTTGGCCGAAGCGTTTGCGGAGCTGCTTCATGAACGCGTCCGGCGTGAGCTATGGGGCTATGCCCCCGACGAGCGACTCACCAACGAAGCGCTCATCGCCGAACGCTACCGTGGGATTCGTCCAGCTCCCGGCTACCCGGCCTGCCCTGACCACACAGAAAAGTGGACGCTTTGGGCCCTGCTCGACGCTGAACGCCACACCGGCATTCGGCTGACCGAACACTTGGCCATGCATCCAGCTGCTTCAGTATGCGGCTACTACTTGGCCCATCCCGAAGCATCCTACTTCAACGTAGGACATCTGGGCATGGACCAAATCGAAGATTATGCTCGGCGCAAAGGCATGTCCGTCGAAGAGGTCGAACGATGGCTAGCGCCCCAACTGGCCTATGATCCAACAGCCCAAGCCAACGCTGCCTGATCCCGGATCGGGAACCCAAAAGTGCGCTGGCTGCGTTTTTTCTATGGACAAGCAGCTTTTTCCGCGTATAGACATATGGCAGGACACAATAAGTGGTCGAAGGTCAAACGACAGAAAGCCGTTGTCGATGCCCGTAAGTCCAAAGTCTGGGCGCGGCTTTCCCGCGACATCACGCTAGCCGCCCGAGAAGGCGGTGGGGACCCAGATTTGAACCCACGCCTAGCCCATGCTATCGAAAAAGCCCGGGCGGAAAACATGCCCAAGGAAAATATCGAACGTGCTATTAAACGTGGCACGGGCGAAATCCAAGGGGAAGAATACGTAGAAGTCACCTACGAAGGCTATGCACCAGGGGGCGTGGCGATCTTTATCGAGGCGCTAACCGACAACACCAACCGCACGGTTTCGGAGCTGCGGCACTTGTTCAGCAAAGCAGGCGGCAGCCTAGGACAGCCTGGCTCGGTAGCCTATTTGTTTGAGCGCAAGGGCGTCATCGAAATTCCTGCTGAAGGGCACGATGAGCTTGCGCTCTTTGAGTTGGTGGCCGAAGCTGGCGCCGAAGATCTTACGCGTGACGAAGATACGTTCGTGGTGACCACGCCGGTCGAAACGTTTGCCTCCGTACTCGAAGCCCTCCGGCAGGCCGGTATTGAACCTAAAGCAGCCGAGCTCGAACGCATTCCGACAACCACGGTCACCTTGCCGCCTGAAGAGGCCAAAAAAGTGATAGCGCTGCTTGAAGCCTTAGAAGCGCATCAAGACGTGCAGAATCTCTATACTACGTTGAACTTCGACGAGGCTACCCTTGCCGCCATCGCCTAACCCCAACAGTCCCCTGATTTTGCTGGGCATCGATCCGGGCTCGCGCCACACAGGCTACGGCGTGCTGGAGGTGGTCGACGAACGCGCGCGCGTGCTGGAGGTAGGCGTAGTGCACTTAGATGAGCACGCAACTCATCCCCTTCGCCTGCTTCGGCTTTTTGAGGCCATAGGCGCGCTGGTTGAACGCTACCACCCAGACGAATGCGCCTTGGAAATGCCCGTCTACGGCCGCAATCCTCAGTCTATGCTTAAACTAGGACGGGCGCAGGCCGCAGCCATGCTGGCTGTCTTGGTACGCCAACTTCCCGTAACGGAGTACACCCCTAAGGAAGTCAAGAAAGCCTTAACCGGCCAAGGTAACGCTACTAAAGAGCAGGTGCGGTTTATGATACAGGCCTTGCTAGACTTGCCCGCTACGTTGTCCTTGGATGCCTCCGATGCCCTAGCAGTAGCCGTCTGCCACTGGCAACACCGTTGCCATACCCACCTGCATCGCCGCACCTCCGACTGGAGCCGCTACCTACGCCAGCACCCTGAGCGCCTGCTTTAAAGCTCAGCGCGCCCGTTCCCCGTCATAAAAAAAGCCCCGCTCTTCGTCGCGAACGCGCACCACCTCCGCCACCTCGTCCATATTCAGCTGTCCCTTGCTCATAAGGTAAATGAGCTGGGCAATCTGCCGATCTTTATTTGGAGCCTGGTTCCACTCCGGATGCGCCTGCTCGATGAGGCTAACCAAAATGCGCAAATAGGGATACCGCTTCTCCGGCGTTTCCAGTTGGGCAATTGCCTGCGCAAACAGCTCCGCATTCCGCCCAACCTGACGATCGATCATCTTTTCCCGATAATACGTCATGTTTCCTGTTTACCGCTGCTTAGACACATGGTGAGGCGCGGCCCTTAAGCCGCTGTCAAGAAAGGCTTGTCGTTCCTAAATTAGGATCACTGGCGGCCAGTTGCCATCCAAGTTAACATAAAATTGTGCGAACAGGTTTCTTTGAACTCCTGCTGGAGCCTTCGCGTTGAAACGAGTCGGACCGTAGCCTATACTACGGTGCTATGAGTAAGAAGCCAATACGCGAAACTGCGCAAAATCAGCGCCGCATTAGTCCCTATCGCCTGGAGCTTCTTCCGGTGGTGCCTGCGTATCATCGCCGGGCACGCAACAAAAAACCACTTCAGGAAGGCCAGTTGGTCTACTATGGCCCGATGCCGCTTTACTATGGCATCGGCGAAGTCAAGCGCGTTGTAGGTTCGTATGTAGCGGTCGACTTCCGAGGCACAGGACAGTTTGGCGTGCACGAAGACGTACTTTCTCAAGAATATTTGGTCCCCATTCCCCCTGCTACACTCCCATTGCTGTAACTTGAACGCGTCGTTTCCGTATCTTGGGATTGTTTTTAGGGTTTACACGCAGCATTATGCTTGTCGTCGACCACGTCACCAAACGCTACGGGGCAACCGTAGCGGTTCAGCAGGTCTCCTTCACGGCTCAGCCTGGGCGCATTTTAGGGCTTTTAGGTCCGAATGGGGCGGGCAAAACAACCACCTTACGCATGATTGCGGCCATTTTACTGCCTAATGAAGGCCGCATTCTGTTTGAAGGTCGGCCTGTCGGCGCTTGGAGCCAAGCGCTCATGGGTTATTTGCCTGAGGAACGGGGACTCTACCGCAAGCTCTACGTGGAAGAGCAACTGGTCTATTTGGGACGGCTCAAAGGGCTATCGTCCGCCGAAGCCCACCGGCAGGCCCGCTACTGGCTCGAGCGCCTTGGCCTTGACCGCTGGCGTGCCCATAAGACCGAGGCACTTTCCAAAGGGATGCAGCAAAAATTGCAGTTTATCGCTGCCGTACTGCACCAGCCGCGCCTGTTGATCCTTGATGAGCCGTTTAGCGGTTTGGATCCGCTGAATGCCGACCTGCTGCAGCAGATCATTGCTGAGTTCAAAGATGCGGGCCGCACGATTCTTTTTGCCTCGCATCGCATGGAACAGGTCGAGCAGCTGTGCGACGACATTTGCTTGATCGCCCAAGGACGCATCCTAACGGCAGGACCCCTACGCGAGATCAAGCAGCGCTTTGGACGCAACACGGTGGTCCTGGAATTTGATGGCGACGGCACGTTTTTAAGTGCGCTGGCTCGTCAGCAGCGTATTCGTCTGCTTGCGCAAAGCCACCACCGTGCCGAAATCGAACTGCTCAACGGCACTTCACCACGCCAAATTCTGGAGACAGCGCTGGCCCATGTGCCCGAATTGTACCGCTTCGAGGTCACCGAGCCGCCACTTTCGGAAATCTTTAAGCACTTAGTCCGCAACGCTACAAGCTGAGCCCGCGCCATGGATAAAATCTGGACTATTCTGCAAAGCGAATTTGTGCGGCGCGTGCGTACCCGCATGTTTCTGCTCACCACGCTATTGGCGCCGATCTTTTTGCTGGCCCTGCTTTTGGTACCTCCTGTAGTCAGCTACCTCAGCACCCGTGCTGAGGTGCGTCATTTAGCTGTTGTAGACCTGAGCGGAGAGCTTTTTTCACGCATGCAAGCACAGGCACCAGCTACGCTGCACCTGGAGGCCGTCACGCTACCGACCGACACGCTTCAGGCTGCTGTGCGGGCAGGACGCTACGACGGCTATCTCTTACTGCCTGCTTCGCTCCTGGAGGGCAGTGGCAGTGCCGAACTGTATGCCCAGAGCAGTCTAGGCCTGAGCTTCCAAATGCAACTGGAGCGCTTGCTCAACAAATCCGTCGAAGAAGCCCGCTTGGCGAAACTTCAGGTCCCCCCTGAGCTTGTGACTGTATTACGCGCCGAAGTACCCCTGCGCCTGTACCGCCTTTCGTCAACCGGTGCCGAAGCCGACGGTACGGCGTTTTACTCGATTGTTGGCTACATTATGGCTTTTCTCATCTACGGTGCTACACTGGCCTACGGCAGCGTAGTGCTGCAGGGTGTAATCGACGAAAAAGCAAGCCGGGTGGTTGAATTGATGATTTCTTCGGTCCGTCCACTTCACTTGATGATGGGCAAAGTGCTGGGCATTGGCGCATTAGGCCTGCTGCAATTTCTCTTGTGGGGGCTGCTGCTTTTGGCTGGGACTGCGGCTGCTGGCCCGCTGCTGACGCATTTGCTACGCACCCAGTCTTCCCAGCTCGGCCTCACTGCTTCTACAGAAGAAGTGCTGCAAACCGCCCATCTCAGCCTGCCGGCACTAGATCCCTTGCTTATCGTCTGGTTCATCTTATTTTTCATCAGCGGCTACTTGCTCTATGCGAGTCTGTTTGCTGCCATAGGCTCGGCCGTAGACCAGCAGCAAGATGCCCAAGGCCTGATGCTGCCGCTGACACTGCTTATCGTGATTCCTGTACTTTTTATGCCCTATGTGATCGAAAGCCCGCAGGCCTCGCTTTCGGTTGTTCTTTCGCTGGTGCCGTTTTTTTCACCTATTCTAATGGTGGCGCGTTTGGCCGTAGGGGGTGTACCGTGGTGGGAAGGACTATTGGCCTATGGCCTGCTCGTCGGCGCATTCATTGGGGCGATTTGGATCAGTGCCCGCATTTACCGCATTGGCATCCTAATGTACGGCCAAAAGCCTTCCTTTAGGGAAATCTTACACTGGCTGCGTATGGCCTAAGTAAGCCTTCAACGGAACTTAACGGTCCGCCTTTCCTACAAGGATAGGAGCTTGTTTTGTCAAAATGCGCATCACTGCCATGCGGACCGGCTGGGTTGCGGGATTGGCTTTGCTCCTGCTGACGCTGCCCCAAGCAGAGGCGCAATACTTCCGCTTTGGCAAAAACCGCGTTCACTACCACACGCCAACGTGGTACTACATCCAATCGCGGCACTTTGACATCTACTACTACGAAGGAGGCTACGAGCTGGCCACTTTTACAGCCGAGGCGGCTGAAGCGGCCTATGCGGAACTGGTTTCCTTGCTGCAGTATGAACTTTCTCAGCGCATTGCTATTCTCGTCTATCCGAGTCACAACGCCTTTAGCGTCACCAATGCTGTCGATTTGCCCGATTACAGCGAAGGCATTGGCGGCGTAACCGAGCTTTTTAAGAATCGGATTGCTGTTCCCTTCATGGGCGACTACCGAGACTACCGCCGCGTAGTCCACCACGAGCTGGTCCACGCCGTGCTAAACGACATGTTCTACGGCGGTTCGCTTCAAGCCATTTTACAAAACAACCTGCAACTGGTGCTGCCACTCTGGTTCAACGAAGGTCTAGCTGAATACGCTGCCTTAGGTTGGGATGCGCAGTCTGATATGTATGTGCGCGAGGCGATTTTGAACGATCGCCTGGCGCCTATACCGTATCTTTCGGGTTATTTTGCTTACCGAGGTGGTCAGAGCGTTTGGGACTATATTGCCACCCAATACGGCCGCGAAAAGATCGCCGAAATTCTGCAGCGTGTGCGGCTGACGCACTCCGTCGAGACCGGCTTTCGGCAGGCTACGGGGCTATCGCTCGCGGAACTCTCGGAGCGCTGGCAGCAGGCCTTGCGCGAAATCTACTATCCTGAACTTACAGCGCGCGAGCAGCTTGATGACATTGGACGGCCGTTACTTACCGCCCGCAATGCTGGCTATTACAACACCAGCCCGGCCCTAACGCCACAAGGCGATCGTTTGGCTTTTATTACCACCCGTAACGGTCTATTTGACGTATACCTTGCCAGTGCTACCGACGGGAAAATCCTGCGCCGCTTGGTTGCGGGCCAAACAAGCCCTGACTTTGAAAGCTTGCGTATTCTTACCCCTGGCCTGAGCTGGAGTCCCGACGGGCGCTTCCTTGCGCTGGCAGTAAAAAGTGGCCCATCAGACGCGATTGCCATTCTTGATGTAGAAACAGGACGAAAAACACACCACCGCATTCCTGGCGTTGAGCAGATACTCTCGCTGGCCTGGAGCCCCGACGGTCGCCGCATTGCTTTTTCGGCTACAAGCAAAGCGCAAAGCGATATCTACGTACTGGACCTGCACACCGGCCAGGTGATCAACTACACCAACGATGTCTTTAGCGACCATGAGCCTGCTTGGCGGCCAGACGGCAAAGCACTGGTTTTCCACAGTGACCGAGGCGATCAGCTAACTCCTGGCCAGCAACCTAGCAATCCCCATGCCCTTATGGCACAGGTCGAACGGGGCTACGACCTCTATTTGCTGCATCTGGACCCAGTGCGCCTCGAGCGCCTTACCCATCATGAGCGCTGGGATGAACGCAGCGGCCGCTTTGGCAGCGACCCAAACCGCCTCTTGTTCATCTCAGACCGCAACGGCATCCCCAACCTCTACGAAAAAGACCTGCGTACAGGTGCAGAGCGGCCACTAACCGACCTGGTGGTGGGCATTCAGCAACTGTCGCTCTCGGCCGATGGCCGCAAGGCCGCTGTTGTCAGCCTGCGCGAAGGCATTCCTTCAATCTATTTGATCAAGGATCCCTTTGAGCGAAAGGGAGAGCGCGACACGCTGGCGCCTACGGTATGGGCGCAACGCAAGCTGCGCCAAGCTACCCCGCCTGCCCCAGCACTGGCAGTGGCTTCGGCTACGTTGCGGCAACGTAATCCCTTCTTACGCGCAGCCAACACCCCCCTGCCAACGTTTCCCCTACCCGCCCAGGAAACCCTGATGGCTACGACAGACCAACATGCTTCGGGCAATGCGGCTTCGGCAACGGACTCCTTGACCGCCTACAGCCTGTCGCGCGTAGACTTTCGCAACTACGTCTTTAGCTCGGCTTTTGATGAAGCCAGCCATCGCCATAGGGGTTACCGAACGGTTACCGATCCTTTTACGCCTGAGAACAACCGCGACGAAAATGGTCGCTACCAACCTCGTCGCTATCGACTTTACTTCACGCCCGACTTGGTCTACGGTGCCGCAGGGTACGACATGCTCTATGGAGTACAGAGCGTGACAGAGATTCTCTTCAGCGACATGTTAGGTAACCACCGCTTCTGGGTAGCGACCAACCTGCTGGTCGACTTGCGGAATTCAGACTACGTGATAGCCTACAGTTACCTTCCTCGGCGTACCGACTGGACGGTAGCCGTCTACCATATCGCCCGTCTTTTGCCCGACTATACCCTTCGCACCCTCTACCGCTATCGCCACTACGGGCTGAATCTGGAAGCCAGCTACCCCTTCAATAAGTTTGAGCGCTTTGACCTCGATGTGGCGCTCATGGGCGTCAATCAAACCGATATTGGTAATCCTGAGCGCCCACCGCTAACGCGCTCGCTGCTCTATCCAGCAATAACCTACACGCGAGACGTGAGCGTGCCGGGTCTGCTAGCACCCATTGGCGGACATCGGCTGGCGGTGCAACTCTCGGGCAGTCCTGGCAATCTGGTTGCCGGCCGCCAGATCCAATTCCTAACGCTGCTGGCCGATGCACGCACCTACACGTCCTTTGGGCGAGGGCTCTACAGCCTGGCGGTCCGCCTGGCCGGAGGGGCATCGTTCGGCCCAACACCACAGCTTTTTTACTCTGCTGGCGTTCAAAATTGGATTAACCGACACTTTGATAGCTTCCCTATCGAAGACCTGACCGACTTTGTTTTCGCCACTCCTGTCTTGCCCTTGCGGGCAACGGCCATTAACACGCTCAATGGGCCCTACTTTGGCCTCCTGAACGCCGAGTTTCGCTTCCCCTTAATTGCAGCCCTGCTGCCAGGCCCACTTCCCGTTTTACCCCTCTACAACTTGCAAGGCACCGCCTTTTTAGACGTCGGTACAGTCTGGGGCAGCCCTTCCAACCGCCGCCTAACTTTCTTTCGTCGTACCACTGAAGGACAACAGGTGTTGGACGACCTACGCGTTGCCACAGGCATAGGGCTCCGCACGATCCTCCTAGGCTTCCCGCTACGCTTTGATTTTGCCTGGCCGTTTGATGGCCGTCGCTTTGGGAACCGCCACTTTTACCTATCGGTAGGGCTGGACTTCTAAACCGGAACCCACGGCTTGGAGCCTGCTTTAAAGGGCTCTCTGCCTAACCCGCCGCGCTATAGAGCGGCGTTTTTTCATGTACTCAGGCCTCAGCCCACGTAAGCAATGCATACGGAAATCAAAGAGATCAGCTCGGTCGAATACGAACTCACGCTCCATATTCCTGCCGAAGAACTGCAGCCAGAACTGGACCGACTGCTGCGCCAACTGCGCAATCGGGTTCAGCTTAAGGGATTCCGGCCTGGCAAAGCTCCCCTTTCGCTGATCAAGCAACGCTATGGCGATGAGGTTGCCATAGAGCTCGCTGAACGCAAAATACGCGAAGCGCTCGAAACGGCTGTGCTCAAACCTGGCACCTATCGTGTTGTCGGACGCCCCCGCATCCTGCGCCTAGACTACAAGCCGGATGCCGACCTGCATGCCGTTTTGCGCTTTGGCGTGCGGCCTCAGTTTGACCTCAAGCCGCTTTCTGAAGAGTCACTCCCGCACTTGGTGCACCAGGTCACCGACGAGGAGATCGAAGAGGCCATTCATCGCCTACGCAAAGAAGAAGCCCCGCTGGTGGACCTGCCCCAAGATGCTGGTCTGACAGCCGACGACTTTGCCCGGGTGGATCTGCAGCGCTTGGACGACGCCACTGGCATGCCGATCATTGGCGAAAAAGAAGAAGACGTCGCGTTTTTCTTGGATGACCCGCGCCTCAAAGCTGAACTCCGACAGGCGCTTTTGGGCAAAAAAGCCGGCGACACGCTGCGTGTCGAACTGTCCCATGGGGACGAAGCAGGTGGCGCCCATACCCACCGGTATGAAGTGCACGTCCGCGAAGCCAAACGACGAGCGCTGCCGGAGCTGGACGCAGCGTTTATCGAAAAAATCACCCGTGGCGCTGCACAGGACGAAGCCGGGCTGCGCGAGCTGCTGCGCCGTGAGTTGCAAGCCCGTTGGGATCGTCAGGCACGTGAGCTCCTAGAGCAGGAAATTATGGACCGCATGCTGGCCCTCCATCCTATTCCCGTACCGGAGTCAGCTGTCGAGATGGTGCTGGACCAATTTGTGGAGGACGTACGCCAGCGCAACCGCGGCCGCCTGCCTGAAGGGTTCGACGAAACCGCCTTTCGCCATACCAACCGGGCATTGGCAGAACAAGAAGCCCGTTGGATGTTTATTTTCGATAAAGTTGTGGAGACCTTCCAGCTCCACGTTACCGACGAAGACCTCGACGCCTTCTTTGCCGAGCAAGCCGCAGCCGACAGCGGCTTTGACCCCAACGCCCTGCGCCAATTCTACGCTTCGGTACCTGGTCTAATGGAACAAGTGCGCCATCGGCTGCTAACCCGTAAGGTTTTCGACACGCTCAGCACCCAGTTCCGCTTAGAAAACTTAGACCGCCAGGCCTACCTGGAATACCGAAAGACGCGGCGTGCAGGAACCCAAAGCGAATTAACCCGGTAGCACCGCCTGCCTGTCCGCGCAGGACGTTTTTGCTAACCCGATTGCCTTAGCCGACCATGTCCGACCGGCGGATTGTAGAGGACTTTCTTAAATTCTCTCGCAGCTTAACGCTGCCTTCTGATATCTACAGCGGGCCGTTTCAAAGCTACCCAGTAGGCGCCCTAGTGCCGATCGTGATTGAGCAAACCACACGCGGTGAGCGCGCCTACGACATTTTCAGCCGTTTGCTCAAGGAACGAATTGTCATTATCGGCACGCCTATTAATGACCAAATCGCTAACCTGGTTGTAGCGCAGCTGCTGTATTTAGCTAGCGAAGACACCGAGCGGGATATCAACATCTATATTAACTCGCCTGGAGGCTCAATTGATAGCGGCTTAGCGGTCTACGACACCATGCAATACGTTGCGCCTCCAGTGGCCACCATCTGCGTAGGGCTAGCAGCTTCGATGGGAGCGGTGCTGCTGGCTGCTGGGGTTAAGGGCAAGCGGGCAGCCCTCCCCAACTCCCGCATCATGATCCACCAGCCGTGGATGACAGGCGTGCAAGGACAAGCCACGGATATTGAAATTCACGCCCGCGAGATTCTCAAGATGAGAGAACGCCTCAACGAAATTCTTGCCTACCACACCGGCCAGTCCAAAGAACAGATCGCCAAAGACGTGGATCGCGACTATTGGATGGGCGCTTTTGAAGCGCAAAAATATGGCCTGGTCGATAACGTCCTAACGCCACGCCGCGGGTTTTTCCCTTCACCCGACGGACAGCTCCCCCCCGACAAAGAAAAAGGCGACAAAAGCAAAGGGTAAACGCCCACCTCCTTCGCCATAGACCCATGTGCGGCCGCTTTGCTTAAAGCGGCCGTATTTTTTTATGACCTTGCATGCAACACTTCGTGCAACAATGCGCCTAGCTTTTCAACCGTGTATGGCTTGTGCAAGAAGGCGCGCGCGCCGATTTGCCGGGCTGCTTCAGCCCGACCACCGTGCAATCCGCTGGAAGCAATGACGGGCAAAGCTGGCCAGCGCTCGCGAACCAAACGAATCAGTCCCAATCCATCCATTTCAGGCATCACCAAATCCGTAACCATAACCTGGATTTCTCCTGCGTGAACTTCCAGACAACGGACAGCCTCGTGACCATTGGTCGCCGTAAACACCCGATAACCTAATTGTTCTAAGGCTTCCCGCGCTGCCTCGAGCACAAAAGGCTCATCATCGACCAGCAAGACACCTTCACCCTGACCGCGGAAAGCTGGGGTAGAAACCGCCACAGGAGCTGTTGCTGCCTCGGGCTCGGCTGGCAAATATACGCGAAAGGTAGCCCCATGGCCTGGCTCGCTGTGAACTTCAATAAAGCCGCCATGGCTGCGCACAATGCTGTAGGCCGTGGACAAGCCTAACCCAGAGCCCTTCCCTACGGGTTTGGTAGTGAAAAACGGCTCAAAGATTTTGTCCAGTACATCCGCAGGAATACCTATGCCCGTATCGCTGACTGCTAAACACACGTAGGGCCCCGGACGGGCTTCTAAGATGCGGCGTGCATAATGGGCATCGAGCTGCACGTTTTCCGCTGCCAAGAGCAGCCGTCCCCCATCGGGCATGGCATCCCGTGCATTGACACACAAGTTCATCAGCACTTGCTGCAATTGGGTTGCATCACCCCGGATAGGCCAAAGCTTGTCGTCGAAGCGGGTTTCGATCTGAATAGACCGAGGAAACGTCTCTTGCAGCAACTGGGCCACTTCTTCCATCAAGGCGCGAACGTCGAGCGGCACGCGCTCGCCTTCCATACCCCGGGCAAAAGCTAGCACTTGCCGGACCAGGTCAGCACCACGCTCGGCACTTCGCTGAATCATGTGCAGCGCACGCTTGCGCCGGTCGGAGTCCAGGGTGTCTTGCTCCAGCATACGCACGCCAAGCAGAATAGGCACAAACAGGTTGTTCAGGTCGTGCGCCATACCACTTACCAGGCGACCAATACTTTCCATGCGCTGCGCTCTCAAAAACTGCTGCTCCAGCAGACGGCGTTCGGTGATGTCGGTACAGAGGATGAGCACGGAACGCGGCCGACCATAGGCATCCCGTACCAGCGTCCAACGGCTTTCAAGCAAGCGGTCTTCGCCCTCTTGAACACGCATGAGCAGCTCACCATTCCAGCTTCCCTCAGTTACTACCTGCGTTAAGGCAGCTGTGAGCACAGAGGACTCAACCCCTTTGCACACTACCTGGATGGGCTGGCCAAGCAGTTGCGCAGCGCTCTCACCAGTAAGCCGTTCGGCGCTGCGGTTGGCATAGACCACACGTCCTTCTAGATCAACAGCCAAGATGGCATCGCGCGCCGCATCTAGTAGCATTGCTTGCTCCAGAATGCGCTCTTCAGCCCGAAAGCGCTCGACAGCATAGCGGATTGAACGTTCAAGCTGTGCGGCATCCAGTTGGCCTTTGACCAAATAGTCCCAAGCCCCCGCAGCCATGGCCTCCAGATCGACAGCCACATCACCCTGGCCGGTAAGCAAAATCACAGGTAGCGCAAGTCCCTCGCGACGAATAGTGCGCAGCAAGGTTAATCCGTCCTCAGATCCTAACCGGTAATCCAGCAGGCAAACGTCAAAGGGGCGTTGGCGTAGCGTCTGCAGTGCCTCTTCGTAAGTAGCGCACCACTGCAAGGTGCAGCGAATCGTGGTTGCCCGCGCTAGCAACCGCCGCACGATGTGATAGTCCTCCTCGTCATCCTCAATTAGTAAGACGTCCAACGGGAGTGGCGTCGTCATGGCAGGTTCGTTTGGGGGGGCAAGCGCACAATTTCAAACCAAAAGTCGCCCAGCACCTGCAGTGCCCGTACCAGTCCATCAAACGTAACAGGCTTGGTGACAAAAGCATTAACGCCCAGATCATAGCTGCGCACAATATCGGTCTCTGCGTCCGAAGTGGTCAGCACAACAACAGGAATGCGGCGCAACATAGGATCAGACTTGATTTCCTGCAGTGCTTCTCGGCCGTCTTTGCGCGGCATGTTCAGGTCCAGCAAAATCAAGCCTGGCCGGGGCGAGCGTGCTGGATCGGCATAAGCACCGCGGCGGTAGAGGTAGTCCATAAGCTCTTGGCCATCCTCAACGGTATAGATGGCGTTGCGCAAATGGCTACGTTTTAAGGCCCGAATGGTCAGCAACCGATCATCCGGGTCATCATCGGCCAAGAGAATCACAACAGACTCGGGAGTACTCATTCGGGCAGGTTTCTAGACGAAGCCATAGGAGGTTGATGCAGCGGCAATATAACCAAAAACGTAGCGCCTTCTCCCGGCCGGCTGCGTGCCGTCAGCTGACCGTGGTGGCGCTCAACAATACGCCGGCAGATGGCCAGTCCCATACCCGTACCCGCATACCGATCACGGCTATGCAACCGTTGAAATGGCGAAAAGATACGGTCCAGATACTTCTCGTCAAACCCAATACCATTGTCCTGAACTTCAAGATAACAAAGGGATCCGCCGGATGCGGCCGCCTCGATGCGTGCGCGCAGCCAGATTTCTGGCCTGCGATCGGCATGGCGAAACTTAAGGGCATTGCCGATAAGATTTTGCAGGAGTTGGCGCATTTGGGTCGGGTCAGCTTCAATAACCGGCCAGTGGCCTTCACAATGCACGCGGGCTCCTGTTTCCGCGATGCTGACTTCCAAATCGACCAGCACTTGGTCCAACACGGCTTTAAGATCGACCCGTTCAAAAGGCCGTCCCTGGGTTGTCACACGCGACAGCGTAAGCAGGTCTTCGATCAAGCGCGACATGCGTGTTGCGGCGTCGTGCATGCGCTCTAGATAGTAGCGCCCTTCTTCGTTAAGTAAGGGCGTATATTCTTCTTTGAGCAGCTCAGCAAATGCCCGTACCTTGCGCAACGGTTCTTGTAGGTCGTGCGAGGCCACGTAGGCAAACTCTTGTAGCTCTCGGTTACGCTGTGCTAGTTCCTGCTCTGCCTGCACCCGGTCGGTCACATCGCGCGAGCTGGTCTGCAATTGCACAATGCGGCCTTTCTCATCGCGAATGGCTTTCAGATGCGTCTCAAGCCAGATGTAATGGCCTTTCTGATGGCGAAAGCGGTGCAGCAGGGCAACAGGCTGCTCTCCTGAAGGCACCTGCTGCAGCAACGTTCCCCATCGGGTTTGATCTTCAGGATGCCAAAACGCTTCCAGATGTTGGCCGATGAAAGCCTCTGGGGGATAGCCCGTAATGCGCTCTGCCGAAGGGCTGACATAGACAAAGCGACCTTCGGCATCATGCAGTCCGACCAAATCTGTCATGTTTTCGGCCAGCAGGCGGAATAGGCGTTCGCGTTCGCGTAGCGCTTGCTCTGCTTGAAGGGCTTCGGTGACATCCCGAAAGATCACAGCCACCCCATCTTCCAAAGGTGTGGCTGTGAGGTGAAACCAAGCACGAATGCCATCTTGATCGTAGTACAAGGTGGTCTGGAAAGGTATTCCCGTACGCACCACCTGGGCATAGGCTGCAAAAAGCCCCAGCGTCTGGTGGCCCGGCAGCACCTTACGCAGCCGTTGCCCCACGAGCGTTTCGGTTTGCCCAAGCAACAGGTGGGCACGTGGGTTAGCCAGCAGCCAAACAAAATCAACCACTTCCCCTTCCAGGTTATAGATGGGCTGCAAAGCCATCACCCCTTCAAGCAAACCACTAAGCAAGCTAGACAGGAGATGTTGTGAGGACGCCAACGCCTTACGGGCCTGATGCGCTTCTGTCTGATCTTCCAAAACCAGAATCAACCCTGAGGCTGCCTCATGCGACAGCGGGCAGGGCTGAGCGCACCATCGGACCCAGAACGTTCGACCGTCTTGCCGACGCAATACCGCTTCGTCAGCCCCTTCGGTAGTACGGTGTTGGAGGACACGTTGAAAAGCCTGCTGCCAGTAGCCCTCGGTGTCATCAAACAAGACGGTATAGGGCTTACCAGCCACCTGCACGGCATCCAGCCCAAAGTCCTGGCACCAGCGCGGGCTAACGGTCACATAGCGTAACCCTTGATCTAGCAAGGCAGCGGCCACCGGCAGGTGCTGCACAAACTGATGCCACGCGGCCTGCCGTTCAGCTTCTCCCATGCGCGCAAACAACCACTCAGCGGTTTCGTACGTCGAGCTAACCGCTTTATTGAACGAAATCTACCCGAACAAATGTAATGATCTGTTAACAAGTATGGGGTATCCCCTTAAAGTTCCAAATCAGGAGGGATCGATTCCAGCACGTCCACTACCTTCTGTAAGAAAGCAACCCCCAGTGCGCCGTCAATAATGCGGTGGTCATAGGAAAGCGAGAGATACATCATGTGCCGGATGGCGATCACGTCGCCCAGTTCCGGATGTTCGATCACTACAGGGCGTTTTTTGATGGCCCCAGTAGCCAAAATGGCCACCTGAGGTTGGTTAATGATCGGCGTGCCCATCAGCGAGCCTAGTGATCCGACGTTTGTGATCGTGAACGTGCCACCTTGCAGTTCGTCGGGTTGAAGCTGCTTATTACGGGCCCGGTAAGTCAAGTCAGCAATGGCTTTTGCCAAGCCGACCAAGTTCTTCTGGCCTGCATCGCGGATAACCGGCACCACCAAGCCTGTGGTGCCCAGGGCCACAGCAATCCCAATGTGATAGTCTTTTTTCACCAGAATGCGCGTACCCTCGACCGAGGCATTCAAAAGCGGATAGGCTTTCAAGGCTTCAACCACGGCCTGCACAAAGAAAGGCAAGTACGTAAGCGGTACACCTTCACGCTGCTGGAAACGCTCCTTGTTCCGCTCGCGCACGCGAACCAGATTGGTGACATCGACTTCGGCAAACGAGGTAACGTGCGCAGCTGTACGCTTGGAGCGGATCATGTGCTCGGCAATAAGCTGCCGCATCCGATCCATCTCGATGATTTCGATGCGGCCTTCAGCGCTTGCAGCCACCACTTCTGGGGCAGGTTGCGGCGCAGCTTTGGGTTGCGGCGTTGCCGGCTCAGACGGACGCACCTGCTGGCGGCGCTGCTCGAGGTATTGGAGCAGGTCCTGCTTGGTCAGGCGACCTTCCCGGCCGCTACCTGGAATCGAGGCAAGTTCTTGTGGCGAAAGCCCTTCTTTTTGCGCAATAGACCGCACCAAGGGCGAATAGAAGCGGCCATCAGGGCCTCGGCGAGGAATCTGGGTTGCGACCGAAGCCCCATCACCAGAGGGTGCTGATGCCTGAGCGGAGGGTTGGGAAGCAACTGTGCGTTGCGGCGCTTTGGGTGCACGCGCTTGCGTCTCTTCGACCGCTGCGCCAATAGCGATGCGGGCCAGGACAGTACCCACAGCTACCGTCTCCCCCTCCGAAACCAAAATCTCCCGCAACACCCCAGAAGCCGGAGAAGGCACCTCCGTATCCACCTTGTCCGTGCCAATCTCCAACAACGGCTCATCCACCTCCACCCGATCCCCTACCCGCTTCAACCACGTCACCACCGTCCCCTCCGTAATGCTCTCGCCCATCTTGGGCATCACAACCTCAACAATAGCCATGGTAGATCTCTGCTTGGTATGCTCGTTGGTCTGCTGAAGTAAAATATACGGCAACGGTTTAAAGGGTGGGGAAAGCTGGCTACAGCGATTCCTCAACAAGAATTCGCGAAGCCGTCACTGGACGCACCTGCCACGAACCCAATCCTAAGCCTTCCAGTACCAGGCGCAGTAAGCACTGCTTGGGCTGCATGATACTGCAGCTGCACCTGCGTGGCCAGGTAGGCTTCGGCTTGCGCCCTCAGTGCAGCATTGATCTGTCGCAACGCAGCTTGTTCCCTACGACGTCCGCTGCTACGGTACAGGCGTGCCCACCCGACTTCGGTTTCAATCTAAAGCGCTTCCAGGTTGGGTTCTACAGCATAAAGCGTTAGCGGAGGCAGCATTACTTCAACTACGCGGTCGGTTGTCAAACGAATGGAGGTGGGTTGCAGCGCACGCACGTCAAAGCCGTAATAAACCCGTCCTAGCACACGTACGCGGGCAGTGGTCGTTCCTAAATCAATCCCCAGCCATTGCTTATGGCTGCTGGCTTCGACCGTCGCGACGATGTCGAGACTGCCCACCACCAAAAACGCTTCAGCCGACTCCTGCTGCAAGGTAGTAATCACCTGTTGGCGTACCGCCTCTTCCAAGTGTCCGCGTTGCCACCATCGCCCTAGGCGGAATCCTACCCAAAGGCTTCCTGCGAGCAACATACCCACAAACGTCCAGCGTAGCGCGCGCATAGCTTATTTTCAACAACAAAGCCCGGCATCTTACCTAAGCAGACGCCGGGCAGTGGCTGAATGTTCAATATTTCAAGCAATTAACGGCGCAATCACCAGCGAAACGATCGCGATGAGCTTGATCAAAATATTCAAGCTTGGTCCTGAAGTATCCTTGAGCGGGTCACCTACGGTATCACCTACGACAGCAGCCTTGTGAGCGTCACTTCCCTTGCTATATGTAACGCCGTCGATTTCGATGGTGCCTTCAATACGCTTTTTGGCATTATCCCAAGCTCCACCAGCATTTGCTTGAAAAATGGCCAGCAACACACCCGAGACGGTAACGCCAGCTAGCAGTCCGCCCAGCATATTTTTGTCGATAAGCCCGATCACCACTGGTGTGATTACTGCCAGCAAACCGGGGAGTACCATTTCGCGGATCGCTGCCTTGGTTGAAATATCAACGCAACGGGCATACTCAGCACGTGCTTTGCCCTCACGCAGTCCTGGAATCTCACGAAACTGACGCCCTACCTCTTTAATCATGTCCGAGGCCGCGCGCCCCACAGCACCCATAGCCATTGCACTAAAAACGTAGGGCAAGGCAGCCCCCAGGAGCAGGCCTGCAAGAATCTTAGGCTGCGATACGTCGATCGTAGGGACATGGGCTTGCTGCATGTAGGCCGCAAACAAAGCCAGGGCTGTCAAGGCAGCTGATCCAATAGCAAAGCCTTTTCCAATGGCTGCTGTCGTGTTGCCTACGGCATCGAGCTTATCGGTACGCTGGCGCACCTCTGGGGGCAAGTGCGCCATCTCGGCAATCCCCCCAGCATTGTCAGAGATCGGCCCATAGGCATCGACCGCCAGCTGCACCCCTGTTACCGAAAGCATACCCAGCGCAGCAATCGCAATCCCATACAATCCGGCAGCGGTATATGCCCCGATGATGCCCAAGGCCAAGACAAGTGCCGGTAGCCCGGTAGAGAACATACCCACGCCAAGCCCAGCAATAATGTTTGTTGCGGCCCCGGTTACGCTTTGCCGGGCAATATGTAATGTAGGGGTCGTATGCGCAGAGGTATAGTATTCCGCGATGAATCCGATAAGCACCCCTGCAGCCAATCCGATGAGTACCGCAACATAAACCCCTGCGGCAGTATAGTCTGTAAATGGAATGAGCGGACTTTCAGCTGTCCATGCGGAGGGCAGCATCCAGCGAATAACAAAATAGGCCAAGATGGCCATAGCGATCGCTGCACCAAACTCCCCCTGATTTAAAGCCTTTTGCGGATTGCCGCCTTCTTTGACCTTAACAAAAAAGCCTCCAAGGATCGAGACCACAATGCCTACGGCCGCCAGCACCAACGGCAGCAACACGCCAGCTAGCGGGTGCACACCGGGTATGTGTTGGAAAACCGGCACAAACGAGGCTCCCAGCACCATCGTGCCGATAATAGAACCCACGTAGCTTTCAAAGAGGTCAGCCCCCATGCCTGCTACATCGCCGACGTTGTCGCCCACGTTGTCGGCAATGGTTGCTGGATTGCGGGGATCGTCTTCCGGAATGCCTTCATAGACCTTACCCGCTAGGTCAGCACCGACGTCGGCAGCCTTGGTGTAGATCCCCCCACCCACACGAGCAAACAAGGCAATCGACGAAGCACCCAGCGAAAAACCCGAAATGACGTTAACGACCTTAGCGTAATCCCACATCAGAATTTCGCTGTAGAGCAAAAACAACAAGCCCAAGCCCAGCAACCCTAAGCCAACTACGCTTAGGCCCATGACTAGCCCACCGGAAAACGCTACGTTCAGCGCCGGACCCAAACCCTGGCGTGCTGCTTGCGTTGTACGCACGTTGGCTTTGGTAGCCACCGTCATGCCGATGAACCCTGCGGTCGCCGAGCACACCGCTCCCACCACAAACGAGAGGGCAATCAGCCAGGAAGATTCCGGTTGCCTGGCATTAAAAATGGCCAGCAATACGGCCACCACAAGCACAAAGATGGCCAATACCCGATATTCCCGTTTTAAGAAAGCCCGAGCGCCTTCAGCAATGGCCGATGCAATTTGCTGCATCTCCGGCGTGCCCGGATCCTGGCGGGCGATCCAGCGCGTGCGTCCTAGAGCATACAACAGCGCTAAAAGTCCAGCCAGGGGAACGAGATACGTGAATACCATTTCCATAAGTTTTGCACAGTTGTCCCTAAAACGAACCGTTTATGCTGCCAGAGACGGCAAGCCTTGAATGTTTCTTAGGATAGCCGCGCGGCAAGATACAAAACCGAAGCTATTCCTGGATCGAAAGGCTGCTTAAGCTACGCAAAAAGTGCATGAAGGAGGTTATTCTAACGACGCCGCACGGTTGTAGCGGTTCATGGCGGCGGCTAAGCCTTCGCAGGCAAACGTGACCGCAGCCTGGCAGGCGCGCTCCAGTGCGGCTTCTACCAACGGCCACTCTTCTTGGGTAAAAGGCGAGAGGACGTAGTCGGCCTGTCGCCCTCGGGCATACGCATGGCCTATGCCAATGCGAAGCCGCGGAAAGTTCGTTGTACCTAAGGCGCGGATGATATCTTCGACGCCATTATGCCCACCAGCGCTCCCCCCCGGTCGCAGACGGATTCGCCCTGGAGGCAAATGGAGATCGTCGTATATGACAAGCAGCCGTTCTAGGGGAAGGCGATAGTAACGCACCACTTCGCCTACCGCTACGCCGCTTCGGTTCATAAACGTGAGGGGTTTCATCAACCCCACTGGACATCCTTCAAGTTGCCCCCATCCAAGGAGCGAAGGTCCCCGCTCCGATCGCCAGGTAATCCCGTACCGCTCAGCCAGACGGTCGACGACCATGAAGCCAGCGTTATGACGCGTCTGCGCATACTGTGGCCCTGGATTACCCAGCCCCACAATCAACGCACGTACCGCCATGCCCAGTCTGGTAAAGCCTTAAGCTGCTGCTCCAGGGGCTGCTTCACCTTCTTCCTCTAACAGGCCTCTAACCGTTGGGGGCTCCACAACCACAACCACTTGATCCGGCGAGTCTTCAAATTCCAGCCCTTCGAGCTTCAGGTCGCCGACATGGATGGCATCGCCAATATCCAATGCGCTTACATCGACCTCAATATGGGCCGGAATGTGCTGTGGCAAGCAGCGCACCTCCAGCTCGTGCGCCACCACGTGCAGCACACCTCCCCGCTGCACCCCAATCGCACTACCCAAAACCTGCACCGGCACCGAGACGGTAATTTTCTCACCCCGCTGCAACACCTGAAAATCGGCATGTATAGGACGATCGGTTACGGGATGGAACTCCACGTCTTTGAGGATGCATTCCCACGTTTGCCCGTCGAGCTGAAGCTGCACCACGTGGGTTTCGGTCGTATAAATCAACGGCCGTAGTGCCAACTCAGGCACCTGAAAAGGAATAGGCGCTACGTGGTGCCCGTAAAGAATGCACGGTACCCAGCCTTGGCGCCGGATGTCTTTGGCTGCACGCTTACCCGTCTGGCGCGGCTTAGCTTCAAGGGTTATCGTCTGCATAGCTTTCAAAGGGTTTATTCCACAAATAGCGTTGAAACCGAAGCATCGGTATAAATACGCCGAATCGCATCGGCAAAAATTTCGGCCACGCTAACCACCTCAATCTTTTCTGAGGGTCGCTTGAGCGGGATCGTGTCGGTTACCACCAGTTTGGTCAACACAGAGGATTCAATGCGCTCGTAGGCCGGACCCGAAAGCAGCGCATGGGTGCAGGCAGCGTAGATTTCCTTGGCGCCCGCTTCCCGTAACGCCTGCGCCGCATTGGTTAGCGTCCCCGCTGTATCCACAATATCATCAATCAGGAGCACATTCCGACCTTTGACTTCCCCGATGATGTTCACTACTTCGGCTTCGTTTTGACGCGGCCGGCGCTTGTCGATCAGTGCCAGATCGGTCTGCAGGCGCTTAGCATAAGAACGGGCTGTCTTTAGCGCCCCAACATCGGGCGCTACGACAACCAGATTTTGAATATGGAGCCGGTGTACATATTCAGCAAACACAGCCGAGCCGTAGAGATGATCGACGGGCACATCAAAAAAACCCTGAATCTGCGGCGCATGCAAATCCATCGTGAGCAATCGGTCGATGCCCGCTGTGGTCAGCATATTGGCCATCAGCTTGGCCGCAATGGAAACCCGCGGCTGATCTTTACGCTCCTGGCGGGCATAACCGAAATACGGAATCACCGCCGTAATCCGAGCGGCCGAAGCACGCCGAGCGGCATCGATCATCAAAAGCAGCTCGATCCAGTTTTCCGCTCCAGGATGCGTACTTTGAATGATAAAAACGTCTGCACCCCGAATGGACTCCTCGTAGCGAACGTAGATCTCGCCGTCTGAAAAATTTTTAATCGTTACCTGACCCAGCTCCTGGCCGTAGGCTTCGGCTATACGCCTGGCCAATGCCGGATTTGAGCGGCCAGCAAATAGCATGATCGGCCGCTCATTGCGGGCACTCAGTAACATGGGCTTGAACTCACTTTGGATCAACAAAAAACCTGCACCCATGGTGCAGGGCACAGCCGGCACACGCCAGCCCACACACGTTAAGCTGCCCGGGGAGGATTCGAACCTCCACATACGGCTCCAAAGGCCGCTGTCCTGCCATTAGACGACCGGGCAGTAGGTTTGAGAATGTTAAAGATAACGCATCCTAGAGCGCAGCTGCAACGCAAAGAATTCCTTGTGGATCCGCTTTCTTCAGGGATTCATGCATTCCTTTTAACGCCGCATAACCCAAGCGGCTTCTGCCTTCGCAAAAGTGTCGTTTGACGAAACGCCTGTTTTTTGAATATAATCGCGTTGTTTACACCCCCCAAGACGTATGGAGGACTTTCTCTATGGTAAAAGATAAAGCTATCGGCATCATCGGTGGGATGGGACCCCATGCTGGCCTGGAGCTGGTTCGCCACATTTTTGACCAAACCGTTGCCACAACCGACCAGGATCACCTGCCTGTTGTCATGTTCTCTTATCCAGATCGCATCCCAGACCGCAGTATATTTTTATTTGGTAAATCTCAAGAAAATCCGGCATTTGCAATTGCCGAGCAGATTCGTATGGCCGAATCCGTAGGCGTGGTGGTTGCCGGTATTCCTTGCAATACCGCCCACGCGCCGGCCATCTTTAACGTCATTCAAGAAGAGCTGGCGCGCTGCGGCAGCCGCGTTCGGGTGCTCCATCTCATCGAAGAAGCGGTTCGCTTTGTGCGGGAGCAGTATCCTGACGTTAAACGCGTTGGTGTACTTTCGACGCTCGCGGTCTACCGGCTTGGGCTCTATCGCAGCGCCCTAGAGGCAGCAGGCTATGAAGTTGTCGTACCCGACGAAAACGTGCAAGAAACAATCGTCAACCGAACCATTTTTGACCCTGTCTACGGGCTGAAAGCACAAAGCCATCCGGTGTCTAAAATTGCTCGCCAAAGCCTGCTCACCGCCATTGCCCACTTGCGCCAAAAGGGGGTTGAAGCTGTAGTACTGGGCTGCACGGAACTTCCGCTGGCTATTCCAGAGCCAGAGCTCGACGGCCTGCCGATGATCGACCCTGCTTTAGCCCTAGCACGAGCGTTGATTCGGGAAACCTACCCAGAACAACTCAAACCTTTGTAATCTGCCGTGGCGCTGCTTCCTGCCCTTGCTGAGGTACGTGCCGTACTGTTCGACCTGGACGGTACGCTCTATCAAGGCAATCAGCCGCTTCCAGGCGCTGTCGAAGTGGTCCATGCACTCGAGAGCGCTGGCGTAGTCGTCCGCTTTGCGACAAACACAACCTCCAAAAGCCGTCGCCAATTGGCTGAAAAGCTCCAGCGGCTTGGATTTAAGGCTGCTCCTGAGCAAATCTTTAGCCCACCTGCATTGGCAGGGGCCTTCCTGCGCCAGCAAGGCGCTTCAGCCTACTTACTTGTGCCCGAAGCTGCCAAAGAGGATTTTGCTGGTGTTCCGGAGAACAACACCACACCAGACTTTGTGGTCGTGGGCGACTTAGGGGCGGCATGGACGTTTGAGCGCCTCAACCATGCTTTCCGTCTCATTCAAGAAGGCGGCGCAGGCTTAATTGGCTTAGGCCGTACGCGTTACTGGCAAACCGATACTGGATTGCAGCTGGATGCAGGCCCGTTTATTGCCGCGCTGGAGTATGCTACTGGCCGAGAAGCCCTTATTTTCGGAAAACCTGATCGCCGCTTCTTTAGCGCAATCTGTGAAACGCTGCACCTGCCTCCAGTGCAGGTGGCTATGGTGGGCGACGACATCCTGACCGACGTGGGCGCAGCGCAAGCGGCAGGACTCAAAGGCGTGCTGGTCCGCACCGGTAAGTTTCGGCCATCTGACCTCGAGACCCCGATTCGGCCCGACCTGATTCTCGACAGCGTTGCCGTCCTTTGGCTATAACTACGCTACGCCCACCACTGCCAAGGCTTCTAAAACAGCTGCATGCAGGTGACCATTGGAGACGACAACACCTCGATTGGCTGTTAACCTCGGACCGCAGTTAAACCTTAACGGCGCTCCCGTGATGTCGGTCACGCGCCCACCGGCTTCAGTTACCAGCAGTGCTCCCGCAGCATGATCCCAGATGTGCTCCACATAAGCTGGCCGCGTAGGTAGCCGCAAGTACAAATCTGCCTCACCCTGGGCTACCAGTGCATACTTAGCCTGACTATCAAGGCGCAAAGGCGGCACTCCTATACCCAAACGCCGAGCAACTTCTGCGGCTGCGTCATGGGCGCTATGTGCCGATTCGAACGACTCGCAGAAACGCGCCTGTGTGGGATCCGTCACCGCACTCGTATGCATGCGCACGGGCTCGCCTTCCTCCCAAAGCGGCCAAGCCCATGCCCCTTCACCGCGCACTGCTGTAAATACCACACCACGCGGTGCGCCTGGGGCGGCCTTTAGCGGCAAGTTGGGGCAAGCCAGCGCAGCAACATGCACTTCGCCTTCAAGGATGAGCGCCAACGCAATGGCGTACTGGTCCCCACGCAAAAAGCCCTTTGTACCATCGATCGGATCTAGCGTCCAGAATCGGGGTCGATAGCTTTTCAAATTACCCCGGTCAATCCAGGCGCACACTTCTGCGGCCGTAGCCGTGGGCACGAGGCGCTGCACTTCCTCTACCACGCGCGCAAGCAACGTTGCCTGCGCTGGATCGCGTAAAACCGCGCTGTCTTCTTCAGCCATAACCGGATCTTCCGGAAAGGCTTCTGCCAGATAGCGACACACCAGCGCCTGACTGCCAAAATCAGCTAGGGTAACCGGGCTGTGGTCTTTTTTTTCCAATACCTCAGACTTCAGTGCAGCCTGCACGTTGCGGCACAGCAAAGCCGCTTCCCGTACGGCAGCCAACGCTACGTCGTGTTCTAAAAGGGTCATTGGGCTAGTTGATTTTCCACCTATCGTGCAAGAATGAGACAGCAGCTGCCAGGTTTGGACACTGCGGCCTGAACGGTCATCTTAATTTTGCGGTGCAGGAAGGGTGTGCGGCGATGCGGCCCCAGCCGCTTCCAATTGACGCATGTCGTTATATTTGGAAGGGCACTTTATCAAGATTTCCCGGGCGTGAAAGACTTCGCCCTCCATGCGTCCAATCACCACCAGCTGCTCTGCTTCCTCAAAGTTAGCGGGTTTAGGGTTAGGGTAGTCTACACGCTGCACCTTGCCTGTAGCATCACGCATGTAAAACGTAAACACGTTCCGACTGGGGTCGTAGCCTACAGGCTGCTCGCTAGCCCACTGCCCCACTACGTGTGCTTCACTACCCGAAGCGGCCGCTTCGGCAAAGTTCATGTACCCTCCTACTTTTTTGCCAAAACTCAGCAGCACCAACGAGAAAAATCCGCCGAGCAAGGCAACGCCCATAAGGGTTTTGAGCACCCGCTTATTCATGGAGACGTTCCTGAGTTGGTTTCGGGTAGACGTTCCTGAAGCATACGCTCCAGACGATCCAGCTTGCGATCGGTCCGAAGCAAAAACAACGCCAGTCCTAGCCAGATAATCAGCACGACGGCCAGCACTACGTAGAGCTTATCTTCGGCAAGCATCACGCGCTCAATGCCTTGAGGAGGCTTTGTGGGCACGGTTGCTGTAGCCCAGATCGTGTCGTAGGGCGTTGCGATGCCTGCCGCGGTTGTATCGCTTACAGGTTGCACCTTCATAGCTCGGCCTCCAGCATCGGTTTACGCAAAAGCACTGCACGCGCTTCCAGTAGAGCCAGCCGCACGCGCTGCGTATAGAGCACCCAGAAGAGTCCAATAAAACCGATTACGGCCGGGTAGAACACCAGGCGCATGATCGGGTGCGTGATGTCGCTAAAGGCTGGATTGCCCTCAGCGCCGGGATGCAGACTTTCCATCTGGCGCGGCAACGTGTAGAGCAAAAACGGAGTCGTCACGCAAGCAAACAGGTTGTAGACCGCTGCCACCCGACCACGTTTTTCAGGATCTTCAACCGCGCTGCGCAGCACAAAGTAAGCGCCATAAATGAGCAGCTGAATCAGCACAAACGATTGCTTAGGATCAAAATTCCACCAAAGGGACGTACCCAAATACCACGTAAACCTGGCCCATACGATACCGGTGATAAGCCCTAACAGGCCAAAGACCAGCCCTACCCGTGCTGCCTCCCGGGCGCGCACGTCACGGATCGGATCGCCAGATTGCAAATAGCGCAGCGAATGGTAAGCCGAAACCAATGCGGCAGCCATTAAGGTAAACCACATCGGCACGTGAAAATAGAGATTGCGTGCCGTGTGCTCCAGAATATGGATACGCGGGATGCGAAGCAAAAACGCTCCCAAAAGCACCAATGTCAGCCATCCCAAAACCCCGTTGCGAATGTGGCGATACCGCCTAAGGTTGATAACTTCGCTCATGGGCTAGTCCAGCCAGATATACTCAAATAAAAGTACAGCCGCTGTAATCACAGCGCCCCCAAACCCCAGCAGCGTCAGTAAGGCATCGGCAGCTACCGTCCACCCCTCGGCCACAAGGAGTGCGCTTCGCGTGGCGTCGACAGCAGCCAGCAGCAACGGCACCAACACAGGAAACAACAACACGGGAAGCAAAGCGCCGCGCCCTCCAGCTGCCCGGGCAATGAGCGCACTTAGCAGCGTTGTCGCACCCGCCAGTCCTATAGATCCCAGGATCAACGTCAGCACAAGCAGTCCGGGCCAGGCAACCTCGGCGCCTAGCAACAACGCAAACGCCCCCACGGCTACCAGGTTCAAAGCCAACAGGAGCACAAAGTTTACCAGCAATTTGCCGCTGTAGACGGCACCCGGCCGCACGTTGAGCTGAAGAAGCAAAATGGTACCCCGCTCTTCCTCACTGATGAAGGCGCGCCCCAACCCTACAGCTGCCGCAAACAAAATCACCATCCACAACAGCGCAGCCTGCACTTGAGCGCTCAGTGGCGATGGCCCTACTGCAAAAGCCACCACAACCAACGCGCTAAGTGCAAACAGCAGGAGCATGTGGATGGCATAGCGCGCCCGGAGTTCCAGCTTGATATCCTTTTCGAAAACGGCCCAAAATCCACGCAACCAGACCTTCATTTCGCTGTGGCGCATTGTAGTTTGATCTATGTAAAGATAGGACAATCCACACGGAAACGCACATGACAGCGGATCGCATGCTAGGCGCCTTGCTGGGTACGGCTATAGGCGACGCCCTAGGCATGCCTGTCGAAGGGCTTAGTCACGACAACGTACGGCGCTACTACCGGGGCATCAAGCAGTATGAGCCTGACCGCTACCGCGGTGATCTTCAGGCTGGCCAGTGGACCGACGACACGCAGTTTACGTTCACCCTGGTGCACGTCCTAACGGAATGGCTAGAGGCCAACGAACACCCTAAGCGTTTTGATGCAGCCCTTGGCGAACGCCTGGCCGCAGCCTACGTCGCACAGCTCCCTCAAGCCCGGCGATGGGGTCCCACCAGCCGGGCTGCTGTGGCGCGCCTTATGCAGGGCGCTGCCTGGAATGCATCTGGCGATGCTTGTCAACCAACCAACGGTGCAGCAATGCGCGCTGCACCGTTAGGCCTTTGGTGGGCCGCTACTGGCGCTTCTCCCCAAGAGGCACTGGCTTTTATCTACCCCATCCTTGCCATTACCCATCGGCATCCTACAGCGCTGGTGGCCGGCTTCGGCCAGGCCTTTGCTGTAGCCGAAGTATTGCGCACACCGCCCAATGCTTTTGCTACGCATCTTTTTTGGCAGCATCTTCTCCAGCTTACTACTTGGGCAGAATCGGCCTTAGGCGACGTGTCGGCAGCCTGCTCTCGCCGCCTTCGGCTACTGCAACCCCACCTACATGACGTTCCTTTAGATCTTCAGGACCTATGCAACGGCACCGGAACGCAAGCCGACGAAAGCTGGCCGTTTGCCGTAGCGATGTTTGTGCGCAACCCAGATCTGATCGAAGCCACGTTGCTATCGGCCATTAACGTAGGCGGCGATACCGACACCATAGGAGCCATGGTCGGAGCACTGCTAGGCGCGCGCCACGGATGGTCTGCATTTCCAGAATCCTGGAGACGCGGCCTAGAAGCCTCTGAGCTCCTTGAGACCGAAGCCCGGGCGCTGATTCAAAGGCTACTCCCCTTTTTGTCTTAGCGCATTTACGCTAGCTTGCCGCACAGGCGAACCGAATTGGATGCATCGCGTTGCCCTACGCTGCAGCAAGGTGTAAGCGTCTACGGTATGATCCCGCGCGAGTTGTTCCAAAAAATCCGTCGCTTAGAGGTACGCACCCGGGGGTTGGTCGACAGTCTTTTTAGCGGTGAGTACCACACCGCCTTCAAAGGCCAGGGGATCACGTTTGCCGAAGTGCGGCCTTATCAGATGGGCGACGACGTGCGAACGATCGACTGGAGCGTCTCGGCCCGTATGGGTACGCTTTACGTCAAGCTTTTCGAAGAAGAGCGGGAGCAAACGCTTTTGCTCGTCGTCGACGTATCGGGCTCACAACGGTTTGGCCTGCGTAGGCGTACCAAGCAAGAGCTTGCAGCTGAAGTCTGCGCCGTGCTCGGCTTTAGCGCGCTTCGAAACCACGACAAAGTCGGCCTTCTTTTGTTTTCTGACCGCATTGAAGGATTTGTACCACCACGAAAAGGCCGTCGCCATGTGCTACGTCTCTTGCGTGACCTGTATGCTTGCTCACCTCGCTCGCATCGCACCGACCTGCGCGTAGCGCTCGACTACCTGCTGCGCGTGCAGCGTCGCCGTGCAATTATACTCCTTTTAAGTGATTTCCTGGACATGCCTAGCTTTGAGCGGCCGTTGCGCGCTTTGGCACGCCGGCATGACGTGATAGCCCTTCAGCTTCAAGATCCCGTTGAGCAGGCATGGCCCGCCGTAGGGCTTGTCGAAGTGGTAGACATCGAAACAGGCCAGCATCGATGGCTGGATACGCGTAGCAAACGCGTGCAACAGTGGCTGGCTGCGCACACCCAAGCGCGCCAGGCTGCACTGGAAACCCAATTCCGCCAATTGCAGATCGACCACGTCTGCCTCCGTACCGATACCGACTACGTGGAACCTTTGCTGCACTTTTTTCACCAACGGAACCGTCGCCGCTGATGCGTTGGTACTTTTGGATTGGCTTCTGGGTTGGCTATTGGCTACCTTCGGCAGCAGCCCAAGCCCCTCAACTTACCATTAGGCTTTCGGCCGACACGGTACTTATCGGCGAACGGTTTACGCTGACGCTGGTAGTAGAACGCGACGCGGGCTGGCAGCTTGAGGCGCCAACCGATAGCCTCCTGGGCGACCTCTATGTCGTTGGCACGCCCCTACACCGCAGCTACCCGGCCGGCCCAGGCCGCCTGCGCGACAGCCTGGTCTACACGGTAACCACTTTTGCACTCGACACTGCCCGCGTTCCGGCCTTATCCCTTCGCCTACGCACGGAAACCGAACACCAAACGCTCCACACCCCACCTTTGCGGGTCGTGGTGCGCTCCATCGTACCACCCGATGCCTCAGGCATTCGCGCCTTAGCACCCATCGTCGACTTTCCAGCCCCCCAATGGCCCTGGCTGCTTGGTCTCGCCGTAGTGGCCCTGCTGCTAGGCTTGGCCGTCTATTTCTGGCGACGCCGCGGTCAGCAACCTCCCAGCGTTCCTTTAGCTGCGCGCAACGCTGCTTCTGATCCTTACGAAGTTGCCTTAAAACATCTGGAGGCCTTAAAGCCGCTGGCGGATCAGATACCGGTGAAGCCATTTTATGTCGGTCTTACCGAAACCTTACGGGGCTATCTCGAAGACCGCCTGGGCCTTGCCGCCCGCAAAATGACGACACGCGAGCTCATTGCACATCTGCAGCGCTACCCCCTACCGACCATCGCTGCCCTGGCCGAACCTTTGCGCCAGGTACTTGAAGCTGCCGACTTAGCAAAATTTGCCTGTCGAGAATATCCCCCAGCGTATAACCACCACATGCTAGCCGTAACGCATACCCTCCTTGAACGCCTCGAACGCACCCTAGCTGCTGATCGGCTTCCTCCCTCTACTGAACCGTCTTGAAGCTTTTGTCGTTTGCGTTTAACAGCACAAGGCGCTTCGCCTTTTGAGCATCCGAAGGCTCAAACGCCCGCCTTCTGTAAACCATCGTTGCAGTCTTATGCACACCCTTGAGTTTTCGCTGCCCCTTACGAACCCGGTCTTGGTTTTTGCTATAGCGTTGCTGCTGATCTTAGTCGTGCCCTTAATCTTTCAGCGCCTCCTGCGGCTGCCTGGCCTCATCGGACTTATCATTGCGGGTGTGCTTATTGGTCCACATGGCCTCAATATCCTTGCCCGCGATGCTTCCATCGAATTGCTCGGCACAGTTGGGCTGCTTTACATCATGTTTATATCCGGCCTAGAAATAGACCTGAATGAATTCAAGCGCCAGCGCCATCGGAGTTTGCTCTTTGGCATTTTAACGTTTGTCATTCCCCAAGGATTAGGTATACTCGTTGGCACTACGGTGCTGCATTTTAGCTGGCCCAGCGCCGTGCTTCTGGGGGCTGTCATTAGCTCCCATACCTTGCTTGCCTATCCCCTTGTGAGCCGCTTGGGGCTCGGACGCGTAGAATCCGTGACCGTGGCCGTAGGCGCTACAATTTTGACCGATACGGCAGCACTGCTGGTCTTAGCCCTTGTGGTTCAAGCTGCTAACGGACAGCTTACCCCGCTGTTTTGGTTGCAGATTGGCGGTGCCCTTACACTCTACGTGCTCGGGGTGCTTTGGGCCGTTCCCCGACTTGGGCAGTGGTTTTTCCAAAAAATCCGCAGCGAAGGCACCTATGAATTTATCTTTGTGCTCACCATTCTTTTCGTGTGCGCCTTTTTCGCGGCAGTAGCAGGCGTGGAACCTATTGTAGGCGCTTTTTTGGCGGGCCTCACGCTGAACCGCTTGGTACCAGAACCCAGTCCCCTCATGCATCAAATCCGCTTTGTTGGGGAATCTCTCTTTATCCCGTTTTTCTTGCTTTCCGTAGGCATGTTGGTCGATGTGCGCGTGTTTTTCCAGGGTGCGCAGGCTTGGACAGTCACGCTCGCAATGCTCGGAGCGGTTTTGGTAGCCAAATGGTCTGCGGCCCAGCTTACGCGACCGCTGTTTGGGTACAGCGCCGATCATGGCTGGCTCGTGTTTGGCCTAACCATACCTCAAGCCGCTGCAACGCTGGCCACCGTCTTGGTCGGATACCAAGCGAATCTATTTGACATCAACGTGCTGAATGGCACGATTCTCATGATGCTGATTACCTGCGTGCTGGGACCCTGGGTGGCTGGCCACTATGGTCGCCGTATTGCTCGGGCTATGGAACATGCCCCACCAGAGGCAAGCCACGCGCCCCAGCGCATCATGGTTTCCTTGGCCAATCCCGAAACAGCTCCTTTGTTGATGGAACTGGCTTTGCTGATCCGCCAGCCTACCTTCAAGCAGCCGCTATACCCTATTACAGTTGTACGCAATCGAGGCGACGTCAACCGCGCTGTGGTCGAAGCCGAAAAACTCTTAGGGCACGCCACAGCACATGCTGTAGCAGCCAACGTTCCGGTAACCCCTCTGGTCCGCATTGGGCATAACGTGGTTACTGCACTACAGCAAGCCATTCAGGAACAGCGTATTTCTACAGTAGTGATTGGATGGAACGGGAAAATTGGGCGTCGCCACATTTTTGAAAGCGTACTCGATCAACTGTTAGAACGCAGCCAAGAGTTGGTATTGGTCAGTAAAATTGAGCAACCTCTGGCCACCATCAACCGTGTTGTTCTTCTGATCCCTCCGTATGCTGAAGCCGAACCTGGGTTTACAGAAGCCATCCGCACCCTAAAAACCCTGACCTACCAGGAAAGCGCGCAGCTTGTTGTTTTTACACCCAAAGAACGTCTACCCCAGATACAGACCCTCCTTAAAACGCAAAAGCCTACGGTGCCCACAACTTACCACCCCCTGTCTTCTTGGTCACAAGTTATCGTTGCCTACCAAGCCGAAAGCCAGCCCCATGATCTACTTTGCCTTATTTCAGCCCGATCGGGAACGTTAAGCTGGCATCCTAGCCTGGAACGGCTTCCCCGACTCTTGGCCCGCCGTTTTCCCCAAAAAAGCCTGCTGGTCGTCTTTCCCCCTTTATTTACCGAAGAACAAAAAGACCTGCTGCTCTCGACAGATTCGCTAAGCACCTTGCTCACCCCGCAGCGCATTCGCCTACCCCTGCAGGGCGAGCAGCCTGCTGAAGCACTGGCTGATTTGCTCCAAACAGGCTTCTCAGAAACAGACTTCCGCATGGAAACACTAATCCCGTCGCTGCTAGAAAAAGGGGTTGTTGCCCTTACAGAAGACGTTGCGCTTTACCATGCGCATGTAGATACGCTGACTGCTCCTATGCTGTTTTTAGGCATTCATGCTCAGGGATTACAATTTTCTCAGCATGCCCACCCCGTACACCTTGTTATGGTGCTGCTAAGCCCCAATGCTGAGCCTTCAGAAAACCACGTGCACCGCATAGAGCAGTTGGTGCGTTTGGCTTATACCCCTTCTACAATAGCGCAACTGCGCAAAGCGCGTACACCCGAAGAAGCGTATGCCGTGTTGCACACCTACCTACACACGCTGCGCTCATGAAAGCTTTTCCTCCAGCCCTGATCGAACGCCTTGCAGGCGCTCAATCGGTTGCAGTACTGACCGGCGCAGGGATCAGTGCCGAAAGCGGCGTGCCGACATTCCGAGATGCCGGAGGCCTATGGGAGCAGTTTCGGCCTGAAGAACTCGCCAATGTGCAGGCTTTTTTGCGCAACCCCGACTTGGTGCAGCGCTGGTATGCCTACTGCCGTAAGCTGGTGCGAGAGGTGGAACCTAACGCTGGCCATTATGCGCTGGTAGCGCTGGAGCGCCTGATTCCTGACTTTACGTTGATTACGCAAAACGTGGATAACTTGCATCGCCGAGCAGGCAGCCAGCGCATCGTAGAACTGCACGGGAACCTGCTGCGCAGCTACTGCATCAACTGCCGGCGTCCAGCTACCGAAATTGACCTGGAGGCTGCCGCTGAAGGCCAACCGGCGCGATGCCCAGCATGTGGGGGATTGATCCGCCCTGACGTGGTTTGGTTTGGCGAGTTTTTGCCGGAAGAAGCCTTGACTGAAGCCTATGCCGCCTGCGAGCGGGCCGAGGTGTTTTTAAGCATCGGAACCAGCGCCCTTGTTTATCCGGCTGCTGGCTTGCCCCTAGAGGCAAAACGCCACGGCGCCTATGTAGCCGAAATCAACCTGCATCCCAGCGCCATTGCCCGCGAAGTAGATGCCGTTATCCTAGGAAAAGCAGGCGAGATTCTGCCGGTATTGGTCGAAACCCTCCGACAGGCCCGCTCGCGAAACGCTCCTGCTGCAGGCTCGTAAATACGGCCTAATCCCAATCCCGTCATCGCATGACGCTGGCCCAACCGGAATGGCTATGGGCACTGGCCCTGCTTCCTGCCTTGGCCTTACTGCGCTGGTGGCTTTGGCGCCGGCGTAAAGGCGACGTACAGTTTAGCAGCACGACCCTCCTTAGCCATGTCCCACAAACGTTCTGGAGCCGCCTGAGGGGGCTGCCATTTGCATTGCGCTTGGCAACGCTCGCTTTGTGCATAGTTGCGCTGGCCCGACCGCAAGAGCGGTTTGTACGCGAAACGCACACGGTTGAAGGCATCGACGTGTTGCTGGTTCTCGACGTGTCCTCGTCGATGCTGGCGCAAGACTTCCTGCCCAACCGTTTCGAAGTGGCCCGACGTACGGCTGCCCATTTTGTACAGGGTCGGCAACAGGACCGCATCGGTCTGGTGGTCTTTGCAGGGCAGGCCTTTACGCAGGTACCCCTCACGTTGGACTACGCTTTCCTCCAAACCATGCTAGCACGGCTTCAGCTCGGCCGTCTAGAGGACGGCACAGCCATCGGTACGGCCTTGGCCACTGCCGTAAACCGCCTCAAAGATGCGGAAGCCCGCAGCAAGGTTATCATTCTGCTCACCGATGGCCAGAACAACCGGGGAGAAATCGATCCGCTCACTGCAGCCCAGCTAGCACGGATGGCTGGTATTCGCATCTACACCATTGGCCTAAGCGGCCACGGCCAAGCTCCTTTGGGCCCGCAACGCCAGCTTGTCCCAGTAGAAATTGACGAAGTTATGATGCAGCGCGTGGCCGAACTAACCGGTGGGCGGTACTTTCGGGCAACCGACGAAAAGGCCTTAGAAGCCATCTACGCTGAAATTGACCGACTCGAAAAAAGCCCTGTTGCTTCGTTGCGCTACGAAGCCGTGCGTGAGCGCTACGCAGGGTTTTTACTGGCAGCACTGCTGCTGCTTTGCTTGGAAATCGGACTACGGAGCACGCGGCTGCGACGTTTGGTAGACGCATGATCCACTGGTTACATCCCGAACTCGCCTGGACGCTTGTTGCAGTGCCGCTGGTGGCTCTACTGCTGTGGTGGGCAGCCCAGCAGCAACAGCGCGACCGTGTCCGTTTAGGTGATCCAGAACTGCTCAATCGCCTGGCCTCGCAAACGTCACGTGCAATGCGCGCTTTTCGCACGGCGTTCCTACTGCTTGCCGTGTTGCTCCTGAGCCTTGCCTTGATGGGCCCCCGCACTGGGGTGCAACCGCGCACCGCTGAGCAGCGCGGCTTAGACCTGCTCATTGCGCTCGACGTATCCAACTCAATGCTGGCAGAAGACGTCACGCCGAATCGACTTGTCCGCGCCCGCTATACGTTGCATCGCTTGCTCGACCACTTAGCAGGTGATCGTGTAGGGCTCATTCTGTTTGCCGGCGATGCCTTTTTGCAATGTCCTTTTACTACAGACTATGGTGCCGTACGCCTGTTTTTGGACATAGCCGATCCTTCGCTAATCCCTACGCAAGGCACCGACTATGTGCGCATGCTGCAGCTAGCTTTGCAAACCTTCGCCTCCCTCCCGCCGAGCTCTACCTCACGCAGCCGCGTGCTGCTTGTTGTTTCCGATGGCGAAAACCATGCACCCAACGTGGAGCGTATGGTTCGCGCTCTAGAAAACGCTGGCATTGCGCGCTTAGCTGTTGGCGTTGGAGAAACGTCCGGGGCCCCAATTCCAGTATACGAAAAGGGCCAGCGCTTGGGTTTTAAACGCGATCAAGCAGGACGCATTGTCTACACGCGACTGGAGCCGACCACGCTTCAGGTACTCGCTGGCAACGAAGGCTACCTCCACCTAAACCACGCAGGCAACATCGTCTCAGCGCTTGTTGAAAAGCTGCATACCTTTAGCCGAACTCCTACCGCCCTTAAAACGTTCGATACTTACGTTGAGCGCTATCAGTGGCCACTGGCACTAGCAGTGCTGTTGCTTTTACTGGAAGCTGTCCTGGGCGGTCGCCGCGTGCCCAAGCTTGTTTAAGTCATGCGTCTGCTGTTTGTCCTATTGCTGCTCTTGGTACTGACAGACGACGGCGCTCGGCGAGGGCGCCACGGCAACGAAGCCTACCGGGCTGGCCGCTATGCGGAAGCAGCAGAAGCGTACCGACAAGGCTTACTGCTTACCCAAAACCCTGCGGTGCGCTTCGGTTTGCAGCATAATCTAGGTGTAGCCCTGCTGCAGCTGGGGCATGTAGCAGAAGCGCGGGCCGCTTTTGAAGCAGCCCTACGCCTGGCGCCTTCGGAAACCGAGCGTGCCCGCGCGGCCTACAACGCTGGCAATGCTGCGGTAGCCGACGGGGATATTGGCGCGGCATTGCGCTACTACCGCATAGCCCTACTGGCCGACCCCGCATTTGAAGACGCCCGCTTTAACTACGAATACCTACTGCGCCACCAGCCACCTACCCCACCTCCTCCCAATACCGGAACCTCTGGCTTGGGCAACCCCTCTCCTCAACCGGAAACTGGCGCTAAAGATCAAGGCAACCCCCAAGCTTCACCTGAAGCTTCCCTCAATGTGCAACAACCTTCCTCAGCGCAATCCTTTGAGGAACCCATGGGCAGACTGTCGCCCGAAATGGCAGCCCGACTTTTAGAAGCGCTGCAGCAGCAAGAACAAGCAGCGCTGCGCCGCGCGATGCAACTTCCCGCACGCCCCGAAGCTGTAGAAAAAGATTGGTAAAGCCCATGCCCTACTGGCTGTGGAGCCTGTGGCTGTTTGCAAGCAGTGCAGCTGCATGGGCCCAAACGTCTTCCCTTACCGTACAAGCGCAGGTACAAGCAACCCAACTGGGGTTGAGCGAAACGGTTGTCTACACCGTCGAGCTCATTGGGGCCACCTCTCCGCCACTGCGCACACCCGATCCGCCCCATACTCGAAACCTCTCGCTCCTACAGCCGCTTCCCGCAGTGCAGCGGTACTATACGCTTGTTGACGGACGCATCCAGCAGCGTCTGCGATATACCTGGCGTTTCCGCCCCATTCAGCCTGGCTTAGCCTGGATTGGTCCTACGCAGCTCACGGTTGGCGGGCAGACGCTGGCTACCGAGCCTATCGAGCTCACTATTGTACACGCCGCCACTGCTTCACCGATGAACGAACCTGTCCAGGAGCCCCCTGTACCCCACCAGCTGTTCATTGAAGCCTACTTAACCCCCGCTAATCCCTACGAGCAGCAGCAAGTCGTACTGGAATACCGCCTGTTTTTTCATGAAGGGCTGCAGGTGTGGCGCAGCCGTATGGTTGGTTCCTGGGAAACGCAGGGCTTCTGGCGTGAAGAGCTGCATGTAGACGATCGGCCGTTGCCGGAGCGCGTGCTTCGTAATGGTCAACCCTACTACACCTTTGTGCTTAAGCGCGTCGCCCTGTTTCCGACCCGCAGCGGAACGCTGCGCATTGACCCGTTCATCATCGAAAGCGAAGTGGCCCGCCGTCCTGATCCACGCGACCCCTTTGCCGCCTTCTTTTCAGGACCCACACAAGTTGAGTACCTGCGTCTTGAAGCGCCAGCCCAGACCGTACACGTGCGTCCGCTACCACCCAATGCCCCGACGGATTTCTCTGGTGCGGTAGGACGCTTTCGCTTAGAAGCAGCTGCACATCCGACAACCGTGCACGTGGGCGAGCCGGTAACGCTCACCCTACGCCTATCCGGCAGTGGTAACCTGGCCACCCTCACGCTCCCCCCGCCTTCGGTGGATACCACCTTTGCCATCTACGCTGCCGGCCATGAGATCACCTATGATCGACAAAAGGACCAGCTTTACGGCATCCGCACCCAAACCTACACCCTCGTACCCCGGGCAGCTGGACGCTTTGAACTTCCTCCCGTGCGCTTGCACTACTTTGACCCCGAAAGCCAGACCTTTCGCGCCCTTGAAGCTACGCTTCCTCCCCTCCGGGTGACGGCAGCACCTGAGGAAGCTTCCCCTGCGACCCCTTCCTTGACTTCCATTCCGACGGCTTCTCCAACACCAAACTACCGCTGGGCGTTCTACAGCAGCCTAGGCCTGCTTGCGCTGCTGGTGCTTGCGCTGCTGCTGTACCGCACGCATCGCCCGTTGCGCCAGAACTACCCCCTTTCGCAGACATTCGATCTGCCTTCCCCCCAACTCTCCCCCCGTGCTTTTTATCCCCAGCTTGATGCTGCGCTCCGGCGGGCCATCAGCCGCTATCTAGGGGAAGACGTACGCGGTCTCTCTCATGCTCAGCTGAAGGCACGTTTGGAACGACAGGGCCTTCCTTCCCCAACCCTACAACATTTGCTTCGCCTACTTGTAACCTGTGAAATCCTAGGCTACGCTCCCCAGACCACAGAAACAGCACGCATGCAGCATTACCAAGAAGCCTTAAGCTTGCTGCAATCCCTAAAAACTCTGTCTGTGCAGGAATAGCCCTTAACCCACACAAAAAAGGGGCAGGCTCAGCCTGCCCCTTGGTACGTAAACAATCCGCCTCAAGCACTTACGGCCTGCGCATAGAGCGCATCGAACTGCCGCTGGGCTTCAACCAGCGCCGCACGCATCAGATCTTCGGCCCGTGCGGTTTCCCGCTCCGCTAACAGCGCCAAAAGCTGCGGCACGTCAAGCTGCTGCGCAGCACGGCGACAGGCTTCCCAGCTTAGGATGCTGCGCACAACCCGATCGATAGCCTGCGCTTCATTGTCGTAGGGACGCGGCTGCATATCGTGCCCTAGCCAGCGACGATAACCCTCCTGCTCCAGCAATCCAGCGAGCGCAATGTTCATGCCGTTAACGCGCGTGCCATGATCGATATCGTAACGTCCAGGTCCGCCCAGAATAATGCCGTCGTTGTAGCCCTGGCTATTCAAATGAAAATGCACCATAGCCCGCTCTTCGAGCTGCTCTACCACGTCATAGACGGCATCCAGACCAATCATTTCCGAATGACCAATCTCCATGTTGACCCCTTTTTTGGCGCGTGCAATGCCGTACTCATCGGCAAGCTGGCGCCAAAGCAGCAGCGCACTGGCTACGGTAGGGAGCAGCATGGCCGGGTGCCCCTCGTTCGGCTTGGGCTCGATACCGATATACAGCGCCCCACCTTGCTCTTGTTCAAACTGGCACAGCCGGGCCAGACTTTCTTTCAGATTGCGGTACATTTGGCGGACGCCCACGGTAGCCAGGTCATAGCCAAACGATCCATTCCAGATCACCAGCGTGGGCGCTTTTTCCGGATCAGGATGCCAGGCCTGGCGCAAAGGACCATAAGCCAGCGCTACCGTGCGCTGCCCGAGCGCCTCAGCAGCCCTGCGTTCTCTAGGATCCAGTGAGCAAATGCCGCCATAGGCAAAGTGGATGTGCGCTCCAGGGGTAATCATGGCCAGATACAGACCTGTATCGGCCAGCGCCTGTGCCACTGCTGCCGCATTTTGCTCATTGATCTCGTTGTCATAGTGCAGCTCGACCCCCAGCGTAATGGTTTCAGGCAAACGGGGGGCAATCTTTTCTTTCACCAGATAGATGAAATCAACGGTACTAAAGCTATTCGACGCCCAAGCTGGGCGTACGTTGGCAGGGACGAAACCGCCCTTGCCCGCATTAAACGTCCAGCGACAGATGCTGTGAAACGTCTGTGTGTTGGCCATTGGTGCGTTCAGGTTTGAAGTTGACGGGAAAGCGTTTCACACCAGCGTGGATACACTGCTGCATAGGCTTCTTGCCAAGCGGCAACGGGTTCCACGACCGCAACCGGGGGTACTCCTTGGAAGGCCGCTTCAGGCGAAGCATATACACCTGCGCCTACGCCTGCACCACGCGCTGCCCCGGCAGCACCGTCGGTATCGTACAACTGGACGACCGTACGGTTAACCGTGGCATAGATTTGCGCAAACAGCGGGCTTAAAAACAAATTGGCACGACCCGCCCGAACAGTTTCAATTGTAAGCCCCATCTGCCGGATTACCTCTAATCCGTAAGCCAGGGCAAACACGATACCTTCTTTGGCTGCGCGAAGCACATGCGCACGCCCGTGCCGGTTAAAATTCAGGCCATGGATCGACGCTCCTGGATCGCGGTTTTGAAGCATCCGTTCAGCTCCGTTACCAAAGGGCAGCACCTGCACTCCATCGGCACCAATTGGCGCCGAAGCCGCAAGCGTATTCATAGCCTCATAATTGAGGGCGCCTCCTAGCAGCTCCTGACGCAGCCATCGGTACAAAATGCCCGTACCGTTTAGGCACAGTAAAATACCGTAACGCCGCCGCTCAGGGGTGTGGTTGACGTGCACAAACGTGTTGACGCGGGTCTGCGGATCATAACGGGGCGTGTCGTCCACCGCATAAATGACCCCTGATGTTCCAGCTGTTGTTGCCACCTGACCAGGATGCAGCACCCCAAGCGAAAAGGCATTGTTAGGCTGGTCACCTGCCCGATACGTTACCGGAATTCCTGGCTGCAGCCCCAGCGCTTCAGCCGCTTCACGGGTCAGCGCTCCCTGAAACCCAAACGTAGGAACCAACTGCGGCATAAGCTCTGGGTCAATTTCTAAATGCTCAAGCAGCCAATAGGCCGGTTTTTCTTCCAAGAAGTCCCAAAAAATCCCTTCAGAAAGCCCCGAAACCGTGGTGGTTGGCTCACCTGTCATGCGAAAGGCGATATAGTCGCCCGGTAGCAGCCACTTGTAGACCTGGCGGTAAAGCTCGGGCTCGTTTTCACGCACCCAGCGCAGCTTGGCAGCGGTAAAATTACCCGGGCTATTGAGCAAAGAACGCAAGCAGCGCTCTGGCCCCAACGTGCGAAAAGCCCGCTCCCCTATAGGCACAGCCCGACTATCACACCAGATGATAGCCGGGCGCAGCACCCGACCTTGGCGATCGATCAATACCAAGCCATGCATCTGGTAGGAAAGCCCAATCCCCCGCACATCAGCCGCTGCAAACGGCCGCTGAGCGCGCAACGCAACAACCGCTTCCTGCACACACCGCCACCAAACTTCCGGATCCTGCTCAGCCCAACCAGAATGAATCGATTCAATTTTTAATTCCTGCTCTGGAACCGTTACAGAAGCAAGCGGGACTGCCCGCTCGGCATCCAGCAAAACAGCTTTAATAAATGAACTCCCAAGATCAAATCCCAGAAGTAACATGGCGACCTAACCGATCATCAGGTTAACAGAGAATACACGATTTGTCGCTTTAGTTCAATAGAGAAAGCGTCAAGAAATGAAATCGAAAGCGATTCATTGTTCATCACAACCCCTGCCACACTGCTTACTTCTGGGCCCTAAAAGCCAACCCCGACGTGCTTAAGAAGCGTCGTCGCTTAACGCATCGTTCCACGCAACCGTAGCTGTCAACCCTAACGTGCTTGAGAAACCACGGAATATGAGCTGCTTTAAGCGACTAGGCTAAAGACCAATACTGCTTGTGGTTGTACCTGCGGGATATCTCGCTTGCGGTTGTGGATGTGTATTCAATGGCGGGCGCGAGGCCCTCGAGCGCGACCTGTACGGCTTTGACGATCGTGTGCGTGGCATCCGGCTCAAAAGCTCCTCGGCGAGAAACCAAGCTGCGAACACTGTGCAGGGAAGCGTCCATATCGCCACCAAAAATGCTTCCAGTAGGGATAAAGGATTACCCTCCAGGTAACTGACCCCATCAACCAACACCGCCACCACGCCCAGATGTCCGCAAAGGCACAAGCCGACAAAGCTTGATCGTCGCATTCGAACGTTGTGCTTGGGTTACATGCTTAAACCTATGCGGCAGCAGACTTACCGCTTAGCACTTTTGGCCGTCTGCGTATGGGAGATCTGGCGCAACCGGCTCGCTTTCTTTCTGAAAAGGCGGTATATTGGGCAAAGTCTAATCCACAACCGGCAGGAATTGCCCTATTGCTACGCCCGAAGTCACCTGCAGTGTTTATCCTTATGTGGATACGGCGTCTCCTGTCGGCTTTGCTGCTCAGCGTAAGCCCTTTAGCGCAAGCCCAAGAAAGCGAACTGGGGGGGTTTGCGTTTCTACGCCTTCCCCCTTCAGCACGGGCAGCGGCGCTGAGCACAACACCTGCTGCCGTGCAAGATAGCGATGTAGCGCTCTTTCTGCTCAATCCTGCCTTGCTCCACCCCAGCCAGCACCGGTACCTGCATCTTGGATATTTAAATCATGTGGCGGATGTGCGCTTTGCAACGCTGGCCTACGGCTGGGACCAAGGCCGCTGGGGAACGCTAGGCCTCGGACTGCGCTTTGTAGACTGGGGACGCATCGACGAAGCCGATGCGTCTGGCAACCGTTTAGGTACATTTCGCCCTTTAGACGTAGCTTTAAGCGCTGGATTTGGCCGCGCCTATGGGGCAAATACCCGCTATGGGATCGCGCTGCACTTCATCCATACAGCCCTAGCCAATCGACGGGCGACAGCCCTGGCTTTTGATGCCGGCGTACTTTACAATTTTCCTGAGCATTTGCTTTCTTTGAGCGCTACCCTGCATGCGCTTGGAATAACCCTGCAACACCTGGGCGCTACCGCCGACCGGCTGCCTTTCGACATACGCCTAAGTCTCCGAAAACGCCTACGTTACCTCCCTCTCACGCTCCTGATTACCGCCTACGACTTGCCGCACCTTTCCCGGCCACCCACCGACCAACCCCTTGTTGGCCGCTTGCTCTACTACCTGAACGTAGGAGCTGAGCTCACTCCGAGTTCAGCCCTGCAACTGCGCCTCGGCTATAGCTACCGCCAACACGACATATTGAAAATGCGCCCCCGCCTTGACTTGGCTGGACTAAACGCAGGCTTCGGCCTCGCTATCGCAGCAGTGTACGTGGACTATGCTTTTAGCTCCTGGTCTTCCCTCGGCGTTCTGCACTACCTCACGCTTCGCTTTCAGCTCTAAGCCAGAATCTCCTTTCAGACTGCGCTTTAGGCGCATTTATTGGGGTCATTTACACGCAAACGCTTGACGAGATGCTTGTCATGTGCTATTGTTATAGGTGCGCCTCACCCCCGTGGACGTGCTATGCCCCGCTGGCTGCCCCCGGAGCCAGCGGGTTTTTTTTGTCGCTTTAAACACGGAAGGGGGATTGCTCCCCCTTCCTCAAAGACCTGGTCCTTACGAGAGTTTAGAAGTTGATCTGAACGGCGGCGCGCACGTTTACCACCTGCTGCCGCTCGATGGTCTCGAGGCTAATCTCCTCTGGATGGTCGGTCAGCAAATAAGCACCTACGCCGTTTTCAACGGCCACTGGAGCATCGAAGAGCAGGCTCCCGTCTAGAATCAGCTTCACGTTCTTGCGCAGCCGGTAGGAAAGCATGGGCGAGAGTTCATGGATCGGATCATCGCCGATCTTGTCGGTTCCTAAGTTGTCTAGCTGCACCAACGCATACCGCAACCCGAAGGCCACGGTCTGCAGGCTGTAGGTCGCCTGCACGCGCGCCGCTGTGGCTGTCACGTCACCATAGTCATTTTTGTACTGGCCGTAGGTAAGCTGACCTTCAACCCAGAGCGCCCCCTGAGCTGTCGGATAGCCCAGCCCTACGTCCCCTCCAGCAATAAGCAGCGTACCGGCCTCAAAAGGTCGCCGTCCGACAAAGGCGTTCCAGCTCCCTTGCAGCAAAATGGGCTTCTCCTTATTCCACACGTTCAGTGCTGTCGAATGGCCCGCAATCACATCTTTGTAATAGGTGAGGTTGGCACCCAACCGAAACTCAACCGCATCGCCCGAAGGGGCAGGTTTGAGCCGGAAGAGGTCATGACCTTGATTGGGACCGAACTGCACACGTGCGGTCACAAACGGGAAACCGAACACCTCTGGCAAGTACCGATTGGGAATGCTTCGCCCGAGGCCGGTCTGCACTGCCAATGCCAGCGAGACATTTTCGCTCGGATAGGCATGCAGCGCGGCGCCGTAATCGCGCATCAGGCCCAAGAACTTGTGGGCAATCGAGCGCTCAACAAAGGGTAATTCGGCAGAATAGGTCAGCCCTTCGGCTCCAGCGGGCACCTTAAACTGTCCCAAACGCACATAGACGTTCTCAACGCCCGGGAAGGGCACGTCCGCATAGAAGTCCTGCAAAAGTTGCGGCATACCCCAGAAACCCGTACGCGAGACGGGAATCTCGGCTTCTGGGCCTGAAAGACCTACTTCAACGCGATAGCGTACGCCTTCATAGGTTCCTTTCAAGTACAGGCGCGTGCGGCTCAAAAAGTGAAACACGCGCAGGTCATCCCGGAACGGATCATCTACCTTCTGGATGAGCCAGTCGGGCCGGATAAAGCCATGCACCACCGGACCTTCATTTTTAGGCTTATCTTGACCTACTGCGGGCAATGCCCATAAGAGCAGGACAGATACCAGCCCAAGCGTTAACCGTGCACGCATCATCGGTTACCTCCTTGGTTTTAAGGTTGATTTTGGTTGATGGAATCCGCCGCAACCACTGCACAAGGCTGCATAGGCAGCGGGCGCACAAGCAGATCAAAATGCACCGTGATCTGGTCCCGCACCCGAATCAACCCTAGCAGCGCCGTGGGCGGCGGAATGTGAAAGGTGCTAAGCCGTAAAGGTAACGAGCCCGTTAGTCGCGCCTTACCCGAAGGAAGCAACTTACCCATTGCCGTGAATTGCACTGGCCGCGTTTGGCCAGCAATCGTCAATTGGCCCCACACGACTAACTGCGCTGCCCCTTCCCCTACGGCTTCTAGCACCCGAACGTTGCCCAGTACAAAGCGTATCGTTGGAAACTGCTCGGCTTTGAGCGCCACCTGCAAATCACGGTTCATGGCCGCCTTTCCGCAGTCAAAGGCGCGTACCGGAACGGAAAGCTGGCCCTGCACAGCTTGCCCTGCTTCCACAGCGCCTAACCCCTCTATTTCTTGAGCCTCGCAGGTAAACGCATTGACCGTAGAGCGCCCTTCAATCCAAACCCGACTTGCTGCAGAATCCGGCGCATAGCAGGGCAGCCCACTAAAGTGAAAACCCGCCAGAAACAACGCAAAACCCCAGACTGCGTAGCGCATAGCTCCTTGCGCAGTTTATAAGCCTGAAGCCGTAGCTGGACGCGCCAGTACGTCGAAGTGTACCACGACTTCATCACCCGTACGCAGCGTGCCCAGCATGGCTGTCGGTGGTCGGATGCCAAACGCTTTCATGGAGAGCGCTTGCTGCCCCCGAAAGCGCCACCCCTCACCTGCCGGAACAGCACTCACCTGAAGCGTTACCGGCCGAGTGGTGCCAGCAATGGTTAAGCGACCCTCAACCGTCAATCGATAGCCGCTACTTTGCGCCACGATCGAATCCACTCTGGTGAGCTCAAAACGAATCTCCGGATGCGTCTCGGCTTTCAGTGCCTCACGCATCTTACCGTCCATCGTGCCGTTCTTGCACGCGATGGCCGCAACCGGCACGATAACTTCCGTTGCCCGAAGTGAAGCCAGCTCCGCTGGCCGCTCTAGGGTTACTTTCCCCCGCCAGTTCGTCACCCGGCATTCCCAATCATGCAAACTCGACGTGCCCGTCACCCGAAACGTACCCCCCTCCGGAGGCAACACCAGCGTTACCGGTTGGGCACTTGTAGAGAAAACCACCCCCATTAGGCTCAGCAGGACCAACCCCAAGCGTATGTTCCGCATAACTTGCTCTCCAATGGGTTTTTTAATCACGCTAGCAAATAACGCCTTACCACAATGCAGCGCTGAAAGGCAAACCTGCATGCACAAGTGCGGCCTTCCTGAAAAGCCCTGTCAGGGAATCCCTCACAATACCCAGACCTGCACAAAAGCCAATTTCCGTTATTTGTCATAACGGCATTAATGACGCACACTCCACTGGATCCTGTTGAAAACTTCTTCTAAAGTGACGCATAACGGAATACCGTTTGTTTTTTTCCACACCTCTTCCACACCTCTTGCCTAAGCTATGCAGGCGTTTCTACTTTTTTTAGAGACCCATGCCGCTTTCGGGGCCGTGCTGTCGTGGCACGGCGGCTGGCGACCGCCTCAAGTGGTGCCAGCGTCTCAGGGGAAGTCCGGTGGAATTCCGGCGCTGTCGCGCAACGGTAACAGCCCGAATGCCTGCCCGAAAGCGCGATCACGGCCCGCACAAGCGGGCACACCCTGCGCGTCACAGGGTGGTGATCGGCTGCGTGTGGCTGCTGCGCTCAGGTACTGCACTTGCCTTTCGCATCGGCTGCTGCTGCCTTTCCCACCTTTGGCCGCGGGAACCTCACCTTAGAACCCAAACCCCGAGGTACCACGATGGCCGAATTGCTCATTTCGCCCCCATCACCGCCTACAGTCCTCAAGCGGGATGGCCGCCGGGTGGCTTTTGACCCTTCCCGAATTCGCTTTGCGCTGGAACGCGCCTTCCGTGCCACCCTGGCTTTGCCTTCGGATGCACCCTTGGCGCCTGAACTGGCCGAAGAACTCGATGCGCTTACTGGTGCCGTCGTACGCTGGTGCCAAGGAAGGCCTGAGGTCACCGTCGAGGAGATTCAAGACGAAGTGGAACGCACGCTCATGCGGGCAGGGCGCTATGCTGTGGCCCGGCGCTACATCCTCTACCGCGAGGCCCGTGCGGAAGCCCGCCGCCGTCAGCAGCTTACCTATCGGCGTGCCGACGGTAGCGAGGCGCCTTTCCCACACGAAATGCTTCGCACACGCATCGAAGCGGCCTGCGCGGAACTGGAGGACGTCGACGCCGCGTGCATCTACGAAGAACTGCTGCGGACCGTTTACCCGGGGATTTCCGAAGACGAACTGGACCGCGCCTTGATCTTGGCGGCACGGGCACGCATCGAACAGGAGCCAAACTATACCTACGTGGCGGCCCGCCTTTTGCTCGACGCGCTCTACCGAGAGGTTTTTGGCTACGCCATCCCTTTTGCCCAACAGGCCGAAGCCTGCCGCAAAGGGTTTCGCACCTACGTAGAGCACGGCATCCGACTCGAGCGGCTGGATGGGCGCCTGCGCCGGTTTGACCTGGATCGGCTGGCCGAAGCCCTAAAGCCTGAGCGCGATCGGCAGTTCACCTTTCTTGGGCTTCAGACGCTCTACGACCGCTACCTATTGCACGAGCCCGAAGGCCGTCGCTTTGAGCTGCCCCAGTACCTCTGGATGCGCGTGGCCATGGGCCTGGCCCTTGAAGAGGACGACCCAACCCGCCGCGCCATCGAGTTCTACGAGCTGCTTTCGAGCTTCCGCTTCATGAATTCCACGCCTACGCTCTTCAATGCGGGCACGCCACACCCCCAACTTTCTTCGTGTTACCTCACGACTGTGCAAGATGACCTGGGAGCTATTTTCAAGGCCATCCGCGACAATGCGTTGCTCTCCAAATGGGCCGGCGGCTTGGGCAACGACTGGACGCCTGTCCGCGCCTTGGGTGCCCATATCCGAGGCACCAACGGCCGCAGCCAGGGCGTCATCCCTTTCCTGAAGATTGTCAACGACACGGCCGTGGCCGTCAACCAGGGCGGTAAACGCAAGGGAGCCGTATGTGCCTACTTAGAAGTTTGGCACCTGGACATCGAAGAATTTCTCGAACTGCGCCGCAACACGGGCGACGAGCGTCGCCGCACGCACGACATGAACACAGCCTGCTGGATCCCGGACCTGTTCTTACAGCGGGTGCGTCAGGGCGGTCACTGGACGCTTTTTTCGCCCGATGAAGTCCCGGACCTGCACGACCTTTATGGCCGGGCCTTCCGGGAACGCTATGAACATTACGAGCGCGAAGCGGAAGCCGGCCGCATTCGCAACTGGCGCCGCCTGCCTGCCACGGAGCTTTGGCGCAAAATGCTCTCTATGCTCTTCGAAACCGGCCACCCCTGGCTGACCTTCAAAGACCCCTGCAACATTCGCTCGCCCCAAGACCACGTCGGCGTGGTTCACTCTTCGAATTTGTGCACCGAAATCACCCTAAACACTTCGCCCGAAGAGGTTGCGGTCTGCAACTTGGGTTCGGTCAATCTGGCTGCCCATTTGGACGAGCACGGCGCGTTGGATCGCGACCAGCTACGGCAGACCGTCCGCACAGCCGTTCGCATGTTGGACAACGTCATCGATCTCAACTTCTATCCCATCCCCGAGGCCCGCACGTCGAATTTGCGTCACCGTCCCATTGGGCTTGGGTTGATGGGCTTTCAGGACGCGCTTTATCGGCGCGGCTTGTCCTATGCCAGCGAGGAAGCGGTGACTTTTGCCGATGAGGTGATGGAGCTTATTGCCTATTGGGCCTACGAAGCTTCCTCCGACCTGGCGGCCGAGCGGGGGGCTTATCCAAGCTTCAAGGGTTCCAAGTGGGACCGAGGGCTGTTGCCCTTGGATACGCTCGACCTGCTGGAAGCTGAGCGCGGCGAGCCTGTGCCCGTCCCACGTACAGCGCGGCTGGACTGGGACGCGCTGCGTGAAAAAATCCGGCGCCAGGGCATGCGCAACTCCAATGTGCTAGCGATTGCGCCCACGGCCACCATTGCGAACATTTGCGGCACCAGCCCGTCGATCGAGCCCACCTACAAAAACCTCTACGTCAAAAGCAACCTCTCGGGCGAATTCACGCAGGTGAATCCCTACCTGGTGCGCGACCTCAAGGCACTGGAGCTTTGGGACGAGGCCATGCTGGAAGACTTGAAATACTACGACGGGTCGGTTCAGGAAATCGATCGCATCCCGCCCGAACTCAAAGCGCGCTACCGCACCGCTTTTGAGATCGAGCCGCAGTGGCTGATTGCCTGCGCCGCTCGACGCCAGAAGTGGATCGACCAGAGCCAGTCGCTCAACCTTTACCTGGCCGAACCCAGCGGCCGCAAACTGAGCGAAATGTACCTGCTGGCCTGGCAGCTTGGCCTGAAAACCACCTATTACCTCCGCACCCTGGCTGCCACGCAGATCGAAAAGTCCACGCTCGACATCAACCGCCGCGGTATCCAGCCCCGCTGGATGAAAAGCCGATCGCCTTCCAGCGATATTGTCGTTCAGCGGGAAGGTCCGGCCTGCGCTGCCGATCGCGAAAACTGCGAAGCTTGCCAGTAAACCCGAAAAAATCCCAACCCCACAACGCCATGATGGAACTGCCTGCTTTTGGATCGCGCCGCATCCACGTCCAGGACAAACGCTTGATCAACTGCCACGAGGTGGACGTCAACCAGCTCATGCCCATTAAGTATGCCTGGGCCTGGGAGCATTACCTCAATGGGTGCAAAAATCATTGGATGCCCCATGAAATCCCTATGGCGCGCGACATCGAGCTGTGGCGCTCTGGCCAGCTCAGCGAAGACGAACGCCTCGTCATCCTGCGTAACCTGGGCTTTTTTGCCACAGCAGAAAGCCTCGTGGGCAACAACATCGTCCTGGCCATTTTCCGGCACGTGACCAATCCGGAATGCCGCCAGTATTTACTGCGCCAGGCCTTTGAAGAGGCCATTCACACCCATGCCTTTCTCTACATTGTCGAAAGTCTTGGGCTCGACGAGGGTGAAGTCTTCAACATGTATCGGGAAATTCCGGCGGTAGCCCGCAAAGACGAGTTCGAGATGGAGCTGACGCGCCAGGTGCTCCAGCCCAACTTCACCACCGCAACCCCCGAAGGAGCGCAAGCTTTTCTCAAAAACCTGATTGGCTATTACGTGATCATGGAAGGGATCTTTTTCTACAGTGGCTTTGCCATGATCCTTTCCTTCCACCGGCAAAACAAAATGACCGGCATCGGCGAGCAGTTTCAGTACATCCTGCGCGACGAAACCATCCATCTGAACTTTGGCATTGACCTCATCAATGGCATCAAAGCCGAAAATCCCGAGCTTTGGACACCCGTATTTCAGCAAGAAGTCGAGCGCCTGATCGAAGAAGCGGTCGAACTCGAGGTCGCCTACGCCTATGATTGCCTGCCGCGGGGCGTGCTGGGCCTAACGGCACCTCTGTTTCGCGAATATGTCCAGTACATTGCCGACCGGCGTCTGGAACGCATCGGTTTGCGGGCACGCTACGGCTCCAAAAATCCGTTCCCTTGGATGAGTGAAACGATCGACCTCGCCAAGGAAAAGAACTTTTTTGAAACGCGCGTCACTGAGTATCAGCAAGCGGCCGCACTTTCCTGGGACGATTAAACCCCTGCCGATCATGATCCAAGCAGTTAATCTAGGTTTTCCCCGTATCGGACTCGGACGTGAGCTCAAATGGGCTGTCGAAGGCTACTGGGCCGGTCGCCATACGGAAGCGCAGCTGTACGAAACCGCACGTCAGCTCCGCATGCAGCATTGGCAATGGCAACAGCAAGCGGGCATCGATCAGATTCCTTCGAATGATTTTTCCCTCTATGATCACGTGCTCGATACCATCGCTTTGGTGGGTGCCGTTCCCCAACGCTTTGGCTGGCATGGCCCAAGCGTGGATCTCGACACCTACTTTGCCATGGCGCGGGGCGCCCAAGAAAAAGAGCTCGCAGCTCGAGGGGTAGAAGGGACCGGCATCCCCCCGCTGGAAATGACCAAATGGTTCGACACAAATTACCACTATCTGGTGCCAGAATTTCACCCTGAACAAACCTTTCGCCTGGCCTCTACAAAGCCACTGGACGAATACCTGGAAGCCAAAGCATTAGGCATCGAAACGCGACCCGTAGTGCTCGGGCCGGTATCGTTTCTGCTTTTGGGCAAGTCGGTGGTGCCGGGTTTCGATCCGTTGGCATTGCTGGACCGTCTGCTTCCGGTGTATGCTGAGCTGTTGCGTCGCCTCAAAGCAGCGGGTGCGCAGCTGGTTCAGATCGACGAGCCCTGCCTGGTCCTCGACCTTTCTGAAAACGCCCGCAACGCTTATCGGCACGCTTATGAGGTCCTTTCAGGGGCGGACTTTCCTGGGCTGGTGCTCACCACCTACTTTGGCGCGTTGGAAGAGAATTTGCCGCTGGCGCTGTCTCTGCCTGTAGTCGCGGTGCACCTCGACCTGGTACGCGCACCGGAGCAGCTCCAGCCGGCACTGGCGCAGTTGCCTCCAGACCGCATCCTCTCGCTCGGCCTGGTCGACGGCCGCAATGTCTGGCGAACCGACCTAGACGCTGCGGCCGCCCTTTTGCAGCAAGCTGTTGCTGCCTTAGGTCAAGACCGCGTCTGGGTGGGGCCTTCTTGCTCCCTGATGCATGTGCCGATCGATCTGGAGGCTGAACCTGACCTGGATCCGGAGATCCGCCCCTGGTTGGCTTTTGCCCGTCAGAAACTCGACGAATTGGTGACACTGAAACGCCTAGTGCGTGAAGGCCCACACGCTGTGCGCCAGCAGCTTGAAGCAGCACGCCAAGCCCGGGCCGAACGCATGGCATCTCCCCGAAGGATTAACCCGGCTGTGCGCCAACGCCTAGCGCAGCGCACGCCTGAGATGACCTGCCGCAAGCTTCCGTTTCCCGAGCGGTATACCCTCCAATGCCAACGCCTTGGCTTACCGCTGCTCCCCACAACCACGATTGGTTCTTTTCCACAGACCGAAGAGCTGCGGCAAAAACGCGCCGCTTTTCGCCGCGGCACCCTTTCCCGTCAAGCCTATGAGCAATTCCTAGAGGCTACCATTGCCGAAACCATTGCGCGCCAGGAGGCCATAGGGTTGGATGTGCTTGTACATGGCGAGCCGGAGCGCAGCGACATGGTCGAATATTTTGCCGAGCAGCTCGAAGGCTTTTGGGTTACGCAAAACGGTTGGGTGCAAAGCTACGGCACCCGCTGCGTGCGCCCGCCCATTCTCTACGGTGACGTATCTCGACCCGCACCCATGACGCTGCGCTGGATCACCTATGCCCAACGCTGCACTGCTCGACCGGTAAAAGGCATCTTGACCGGTCCCATCACCCTGTTGCAGTGGTCGTTTGTCCGTGACGACCAACCGCGCGCTGAGACCTGTCGTCAAATTGCCCTGGCGCTGCGCGATGAAGTTGCTGATCTGGAAGCTGCCGGCATTGCGATCATCCAAATCGACGAGCCCGCGCTCCGCGAAGGCCTCCCGTTACGTCGTCGCGACCGCCCGGCTTATTTGGCGTGGGCTGTAGAATGCTTTCGGTTGGCTTCTTGCGGCGTGCGTGACCAAACGCAGATCCACACGCACATGTGCTACGCCGACTTTGAAGACATTTTGGAGGCCATTGCTGCCCTCGATGCCGATGTGATCTCCATCGAAGCAGCCCGTTCGGGCATGCAACTGCTGGAGGCGTTTCAGCAGTTTGCCTATCCCAACGCGATCGGTCCTGGCGTCTACGACATCCACTCCCCGCGCGTGCCTTCGGTGGAAGAGATGGAAGGGTTGTTGGAGCGGGCATTGGCGACCATTCCTGCCCAGCGGCTTTGGGTTAACCCGGACTGCGGCCTCAAAACGCGCCGCTGGGCTGAAGTCGAGCCGGCCCTGCGGCATATGGTCACAGCAGCCCGCAGACTACGCCAGCGGCTAAACCCGTTGGCCTCCTAATCCCAGATGGGCCAGTAAACGCCAAAACGCAAGCGGCGGGCCGCCAAGGGGTAGACAGGGACCAGCAGCGTTCCTGCTTGCAGCACGGTGCCGCTGGTGATGTTTTCCCACACGAGAAAAAGCTTAGCCGTACGCAGGTTTGCCTCGACACAAAAGTCCAACGTACCCGAGGGCCCAAAGCGCCGCGCGTCGGGTTCGGGAACTGCCAGAAGTCCTGTAGGCGCATGTAGCACACGGCTGCGAAAAGATGTCCAGAACTGCCCCAGCAGATATGCATCCGTACCCAACTCCTGAAAGAGAAGCATTCGGGCACCCAAGCGCACCTGCACCAAGAGCTTAGGCAAGGTCTCGGCTTGCTGGCGATGCAGCATTGAAGCTGCTGGGTTGAGCGTGCGCAGCAGTGTGGGCTGGAGGTGTGCATAAACTCCTCGAGACGTCGCGTCCCGCCACTCTAGGCGTAAGGCCAATCCGTTTTGCAGGATCGGCCTTGCAGGTGCTTCGAAACGCACTGTATCGGCAGCCCCAACGGCGTAAATATCGGGAACGCCTTTGCGTTGGTGCACAAAGGTCTCTGCCGACAGTCCCCAAACGTCTGTGGTGACCTTGAGGCCCAGCCGCAGCTGAGCGATGCGTCCCCTTTCGACAAGGGTGGCAGGCACAACCAGTGCGCCTAGGCCGGTCTGCGCAAGCCAGGGTAGCTCGGGATGGTCCAGAGCGAGCTCAAGCCAAGGTTGCACGCGACCAGAGGTTTGCTGCCATCGCAACGCAGCATCTAAGGTTGTTTGGGTGGCACGTCGACGCACTTGTCCCCGCAAGGCAAGCTGCCAAGCGCCCAAGCGCAGGGTATCGGTTCCCAAAAGCTGAAAGGCGGTGCGCCTGCCCGTAAGGCCGCTGCGCAGACGTTCCAGCGTGGCTTCTGCACGCCAAGTGATGCCCAGCAACGGCTGCTGCACGTAAAAGCCGTAACGGTCTGCTTGAGCAGCAAGGGTATCGAGCTCTGGGTTGAGATAGCGGAAATGCTGCACGGTACTATAAGCCGTGAGGGTGAAAGGGGCAGGGGCTAAACCTGTGCGGGCGCGGAGCGTCAGGGCCAAATCGGTGCGGATCGTCTGGCGGCGGGCCGAGCTGTAGCGCACCGAGGCGCCGAATGGCTCATAAATGCTTTCAAAAGGGCCGCCTACGTGGGGCAGCACGCCCCCATGTGCCCCAACCTGCCCCCGATTGTGCAACGCGAGTAGCTCTAAGGCCCAGTTTATTTGCTGATAGCGTAGGCGCAAGAGCACCTGGCGCCCACGCCGCAACCGGCTACCTGGATACGCCCCTTGCATAGCATGTCCGCCATAGCCAAAAGCTAGCTGGAGTAGCCCGGGCTGCCCCCAAAGCACCTGTCTTCGGTTTTGGACATGAAGCGCCATGATGCTTTGCAGGCCATCGCCGCCGGTACGGTAGCGCAGCTCCGTCAGCGGCCGAGGGGTGTCGTAGGCGCGCAACATGGTGTAAACCGTAACCGGTTTTCCTTCAAAGCCTTGCCCTAACCGGACGGGTTCTAGAAAAAACAGTGGAAGCCATTCATACAGAGGTCGACCGGTGAGTAAATCCGTAAAGGCGCGTCCATCGAGGCGCAACCCAACCAGGTGTGGGGGCATTCCCCAGGGGCTCCAGCCGTCGGGCCACCCCAAGAGGCGAAAGGCATAGGTGAATGATCCCGGCACGCGTCCTAGCAAATCGGTGAATTGAAGTAGGGGTAGCCGGACAGGCAGCGTATCGCTGAGCAACATCCCTTCTGCAGCCAAGGGCCATCCAACGACCCGGCGGCCTGCCGTATCGGCAGGCACTTGGGCTGCTACGGGCAGCGTTAGCAGCGCCACCACACCGCTCCAAAACCACAGACTATTCATCCGGAAACAGGCCAAACAACCGGCTTTCAATACGACGGATCACTTCTTGCCGGTCTTCTTCCCGGTTTACGAAGTCCAGTTCATCCACATCGATGATCATTTTCGGTCCCAGATCGTATCGGGCAATCCAGTCCTCGTAATGGCGGTTAAGCCGCTCGAGATACTCAATCCGAATTGCTGTCTCGTATGGCCGACCTCGCGCCTGGATATGCCGCACCAACGTAGGCACAGAAGCACGCAAGTAAATCAAAAGGTGCGGCGGTTTTAGGTAAGAAGTCATAATCTCAAAGAGCGCGATGTAGTTTTCATAGTCGCGCTGCGACATTAGGCCCATTTCGTAAAGGTTTCGGGCAAAGATCTCGGCGTCTTCGTAGATCGAGCGATCTTGCACTACCGAATGCGGCAGCTCTTCAATGCGGCGCTGTTGCCGAAAGCGGCTAGAGAGAAAGAAGATCTGCAGATTAAAGGACCAGCGCCGCATGTCGTTGTAGAAATCGGCCAAATACGGGTTGTCGTCAACGCGTTCGTAGACCGCTTCCCATTTGAAGTATTCGCTAAGCACTTGGGTGAGCGAACTTTTCCCAGCACCGATATTTCCGGCAATAGCGACGTATCTTTTCGAAGAAGGCGACGAAAGGCTCATGGACGTTGATTCCGTTTTGGAAACTTCGGCAACAAGATAAGATGCCGCTGGCAAAGACAGGAATCCCTCTCGTTTTGTTTGGGCAACTTGCCGTTTATGCGGTAGCGGATTATTTTGCTTTATAAATTTTTGCTCATGGCCTCGCTAGACGCCCGCAGCCTTTACTTGCACCTCGTTTGCCTGATCGCGCTACTGCTGCTGCTCATTGGCAGCGTGCAGCTGGTGCGGCATGGATTAAATTTGCTGCTGCCCGATCCGCCGATGGTTGTTGCATCAGTGCCTAGCGACACAAGCGGCGTGCTGGCTAAGCAATATCGGGTTGAGCAAGAAAAAATGGCGCACCTCGAGCAGCAACGCAGCAAACGCCAAGCAATTCGGGGGTTTATCGTCAACTTGGCACTTGTACTGCTGAGTGCTGGGGTCTATCGCGTCCACTGGCGGCGACTTCAGACGTAGCGCCGCACGTAGGCCACCGTATCGGGCGTAAACGGCGTTTGGGGCACATCGAAATCATGGTAGAAGGCCTTTGGATCGCAGGTGTTTCCTTCAAGCAGCATCGTCAGCTGCTCCGGCGTGATAGGCAGCAGCCCCGTGCGTCCAAGGGTGTGCACCAGCGGCCGCACCAAGCTTAGAGGGACATGCAGCTTGGGCTTTGTTCGCCCAAACAGCGCTTGGGCAATCACGTCCAGCACGGCCTTGTAGGATAGCGGTTGCGGCCCAGCAACGCAGTAGGTTTGGCCACAGGCCTGGGCGTGCGTCAGCGCTTGGACAAAAGCGGCAGCAACGGATTCGACGGCCACCGGTTGCAAGGCATATTCTCCATCCCCAAAGACCGGCAGCACCGGGAAGGGCTTAACCAGCGTTCGGGCAAGATGGGTGACAAATTCCAGAGGCGCTTGTCCCGGATCACCGAAAATGATCGAGGGGCGGAAGATGACCCAATGGGTAAAGCCCGCCTTTCGGACAACTTCCTCGGCTTGCCATTTGCTCGTCTGGTAGGCCGTTGCCCCATGAGGACGTGCACCGTTAGCGCTCATGTGGATGAAGCGTGAAACGCCGGCTTGCCGTGCTGCTTCTACCACATGCAGCGTACCCAGGCGATGCACGGCATCGAACGTAATGCCCTGCCGAGGCTTTTCTTGGATAATACCCACCAAATGCACGACGGCCTCGCATCCTTCAAGCGTGCCTTCAAAGGTTTCAGGGCGCAATAGATCGCCGGCCACCTTTTCGACGCCCTCATCCTCAAAAGGCATACGTCGATCAGGCCTACGCACTAAACAACGCACGCGGTACCCGGCTGCCCGAAGCGCCCGTAGGACGTAGGTACCGACAAAACCTGTGGCGCCGGTCAAGTACACCTGCATCGCCATACCCTTTTTAGGCAAGTGGAGCCGTGGGCTCAGGGGCAAGCAGCGGCAAGTGGGGCGCACGTACGCCCAGAGAAGTACCCACGGCCAACGCTGCACCCACCATAGGTGCTGTTAGAGGCACGGTGCGCGTGCGCCCTGCAACTGCTGCCAAAGGCACGGTGGTTATCTTACCGTCTTGCAGCGCCACCATATGGCCGTAATGCTCGGCTTGAACCAAAGCCGCTGCATAGGTCCCAAAGACAGAAGCCAGGTTGCGATCATAGGGTGTAGGTGTACCGCCACGCTGCACATGACCCAGCACCGTCGTGCGCACTTCACTGCGCAGCCGCTCCCGAAGCTGGCGTTCTACTTCATAGCCAATCCCTCCTAGGCGAAGCGGATCAGGGCTTTCGGGGACTTGCGTATGCACGTGCATTGCACCTCCTTCAGGTCGGGCACCTTCAGCTACCACAATGATCGTAAAGCGCCGACCATCGCTTTCTCTTTCCCGGCACACTTCGGCTACGACCTCGATGTCGAAGGGCAGCTCCGGGATTAAAATCACATCGGCACCAGCTGCTACCCCAGCGTAGAGGGCAATCCAGCCCGCATAGCGTCCCATCGTCTCGCAAATCATCACCCGGTGATGGCTCTGGGCTGTAGTGTGCAGCCGATCGATCGCTTCTGTAGCAACGTGCACTGCTGTATCAAAACCCAACGTGTGCTCGGTACCCCAAATGTCGTTATCGATCGTCTTAGGTACACCCACAAAGCGCAGGCCACGTTCTGAAAGACCATGTGCGATGGTCATTGTCCCATCTCCACCGATAGCCACAATGCCGTCGAGCTCCAGCTCTCGGTAGAGCGCCACCACCTCGGCCGACACATCGGCTTCGCCGCGACGGTAGTAGCGGAACGGATTAGCCCGGTTGCTGGTCCCCAAAATGGTGCCTCCTCGCGTCAGGATCCCACTCACATCTCCATATTCCAAGGTGCGAAAACGCCCTTCAATCAACCCTTCGTATCCATCCTCAAAGCCAATAACCTCAGCATTGGCCTGCAGAATAAGGCTTTTGGTAACAGCCCGGATGACAGCGTTCATACCTGGGCAATCCCCGCCTCCGGTTAACAGACCAATGCGCAAGCGTCGAGCCATGGCAAGAGCGACTGAAGTTTAGCGTACTGGCTTGCGGTGTAGCGACTTCTTGCCTAGACAAAATACAAAACAGGGCAGACCCATGCGTCTGCCCTGTTGATATCTTGATAGACGTAACGCGGCAATTACACCTTCGCGCTTTGCTGCGCCTGCAGGTAAGCTTCCCAGTCTTTGAGAAAGCGCTCCAGTCCGATGTCGGTGAGTGGATGTTTGAGCAGCTGCATCATGACGCTAAAAGGCATGGTGGCTACGTCGGCCCCCATTAAGGCCGCCTGCAACACATGCATAGGGTGCCGCAAGGAAGCAGCCAGCACCTGCGTCTTAAAGCCGTAATTCCGGTAAATTCGGACCACCTGCTCAATGACCTGCATGCCATCGGCCGAAACGTCGTCTAGCCGTCCAGCAAAAGGGCTGATGTAGGTGGCGCCTGCTTTGGCCGCAACCAAGGCTTGCGTAGGTGAAAAACACAACGTGCAGTTGGTCCGAATGCCTTCACTCGAAAGTTTTCGAATGGCCCGGATCCCTTCGGTAATCAGCGGGATTTTGACCACCACGTGCGGATGAATGCGGGCCAGCTCTCGCGCCTCTCGTAGCATCCCTTCATAATCCGTAGCCGTTACCTCGGCCGAAACGTCGCCCTCAACCAGCTCGCAGATGCGATAAATATGCTCGTGGAAATCCCGTGCACCGGCTTTACGGATCAGGGTGGGGTTGGTGGTAACCCCATCAAGAATGCCCAAACTCGCTGCTTCGCGGATTTCATCCAGGTCCGCTGTGTCTAAAAAGAATTTCATGACTTACGCCGCTTGGTTAGTTTTTACAATTTACCCCTGCTATTCGATAAGGCTCCCTGTCTTACGGCTGCTGATGAAGCAGCGCCCGCACTTCTTGGGCTACCCGCTCTGGCGTAAAGCCAAACTGCTGAAAGAGCACCTGAGCAGGAGCTGAAGCCCCAAAGCGCTCGATGCTCACGATACGTCCACGACATCCCACAAACTGCTCCCAGCCTTGTCCCACGCCAGCTTCTACGGCCACGCGTACGGTTACTTCTGGGGGTAAAACAAGCTCCTGGTAGGCGATGTCTTGTTGACGAAAGAGTTCCCACGAAGGCATGCTGACCACGCGTACACCGAGGCCTTCGGCCTCAAGCTGTTCGGCAGCCGCCAGTGCCAGGTGCACTTCGCTACCTGAAGCCAGCAAAATCGCCTGTAAGGGCCGCTGGGCTTCTTTGAGTACATAGCCGCCGCGCCGCACCCCTTCGGCCGACGCTAGCCGGTTGCGATCGAGTACGGGCACGTTTTGCCGCGTAAGCACCAAAAGCGTGGGTCCATGTTCACGTTCTAAGGCCACTTTCCAGGCCTCTACCGTTTCGGTTGCATCGGCTGGGCGCAGCACCACAACGTTAGGAATCGCCCGAAGGCTGGCTAGGTGCTCGATCGGTTGATGTGTTGGGCCATCTTCGCCCAAACCAATCGAATCGTGGGTAAAGACGTAGATAACAGGTTGCTCCATCAGGGCACTTAAGCGCAGCGAAGGCCGCAAGTAGTCGCTAAAGACCAGAAACGTGCTGGCGTAAGCGCGCAGGCCGTGGAGCGACAGGCCATTGCAGATGGCCGCCATAGCATGCTCCCGCACACCAAAGTGAATGTAGCCGCCTTGGCGGTTTGTTCGGCTAAATGCCGCGCGGCCCTTCGGGTGCGTCTTGTTCGATTCAGCTAGATCAGCCGAGCCCCCTACCAGCTCTGGGAGGCGCGCAGCTAACACATCAAGCACCGCCCCTCCCGCGTTACGCGTAGCTACGGCTTTGCCTGCTTCAAAGGTGGGCAGCCCCGCATCCCAAGCCTTGGGCAAACGGCGAGCAAGCCATCGATCCAGTTCAGCGGCCTCTTCGGGATAACGCTCTCGATACTGCGCCAGCAGCGACTCCCAGGCTTCCTGATGCTGCCGACCTATCTCAATAGCCTGACGCATGTGCCGATAGACCTCTTTCGGCACATAAAACACCTGATCTTCAGGCCAGCCCAAGTTACGCTTAGTCAGGCGCACCTCCTCGGGACCTAAAGGTGCACCGTGCGCAGCCGCTGTATCTTGCTTATTTGGGCTTCCATAGCCAATATGCGTACGTACGATGATGAGCGAGGGACGCTCGGTTTCTGCTTGCGCCTGCCTAAGCGCTGCATCAATCGCTACCAGATCGTTCCCATCGGCCACGTGCTGCACATGCCAACCATAGGCTTCAAAGCGAGCCCCGATGTCTTCTGTAAACGTCTGATCTGTAGGACCGTCAATTGAAATGTCATTATCGTCATAAAGCACAATGAGCTTCCCCAAGCCCAAATGCCCAGCTAGCGAAGCCGCTTCGTGCGAAATGCCCTCCATTAGATCCCCATCCGAAGCAATGACATAAGTAAAATGGTCAAAAATGGGGAAGCCCTCGCGATTGAAGTGTGCCGCCCAATATTGCTCAGCGATAGCCATGCCAACCGCATTGGCTAGTCCCTGGCCTAACGGTCCAGTCGTAGTCTCTACCCCTGGCGTATGACCGTACTCTGGATGGCCAGGCGTACGCGAGCCCCACTGCCGGAACCGTTGTAATTCCTCCATCGGAAGGTCATAGCCCGTCAGATGGAGTAGCGCGTAAAGCAGCATGGAGCCATGCCCAGCCGAAAGCACGAACCGATCCCGATTCGGCCACTTTGGATCACGCGGGTTATGCCGCAAATGCCGCATCCAGAGCACATAGGCCATGGGAGCAGCCCCCATCGGCATCCCCGGATGCCCTGATTTCGCTTGTTCAACCGCATCAACGGCTAAAAAGCGGATGGCATTAATGCACAGCGTATCCAGCTCGCTAGGCACCCACAAGGCCTCCTGTACAGCTTCCGTAGAAAATTTTTGCACGTTCATTTTTTGTGCTGCATTTCACACCCAGAAGGAGAAGTAGAGGTAGATGGCCAGGACGAGGCCCAGCACGATGGTGGTGAGCACAACGTCCCGCCAGTCCCAAGTGCGCCGACTATCGGCCCGGTCCTGAGCAGCAACCGAACCAAACGTCAAGCC